>Ga0081455_10000102_pt1 | contig 93385 bp, 80 predicted proteins | sample TabmetS3T2R1_FD_70207 | JGI IMG/M metagenome (GOLD analysis project Ga0081455, IMG submission 70207) | Tabebuia heterophylla rhizosphere microbial communities from the University of Puerto Rico - S3T2R1 | ecosystem: Host-associated > Plants > Roots > Rhizosphere ... | reverse complement strand
TCCGGACTACCGGTTGGACTTCACCAAGGTGGCGCAGGGGTGTGGGATCCCGGCGCGGACGGTGGCCGACCCGGCGGAGTTGGACGCGGCGTTCGAGTGGGCCGCGGGTCTGGGTGGCCCGGCGGTGATCACGGTGCTGTCCGACATGGGCTCGGTGCAGCCCTCCGGCGGCGGCCAACTCCGCCCCCTCGAGGACAACTCCCGGAACCTGGTGTGGGCCGCGGAATAAGCGGTAGCTGAGGACGCGGACCTCCCGTGGGACCGGATTTCGACCGGTGCCACGCGGAGGTCCGCGGTCTGTCCCGGGGCTTCGAGCAGAGGGCTGAGCGTCAGCCCGCGTTCTGGATCTCGTAAGAGGGGTCGCCCGGGGCGCCGAGCGCTGCGCTGATCTTCCCGGCGGTCGCCTTGACCTTCGCGACGTAGGCGTCGATCTTGCCCATCGTGAGGCGCGAGGACGCTCCCGCGATCGTCAGCGCGGCGACCACGTTTCCGCTGTGGTCGGAGATCGGCGCGGCGACGCACCGCAGCCCCATCTCGAGCTCTTCGTTGTCGAGCGCGAAACCGTGCCGGCGGATGAGGTTCAGCTGGTCCTTCAGTTCCGACACCGTGCTGACGGTGTGCTCCGTCTGCTGGATGAGTTTCCGCTTCGGGAAGAGCATGTCGATGGTCGCGTCCGACAGGCCGGCGAGAAGCGCCTTGCCCATCGCGGTGGTGTGCGCCTCGTTCCGCTTGCCCACCCAGGAGTGCATGCGCACGGAGTACGAACCGTTTACCAGCACCACCGTCACGGCCTCGTCGCCCTCCAGGACGCCGACGTGGCACGTCTCACCCACGTCGTCGACCAGCTCCTGGACGGGGTCGATCGCGACACTCGTCAGGTTGGTGTCGGTGGACGCGATGGCCCCGAGCCGCGTCAGCTTTCCGCTCAACCGGTAACCCGGGCCGTTCGTGGCCTGCACGAGGTAACCGCTGAGCACGAGGTTCGACGCGATGCGGGATGCGGTGGACTTGTGAATACCAAGGTGGCGCGCGATCTCGGTCGCCGTAACGGTCTGACGCTCCATGGAGAACATGTCGAAGACCGCCAGGCCGTGCCGCAGCGCTCCCAGCCTGCCCGACTCTTTGCCCGGGCCTGTTCCGGCGTCGCTGTCTGCCATGGCTGCCCCGCCCTTTCCTTGCACGCTGATCAGCGGCCGAATTTTAGCGTGGCCGCCGGCCTCTTCAGATGTGCGGGACATATTTTTCTGCCTTTCACGCTCGCCGATCCCACCAGCGTACGACCGCCGCGGTAGCCGAGCTCGCACAACTGTCGCGTGTCAGCTAATTACGTCCTCTCCGAGCATTTTGGCAGGGCTTGACATTTCGCCGCTCTTGGTGGCTATCCTGCAACCAGGTCGCACGGCACGCAACTTCGTTCGGTGGTTGTGACACGTCGGTGGCGACCGTTCGAGAGCCCTTCGCTCACCCGATCTCCCAGCGTCGTGAGGAGTTTTTGTGATTGCCGGCAACACCGCGCTCCGGCACGGGAGTTCCCTGTCTTCCCTCGAGGAGGAGGTCCGATGACAACCAGGCAATCCACTGGGGAGGGCGCCGTCACGCCGGGGCCCGAGGCCGCGACGGACGGTTCTTCGTTGCGAAAGGTCACGATCGCGGCGTCGATCGGATCCGCGATCGAGTATTTCGACCTCGTCATCTACGGCGCCATGGCCACGATCCTCGCGGGTGTGTTCTTCCCCGGGTCGGACGACACGGCCCGGCTGCTGAACACCTTCGCGGTGTTCGCCCTCGCGTTCCTCGCACGCCCTCTCGGTGGGCTGTTCTGGGGTCCGCTCGGTGACCGGATCGGCCGGAAGCGGACCCTCGGAACGATCATCATCGTGATGGCAGCGGCGACCGCGGCCATCGGTTTGCTTCCCAGTTACGGAAAGATCGGCTTGCTGGCGCCCCTCGCGCTCGTCGTCCTCCGGTTCCTGCAGGGCATTTCGGCCGGTGGGGAGATGCCGGGCGCGGCGACGTTCGTGGCCGAGCACTCCCGGGACGACCGGCGGGCCTACCAGACGAGCTTTCTCCAGTGGGCGGTCACCACGGGCCAGATCTGCGCGCTGCTCGTGGCGACGCTGCTGATGTCGGTCCTGCCGGACGAGGCCATGCGGAGCTGGGGCTGGCGGATTCCGTTCCTGCTGGCTCTGCCGATCGGCGTGGTCGGTCTCTACATCCGTTCCCGCGTCGAGGAGACCCCGCACTTCGACCACATCGAGGAAGCGGGCGCCAAGACCGAGCATCCGCTCAAGGCGCTGCTGGGCACCGCGCGCGGGTGGAAGATGCTCGGCCGCTCGCAGTTCTTCAACCTGCCGGCCAGCATCCCGGCCTACCTGCTGCTGACGTTCATGCCGGCCTACCTCGTGGCGGACGTCCACCTGTCCAAGGGCCAGGCGCTGTTGTCCGTGACCGTCGCGGTGATCGCCGCCATGGCCATGCAGCCGATCGCGGCGCGCTCGTCCGATCGGTACGGCCGCCGCGCGATGCTTCTGGTGACGTGTGTCGCCGAGCTCGTCGTCGCCATTCCGGCGTTTGCCCTGATCCAGCAGGGAGGTCACGTCCTCCCGTCGGTCGGGCTGGTGCTGATCGGTGTCGTGCACGGCGTCGCCACCGGTTGCCAGGCGGCGCCCACGCTCGAGTCCTTCCCGACGAAGATCCGGTACACCGGCTACGCGTTGTCGCTCGGCCTGTCCACCGCGCTGCTGGCCGGACCGACCCCCTACGTCGCCACCTGGCTGATCTCGGTCACCGGCAGCAACTACGCGCCGGCCTGGCTGATCATGGTGTGCGCGATCCCGCCGATCCTCGGCGCGTTCATCATCAGGGAGACCCACAACCGCCCGCTGCCGGCGGAGTAAAACCGTTACCAGCGCGGCGGGTGGACAGCCGTCGCCACCCGCCGCGCCGGATCACGCCTCCGACAGCTGCCGCACCTCGTCCGCGGAGAGCTCGAGCTCGGCCGCCCATGCCGAATCCGCGATGCTCTCCGGACGGGAGGCCCCGGGAATCGGGATCACGCGAGGCGACAGCGCGAGTTCCCAGGCCAGGCACACCTGCTGGGGGCTCAGGCCGTGCGACTTCGCCACCGAGGCGAACGCGTCGTGCTGTTCGCCGAGTGCACCCGCGCGGCGGATTCCGCCCAGCGGGCTCCACGGCAGGAACGCGATGCCCAGCTCCGTGCACAGCTCGAGTTCGCTCTCGCTACTGCGGAAGGCGGGCGAGAACTGGTTCTGTACCACGGCGCCTTCGCCGCCTGCTTGAGGTACTCCGGACGGCCGTCGAGAATCCACCGTCCGTCGCCGGGGCGCAGGTGGCCGCCCTTCGTCGCGACCAGCACGCCGGAGGTGTCCGCCGGGTAGCTCGCGAGGGCCCTCGCGATGAGCGACTCGTTGTGGCCGACCTCGTCCGCGTGGATGTGGTAGGCGTCGGCGGTCCTGATCGAGTGCTCCTCCTCCGGCCGTCCTTCGATCGACATCGGCAGGCCGCCGAGGCCGATCGCGCTCACCGGTGTGTCACCGATCTGACGGGTGATCACGATGTGCACTCCGCGCTCTCGTTCGATCCGATGCGACGGCGCCACGCGTGGGGCACCACCCCGAAGGTCCGCTTCACCATTCGCGGCGCCGGGATGACAGTGCCTGGGAGAACCTCCCACGCATCGCGGAACGGCGCGCCGATTCCGGCTCTCATCGACATCATCCCAGGTAGAATGGATCGGCTGGACCCGGAAAGACCAGGTTGCCGGGTCCGCGTCACACGCTGATCACAGCGTCAACTGGTTGCGTGACACGCATTAGGGGTGCACAATAAGCACCATCTACCGCGGCTGGGAAGCGCCGCTCCGGTCTTCATCGCTGAAGGGATCGAGTGTTGAACCTGCCTGACCAAGCCGATGTCGTTGTCGTGGGCGCCGGCAACGCGGCCCTGTGTAGCGCCATCACGGCTGCCGAGGATGGAGCGTCCGTCGTCGTGCTCGAACGGGCTCCGCGCGCGCAGCGCGGCGGCAACGGCGTGTTCACCGGCGGGTTCCTCCGCTTCGCCTTCGACGGGATCGACGACCTCCGCTCGCTCGTCACGCTGACCGAGGCGGAGGAGGCAAGGCTCGAGGTCGGGAAGTACACGCCTGAGGACTTCTTCCTCGACGTCGCCGAGGTGACCGACTTCCGGGCGGATCCCGACCTGGTCGACGTGCTCGTCAGCAACAGCTTCGAGAGCGTGAAGTGGTTGCGCTCGCTGGGAGTTCCGTTCCTGCCGACGTTCGGGCTGCACCCGGAGGGCGACGACGGGAAGGTGCGGATGGTCGGCCTGGCGCCCGCGGTCGAGGTGTCCGGCGGTGGCGCGGGACTGGTGGATGCCCTCTTCCGGAAAGCGGAAGCGATGGGCATTTCCATTCTGTACGACACTCGCGCGATCGGCCTGGAGACCGACGACGCGGAAAACGTCACCGGGGTGAGGGTCCGGCACGCGCGCGCCAAGCACACGATCCGGGCGAAGTCCGTCGTCCTCGCCTCGGGTGGGTTCGAGTCGGACGCGGAAATGCGGGCGCGCTACCTCGGCGCGAGCTGGGACCTGGTGCGCGTCCGCGGCACGAGCTTCAACACCGGCGACGGGATCAAGATCGCCTCGGCCGTGGGTGCCCAGACCGGTGGCCACTGGACCGGCTGCCACGCCGCCCCGACCGACCTCAACACACCGGTCTACGGCGACCCGAACCTCAGCGACGCCTTCATCCGCCGGTCCTACCCCTTGGGGATCACCGTCAACCGCGACGGCCGGCGCTTCTTCGACGAGGGCGAGGACTTCGAGATCAAGACCTATTCCCGGATGGGGCGGCAGATCGTCGAACAGCCGGGGCAGGTCGCCTTCCAGATCTTCGATTCGACCACGGTGCCGTTGCTGAAGCAGGAGTACACGCTGCGGCAGACGACGCGGATCAAGGCCAACTCCATCGCCGAACTGGCCGAGCAAGCCGGGATCAACCCGGTGGAGCTGGAGCGGACCCTTCAGGAGTACAACGCCGCCACGAAGGGCGATCCCATCGATCCCCGCGTGAAGGACGGCAACGGCACGACCTCGCTCGAGCCGCCCAAGTCCAACTGGGCCGCGCCGATCAGCGTTCCGCCGTTCTCGGCGTACCCCATCACCTGTGGGATCACGTTCACCTTCGGTGGCGTCCGGGTGAACCAGGACGCGCAGGTGATGCACGAGGAGGGCTATCCGATCCCCGGCCTCTTCGCGGCGGGCGAAATCATCGGCGGTCTGTTCTACGGCAACTACCCGACGGGGTGCGGCATCATGGCCGGCACCGTCTTCGGCCGCACCGCCGGCCGCTCCGCCGCCAAGCTCGCGTAGCCACGGGTTTGAAGTCAGGCCGCACACTGCCCGAGCCTCGGGCTCGGGCAGTGTGCGGCCTGCTGTGCTGCAGAGCGAATTCGGCGGTATCGCAACGATTCCGGGGTCACCGCGATGCCGGCCGAGCCGGTGGCGCGACCGGCAAAGCCGGCGGCAACAGGTCAGGTCGCGCTCGCCGCATGCTGGCCCGCCAGGCGGCCCAGCACACCGGCCGCGATCATGCCGGTGCCGGCGGGCAGGTTGTGCACCGCGACACCGCCGACGATGTCACCGCAGGCGTACAGGCCCGGCAGCGGTTCACCGGTGGGCCCGACCACCCGGGTCTCCGAGTCGACGGCCAGCCCGCCGAACGTGAAGGTGATCGTCAGGCCCACCGGGTACGCCCGGAACGGGGGCTTGGTCAACGGCACCGCCCAGTTCGACTTCCGCGGCTGACCCGCCGGAGACGCGGCCAGTCCGTCCAGGTCGAACGGGTCGAACCGGCCGTTCGGGCAGGCGGCGTTGAACTCGTCGACCGTGCGGCGCAGTTGCGCCGCCGGAATTCCCAGCAGTCCGGCCAGTTCCTCGATCGTCTCGGCCGTCTGGGGCGTCCTCGACGAGTAGCGGGGCTCCAGCAGTTCCGTCGCCGAGTCGTCGAAGATCTGGTACGCGATCGAGCCCGGCTGTTCGTGCACCTGGCGGCCGATGGTGGCGTAGGTGAAGTTCTTCTCGTCGGTGCCCTCGTCGAAGAAGCGCTCGCCGTTCGCGTTGACGGTGATGCCGTAGAGGTAGGCGTACCGGCCGTGGACGTCACCGATGCTCAGGTCGCCGTAGGCCGGCCCGTCCGGGTCGGAGGCGACGGAGTGCACCCCGCTCCAGTGGCCGGCCGGTGCGGCGCCGACCGCGAGCGCGGCGTCCAGAACCCGGCCGGTGTTGAACCGGGAGCCGCGGTACCGGACCAGGTCCCAGCCCGGGCCCAGATAACGCGCGCGTGCCGCGCTGTTGGCGTCGAATCCGCCCGCGGCCAGCACGACGACCCCGGCCCGCAGTTCCGCGCCGTCCGGGTCGGTCACGACACCGGGGGAGGATCCGGTGATCAGGGCCCGGACCGGCGTGCTGAACCGGATGTCGACGCCCGCCGATCGCGCGGCGTCGACCAGGGCGTCCACGACGCCCGCTCCGGCGTTGACCGCGGTGAACGGGGCGCCGGGGGGCAGCGCAGCGGGGCCGTCGGACCGCCCCGGTTCCCGGCCGAAGCGGAACGGCGTCACCGTCCACTGCACGCCGTGTTCGCGCAGCCACGTCACCAGGGATGCCGAGCCCTCGGCGATGAGCCGGTGCAGAACCGGGTTGCCCTGGCCCTTCGTCGCACGGGTGAGGTCCGAGTGGAACCGGGTCGCCGGGTAGGGGAGCGCGGGCGGGCGGTCGCCGGTCACCTCGGTGCCGAGCATCTTCTCCAGGTCCGCCCAGCCGTCGAAGGCGACCCGGGCCACGCCGACGCTGAACCGGGTGTTGCCCCCGCGGTTGTCTTCGTCCGCGGCATCGAGGAGCACGACCCGTTTGCCCGCTTCGGCCGCGGTGATCGCGGCACTGAGCCCGGCGATTCCGCCTCCGACCACCAGAACGTCTGCTTCATCGCGGGTGCCGTCGTGGCCGTTGCCCACCGGGTAGCTCCTTCCGCACGTGGTCCTCGCCGTCACCAGGGGAATCGGTGAGAACCTCCCTGAAATTCGTTCGCGGCGGGATGATGGTCGAAACGATACCGTGACCCAAGCCACCGCAAAGCCATGCGATGACTATATTGCAACCAGGGTGCGTGAGATGCAACCATAAGGCCGACGGTCGGCCGTTCGGGCGGCCGAAGCAACGAAGCTGGAGGAACGATGCCCGCGAGTTCTGGGGCCAGTGGCCGGACTGTCGTCGTCACGGGTGCGGCCGGCTTCCTGGGCTCCTACGTGGTGGAGCAGCTGAGCGACGCAGGCGAATTCGAGGTCATCGCCACCGACGTGGTGCAGTCGCAGCGGGCCGAGGCGCTCGCGGCGCTCCCGCGCGTCCGGTTCCAGGCGATGGATCTTCGCGAAGAGGCGGCGCTCGAGGAGATCGTCACCGGGGCGGACAGCGTGATCCATCTGGCCGCGGTGCGGACGAAGGCCGCGGTCGCCAACCCGCGTATCGCCTACGACATCAACATCGGGGCGACCCACGATCTGATGGCGCTCGCCGCCAAGCACTCGGTCCGCCGGTTCGTCTTCGGGTCGAGCCAGAGCGTCTACGGCAAGTTCGCCGATCCGGACGCCGCTCCGTTCCGCGAAGAGGACGCGACCATCAAGCCGGGACTCGGCATGTACGCGGCGAGCAAGCTCGCCGGCGAGGCATTCCTGTCGGCGTTCGCCGACTCGGGCGGGCCGGAGTACTTCGCGCTCCGGTTCGGCACCATCTACGGCCCGCGGGCGAACATCGACTCCAACGGCGGGATCCTGCTCGAGGTGCTGCAGAAGCTGGATCGCGGCGAGCGGCCGGCGATCGGATGGGCACGCGATTCGTTGCACAACCTCATCTACGTGCGGGACGTCGCGGCGGCGGTGGTGCGCGCCCTGGACGCCCCGGAAGCGGGCGCGAGCGTGAACGTGGTGGGGCAGCCGGTGTCCGCGGAGAACATGTACACGACTCTGGCCAAGCTGGCCGGACACGACGTCTCGTTGCTCGACTGGCGCGACGAGCGCACCCGGTATCAGCGCGTGAGCTCGGACAAGCTCCGGTCGCTGCTCGGGATGAACACGCTGACGAGCTTGGAGGACGGGCTTTCGGCCTTGATCGAGTGGTACCGCTCCGGGCAGTGACCCGGGCCCAGACGTTCCTGTCCGCAGATCGGTTCGGTGGAGACTATGACGAAGATCTTGTACCTCAGCATGTCGCAGGAGAAGTACTCGGCGAACTACTTCCCCTTCCTGCAGAAGTATGTGAGGTCGGTGGCGAGCAGCGACACGGAGATCGTGATCCGCGGGACGCGGGTCGGACGTGTCGACAGCTACCGGTTCTGGGACAGCCTCGACGCGGTGTCCATTTTGGACTCGGTGCTCGAGGCGGAGCAGACGGGATACGACGCGGTCGCGATCGGCAACATGCTCGACCCCGGTCTGCGTGAGGCACGGTCCATGGTCGACATCCCGGTCCTCGGGCTGGGCGAGACCTCGATGCTGACCTCGTTGATGATGGGCAGCAAGTTCGGCCTGGTGAGCGTGAACCGGTACATGGGTGGCCGGTTCGACGAGAACGTCAGCCGTTACCAGCTGCGGGACCGCCTGGCATCGCTCGAGAACATGGCCCTGACCCCGCACGAGCTGGACGCGTGCTTCTCCGACGAGTCCGCCCGGGTGAAGGCGATTGAGGCGTTCCAGAACGCGGCCCGCGCCACCATCGCCGCCGGCGCCGAGGTGATCGTCCCGGCCGGCGGCCGGATCGTCGCCTTCCTCAACGACAACGACATCCGCGAGGTCGACGGTGCGCCGATCCTCGACGGCATCGTCTCCCTCATCACCGCCACCGAATCCGCGATCCGGGTCAAGGCGGCGATGGGCACCTTCGTGAGCCGGCGGCGGTTGTACGCCAAGGCGCCGGAGGCGACGATCCGCTCGGTGGCCGGGGAGTACGCCGAAGCCTACAACCTGCCGGCACTCGCCGGGCTGGCCGAGCGGGCCGACGCCGGCAGCGAGCGGACCGTTTGAGGAGAGGGAAAAGCATGTACCCCATCAGCAAGCAAGAGAACTTCGTGACCAACGTCGACCAGTTGCAGGAGCTCTCGGAGGACATCGGCCTGGCCTACCGCTCGCTGCGCAAGGCGGTCGACGGTTACGGCCCCCTCGACGAGAAGCAGCGGCACCTGATCCTGATCGCGGGGTTCGCGGCGCAGCGGAACGAGGGCGGTTTCCGCGTGCACTGCATCCGCGCGGTCGAGTCGGGCGCGACCCTGGCGGAGGTCGAGCAGACGGTGCTGCTGATGCTCGGCACCAGCCTCGGTGTGGCGCCGGTGATCGACGCGCTGCGGTGGGCGCACGAGGAGCTGAAGTGACCGGCATGCGGCCCGGGCGGGGGATCCCCTCGTGAAGGGTGCGGTGTTCCTCGGCGACCGGCTGATCGAGCTCAAGGAGTTTCCCGACCCCCAGCCCGGTCCCGGCGAGGTCGTGGTGGCCATCCGGGCGTCCGGGATGTGCGGCAGCGACCTGCGCTACTACCGCGACCGCCCGGGCACAGCGGCGACCTCCGGCAAATGCATCGGCGGTCACGAGCCCGCGGGCGTCGTGCACGCGGTCGGGCCGGGCGTGTCGCCCGAGGTCGCCGCGATCGGCGACCGGGTCATGGTCCACCACTACGCGGGCTGCGGCGTCTGCGACCAGTGCCGTACCGGCTGGTCGCAGATGTGCTCGACCAAGCCGGCGCGGGTCTTCGGCACGCATGACCACGGTGCGCACGCCCCGTTCATGCGGGTTCCCGCCTCGACCCTCGTTCCGCTCGACGACTCCCTGAGCTTCGAGGCCGGGGCGGCGATCGGCTGTGGCACCGGAACCGCGTGGGGTGCGCTCGAGCGCGTCGGGGACGTCGGCGGCGCGACGATCGCGGTGTTCGGTCAGGGACCGGTCGGGCTGTCCACCACGCTGCTCGCCGCCGCGCGCGGTGCGCGGGTCATCGCGGTCGACCTGGAGCAGACGCGACTCGAGCAGGCGCGCCGGCTGGGCGCGGTGGCCACGGTCGACCCGTCGGCGTCGTCGGCCGCGGAGCAGTTGCGGGAGCTGACCGACGGTGCCGGTGTCGATGCGGTGCTCGAAACCTCGGGGGCGTCCGCCGCCATCTCCGAGGGCATCGCGGCACTCACGCCCTGGGGCCGGATCTGTCTCATCGGCCACGGCGGGGAGGCGCGCTTCAAGGTGCTCGACGTATTCCGCACCCAGATGACGCTCACGACGTCGTGGTCGATGTCGATCGTGCAGCAGCGGCAGTGCGCGGAGTTCATCGCCCGGAACAAGCTCCCGGTCGACGACCTGTACAGCCACCGGTGGCATCTCGACCAGATCGTCGAGGCGTACCAGGAGTTCGACAAGCAGAGCGCCGGCAAAGGTGTCGTGGTTTTCGACGGCTCGTGAGCGCTGTCGCGGAAAACTCATGTCGCGGCCGACGACGGCCGGCCGCCGGGTGATCGGAGAGGTGGTTCCCAATGGAGGGACCGATTGGCTTCATCGGTGTCGGCGCGATGGGTTCGTCCATCGCGAGCCGGCTCGTGCGCGGGCACAAGCTCATCGTCAGTGACAAGAACCCCGCCGCTGCCGAGGACCTGGTCGCTCACGGAGCGACCTTCGCACCGGTCGAGGAACTCGCGTCGGTGTGCCGGGTGATCTTCCTGTGCCTGCCCGGGCCCCAGAACGTCACGGGCCTGCTGCTCGGTCCGGACGGCCTGGCGAGCCGGCTGACGCCGGGCTCGATCGTCATCGACATCACCAGCAGCACGCCCGCGACCGACGCCGAGGTCGCCGCCGCACTGAAGGAACGCGGCGTGCGGTTCGTCGACTCGCCGATCGCGGGTGGCGTACGCAGGGCGCGCGAGGGGACGGCGGTCCTCATGGTCGGCGCCTCGGACGAGGACTACGCCGAGGTGGCGCCGCTGCTGCAGGACATCACGTCCGATGCGCGGCACGTCGGTCCGGTCGGCGCCGGGCACGCCATGAAGCTCGTCAACAACCTGCTCAACGCCTGCAACCGGTTCGCCGCGCTGGAGGTCATCAGGCTGGGCGTGGAGGCCGGGCTGCGCCAGGACGTCGTGGTCGACGTGGTGAACCGGTCGAGTGGCCGCAACTACACCACCGAGGTGACCTACCCGCAGCTGCTGAGCGGTGAGACCTACCTGCCCCAGGGCTTCACCCTGGACCTGATGCTCAAGGACGTCCGCCTGGCCAACGAGCTCGCCGAGCAGCTCGGTCACGAGACGCCGATCGGGCACCTGGCCCAGTCGTTCGTCGAGAAGGCGATCGAGCGCTTCGGCGGGCGCGCCGACCAGAGCCAGATGATGGCGCAGTGGTACGAGAGCGGGTCCGCCGGCGCGTGACCGGCGAGTCAGCGGGACCAACAAGAGTCGTTTGCCCATAGGAGGAATCTCGAAATGCCGACCGAGTCGTACCGGATGCTGATTGGCGGCCGCTGGCGGGAGGCCTCCGACGGCGGCACCTTCGAGTCGATCAATCCTGTGACGGGTGAGGCGTGGACGCGGGTGCCGTCCGCGACGGCGCAGGACGTGGATGACGCGGTGGCGGCCGCGCGTGCGGCGTTCGAGTCGGGTCCGTGGCCGGAATCCACGCCGGTGCAGCGTGCGGCGTTGTTGCGCAAGCTGGGTGATCTGATCGCGGCGAGCGCTGATGAGCTGGCTCGTATTCAGGTGCTGGAGAACGGCAAGCTGATGCGGGAGGTGGGGGAATCCACGCCGGTGCAGCGTGCGGCGTTGTTGCGCAAGCTGGGTGATCTGATCGCGGCGAGCGCTGATGAGCTGGCTCGTATTCAGGTGCTGGAGAACGGCAAGCTGATGCGGGAGGTGGGAAGCCAGGCCAATGCCGTGGCGAACACCTGCTACTTCTACGCCGGCGTCGCCGAGTTCCCCACCGGCGAGACGCTCGCGACGAGCGTGCCCAACATGCAGGCGTTCACGGTGCGCGAGCCGATCGGTGTGGTCGTGGCGATCACGCCGTGGAACAGCCCGATCATGCAGCTCGTCGCCAAGCTGGCGCCCGCGTTGGCCGTCGGCTGCACCGTCGTCGCGAAGCCCTCGGAGATCACGCCCGCGTCGACGCTCGTCCTCGCCCGCCTGATCAAGGAGGCCGGTTTCCCCGACGGCGTGGTCAACATCGTGACCGGCGCCGGCCCGGTGGGCGACCAGCTGGTCCGCCACCCCGACGTCGACAAGATCTCGTTCACGGGGTCGACGGGTGTCGGCAAGCGGATCGCGGCCGTCGCGGCTGAGCGGATGGCGCGGGTGTCGCTGGAGCTGGGCGGGAAGTCGCCGAACATCGTGTTCCCGGACGCCGACCTCACCAACGCGGTGAACGGTGTGATGGCCGGTATCTTCGCCGCCACCGGGCAGACCTGCATGGCGGGTTCGCGCGTCCTGGTGCACGAGGAGATCTACGACCAGTTCAGCAAGGCTCTCACCGAACGGGCCGCGCAGGTCAAGGTCGGCGACCCCCTCGACCCCGAGTCGGAGATGGGCACCGTGGCGTCCCGCCCGCAGTACGAAAAGGTGCTGAGCTACATCGACATCGCGAAGGAAGACGGCGCGCATCTGGCGACCGGTGGCAAGCGGCCGGACGATCCGGCGCTGAGCAAGGGGTTGTTCGTCGAGCCGACCGTCTTCACCGAGGTCACCAACGACATGCGGATCGCGCGGGAAGAGGTGTTCGGACCGGTCGCGGCGCTGATCCGCTTCCGCGACGAGGACGACGCCGTGCGCATCGCCAACGACACCTCGTTCGGCCTGGCCGCCGGCGTGTGGACCAACGACATCGCGCGGGCTCACCGCATGATCCGGCGCCTGCGCGCGGGAACGGTGTGGATCAACAACTACCGCAAGGTGAACTACGCGGCGCCCTTCGGCGGCTTCAAGGAAAGCGGCCTCGGGCGGGAGAACGGCGTGCACGCCATCGACGAGTACACCGAGGTCAAGACCGCGTGGATCACCACCGGCGGAACGATCAAAGACCCCTTCAACCCCAGGGCCTGAGCGGAGGACGGACCGTTGGAGACAACGAGCACGGTCGTGCAATTGATGCGGCAGGTCGAGCGGCGGCCTGCCGGTTCGGTCGCCGTGGAATCACCGGAGGGCAAGCTCACCATCGGTGAGCTGCGGAGCCTGTCGAACCGGCTGGCGAACGCCTTCATCGGCCTCGGCCTCGGGCATGGCGACCGCGTCGCCTACGCGGCCCGCAACAGCGCCGAGTACTTCATCCTCGAGTTCGCGCTGCTCAAGGCCGGGCTCGTCAAGGTTCCGCTCAACAACCGCATGACGTCCGCGGAGATCGCGCGGTGCATGGAGCTCGCCGAGGCGAAGGTCGTCGTCGCCGACACCCGCACGGCGGAGGGGCTGGACGACGTGCTCACCGCGGACGGCCCGGTCCGGGTCGTGCTCGGGGACCGGCCGGGCTGGCTGTCCTTCCAGCAGCTGGCCGTGGAGGGCCACCCCGGTGCGCCCGCGGTGCCGACCGCGCCGGAGGACATCTACCACATCCGGTTCAGCTCGGGCTCGACCGGAACGCCCAAGGGCATCGCGATCTCCCACCGGGCCGCGCGCTCGGCGATCCTCGGCAACACCTGGATCCTGAGTTCGAGCGCTCCGGTGCCGAACCCGCGCACCCTGCACGTCGCCCCGCTGGTGTACGCGGGTGGATGGACGGTCTTTCCCACCTTGCTCTCCGGTGGCACCTGTGTCGTCGCGCCGCGGTTCGACGCCGAGGAAACCTTGCGCACCATCAAGGACCAGGCGATCGACTGGATGTTCGCCGTGCCGACCATGCTCAGGCGGATCAGCGAGTCCCCGGATCTGCCGTTGCTGCGCGAGTCCCGCATCGGCTGCGTGAAGCTCGCCGGGGAACCGGCCGCGCTGCCCGCGCTCGAGGTGGTCACGGAGTACACCGACGCGCTGGTCCAGTGCTGGGGACAGACCGAGGCGCCCGCCTCGACGACACTGCTGACCAAGCCCGAGATGAAGAACCGGGAGCTGTGGTCCTCGATCGGCCGGCCGATCCCGGGGGTCGAGATGTCGCTGCTGGTCGACGGGGAGGTGCTCGACGAGCTCACGCCAGGACTGGAGGGCGAGCTCGTCATCCGCTCCACGACCATCGCCAGCGAGCTGCTCGGCGCGCCGCAGGAGTACCGCGAGCGCAAGCTGGCCGACGGCTGGTGGCGGACCTCGGACCTCGGCCGGTTCGACGACGAGGGCCGCGTGTACATCGTGGGCCGCGCCAGCGAAACGATCATCACCGGCGGCACCAACATCCAGCCGGTCGAGATCGAGCGCGCGCTCGAGAAGCACGCGGACGTGGCCGAGACGATCGTCGTCGGGGTGCCCGACGACCGCTGGGGCGAAACGCCCGCGGCACTGGTCCACGCGCCGGCACTGGCCGGCGGGCGGGAGCACGAGCTGGCCGACTGGGCACGGGCGAACCTCGCCGGCTACAAGCGGCCGCGGTACATTTTCCTGTCCACAGAGCCGATCCCGCGGCAGTCCGGCGAGTCCAAGCCGGCGCGTGGTGAGCTCAAGCGCCTGATCCGCGGGTGGGTCGAGTCCCCCGAGTCCATCCCGTCCCATGTCGACAAGGTGGTAAGCCCCGATGAGTGACATCGTCGTCGAAGTCCGAGACAGCGTCGGGTCCGTCCGGCTCAACCGGCCCGACCGGGGCAACTCGGTGACCCCGGACGTCATCACCCGGCTCGGCGAGGCGGTCCGTGACCTCGCCGAGCAGGACGCGGTCCGGGCGGTCGTGCTGACCGGGACCGGCAAGGTGTTCTGCGCCGGTGCCGACGTCAAGGAGATGTACGCCGTCTACCAGGACACCGGCGCCGACGGGCTCATGCAGTACCAGGAAGACGTGTGGATGCCGTCGGTGCAGCGGACGGTCCGGACCCTCTGGAGCGTGCGCAAGCCGCTCGTCGCCGCGTTCAACGGCGCGGCCACCGCGGGTGGCCTCGACTTCGGTCTGTCCTGCGACGTCCGCGTGGCCGCGAACACCGCGCGGTTCGCGGAGAGCTACGTCAACCTCGGCATGGTCCCGGTGGCCGGCGGCGCGTTCCTCCTGCCCGTCCTGATCGGACTGGGCCCGGCGACCGAGCTGCTCGCCACCGGCCGGTTCATCGACGCCGAACGCGCTTACGCGCTCGGTATGGTGAACGAGGTGTGCGAGCCCGAGCAGGTGACCGAGCGGGCTCACGACCTCGCGGCCGGTCTCGCGGGTGGTTCGTCGGAGACCTTCGCGCACACCAAGCAGATCGCGCGCAACGCCGTCGCGGAACAGTTCGACCTCGCCCTGCGGGAGAGCTACCAGGCGAACATCGAACTGATGAAGCGCGACGAGGTGCGCGAGCGCATCGTCGCCGTCATGGAGCGCTACAGCCTCAAGCACGCGAAAAGCTCCTGACCGCGAGCACCCGCGCCGGCGTGACCGGCGCGGGTGACGCCGGTTCGGGACAGAGGGGACAACAGGATGGTTTGGCAAGGCAAGTACGACCGCTTCTTCATCGGCGGTGAGTGGGTGGCGCCGTCCGGTGACGCGCGGATCGAAGTCGTCTCACCGACGAGCGAGGACGTGATCGCCGTCGTGCCCTCGGCCGCGGAGGCCGACATCGACCGGGCGGTCACGGCCGCCCGCACGGCGTTCGAGCAAGGCCCGTGGCCGCAGACGACCCTCGAGGAGAGGGCCGCGATCCTCAAGCGGCTGTCGGAGTCGCTGGAGGCGAACCGGGACGTCCTGGCGGAGCTCGTCACCGAAGAGATGGGTTGCCCCATCAGCCAGTCGCGCACCATCCAGGTCGCGAACTCCAAGGCCATCCTCGACGCCTACCTCGAGGTCACGTCCCACTACCCGTTCCGGTCGATCCGGCGGTCGCCCACGGGCACCGCGCTCGTGGTCCGGGAACCGGTGGGTGTCGTGGCCGCGGTCGTGCCGTGGAACATGCCGGTGGCGGTCACCATCCAGAAGCTGGCCCCGGCCATCCTGTCCGGCTGCACCATGATCCTCAAACCGGCGCCCGAGACCCCGCTGGACGCCTACTTCCTGGCCGAACGGCTCGAAGAGGCCGGCCTGCCCCGTGGCGTGTTCAACGTCGTGCCGGCCGGCCGCGAGGTGAGCGAGTACCTCATCAGCCACCCGGGCGTGGACAAGGTCGCGTTCACCGGCTCGACGGCCGCGGGGCGCCGCATCGCTTCGGTGTGCGGGAACGACCTCCGGCGCGTGACGCTGGAACTCGGCGGCAAGTCCGCGGCGGTCATCCTGGACGACGCCGACCTGGACCTCACGGTCGAGAAGCTGCGCATGGGTTCGCTGCGCAACAGCGGGCAGGTGTGCAGCCTGAAGACGCGTCTGGTGGTGTCCAAGCACCGCGAACGCGAACTGGTCGACCGCCTCGTCGCGCTCGTCGAGTCGATGCCCGTCGGGGATCCCCGCGATCCGCAGACGCAGATCGGCCCGATGGTGTCGCAGCGCCAGCGTTCGGTGGTGGAGCGCTACATCGCCGCCGGCTGGGAGGACGGCGCCAAACTCGTCGTCGGCGGTCACCGGCCCGCGGGCGCCGACCGCGGCTGGTACGTCGAACCGACGATCTTCACGTCCGTCGATCCCGGCTCGCGCATCGCCCAGGAAGAGATCTTCGGGCCGGTGCTGTCGGTCATCACCTACGAGGATGAGGACGAGGCCGTCGCGATCGCCAACGACTCGGCGTACGGGCTGAACGGCTCCGTGTTCACCGCCGATGTCGAGCACGGGCTCGCGCTGGCCCGGCGGATCCGCACCGGCACGGTGGAACTCAACGGCAACCCGGCCGGCTATTTCGCCCCGATGGGTGGCTTCAAGAGCAGCGGGATCGGCCGGGAGAGCGGACCGGAGGGCATCGACCCCTACGTCGAGCTGAAGGCGATCGGCCTCCCGGGCGATTTCGCGACCGCGGGGGACCCGGCATGACGGCCGAGCAGACGGTGATCGCGTTCGAGGACTTCACCCCGGGCCGCACCTTCGACCTGGGCAGCACGGTGGTGGACCGGACGGAGATGCTGGACTTCGCCCGGCGCTTCGACCCGCTGCCCTATCACCTCGACGAGGAAGCCGGGCGCAACTCGGTGCTCGGCGGCCTCGCCGCGTCGGGCTGGTTCACGATTTCGCTGTGGATGCGCGCCTACGACGACGCCGTGCTCGTGAATTCGACGTCCGAGGCCTCGCCCGGCGGCACGATCAACTGGAGCAAGCCGATCTTCGCCGGCGATCTGCTCGTGTTCAAGCTCGAGGTCCGCGCCGCCCGGCGTTCCAAGAGCAAGCCCCACCTCGGTGTGGTCGAACTGCGTGGCCTGATCGAACGTGACGGGGAAGCGATCATGCGCTACGACTTCGTCGGTTTCTTCGGGGCACGGCAGGAGAACGACTGAGCCGGGGAGAAGGGGCAGCGTTGCCGGTGCGGCATACCAGGAGCCAGCCGGCGGTCTCGGTCGGCAGTCCGCATCCGAGGGTCGACGGCCGCCGCAAGGTGACCGGCGACGCGAGCTACGCCGCCGACCATCCGGTCGACGGCGTAGTGCACGCCGTCATCGTCGACAGCACCGTCGGGCGCGGGCGGATCACCGGCATCGACGACCGCGCCGCGCTGGCCCAGGACGGCGTTCTCGCGGTGCTGACTCACCTGAACACGCCCCGGCTCGCCTACCGCGAAAACCAGGGATCGAACAACCCCCAGGGCCGGCGGTTGCGGGTGTTCGCCGACGACCGGGTGCGCTTCTTCGGGCAGCCGGTCGCCGTGGTGGTCGCCACCACGCTCGAGGTCGCGCAGCACGCCGCGGCACTCGTCGAGGTCGCGTACGAGGCCGAGGCGCCGACCACCGATCTGGACGCGGGGCGGGCCGATCAGCCCGACACCTACTCCAGGGGCGACGCCGACACCGCGCTGGGCTCGTCCGCCGTCCGGCTCGACCTGACCTACCGGCTGGGGCGCAACCACCACAATCCGATCGAGCCGCACAGCACGATCGCGCGCTGGGACGGCGATGCCCTCACGGTCTGGGACAAGACCCAATGGGTCGTGGGCGGCACCCAGGCCGAACTCGCGGCTGTCTTCGGAATTCCGGAGGCGTCCGTTCGCGTGATCTCGCCGTTCGTGGGCGGCGGGTTCGGCAGCGGCGGGCGGACCTGGCCGCACACGACGGTCGCCGCGGTCGCGGCGCGGGAGACCGGCCGGCCCGTCAAGCTGAGCCTGACCCGCAGGCAGATGTTCTTCGGCACCGGTTTCCGGCCGGCCTACGAGTACCGGCTGCGCGTGGGCAGTGACCGGAGTGGACAGCTCGCGGCGATGGTGCACGAACTCCGCGCGGAGACCGCCACCTACGAAAAGTTCACCGAGTCGGTTCTGGTGCCCGGGCAGATGCTCTACAGCATGCCGAACGTCCGGCAGTCCTACGCGACCGTGCCGCTGGACGTCAACGCCCCGACCTACATGCGCGGCCCCGGCCATGCGACCGCGGCGTTCGTCATCGAGTCAGCGCTCGACGAACTCGCTCACGAACTCGGCATCGACCCGATCGAACTTCGGCTCCGCAACGAGCCCGCCACCGACGAGTCCACCGGACTTCCGTTCTCCACCCGGCGACTGCGGGAGTGCTACGACGTCGGCGCGCGGGAGTTCGGCTGGCACCGCCGGAGCGGCACGCCGGGCACCGTGTCCGAGGGCGACTGGCTCATCGGTCATGGGATGGCGACCGCCGTCTACCACACGATGACCGCCGCCGCGAACGCCTACGTCCGGCTGGCGGCCGACGGAACTGTGCTCGTCCAGGCGGCCGCGAGCGACATGGGCCCCGGCACGTACACGGCGCTGACCCAGGTGGCCGCCGACGCCCTCGGCGTCGACACCGGCCGGGTCACCGTCCAAATCGGAGACTCGACGATGCCGGTCACGCCTCCGCACGGCGGATCGCAGACGATGGCCAGCGTCGGGTCGGCGGTCCAGCAGGGCGGTGACTCGCTGCGCGAGATGGCCATCTCCCTCGCGGTGGGCGACAGCGGTTCACCGCTCCACGGGGCGGATCCGGCCGAGATCATCGCCCGCGACGGCCGGTTGCGGTCGAAGAGCGATCCCCTCCGCGGCGAGACCTACGCCGAGTTGCTGCGGCGTAACAACCGCGCCCGGCTCGAGGTCGTCGGCACGTTCACCCCGGCCGAAGAGCGGTCCTCGATGCACGCCTACGGCGCGGTGTTCGCCGAGGTCGCGGTGGACCGCGATCTCGGCCTGGTGCGGGTGCGCCGGATGCTGGGCGTGTACGACGCGGGCCGGATCGTCAATCCCCGGCTGGCCGAGAGCCAGGCGATCGGCGGGATGGTCGGCGGAATCGGCACCGCGCTGCTTGAGTACACGACGACCGATCACCGGGACGGCCGGATCGTGAACGCGAACCTCGCCGACTACCTCGTGCCGGTGAACGCGGACGTGCCCGACCTGCGCGCGATCTACGTGGACGGGGACGACCGCGACGCGGATCCGCTGGGCGTCAAGGGCCTCGGCGAGGTGGTGCAGGTGGGAGTCGCGCCCGCCGTGGTGAACGCGGTGTTCAACGCCACCGGGCGGCGGGTCCGCCGGCTGCCGGTCACCGCCGACGCGCTGCTCTAGGGAGTGTTTGAAAGGGGTTTGCGTGGCGGTGCGGGTGGCGGAACCTGAGGCGGCCCCTGGCTGTGGGATCGCCTCCTCAGGTATGCCCGATAGAGGAGGCGCTGGCGGTGCTTTTCCTGCCAGAAACCACCTCAGAACCCGCAGCGGTGCCGGTTGACGGCCCACCGCAAGCGGCTCCGCCGCTGATGAAACAGAACCTAGGATCAGCGGGCGAGTTCGATCGTCGCGGTGAAGTCGCCGTGCTGGTTCTGGATGGCGTCGACGTTTCCGTCGAACTGGCCGATGCGGGCGATCCCGTTCCAGTAGCCGACATCGCCGTAGTAGAAGACGACGTTGCCCCATGGCGCGTAGTAGCCGATGTCCCGCGGCACCGGATCGTCACCGGCGGGCATGCCGTCCATCGACAGCGGCTGGGACAGGTGGCCGACCTTCTCCTCGCCGTTCAAATCGCTGAAGGACAGGGTGAGCGGCAGTTGGGCGATCAGCGATCGGCTCGTGGCCGAGTCGCGCAGGGTGCCGCCCAGCACGGTGTCCCCGATCCGGATCCGGATGGGAGTGCTCGCCCCGCTCGCCGCGGGGGGCGCCGCGCTCGCGGCGGACGGCGGTGTGGTGCCTGCGGCCGGTGCCGGATCCGAACCGGAGCTGCAGGCACTGATCGTCAAAGCGGCCACCGCAAGGGGCACGAGGCCGGCGGCCGGCCGGAGCAGGCCAGGAAGTTTCGCAGCGGACATGACACCAAGTTACAAACGCCGCGGCCCCGTCTGGGAGGGACGCCCGGTACCCCCCCACCGTGCCGCGGGCCACTTTCGACAGTCGCTAGTGGAGCTTCACCGCGGTGAACCGGGCCAGGTCGCCCAGGAGCGTGTCCTGGAAACGCGTGTCGGCCACCGCGGGGTGGGGCCGGCGGAGCCGCTGGTGGTGCCAGTACCCACCGCTGGTCCGGGCATCCGGATCGTCACTGGTGGCGAGCCACTCCTGGGTCAGGTGACCGAGCCGCAGGTCGTCGGGCGCGCTGGGGCCGCCCATCCGCGTCGGCACCCAGCCGGGATCGACGGCGTTGGCGAGCACATCGGGCCAGACGCGGGCGACGGCGGCGGCGAGGGCGGTGACGAAGAGCTTGCTGTCGGAGTAGGTGCCGCTGCGGCGCCGCCCGCTCCAGTCCACGCCGTCGATCAGCGGCCGGCCGGACGTGTGCATGCTGCTGCTGAGGTAGATCAGCCGGGACGGCCGCCGCATCTGGGCGGTGAGCACGTAGGGGGCGACGACGTTGACCGGCATGATGTCGCGACCGGTGTTGACGCCGGCGTTGTGGATGACGGCGTCCATCCGGCCCAGTTCGTCGGCCTGCTCGGCGACGTCGTACACCTGATCGATGTCGGCGAGATCGCCGACGACCACGCGGGCGCCCTGGTAGAGCAGGGTGCTCACGGCAGCGAGGCGGGTGCGGTTGCGGGTGTGGACGACGACATCGTGACCGGCCTCGAGCAGGGTCTGCGCGGTGGCATGTCCGAGGCCGTCGGCAGAGCCGGTGACGAGAATGCGAGCCATGGTTCTTCCTGAGCGTGGGTGGCCGGAGCCGCCGGGCCGGTGAGGGCCGGGATCACAGCTCCGTTCCGTGACCGAAAACCACGTTACCGACGCGTCGGGCACCCGTGAGAGGGCCTGAGAGAACCTCCCAGCCATCCGGGGGCGCTGGTTCACTGGACGACGCCGGGGCAGGGCTCTGCCCGCTCCGCGCAAGCGGCGTCGCTGCCGCCCGACGAAAGATCATCCGTTATACCTCGTGAAGGAACCTGATGACTTCTGTGCGCGCCTACATCGCCCGATCCGCCACCGAGCCGCTCGAGCCGGGGACGATCGAGCGACGTGACGTCGGCCCCACGGATGTGCGCATCGACATTCATTGGGCCGGAATCTGCCATTCCGACATCCACACCGTCCGCGGCGACTGGGGACCGCAGCCCTACCCGTTGACCGTCGGGCACGAGATCGCCGGCGTGGTCGCCGAGGTCGGCTCTGACGTGACCCGTTACCAGGTCGGCGACCGGGTGGGCGTCGGCTGCATGGTCAACTCGTGCGGCAAGTGCGTGAACTGCGAGGCCGGCAACGAGCAGTACTGCACCGAGGGCATGGTCGGCACCTACGCCGCCATCGACCGGGACGGCACGGTCACCCAGGGCGGTTACTCCACGGCGGTCGTCGTCGACGAGGACTACGTGCTGCGCATCCCCGAGCAGATCCCGTTCGAGAAGGCCGCCCCGCTGCTGTGCGCGGGCATCACCACCTACTCGCCGCTCAAGCGCTGGGGCGCCGGCCCGGGCAAGAAGGTCGCGGTCGTGGGGATGGGCGGGCTCGGCCACATGGCCGTGAAGTTCGCGCACTCCATGGGTGCCGAGGTGACCGTGCTGTCCCGGACGCTGAGCAAGCGCGAGGACGGCCGCCGGCTCGGCGCCGACCACTACTACGCCACCAGCGACGCCGAGACGTTCACCGCACTGGCCGGGCGGTTCGACCTGATCATCAACACGGTCAGCGCCACGATCGAGGTGGACGCCTACCTCGGGCTGCTCGCCGTGGACGGTGCCCTGGTCAACGTCGGCGCGCCGGGCGAGCCGCTGGACCTGCACGTGATGTCGTTGATCGGTGGGCGCCGCACCTACGCCGGCTCGATGATCGGCGGCATCGCCGAGACCCAGGAGATGCTCGACTACTGCGCGGAGCACGACATCGCGCCCGAGGTCGAGATCATCGCCGCGGACCAGATCAACGAGGCGTGGGCGCGGGTCCTGGCCTCGGACGTGCGGTACCGGTTCGTGATCGACACCGCCACACTCGCCGCCTGAGCGGTCCCGCCGCGTCGCGGCACTTTGTCGAGAATGTGCGACGCGGCGGTTCGATGGAGCACGAAAGTCGCGTTGCCGGTGCGCCGATCTGTGCGCCCGGGACGCCGAACGAAGAGCAAGGGAGTGACACCAAATGCGTGGTGTGGTCCTGCACACCGCAGGTGACGTCCGTGTCGAGGACCGTGACGACCCGAAGATCGTCGAGCCCACGGACGCGATTGTCCGGATGACGGCGACCTGCATCTGCGGCTCCGACCTGTGGCCCTACCGCGGCGTGGAGCCGGCCGACCACCAGGTCATGGGGCACGAGTACGTGGGTGTCGTGGAGGAGATCGGCGACGAGGTGCGCAACGTCAAGGTCGGTGACTTCGTCATCGGCTCGTTCGTCATCTCCGACAACACCTGCGAGATCTGCCGCTCGGGCTACCAGTCCCGGTGCGTGCACGGCGAGTTCGTCGCGCAGACGATCGGCACACAGTCCGAAAAGGCCCGCATCCCGCTGGCCGACGGCACGCTGGTCGCCACCCCCGGACAGCCCGACGCGGACCTGATCCCATCGCTGCTGGCCGCCTCCGACGTGCTGGGCACCGGCTGGTTCGGCGCCGTGGCCGCCGAGGTGGGCCCGGGCAAGACCGTCGCGGTGGTCGGTGACGGCGCGGTCGGCCTGATGGCGGTGCTCGCCGCGAAGCAGCTGGGCGCCGAGCGCGTCATCGCGATGAGCCGGCACAAGGACCGGCAGGAGCTCGCCCGCTTCTACGGCGCGACCGACATCGTCGAGGAGCGCGGCGACGAGGGCGTGGCCAAGATCAAGGAGCTCACCGACGGGCTCGGCGCGCACTCGGTGATCGAGGCGGTCGGCACCCAGGAGGCGTTCATGCAGGCCGTCCGCGCGACGCGCCCGGGCGGCCACCTGGGCTTCGTCGGCGTGAGCCACGAGGTCGAGCTGCCGGGTATGGAGCTGTTCCTCGCCGACATCCACCTGCACGGCGGGCCGGCCCCGGTGCGCCGGTTCCTGCCCGAGCTGATCCAGCTCATCTGGGACCGCAAGATCGACCCGGGCCGGGTCTTCGACCTCACCCTCCCGCTCGAGGAGGCAGCGGAGGGGTACAAGGCGATGGACGAGCGCCGGGCCACGAAGGTGCTCCTGCAGGTCTGATCGTCCCGGTCGCCGGTACCGGCGACCGGACCCGAACCGAGTAGGGTTTACGCCCCGGCGTCGCTCGGGGGTGGGGGGTCCCGCCAGGGCCCCCCACCCCGCGGCCGGGCCGATCTACGGTGGATGGTATGAGCAAGAAGGACGAGGTGCGGGAGTTCCTGATCTCGCGGCGCGCACACGTCACCCCCGAGCAGGCCGGCCTGCCCGACTTCGGCGGGGAACGGCGGGTGCCGGGGCTGCGACGGGAAGAGGTCGCCATGCTCGCCGGTGTCAGTCTCGACTACTACACCAGGCTCGAGCGGGGCAACGTCCGCGGAGCGTCCGAGAGCGTGCTGAACGCGATCGCGCGTGCGCTGCAGCTCAACGACGTGGAGCGGGAGTACCTGTTTGACCTGGCCCGGAGCGCGCCCCGGGCGGCGACGGCCCGCAAGCCCAAGACGTCGTCCAAGCAGTCGCTGCGCACCTCGGTGCAGCGCGTTCTGGACAACCTGACCGTCCCGGCCGTGGTGTGGAACCCGCAGCAGGACCTCATCGCCTCGAACCTCATGGGCCGGGCCCTGTTCTCGCCGCATTTCGAGGCGGAACGGCCGAACCTGGCCCGGTTCATCTTCCTCGACCCGCGCGCCAAGGACTTCTACGTCGACTGGCCGCTCGCCCGCCGGATGACCGCGGCGATGCTGCGCCTGGAAGCCGGGCGGGACCCGCTGAACAGCGATCTGACCGCGCTCATCGGTGAACTGTCCACGCTCAGCCACGAGTTCCGTAAGAACTGGGCCGAACGCGAGGTGCACGAGCACCGCACCGGGCAGAAGTTCTACCGCCACCCAGAGGTCGGCGTGATCGAAATCACCTTCGACGTGTTCGAGATGCCTGGCGAGGCCGGTTTGTCCATCGGGACCTACAGTGTCGAGGAAGGCACCGAATCCGCCGAGAAGTACGCCCTGCTGGCCAGCTGGGCGGCGACTCAGGAGTTCGGGAAACAGCGGATCGCCGCGGCCGCCGAGCCGGAGCGTACAGAAGACGTCCCGCGTGGCGGAGCGGACCGCTGAGCCATCGGGCGTTCCAGAGGGGGCGCTCTCTCCACATCGGACCGTGAGCACCGTGCACCGGTGCTCGTCCCGCGAGGAAGCGAACGGATCACGAGCATGACCACCATTGCCATCATCGGTGCGGGCCAGGGGCTGGGCGCCGCCATCGCCAGGAAGTTCGGCGCTGAGGGCTTCGACATCGCGCTGATCTCGCGCAGCCAGGAGCGGCTCGACAAGCTCGCCGCCGATCTGCGGACCGAGGGGCTCACCGCCCGCGGCTACGCGGCCAACGTCCGCGAGCCGAAGTCGCTGATCGCCGCGCTGGACCGGGCCACCCAGGAGCTCGGCCCGATTGAGGTGCTCGAGTACAGCCCGTTGCCGCAGAAGGAGTTCCTCCGCCCGGTCCTGGAGACCACAGTGGACGATCTGGCCGGTGCGGTGGAGTTCTCCATATACGGCCCCGTCGTCGCGGTGCACCAGGTACTGCAGGGCATGCGGTCCCTCGGCCGCGGCTCCATCCTCTTCGTCAACGGCGGTTCCGGCGCCCGGCCCAACGCGAGGGTGGCCGGCACGTCCATCGCGTTCGCGGGGGAGGCTGCGTTCGCCCGCATGCTCCACGACACGCTCAAGGACGACAACATCCGGGTGGGTCAGCTCATCATCCCCGGCGCCATCCGTGCGGGGCACCCGGACAACGACCCGGCCGTCCTCGCCGGGAAGCTGTGGGACCTGCACGCCAATCCGGGGGAGTTCCGCATCTTCGCGGACGACTCGATGGGGTGACACCCGCCTCCGTGGTGACGGACGGCCCGGGTGATCGCGGCCCTGCAGTCGTACACAGTGGACAGAAACGGCGGCTCGTCCCCGCCGGGGGGCACTGACAGGTCCTCCCGGGCGGGCGGCGAGGGCCGTAGTGTCGAAGGTGCGAGGCGACGCCGGCTCCGGGGGTTGTGCGGGACGACGATCGCCGGGCCGGAGGTCCGCCACGGATAACGCACCCCGTCGTGGCGGGGCTCACCGGCGAGACACGCCGACGCTCGGTGCTCACCACACTGGAGAAGGCGTAATTCCACGGATGTCACTCGACCAAGCGACCGCTACCCCGGTATCGACCTCAACACAGCTGCCACTGGTGACCTATGTCCTCGCGGCGGGCACCTTCCTCATGGGTACCACCGAGTTCGTCATCGCGGGCCTGTTGCCGGAGATTGCCCAGGACCTCGACGTGAGCGTCGCGCGTGCGGGCTTGCTGATCACCGTCTTCGCGCTCGGCATGATCGTGGGGCCGCCCTCGATGGCGCTGCTGACCAGGCGGCTCCCGCCCCGGCAGACGCTGACCCTCGCGCTCGTCGTGTTCGCCGCCGGGCACGTGGTCGTCGCGGTCGGTTCGAGCTTTTCCCTGCTCCTGGCCGCCCGGTTCCTGACCGCGCTGGCCACCGGCGCGTTCTGGTCGGTCGCCGCGGTGGTGGCCACGCGGGCCGCCGGTCCGGCGGCCAGTTCGCGGGCTCTGGGCGTGGTGCTCGGCGGCGGGATGCTGGCGAACGTCGCCGGTGTCCCGCTCGGGACCTTCGCCGGCCAGGTGATCGGGTGGCGCGGCCCGTTCTGGGCGCTCGCCGTCCTCGCCGTCCTGGGAGCCGTGGGGATCCGGCGCTTCGTCGGGCACGACGGACCGCAGCACGAGTCCTCTTCGGTCGCCGCGGAGTTGAGCGCGCTGCGCTCCGGGCGGTTGTGGCTGACGCTGGCGGCCTGCGCGGCCACCACGGGCGGCGTGCTTTCGACCTACACCTACATCGCTCCGCTGCTGACCCAGCGCGCCGGCATCGCGAGCGCCCTGGTGCCGCTGGTCCTCGTCGGCTTCGGCGTGGGGGCCCTGGCCGGGTCCGTCGTGGGCGGCCGGTTCGGTGACAGCAGGCCGTACCCGGTGATGCTCGGGGCGGCGACGGCGACGGTGGTGGTGTTGGGCACCCTGTGCCTGGTGGCGGATCAGCCCCTGCCCGTGGTCGGTCTCGTCACGCTGCTGGGCCTCGTCGGACTGACCGCGAACCCCGTGCTCATCGCGTTCGCCGTGCGTTTCGGTGGCACCGCACCCACTCTTGCCTCCGCGATGAGCACGTCGGCCTTCAACTTCGGCACCGCTGTGGGGTCGTGGACAGCCGGCCTGACGCTCGATTCGTCGCTCGCCGAGATCGGGCCGGTCGCAGTCGGCGCGGCCATCGCGGCGGTGACGCTGGTGCCGCTCGCGCTTCTGCTCCGTGTCACTCGATCGAGTGGTCGTGTCGCGCTGGGCGGGTGGCGGGCGCTCGGCGATCGTCGCCAGGCCGGCTGAGGGACCGCTGAGAGTACCGCTCGCGCCGGGATCATCCTGGTTACGCTGGTTCGCGTGGACCGGAGGAATGATGTTCGTGAGTTTCTGGTCAGCCGACGCGCTCAGGTGAAGCCCGCCCAGGTGGGCCTTCCCGACTCCGAGCGTGATCGGCGGGTGCCCGGCTTGCGGCGTGAGGAGGTGGCGGTGCTGGCGGGAGTCAGCATCGACTACTACACGAAGCTCGAACGCGGGAACATCGCCGGCGCGTCGAAGAGCGTGCTGGACGCGATCGCGAAGGCACTCCGGCTGACCGACGCGGAGCGTGCACACCTCTTCGACCTCGCGCAGGCCGCGTCCGGGCACGTCCCCGATCCATCGCGGGGGATGGGTTCGGTCCAGCGGGTGCCGTCGTCGGTGCGGCGCGTGCTGGACGCGATGGACACGCCCGCCGTCGTCCACAATGCCCGCCGCGACCTCATCGCGTCGAACTCACTCGGCCGGGCGCTCTACGCTCCGCACTTCGACACCGGCGCGCAGCCCAACATCGCGAGGTTCATCTTCCTCGATCCGCGTGCCCAGGAGTACTACGTGGACTGGCAGCTCATTCGCCGGACCGTCGTGGCCATCCTGCGCATGGAAGCCGGACGCAACCCGCTCAATGAAGATCTGACGTCGCTGATCGCCGAACTTTCCGCTCGGAGTCAGAACTTCCGCGAGGACTGGGCCAGGCACGACGTGCACGTGCACCGCTCGGGCGCCAAGTCCTTCCACCATCCCGGTGTGGGGCTGCTGGAGCTGAACTTCGACGTGTTCGAGATGCGCGGCGAGCCCGGTGTGTCCATAGTGACCTACAGCGCCGAGCCCGGCACCCCGTCCGCCGACGCGCTCGCACTACTTCCCGCGTGGGCAAGCACGCACGACCCGGCCGCGCCGCCGATCCGGGAAACCGCCGGGCAGCGGGACGGGTAGTTCACCGGCGCAAGATCGGAGCCGGCGCGAGTGGCCCACCAGCGAGCCACCCGCGCCGGCCGTCCGGTTCTACAGCAATGCCTCCGCCGTGATCGGCAACGACCGGACACGGCGCCCGGTCGCGTGGAAGACCGCGTTCGCGATGGCGGGGGCGACCCCGACGATCACGATCTCGCCCAGGCCCTTCACGCCGATCGGGTCGGCGTCGGTGTCCTCGCCGTCGAGGTAGATCGCGCGCAGTTCCGGGATGTCGGCGTTGACCGGCACGAGGTAGTCGGCGAGGTTGGCGTTGACGATCCGGCCGTCCCGCGGGTCGGTGACGGTGTGTTCGAGCAGCGCTGACCCGGCGCCGCCGACCATGCCGCCCAGGGCCTGGCTCTCGGCGAGCTTGGGGCTGATGATCCGCCCCGCGTCGTAGACCGCCAGCATGCGCCGCAGGCGCACGAGGCCGAGTCGCGCATCGACGGCGACCTCCGCGAAGACGGCGCCGTAGGCCGAGGTCGACGTCTGGTGCCTCGCCGGGTTGTACCCGCCGACGATTTCCAGCTGCGCCCGGTTGTTGCGGGTCAGCAGCGTGCGGTAGGTCTCGCCCCGGGTCGGGTCGTTCCGCAGTACCAGACGGCCGTCGCGGACGATCACGTCGCCCGGGTCCGCGCCGTGCAGCGGCGACTGCGGATCCTGTACGGCCAGCGTGATCGCCTGCTGCCGGACCTTGTCACAGGCATCCAGGACGGCGGAGCCGACGCTCGCCATCGTCTGCGACCCGCCGTGCGGTGGGGTCGGCGGCATGGTCGAATCGCCGAGTTCGAAGCGCACGGCGTCCATGCCGAGGCCGAGGGCGTCGGCGGCGACCTGGGTCACCGAGGTGTAGGTGCCGGGGCCCATGTCGCTGCTCGCGGACTGGACCAGTGCGGTGCCGTCGGCGGTGAGGCGGACGTAGGCCTGCGTGGTGCCGCTGCCCGTGTGGTAGACGGCGGTGGCCATCCCGGTGCCGATCAGCCAGTCGCCGTCGCGGGTCGAGCGGGGCGCCGGGCTGCGCTTGCTCCACCCGAACTCGCGGGCACCCACGGCGTAGCACTCGCGCAGCCGCCGGGTGGAGAACGGGAAGCCGCTGGACTCGTCCACGGTGGGTTCGTTGAGCTCGCGCAGCGCGATGGGGTCGACCCCCACCGCGTAGGAGAGTTCGTCGAGTGCCGACTCGAGGGGGAAGGACGCGGTGGCGTAGCCGGGGCCGCGCATCCAGATCGGCGAGTTCACGTCCAGCGGAACCGTGCGGTACTCCTGGCGGACATTCGGGGTGCTGTAGAGCATCTGCCCCGGCGCCATGGTCGCTTCCATGAACGTCTCGTACGACGAGGTTTCGCCGTTGATGTCGTGGATCATCGCCGTCAGCCGGCCGTTCCGGTCCGCGCCGACGCGCACCCGGTAGTCGTAGCGGGGCCGGAATCCGGTGCCGAAGTAGAGCTGGCGGCGGGTCAGCACGACCTTGACCGGCCGCCCGGTGACGCGTGCCGCCAGCGCGGAGACGACGACGTGCGGCCAGGCGCGCAGGCCGCTGCCGAAAGCACCTCCGACGAACGGCGAGATGACGCGCACCGAGTCGTCCGGGATGCCGAACACCGCGGCGAGCTCGCGCTGCGTGCCGCCCACCCACTGCGTCTTGTCCCACAAAGTCAGCCGGTCGCCGTCCCATCGCGCGATGGTCGCGTGCGGCTCCATCGGATTGTGGTGGTTGCGGGACATGTGGTAGCTGAGGTCCAGCTTGACGTCCGCTGTGGACAGTGCCGCGTCGGCGTCGCCCCGGGCGTAGTGGCTGGGCTGGCCGGCCGGCGCGGAGGGCAGGTCGGTCGAGGGCGGTTGGGCGTCGTAGCGCACGTCGACCAGGCGAGCGGCGTGCTGCGCCGACTCCAGGGTCGTGGCGACCACGACGGCGACCGGTTGCCCGAAGAACCGGACCTGGTCGTCCTGGAACACGCGCAGCCGCGTGCCGGGGAGGTTGTTCGAATTCGGGGCGTCGCGGTAGGGCAGCTGCGGCGCGTTGAGGTGACTGATCACCGTGATGACGCCGGGATGTGCCCGGGCGGCGCTGTCGTCGATGCCGGTGACGCGTCCTCGCCCGACGCTGCTGTCGACGACGACCGCGTGCACGAGGCCCTCGATGTCGTGCTCGGCGGCGTAGGGCGCCCGCCCGGTGACCTTCAGCCGGCCGTCCACACGGGACATCGGCGTGCCGACCGCTCGCTGTGGCTGCAGGCTCACTTCGTACCTCCCACGATCCGCAGCTGGCGCTCGACGGTGCGTTTGACCAGCTCGACCTTGAACGCGTTGTGTTCCAGCGGGCGGGCCCCGTCCGCGGCCACGGACGCCGCCTGGGCCCACAGGTCGTCCGACGGCCGCCGGCCGACGAGACGCTCTTCGACCGCGGGCAGCCGCCACGGCACGGTGCCGACTCCGCCCGCGGCGACCCTGGCCGTGCGGATCACGCCGCCCTGGATGTTGAGTGCGACCGCCGCGGAGGTGAGCGCGAACTCGTAGCTCTGGCGGTCACGCACCTTGAGGTAGCCCGAGCGCAGTGGGCGCGGGTGCGGCGGGATCTCCACGGCGGTGATCAGCTCGCCGGGCTGGATCGCGTGCTCCCGGTCGGGAGTCGCTCCAGGCTGCAGCAGGAAGTCGCGGAAGGGCACCTCGCGTTCGCCGGCCGGGCCGAGCAGACGCACCGTGGCGTCGAGCGCGGTGAAGGCGACCGCGGCGTCGGAGGGGTGCGTGGCCACACAGCTGTCGGAGGCGCCGAGGATCGCGTGGCTCCGGTTGATCCCCTCCAGCGCGGCGCAGCCCGAGCCGGGGTTGCGCTTGTTGCAGTTCGCGGTGACGTCACGGAAATACGTGCACCGGGTGCGCTGCATGATGTTGCCGCCGAGGGTGGCCATGTTGCGCAGCTGGGCCGACGCGCTCAGCTCCAGCGCCTCCGAGATCACCGGGAACGCGGAGCGGACCTTGGGGTCGGCGGCCGCGTCGGCCATGCGCACCAGCGCGCCGAGCCGCAGCCCGCCGCCCGGGGTCGTCGTGATGTCGCGTAGCGGGAGACCGGCGATGTCGACCAGCGTGGTGGGACGCTCGACGGTCTCCCGCATGAGATCGACCAGGGTCGTCCCGCCGGCGATGTAGCGGCCGCCACGCTGCCCGGCGGCGAGCGCGGCCGGGGTGTCGGCGACCTTCGTGTACGAGAACGGTTCCACGTCAGGCCCTCACTTCACCCGGGCGGCTTGTTCGACCGCGTTGACGATCTTCACGTAGCATCCGCACCGGCAGATATTGCCGCTCATCCACTCGCGGATCTCCTCGCGGGACCCGGTATGGCCTTCGCGGATGCACCCGACGCCGGACATGATCTGGCCGGGCGTGCAGTACCCGCACTGGAAGGCGTCCTCGTCGATGAACGCCTGCTGCAGCGGATGCAGCCGGTCCTCGCCGGGCGCGAGCCCTTCGATGGTGGTGACCTCGGCGCCTTCGAGACGGACCGCGAGCGTGAGGCATCCGTTGACGCGGCGGCCGTCGACCAGGACGGTGCACGCACCGCAGGCGCCGGCGTCGCACCCCTTCTTCGTGCCGGTGAGCCCCAGGTGCTCACGCAGCAGATCGAGCAGGGAGGTGCGGTTGTCCACCGTGACGGTCCGGCGTTCGCCGTTGATGACCAGCGAGACCTGGCTGCCGGTGTCGTCGGCGACGGCGACCGGGCCGTCGCCGACGAGGGCGGGACCCGCGACGACCGCGGCGCCACCGAGCGCGCCGGCCGCCATGAAGGAGCGCCGGGACACTTCGGACCCGAGTTCGTCGGGCGGCGAGTCCGGTGCTTGTGGATCGATCGACATGCTGTCAAAACATCACAAATCAGGTATGCCTGGGAGGGTCTGTGAGTACCTCCCACGCCCCGCGCGGGGTGCGCGAACCGCCGTCGGACGAGCCGGCCGCGCGACTCGTCCGACGGCGTTCGCCCCTGACCGCGTCAGCTCCCGTCGGCGTCCGCGGTGGCGGGCTCGGTTCGCGTCGCGGCCGGTGTCACCGCCGGGCGCTTGCGGAACATCGGCAACAGGATGATCGCGGCGCCCAGTAGGACGACGGCGGCGAGGCCGAGCATTCCCGCGTGCGAGGAATTCGTGGCGTTCTGCAGCACCCCGTACAAGTAGGGGCCGACGAAGCCGCCCAGGTTCCCGGTGGCGTTGATGGCGGCGATCCCGATCGCCGCCATCGACCCGGTGAGGAACGCGGACGGCAGCTGGAAGAAGGCGCCGGACATCGCTCCGATGCCGACCGTGCCGAGGGTGAGCGCCACCATCAGCAGGATCGGGTTGGTCGTGGAGGCGGCCCAGGCGATGCCGACCGCGGCGGCGAAGAGCGGGATCGCGGCGTGCCACCGCCGCTCCTGCACCCGGTCGGAATGCGCGGCCCAGAGGATGGCGACCACGACCGTGACCGCGGCGGGGATCGCGGACAGCAGGGAGATCGTGAACGTGGAGTAGTGCGTGCCGCTGCGCGCGGACAGTTCCCGGAGGATCAGCGGCATGAAGAAGACCAGCACGTAACCGCCGCAGTTCTTCGCGAAGTAGGCCAGGGAGAGCATGAGCACGCGCCGGTCGAACAGTGCGCGCAGCGGGTTGTGCCGCCTGGCCGGTGCCGGTTCGTCGAGTTCGCGCGCCAGCCACGCCTTCTCCGTGGCGGAGAGCCACTTCGCCTGGCCGGGGGCGTCCACCAGAATCTTCCAGATCAGCAGACCGACCACGATGGACGGCACTCCCTCGAGGACGAACAGCGCGCGCCAGTCCGACAGGCCGAACAGGCCGTGCGGCCACAGCGAGAGGATGGCCCCGGACAGGGGCGGCCCCACCATGGCGGACGCACTGGCGCCCACCGCGAACAGGGCCAGCATCTTCGCCCGGTCACGCGCGGGGAACCAGAGCGTGAAGTAGAAGACCACGCCAGGGAACAGGCCCGCTTCGGCGACACCCAGCAGGATGCGCATCACGTACAGGCTGCCGGGGCCCTGGACGGCCGCGGTGGCGGTGGCCACGATGCCCCAGGTGATCGCGATGCGGGCCAGCCATTTCCGCGCGCCGAAGCGTGCCAGCGCGAGGTTGCTGGGCACCTCGAACACGAAGTACCCGATGAAGAAGAGACCGGCGGCGAGGCCGTAGGTCGCCGCGGTGAGGCCCAGGGACTTGTTCATGCTGAGCGCGGCGATGCCGAGATTCGCGCGCTCGAGGTTGGCCAGGAAGTACGCGAACGCGAGGACCGGAACGACCCGCCAGGCGATCTTGCGCCGGACGGTCCGGCGCATGTTCTCGTCGGGTGCGTCCGCGGTGGGGGAGTTGCCAGAAGTGAACACCACTTTGTGCCTCTTCTCGTATGTGAAGGCGCTTCGTTATATTGAACCTTGGTTGGGGTAGCAGGTTGACCGGGACTGAGTGCGGGAGGACGTATGGGGGAGAGATCGGCCGGCCGGGAGTTCGCGCCGGTGAAGTCCGCGGACCGGGTGATGGCCGTCATGGAGGCCCTGGCGCACCGGCATGCCCGCCCGACGCTCACGCAGCTCAGCGCCGAGCTGTCCATCCCGCTCAGCAGCCTGCACGGCTTGCTGCGCACGATGGAGCAGCGCGGCTGGGTGGAGACCGACGAAACCGGGTCCCTGTACCGGATCGGCGTCCGCGCGCTGATGATCGGCTCCAGCTACGCCCGCGCGGACGAGTCCGTGCTGCGTGCACAGCCGGTGCTCGACTGGCTCAACGAGCAGACCGGCGAGACCGTGCACCACGGCCGCCTCACCGGTGCCGACATCGTCTACCTCGCCAAGCGCGAATCGCGGTTCATGGTCCGGGTGCACTCCTCGGTCGGCCAGCGGATCCCGGCCCATGCGGCGTCGCTGGGCAAGGCGATCCTGGCCGCCGAACCCGACGACTGGGTGGTCCGTCATCTGCGCTGGCCGCTGGTCGCGCTGACCGCCAACACGATCACCGACCGGGCCGCCCTGCTGGCCGACCTCGCCACCGCCCGTCAGCGCGGCTACGCCTCCGAGTGGCAGGAGAGCGACATCGGGCTGGGCTGCGTCGCCGTCGCCGTTCCCGGACCGGGCGGCGCGCGTGATGCACTCTCGCTGGCCGTGCCCGTGACCCGCCTCGGCGGTACCCGGTTCGTCGAGCTGGGCGAGTTGCTGCTGGAGGCCAGGGCGATGCTGACCGGACGGCGTGGCACGCCGCAGGTCAGCCTGCAGCCGGAGTTCCTCGGCCACCTCGACGAGCTGCCCGCGGACTGACCCATGGCCGTTCACCCTTCCGCCACCAGGTCCCGGGTGGCGGAGATCCGGCCCTCGTCGAACTCGATGCCGAAACCGGGACGGGTCGGTAGCTCGATCACGCCACCGCTCGGAGCCGGCGTCGCGAGCTCGAAGTAGTGGCGTTCGGGCATGTGGTGGACCAGGTACTCGACTCGCGGGCACACATGGGGGGACTGGCTCGCCACGACGTGCAATGCCGCGTGTATCCCGTGCCCGTGCGGGATCACCGCGACCCCGTAGGGTTCGGCCATCGCACACATGCGCTGCAGTTCCGTGACGCCGCCGCACCATTCCGGATCGACCTGCAGCACATCGAGCAGCCGCTGCTCGAGGAACGGGAGTAGCTCGTAGCGGTCGTAGAGGTGCTCGCCGGTCGCCAGGGGGATGTTGGTGGAGGAGCGCAGCTGCGCGAAGGCCGCCGTCGCGCCGGCCGCGAACGGCTCCTCGAGCCAGTCCGGGCGGAGGTGTTCGACCCGGCGGCACCACGCGCGCGCGTAGCTGAGGTCCCAGCTCATGAACGCGTCGAACATCAGCGGGTAGCTGCCGCCGACCGCCGAGCGCGTCCGCTCCACGAGGTCGACGTTGCGTTGCAGTCCTTCCGGTCCCTGCGCGGGGCCGTCGCCGAAGAACCACTTCTGGGCCGGGTACCCCTCCTTGGCCAGTTCGGCGGCGACCCGCTCGACCTCGCCCTCGCCGTGGAAGGTGCCGAGCGTGCTGGCGTAGGCCGGCACCCCCCGCCGCCCGGCCCCGCCGAGCAGCTGCCACACCGGGGCGCCGAGTATCCGCCCGCGCAGGTCCCACAACGCGTTGTCCACGGCGCTGATCGCGATCTTGCGCGCACCGTGGCGGGAATGCCGGTCGGCCCGCGTCAGGGCGTCGGCGATGTAGGACGACGCCAGGGCGTCCATGCCGATGAGGTAGCTCGCGATCCCCTCGGCCAGTGGCGCGCGGGCCTCCCGGTCGATGGGGCCGTACCGCCCGGTGATCCCGGCGGTGGTGCCGATCTCGAGGTACAGCGACGTCTTCGCGCGCGGCCCGGCCGGCGCGGGCCAGCCTTCGGGGCCGGGGTGGAACTGTGGGTACACCCCGATCGGCCGGCTCTGCGGGGGAAAGCCGGCGGCCGGGTGGTCCTCCGGCAGCGTGCCGGTCAGCTCCACCAGGCGGACGGACGAGATCCGGGCGTCGATCATGCCACCGCTCCTCGCGCCGCCGTCAGCGCCGGCGCGATTTCGCGGCCGGCCAGCCAGCGGGCGGCCGAGTCCGCGATCGCCTCCGCCGGGCCCGCGTCCAGCCGGGACGTCGCGTGCGGGATTCGCCCGACCGCGGCCGTCACCGCCTTGAGGCCGGGTATCGCGGGGGCGGTGAGCCCGTAGATGTCGAACGCGTTCATGACGTGGCGGTGCAGGTCACCGGTGTGCGGCCGGCCTTCGGCCACCGCGGCGACCAGTGCGACGAGTTCGTCCGGCATGACGTTGGCCAGCCCGCTGATCGCGCCGTCCGCACCGGCCCACATCGCGGCCGGGATGAGGTCCTCGAAACCCGTCACGACGGCGAAATCCGCGCGGTGCGGCCGGGTCGCGGCGATCGCCGCGGTGATCGTCGCGATGTCGCGGACCGTCAGCTTCACGCCCAGCACGCGGGGTTCCTCGGCGGCGAGCCGGCCCAGTAGCGCGGGGGACAGGGGCTGCGCGGTGAGCCCGGGGAAGTCGTAGGCGACGAGGGGGACGTCGACCGCGTCGGCCACCGCGCGAAAATGCTGGAAGACCAGGTCGTCCGGGACTTTCCAGTACAGCGGGGGAAGAACGAGCACCGCGTCCGCTCCGGCGTCCGCGGCCTCCTCCGCGAGGTGGCCCGTCTCCCGGGTGGACAGCCCGCTCACCCCGGCCAGGACCGGAACCCGCCCCCGCACGGCGGTGACCACGGTGCTGATGATCGCTCGCCGTTCGGTGGGCGAGAATTCCGTGAACTCGCCTGTCGACCCGAGCGGAACCAGCCCGTCGATCCCGCGCGAGGCGAGATCGTCGACGAGGGCGCCGAGCGCCTCGTGGTCGACCTCGCCGTCGGGGCGCAGCGGCGTGACGAGTGCGGGCCAGAGTCCGGAGAGTTTCATCGACAGCCCTTCATGTATGTGAAGTCGCTTCGGATACGTGATGATAGTAAAGGGGAATGGCCCGATCTGGGAAGAGCATCACGCGCCCTGTGCGCCGGGGGGTCCACGGCTCGCTACGCAGCGTCGAAGGCCGCGCTCGTGGCGGCACATTTTCGACAATGTGCGACCGGGGGTCGGCGTCCCGGCCAAGTCAGCGGACTTGGGGCCACTCGACGGCGAACGTATGCGCGCCCGGCAGGGCGGTTTCGGACCGTCCGCCGGGCAGGGTGACCGTCGCGCGGGTGCCGGGCGGCACCACCACCCGCACGTGCAGGTGGCCGCCCTCGATCCGCCATCCGGTCTCGATCCGCCCGTACGGCGACTCGTGGGCGGCCTCGGCCCAGGTCAGGCCGCCGCCGGGCCGGGGCCGGACGCGGAAGTCGCGGTAGGCGGGCGAGTCGCCGAGTTCGAGCCCGGCCACATAGCGGTGCAGGAACGCGATGACGGCACCCTTGGAGTAGTGGTTGAGCGACTCGCGAACGCTGCCGTCCGCGGCCACGCCGTTCCACAGCTCCCACACGGTGGTCGCGCCCCGGTCGATCATCGTCAGCCACGACGGTTCGGTGTCCTGCGTCAGCAGCTCGTAGGCGACGCCGAGATGACCGGTGCCGGCGAGCACGGGCAGCAGGTAGGGCGTGGCGAGGAACCCGGTGCCGAGGTGGTTTCCCTTCTCACACACCAGCTCCACGAGCCGGGCCGCGACCTGCCCGCGCAGCTCGCCGGGTACGAGTCCGAAGGCCAGCGCGCGGACGTGGTTGGCCTGCGTGGCCGGAGTCAGCCGCCCGTCGGCGCCGAGGTACTCGGTCCGCCAGGCGTCGCGGACGTTCGCGGCGAGTCCGCGGTAGCGCCGGGTGTCGTCCTCGCGTCCGAGCACCGCGGCGATGCGCGCGGCCAGCGTGCAGCTGTGCGCGTAGAAGGCCGTCGCGAGATCACCGCGATCGAGGCCGGGGAAGGTGGCCAGATCGACCTCCTCGCCGGGTACCAGCCATTCGCCCCAGTGGAATCCGGTGTCCCACAGGAACTTCTCGTGCGGTGCGGGATCGGGTCGTCCGGCGGCGCGCCGCGGGTGCCGGTTCGTCCGCGCGGCCCGTTCGACGCGGTCCAGCCAGGCCACGACGGCGGGCCACGTGTCGGCCAGGATCCGGGTGTCGCCGTAGGCCCGGTAGAGCTCCCACGGCACGATCGCGATCGCGTCTCCCCAGCCCGCGGACCCGGTGAACTCGGTGAGCCCGGCGGGGAGCCCCTCGCCGGGCGCGTCCGGGCTGATGTTGGCGATCGTGCCGTCGGGCCACTGGTCGGCGACCACGTCGTGCAGCCATTTGACCGAGAACCCGGCCACGTCGAACAGGAACGCGGCCGTGGGCACGAACACCTGCCAGTCGCCGGTCCATCCGGCGCGCTCCCGGTGCGGGCAGTCGGTCGGGATGTCGCAGACGTTGTCGCGCAGGCTCCACACGACAACCTCGTGCAGCCGGTTGAGGCGGTCGTCGCTGCACGAGAACCATCCGGTCCGCCGGAGGTCGGTGTGGACCACGACGCCGGTGACGTCCGCCGGCGTCAGATCGTGGGGGTGGCCTTCGACACGCACGTACTGGAACCCGTGGGTGGTGCGGCGCGGCTCGAACACGTCTCCGCCGACGCCCGCCGAGATCACCTCGTCGACCTGCCCGGCGGGAAGGGGCTCGCCGCCGGGGGGATGCGGGCGAAGGTTCTCCGTGGTCACGTCACCCGACGCGGCCAGCCATTCGCCGTGGACCAGGCGCACGCGCGTGCCGGCGGGACCGAGGTCGGTCAGCCGGATCCAGCCGTTGATGTTCTGTCCCAGGTCAATGATCTGACGCTGGGAGTCCAGCCGGCGTACCGAGACCGGGGTCAGCTCCTGGGTGCGCCGGACCGGCGGGGCGGGGGAGTCGCTCAGCTCGCCGAAGCCCCGTGCGTCGACGGCGACCGGGGCCCAGCCCGTGTCGTCGAACCCGGGTGCGGTCCAGCCGCGGGGGAGCCGGCGCAGGTCCCACCGTTCCCCGGCGATCAGGTCGGCGGCCACGACGTGTCCCGGTGCGCTGCGCCAGTCCGGTCCGGTGCCCATGACGATCTCGGCGTCGCCGGGACCTGTGACGCGCAGTTGTGTCAGCAGCGCCGTGGTGTTGCCCCACTGGTCGGCGAGGTGGAAGTATCCGATCAGGCCGCGGTACCAGCCGTCGGCAAGGATGAAGCCGAGTGCGTTGGGGCCTGCGCGGACGAGGCCGGTCACGTCGTAGGTCTGCACCTGCAGCCTGCTCCGGTACTGGGTGAACCCCGGCGTCAGCTCCGCGTCGCCGATGCGCTCGCCGTTGAGGAACCCCTCGTACAGGCCGTGTGCCGTCGCGTACAGGCGGGCCGACACGACGGGGAAGTCCACGTCGAACTCGTGCCGCAGCAGTGCCGCCGGCCGGTTCCCCGGCAGACCGCCGGTTTCCGCGCCTGCGACGATCCAGTCGGCTCGCCAGTCTTGCGGGCGCAGGAGGCCCGTTTCGAAGTGGCTCGGCGACGACCACGGGCTCTCCCCCCGATCGCTCCACACCTTGACCTGCCACTCCACCCGCTGAGCGGAACGCAACGGCGGGCCCGCGTACGGGATCAGGATGCTTCCGGCGCCGGCGACCCGTCCGGTGTCCCAGCCGTTGCTCGTGCGGATCCGGTACGCGATCTGATGCGCCGCGCGGCCCGGTAGCCGCCAGGACAACCGGGGCTCGGTGACGTGGATGCCAAGAGCCTCGCGGAGGTGCTCGACGCGCAGGTCCCCGGGGCCGTCGGCCACGGCACCCTCCCGCCGTCGGTAGCGTATGAAACGATTCATTGACCGGTAGGTCAGATTAAGGTCAGTCCGGCGGCGGCGTCAAGCTGCCGATCCGGTGCTTGTCAAGGCGGATCGGGGCAGCTACGGTAGCCCGAGTCGCAACTGACACGAGTAAGTGATCAGAGCGGCGTCCGCGAACAACATCTAAAACGTTCAACACAACACCGGTGGCCACTCGGCCGGCACTCGATGAGGAGAACCGATGTCTGGTCCAGCACAGCGGGCCAATCGCCCGTGGAAGACCGCCACCCTGGCCGGGATGGCTTCGTACCTGGATTCGGGAGCCCTGGTGACCTCCGGCATCGCCATCGGGGGATCCTACGCCGGGGCGCTCGGACTGGGGGCCGGCACGATCGGAGCGCTGCTGGGGCTGCAGACGCTGATGTTCGCGCTGGGCGCGCTCGTCGGTGGACGCCTGGGCGACCGCTTCGGCCGCCGACGGATCTTCAGCCTTTCGCTCCTGCTGTACGCGGCCGGGGCCGCGCTGTTGCTGATCGCCGCGTCACCGGCCGTGTTGTTCGCCGGGGTCGTCGCCATCGGGCTCGCGATCGGTGCCGACCTGCCGGTGTCACTGGCCCTGATCAACGAGGAGGCGCCGGACGGCGAGAAGGGCAAGCTGGTCGTCTACTCCAGCATGCTGTGGCTCGCCGGGATCGTCGCGGTCGTCGCCCTCAGTTCGGTCGTCGGGTCCTGGGGCGTGCTCGGCGGCCGGATCATGTTCGCGCACCTGCTCCTCGTCTCGGTGGTCGTGCTCGTCCTGCGGATGACCCTGCGTGAGTCGGCGGAATGGGCCGCGGCGCGGCAGTCGGCGGACCACGGCGAGACGGTGGACACCGAACGGATCCAGTTCAGCCGGGCCGGCCAGCTCTTCCGCCCGCCTGTGGTGTTCGCGGTGCTCGCGACCGGGCTCTACTACGCCACCTGGAACCTCGGCGCGTCGACACTGGGCAGCTTCGGCACCTACCTGTGGACGACACTGACCGGCGGTGGTGTCGCACAGTTCTCCCAGCTGACATTGCTGGGACTGCCCATCGGGTTCGTCGCCGGACTGATCTTCATGCGGGTGATCGACCGGCCCGCCCGGCGCGTGTGGTTCACCGCGGGCTCGGTGCTGATCGTGATCGCGTGGGCGTTGCCCGCGGTGCTGGGCCCCAGCAAGTTCACGCTCGTCGCGGTCCTGCTGCTCTCCGGCCTCGGCAATGCCTTCGCCGGGGAGGTCATCTACAAGGTCTGGTCCCAGGAACTCGTGCCGACGCTGCTGCGCAGCACCTCGAGCGGGCTGACGATGGCCTTCACCAGGGTGCTGGCCGGACTGGCCGCGTTCGGGACCCCGGCGCTCGCCGCCGCGCAGCCGCGGCTGTTGTTCGCTCTCGTGCTCGCCTTCACCCTGGCCGCGACCGTCATCGGTCTGCTCTGGGTGCCCCGGCTGCCGAAGGCGCAGGAGTTGGCGGAGTCAACGGAAGCCCGTCCGAACGCCAGCCCGCGCACCGGGACGGCGACGGCGTGATCGGCAACCACGACTTCGACTACGGCGGGCTGACGCTGCGGTCCACTGTGCACATACCGGACGGCCCGGTGGGTGCGCGGGTGCCGGTGGTGGTCTTCGTCCACGGCTTCGCCTCCAACCGGCTCGAGTTGCCCGACTTCGTCCGGATGTCGCGGATCCTGGAAACAGCCGGCTTCGCTTCGGTCCGGGTGGATCTGGCGGGGCACGGGGAGAGTGACGGTGACTTCTTCGACGTCACGATCAGCGGCGAGATCGCGCAGGTGCGGTCGGTCGTGCGGGATGTGCGTGCCCTCGGCTTCACCGACCCCGAGCGGATCGGGCTGGTCGGGATGAGCATGGGCGGGGTGGTCGCCGGCATCGTGGCGGCCGAGGAACCGGGCATCGCGGCGGCCTGCCTGTGGTCGCCGGCCGCGGTCGCGCCGTCCGAAATCGGCAGTGGCTATCTCAAGGGGCGCAGCCTGTTCGCCGAGATCGAGGAAAAGGGCTACTTCGACGCCGACGGCCACCGCATCAGCGCTGCGCTGGTCGACGATATCGCCGCACTGGACGTGTACGGGCGCTCGGCCGCCTACTCCGGTCCCGTGCGCATCATCCACGGCGACAAGGACGACATCGCTCCCCTCGAGTACGCGCACCGGTATCTCGACCATTACCGCGGCAACGCCGAACTGGAGGTCGTGGCCGGCGCCGATCACGCCTGGGGCAGCGTGCCGCACCGCGGCCGGCTGCATCAGTCCACAGTGGAGTTCTTCCGGGCGACGATCGGCTGAGGCGCGGGCCCGCTCACGCCGAGTCCCGGACCACGAGGCGGAACCGCCCGGTGACCGGCTCGGTGCGGGCGGGTTCGCCCCGCAGGGCGCCGACCACGGTACGGACGTACTCCTCGGCGATGACGGTGAGGTCCTGGGCTACCGTGGTCAGCGGTGGCCGGGCCAGCGCCGCGGCGGGGAGGTCGTCGACGCCGACGACCGCCATGTCCCGCGGCGCGTCCAGGCCGAGACGGCCCAGGCCTGCCAGCACGGCCATCGCGACCTCGTCGTTGAAGGCGCAGATCCCCGTCACGCTCGGGCGCGCGTCCAGCCACGCCTGAACACAACCGGCCGCGCCGTGCGGATCGAGGGGAACAGTCCGCACGTCCGGCTCCGGCAGGCCGAGTTCGGCGCACACCGCGCGGACACCGGCGAGCCGTGGCTCGGCGAAGACCGCGACCCGGTCGTCGTCGGGGTAGGCGTAGCCCAGCCGGGTGTGCGAGTTGGCGAGGTGGCGGGCCTGCAGGGCTCCGATCGGATTGTCCGGGGCGGGCATCTCGCGGGCTCGCTCCCGGGTTGTCCCGTGCATCGCGACGATGACCTCGACCCCGGCCGCCCGCATCGCCTCGGCGTCGGCGTCGGAGAACTCGTCCAGGGCCAGCACGGCCGCCGGTGTGATGGCCTTCCACACCTCGCTGAGCGGGCGCGCCGCGCGAGTCCCGGGGTGGACCACGAACGTGAGGTCGTGCTCGGCGAACGCCGCGGCCATCCGCTGGACCAGGGTGCCCACAGCCGGCCCGAGGGGCCAGTCGGGCAGCAGGCCGAGCACGACGTCGGACCGGCCGCTGCGGAGCGTGCGCGCGGCCGCGGAGGGCGCATAGCCGAGTGTGCGGGCCGCGTCCAGGACCCGCTGTCGCGTCCCGTCCGGAATCGTCTGGTTCGGGTTGTCGTTGAGGACGTAGCTCACGGTCGAGCGCGAGACACCGGCTTCCCGGGCGACGTCGGCGCTGGTGATCCGCCTGCCCCCTGGCGCCATCGCATCCTGTCCTCGAGTGTCCCCGGCCGTTCCCGTGCCAGTTTATCCGAGCCGGGCGCGGGCGCGGCCTGGACTACTCGCCGCGGCGGTCGCACATTGTCGAAAAAGTGCCGCCGCCGGGCCGGAGGCCGGCCGCTGGTCGAGGAGTTCGCCGCCCGGCACGGGCGCACACCGGTGCTGGCCACCGTGCTGGTCGGCGACGATCCCGCCTCCCACACCTACGTCCGCATGAAGGCCAGCCGGTGCGCGAAGGTGGGCATGCGATCCCGCCGGATCGAGTTCGGCGCGGGCATCTCCACCGCCGAACTCGTCGCCGAGATCCGCGCGCTGTCGGCGGATCCGGCCGTCGACGGGATCCTGCTGCAGCACCCGGTGCCGGACCACATCGACGAGCGTGCGGCGTTCGAGGCCATCGCGCCGCCGTGGCGCGCCCCGGACGGTCGCACATTGTCGTAAAAGTGCGACCGCCGGTCGGGGTCGTCCGGGTGCGTCCTCAGGGGTTCTCGTTGGTGTCGGCCGCGTGCTGCATCACCTCGGCGTCGACGTCGGTGCGGCCGGTGAAGTCGAACTTGGGATTGTCGTACAGCGAGCTGTAACCACCGTCGAATCCGTCCAGGATCTCCCACCAGTTGCCGTCCAGGTCGGAGAAGTAGAACGAATACGTCCCGTGCTGTTCCACCGGCTTCATGACTCGCTTGAGGCCGTACTTGTCCTTGACGTCGGTCAAGACGGCGTGTGCCTTGTCGACGGCGTCGCGGCTGCCGACGTCGATTCCATTGTGGTCGAACATGCCCATGGTGCTGGGCGTTCCGGTCTCCACGACGACGTAGGTGTGCGCGGAGCCCTTGCGGATCAGCATCGACACCGTGCTGGTCTGGATGACCTCGAACCCGAGCACCTCCTCGTAGAACCGGCGCGAGGCCTGCAAATCGAACGAGGTCAACGTCCCGTGGGAGATCATCGCGACGTCGATCAGCGGGCTGTCGGTCTTGCAACTGGTGGTGATCTGCATTGCGGATCCTTCCGTCCGATGTCGATCAACGGTGAGTGGTGAAGCTCCTAGCCACACGGCCGGGTGGCCGGGTGCGGGAGGAGTGCGTGCGGCGGAAGCTCCGATTCGTTCTGCCAGTAGAGATAGGAAACCGTGTTCTCGACGCGGCGGCGGAGGTCGGCGAGGTCGGCGAGGAGCCGGCCGTTTCGCTTGACCGGCTTTCCCTGGACGAGAACGGTGTCGATGTCGCTGGTGTTGGCGTGGAAGACCACGGCGGCGACGGGATCGAGGACCGGCAGCATGCTGGGGGAGTCGGTCGAGATGAACAGCAGGTCGGCCACCTTGCCGGGAGCGAGAGATCCCAGCCGGTGCTCCTGCCCGATGGCCCGAGCTCCTTGCACGGTCGCGAACTCGAATACGTCGCTCATCATGATGTGGTAGTCGTCCGGGCGCGGTTCGAACCTGCTCTTGGTGATGGTGCGTTCCACATCGAAGGTGCTGCGCATCAACGAGAAGAAGTCCTCCGACGCGGCGGGGGGCCCGTCGTTGCTCAGGCTGGGCCTGACACCCGCCGCGAGCAGGCGGCCGGTCGGCGGCGCCGCGAATGACACGATGTGTGCGTCGACCTGCGGCGCGACCGACGCGGTTCCGCCGGTGTCGGCGATCAGTTGGAGCTCGTGGTCGGTGGCGGCGGTGAGGTGCACGTAGGTGACGTCATCCGCCATGAGACCGGCCGCGTGCATGGCCTCGATGGTGGGGAAGGGGGCGGTGCCGTCGGGCCCCATCGAGTTGAGGTGCGTGGAGATGCGCATGCCCAGCTCGCGTGCGGTTTCGAACTCCTTCCGGCACGCCTCCATCGAAATGAAATAGGGAGGTTCCAGCCCGAGGTAACACGACGACACCAGCGCGTTGTCGTCAGGCAGGAGCTTTCTGGTGCGTTCGGTCGACTTGAAGCTGCGCGGCTGGTCGTAGTACCTGGCGATGTCGAAGACGCGGTCGCCCCGGTATCCGTGCCCGTAGACACTGCGACCGCCGGCGTCTCTGAGCGCCTGGATGCCGGCATCTTCCATCTCGGGCGTGTTGACGTTGTGGGCCCAGTCGAGAACGGTGGTGATCCCGGCGTCGAGGGTGGTCAGGCGCGCCAGCAGGGTGGCCGCGTAGATGTCCTCGGCGCGAAACCGCATCGAGTAGGTGCCGTAGAGGCTGGTGAAGATCTCCAGCAGATTGAGGTCGTACACCAGGCCTTTGTGCACCGAAGTCCACAGGTGCCGGTGGGTGTCGATGAACCCGGCGCACACGATGTAGTCGCTGCCGTCGACGATCTCGGCGTCGGTCACCTCGAGCTGCGGCCCGAGGTCGGCGATGTGCCCGTCCCGGATCAGGAGGTCCCCACGGAAGGTGCCCTGCTCGGTTCCGGTGATGATGATGGCCTGCTTCACGAGGGTCGAACCGGCCTCGTCGAATCGCGCGTTCTGCAGATCGAGCGCCGTTGCTTCGAACTGTGTCACTGCCGTGCCTCTCTCCGTGACTCGTGCCGGGCGCGACACGGTCGGCGACCACGCTGTCAGCTCCCGACGGTTCCGGTGCTGGCGGACGTTACCGGCCGTCCGGCGTGTTCCCCACGGAGGAATGGCGTGACAAACCTACGTCAAATCACGTGGATGTGGTTGCTGGCCTCGGAAAGGTGCCCCGGCCACGATCGGTGGCGTACGCTCGCCGCATGGTCGAGCGTAGCGCTGCCTCTGCCATCAGCGACGATCAACGACAGGATCGTATGGTCGCCGCTTTCGCGCGCACGGCCTCGAGTATCGCGTGGGCAGGTCCGGTGCAGGTCGTCGCCGACCAGCTCGCCGAGGAAGTACTTTCCGTCAGCAGCGCCGACTGCTGTGCCTTCAGCCTGTGGTCACGATTCGGGTCGGTCGAGCTGATCGGCGCCGCCGGCGAGCCGCCGGACTACCGCGAGCGGGTCCGCGAGGCCATCGCGCTGGGGGCGCCGATGGCGGCGAATCGCGCGTACCGGGCCCGGGTGGAGATCGTCGAGGACGTCCGCACGTTGGTGGCCAACGATCCGCGCTTCGCGCCGGTCGCCGAGATGGTCGCCGCGGCCGGCTGGACATCGCTCGTCGCGATCCCCCTGATGGTCCGGGACGAGCCGGTCGGCGTGCTGGTCGCCATGTACGCGCACGACAAGCAGCCGAACCGGTCGGACATCAAGTTCCTGGAGGCCATGGCCGATCACGGCGCGCTGGCGGTCAGAACGGCGAGCCTGCTGAACGAGGCGAAGGACAAGGCGATACTGGAGGAACGCAACCGGCTGGCACGCGACCTGCACGACGCCGTATCGCAGTTGCTCTTCTCGATGGGGTTGCGGACGAGGGCCCTGCAGCTGGCGGTCGAGCGGCCCTCCGGTGACCCGGCGGCGGTGCTTCTGCCCGGCTTGAAGGAGCTGCAGTCCACCATCGAAAGCGCCGTCGACGAGATGCGCGCGCTCATCTTCCACCTTCGTCCGGTGAAGTTGCGCGGTCACGACCTCGCGTCGGCTCTGCGACGTCACGCCGAGGCCGTGTCGGAGCGTGACGACGGCGTGTGCGTCGACGTCACCGTGACCAGCGACCTCCCGGTCGTGCCTCCCGAGGTCGAGTCGCAGATCTACCGGATCGTGCAAGAGGCCGTCGGGAACAGCGTGACTCACGCCCGGGCCAGGCGAATCGAGGTGCGGCTCAGTGCCGGCCGCGGGGCCGCGTGCCTGCTGGCGGAGGTCGTCGACGACGGGATCGGTTTCGATCCGGAACACGACCGTCCCGGGCACCTGGGTCTCGCCAACATGCGCGCCCGCGCGGCCGAAATCAACGGGGAGCTGTGCATCACCAGTTCGGCGGCGGGCACGACCGTCCGGTTCGAAGTCCCGGTCGCCTCGAACAAACGGGAGATGATCTGATGACCAGGATCGACGACGTCGTCATCCGGGTGCTCATCGTCGATGACCACGCAGTGGTGCGAAGTGGCATCCGGGCGTTCTTCGACATGCTCGACGACATCGACGTGGTGGGCGAGGCGGCCGATGGGCAGGCGGCGCTGGAGTCGCTCGGCGCACTGGCGGTGTCCGGCGGGCTCCCCGACGTCGTCGTGCTGGACCTGCACATGCCCGGGATGGACGGGGTGACGGCGATTTCGCGGATCGCCGAGTCGTACCCGCGGGTTTCCGTCCTGGTGCTGACCAGCTTCGGCGATGCCCAGCGCGTCCGCGGCGCGATGTCGGCCGGCGCCCAGGGTTACCTCCTCAAGGATGCCGGCGCGGACGAGCTGGCTTCGGCCGTACGTGCCGTGCACGCCGGGGAGATGCCGGTCGACCCCGCGGTCACAGGTGTGCTCGCGCGCAGCTGGGAGGTCGACCGCAGGTCGGTCGTGTCGCTCACGCGCCGGGAGCGCGAGGTCGCCACCTTGCTGGCCGAGGGGTTGTCCAACCGCGAAATCGGGTCCCGTCTCGTGATCACGGAGCGAACCGCGCAAACGCACGTCTGCAATGTTCTGGCCAAGCTCGGGATGACGTCCCGCACCCAGGCCGCGCTGTGGGCGATCGAAGCCGGGTTCGGCCACGTGCCCGCCGACGCCTCACCCGGCTCCTGATCCGTGGGCAGCGTTCCTCAGCGGCGGAGCCGCTTATGAAACAGAACCTAGGAGCCGCCGTGTTGGCGCGCCCAGAGGGCGGCCTGGGTGCGTGAGGCCATCCCCAGCTTGCCGAGGATGCTGCTCACGTGGGTGCGCACGGTTCGCTCGCTGATGTGCAGCCGGTCGGCGATCGCCTGGTTGGAGTATCCGGCCGCGACCTCCCGGAGCACGTCCCATTCCCGCGCGGTCAGCGCGACGTCGGCGCCGGGGCGGCGCGCGAGGCCCGTCGTGAGGTGGCGGGTGACCTCGGTGTCGAGGTGGATTTCGCCCCGCCTGGCGGCCCGGATCGCCGAGGCCAGCTCTTCGACGTCGGCGTCCTTGAGGACGTATCCGGCCGCGCCGGCGGCGAGTGCGGCGCGCACACGATCGGCTTCGCCGAAGCTGGTCAGCACGATGACCACGACGTCGGGGTGCTCCGCCCGCAGGCGCCTGGTGGTCTCGATGCCGTCGAGCCCGGGCATGATCAGGTCGGTGAGGACCACGTGCGGCGGCGTCGCCGCGGCCTCGAGGAGCTGCACCTGGTCCAGCGCCGTCGAGCCGTCGGGGGCCTCGGCGACGACGCGGATGTCGGGGGTCTCGTCGAGAAAGGCGGCGATGCCCCGCCGCACGACGACGTGATCGTCGACCACCAGCACCCGGATGGTCTCGCCGGATCGCGCGGGCGCGGCGTTCATCGGCTGCTGCCGAGTCGTCGGGGCGGCCACCGCCGGCACGGCACCACCGCGCGGATGGTGGTGCCACCGCCGGAGCTGTCGACGGTGAGCCGGCCGCCGAGCCGTTCGGTGCGTTCGCGCATGCTCGCCAGACCGATGTGGCCGGGCCGGTCCCGGGACGGGTCGAAGCCGGTCCCGTTGTCGGTCAAGGTGATCACGAGTTCGTCGCGCTCGCGCGGTTCGGCGATGTCGATGTCGATCCGGGTGGGACGCCCGTGCCGCACACTGTTCGCCAGCGCCTCGGCGATCACCCGGAACAGCTCGTCCTCGGCCTCCACGGAGAGCAACAGCGGCTCGTCGGGGAGGGTGACACCGACCTCGATGTGTTCGCGTTCGGCGACGGCGGCGGCGTGTTCGCGGACCGCGGTGGCGAGGCCCGAGTCGGCCGCGGCGGCCGGTGCCCGAAGGTGACCGATCGCCGAGCGCATGTCGTCCAGGGCCGCCTGCGCCAGTGTGTGCAGGGTGTCGAGCCGCTCGGACATCGCTTCGTCGCCGCCGAGCCTGGCCGCCGCGGCTTGCGCCGCCCGGGCCTGGAGGACGAGCGAGTACAGGTTCTGCGCCACCGAGTCGTGCAGGTCGCGGGCGAGGCGGTTGCGCTCCTCCAGCGTCGCCTTGTCCTGCGCCTCGGCGAAGAGCAGTGAGGTGTTGACGGCGATCGCGGCTTGGTCGGCCATGGCGCCGATGAAGGCGACCTCCGCCTCGTCGGGATCGGCCGGAGCCGAGTAGTACGCGGTCAGGGCGCCGAGACTGACGTCGCGGACGACGAGGGGAGCGGCCACCAGCGACGTCCAGTGGCCCTCGTCGACGGTGGGCGCGAGCGGCGCGAACCGTTCGTCGTTCCGCACGAGCGCGGCCAGATCCCGTTCCACGAAGGGCGCCCGGTTCCCCGCGGCGGTCAACGTGCGAAGTGGTGCGCCGCGCCGGATCGCCTCCTCCACTCTGGAGAGGTGGTCCCGGGTGTCCCCGGCCATGCCGATCACCGAGATCTCGCCGGTCGCGGGATCGATGACGGCGACATTGCACGTGACCGCTCCCGTCACGCCGAGCACGTCGCCGGCCAGTTCGTCGAGAGTGGACTGCAGGGAGCCGGTGCACCCGGCACGTGCGGCCGTCCGGGCGAAGGCGACGAGGCGGCGCTGGTCGAGGGCGCCGGGTTCGATGCGGTCCCGCATGATGACGGCTGTGGCCGGCTCGCCGTCGATGTTCAGCCCGACCTCGATGGCGTCGCTCGCGGCGGGTACGACGAAGGGACCAGCTTCCGCGGTGGCGGAGTCGGGGGAGGCGAGCCGGCGGCGGGCCGCGTCGTTGAGGTACGCGATGCGGCGGTCACGGTCGAGGATGACGACCCCTTCGCGGAGCCGTCCGAGGATCGCGGTCAGCGACGGCGGGGCCGTCCGCTTCGCGGTGGCCGCCGGCCACTCGGTCATGGGCGGCCTCCTTGCCGTCATGTCGTGCGCCCGGCCCAGCGGGCTCCGGCGATTTTCGTCCCCTCGGGGCTCGCACGCAAACAGCCCGCGGCTGCTAAGTCATTTGACGTAGGTGTTCCGGTCGTTGCGCCGATGCGATCGCGGAAACCGCCGTGTGCGATGGAGCGGCCACCGGATGAGGAGCCACTGATGATCATCATGCAGAGCTGGGGCCGGACGTCGCGCATCGGGGCCTCGTGATGGGCACCGCGCCCGGATCGATGTCGATAGCGCAGGTGGCGTTCAGCGCCCTCACGGTCGAGGCGACCACCGCGTGGTACCGCGACATGCTGGGCTTCGAGCCCGCGGGCGGTGCCGGCGGGATCCAGGGGCCCGAGGTCGAAGCCATGATGGGGCTCCCGGAGTGCGAGTGCGAGATGCACTGGCTCACCGACACCAACGACTTCTTCCAGCTGGAGTTCTTCTCCTTCCGCGCGCCCGCGCCGGTGCCCGGCGGCCGCCGCCCGGACGAGGCCGGATGGTCGCTCGTGGGGTTCGCCGTCGACGACCTGGACGCGGTACTCGGCAGGCTGGGCGGCGTGCCCACCGGACCGGTCCTTGGCACCGGCGCGCAGCGGCGGGTCTGCGTCCGGGACCCCGAGGGCGTGTGGCTGGAACTGCGCCAACTCGACCGCCCCTCCGCCCGTACCGTGCGCGAGGGCCCGGTCACCACCGCCTTCGTACGTGCCGTGGTCGCCGACCACGACCGCGCACGCGACTTCTTCTGCGGGGCACTGGGTCTGCGTGACACCGCCGCGCCACTGCACACGCCGGAGGACGAGCGGCTGTGGGGCGGCATCCCGGCGATCACCCGGTCCAGCATGCTCACCGCCGAGGGCGATCCCGGCGGGCTCGCGATCGAACTCGTCCAGTACACCGAGCGGGTGCCGCGCCCGCTGCCGGACGGCTACCGCATTTGCGACCAGGGCCTGCTCAACGTCGCGTTCGGGTCCCGGTCCCCGGAGGACTACGAGGCGACCGTCGCGCGGGTCCGCGCGGGCGGGTACCGGCTGCACGGAGAGCTGGCGGTCGGACCCGCCCGTGCCCGCTACATCGTCGGAACCGACGACCTCAGCGTGGAGCTGCTGACCATTCCCGACCGGAAGATCGAAGAAGAGTTCGGGTTCCTGCCGACGGCGGCGCCCGGGGCGTAGCACGCGCATTTACGTGCTTTGACGTAGTTCTTCCGGTCCCTCCGCCGATGCGACCGGACGGGACCGGCGTGTGCAATGGAGCACACCAGAGACGAGGAGCCGCTGATGATCGTCGTGCATGGTCGTGACGGGACCCGACAGGAACTCGATGTCAACACCAAGGACTGTCTCATGCTGCAGCTTCGGCCGCGCAAGCTCGGGATCATCGGGCTCTGCGGTGGAAACGCGATGTGCGGCACGTGCCACGTGACCGTCCGGCCCGATCAGCTGGACCTCCTCGAACCGATCGACGAGTTCGAGGAGGAGCTGCTGGAGACCCTGCCCGAGCGCCAGGAAAACTCCCGCCTCGCCTGCCAGCTCGTCTACGAGCCCGCCATGGACGGCCTCGAACTCACCGTCCGCGTCCGCGGATAGCCCGCTCTCAGCTCGTTCGCCCAACGAAGGGAAAACGTGATGCCCCAGATCACCACCAGCCGCAAGACCGACAAGCCGCTCGTGCCGATCGAAATGATCTCGCACGGCACGCTCACGTCGCTCGACCTGCAGAAGTCGCGGCGCTTCTACGAAGAGGTTCTCGGCCTCGAGGTGATCCAGGTCAGCCCCGTGTCGATGCTGGCGCGCCGCGGTTCCGATCACGTCTACGTGATCGTGGAAACCGCCGAGCCGAGCACCATGGGCATGTTCGACCACAACGGCCTCGACGTCGCGACCCGCGAGCTGGTCGAAGAGGCGCACGCGCGTCTCACCCAGAACAAGGCGGAGTACGGGCTCGGCCGCATCACCAAGCCGCTCGACCAGCACGGCGCCTACTCGTTCTACTTCGCCGACTGCGACGGCAACTGGTGGGAGATCGTGCACGCCCGCAAGCGCGGCTACTCCTCGCTCTACGACGACCCGGCGCGCGACCTGACCGGTCGCGCCGAGATCGACCCGGCCGTGTTCGACCACACCGGCAGCGACGACTACGCCGACACCCTCCGCGCCAAGGACGCGTGAGGACGGCATGACCGTGGCGAAGCGCATCGTCGTCGTCGGTGGCGGGGTCGCGGGGACCCGCGCGGTGGAGGCTCTGCGCGCCGGCGGCTTCGAAGGTGACCTGACGATGGTCGACGCCGGTGCCGACCTGCCCTACGACCGGCCGCCCCTGTCGAAGGAGTTCCTCACGGGCGTGTTCGACGAGGACGAGATCCGGCTGTGGAGCGCCGAGCGGGTCGCGGAGCTCGGCGTCGGACTCCGGCCGGGCACTCGGGCCGTCCGGCTCGACGCCGCGCGTCGGCGCCTGTCCGTGCGCTCGGCCGCCGACGGCGCGGACGAGGTGGAATACGACCGTCTCGTGCTGGCGACCGGCGTGGTCGCGCGCCGGCCCGCCGCGTTCCCCGCGCTGGACGGGGTGCACGTGCTCGGCTCGCTGCCGGATGCGCGGGCGCTGCGCAGTCGGTTGCGCGCCACGCCCGGCCCGGTCGTCGTCGTGGGCGGCGGGTTCATCGGCGGTGAGGTCGCCGCCGCCGCGGCCACCCTGGGTCTGGACGTCACGATCGTCGAGGCCGGCGGCAACCTGCTGTCCACGGTCCTCACCGCGGACCTCGCCGCGCCACTGGAGCACCTGCACGCTTCGACGGGGGTGCGGGTTCTCCGGGGCCGGGCGGTGGCCGGTCTGCACGGCGCGGGCCGCGTCGAGGGTGTCGACCTGGCCGACGGGACCAGGCTGCCCGCGGCCGTCGTCGTGCTGGGGCTCGGCGGCGCGCCGGACACCGGCTGGTTGCACGGGTCCGCGGTGACGCTGGGCGACGGCATCGAGACCGACGACTGCCTGCGCACCACCGCCGACGAGGTGTACGCGATCGGCGACGCCGCACGGTGGCGTGACAGCGCGACGGGCCGGCACGTGCGGCACCAGCACTGGACCTCCGCCGGGCGCCAGGGCGGGCATCTCGCCCGGACTCTGCTCGGCACGGCGGCCCCCTACCGCGACGTGCCCTACGTGTGGAGCGACCAGCACGGCGTTCAGTTGCAGATCGCCGGCGCGGCCGACGGCGACGAGGTCCGGTTCGTCGACGGCGGTCCCGGCGCCGATGGCTACGTCGCGGTCGTGCGGCGCGGCGCGCACCTGGCCGGTGTGATCGCGCTGGACCGCAGGCGCGCCTTCCTCAAGCTGCGCCGGACGCTCGCCGGGTCACCGTTGTGGGACTCGGTCGTGGCGACGGCGAACCCCCATCCGCAAGGAGCAACCGTATGAAGATCGTCAGCTTCTCGACGCAGCACACCGCCCCGCACCCCGGTTTCCTCATCGGTGACGACGTCGTGCCCGCGGACGCGATACTGGGCGCGGGCGCGCCGGCGTCAGTCCCGGACCTGCTGGTGGCGTGGGACGACGTCCGGGCACAGGTGACGCGGGCGATCGACGGCGGCGACGTGGATCGCCTGCCACGGCGGGAAGTCCGGCTGCACGCGCCGCTCCGTCCCGGCGCCACGGTCCTGTGCGTCGGCGGCAACTACCGCACCCACCTCGAGGAGATGGGCGAGGCGGCGCCGGAGCGGGCGCCGTCGTTTCTGAAGGCACCGAGTGCGGTCGTGGGTCCCGAGGACCCGATCCTGCTTCCGGCCGAGTTCCCGGACATGGTCGATTTCGAGGGCGAGTTGTGCGTGGTGTTCGGGCGCGAGTGCTTCGGGGTCGGCGCGGACGAGGCGATGGACTACGTCGCCGGCTACACGATCTTGAACGACGTGTCCGCCCGCGACGGCCTGGCCGCGATGCTGGGTGCCGCGACGGCGTTCGACGGCCGCTGGTCGGTCATCGAGATGATCAAGGGCAAGCAGTTGCCGTCGTTCGCCCCGGTCGGTCCGGCGATCCTGACCGCGGACGAGGTGCCCGACCCGCGCGCCCTACGGCTGACGACCCGGGTCAACGGCGAGCTGATGCAGGACGCCACGCTCGCCGATCTCATCGTCGGCATCCCGCAGCTGATCGAGGAGATGTCCCGCTACTACAGCTTCGCGCCGGGCGATGTGATGAGCACCGGGACCCCGGCCGGGGTGGGTGCCGCGCGGACCCCGCCGCGTTACCTGCGGGCGGGCGACGAACTCGTCATCGAGGTGGCGGGCATCGGCGCGCTGACGAACCCGATCGTTCCCGCTGCCGTCCCGGTCGCGGGCTGAAGGGGGACCGATCGTGTCGCAGACGGTCGCGCCGCCGCCGGTGGATGTGGACCTGGCCGCCCGTTATCGCGTGGGCGCCGGGCCCGTCCTGATGACCGGGGTGCAGGCGATCGCCCGGCTACTGGCCGAGCAGCATGCCGCCGATGCCGCGGCGGGCCTGAACACCGCGTCGTTCGTGTCCGGTTATCAGGGCAGCCCGCTGGCCGGCATCGACATGACGCTCGCGAAGGCTCCGGAGCTTGCCGAGACCGCGGGCCTGAAGCTGGTGCCCGGCGTGAACGAGGAGCTCGCGGCGACGTCGGTGTGGGGCAGTCAGCTCGAGGTGCCCGGCCACCCGTGGTCGGTCGACGGCGCGGTCGGCGTCTGGTACGGGAAGGCGCCCGGGGTCGACCGGGCCGGCGACGCGCTGCGGCACGGCACCATGAGTGGCGCGCATCCGCGCGGCGGGGTGCTGGTGCTCGCGGGCGACGATCCGGCGTGCAAGTCGTCGACGATCCCGTGTGCCAGCGAGCAATCCCTGGCGGCGATGGGGTTGCCGGTGCTGTTCCCGGCCGACGCCGCCGACGTCGTGCGGCTGGGCCGGTACGGCGTGGCGCTGTCGCGGGCGTCGGGCATGTGGGTCGCCATGAAGATCACCGCCGATGTGGCGGACGGGATCTTCTCGGTCGACGCCTCGGCCGGCGATGTCGAGGTGACCGTCCCGGAGCTGGAGTGGGCGGGGCAGCCGTGGGTGTACCGGCAGTACCCGAAGCTCACGCCGCCCGCCTCCCGGGAGGCCGAGGAGCAGTTCCACGGGCCGCGAACGGCGATGGTGCAGGCCTTCCTCGCCGCCAACCCGGTCAACACCGTCGAGGTCGACACCCCCGGTGCGTGGCTGGGGATCATCGCGGGCGGTAAGACCTGTACCGACCTCCGGCAGGCGTTGCGCGATCTCGGGCTCACCGAACCCGACGCCGACACCGCGCTGCGCCGGGCCGGTATCCGCGTGCTCCGCCTCGGCGCGATCCACCCGCTCGAGCGCGACCAGGTGCGCGCGTTCGCCGCCGGACTCGCAACCGTGCTGGTGGTCGAGGAGAAGGGCGCGTTCATCGAACGCGCGGTGCGGGACGTCCTCTACGGGATGCCCGACGCCCCCCTCGTCATCGGGTCGGCCGACGACGAGGGGCGGCCGCTGGTGCCGGTGGCCGGTGAGCTCACCGCCGCGACGTTGGCGCGACCGCTGCGCACCGTGCTGGCGGGCCGGGTCGAACTCGCGCCCCCGCCGCGCGGGCCGCTGATGCTCGATCTGCTGCCGCTGGGGCGCACCCCGTACTTCTGTTCGGGCTGCCCGCACAACCGCTCGACCGTGCTTCCGGACGGCGCGGTCGGGGGCGGCGGGATCGGCTGCCACGGGATGGTCACCGTGGCCGGGCGCCCGGAGAGCGAGGTCACCTCGATCACGCAGATGGGCGGCGAGGGTGCCCAGTGGATCGGCCAGGCGCCCTTCACGGGTGCCGCCCACATGTTCCAGAACATGGGGGACGGGACGTTCTCCCACTCCGGACAGCTCGCCGTGCAGGCCTGTGTGGCGGCCGGGGTGTCGATCACGTTCAAGCTGCTCTACAACAAGGCCGTCGCGATGACCGGTGGGCAGGATGCCGTGGGCGGCCTTGAGGTTCCCGCGCTGACAGCGAAGCTGCTCGCGGAAGGAGTCCGCAAGATCATCGTCTGCGCGGACGAGCCCGAGCGGTACCGGCGCCTGCCGAAGCTGCCCGCCGGGGTGGACCTGTGGCACCGGGACCGGTTCGACGAGGCCCAGCGGGTGCTGGCCGGTGTCGAGGGCGTCTCCGTGCTCGTCTACGACCAGCAGTGCGCGGCCGAGGCCCGTCGCCTGCGCAAGCGCGGCGCCCAGCCGGTCCGCCGCACCCGGGTCGTCATCAACGAGGCGGTCTGCGAGGGGTGCGGCGACTGCGGGGTGCAGAGCAACTGCCTGTCGGTGCAGCCAGTGGACACCGAGTTCGGCCGCAAGACCCGCATCGACCAGAGCTCCTGCAACACCGACTACTCGTGTCTCGACGGCGACTGCCCGTCCTTCGTCACCGTCGAACTGCCGGCCGGAACGTCCGGACCCGCCCAGCCCGCCCGCGAGCGTCGCGAGCCGCCGGTCGTGGCCGAACCCGACCGCGGGCCACTGGGCGGCGCGGCCGACGTCTTCCTCGCCGGTATCGGCGGCACCGGCATCGTCACCGTCAACCAGGTCCTGGCCACCGCCGCGATCCGGGACGGGCTCACCGCACACGGCCTCGACCAGACCGGACTGTCCCAGAAGGCGGGCCCGGTCACCTCGCATCTGCGGATCGGGCCCGGCAACGGTGCCCGCCAGCCGGCGAACCGGGTCGGACAAGGCGCCGCCGGCTGTTACCTCGCCTTCGACGCACTGGTCGGCGCCGACGAGAAGAACCTCGCGCACGCGTCCCCCGGACGTACCGTCGCCGTCGTGTCCACCACCGTCGTCCCGACCGGCGCCCAGGTGCGCGACGCCTCGATCGCCCCGCCCGAGGGCGGCGAACTTCTCGCCCGCATCGCGTCGCACGTCAAGGAGGTTCTGCGCCTCGACGCGGCCGCGGCGGCGCAGGCGTTGTTCGGCGACACCATGCCGGCGAACTTCCTCCTCGTCGGCGCTGCCTACCAGGCCGGCGCGCTCCCGCAGTCGGCCGCGGCGATCGAATCGGCGATCGAGCTCAACGGGGTGGCGGTGGCGAACAACATCGCCGCCTTCCGGTGGGGACGCGCCGCCATCGGCGACCCGGCGGCCTTCGCCGCCGCCACCGGCGCCACGGCGACACCGGCCCGGCCCACCCTGCCGCCGGACCTCGACCTGGGTGTGCTGACCGGCGAAACCCGCCGGCTGACCGGCCTTCGCGCCGCACAGTTGATCGGCTTCCAGAGCGCGCGCACGGCCCGCCGGTACGTAGCCGACGTGCTGGCCGTCTGGCGTGCCGAACGCGCTGTTGGCGGCGACACGGCGTTCAGCGAGGCCGCCGCCCGCGGGCTGTACAAGCTCACCGCCTACAAGGACGAGTACGAGGTCGCCCGCCTGCTGACCGCCCCCGAGTTCGAGGCGCACCTGCGGGCGGAGGTTCCGGGCGGGGTGAAGCGGCGCTACCGGCTGCACCCGCCGGTCCTCAAGGCGATGGGACGGCAGCGGAAGATCGCCTTCGGCCCCTGGATGCGGCCGGTCCTGCGGCTGCTCGCGACCGGCCGCGTCCTGCGCGGCACACCGCTGGACCCCTTCGGCTATCTGGCGATCCGCCGGACGGAGCGCGAACTTCGCGACACCTACCGCGCGCTGGTGCTCCGCCTAGCCGACGAGCTGACCGGCGAGTCCTACGCCACCGCGGTGGCGGCCGCCGAAGCCGCCGACCTGATCCGCGGCTACGAGGACGTCAAGCTCGCCAATGTCGGACGCTACCAAGCCCGGCTCGCCGAGCTGGGCCTGCACTGAAACGTTGTCCACCTACGTCACAACGACGTACGTAGAAGGGAAACGCCCATGATTGGAGTCCTCGGACCCACCGGCCAGGTCGGTACCCCGCTGATGGCGGCACTCGGGCAGGCGGCCGTGCCGGTGCGAGCGCTCGCGCACTCGCCCGAGTCGGCCGCGCGGCTGACCGGTGACAACGTCGACGTTGTCACCGGGGACATGCGCGACCGGGCTGATCTCGACCGGTTCCTCGACGGCGTCTCGACGCTGTTCCTGCTGACCCCGGCCACCCCGGACCAGACCGCGGTGCAGAACCAGATCGTCGACGCCGCAGTGGCATCCAAAGTGGACGCGATCGTCAAGTTCTCGGTGTACACGGCCGCCGAGGACTCGCTGTGCTCGCTCAGCCGCTGGCACGCGGAAAACGACCGCTATATCGCCGAGAGCGGCCTGGCCTACACGATCCTGCACCCGCACACCTTCATGCAGAGTATCGCGCTGCAGTTCGCCGCGGGGATCCGCTTCGGCGGCGTGATCGAGGCCGCGGTGCGGCCGGAGGCGACCATCAGCATGATCGACGCGCGGGACGTCGCCGAGGTGTCCGCGGCCGTGCTCCTCAAGGGTGAGCACACCGGCGACACGATCCTCATCACCGGCCAGGAAGCACTGTCCTACCCGGACTGTGCCGCGCTGATCGCCAACGCCATCGGCAAGAGCGTCGGCTACGAGCAACTTCCGCCCGAGCAGATCTACGACGGCTTCCTGGCGGCCGGCATGCCGGACTGGCTGGCGGACGCACTGGTCGGGCTGCACCGGATCTACGACACCGGTGAGGCCAACCCGATCACCGACGCCGTGCCGCGGTTCACCGGCAGGCCGGCCCGCACCTTCGCGGAGTTTCTGGACGACCAGGCCGCTTTGTTCCGGTGACAGCCGCACCCACCGGGGCTCGGCGAGCGGGGTTCCCGCGACGCCGGGACCCCGGGCGGCGCCGGTCGCCGCATCGTTCCACGAATCCGCAGATCAAGGACGACGTATGACTGATCAGACCCTCCGCGACCGGACCATTCTCATGTCGGGCGGTTCGCGCGGCATCGGGCTGGCCATCGCCGTGGCAGCCGCTCGCCAGGGAGCCAACGTCGCGCTGCTGGCGAAGACCGCAGTGCCCGACCCGCGCCTGCCGGGAACCGTGCACACCGCGGCGGCCGAGATCGAGGCGGCCGGTGGCCGGGCCCTGGCCATCGTCGGCGACGTCCGCGACGAGGCGTCGGTCGCCGACGCGGTCCGCAAGACCACGGAACGCTTCGGCGGCATCGACATCTGCGTCAACAACGCGAGCGCGATCTCGCTGGAGTCCACCGAGGACCTGCCGGTCAAACGGTTCGACCTGATGATGTCGATCGAGCATCGCGGTACCTACCTGCTGACCCGGGCGTGCCTGCCGTACCTGCGCCAGGGCCGGAACCCGCATATCCTGAGCCTGTCGCCACCGCTCAACCTCAATCCCAGGTGGCTCGGGCAGGCCCCCGCGTACATGCTCGCCAAGTACGGCATGTCGCTGCTGACCCTGGGCTGGGCGGCCGAGTACGCCGACGCCGGTATCGCCGCGAACTGCCTCTGGCCGGAGACGCTCATCGCCACCGCCGCGGTGCGGAACCTGCTCGGCGGTGACGAGGCCGTCGCGAGGTCCCGGACACCGGACATCGTCGCGGACGCCGCGGTGCACATCCTCAACCAGCCGGCGAAAGCGTGCACGGGCAACACTTTCCTGGATGCGGACGTGCTGCGCGACGCCGGGTGGTCGGACCTGTCGAAGTACGGCGTCGGCGACGAACTCGACTACGACGTCTTCGTCGACCCCGTTCCGGGACGGCCCCGATCACCGGCGAGCTAGGGGCCGGGCTTGGCCGTCACCGGGTTCTCCGTGGCCCGCCGATGGGCTTCCCGGAGTTCCCGGCGGAGGATCTTCCCCGCCGGGGACTTCGGAAGCTCCCTGACGACGTGCACTTCCCGCGGCGCCTTGTACACGGCCACCCGGTCGCGGCAGAAGCTGATGAGGTCGGCCTCTTGGCTGTCTTCGCCGGGTCGCAGGGCCACGTAGGCGACGACCCGTTCGCCGCGATAGGCGTCGGCGGCGCCGACCACGCTCGCTTCCAGGACGGCCGGATGCCGCAACAGCAGATCCTCGACCTCGCGCGGCCACACCTTGTAACCACTGGTGACGATGAGGTCCTTGCGCCGGTCGATCACGTAGAGCCAGCCGTCTTCGTCGAGGAATCCGACATCACCCGTGCGCAGTCCCCCCGCCCGGAACGTCTCGGCCGTCTCCGCCGGCTTCCCCCAGTAGCCCGCGGCGACCTGGCCGCCGCCGATCACGATCTCGCCGACCTCGTTCGCGGGCGCGGCCTGGTCATCGGCGTCGTGAATCGTGATGGTCGTGTCCCCGACGGCCTTGCCGACCGAGAGGGCGCCCGTCGCCTGATCCTCGGGAGCGCGGCTCCCCGCGGGCGCGATCGTGGCGAGCGACGAGGTCTCCGTCAGCCCGTAGCAGTTTCGCAGGTAGCCGCCCGTGACGTCCTGCCACCAGCGAACGGTGGCACTGGACACCGGGGCGCCACCGGACAGGCACGCGCGCAGCGAGGACACGCGTTCGGCGGTCAAGCCGGGCTGGCGGAGCAGTGCGGTGTAGACGGTGATCGCGGCGACCATGACCGTCGGGCGGTACAACTCGATCCAGCGCAAGGCCCAGTGCGGGTCGAACCGGTGCATGTAGACGATGGGAATCTTCCGGGCCAGCGCGAAGACGAGGTCGGCGACGAGGCCCGTGATGTGGAAGAACGGGGCGACGCCCATGATCGTGTCGCCGGGCCGGAGGCCGTACGCCTCGTCCCACACGGCGGTCTCCACCGTGAGGTTGCCGTGCGTGATCACCGCCCCCTTGGGCGGGCCGGTGGTGCCGGACGTGTAGACCAGCGCCGCGATGTCGGTCGGCGGAAGGGCCTCGCGGTCGAACATGTCACCGGCGACGGATGCGGCCACGATCCCGGCGAAGTCCGGCACGCCCGGGACGGGCACCGGTTCGAGGCCGAGTTCGGCGGCGACCGCGGGGTCGGCGAAGTCGCCGGGCGACGTGCTGACCACCGTGACCCCGTCGAGCTGGTCACCCAGCGGCCGCAGTGTCGAGTCGTAAAGATTGTCGAGGACGACGGCCGCTTTCGGCCGGCAGTCGGTGATGAGGTGCGACAGCTCCGCGGCCTTGTACATGGGATTCGCGGGAACGACGACAGCCCCGAGCCGCCAGGCGGCCTGGCACGCGACCAGCGCCTGCGGCATGTTCTGGAGCTGGAGGAGGATGCGATCGCCCCGCTGGACCCCGTGCGCTCTCAGGTACTGGGCGAACGCCGACGACTGTCGCTCGACCTCCTCGTGGGTCCAGCTCCGGCCGAGGTAGTGGACGCACACGGACCGAGCTGGGCCGGTCATGCGAGCACCGCCGCCGAAATCGCGCACCGCGCAGCCGCGGCGGGCGGGCAGTGGTGGAGCCGGGGGAGCGGGCCGTCCGCGGCCTCGAAAGCGATTCGACGCATTTCCACCGTCCTCTGACGCGGGTCGAGCGGACGCCGGCTCGCCACCGGAGTCCCGAACGAGCATCCTGCAGACTATAACCTTCCCCACCCCACTCCTGGCCAGTCCCGGACCCCACCTCGCGAGTCCACGCTCACCGTCGCGAGTTCCACATCGGGTGAGGCGCTGAGTGCCCTCCCGGGGCGCGGCAGAGTGCTGGGTGGGCGGGGCCTTGCCGGATGCGGTGTGCCAGCGCGGCCCGACGCGGGCACCCGCGAACCGGGGCCGGGGTGGCCGCCGCCGGAGAGCGGGCGGCGGCCAGCGAAGTAGCCTGTAGACTATAAGACCGCCTGCTTGTATCGTGGCCGGGTCGGGGTGCCGCCTCGCAACCGACCGATACACGCAAAGGAGCGCGTATGGCTGAGATCGTTGGCGCGATCGGGACATCACACGCGCCGCCGATGTTCATCGCCCCGGAGCTGTGGACCGAGCACTCCCGCGCGGTCGACCCGAGAAGCCCGGAACTCGTCTCCCCGCGCACGGGGAAGGTGACCTCCTACGACGACCTCGAGAAGGAGGTCGCGGAGAGCGACCCGGGTCTGTTGGCCACGCTCACCCCGGAAGTCTTCGCCGAGAAGTACCGGCGCATGCAGGAGGGGAACAAGGCGCTCCGCGAGTACCTGCGGGATGTCGCGCCCGACGTCGTCATCGTGCTCAGTGATGACCAGGAAGAAATCTTCTACGACGACAACATGCCGTCGTTCGCGGTCTACTGGGGCGAGTCGTGGAAACAGCTCGAGTGGAAACCTCCCCGGGCCATCCAGAGCCCGGTGTTCGACGCGTTCCGCAACGGCTGGGGCGACAAGGAACTGGACGTCCCGGTCGACGCCCGGCTCGGTGAACACCTCATCACGAACCTGATCGACAACGACTTCGACGTCGCGCATTTCCGTTACCTGCGCGAGGGCTACGGCGGCCAGGTCGGACCGGCCGGATATATCTGGGAGCAACGCAGCCGGCCCAGCCGCCCCCACGGCATCCCGCACGGCTTTTCCTACGTCGTCAAATCGATCATGGAAAATGATCCCATCCCGCAGGTGCCCGTCTTCATCAACGCGTGCTATCCGCCGAACCGGCCGACGCCGAAACGCTGCTTCGACTTCGGCATTCAGCTGAAGAAGGCGGTCGACGAGTATCCGACAGATGACCGCGTCCTGGTGATCGCATCGGGCGGGCTGAGCCATTTCGTGCTCGACGAGGAGCTCGACCGGATGACCATCCGCGGCTTGGAGACGGGCGACCGGGAGATCCTGGAGAACCTTCCCCGCCTCGACTCGCCGACCGGCGAGATCCGGAACTGGATCGCCGCGGCCGGTGCTTGCCGGCACCTCGACTTCGACCTGGTCGACTACGTTCCGACCGCGCGCAGCGCCGCCGGAACCGGTGGCGGCTGGGCGTTCGCCCGGTGGGTCGCGCGGTGACCGGCGAGATCATCGATACCCACCCGCACGTCTTCGCCGACGCCACCGACAGGTATCCGATCGCGCCGGTCGGTGGCGTGCGCTCGCGGTGGTCCCAGGGCATCGAGGTGCCCGGCGAGTTCCTGATCAAGGTCATGGACGCCGCCGGGGTCGCCCGGGCCGTGCTGGTGCAGACATCCACCGTGTACGGCTTCGACAACCGCTTCGTGGCCGACACGGTCGCCGCGCACCCCGACCGATTCGATGGTGTCTGCTCGATCGACCCCCTCGCTCCCGATGCCGCCGAACAACTCACCTACTGGGTCCGCGATCGCGGCCTCGTCGGTGTCCGGTTGTTCACCACCGGTTCCGAACTCGGCGACCTGTACGCGATCACCGATCCCGGGCTCGACGAGTTCTGGAGCGCCGCCGAGGATCTCCGCGTCACCGTCGACGTCCAGGTCAAGTACGCATCGCTGGCCACCGCCGGGGTGGTCGCGCGCAGGCATCCGACCGTCCCCGTGGTCATCGATCACCTCGGTGGTGCCCCGATCGCCACCGGCCCGGCCCGCGACGCCGCCGCGGACTTGTTCCGGCTGAGCGAGATTCCGAACATCTACGTCAAGTTCTCCGGGCACAATCTGGACGCGGCGGACGACGGACCGGGCTCGGCAGCCCAGCTCGTCGCCGATCTCGCGGCCGAGTTCGGCGGCGAGCGCGTCCTGTGGGGGTCGAACTTTCCCAACACGTTCGGCACGCGCCCCGCGACCGCGGAGACCTATCGCTTCATGGTGGACAGGCTGCACCAGGCCGTGTCCCGTCTCGGTGACCCGGCTCGGGCGCTCGTGCTCGGCGGTGCCGCCGAGGCCGTGTACCGCCGCCGATAGACCGAGAGGATCACATGGCAGCTCAGACTCCGCTGCGAATCGCGCTCGAGCGTCGCCCGCACACGGCGGCGATCCTCGACCGGGTTCTGCCGGCTCCGCGACACCTGGAGGTCGAGTTCGTCGAGGTCGCGCCGATCAACGCGGCGTTCCGGCGGATGATCCGCTCCAGCGAGTTCGACATCTGCGAGATGGCCGTGGGCACGCACTACCTCGCTCGGGCACATGGTTACGACCTGATGGCACTACCGGTGTTCCTGGCACGTCACTACCCGCATGCGGCCGTGCAGGTCAATGACGAGGCAGGGGTGCGGTCGCCGGCCGACCTGGCCGGCCGCCGTGTCGGCAGCCGTTCGTTCACCATGACGACGGCGCTGTGGGCACGCGGTGCGTTCGCGCGTTCGTTCGCGCTCCCGTTGGACGACGTGCAGTGGGTGATCGCGGACGAGGAGCACGTGCCCGGCGTCAAGCTACCGGCGAACGTGGAGTACCTGCCGGGCGCCGACCTGCGGGCGATGCTGCGTGCGGGAGATCTCGCCGCGGGCATCGGGCTCGCCGTCGACGATCCCCACGTCCGCCCACTGTGGACCGACCCGGGGCCCGTGCAGGCCGAGTGGTTGGCCTCGACGGGGGCCGACCCGGTCAACCACACCGTCGTCGTCGCCGAACGAGTGCTGGCGCGGCATCCCGGTATCGCGCACGACCTCTACGCGTGGTTCCTCGAGTCCGAACGACTGTCCTGGCCCGACGGCCGGGACGGCGCGACGAGCTACGGGCTGGACGCGAACCGTCGCGCGCTCGATGTCCTGCTCGAACTGACGCGCGAACAACTGCCGGACGAGCCGGCGCTTCCAGCCTCGGCGCAATCCTGCTTCCTGCCCGTGACCTGAGCTTGTGCCGACACTCTATAGAATGTAGGCTACTCGGTACTCCGGCGAAGCGGCGGACGCACGGCGACAGACCGAACACGACTCCTCTTGTCCGGGCCGGGAATTCTCTCGGCCGGAGCTCAAGAACATTTCGACACGGGCGCGTGTTTCCCGGAATCCCGGACCACCGACAGAATGAAGCGGACTGATGACGCTGGCCGAACGTGACCTCACCGAGCTGGGGACTTCCACGGTGTCCGATGCGCTGGACTGGGCGGGGATCGGCGGCCAGCTGTTCGGGCTCAGGACCGTGCGGCCGGGGCCGGCCGCCGTCGGGCGCGCCTACACGGTGCGGTACGAGTCAGCAGGCCCGGTGCCCGGAACGGTCGGCGACTTCATCGACGACGTGCCGGCGGGCGCCGTGGTCGTCATCCAGAACAACGGCCGCACGGACGTGACGGTATGGGGCGACCTGATGACCAGCGTGGCGAGCGCCCGCGGAGTGGCCGCGACGGTGATCGACGGCGTGCACCGGGACTTCGATCGCGCCGATGCCCTGTCCTATCCCATCTACAGCCGCGGCACCTACATGCGGACCGGTAAGGATCGCGTGCAGATCGCGTCGGTCGGGGAAGCGGTCACGGTCTCGGGCTGCCTCGTCGAGCCAGGAGATCTCGTCATCGCCGACAGCGACGGTGTCGTGGTCGTTCCGCGCTCCCGGGAAGCGGCGGTCATCGAGCGAGCCTGGGCCATCCATGACGCGGAACAAGCGATCCGGAAGGCGATCGCGGGCGGCCAGACGCTGAAGGAAGCACGCGCCGCGGTCGGCTATCACGCGCTGCAGACTCGCGGGGCCGGCCGGTGACCGCGGCACCGGCCGATCTGAGCGCCTACGCCGGACTCGACACCTGCGTGATCTCCGACGCGGTGGACGCGCTCGGCGAGCCCGGCCGGCCCAGGGGAGTCGTGCTGGACGGGCTCCATGCGGTGTGGGCCGGCGCCCGCCTGTTCGGACGCGTGGTGACGATGCAGATGGCCGCGGGGCCCGCGCCCGCGGGCTCCGTGCACCTCGGGGTGAGCGCTATCCGGCGGGCCGCGCCGGGAGACGTCATCCTCGTCGACAACGGCGGCCGCACGGACGCCGGTTCGTGGGGTGGCCTGCTGTCCCTGGCGGCACACGCGGCCGGGGTGGCCGGGGTCGTGACGAACGGTGCCGCTCGCGATGTCGACGAGGCCTGGGAACTCGAGTTCCCGGTCTTCGCCGCGGCGGCGACCCCGCGCACCGCCCGGGGCCGGTATCACGAACTCACCAGCGGCGCGCCGGTCGAGGTCCAGGGCGCCCGAATCGAGACCGGAGATCTCGTCGCGGCCGACGGAACGGGCGTGGTGATCGTGTTCCAGGACCACATCACCGCGGTGCTCGAACGGGCATTGGTGCTGGCGAGGAAAGAGGCCACCATGCGGACCCTGCTCGAGCGCGGCGGCGACCCCGCCGGCGTGCTCGACGGCAGGTACGAGGACATGCTCACCCTGCTCGGCGACGAGCCGGCCGACGATCGGAGCGCTGCGACGTGAGCAGTAGCCAATCAGTTGATGCCGCCGATCTGCTCGCGTCCGCGAGCGAGCTCGGCACCGCGACGTTGCACGAGGCCGCGGGGCGGCGCGGCGCGCTTCCCCGGCGGATCCGCCAGATCACCGCCGGTCTCGCCATGGCCGGCCGGGCGTTCACCGTGGTGTGCCCGCCGATGGACAACCTCTGGCTCCACCGCGCGGTGAGCATGGCGAAGCCGGGCGACGTGCTGATCGCCGACGTGGGTGGGGCCGTGGATGGCGGCTACTGGGGCGAAATCCTCTCGCACGCCGCCGTCGCCCGCGGACTGGCCGGGCTCGTCATCGACGGATGTGTGCGTGACTCGGCCCGGCTCGCCGCGATCGGGTTGCCCGTGTTCGCCCGGGGAATCTGCATCGAGGGCACCGGAAAGGACGACGGCCGCACCCGTGGCGGGGTCGGCAGCGTGCTGCGGCTCGGCACCGTCGCGATCAGTCCGGGCGACTTCGTGATCGGTGACGAAGACGGGGTCGCCGCCTTCGCCGCCACCGAGATGCCCGAGATCATCGACATCTCGAAGCGGCGTGCCCTCAAGGAGATCGAGTACGTGCGGAAGATTCAAAGCGGCGTGTCGACGTTGGAGCTGCTCGGTCTCGATTGACGACCCGGATTGTGAAAGGCATTGGCCGTGACGGTTATCGACTCCCACGCGCACATCAGCGCCCCCGCCGAGATGTATGCCTACCAGGCCCGCCTGATCGCGAGCCGGGGCTATCCCAGCACCCGGCCGCCCAAGATCTCGGACGAGCAGCACCGTGAGGCGGTGGCGCATCATCTCGCCCGGCTCGAACAGCACGGCACGGACCTCCAGTTGCTGTCCCCACGGCCGTTCCACATGATGCACTCCCTCGGCCCCCGCAAGATCGTGGACGCGTGGACCGAGCACGTCAACGACTGCATAGCGGCCCAGGTCGCGCTTTTCCCGGACACCTTCCGCGGTATCGCCGGCCTGCCCCAGTACCGGGACAGCTCACCGGCGAACTGCGTCGCGGAACTCGACCGGTGCGTCACCGAACTCGGGTTCGCGGGCGCGCTCGTCAATCCCGATCCCCTGGAAGGTGACGGCGCCGTGCCCGGGCTGGGCGAGGAGTTCTGGTACCCGCTGTACGAGAAGTTCTGCGAACTCGACGTGCCGATGTACGTCCACTCGGCGGGGTGTTCCGCTGAGCGCGAATCGTACTCACTGCATTTCCTGAACGAGGAGAGCATCGCCGTGACGAGCCTTCTCGATTCCCGGGTGTTCGACTCGTTTCCCACCCTCCAGGTCGTCATTTCGCATGGCGGCGGCGCGATTCCCTACCAGGCCGGGCGGTTCCGGTCGTTGCGGTTGCTCGACGGTGGCGAGAGCTTCGACGTCGCGCTCCGGCGGCTGTGGTACGACACGTGTCTGTGGTCGCCCGAGGCGTTCGAGCTCCTCGTGAAGGTCGTCGGCCCGGAGCGGATGCTGTTCGGCACGGAGATGCCCGGCACCGGCTCGGGGGTAGACCCGGACACCGGGCGCCATCTGGACGACATGCTGCCGATGGTTCGGTCCTGTGCGTTGCTCGACGATGAGCAACGCGGCGACATTCTGGAAAACAACGCCCGAAAGCTGTTCAAACTCGACGTGTGACCCGGCGTCTTTCCCAAGCTACGGAGGCCCAATGATGCGCTACCGACTCAGCCGTACCGGTGATCGCGACCGGCCCCGGTCCGTGCGTGGACGTCGCGTGCGGGTCCGGTCCGCCGTGCTCGCCGTGTCCGTGGTTTCCGTGCTGACCGCGTGCGGTTCGTCGACCGGAACCGGCTCGTCCGGGCAATCCGGTCCGACGCCGGGCACGCCCCTGTCGATGACCGTCGGCGGTTTCGACATTCCCGCCACGGCCGCCCTGTGGTTCGCCCAGGAGAAGGGCTACTTCACCAACGCGAAGCTCGACGTGACGATCAAGCTGCTCACGCCGCCCCAGTTCGTGCCGGCCGTCACCAGCAACCAGGTCAACGTTTCCTTTGGGTCATTGTCGGCGGTCGTCCTCGCTTCCGGGCAGGGCCTGCCGGTTCGGATGCTGTTCCAGAACGTGGCGACAACGCCGGACAACTGCCCGCTGGTGTTGCAGGTTCTGCCGAACAGCCCGATCCGCACGCTCTCGGATCTGAAGGGCAAGACGATCGCGATCGACTCGCAGAATTCCGCCGAGGAACTCATGCTCAACCCGATCCTGAACGCGAACGGGGTCAAGGTCACGGATGTCAAGTACCTGCCGGTGGGTGCGGTCGGTATGCCAGGTGTGGCCGCCGTGCAGAAGGGTACGGCCGACGCGATGGTGCAGACCGAGCCGTTCTCCACGTCGCTGGTCGCTTCGGGGCAGGCCCGGCTGGTGACGAACCTCTGTGTACCGCCGGCGCCGAACCCGCTCAGCAACGGAGGCTATTTCACGAGCGCGAGCTACGCTTCCGGGCACACGGCCGAGTTGACGGCGCTCGAGCAGGGCTATCTGGACGCGACCAGGTACATCAACGCGCACCCGGACGAGTACAACGCCTGGCTGGCCGCCCGGTACAAGCTCCCGGTGGCTCAGGTCGCCGCGCAACACCTCGGGCGCCCAGAGATGACGCAGGACGACAACTCCTACCGGTACCTCCGGGATGCCATGTCGCAGGTCGGTCTCCCCGTCGCCAACGTGGACATCGAGACGCTTCGCGTGAAGCTCCTGGTCGCGGGGTAGGACCTGACGTGACCGCCACAAATGCCGCGATGAATCAGCGGGACCTGGCCGTGCGGACGGGGCGGCCAGGCCTCGCCGGACGCGCCGGTCACCGGGTCGGGAACGTGCTCAAGGGCGCGGCCGGGTTGCTGGTACTGGTCGGCGTCTGGGAAGTGCTCAGAGCGGTGGACGTGCTGCCACGCTCGGCGGTCCCGTCGACATTGTCGGTGTGGCAAGCCATCCGAGACGGATTCGCCGACGGCTCGCTGGCCCAGGCCACTCTGTACACAGTGCAGGCCTGGGCCGCAGGCCTCGGCCTGGCGGTCCTGGTCGGGCTGCCCCTCGGTGTCCTCATCGGACTGTCGAGCTGGGCCCATGCCGCGACCAGGAACGTCATCGACTTCTTCCGCCCGATCCCGAGTGTGGCCTTCGTTCCGGTCGCGCTGGTGTTCCTCGGTTTCGAAATGCGGATGGAAGTCGTGCTGATCCTGGTCGGCGCGGTGTGGCCGGTGCTCTACAACACCCGCTACGGCGTCCAGGATGTCGACCCGCTGCTGCTGGACACCGGTCGCGCACTGCATCTCGGCCCGGTCGCCAGAGTGGTGCGGATCCGCCTGGTCGCGGCGACCCCGGCGATCCTCACGGGCGTGCGGACGGCCGCCACGATCGCCCTCATCCTGGCGGTCTCGGCCGAAGCGCTGGCCGTGCCGCAGGGTCTCGGATACGTGATCGCCCAGGCCGCGACCGTCGGGAGTACGGCGGCCGCGTACGCCTCGATCGTCATCACCGGCGTCCTGGGCGTTCTGATCAACCTGGTCGTCACGGCGGCTCGGGCGCGGATCGTGGGCTGGAGCCTGCGAGCCGCCGAGAGGGGGGAGTGACCGTGGCCGATGCTGATCTCGGGCTGCGCCGCGGGCGCGGTGGTCGCGTCGGCCGGCGGCTGGCCGGTCCGGTCGCCTGCGTGCTGGTGCTGATCGCGTGGCAGATCGCGGGACAGGCGCAGGTGTCGCTGTACCTGCCGCCGGTGAGCACCGCGGCCGAGCACGCCTGGGCCATGCTCACCGGTCGCGAACTAGGGCAGGACATCCTGCCCTCGGTCGGCCGGGCGCTGGCGGGGCTGGTCATCGGCTGCGTGGGCGGGCTCGTCATCGGGGTCCTGGTCGGCTACAGCCGGCTGCATCACTGGGTCCGGCCCGCCCTGGAGTTCCTCCGGTCGTTGCCGATCGTCGCCATCGCTCCGGTCGCCCTGATCACCTTCGCGCCGAACTCCGCCACCCGCATCGGACTGATCGCCGCCGCGACGTTCTGGCCGGTGTTCATCAACGCCGAGGACGGGTCCCGCGGCATCGACCCGCGGTGGATCGAGACCGCGATGGCAGCCGGGCACTCCCGCGCATCGATCTTGTTGCGTGTCGTCGTGCCGGGGACACTGCCGATGGCCCTCGCCGGTGCGCGGATCTCGACCAGCATCTCGCTGCTCGCGATGGTCGTGTCCGAGTTCTTCCTCGCGACGTCGGGGCTGGGGTATCAGCTGCAGTACGACGCCCGCAACTACGACTCCGCGTCGATGTTCGGCGCGATCCTCGTACTCGGCGTGATCGGAATCCTGATGACCGCACTGTTCACCGTCTTCGAACGCCGGGTGTTGCGTTGGTACGTGGACCAGAAGGGCCTGATGTCGTGAAAGCCGGATCAGTGAGCTTCGCCGTGGACGGACGTGTCGCGGGCGCGACCCTGTCCGCCACGCACGTGACCAAGTCGTTCCGCAGCCGGGGGAGGACGGTCCATGCCATCGGCGACATCAGTCTCGAGCTGGCGGGCGGGGAGTTCGTCTCCCTCGTGGGACCGTCCGGCTGCGGCAAGACCACCTTGTTGCGCTGCCTGTCCGGACTGGTGCAACCGACCTCGGGACAGGTGACCTTCGACGGCCGGCCGCTCGACGGTGTTCCCCGGTCGATGTCGATCGTGTTCCAGGAATACGGCCGGACCCTGTTCCCCTGGTTGTCGGTGCGGCGGAACGTGACGTTCGGCCTCACCGGGCTCAGCCGGGCGGAGGCGAACGAGCGTGCCTCGCAGGCGCTGGAACTCGTTGGCCTCGCGGAGTTCGCGGACAGCCATCCGTGGCAGCTCTCGGGTGGTATGCAGCAGCGCGTGGCCATCGCGCGCGCCGTCGCTACCCGGCCGCGATGCCTGTTGATGGACGAGCCGTTCGCGTCGGTCGATGCGCTGTCGCGGGAGTCGCTGGAGGAACTAACCCTGGGATTGGCGGACCAGTTCGGCTTCTCGACCCTCTTGGTCACCCACGACATCGACGAGGCGATCTTCATGTCGGACCGGGTTCTCGTGCTGTCCGGCCGGCCGAGCGTGATCCTTGAGTCGATCGAGATCGAGCTGCCCAAACCGCGCGACGAGGTGGAGACGCGGGCGTTGCCACGGTTCATCGAATACCGGCGCAAGATCCATGCCATGATCCGCGGGGCCGGCTCGCCCGTGGAGCCGGCATCGTGACCACCTCGGCCGGCCAGGTGGTCTTGCGGGCCGCCGTGGGCCATCACGCATACCTCGCGCCGCTGCGCGACGGCACGGTGACCTCGGAGCGATTCACCCTCGCACTCGAGCCGTTCGAGGGATCCTTGCTCCAGCTGATGCGGCGGATGATTCGCGCGGGTGAGTTCGACGTCTGCGAGATGTCGCCCAGCTCCTATCTCCTGGCCCGCGAGGCCGGCGCGCCGCTGATGGGACTCCCCGTGTTTCCCTACCGGCTCTTTCCGTTCGATCAGATCGTGCTCAGAGATGATTCGCCGCTGTCCGGGCCGGCCGATCTGGCGGGCGCCCGGATCGGCGTCCGCACCAGGGCACAGCCCACCAGCCTGTGGCTGCGGCACATCTTCTCGGCCGCCTACGGCGTGGACTTCGGCCGGGCCCGGTGGACCTTCGTCGCAGAAGATCCGGTGGCGACGGTCCGGCGTCCGGCGGGTTCGGCCGAACGCGTCGGGGAATCGCTCTACGACCTCCTCGCCCAGGGCGTGATCGACGTGGCCATGGGGGTCTCCGACGTGCCCGCCGGGTACCGTTCGCTGTTCGCCGACCCGGTCGCGGAGGCTCGCCGCTGGTATTCGCGGTCGGCGCTGATACCGGCCAACCATCTGGTGGTGGTCCGCTCCGACGTGGCCGGGCGGGTGGATCTGGCCGAGATCGCGAAGCTGTTCGACGCGGCCAAATCGCGGTACGTCGACCACGGAGGGATTCATGACGCCGATATCGAGCGGCTCCGGGCGATCACCGGCCTGGCCGACCCGATGCCGAACGGATGGTCGGCGAACGAGCGGATGTGGACGACGCTGATCGACGCGATGGTGGCCCAGGGTCTGCTGGCTCACCGGCCCCGGGTGTCCGGCACGATCGAGCGGATGGAGGTCACCTGACCCGCGCGGCCACGCGATGGGCCGCGAGCGCCATCACGTGCCGAAGCGGGGTAACTGCACAACTTGTCGGCTATCTCCTATGATCTATCGAGAGCTACGCACAGAGGGGAGCGCCGTGCCGCAAGCCGACTCACGCCTGGCCACGACCAAGGCGGACGCGGCGTATCTGGAGATCCGTCGCCAGATCATCGAGGGCCGCCTGCCGCCCGGAGCGGTGCTCGACCAGGGTGAGGTCGCCCGGTCGCTCCAGATCTCGACGACTCCCGTGCGCGAAGCCCTGCGTCGTCTCGAGATGGAAGATCTCGTCGTCATGAGCGCGCATCGCGATGCGCGCGTCGCGCCGCTGTCCGGCAAGACGCTCAAGGAGCTGTACGAGCTCAGGCTGGTACTGGATCCGCTCGCGGCCGAACTGACGGCGGACCGGGCCAGCGATCCGGAGATCGACGCCATCTGCAAACTGGCCGAACACCATCCCCGATCGCAGGCCAGGCAGGCCGCGGCGAACCGGCGATTCCACCGCGCGATCTACTCGGCGTGCGGCAATTCGGTGCTGATCGCGACGCTGGATTCGCTGTGGGACCGGTCCGATCGATACCGGTTGCGGCTGCTCGGCTCCCCGGAGGAGGTCACCGTGGCGAGCCACGAGCACAGCGAGATCGCCGGGGCGCTGCGAAGCCGGAACGCCAAGCTGGTCGCCCGGCTCGTGCGAGAACACATCGAAGGGTCGATCGCCAAGATCGACAGCTTGGCCCAGACGAACGAAAACTCCCACAGCTAACGCAGCGCCACCGTGCGCTTCTCGCGGGCGGACACCTCGACGGCGAGGCACGCCTCGAGCGTCGCACGGCCCCATCGCCCGTCGTGACGTGGCGCGGCGCTCCGCTTCGTCGCCGCGACGAGTTCGTCGAGGACGGCCGCCCCGGACCGGTCCGCGATGTGGTGCTCGCGATGTTCGTAGTCGCCAAAAACCGCGACCCCATCGGGGACGGGCAGCAGATCGGCTCGTTCGCAGGAGGCGATGACCAGCCCGAAATGGGGTAGGTGCGGCCGCAGCCGGGAGTTCGCGACGGACGTGGCGCGGGCGTCCTTGAGCTGGGACTCCTCGACGCCGGTCAGGCCGCGCAGGGCCTGGCGCGCGGTGCCGTAGGACGGCGGCGGCGCCACGTCTCCCTGCTCTCGCCACCACCCCTGTAGCTCGTCGCTGAGGAAGTGTGCGTATCCGCTGTAGGTAATGCTCGCGACGCAGCCGCCGGCCATTTCGACGAAGGCCGTGTACGCGCCGATGACCGGCCGGCTTTCGTCCCAGGTGCCTGCCCCGGCCGTCACCGTCGACACGGTCGAGCCGGGGTCGAGCGCGCGCAGGATGTCGATGTGGTGGGGCAGTTGGTTCAGGACCGCCCCGCCGCCGTGGGCGGTGGACAGCTCCTCGGGCCGGCGTGGGCGGTAGAGGAAGTCCGTGAAGTTGGCCATCGTGACCATCTTCAGTGCACCGAACTCACCCGAGCCGATCATCTCGCTCATCATCATGATCTGCGGGTCGAACGCGTGCGACGGGCCGACGATCAGCGGGGCTCCCGAGGCGTCGGACGCCGCGATCATGGCGTCGCACTCGTCGAGCGTGACGGCCATCGGCTTCTCGACGAGTACCGATTTGCCTGCCTTGAGCCCCAGACAGGTCTGCTCCGCGTGCAGCGCGTGCGGCGTGGCGACATACAGCGCGTCCACGTCCGCGTCGCCGCACATCGTTTCCAGCGTCTCGTGGATGCGGACCGGCGAGTCGCCGAACAGGCTCGTCGCCTTCTCCGGTGACGAGTCGTACACCGCCGCGAGTTCGACTTCCGGATGCACGGCGATCTTCGGCGACATCAGCGCGAAAGCCCCACCGGCACCGACCACTCCGAGGCGAACCATCGACGTCCTCACGAAGACCACGAACAGTCCAGTGAAAATAACATATAGGCTATGGCAGCTCAATGCGCCCGCGGTTGGCTCGACGTGGCGCATCTTGTCGAGCCTGCCCATAGCCTATAGAATCTGCTGTCTGGCCCACTTGACGACTGCGGAGAGGGCGAAACGTGCTACCGACCGACGAGCGGCGACTGATCGAACTGCTCGCCATCCCGCTCGTCGTCGAGGTGGCCGCGGTCCGCCTCGCGGACGGTGACTGGGTTCGCCGGGCCAGCTACCCGGAGCTCCCGGACTGTCAGGCCGACGCCGCCACGGTCGAAGAGGCCCTGGACTTGCTGGAGTTCCGGCGGATCGCGGAGCTGAAGGGGCACGTGACCGGGAGTTCACGGTTTTCGCTGCCCGAGCGGGAAGTTGTTCGTGATCTGCGGCCCGAGGCGCTCGAGCGGCTCCGCGGCGATCCCCCTATCGACTGAGCAGTGGCCGTCTGACGGCTCGAAGCGAAGGACTGACTCTGATGTTGCGCGCCGAGGACAACGTTGCCCTGACCAGTATCGAGCCCGGTTCGCTCATGGGCGATTTCGTTCGCCGCTACTGGGTGCCGATCTACACCTCGGCGGACCTGCCGCCCGGCGGGCGTCCCGAGCGGGTGCGCGTCCTCGGCGAGGATCTGGTCGTCTTCCGTCAGCCGAACGGTGAGGTCGGACTCCTGCAGGCGCGGTGCGCTCACCGGGGAGCGCCGCTGACCTACGGCCGCAACGAGGAAGACGGTCTGCGGTGCGTGTGGCACGGGTGGAAATATGACCGGCACGGTGCCTGCCTGGAAATGAAGAACGAGCCGCCGGACAGCAACTTCAAGTTCAAGGTGCGCCTGGTGTCCTACGAGTGCCGTGAGCGCAACGGTGTGGTCTGGGCGTACCTGGGGCCGGGCGAGGCGCCCCCGCTTCCGCACCTGGAGTGGAACGAGTTGCCGGCCGACCACGTGTACGTGTCGCTTCGCGTGCAGCGCACCAACTGGTTCGGCTGCATCGAAGGCGAGTTCGATTCGAGCCACGCGCTGATCTTGCACGGCGGGATCAACATCCTCGAGAACATCGCCAGCAAGAACGTGCGGCAGATGGTGAACTACCGGCTGGCGAACCCGTTTCCCCGGTTCCAGGCGGTCGATTCGGAATACGGCGTCCTGATCGGGGCGCGGTATCACGGCGACGAAGAGAACGACTACTGGCGGATCTATCCGTTCCTGATGCCGTTCCACACGATCGTCAACGTGAACCCGGCCGGCTCGGGGGAGCAGATGTTCTCCGGCCATGCCTGGGTGCCAATCGACAACGAGACGACGCTCGCCTTCGGTGTCGCCTGGCATCCGAACCGGCCGCTGACCGCGACCGAGATCGGCAACATGAAGAACGGACTTGGGTTCGCGCACGGCAGTGAGCACCTGATGCCCAGCGCGAACTCGTTCCTGCCGCCCGAGAACAACCGGCCGTACCGCCACTTCTGGCCGAAACTGGACTACGAGAACGACTTCGGGATCGACTACGAGGCCCAGCAGGCGGGGGTCCGGTTCTCCGGCATTCCGCACCTGTGGTTGCAGGACTACGCGGTCGCCACCGGGTACGGGCCGGTCAACGACCGCTCGAAGGAGCATCTGGGGAGCGCGGACCTCGGTCAGATCGCGATCAGGCGCCGGATGCTTCGCGCCGCTCGTGCCCTGCGGGAGAACGGGATCGTCCCGCGGGCGGTCGTCGATCCCGCCGTCTTTCCGCTCCGGCCGGCTCAGATGATGTTGCCCAAGGGGGAGACCGACTGGGTCACGCCGGCCGACTCGCGGATGCGCGGTGTGTTCGTCGAGCCGTAGGAGCTAGGTCAATTTGGCGACGACCGGCTATGGTTTGACACAGGTGTCACCAGGCTCTCGGGCTCCAGCCGCCGGGTGGCAGGGAACCGACCGCAGGAGACGCCCGATGACCTCGAAGGCCGAGACCGTACTGATCGCCAACCGCGGTGAGATCGCGGTGCGCGTTCTGCGGGCCGCGCGCTCGCTGGGACTGCGCACCGTGGCGGTCTACTCGCCCGATGATCACGACGCGTTGCACCGGCGTCTGGCCGACGAGGCACACCTGCTGAGCGGGCCGGCCGGATATCTCGACGCCGAAGCACTGGTCGAGGTGGCCACCCGCACGGGTGCCACCGTCGTCCACCCCGGTTACGGCTTTCTCGCCGAGAGCGCCGAGTTCGCGGACCGGTGCGCTCGCGCCGGGCTGTCCTTCGCCGGGCCGACAGCGCGGGTGCTGGAGCTCTTCGGTGACAAGGCGCGGTCCCGCGAACTGGCCACCTCCGTCGGGCTGCCGGTGCTGCCCGCCACCCAGGGGGACACCTCGCTCGCGCAGGCGCAGGAGTTCCTCGCCGGTCTCGGCCCGGGTGCCGCGGTGATGGTCAAGGCCGTCGGCGGCGGGGGCGGGCGCGGTCTGCGGGTCGTCCGCTCGCCCGGTGAGCTGGCGGCCGCGATGGATCGCTGCCGGTCGGAGGCCGAGCGCGCCTTCGGTCGCTCGGAAGTCTTCGTCGAGCAGCTCGTGCCGAGGGCCAGGCATATCGAGGTGCAGGTGGTGGGCGACGGCCGCGGCGCGGTGAGCCATCTGTGGGACCGGGACTGCAGCGTCCAGCGCCGCCACCAGAAGATCATCGAGGTCGCTCCGTGCGTGACGCTGCCGGTCGCCGCCCGCGAGCCGCTGTGGGCGGACGCCGTCCGGTTGTTCTCCGCGGTCGACGGACGGGGCCTGGGGACGGTGGAGTTCCTGGTCGACCTCGACAGCCCGCATCGCCACTGGTTCCTCGAGCTCAACCCACGGGTACAGGTCGAGCACACCGTGACGGAGGAGGTCACGGGCGTGGATCTGGTGGCCGCCCAGCTGGAGGTGGCGCTCGGGCGCACGCTGGCCGATCTGGGCCTCGGCCAGGACGAGCTGACCCCGCCGCGCGGGGTGGCGATCCAGTGCCGGGTCAACGCCGAGCGGTTGTCGGCCGACGGCCTCGCGCGTGCGTCGACCGGCGTGGTGTCCCGCTTCGAGGTGCCCTGTGGTCCCGGGGTGCGGGTGGACACCGCCGGGTTCGGCGGGATGGAGATCACCGGCCGGTTCGACTCGCTGCTGGCCAAGGTCGTCGTGCACGAGCGGCGCGCCGATCTGGCCGTCGCCGCCGGGCAGGCACTGGGCGCACTGGAAACCTTCCGGATCGAGGGCGTCGAGACCACCCTGCCGATGCTCGCGACCCTGCTCCGCGGCCCGGAGTTCCGAGCGGGCCAGGTCCACACCGCCTTCGTGGACGAGCGGCTGGCCGACCTGCTCCCCGCGGAGGCCGAGGCCGTCCCGGGTTCCCCGGCCGAGTACGTCACCGCGCCGTTTCCGGCCGTCGTGGTCCAGATCGTCACCGAGCCCGGAGCCCAGGTGGCCAAGGGCGCCCCGGTGATCGTGCTGGAGTCGATGAAGATGGAGCACGTCATCACCGCGCCCGCGGCCGGTGTCGTGGGCGAGGTGCTGGTGGAGGCCGGCGCCGCGGTGGCCGAAGGCCGGCCGCTGGTCCGGGTGGACGCCGACGGAAGCGCCGCCGAGGTCGGCGCGGTCGAGGCGGATCTCGACCTCGACCACATCCGACCCGACCTCGCCGAGGTGATCGAGCGGCACCGGGTGGGCCTGGACGAGGCCCGGCCGGACGCGGTCGCCAAGCGCCGCCGGACCGGCCAGCGCACCGCCCGGGAGAACATCGCCCACCTCGTCGACGTGGGTTCGTTCGCCGAACACGGCGCGCTGGCGATCGCCGCGCAGACGCAGCGGCGGTCTCTGGACGACCTGATCGCCAACACCCCCGCCGACGGCATGGTCACCGGCATCGCGACGATCAACGCCGACACGTTCGGCCCCCAGGCGAGCCGATGTGTGGTACTGGCCTACGACTACACGGTGCTGGCCGGCACGCAGGGGTACCTCAACCACAAGAAGACCGACCGGATGCTGGTGCTGGCGCAGCGGCAGCGGCTGCCGGTGGTGCTGTTCGCCGAGGGTGGGGGAGGGCGCCCCGGCGACACGGTCCCCACCGCCGCGTCCTGGATGGACATCGAGACCTTCCCCAGGATGGGCCGGCTCAGCGGTCTCGTGCCCAGCGTCGGCATCGTGTCGGGGCGCTGTTTCGCCGGGAACGCGGCACTGCTGGGGTGCTGTGACGTGATCATCGGGACGCGGGACGCGACGCTGGGCATGGGCGGCCCGGCGATGATCGAGGGCGGTGGTCTCGGCGTCTTCCGGCCGGACGAGGTCGGGCCGATGTCGGTGCAGGTGCCGGGCGGGGTGGTCGACATCCTGGTCGAGGACGAGGCCGAGGCGGTGGAGACGGCGCAGCGCTACCTGTCCTACTTCCAGGGCACGGTGCCGAAGTGGACCAGTGCCGATCAGCGGCTGCTGCGGTTCGCCGTGCCGGAGAACCGGGTGCGGGTCTACGACGTGCGCCAGGTCGTCGACGTGCTCGCCGACACCGGTTCGGTGCTGGAACTCCGGCGCGGGTTCGGCCAGGGCATCGTGACCGCCCTCGCCCGGATCGAGGGGCGGCCGATCGGGCTGGTGGCCAACGACCCGGCGCATCTGGGTGGGGCGATCGACGCGCCCAGCGCCGACAAGCTGGCCCGGTTTCTCCAGCTGTGCGACGCGCACGGGCTGCCGGTGCTCTCGCTGTGCGACACCCCGGGCTTCATGGTCGGTCCCGAGTCGGAGCGCTCCGCGACCGTCCGCCACTTCAGCCGGCTTTTCGTCGTGGGCGCCAACATCTCCGTGCCGATGGTCACGGTCGTGCTGCGCAAGGCCTACGGCCTGGGCGCTCAGGCGATGGCCGCCGGCAGTTTCGCCAGTCCGGCGGCCACCGTGGCCTGGCCGACCGGCGAGGTGGGCGCGATGGGCCTGGAGGGCGCGGTCCGGCTCGGGTTCCGCAAGGAACTCGACGCGGTGGCGGACCCGGCGGCCCGGCAGCGGCTGTTCGAGACGCTGCTGGCCGAGCACTACGAGCGGGGCAAGGCGGTCAACGCGGCCTCGGTGGTCGAACTCGACGACGTGATCGACCCGGCGGAGACCAGGGCGCGAGTGCTCGCGGCGTTGCCCTCGGCCGGGCCTGCGAAGCCCGGCGGCCGGTACGTCGACCCCTGGTGACCAGCGCCGCTACCTGCGGAGGACAGCCGGACGGGTCCGGCCGTCGACGATTTCCGTGGGCCACCGCGGATCCTGGGTGAGCGCCTCCATCCGGGCGCCGTCCCAGTAAACGGTGTCCTCGACCTTGGCGCCCTTCCCCGAGGGGTTCCAGGCGAAGGCCTGACGGGGCCGGACGATGTCCGTTGTGGACGGTGTGGCTCTGGGGTCCCGGCCGTGGTAGCCGGCGATGCCGCCCTGGTGGTGACGGCGCCATTCGTGCGGGTCGAACCCGTGGCGCGCATAGGCTTGTGCGCCCGCGGCCAGCACCGAGCGCAGCTCGGCTCCGTCGACGGTGGCGGTGAAGAACGCCGATTCGACGCGCAGGATGGCGGCATCGGCGGCCCGTTCCCCCGAGGTCGGCGGCTCGAACGTCACCCAGCGGGTCGCGTTCGCGATGAGCCCGTGCCGGCGGCCGCAGACGACGAGCATCGCGCGCCGCCCCAGCGCGGCCGCGGTCGGCACCGGGTGCCGGTACGCGCCGCGGTTCGCACCCCCGACCAGCACCACCAGGGAGTCCACGCCCTCGGCGGTGAGCGCCGCGGTGACCCGCGCGGCGACGGCGCGTTCCGTCTCGTCCGGGGTGGCGACGGTGAGTGTGTCGGTCATGGCGCGCGCCACGTCCGAGCCCAGTGCCCGGAACCGGTCGGCTTCGTGCGGCAGCAGCCTGGTTCGCTCCGCTCGCAGGCGCGCCTCGATCACGCTCTCCTCGACGAAGCGGCCACTGTCCCGGTCCCGGCGCAGGCCCGCCTCGACGGAGTCGAGCGAGCCGTGCCAGTCGCAGCTCGCCAGTTCGACGTCCGGCGGGAGCTCCTCGTCGCGCAGGCGGTCCTGCTCGTTGCTGGTCACGATCGCCACATCGCCTCGCCGGTCGACCAGGACCCGCACGATCGGATCCGCCGCGAGGCTCACGTGGCTGCGCGCGCCGTCGAGGTACCAGTTGACGGCCGCCGCGCTGCGGAGCACTGTCGCGTCCGCCTCGACCTCGTCGAGGACCCGCAACACTCGTTCGCGCTTCGTGGCACGCACGGAGGCCGGGTTCATCGGACGACGCCGGTGCTCTGCCGCACGATCAGTTCCGGACGGAACACCGTGGTCTCCCGTGACTCCCGGCCGGTGATCCGGGCATGCAGCTGACGCCACGCCGTCGCACCGACACCGCTCTGGTCCACCGAAACCGTTGTCAGTGCGGGCACCGAGAACCGTCCGAACGGGACATCGTCGAACCCCGCGACGGACAGGTCCTCGGGCACCCGTACCCCGCTCTCGTGCAGGCGGCCGATGAGCCCGAGCGCGACGAGGTCGTTGAAGGCCAGTACCGCGGTCACCGCCGCCGCCTCGACCGACGGCCACGACTGGTACCCGTCATCCATCGACGATCCGCATGGGATCCGTACCAGCTCCACGTCCGGCCGGTCACGCAGGAACGCTTCCAGGCCGGCGATCCGTGCCGCGTTCGAAGCGCTCGCCGGCGGCCCCGCGAGGAAGGCGATCCGGCGGTGTCCCAGGGAAACCAGGTGTTGCGCGACGGCCCGGATCCCCGATTCGTAGTCCACGGTGACCGACGGGGCGGCGCCCGGCGTGTCCGCGCGGTTGATCACCACCGATGGTGACGTGGCCGCCAGGACGCCGGCCAGCTCCTCGCCGCTCATTCGTGGTGCACAGAGGACGACGGCGTCACAGCGCTTCCGGGCGTCGTGGGCGAGGGCCGCCTCCTCGTGGGCGTTCTCCTGTGAGTCCGCGACGAGCACGCGGTACCCGTCGGCCGCCGCGGCTCGGTGGAACCCTTTCAGTACCTCGTGGAACATCGGGTTGCCCAGGTCGGGTACGACCATTCCGACCGTGTTCGTCACGCCGAGCGACAACGATCTCGCCGTGCCGCTGGGCGTGTAGTTCAACGCCTGGATCGTGGCGCGGACCCGGGCCGCGATGGTGGCGTCCACCGTCGACAGGCCGTTGACCACCCGGGACACGGTCGCGCGGGAAACACCGGCCGCACGGGCGACGTCGGAAATCGTCGCCGGGCGGCCTGGGCCGGTCAGCGGGTCACCCGTCATCGTGCGGTCTCCGGTTCGATCCAGGGCGGCAGGTCGGGACGATGATAGCAGAAACCGGTTACCCACTCGACAGCTCGTGAGTTGTGTGTCAGGCTGGAAACCGGTTTCTGACGGGTTCCCGGTGGAGGAGGAGACGCCCGGTGAGGGTTCTGGTGACAGGCGGCACCGGCCGCCTCGGTCGCAGCGTCGTCCGCGATCTGGACGGCCACGGCCACGACGTGGTCTCCGTCGATGTGCGGACCGATCCGGACAGCCCGGCCACCCAGCTGGCCGTCGACCTCAGGGACCACGCGACCACGCGGGACGTCCTGCTCGACGTCCGGCCGGAGGGCGTGGTCCACCTCGCCGCCATCGCGACCCCGTTCAGCGCCCCCGACCACGAGATCGTCGCCACGAACACCGGGCTCGCGATGAGCGTCCTCGGCAGCGCGGTCGAGGCCGGCGCCCGCCGGGTGCTCACGGCGAGCAGCCCGACCGTGATCGGCTACGGCAACCCCGCCGGCTGGCAGTCGAGTTACCTGCCGATCGACGAGGAACATCCGGTGGCGCCGTGGAACGGGTACGCGCTGTCGAAGGTCATGGTCGAGCAGATCGTCCGGACGCACGCGGTCGCCGACACCGACGGCCGGGTGTTCGGCTCGTTCCGGCCGTGCTACGTGATCACGCCGGAGGAGTGGCGGGGCGCACCCACTCAGCAGGGACACACGGTCTCGCAGCGCCTCGACGATCCCGGACTCGCCCGCGTGTCCCTGTTCAACTACGTGGACGCGAGAGACGCCGCGGCCTTCGTCCGGATCTGGCTCGAGCGCGCGACATCCGCGGAGTCGGGCGAGACGTTCTTCGTCGGCGCCGCCGACTCGATGAGCCGCGACGAGCAGCCGCTCGCGTTCAGCAGCGCCAAGGCCATGCGGGTGCTCGGATGGCGGCCCCTGCGCAGCTGGCGTACCGAACTCACCGATGACGAGAGGGTAACGACGACATGAGTACTGGCAAGCCGCTCGGCGCGGCCCGGTTCCGGGGTGTGCTGTTCTTCCCGGTCACCCCCTTCGACGACCGGGGCGAGCTCGACCGTGGTCTGCTGGCCGACCACATCGAAACCGGCCTCGAGCACGGCGCCGGTGCGGTCTTCGTCGCGTGCGGCACCGGGGAGTTCCACGCCCTGTCCGCCGCCGAACGAGCGGCGGCGGCGGACGTGGCCGTCGCCACGACCAGTGGTCGCAGGCCGGTCGTCGCCGGGGTCGGCGGCTCGCTCGGCGACGCGATCGTGGGCGCGCGACGCGCCGCGGACGCCGGCATGGACGCATTGCTGTTGCTGCCCCCGTACCTGGTCACCGGCTCGAAGGCGGGGCTGCGGGCGTGGGTCGAGTCCGTCGTGGAGGCCGGCGATCGCCCCGTGGTGCTGTACCACCGGGCGAACGCGGTCTACGCCCCCGACCTGGTCAGCGCACTGGCGCGGGACCCGCGCGTCATCGGGTTCAAGGACGGCGTCGGCGACGTCGCTCTCGCGCAGAGCATCGTGTCGCGCGTGGGCGCCGAGCGTCCGGACTTCGCGTTCTTCAACGGGCTGCTGACCGCGGAACTGTCGCAAGTGGCGTACCGGGCGATCGGCGTTCCGCTGTACTCGTCCGCGGTGTTCGCCATGGCGCCCGCCATCGCGAACGCGTTCTACCGGGCCTACACCGACCACGACGACGCCACGTGCCGGTCCATTTTGGACGGTTTCTACCGACCACTCGCCACTTTGCGCGACGAGACACCGGGGTTCGCCGTGTCGTTGATCAAGGCGGGACTGCGTCTCGGCGGGCTCCCGGTCGGGCCGGTCCGGCCGCCCCTGACCGACCCCGACGATCGCCAGACGGCACGACTCGCGGAACTGCTGCGGGCGGGCGCCGAACTCGTGGGTGCGCATCAGGCCGAGGCCCTCGCATGACGGCGCTGACGACGAGGCTGGACGGCGCGATCGAGCGGATCAGCACCCGGCGCATCCAGGTGCCCCTGCTCCGGCCATGGGGACCGGATGTCCCGGACGTCACCGTCATCGAGGTCGTCGTGACCGATTCCGACGGCGCCACCGGACGCGGGTTCTCGTGGACGCCGAGCATCGGGGCGAGCAGCGTGCAGGCGATGCTCGACGACGACATCCGGTCGTGGGCGCTCGGCCGGGAGGCGGACGCGAAAACGCTGTGGGAACCGCTGTGGCGGCATCTGCACGAAGCCGGGGGCGGCGGCGTGACCACCATCGCGATGGCCGGCCTCGACACCGCGTTGTGGGATCTCGCCGCCCGGCGAGCGGACCGGTCGCTCGCGGATCTCCTCGGACGCAAGCGGGACAGCGTGCCCGTCTACGGGAGCGGGGTGAACCTGCACTACCCGCTGTCCGAACTGATCGACCAGACGCGGCGCTGGCTGGCCGCCGGTTTCTCCGCGGTCAAGATCAAGGTGGGGTCGCCCGATCTGCGGCGCGACGTGGAACGCGTCCGGGTCGTGCGGGAGCTGGTGGGCTCGCGGCCGCTCATGGTGGATGCGAACCAGCGCTGGGACCTCGCCGCGGCCGTGCGCGCGATGGACGTGCTCGCCGAGTTCCGTCCGGCGTGGGTCGAGGAACCGTTGCGTGCCGACGACCTCGACGGCTACCGGAAGCTGGCCGCGGCGACCGACCTGCCGATCGCGTGCGGCGAGAACCTTTATACGCGGCACCGATTCAGCGAGTTCGCCACGAGTGGTGCGGTCACGGTGCTGCAGCCCAACGTGGTGCGGGTCGGCGGAATCACCCCGCTGCTCCGCATCGCCGGCGACCTGCGGGACAGTGGCGTGCGGCTGGCTCTGCACCTGCTGCCCGAGCTGTCCGGGCAGCTCGCGCTCACCCTCGACACCGAGACGCCGGCCGAGGTGGTCGACGGCGCCGGGTTCGAGACACTCGGGGTGCTGGCCGGCCCGGACGGTATGCGTGTCGAGGACGGCCGGTTGTGGGCGACCGGCGCCGCCGGGCTCGGCATCGAGTTCCGCTGACACCTGGTGGCGGCTGCGCGGTTTCCCACGCGCGCCGCCGCCGGGCGGGCGGTCCCGTGGTCGGTGGACGTGGTGAGCGATGGCGCACCCACTCCGCCGACGCACGGTGCCGCTCAGCCCGGTGGCCGCCGTCTCGCACCCCGGCTGAGCGGCCAACACGCCACCCGGACTGGCCAATTCGCTGCCCGCACCGGCAAACACGGCGCCCCGACGGGCAAACACGGACCCAGCCCGCGAACACGGCCGGCGGCGCCGGGTGGTCAGGACCGGGGCGGGACCGTGCTGGCGCGGACGACCAGGTTGGTGGCGAGTTCGACCCGCTGGTTGAAGGTGGCCGCGGTGCCGGACAGCAGGGTCCGCACCGCGAGCGCGGCCATTTCTTCGAGTGGCTGGCGCACGGTGGTCAGCGGTGGCGCCATCCATTCGGCCATCGGGACGTCGTCGAATCCGACCACGCTGAGCTCGTCGGGCAGGCGGAGCTGCCGCTGCCGCGCGGCCTCGTAGACGCCCATCGCCTGGACGTCGCTCGCGGCGAAGATCGCGGTCGGCGGCTCCGGCAGGTCGAGCATCTTCGCCGCGGCCGCCAGCCCGGATTCGTACCGGAAGTCGCCGTGCGCGATCAGGTCGTCGTCCACGTCGAGCCCGGCACCTTCCAGCGCGGCCCGGTAGCCGCCCAGACGCGCTTGGCTGCACAGCACGTTCGGGCGGCCGGTGATGGTGCCGATGCGGCGATGGCCGAGGGCGATGAGGTGCTCCGTGGCCGCCAGCCCGCCCGCCCAGTTTCCCGCACCGATGGACGGCACGTTCGGGTCGGGCTGACCGATCGGGTCGATGATCACGACCGGGGTGTTGAGGTCCGCGAGGCGCTCCCGGTGCTCGGCCGCGAGTTCGGTGAGCACCAGGATGACCCCGTCGCTGCGGCTGGTGGCCAGGCTGGCCAGCCAGCGGGTGATCTCCTTGCGGTCCGCCGCGAGCGTGACCGCCACCCGGTGCTTCGACTCGAGCGCGGCATGCTCGGCGCCCCGGATGATCTCGATCGCCCACGGGCTCAGGTCCGTGAACACGAGATCGATCAGGCCGTTGCGGCGCGACCGCTGCGGCGCCGACTGGCGGTAGCCGTACTGGTCGAAGATCGCCTCGACCCGGGAACGCGTCTCCGGTGCCACGTCGGGGCGCCCGTTGAGCACCTTGGACACGGTGGGTACCGACACCTGGGCCGCCGCCGCGACCTCGGCCATGGTGACCCGCCTGGGAAATGCGTCCATGTCGTTCATTATCCGCGCCTCACGCCTCCGCCAGTCGTTGCCTGAGCGGTTCGCGCACGGTGCAGTTCTCCAGCGCGAACGAGTCGGCCAGGGCGGCGAGCTCGCTGTCGTCGAGGCCGCGGAACAGCTCGGCATACTCCTCGACCAGCGGCTGGGCGAAAGTGATGGTGGTCAGCAGGGTGCGCACCCAGTCCAGCCTGCCCCACGGGTAGGGGTCGAAGTCGGGGAACTCGCGCGCCACCAGGTCCTGAACCGGCCCGGTCACCTCGAGCGGGCCCGGTCCGGTGGCGCCCCACGCGTCCACGGCCAGTCGCGCCTTCTTGGCGACGATGCCGCCGAACCGGGTCAGGTAGGGGGAGTCGGCCGCCACCCGCACCAGTCCCTGCACGCCGATGTCCTTGTAGGTCCACAGTGACCAGCTGGTGTCGTGCCGGTCGTAGATCTCGAGCTGGTCGCCCAGCAACTGGTAGCGCTGCGCGTCCCGCCCGGCATCACCGGTGTAGACCGGTCCGAACTCGCCGACCCAGATCGGCGTGTCGGTCTTGCGCGAGAACTCCGAACGCTGCAGGAACTTCTGCTCGACCGTCTCCTTGTCGTGCCACGCGCCCCGGGTCTCGCCCGGGTAGGGGCCGCCGTAGCCCAGGCCGGGCGCGGCGTAGTCGTGGCAGGCGTAGGTGACGTTGTCCGGTAGTTCGTCGAACACGTCGAAGATGTCGAACTCGGTGGAGTAGGTGTTGCCGTCGAGGAACAGGATGTGGTCCGGGTCGACGGCCCGGATGGCGGCGACGAGCCGGCGATAGAACGGGCCCACGACCTCGCGCGACTCGTCGCCCGGTTCGTTGATCGGGTTGTAGCCGGCCACCCACGGGTTGTTCCGGTACCGGTCGGCGATGGCCTCCCACAGGTGCACCACGCGGTCCTGGAAGTGCGGATGCTGCCAGAACAGGGCGAGGTGCGTGGGGTTGTCGCTGTGCCAGCGCTGGTTCTGCCAGCCGGGCACGGTGTGCAGGTCGATGATCGAGTAGATGCCGTGCGCCGCGCACAGTTCGATGACCCGGTCGAGCTTGCGGAATCCTTCCTCCTTGAGCTGGAAGGGCTTGCTGTCGTCTTCGAAGTGCCGGTAGCTGACTGGGATGCGGAGCGCGTTGAGGCCAAGGCCGGCCAGCAGCCGGGCGTCGGCCTCTCCGAAGAACGACGTGAGCAGGCGATCGAAGAAGAACTCACTCTTCTCCGCGCCCAGCACCCGCCGCACGGCGTCGCGCATGAGCGATTCCGTGCCCGGATAACCGGTCACGAAGTTCTCCATGCACATCCAGCCGCCGAGACCGACGCCGCGGAGGAGGACGGGGTGGCCTGTGCCGTCGACGAACTGGGTGCCGTTGACGGTGAGGTACGAGGTCATAAGACAGCCTTCGTTTCGAAAGTTTCGAAGTCAGAAAAGCGAATGTTCCGGCGAGATCAAGCTAAGTCAGTTTCGGCCAAGCGTCAACGAGCAGGAGGTAGATGGCCAGAAATGGCCTTGTCTCACTGATCCAACTGGCGGGTTGACGAGAGCAAGGGTGCGATTTACAGTCTAGCGAGCTTGTCGAGCTCCGATAATCCGCCATCGAAACTTTCGATACTTGCCAATGGAGGCAAGATGTCGTCTTCCCCGGTCCCTTCCCCCTCTCGCCGCCAGTTCCTCGCGCTCGGCGGGCTGGTCGCCGGTGGCCTGGCCCTCGGCGCGCTCCGTCCGGTGCGCGCCCTGGGCGAGACCTCACTGGCCGGCACCGACCCCTGGGCACTGGCCGACCAGATCGTGTACACGACGGTCCGCCCGCAGTTCCCGGCCCGCTATTTCGACGTCACCGACTACGGCGCGGTCGGTGACGGTCAGTTCGACTGCACCGACGCGTTCCGGGCCGCGATCGAGGCCTGCGCGAACAGCTCGGGTGGTCACGTCATCGTGCCGCCCGGCCGCTACCTCAGCGGAGCGATCCACCTGCTGAGCAGGGTCGACCTGCACCTGCAGGCGGGCGCCACGATCGCCTTCAGCACCGATCCCGCCGCGTTCATGCCGGTGGTCCTGACCCGCGTCGGCGGGATCGAGTGCATGAACTACTCCCCGGCGATTTACGCCTACCAGCAGCACGACATCGCCATCACCGGCGAGGGCACCCTCGACGGCCAGGCCGACAACCAGCATTGGTGGCCATGGGCTGCCAAGACGGAGTTCGGCTGGCAGCCGGGCCAGCCCAACGGCAACGCCGACGGCGACCTGCTCATCCAGATGGCAAACCAAGGGGTGCCCGTCTCGGAGCGCGTCTTCGGCACCGGGCACTACGTGCGGCCGAGCTTCGTCCAGCCCTACCAGTGCCAGAACGTCCTCATCTCCGGGATCACCACTACGAACACGCCGAACTGGCAACTGCACCCCGTGCTGTGCAAGAACGTCACGATCGAGCACGTCACGACCAACAGCCTCGGCCCCAACAACGACGGCTGTGACCCCGAGTCGTGCGATCACGTGGTGATCGACAACGTCACGTTCAACACCGGTGACGACTGCATCGCCATCAAGGCGGGCAAGGACGTCGACGGCCGGCGGGTGAACGTGCCGTGCCAGAACATCGTGGTGCAGAACACCGAATTCCTGCAGGGCCACGGCGCCCTCACGATCGGCAGCGAGATGAGCGGCGGCGTGCGCAACGTCTTCGTCCGGGACTGCCGCTCGGACAGCCTGGCGCTGAACCAGTTCCTCCGGTTGAAGACCAACTCCGCGCGCGGTGGCTTCATCGAGGAGGTCTACCTGCGCAACGTGAAGGCCGAACGCCTCGGCGACGCCGGTGTCAGCATCGACTTCTACTACGGCGGCGGGCCGGGCCAGGGCTTCAACCCCACCGTCCGCGGGATCCACGTCGAGCGGATGTTCGTCGGCACCACGGTCTATCCGGTCTACCTCTCCGGCTACTCCGACGATCACATCGGTGACGTCACGCTCACCGACTGCCTGTTCGAGCACGCGAGCCGGAGCAGTTCCGCGCGCAACGTCGACAACCTCGTGTTCGACAACGTCTACGTCAACGACGTGCTCGCCACCCCGCCCAAGCCGTTCGCCAACCTGGCCGCGGCCTTCGACAACTCGGCGATCGGCACGGCGACCGCGCCCGGTGACTACGACGGCGGGGGCCGGTACTACACGGCGGACTCGCTCGCGGCCGCCGGGCTGACTCCGGGAGCGACCGTCACCGTGAACGGGCACGCCTTCACCTGGCCGAACGCCGATCCCGGCCAACCGGACAATGTGGCCTGTTCGTCGCAGGTGGTGCTGTTGTCCGGCACGGGATCGACGCTGGGCTACCTGGGCTCGGGCACGCACGGCAACCAGAGCGGCACCGCGTTCGTCACCTACACCGACGGGTCGTCGGACACGGTGACGTTCGCCCTCACCGACTGGTGGACCAACCAGGCGCTGGTCGGGGACGTGCTGGCGGCCAGCGCGGTGACGAACGGCGGCCGGCGGGTCGGTGTCTACTACAACTCGGTGCCGTTGAGTCCCGGCAAGACGGTGCAGTCGATCGAACTGCCCTCGAATTCCAACCTGCACGTGTTCGCCGTGTCGATCGGCTGAGGCGAGGAGACGAGAGTCATGGCAAGGAAACAATGGCTGGCGGCCGGCGCCTGCGCCGTCGCTGTCGTAGCCGGATCCGCGGTCGCCGTCTCGGTCGGTTCCACGGTCGCCGCCTCGCCGGCGGACGCCGGTGCCACCACGAGCCAGAAGATCGTCGTGGACCAGGCCGGAACCGGCGACTTCACCACCGTGCAGGCCGCGGTCGACTCGATCCCGGACGGCAACCAGAATCCGGTCGCCATCGTGGTCGATCCCGGTCGCTACCACGAACTGGTCTCGGTGCCCGCCGGCAAGACGCACATCACGATGGCGGGCGCGACCGGGAACCCGGACGACGTGACCATCACGTTCGACAACGCCTCCGGCACACCGATACCCGGCGGCGGAGGCGCCGGCTACGGGACCGAGGGCAGCGCGACGGTGACGCTGTCGGCGAACGACTTCACCGCGTCCGGGATCACCTTCGAGAACGCGTTCGATCCCGCCGCGCACCCCGGCGTGGCGAGCCAGGCGGTGGCCCTGCGCACCGTCGCCGACCGCATCGCCTTCTACCGCTGCCGCTTCCTCGGCAGGCAGGACACGCTCTATCTCGACGCCACCAGCAAGACCGACACCGACCGGGTGTACGTGCGCGACAGCGAGATCGCGGGGACCGTCGACTTCATCTTCGGTCCCGCCACCGCGGTGTTCGACCACGACACGATCAACTCGCTCGGCCCCGGCGGCGGTTATGTGACCGCCGCGAGCACGCAACTGTCGCACCCGCACGGGTTCCTGTTCACCGGCAGCCAGTTCGTCAACACCAACGCGCCCGACGGGAGCTACAATCTCGGCCGGCCGTGGCATCACCTCGGCGACACCTACGCCGTCGCGCAGGTGGTGGTCCGCGACTCGGTGCTCGGCTCGCACATCAAGGCCGAGCCGTGGACCGACATGGCGGGCTGGTCGTGGGCCGCCGCCCGGTACTACGAGTACCACAACACCGGTCCCGGTGCCTCGGTGAGCCTGTTCCGGCCGCAACTGTCCGATGTGGAGGCCACCCGCGCCACGCCGGCCGACTACCTGCTCGGCACCGACCGCTGGATACCGTGGACCTACTCGGAGGGACGGTGACACCCCCTCCGTCAACCTCAGGGTTGAAATCACGCCGAGCCCGCCCCAACCGCACCTCAGGGGAACGTGACGTAAGCCAGCCGCAAGTACGTGACCAAACAGAACCGTCCTTCCACAACGCGACCAACCCAATAAATTCCGGGGAGGCGGACCGGCCCGGGCAGTACCTCACCGGACCGGTGACGCTGCCCAGCGGCACCACGCTCAGCATCGATCCCGATGCCGTCCTGCTCGCCTCGTCCGACGCCGCCGACTACCCACCCGACGGCTCACACCTGACACCGCTGCTGTCCTCCCGCGGGACGTCGAACGTCACGATCACCGGGGGCGGCTCGATCGACGGTCAGGGTGCGCCGTGGTGGGCGGTGATCAAGGCGGAGAAGGTGGCGGGCCGGCCGTTGTCCCCCCGGCCGCCGCTGGTGGCACTGTCCGGCGTGCACAACGCGCGGGTCGACGGGATCACGTTGCGCAACGCGCCGAATGCGCACCTGGCCCTGCAGAACGTCGACAACGCGACGATCGTGCACACCACGATCGCCGCGCCGGCGGATTCGCCGAACACCGACGGCATCGACATCAAGTCGTCGCAGCACATCACCGTCGTCGACAGCGACAGCGACAGCGACAGCGACATCGCCGACGGCGACGACAACGTCGCGATCACGTCCGGGCCGGGTGCGCCCGCCTCGGACATCACCGTGGCCGGCTGCCGGATCGGCGTGGGCCACGGCCTGTCGATCGGCAGCTACACCGGCGGTGGCGTGCACAATGTCCGGTTCCACGACAACGTGCTCACCGGCACCACGAGCGGGATCCGGATCAAGTCCGCACGTGACCGGGGCGGTGAGGTCAGCGCCATCAGCTATGTCAACCTGGCGATGACCGGCGTGCCCACACCCATCCTGATCACGGCGTACTACCCGAAGGTGCCGGCTGACGGCGATCCCGCGCAGCCCGTCACCACGACCACCCCCTACTACCACGACATCGACATCAGTAACGTGACCGCGACCGGGGCGGACCAGGCCGGCCAGGTGGTCGGCCTGCCCGAACGGCCCATCCAGGACCTGACATTGCGCGCGGTCCAGATCGCCTCCCGGACGGGCCTCATCGTCCGGAACGCGGAGATCGACGCGACCGCGACGACGATCACGCCCGCCTCGGGCGCGCCGTACCTCCCGCAGAGCGGCGGCGAAGTGCACGAAGAAGGACAATCATGAGAGTTCATCGCTATCTCCGCGGGCTGCTCGCCCTGGCCACGGCCTCGGTGCTCGCCGCGTGCGGCACGTCCGGTCCCAGCGCCAGTGGCACCGGCGACATCACCGTCTGGGCCATCACCGGCGGGTACAACGCCGTCTTCCAGAACTCGCTTCAGGCATACGACACCAAGCACGGCAAGCACTCCCAGCTCCAGCTGTTCCAGAGCGACACCTACAAGCAGAAGATCCAGGTGACGCTCGGCTCCGGGAACCCGCCCGACGTGTTCGAAAACTGGGGCGGCAGCGGGCTTTCGTCCCTGGCGCAGCAGAACCTCGTGGTCGACCTGAGCACGACCCCCGGACTGAAGGACCGGTACCTGCCGAGCCTCCTGGGCTCGGCCACGTTCGGCGGCAAGCTCTACGGCGTCCCGATGAACGGCATCTCGCCCGGGGTCATCTTCTACAACAAGAAGATCTTCGCCCAGAACAACCTGACGCCGCCGAAGACCTTCGACGACCTGCTCGCCCTCGTGCGCACGCTCAAGGGCAAGGGCGTCACGCCGTTCGCGCTCGGTGGTGCCCAGCGGTGGCCCCAGCTGATGTTCGAGGAGTACCTGATCGACCGCGTCGGCGGCGACCAGGTGATCGACAACATCCTGAACCGGGTTCCCGGTGCCTGGTCCGATCCGGCGGTGCTCCGCGCCAACCAGCTGATCACCCAGCTGCTCGGCGAGGGTGCGTTCGAGGACGGCTTCTCCTCGGTGTCCTACGACACCGGGCAGTCCACCGCCCTGCTCTACACCGGCAAGGCGGGCATGCAGCTGATGGGCGCCTGGGACTACGCGTCGATCAAGAAGGCCGCGCCGGATTTCGTGCAGAACGGCGACCTCGGCTGGTTCCCGTTCCCCACGGTGGCCGGCGGCGGGGGCGACCCGTCCAACCTGGAGGGTAACCCGGCCAACTACTACTCGGTCTCGGCGAAGTCGAAGAGCGTGCCGGACGCGCTGGCGTTCCTGCAGGAGAACGTCATGACCCCGACCTACATCAACGACATGCTCTCGGCCGGCCGGACCCCGCCGGTGCCGGGCATCCGCGACCAGCTCGCGAGCAGGCCGGACGCCCCGTGGAACACCTTCGTCTACGATCTGGCCCAGAACGCGCATCACTACGCACTGTCCTGGGACCAGGCGCTCCCGCCCGGTCAGGCCGACACGATGCTGACCGAGCTCTCGAAGCTGTTCCTCGGCCAGTCGACGCCGCAGCAGTTCTCGGCCGCCATGGACAAGGCGGCGGCGTAGGCGATGACGCTCATTTCCCGCAAGGCGCCGAGCACGGTGTTGCTGACCCCGGTGCTCCTGCTGTTCGGCGCCTTCGCACTGCTGCCGATGCTCGGGGTGGTCGTGCTCAGCTTCACGAAGTGGGACGGTCTCGGCAGCCCGGTGTTCGCCGGGCTGGCGAACTGGACCCGGATCGGGCACGACGACCTGCTCCTCAACGCGGTCCTGTTGAGCGTGCTGGTGATGATCGGATCGTGGCTGTTCCAGACCCCCGTCAGCCTGCTGCTCGGGGTGTTCGTGGCCGGGGCACAGCGGTACCGGTCGGCGATGGCGGCGACGTTCTTCCTGCCGATGCTGCTGTCCTCGGTGGCGATCTCGATCATGTGGCGCGACATGCTGGATCCCAACTTCGGCCTGTTCGCCGGCGGCGGCCCGCTCAACCAGCAGTGGCTGGGCGGGCAGACGCTGTCACTGATCACGGTCGTGTTCGTGTTGTCGTGGCAATACATCCCGTTCCACGTCCTGATCTATCAGGCGGCGACGCGGCAGATCCCCAAGTCGATGTACGAGAGCGCGGTACTCGACGGGGCTGGGCGGGCGAAGCAGTTCTGGCACATCACGCTGCCACAGCTGCGGCACACGATGGTGACGTCGACGACGTTGATCCTGGTCGGGACCCTGACCTCGTTCGACATCGTCTTCGTGCTCACCGGCGGCGGACCGGGCACCGCGACCCGGATCCTGCCACTGCACATGTACCTGACCGGGTTCTCGCAGTACGACATGGGCTATGCGAGTGCGATCGCGGTGGTGTTGCTGGTCTCCGGGCTGGTGATCTCCACCGCGCTCGTCCGGTTCTCCGGCTTCGGTTCGATGGAGAGCACTCAGGAGGGTGTGGCGTGACGGTCACCGAGGTACCGGCGCGGGCCGGGGGGGAGGGCCCGGCCCCGCCCC
>Ga0081455_10000101_pt1 | contig 94120 bp, 77 predicted proteins | sample TabmetS3T2R1_FD_70207 | JGI IMG/M metagenome (GOLD analysis project Ga0081455, IMG submission 70207) | Tabebuia heterophylla rhizosphere microbial communities from the University of Puerto Rico - S3T2R1 | ecosystem: Host-associated > Plants > Roots > Rhizosphere ... | reverse complement strand
ACCTCCGCAAGTCTCCACAAAGTGCCGGATAGCCAGACTGGGTGGTGGGCGCGACAGGGATCGAACCTGTGACCCCTACCATGTCAAGGTAGTGCTCTTCCGCTGAGCTACGCGCCCTTGGGCCGGAGTGATCTATCGGCTCCAAACCTGCGAGGCAAGGCCGCGAAAAACCGCTAGGCGGCCAGCATTTTCTGTACTTCGGTGACCAGTTCGCGCAGGTGAACCGGCTTCGAGAGGACCTTGGCCTGCTTAGGCGCGTTCGAATCCGGATTGAGCGCCACGGCGGCAAATCCCGTTATGAACATGATCTTGATATCGGGGTCGAGCTCGGCCGCCCTGCGGGCAAGCTCGATACCGTCCATTTCCGGCATCACGATATCGGTAAGCAGGAGCTCGAACGGTTCTTCGCGCAGCCTGTGGTACGCCGAAAGGCCGTTGTCATAGGACGTCACGTCAAACCCTGCATTCTGCAACGCCTTCACCAGAAAGCGGCGCATATCGGTATCGTCTTCCGCAAGGAGGATTTTTGACATAACCACGCTGCACCCCGTCCGGCCTATGTGGCCGCCTCAGCGGTCTGATTAAGACTTATGCCCGGTAAATAACGAGTGAACCGAAAGCATCTCTTGGCTTTGGGCCCCAGCCATGAACAATAGACGGTATAATGGAATGTTAAACCTACCCGGGGCGGCGAACCGCCCAAGGTATAAGGGATCCGGGATCTTCAATGGCGGTCAGGCATGAGTGAAATTCGCGACGAGCTCGACCCGCCATTCGAAATACTCGAGCCCCCCACCTGCCAAGGGCCGGTACTGTTCAATTCCCCGCACAGCGGATCGACCTATCCGCGCGAATTTCTGGCGGCCTGCCGCCTGGACATCGCCACCTTGCGCCGATCGGAAGACAGCTTTGTCGACGATTTGATCGCAGGCGTCGTGCGCTGCGGCTATCCGATGATGCGCGCGCATTTTCCGCGCTGTTTTGTCGACGTGAATCGCGAGCCTTATGAGCTTGATCCGCGAATGTTCGAGGGCCGCCTGCCATCATTCGCGAATACGCGGTCGATGCGCGTAGCGGGAGGGCTTGGAACCGTGGCCAGGGTGGTCGGCGATGCCCAGGAGATCTACGACCAGCGTATCCCTGTCGATGATGCCCTCCAGCGAATCGAAAGCCTGTACAAGCCCTATCACCGGGCGCTGCGCCGTCTTTTCAGCCGTCTGCATCGCGATTTTGGTGCGGCGGTGCTGGTCGATTGCCATTCGATGCCTTCGACGGCCGGTCACAAGGACGAACGGCCACGGCCAGAATTCGTGCTGGGCGACAGATACGGCACGAGCTGCGTCGGTGTGGTGGCCGAAACGGTTGAAAAGACGCTGCGGTCGCTGGGGTATACGGTCAGCCGTAACAAGCCTTATGCGGGCGGGTTCATCACCGAGCATTACGGCAATCCGGCCGCCGGCCTGCACGCGATCCAACTCGAGATAAACCGCGCCTTGTATTTGGATGAGCGGCGCCACCAGCGATCAGCCGCTTTCGATCATTTGGCCGCTGATTTGGAGACCTTGGCCAGGCGACTGGCGGAAATCCCTCTGGAACAACTACGGCCTTACCGGGCCGCTGCCGAATAAGCTAAAAAAAGGGCCGCTTGCGGATGCGAGCGGCCCAAGTCTAGGGAGGAAACGCCCAAGGAGGGCAGCGATAGCTCTCGCTACCGCACTGCAATAAGTTACACCGCGACGCACAAGAATCAAGGTTGGAAGCCCTTTTTCCTATGCTAATACTGCATAGCTGCCGCCCGACAGGACCTCTTCCGGCATGCCTATGCGAAAGTGGAAGGGCCGGTGCGGCATGACGGCCATCGATTTCAGCAGTTTCGTTGATCAACTCGCCGCGGCGTCCGGCGATACCATCCTGCCGTTTTTCCGAACCGCCCTGGCGGTCGAGAATAAAAAGGCCGGCGGGTTCGATCCCGTTACCGCCGCCGACCGCGCAGCCGAGCAGAGCATGCGCGCGCTCATCCGCAAGCAGTTTCCCGACCATGGCATTCTTGGCGAGGAATACGGGTCCGAACGTACCGATGCCGAGTACGTCTGGGTGCTTGACCCGATCGACGGCACCAAGTCGTTCATTTCCGGCATGCTGGCCTGGGGCACGCTGATCGGTCTTATGCGTTTTGGCGAGCCGGTTTTCGGCATGATGAGCCAGCCTTTTACGCGCGAGCGTTTCTCCGGCGATGGCGGTGCCGCCCACTATCGCGGCCCCCTCGGCAAGCGCGATCTGCATGTGCGGGAGTGCGCGAGCCTCAACGAAGCGCTGATGTCCACGACCAGTCCACTGCTGATGCACCAGCAAGACCGCAAGGCCTTCGGTAGACTCGAGGAGAAAGTGAAGCTCTCGCGCTACGGGGGCGATTGCTACGCCTACTGCATGCTGGCCGCGGGGCTGATCGATCTGATCGTCGAGACGGAGATCAAGCCGCACGATATCGTCGCGATCATACCGATCATCGCCGGCGCCGGCGGCGTCATCACGACATGGGAGAATGGGCCGGCACAGGCAGGCGGGCGCATCGTCGTTGCGGGCGACAAGCGCGTACACGCTGCCGCGCTCGAGGTTCTTAGCCGCTAGAAGCGCGGGGTTCCCGGCACGAAGGCGTCGAACGCCGCCCAGAACTGCGCGCGGTAGTGGTCCTGCTCCTGCAGGATCTCGTGCTTGGCGCCGGCGAGTATGAGATGCCGGCCCGCGAGCAGGCTCTGTCCAAATGTTTCGATGGCCGGCGTCGAAACGACTTCATCACGCCCGGCTGCGACCATCAGAATCGGCTGGCGGATGCTCGCCGCATATCCAGGATCTGCAAATTGTTTCATCTGCCGGAGGGCGACATCCGCCCAGGCAACAGTCGGCGCGCCGAGACCAAGGTTTGGCTCCTGTTCGAGGACCGCAGCATTCCGCGCATAGCGAACGGGATCCGACGTGAGAACGTTGCCGACGAAATTTTCAGTACCGGTGGCGACAGAGTCGCCGTGTGGAACATAGGCGCCGCCGATTCCTATTAAGCGCATCAAGCGCGCCAACGGACCGGCAATCTGTATCAGACGTCCGGATGGCAGCGCGATCATCGGCGCCGACAACACGACACGCTCGAACCAACGGCTGCCGTCGTGGCAGGCGCGGATGACGACAGCGCCGCCCATGGAATGGGCGAGCGCGAAGATTGGCGGCGGGCAATCCGGCAGCACCACCTGCTCCATCGCCGCTTCGAGATCGGTGATGTAGTCGGAAAAGCTTCGTACGTAGCCCTTGTGGCGGTTCGAGAGCGCGTGATCCGAAAGCCCCTGCCCGCGCCAGTCGAAGGTCACCACTGCAAAGCCCCGCGCCCGCAGATCGCGCACGGTTTCAAAATATTTCTCGATGAACTCGGCGCGCCCCTGCAGCACCAGCACGGTGCCCTTGCGTCCCGGCGGTGGCGCCCAGCGCGCGAAGCGCAGGTTCACCCCGTCCGGGGTCTGGATCGCGCCGGTCACCACATCCTCGGGCACCGGGTTGGCGGGAATGGAAACGAGTTTCATGTGGCCGGAAGGTGAGCCGGAACGGCGCGCAATCGCCTTATAGCAGGGCAGTTAAGGCGCTCAATCGCGGCCAATTTTCTGCCAGAAATGCCAATAGTTCCAATTGTTTACCTTGCACATTGGCGGACCTTGCGCGCTCCAAAAACACGCCCATATCAACACTGCGCAGGCCTGAGGGCTGCGCACGGTGAGGTCTGGCCATCCGGCGGACCACCGCATGTCGCTCAACAATGGAGGATATGCCATGCGAACTTTCGATCTTGCTCCACTTTATCGTTCAACCGTCGGCTTCGACCGGCTTTTTTCCATGCTCGATGGATTTGAGTCCGCTCCAGGCTACCCGCCCTACAACATCGAGCGGACCGGTGAGAACGATTACCGCGTCACTGTCGCGGTTGCCGGCTTCGGCGAGAATGAACTCTCGATCGAAGCGAAAGAAAACACCCTGACGATCAAGGGCTCCAAGCAGACCAAGGAAGAACAGGACGGCGAAGTGCTCTATCAGGGCATTGCCGCCCGCGCCTTCGAGCGCGTCTTCCAGCTTGCCGACCATGTGCAGGTCAAGAGCGCGAGCCTCGAGAACGGGTTGCTGCACGTCGATCTCGTGCGCGAAATCCCGGAGGCGAAAAAGCCGCGCCAGATCCCGATCGGCAATGGCAAGGCCAAGGCCCAGGTCATCGAAACCAAAGCGGCCTAACGCCAGCCTCGATCAACGAAACGACAGCGCCCCGGACTATCCGGGGCGCTTTTCTTTTTGGCTGGTTCATGGCCCCGGCATTGAACGCGAACCTGGCGCCTCCTTACGGTTAACGCGTGCCCGGTTCGGGCCCAATGGCGGGGCCCAAGGGGTGCCTTCGGGCGCAATAGCATTGCGCGCGTATTGGGGGTCCAGTAAACGTTCTTGCCGCCGGGTTATTACCGCCGCAATAAAACGAAAGATTCCGGTCAATCCGGCGTGGACCAGCCTTGTGCGACAGGGCAAAATTTGGCATGGTCCATTAGGACAGTAATACTGTCCTAATACTGGCGAGCACGGGTGGCGGCTCTAAGGTCGCAGGGCAGACATCGGTGGCGCCCGAACAGGTGCAGCCACGGGCGGCGACAACGCCGGACAGGCTGCCCTTCTCGAGACAGTTACGCGTTGACTGCGTGCGGGCAAGCGCGCGGACGAGGCGGGTACGCCGGAGCGATGACCGTGCCGGCGAGGCAGGACGAGATGAGCGAGCAGAAGCGCAACGCTGCATTTGCGAGACGCGGTTCTTCGGCCGATCCCGGCACGCCGTTCGCGCAGGGTCTTTACGATCCCGCGCTCGACAAGGATTCGTGTGGCGTCGGCTTCATCGCAGACATCAAAGGCCGCAAGTCGCATCAACTGATCGAAGACGGCTTGCGCATTCTTTGCAATCTCGAGCACCGCGGTGCGGTTGGCGCCGATCCGCGCATGGGCGACGGCGCCGGCATCCTGGTGCAGATCCCGCACAAGTTCTTTGCGAAGAAAACCGCCGAGCTTGGATTCAAATTAGCCGCCGCCGGCGAATATGCCGTCGGTTATCTCTTCATGCCGCAAGATCCGAATTGGCGGCAGATCATCCGCGATATCTACGCCGAGGTCATCGCGCGCGAGAAGCTCACGCTGCTCGGCTGGCGCGACGTGCCGACCGACAACTCAACGCTCGGTGAGTCAGTCAAGCCGACCGAGCCAAAGCACATGCAGGTGTTCATCGGCCACGGCAAGAAGAAGCTGTCGGAGAATGAGTTCGAGCGGCGGCTCTACATCCTGCGCAAGTCGATCTCGAATGCGATCTATCGTCGGCGTGAGCGCCGCACTTCCGGCTATTACCCGGTGTCGATCTCGTGCCGCACGGTGATCTACAAGGGGATGTTCCTCGCCGACCAGCTCGGCACCTACTACCCCGACCTGCACGATCCCGATTTCGAGAGCGCGCTCGCGCTGGTGCACCAGCGCTTCTCGACGAACACGTTCCCGACCTGGTCGCTGGCGCATCCATACCGCTACATTGCGCACAACGGCGAGATCAACACGCTGCGCGGTAACGTCAACTGGATGGCGGCACGGCAGGCGTCCGTTTCCTCGCCGCTGTTCGGCAAGGACATCAACAAGCTCTGGCCGATTTCCTACGAAGGTCAGTCCGACACCGCCTGCTTCGACAACGCGCTCGAGTTTCTCACGCAAGGCGGCTACTCGCTGGCGCACGCGATGATGATGATGATTCCGGAGGCCTGGGCGGGCAATCCGCTCATGGATGAGGAACGCCGCGCTTTCTACGAATACAACGCCGCCTTGATGGAGCCGTGGGACGGCCCTGCTGCGATTGCCTTCACAAATGGTCGGCAGATCGGCGCCACCCTCGATCGCAACGGCCTGCGCCCTGCGCGCTATCTGCTCACGCGCGACGACCGCATCGTGATGGCCTCGGAGATGGGCGTTTTGCCGATCCCGGAGAAGGACATTGTCAAGAAGTGGCGCCTGCAGCCGGGCAAGATGCTGCTGGTCGACCTTGACGAGGGCCGCCTCATTCCGGACGAGGAACTGAAGGCGACGCTGGCGAAGAGCCACCCCTATAAGGAATGGCTCGGGCGCACGCAGATTGTGCTCGAGGAGCTTCCCGGCACGGCGAATGTCGCGCCGATCTCGAACCTGTCGCTGCTCGATCGCCAGCAGGCTTTCGGCTACACGCAGGAAGACATCAAATTCCTGATGGCGCCGATGGCCACCACCGGCGAGGAAGCGGTCGGCTCCATGGGCAACGACACGCCCATTTCCGCGCTGTCCAACAAGCCGAAGTCGCTGTTCACCTATTTCAAGCAGAACTTCGCCCAGGTCACCAACCCGCCAATCGACCCGATCCGCGAGGAGCTGGTGATGAGCCTCGTCTCGATCATCGGGCCGCGGCCGAACATCTTCGACCTCGAAGGCACCTCGAAGACCAAGCGGCTTGAGGTGCGCCAGCCCATTCTCACCAACGAGGACTTGGAGAAGATCCGCTCGATCTCGGAGATGAGCGGCGATCACTTCAAGTCCAGCGGTTTCGACATCACGTTTCCTGCCGAGCATGGCGCCGACGGCATGGGCTGGGCGATCGACGAGCTCTGCGAGCGCGCGGAAGAAGAAGTGCGCAACGGCTGCAACATCATCATCCTGTCGGACCGCAAGGCAGGCGCCGACCGCATCCCGATTCCAGCCTTGCTCGCCTGCGCCGCCGTGCACCACCACCTGATCCGCAACGGTCTGCGCACATCCGTCGGCATGGTTCTGGAGACCGGCGAACCGCGCGAGGTGCATCATTTCGCCTGTCTTGCGGGCTACGGCGCCGAGGCGATCAATCCTTACCTCGCCTTCGAGACGCTGACCGCGATGAAGGACGATTTGCCGGGTAAGCCGACCGATGACAAGGAAGTCGTCAAGAAATACATCAAGGCGATCGGCAAGGGCCTGCTCAAGGTGATGTCCAAGATGGGCATCTCCACTTATCAGTCGTACTGCGGCGCGCAGATTTTCGACGCCGTCGGCCTGCGCCAGGACTTCGTCGACAAGTACTTCACCGGAACGCATACGCGCATCGAAGGCGTAGGCCTTGCCGAAATTGCCGAGGAAGCCGTCCGGCGGCACCGCGATGCCTTTAGCGATGCGCCGATCTACCGTTCGATGCTCGACGTCGGCGGCGACTACGCCGTGCGGGTGCGCGGCGAGGACCACGTCTGGACCGCGGAGACGGTGTCACGCCTGCAGCACGCGGTGCGTGGCAATTCGCAGGACCATTACCGCGCCTTTGCGCAGATCGTGAACGAGCAGAATGAACGACTGCTGACCATCCGCGGCATGTTCCGCCTTAAGAAGGCCGAGGAAGACGGCCGCAAGCCGATTGCTTTGGAAGAAGTCGAGCCCGCGAAGAACATTGTGCGGCGCTTCTCGACGGGCGCAATGTCGTTTGGCTCGATTTCGCGCGAGGCGCACACCACGCTTGCGATCGCCATGAACCGTATCGGCGGCAAGTCGAACACGGGCGAAGGCGGTGAGGAGGCTGATCGCTTCAAGCCGCTCCCGAACGGCGATTCGATGCGCTCCGCCATCAAGCAGGTCGCTTCCGGCCGTTTCGGCGTTACCGCCGAATATCTCGTCAATTCCGATGTGATGCAGATCAAGATGGCGCAGGGCGCAAAGCCCGGCGAAGGCGGCCAGTTGCCCGGGCACAAGGTCGACAAGATCATTGCCAAGGTCCGCCACTCGACGCCCGGCGTCGGCCTGATCTCGCCGCCACCGCATCATGACATCTATTCGATCGAGGACCTGGCGCAGCTCATTTTCGATCTGAAGAACGTCAACCCGGCCGGCGACGTTTCAGTGAAACTCGTGTCAGAGGTCGGCGTAGGCACGGTCGCTGCCGGCGTCTCGAAAGCGCGCGCCGATCATGTCACCATCGCCGGTTTCGAGGGCGGCACCGGCGCGTCCCCGCTCACCTCGATCAAGCACGCCGGCAGCCCTTGGGAAATCGGTCTCGCCGAGACCCATCAGACGCTCGTCATCAATCGGCTGCGCGGCCGCATTGCCGTGCAAGTCGATGGCGGCATCCGCACCGGCCGCGACGTGGTGGTGGGCGCACTGCTCGGCGCGGACGAATTTGGCTTCGCCACCGCGCCGCTGATCGCCGCCGGTTGCATCATGATGCGCAAGTGTCACCTGAACACCTGTCCCGTCGGGGTCGCGACGCAGGATCCGGTGCTACGCAAGCGTTTCAAGGGCCAGCCCGAGCACGTCATCAACTATTTCTTCTTTGTCGCCGAGGAAGTACGCGGGCTGATGGCCGAGCTCGGCTTCCGCACCTTCGATGAGATGGTCGGGCAGATGCAGATGCTCGACCGCCGCAAGCTGGTCGAGCATTGGAAGGCCAAGGGCCTCGACTTCTCCAAGCTGTTCACCAAGCCGACGGCGGAGAAAGGCACCGCCATCTATAAGTGCGAGCCACAGGATCACAAGATCAACGATATTCTCGACCGCAAGCTGATCGCGGAATCGCAGGCCGCACTCGATCGCGGCGCGCCGGTACGCCTGCAATCCGTCATTCATAACACCGACCGTGCCTGCGGCGGCATGCTTTCAGGCGAAGTAGCCAAGCGCTACGGCCATGAGGGCTTGCCCGATGACACGATCCACGTCCGCTTTACCGGCACGGCCGGCCAGAGCTTCGGTGCTTGGCTTGCGCGCGGGGTCACTTTTGAACTTGAGGGTGATGCGAACGACTATGTCGGCAAGGGCCTCTCGGGCGGCCGCCTGGTCATCAGACCCCCGGCCGATTCCGGCATCGTGCCGGAGGAATCGATCATCGTCGGTAACACGGTCCTATACGGCGCCATCGAAGGTCAGTGCTACTTCCGCGGCGTCGCCGGCGAGCGCTTCGCCGTGCGCAATTCCGGCGCAATCGCAGTGATCGAGGGCGCCGGCGACCACTGCTGCGAATACATGACCGGCGGCATCGTGGTGGTGCTCGGCCGCACCGGGCGCAACTTTGCGGCCGGCATGTCGGGTGGCATCGCCTATGTGCTCGACGAAGACGAGACCTTCAAAACACGCTGCAACCTGGCAATGGTCGAGCTTGAGCCTGTACCGGAAGAAGAGCAGGTCGCCGAGCAAGAATTCGGCCACTTCAACGATCTGGAATCGCACGGCCGCGTCGACGTGATGACGGATCTCACGAGCAAGGACGCCGAGCGACTGCACATGTTGATCTCGAACCACGCGCGCTATACCGGCTCCAAGCGCGCCGCCGAGATCCTCGCCGACTGGAACAACTACCGCCCGCTGTTCCGCAAGGTCATGCCGGTCGAATACCGCCGCGCGCTCGCCGAGATGGCGAAGGAGAAGGCCGCCACGATGCAGGCCGCGGAATAGCGTATGGGCAAGGTTACTGGGTTTCTGGAAATCGAGCGTGAGGATCGCGACTACCAGCCGGTCGCGGATCGCATCAAGCATTGGAACGAGTTCGTTCTGCCGCTGCCGGAACAGGAAATCCGGGACCAGGCGGCGCGCTGCATGGATTGCGGCGTTCCTTATTGCCACGGCACCAGCCGGATAACCGGCGCGCCCACAGGTTGCCCGGTCAACAACCAGATCCCGGACTGGAATGACCTGGTCTATCGCGGCAATTGGGACGAGGCCGCGCGCAACCTGCATTCGACCAACAATTTCCCCGAGTTCACTGGCCGCGTCTGCCCGGCGCCGTGCGAGGCATCCTGCACGCTTAACATTGACGAGAACCCGGTCACCATCAAGACGATCGAGTGCGAGATCGCCGATCGCGCGATTGCCCAAGGCCTCAAGCCCGAAAAGCCGCAACACAAGACCGGCAAGAAGGTCGCGGTCGTGGGTTCAGGACCGGCGGGGCTTGCCTGCGCACAACAGCTGGCACGCGCCGGACACGACGTGCATGTCTACGAACGCTGGGCGAAGGCCGGTGGCCTCCTCCGTTACGGCATTCCGGACTTCAAGATGGAGAAAATCCACGTCGACCGCCGCGTCGAGCAGATGCAGGGCGAAGGCGTCACATTCCACTACAACGCGCATGTCGGCGTGAACATCCCGATCGACAGACTGGTCAAAGACCATGACGCCGTGGTGCTCACTGGCGGCAGCGAGAAGTCGCGCGACCTGCCCATCCCCGGGCGCGAGCTCAAGGGCATCCATTTTGCGATGGATTTTCTGCCGCAGCAGAACCGCCGCGTTAGCAACGAGCCGCAAGGCGACGTCGAGCCGATCCTCGCCACAGGCAAGAAAGTCGTGGTCATCGGTGGCGGCGACACCGGCTCCGACTGTATCGGCACGTCGATCCGCCAGGGTGCGCTGTCCGTCACCAATTTCGAGATTATGCCGCAGCCGCCGGAGCACGAGAACAAGATGCTCACCTGGCCGGACTGGCCGCTCAAGTTGCGCATTTCCTCAAGCCACGAGGAAGGTGTCACGCGCGAATTTGCCGTGCTGACGCAGAAATTCACTGGCGAGCGCGGCTATGTGAAGAAGCTCCACTGCACGCAGGTGGACGCGCAATTCAAGCCGATGCCCGGCACCGAATTCGAGATCGAGGCCGATCTCGTGCTGCTTGCCATGGGCTTCGTGCATCCCGTGCATGAGGGCATGCTCAAGGCGTTGAACGTCGCCCTCGATCGGCGCGGCAACGTGTCGGCCGACACGACAGCCTACCAAACATCGGTATCCAAGGTGTTCGCAGCCGGTGACATGCGGCGCGGCCAGTCACTGGTTGTGTGGGCAATCCGCGAAGGTCGTCAGGCGGCGCATGCCGTCGACAAGTTCCTGATGGGATCGACGACACTGCCGCGCTGACCGGTCGCGGGCCAATCCTCAACCGATATGACGATTAACGGAAGCCGCCGCCAAACAGGCCAATCGGCCGCGGCGGACGCGGTATGTCGTCGCGCTGTTGCGGGCGAACCGGCCTGGATTCCGGCCTGGATTCCGACCTGGGTTTCGGCGACGTGCTTTGTGTCGTCTTGGTGGCCGGCGAACTCTTGGCCCCGGCCGCCTTTTTCTCGGATGCAGCGGCCGGTTCGGGACGCGCGGTCTCGGGGGGCACGGCGGCCATGGCGCCGGCGGGGACTGCCGCCGCAGGCGGCAGCACGGCTTTGCCATCGCTGTCAGGTTGCAATGCAAAATCGTCGGCACGCCCGCGTGGAGCCTCAACGGGCTCGCCCTTCACCAGCACGCGGGTCGCAGTGGCATCGCTATGCGGCGAACTGGTTCCGGCTCCTCCGAGCAGTTCGTCCGACGTTGCGGGGGCAACGGTCAAAGGCACCACAGGCCCCGCTATCGGCCGGGCCGCCGGCTTGCCATCTGGCGTTGCCGGTACAGCGGGTCCCGAGGGAATTGCGATCGGCGCTACGCGACTGTTCATCTGACGACGGATTTCGCGCTCGACATAGTGCGCAAGCTTCAGCGCGCCGCTTTTTGTGAAGAAGACGCCGTCGCTCGAGCGCAGCCGGCGCATCTGGCCCTCGTAGTCCGGGCCGAAGTTGGAATATTTTCCCGCTTCGTCGACAAACCCATCCCAAATATCGATGTAAATCACGCCGGCGCGCTCGGCGCGGGCGCGATAGAGGTCATTGAGGTAGACCGCATCGGCCGTCGACTTTGTGCCGCGGATCGACGGCAGTCCAACCCAGAATACCGGCACGCCTTTGCTCTTGAGCGCGGCGATCGTGTCGTCGATGCGCTTCGAATAGATCTCGGCCCACTGGTCGGTGCGGAATTCGATCGTACCGGTTGCCCTCTTGCTAGGCTGCGTTTCGGGGGCCGCGATCGTATCCTGCTCGGTGTCCTCGACCTGATTCTTCGTCTGGGATTCTTTTTCCGGCGTCTGCTTGCTTGCTTTATCTTTTTCTTTCTTCTTGTCCGCCTCCTTCGCCAGGTCGCGCTCACGGATGCTCTGGCGATCGCTGATGCCAAGCATCATCACCACGAAGTTTGCCTTCTCCTGATTGAGAATGTCGCGCGCGACATGCCACCAATCGAGATCGCCTTTCGCTTCGTATCGCAGCAGTCCCGAGTGCAGTTTGTTTTTGCGAATAACGGCAATCTCCGGCGAATCCACGAAAGCATCTTCCATTCCGTAGGCAAGCCAGTCGGCCATGGCGTCGCCCATGACGACGATCGAGGTCGTCGGCGCAACTGCGTCGGGCTTTACTTCCGCCTTTTTCGGCGGCGGCGCCCGCGAGTTGTCGACGGGTGCCTGCTGCTCGTAAGTATTGTCAAACTGCCGCTGGCCACCGCCAAAAAAGCCGCCGCCGAAAAAGCCGCCGCCGCTCGGCCGCTGTGGACGCTGTCGGTTCCAGAATCCATCCCCGAAAAACTGCGCTTGCGCGGGTGAACTGACGACCAGTTCGAGCGCGGTCAGACCTGCGAAATCCACCGCGGCCAGAAGGGCGGCTCCAACAAGCCAGCGCGAAACCCGATTCTTTCCAGTCATGCGACGTGCCAAATCGATGGGCCCGTATTCGGCAACGGCCCTCACCGCCATGGGCCATTAGCGCCTGAAAAATGTCAACTCAAAGGTAGCGATTGCGTTGCAATCCTTAACGCGCGCGGAGTTGGTCCAGGATACCGGCAGAGGCAAAACCGTCCGGAATCCAGCCACTTTTGGTCTGGAATTCGCGAATCGCAGCGCGGGTCTTAAGTCCAAACTGACCATCGGGTTCGCCGACGTCAAAACCGTGTCGCGCGAGCAGCTGCTGAAGTTCCAGACGCTCCGTCCGCGACAGAACACGCTCGTAACGTGGCCAGTCCTGTGCGAACGAGCCCCCGCCGCGCAGCCGGTCTGCCAGATGTCCGATCGCCAAGGCGTAAGCCTCGGCGGGATTGTATTTCATAATGACACTGAAATTCGTGAGCATCAGGAAGCCTGGCCCTTGCACGCCGGCCGGCACCAACAGAAACGCATGATCATCCGGTCGAGGGAATGGATGGCCGTCGGGACGACGAATACCGTGACGTTCCCATTCGCGGATGGACATCGTCCGGCTGTGGTCGGCGAGAAGGAAATTAAATGTCGCCGGCACGGTCACCTCGTAGCCCCAGGTCTGTCCGGTGATCCAGCCATCCTTTTTCAGGTTATTGGCGGTGGACGCAATGACGTCAGGTATCGAATCGACGACGTCGCGACGTCCGTCACGGTCAAAGTCGACGGCATAGCGTTTGAACGAGGTCGGCATGAACTGCGTCGGCCCGAATGCTCCGGCCCATGAGCCGACCAGGTGCTCAGGACGCACGTCACCACGCTGAAGAATTTCGAGCGTCGACAGGAATTCCTCACGGAAATAGCTCTGCCGCCGTCCGATACAGGCTAGCGTCGCAGTGGAACGAAGCACCGGCCGTTCGCCGCCAAGCGTTCCATAATTTGTCTCGACACCCCAAATTGCCGCGATCGTGTAACGGTCAACACCATAGGTCCGCTCTACGGCATCAAAAACGCTCCGATACTTTTCGAGCAATGCGCGGCCGCGCTCGATGCGTTCACCCGTCACCAGGATGTCGAGATAATCCCAGATTGATTTGGTGAACTCAGGCTGGTTGTCGAGCAGATCCATGATCCTCAGATCAGGTGTCAACGCCGCGGTGTACTTTGCAAAAGTGTTTCGCGAAATGCCGCGCTTTGCAACGGCCGGCCAGAGCCGCTGGATGCAGCCGTTAAAATTCGCCGCGGAGGCGCGGATCGCTTCGGCCGTCATGAGCGGATGGCCGGACGCACCCGACTGCCCGCTCCACTCCAGGGTCTGCTGTGAAGTCGGCTGAGGCAGTGCGCCTGTGGTGGTGGGGGAACGAGAATCCTGAGCTCCGGCGATTCCGCCGGCAGCCGCAAAAACGCCCGCAATCACGACTAATGGCAAATGTACGCGCATGCCCGTCCCGTCGTTATTTCGCCATCCCCAATCTATGGGTGCTCCGATATCATTTCAGGGCCGTTAATGGTGTAATTCTTTATGTCGCATCTGGACCTCCTACCCTGACCCGTGCTTTCTGCGCCGGAATTCACGACTCATAATTAAAGAATCTCGCATGACCCGCATTCGCAAAGCCATTTTTCCCGTGGCCGGCCTCGGAACCAGGTTTTTGCCCGCGACCAAGGCGATGCCCAAGGAGATGCTGCCGGTCGTAGACCGGCCATTGATCCAGCACGTAGTCGACGAGGCACGCCAGGCCGGAATCGAACATTTCATCTTCGTGACGGGCCGGAACAAAAGCGTGATCGAGGACCATTTCGATCGCCAGTTCGAACTCGAATTAACCTTGACCGAACGCGGCAAGAAGGCCGAGCTCAGTTCACTGTCGAAGGATCTGCCCGAGGCAGGAACGGTCAGTTTTACGCGGCAGCAATCGCCGCTTGGCCTGGGTCACGCCGTGTGGTGTGCCCGTGAGCTCGTCGGCCACGAGCCATTCGCACTGCTTCTGCCCGACGTGCTGGTCCAGCACACGCGTGGCTGTCTGGCGCAGATGATCGATGCGACCAAGGATCTCGATGGCAATGTCAACATTATTGCGGTCGAGGAAGTGCCGACCGAGCGGGTCCATATGTATGGAGTGGTCGGCGTCGGCGCGGCAAAGGGAAAGGCATTCTCGATCACCAAAATGGTCGAAAAGCCGAAAGCGAGCGAAGCGCCTTCCAATCTTTCCATCACCGGACGTTATATCCTGCAGCCTCAGATCTTCGACTTGCTCGAAAAACAGGCGGCAGGCGCCGGCGGCGAAATTCAGCTCACCGACGCGATGGTGGCACTCGCACGTACTCAGCCGTTCTATGGACTGAAATTCGAAGGTCGCAGCTTTGACTGTGGCTCGAAGATCGGATTTCTTGCAGCAAACGTGGCGTATGGGCTGCAACGCGACGACATTGCACCCGAGCTTCGTGCCGAAGTGCGCCGCCTGCTTGATGGTAAGTGACTTAGTAGCCACGGCCTCACGAACTAGACCCAGCCTTTGAGCTCGCGCGTAACGACGTCGCGGATCACCGCCATTCCGCCGGGGGTGTCGTTGAGACAGGGAATCGCAGCGAAGTTCGTTCCCCCCGCCTTACGGAAGATCGCCGCATTTTCCATCGCGATCTCTTCCAGCGTTTCGAGACAGTCGGACGCAAAGCCCGGCGTGATGACCGCGAGATTTTTAACGCCACGGTCGGCAAGCGATTTCACCGTCGCATCGGTATAAGGCTTGAGCCACTCGGCGGTGCCGAAGCGGGACTGGAATGTCATGATCAGGCGTTCGTCATCGAGCTTAAGCTTCTTGCGCAAGAGCGCGGTCGTCTCACCACACTGCTTGAGATAGGGATCGCCCTTCGCGACGTATTCTTCCGGCATGCCGTGGTAAGAGGCGATGATCACGTCCGGTTTGAACGGAAGCTTGGCAAGCGCCGCATTGAGAGAGGCGGCGAGCGCGTCGATATAGATGGGCTGGGCGTAATACGGTTCGGCGACGCGCAACGTCGGCTGGAATCGCATGCTGCGGAGCGCCCGGAAGACTTCATCACAGACCGTTGCGGTGGTCGCAGCGGCATATTGAGGATAGAGCGGCACAATCAGGATTCGCTCACAGTCCTGCGCCGCAAGCGCCTCAAGCCGCGATCTGATCGATGGATTCCCGTAACGCATGGCCCAGTCGACACGAATTCGCTTGTCGACCTTGTCAAAGAGCTCGTCGAGCTTGTCGGACTGCGACCGCGTGATCGTTTTCAATGGCGACTCGTTGCGGTCCTTGTTCCAAATCTTGTCGTAGTCGCGCCCCTTTCGACCCGGCCGGACCGTCAGAATTATGAAATTGAGCACGAACCACCATTTGAGACGGTTCTCCTCGATCACGCGCCGATCCGACAGAAATTCCTTGAGATAACGCCGCATCGGCCAGTAGCTGGTCGCGTCCGGCGTACCGAGATTGACCAGCAGCACGCCGATGCGGCCGCCTGCCACCGGAACCGTCGCAGGACTCATGGTTTGCGCTCGTCCGCGATCAGCTTGCCGTCGTTGGGCAGCGTCCCGGGTGTCATCAATTTCACGGAGCCTTTCAGCTTCGTGATCGACTGCAAGGTTGCAGCGATTGCAGTCTCAAGAGCGGCGTCGGCCGGCGCACACTCGGCCAGCAATGTCATCGTATCCTGCTCGGCCTCGCGGCCGACGACGAGGCGTAGGCGTTTGAGTTCGGGATGTCGGGCAGCGATTTCCGCAATCTGTTTTGGATGGACAAACATTCCCTTGACCTTTGCCGTTTGGTCGGCGCGACCCATCCATCCCTTGATGCGCGCATTGGTTCGGCCGCAGGGTGAGACGCCCGGCATCAATGCCGACAGGTCGCCAGTCGCAAGTCGAATCATCGGGTAGTCGCGGTTTAACGAGGTCACGACGACTTCGCCAACCTCGCCGTCCGGTACCGGGTCGCCAGTACCGGGGCGGACGATTTCGACGACCACCGTTTCGTTCACGATCATGCCCTCGCGCGCCTCACTCTCGTAGGCGATCACCCCCAAGTCGGCCGTCGCGTAGCATTGCAATACAGCGACACCACGGCTTCCAAGTTCCTCGCGAAGTGATGCTGGCAGCGCCGCACCTCCCACCAGCGCACGTTTGAACGAGGAAGCGTCCTTTCCGGTCTTTTCGGCCGTGTCGAGCAAGATCTTCAGGAAGTCCGGCGTGCCGATATAGCCGGCGGGCCTATAATGTGCGATCGCCTCCAACTGCTGCTCGGTATTGCCGGTGCCACCGGGAATGACCGCACAGCCAAGGGCGTGCGCACCAGATTCGAGAATAAACCCGCCAGGCGTGAGGTGATAGGCAAAGGAGTTGTGCACGATATCGCCCGTGCGAAAGCCGGCTGCGTAAAGTGCGCGCGCGGCGCCCCACCAGTCGGGGCCTTCACCTTCCGGCTCGAAGATCGGTCCCGGTGACATCAGCAGACGCCGCACTTTGCCGGCTGCGGTGACATTGAGGCCGCCGAACGGTGGGTACGCTTTCTGCAGGGCCACGAGGTCTGCCTTGCGGAAAATCGGAAGCCTCGCCAGAGCAGCGCGCGAACTGATGGCTTTCGCGTCGGTCCCGACGAGATGCTTCGCCCATCCCGGCGCGGTCATAGCATGCGCGATTGCAGCAGGCATCTGCGCGAACTGCTCGCGCTCGCGCACCGCAGGATCGCGAATTTCAAGCGAGTCGTAGTGGCCGGTCATGGCCTAGGCGAGCCACCTCTTGCGCCGGCGGTAATGCTTGCCTTCACGGAATGATTTGCGCCGGCCCTCGGATACGCCGAGGTAGAATTCCTTGACGTCCTCATTTTCGGCAAGCGCCCTGGCCTCACCATCCATCACCACGCGGCCGTTTTCGAGAATGTAGCCGTAGCCGGCGAAGCGCAACGCCATGTAGGTATTCTGCTCAGCCAGCAGGAAGGAAACGCCTTCCTTTTCATTCAGGTTCTTCACGATCTCGAAAATTTCCTCGACGATCTGTGGCGCCAACCCCATCGACGGCTCATCGAGCAGGATCATCTTGGGACGCGACATTAATGCGCGTCCAATGGCGCACATCTGCTGCTCGCCGCCGGAGGTGTAGCCGGCGAGCGAATCCCTTCGCTCACCGAGCTTTGGGAAATAAGAATAGACCAGATCAAGATCCCGATTGATCGCGGCCTTGCCGTCACGGCGCGTGAAGGCGCCGGTCAGGAGGTTTTCCTCGACGGTGAGATGGGCGAAGCATTGGCGACCCTCCATCACCTGGATGCAGCCGCGCCGCACTAATTCATTGGGGGAAAGGTCGTGTACCTCGGCACCCTCGAATACAATCGAGCCCTTGGTGACATCGCCGCGTTCGGCATGCAGCAGGTTGGAGATCGCTTTTAAAGTAGTGGTCTTGCCGGCGCCATTGGCGCCAAGCAGTGCGACAACCCCTCCTTTTGGCACCTCAAGCGACACGCCTTTGAGCACCAGGATGACGTGATCGTAAATGACTTCGATATTATTGACCGAAAGGATGCGCTCTTTCTGCGCGGCGGGCGTCGGGCTTGCTCGCTCAACGGCGGACATCAACAATTGCTCCGAATAGCGAACCTCTCCCCGTTTCCGGGGAGAGGGTTTTATATCACCGCGCGCTTACGATGATTTGTCGCAAGGCTCGGTCCGCTTTGGCCACGGCTGATTCTTGGTCACGTAGTCCTTTGCCGCGGCTTCGAGCAGCGGCCGCACCTTGTCCTTCATAGGAGCAATCCAGTCAGACACCTTTACCCATTTGGTGCCGTCCCACTGCTGCATGAAGGCCGAGTGATGGCCGTTGTGATCGCTGCACGAGACATTGCTGATCGGCGCGCCGAAGTCTGGCAGGCCGAGTTCCTTCCAGCGCGCCGCCGACACTTGCAGCGCTTCGAATCCGCGCCGCACATCCTCGCCGGATACGACCTTCTTGCCGGTTATCCTTTGCGCATTGCGGATAGCCTCGGCGACAAGCACCGAGTTGTAGACGCCGCGATTGTAGTAGTTCTCGCCGAGTTTATCCGGTTGCGTCTGACTCTTGCCCTTGTCCACGACGTGTTTCTTGATGTCCTGGATCGCCGGATAGTTCGCGCCGATGCCGTTGAAGTTGAGCGAGAGATATCCCTTCGCCTCCGCACCGGACGGCCGGGTGTCATCCTCGCTGCCGGACCACCAGATGCCGATAAAGTGATCCAACGGGAAACCATTCTTGGCGGCTTCCTTGACGGCGGTCGGGTTCATCGCACCCCAACCCCACATAATCATCCAGTTCGGACGATCGCGGCGGACGTTCAGCCACAGGCCGGATTGATTCTGCATCTCAGCCGGCGGGACCGGATACTTCTTCACCGTAAAGTCATATTCCTTGGCGAATTGCTCGAGCAACGGGATAGGCTCGAGACCGTAACCACCGTCGAAGTATATGTAGCCGATAGTCTTTCCCTTGAGCTTATCAAGGCCGCCTTCCTTGCCGCCGATATAGCGCATGATCATCGACAGGCCATCCCAGTACGTTGCCGGCGGATTGAAGATCCAGGGGAACTCTTGTCCGACTGCGGAAGCTGAGAGACCATAGGCCATCGACAGGATCGGGATTTTGTCGACCGACGCCTTCGGGATCAGTGCCAGCGTTATACCGGTTGAATACGGATTGACGACGACGGGCTTCTTATTCTTGAGCGATTCGTAACACTCGACGCCCTTCTCGTTCTTGTATCCGGTTTCGCATTCCTCGACGATGATCTTGACTCCCCCGATACCGCCATCGCGCTCGTTGAGCATGTCGAGATAATCATGCATGCCGTTGGCGATCGGGATTCCGCCGCCGGCGAACGGACCCGTGCGGTAGGTGAGCAGGGGTACGTAAATTCCCTCTTGCGCATCGGCTTTCGACGCGAGCGCAGCCGCGCTCACAAATCCCGCAAAAGCCGCGCCGATAACAATGTATTTCAGGCGCATTGCGTGTCTCTCCCATTTTGCGGCCGGTAGTGTACCCCCGGCCTTTACTTCTGCCCTGGCATGGAGGCGACTCCGGTCCTCCCCAGCAGCATGAATTCTTGCAAGTGTGCCCTTTCAATACGGAAAAGGCCACACCCTCAGTTTCTGCTTCCCGACCTGCCAAAGCCTTGCCAGACCAGCAGGTTCGGCAATCAGGAAGAAAATGATCAGAGCACCAACGATCATGAAAGTCAGGTGCTCAACTGTCGCGGCATTAAGCGGCATGCCGAAGAATTGCGGGGTAAAGCGCAGAATGATCGGCAGTCCCCAGATGAAGGCAGCGCCGAAGAAAGAGCCCATTAGGCTGCCCAATCCGCCGACGATGACCATAAACAGGATGAGAAATGACTGGTTGATGCTGAAGCTCTCGGATTCGGCGTTGCCGAGCCAGAAAAACACCATCATCGCGCCGGCGACACCGCAGTAATAGGACGAAATCGCGAACGCCAGTAGCTTGGTTCGGTAGAGCTTGATGCCGATCAGTTCGGCGGCAATATCCATGTCACGCACCGCCATCCACATTCGACCCAGACGGCCACGAATGAGGTTCGATGCGATCCATGTCATCAACACCACGATCGACAACACGATGATATAGCGCATGAGTGGCGTTGCCGTCGGACCGGTGAGCGGGATGCCAAACAATGTGCGGGTCGGCACCTCGATCGAAGCAGATATGTTGTAGTTGTACAGCCACGGAACGCGTATGAAGCACCAAGACAGGAAAAACTGGGCTGCAAGCGTAGCCACTGCGAGATAAAAGCCCTTGATCCGCAGCGAAGGCAGACCAAACACCGCGCCGACAGCGGCAGACACAAACCCGGAAAGCAAGATCAAAATGACGATGTTGATGTCTGGAAAGAAAGTGGTGAGTTTGTAACAGGCGAATGCGCCTACTCCCATGAACCCGCCGGTGCCGAGCGATAACAAGCCGGTATAGCCCGTGAGCAGGTTGAGGCCGATTGCCGCAAGCGAAAAAACCAATACCGGTATCAGCACCGAGTTGACGATGAAGTTCGACGAAACGAAGGGCACAACGGCAAAACCGATGACCAGGATCAGCGCTACGCCGATCCGGTCCTGAAGAATCGGAAATACGGCTTCATCAGCCTCATAGCTGGTTTTGAACTGGCCGGCCTCGCGATAAAGCATGGCGAGCTACACCCGTTCGATGATTTTTTCGCCGAACAGACCTTGCGGCCGGAACAGCAGGAAGATCAGCGCGATCACATAAGCGAGCCAGCTCTCGATGCCTGAACCGAGCAAAGGACCCCAATAGAACTCGCCGAGCTTTTCGCCGACGCCGATAATGACGCCTCCGACAATTGCACCGGGAATCGAAGTGAAGCCGCCGAGAATCAATACCGGTAGCGCCTTGAGCGCGATGATTTGCAGCGAAAATTCGACCTGGGAGCGCGCACCCCACATAATGCCTGTGGTAATGGCGACGATGCCGGCGGCAAACCAAACGATGATCCACACTTGCTCGAGGGAGATACCGACCGACAATGCGGCGCGATGGCTGTCCGCAACCGCACGTAAGGCGCGCCCGATGCGCGTGCGTTGAAAGAAAATTCCGAGTGAAACGACCATAATAGAAGCAATGACTGCGGCGGCAATGTCGATTTTCTGAAACTGTACGAAACCCCCGAGCATCTTGATATCGATGGCGCCTTTGGGGAGGTAGAGCTCATTCGCAATCATCACCTTCGGTTCACCGCCGAATACAAGTTCGCCGAAACCGATCAGGAAATAAGTCAGTCCAAAAGTCGCCATGAACAGGATAATGTCGGGCTGGTTGACCAAGGGCCGGAGCACCAGCCGTTCGACGCCCACCGCGAGTACAAACATAACGCCGATGGTCAGACCAAGCGCCAAGAAGGCGGCAAGGTTGGATGGTTGCAGTCCCCAGTTACGGAGCAACGTATAAATACCGACAAGCGTTAGCGCGGCGAACACGACCATGATGCCCTGCGCAAAGTTGAAAACGCCTGATGCCTTGAATATCAACACAAAGCCAAGGGCGATCAGCGCATAGAGCACGCCCGCGACAAGTCCTTCCCACATGGTCTGCACCAGGAGATCGGGCGCAGCGCCCATCTGCACGAAGGGATCAATGAAGACCTTGTAAAGAAGATCCATCGTGCACCCTCAATGCGCTACGCCGAGATAGGCGTCGATCACTGACTGGTTGCGCTTGATCTCGTCGGGCGTGCCGTCAGCAATCTTGATGCCGTGATCGAGCACGACCACACGGTCAGAAAGGTCCATTACCACACCCATGTCATGCTCGATCAGCGCAATCGTGGTGCCGTAGTGATCGTTGACATCGAGAACGTAGCGGGACATGTCCTCCTTTTCCTCCATGTTCATGCCTGCCATCGGCTCGTCGAGCAGCAATAAATCCGGTTCCATTGCAAGCGCGCGGCCAAGCTCCACTCGCTTCTGCAAACCGTAGGGAAGCCGGCCCACCGGCACACGCCGGATTTCCTGGATCTTGAGGAAGTCGATGATTTCCTCGACCCGATGGCGATGCTCGACCTCCTCCCGCATCGCCGGCCCGTAACGCAGCATTTGCCAGAAAAGATTGCTGTGCATCTTGAGCGTGCGGCCCGCCATGATGTTGTCGAGCGCCGTCATGCCGCGAAACAGCGCAACGTTCTGAAACGTGCGGGCGATTCCACCATAGGCAGCTTCGTAGGGCCGCATCTCGCTCCGTGTCTGGTTCTTGAAAGTGACGCGCCCTTGCTGTGGATGGTAGAAGCCGTTGATCACGTTGAGCATCGAGGTTTTGCCGGCCCCGTTGGGTCCGATAATCGCGCGAATTTCGCCCTTGCGGATGTCAAAAGAGACATCGCTGATTGCCTTCACACCCCCGAAGGAAAGCGAAACGTTTTCTACAGACAGCAGCACATCGCCAACCGCGACATCGGTGCCGCCTGGTGCCCTCATGCCGCCTTCCCCATGGCCGCCGTGGTCGGCTCCGTCTTCATGTCGCGGATCTTTATCCGGGCGCTGATGGCGCCCTTGCGGCCGTCTTCGAACGTTACCTGCGTCGAGATGTCGGCCTCTTTCGAGCCGTCATAGAGCGCCTTTATCAGCGGCGCGTATCGTTCTTCGATGAAGCCTCGACGGACCTTCAATGTGCGGGTGATCTCACCGTCGTCCGGGTCGAGTTCCTTGTGCAAAATCAGGAAGCGTTTGATCTGTGCACCCGCCGTCATTTTGTCCTGCGCCAACGAGCGGTTCACTTCAGCCACGTGCTTTTCGAGCATGTCGTAGACCAGCGGATGACCGGCAAGCTCCTGATAGGAGCCGTAAACCACGTTGTTGCGCTCCGCCCAACTGCTGACCGCTGTGAGATCGATATTGAGCATCACGGCGACAAAGTCGCGCTTGTCACCGTACGCGACCACCTCGCGGATGTTGGGATAGAACTTGAGCTTGTTCTCGATGTATTTCGGCGGGAACAACGTTCCATCATTAAGTCGTCCGACGTCCTTGGCGCGATCGATTATTTTCAGATGTCCGGTCTTCTCGTCGAAGTACCCCGCATCGCCGGTCTTCACATAGCCATCCGGCGTCATCACCTCGGCCGTCTTGGCTTCATCCTTGAAGTAACCGGCGAACATGCCGGGAGATTTGAACAGGACCTCGCCATTCTCTGCGATGCGAATATCGACGTTCGGGAAGGTTCGGCCGACCGTGTCGGAATAAATTTCGCCGTCGGGCTGCGCCGTGAGATACAGAAAGGCCTCGGTTTGTCCGTAAAGCTGCTTTAGGTTGAGGCCGATTGAGCGATAGAACGCAAAGAGGTCGGGGCCGATCGCTTCACCGGCAGTATAGGCCACACGCACGCGTGACAGGCCAAGCACGTTCTTCAGCGGACCGTAAACCAACAGGTCACCCAGCCAGTAGAGCAACCGGCCGCCGAGCGGCACAGGCTGGCCGTTGAGAATGCGCTCGCCGTATTTGCGTGCCACGCCGACGAAATAATGAAACATCTTGCGCTTAAGGAAGCCGGCATCCTCCATGCGGATCGTCACACGCGTCAGCAGCACTTCCAGCGTGCGCGGCGGCGCGAAATAAAAACTTGGCCCTATTTCACGCAGATCGGCCATCGCCGTATCCGAGCTTTCCGGACAGGCGGTGCAAAAGCCGGAGACCAATCCCTGTGCATAGTTGAGATAGTGGTCACCAACCCAAGCGAGCGGCAGATAGGCAAGCGACACGTCGTGCTCGGTAAGTTTGTCGAAGGCAACGGTGTCGGACGCCGCCATTATTGAACGCTCGCCGGTAAGCAAGACACCCTTGGAAGCGCCTGTCGTGCCGGACGTATAAAGAATGATGGAAGGGTCGCTGCCGCGGCCCGCCGCGATTTCGCCGTCGAGCCAGGCGCGCACCGACGGATCGCCGGCAAGCGCTTTCTGGCCTTCCTCGATGATATCTTCCATCGAATGCAGCCGGCTGTGATCGTAGTCGCGCAGGCCCCTTTTTTCGTCGTAGAGCATCAACTGAAGCTTGGGCACGCGCTCCAACACCGATTGAATCTTGTCGACCTGTTCCTGATCCTCGACTGCGGCGAAGCGCACATCGGCGTGAGCCAGCACGTAGGCCAGTTCGTCCGCGACCGCATCCGCGTAGACCGGAACGGGAATAGCGCCGAGCATCTGGGCGGCCATGACCGACCAGTAGAGCCTCGGTCGGTTGGCGCCGACGATCGCGATCGTCTCGCCGCGCTTGAGGCCCAACCGATGCAAGCCGACGGCGTATGCGCGGACGACGTCGAGCACCTCCGCCCATGTCCATGTCTGCCAGATGCCGAGATCCTTGTGGCGCATGGCCGGTCGCGTCCCAAAAACCTGGGCATTGCGCATCAACAGCTTGGGAAATGTATCCGCGCGCGCGGCGGCGTTCGGCGCCACAGCCATGTCCTCCCGTGAGGCCGCGCTCAATGGCGCGACACCTAACCCCTCGCCGCCTTGTTGGGACGGTCTTTGTCTCGATATGAAAACACCGCCCGAAGGCGGTCAAGTATCAGATGTGGGAATAGCAGGGTTTGAGGGGGATCGTGCTACTCGGCAGCCTTCAGGAACGGGGTGGACCCCGACAAAAACTGCTCCCGCAGCGCCGCTTCCTCGGCCTTTGCTGCGGTAAGATGCCGCTCTTTGACCGGTCCGTACCCGCGAATTTTCTCGGGGATCGCTGCCAAGCCCACGGCGAAACGATGGTTACCGGGCGTAAGGAAGTCGCAGATTTCTCCAAGAAGGTATTCGTAGTCCGCAATCAGGCGACGTTCGGTCCGCCGCTCCTTTGAATAGCCGAAAAGGTCAAACGCGGTGCCGCGCAAGAACTTCAGCTTCGCGAGCAACCTGAACACTGTCAGCATCCAGGGGCCAAACGACATCTTTCTTGGTTCACCGGTCGCCGGATCACGCCGTGCCAGCAACGGCGGAGCCAGATGGAATTCAAACCTCAGCTTGTCGCCGTCAAAGCTCGACTTCACGCGATCAAGAAAAGACGTGTCGGCATAGAGCCGCGCAACTTCATATTCGTCCTTGTACGCCATTAGCTTGAACAGATAACGCGCCACGGCCTCCGCGAGCCCGCATTGACCGGGAGCCTTTTCGGCTTCCACCGTGCGCACCTTCTCGACCCAATTGCGGTAGCGCCGCGCGTAGCTTGCGTCCTGATACGCTGTCAGGAATTCCGCACGGCGGTCGACCGTTTCGGCAAAGGATTCGGAGAGCCTGAGCGAATCATTGGCAATTTCCGGCGCAGACTTCATCAGCGCCTCTATTGCGGCAGGATCGGCGGCCGCCCTGCGACCGAGGCGAAACGCCGCAAGATTCATTGCGACTTCTTCGCCATTGAGCTCAATCGCCTTTTCGACCGCCTCCGCTGAAAGCGGCAGCGCGCCGATCTGATAACAATAGCCGATCATGATCATATTGCCGCCGATCGACCTTCCAAGCAGCTCGGTCGCAATCTTGGTCGCATTGACTAAATTACCAACACTATGGCCTGCCGCGGACGCGATCGCGCGCTTGATGCGTTCAAGCGGCAGGGAAAAATCAGCATTGCGGGTGAAATCCCCCGGCATGTATTCGAAGCTGTTGACCACCACTTTTGTGCCCGGCTTGAAGGCGCTGAGAACTTTCTTGCTTCCGGACACGACGATATCGCCGGCCATGACGAGATCGGCGCCGCCCGCAACGACACGGATCGCGTGAATTTCCTCAGGCTTGTTGGCGATGCGGATGTGGCTATAGACGGCACCGCCTTTCTGCGCGAGGCCCGCCATGTCGATAACGCCGACACCCTTACCCTCCAGGTGCGCCGCCATTCCAAGAATCCCGCCGATGGTCACCACCCCGGAGCCGCCGATCCCGGTGACAATGATACTGTAGGGGTGATTGAGGAGCGGTATTGACGGTGCCGGCAAAGGTGACCAGCTGCTGGGCTCAGCGACGGTCTCGCCCTTTTTTAGTTTGGCACCGTGCACGGTAACAAAAGAAGGGCAGAAGCCGTTAACGCAGGAATAATCCTTGTTGCAGCTCGACTGGTCGATGGTGCGCTTGCGGCCCCATTCGGTCTCGAGCGGCTGCACCGAGACGCAGTTCGATTTTATCCCGCAGTCGCCGCAGCCTTCGCAGACGAGATCATTGATGACGACGCGCTTGTCGGGATCCGGAAACGTGCCGCGCTTGCGGCGGCGGCGTTTTTCGGCGGCACAGGTTTGGTCGTAAATGAGAATGCTTACGCCGGGAACCATCGCCAAGTCGCGCTGCACGGCATCAAGTTCGTCGCGGTGATGCACGGTCAGACCGCGCGGCCATTCGACGCCCGAGTACTTCCACGGCTCGTCGGTGACCACGACGATGCGCTTTGCGCCTTCGGCGGCAACCTGCGCCGCGATTTGCGGGACCGTGAGGCCGCCGTCATTTGCTTGCCCGCCGGTCATCGCCACGGCGTCGTTGAACAGGATTTTGTAGGTCATGGTCACGCCGGACGCGATCGCGGCGCGAATGGCCAGGTAACCAGAATGGTTATAGGTGCCGTCGCCGAGATTCTGGAACACGTGCCCACGGTTTGAGAAAGACGACTCGCCGATCCAATTCGAGCCTTCGGCACCCATCTGGGTGTAGCCGAGAGTCTTGCGATCCATCCACTGCGCCATGTAATGGCAACCGATGCCGGCGTACGCGCGGCTTCCCTCGGGGACACGGGTCGACGTGTTGTGGGGGCAGCCTGAGCAGAAATAGGGGATGCGCTGCGCAACGTCGGTCGTTTCAGCGAGGGCCTTCTGCGCCGCCTTCAGGCGGGTAACATGTGTCGCGAGCTCCTCGTTCGACCCGTAGCGCAACAATCTATCGCCGATACAAATGGCAATATCGTTCGGATCGAGTGCTCCCTTGACCGGGAAGAGCCAGTTGCCCTGCTCATCTTTTTTGCCGATGCAAACAGGCTGGTTGGCGGAACCATAGAGCTCTTCCCGCACCTGCACCTCGATGAGCGAGCGTTTCTCCTCGACCACGATAATGAGATCGAGTCCTTGCGCGAACTCGGCAAGCTCCTGCCGGCCGATCGGCCACACGCAGGCGATCTTGAAAATGCGAAGGCCCAGATCGTTGCATTTCGTTTCGTCGATGCCGAGTTCATCGAGCGCCTGGCGCACATCCAGATAGGCTTTACCGGTCGTGATGATGCCGATCTTCGGGGCTCGGCCACCCGACGTGATAATGCGATTGAGACGGTTGGCGCGCACAAAGGCCAACATCGCGTCGCGCTTGAAATCGTGGAGGCGAGCTTCCTGAGCCAGGAAGCTATCGACGAGGCGGATATTGAGTCCGCCCTCCGGCATGCGAAAATCGTCAGGTGTCACGATCTTGATACGATCCAGGCTGGCGTCGACCACCCCGCTCGATTCCACGGTTTCGTGCATGCACTTGAGGGCGGTCCAGGCGCCGCTGAAGCGCGAAAGCGCCCAGCCATAAAGCGCGTAGTCCGCGAACTCCTGAACGCCGGCAGGGTTCAGAATCGGCATCATGACGTCGACGAAATGGAATTCCGACTGATGCGCGGTGGTCGAAGATTCCGCCGTGTGGTCATCGCCCATCAATGCGATCACACCGCCATGCTTCGATGTGCCCGCAAGGTTTGCGTGGCGGAATGCGTCGCCAGTGCGATCGACGCCGGGTCCTTTGCCGTACCACATGCCGAATACGCCATCGAATTTGCCTTCGCCGCGGAGTTCAGCCTGCTGCGTGCCCCATAGCGCGGTCGCGGCAAGTTCCTCATTTAGGCCTGGCTGGAACTTCACGTCGGCGGCCACGAGCCGGCGTCCTGCCCGTATGAACTGCTGATCGAGACCGCCGAGTGGAGAGCCACGATAGCCGGTGACGTAGCCGGCCGTGTTCAGGCCGGCGCGCCGGTCGCGCTCCTTCTGCATGAGGCAGGCGCGGATCAATGCCTGAAAACCGGTCACGAAGACGTGTGACTGGTTGAGGTCGTACTTGTCGTCGAGGCTGACTGTTCGAAGCGGCATGGAACGCCTTGTAAAGCCGGCAATGCGATGCCGGGGCCCCTCTCATATAGGGTTGGCCTGGACGGCGCAAAGCGCAGAAACCGCGGTGAAGGCTATACTTCACGTGCGTCGGGTCAATTTCGAAATTTCGGCAGCTCCTAAAAGGAAATTTCCAGAAGCGGGCCCCGCGCGCATTTTGGCGCAATGCAGCAGGCAAGGCAGACCCACGCCTATGTGGGTGGTCAAAACAGGAGCGGCCTGCCACAACCTTGGTCAGCCGGATTCCCGCCTGATGTTGCAATCCACAGTATCGTCCATCGAATCCAAAAGATCGTGGGCCGTCGCCACGGCGGCCCTGTTCACCATGCTGATGGCGTTCGGTGCCGCATGGATCACAGCGGTGGCGCTCAAGGACATCGCCGCGGAGGTCGACGGCATCCGCTCCATTCCCGCGCTCGCCAGCGCGCTCGCCTGGCTGGGTTCGGGAGTCGGCGGCATCTTGATGGGACGACTCGCGGACAAAATCGGCACCCGGTGGACGGTCATCTGCGGCGCGCTGATGATCGGTCTCGGTCTTGCGATCTCGACGCTGGGGCCGCCGTGGCCCTTATGGATTGGACACGGCCTCTTTATCGGCTTGATCGGACTCGGCGGCATTAATGCGCCGATGTACATCTATGTCAGCCGTTGGTTCGACCGAAGGCGCGGATCGGCCCTGGCATTGATCTCGAGCGGAAGCTATCTCGCCGGCGCAATGTGGCCGCCACTGTTCGAGCGCGTCATCGCCGACTTCGGTTGGCGGCAGACCATGCTTTGGTACGGCGCGCTCGAAATCGCCGTGATTCTTCCTCTCGCGATAATCTATTTCAGCGCGCCGCCCGAAGTGATTCATCCATCCGCCCCCACTGATGGCGCCAGAGCAAAAATGCGCGTTCTCGGCTGGCCGCCTAATGTCGTCTTCACCGTGATGTGCGTGGCGGCGGTGCTATGCTGTATTCCCATGGCGATGCCGCAGGGACATCTCGTCGCCTTCTGCAGCGATCTTGGCCTTGCGCGATCGACCGGCGCGCTGATGCTGTCTGTACTGCTCGGCACCGCGTTTCTGAGCCGGCAGATTTGGGGAGCAATTTCAGACCGTATCGGCGGATTGGCCACGGTCTTCATCGGCTCCGGTTGGCAAGCCGCTTCGATGACCGCGTTGCTTCTGACTCAGAACGAGGTCGGGCTTTTCACGGTCGCAGCTGCTTTCGGACTCGGATTTTCGGGAATCATCCCGGCCTACGTGCTGGCCCTGCGTGAATTGTTTCCGGCTTCGGAAGCGTCGTGGCGCATACCGACGCTGCTTCTGTTCAGCGGCGGCGGGATGGCTCTAGGCGGTTGGCTTGCCGGATTGCTCTACGATCACTTCGGTTACTACGCACCGGCATTTGCGGCTGGAATCGGAGCAAACCTTCTCAATTTGCTCCTGGTCGGCGTGCTCGTCGGCCGCCGGCGTCTGCGCGCCGCCCAAGCCTAGTTCAGCGGCGCGACGGACTAACCAGCCAGACGCTGGCCAATATGCCGAAGGCGACGATAGCCGGGCCGATCGCTTGCCACGAGCCTGCTGCCGCGAGCGCCGATGTTGCGGCCCACGCTATGGACGAAAAGGCCTCGGCGAAAGTCGCAATCCGTGAGGACGTTTGCCGGCGGCGGAAATGGCTTCGGCGCGCCTGTATGCGGAAGCAAAGCTGAATCATCGTCGCTGCAGCCGCCGCTGAGAGGATGCCGAGCCCGCACACGGTCGCCGCGAACAGATCATCGAACGCCAGAAAGGCGACAAGTGGTGCAAAAATGAGCGCAACCATGCCGATCACGGCCTCGATCTTGGCGAGGAAAATACGATTGGTCGCGATCGGCGCAGTCGAAACGAGGTCCGGCGCGTCCTCGCCGGAAATGGTCAGCCACGCCAACCCACCAGCAAGTTGACCGGCGGCCATCACAATGACCGGGATCAAAACGACAAACGCATCGTGTCCGCTGCGAAAGGTGACCCAGAGCAGCAGCGCCGGCGGCAACAGATAAAGAATTTGCATCAATGACTGTGACACCAGCCAGGGATCGCGGCGCAGGAGCGTCCATTCCTTCTGCCGGAGTGTTCGGGCGGACGAGCGGCGGCGAAACGCAAGCCCCCATCGGCGCTGGCGCACAGCGGCGCTCGAAACCCCCGCCGCCGCGATCGAATGCTCGCCAAAGCGGCGCGAGAATACGGCAATCGCCAGGCCGAGCATGGCGACTGCAAAAATAACTACCGCAGCCAGCGCGACGTAGTCCCCAAGCACTGCGCGCGCCGGCCACCAGAATGCGCTGGTGGTATCTGGCGCATGTTGCAGCATCCAATCCGATTGCAACGCCGTGTAACGCGAGAGATTGCCCGCAGAGAATATCGCCGCAATCTGCAACCCGATCACGAAAGCCGCTCCTATCACAGCCGCAACAATCTGCGCGATCAGGCGCGTGCGCTTCGCACCGATAGTGCGGAACAAGGCGATCGTCAGCGCCAATGCGGCGGACGTCGCCACCGCTCCCATCGCGATGACCACACCGTAAGCAGAAAGCCATCGGCCTCCCCCGAGTGCGGCCAGCACGTTGATAAATGGCGCAGCCAGTAACACCGCGATTGCGACCGCGGCCGTCGCGATCCGGCCCATGCGTACTGCAAAGACTTTGCGCGCTGAGGCTGGCGACGTGAGAATAAGGTCGAGATCAGAGCGTGAATAAAATGCACGGGTCACGGATTCCATCGCCTGGGACAGGAGCAACGACCATGACAGAAACAGCGTGCCGGTGATGCCGACTAGGGCGGCCGCGTCGGATGTAAGGCTGGCATTGGCGAACGTGGCGACCGTCCAGTAGGCGAAAACGTGCATGAAGATGGCAATGCAGACGAGCGCAACGAATGCGGTGCGCGCCCGCGTGCGTCCGCCCGCCGTTATCAGCGAAACCCAGTCGCGCCAGCCGAGTCTGAGTTCGTGGCCGGCCAGCCATGTCAGCGATGCCTGTTGAATCACGCCGCCGCCTGCTCGGCCACAAGTGTAAGGAACGTGTCTTCGAGGCTCGTGGCCGTTTTACCGGTCTGCCGGCGCAAATCGTCCAGAGTCCCTTCAGCAATCAGGCGTCCGCGAGCGATCACGCCGATCCGGTCGGCCATGCGTTCGGCGACTTCGAGAATGTGGGTCGTCATAATGACGGTGCCGCCCTCGCGTACGCGCGCGCGGAGCACGTCCTTGACTTGCCGCGCGGTGCCCGCGTCGAGACCGGTCAGCGGTTCGTCGAGAATTATGAGCTTGGGGTCGTGCACCAGCGCGCCTGCAAGCGCGACCTTCTGGCGCATGCCGCGGGAAAATCCCTCGCAACGTTCGTGCGCGTGCGGCTTGAGGCCGAGCCAGCCGATCAGTTCGCGCGCGCGGGCCTGAGCCACAGCAGGCTCAATGCGCCACAGGCCGGCGACGAATTCGAGATATTCGTACGGCGTGAGCTTGTCGTAGATCATCGGCTCGTCGGAGAGCCATGCGGTTATTTGCTTTGCCGCGACAGGATCGGAGAGCGCGTCGATGCCGCCGATGTGGATCGAGCCGGCATCCGGCTTCAGCAAGCCGACGACCATACGCAACGTCGTGGTCTTGCCGGCCCCATTCGGACCGACCAAGGCGTAGAACTCGCCACCATAGATGGTGAGATCGAGCGCATCGACCGCGAGGCGATCGAAAGATTTGCTGACCCCACGGAGCGCAAGCGCGGTGGATCGGTTCGAACCGGTCATCTGATTGGCCGCTGCACGAAATGTTACGGTCGACTCTCTAGCAACGGAGTCGTTTCAGCTGCGTAAATCGTGCAATTGCAACAAGTGCGTTAATGTTTCGGTGATGCTGTTCGACGCGACATAATCATGTTTTCGGCACCATCCCGAACATGGCTTCGCCGTAGATTTTGCGCGCATCGGCCAGCAACGGCTGCACAGCCGCCACAAACGCATTGTGCTCCTTTGAGGTGAACTCGTTGATTTCGCAGCCCTCGGCTGCAATCGCCTGGCGCGAGGCCTCGTGCTCTTCGAGCGCGAGCTTGCGCTGATAGCCAACCGCTTCCTTCACCGCCAACTGCATTGCGCGCCGGACCTCATCAGGCCAGGCTTCGAACGACGTGCGATGCAGGAAGATCGGCCGCGAAATATAGAAATGATAACTGAGCGTATGAAATTTATGGAATTTGTGCACCCCATAGGTGACGGTATTCGCCAGCGGGTTTTCCTGCGCGTCGAGCGTGCCGGCCTTGATCATGGCGATGGCCTCGGTGAGATCCATGCGCATCGCTTTTGCGCCGAGCAGCTCGAACGTGCGCCTTTGAATCTCACTCGGCAACACGCGGATTTTCATGTCTTTCATGTCGGCGGGCAAGTGGATCGGCCGCAGCTTGTTTGAGATGTGGCGGAAGCCGTTCTCGAACCAGCCGAGGATCCGATAGTTGATGCGCTCTTCCGTCTTACGCACGAGGAATTCACCGAGCGCACCGTCCATAGCGCCGCGCGCCTGCGCGTTGCTGGAAAACAGGAACGGCAAGTCGACAAAGCCTAGTTCGGGCACTCGATCGGTAAGATAGCTCGAAGACTGGTAGCCGAGCGTGATCTCGCCGCTTTCGACCAAGGTGAGAATATCTTCGGCCTTATGGCCATGATCCATGATGTTGAAGACGTAGTCGATCGCAACGTCGTCGCCGAATTGCTTTTCCAATCTGTCGCCGATGAATTTCAGCGACTTGCTAAAGCCGGTCGTCGGGGGGCCATAGCCGCCCATTCGAATTTTGATTGGCTTGCTCATTTTCACCTGCTCGATTGCGGTCCTTTCTATACTGGGGCACGCAATCTGGCCAAGCCGGACCGGTGTGATAGACTTTGCTTCACAGGCACGGAGGATGACATCGATGAACAAGCTTGCCAGCGTTCCCAAAGTTTCACGGGATGGAATTTCGGCGGCCGAGTGGCAGGCGCGCGTCGATCTCGCCGCCGTCTATCGCCTGACCGCGCGCTACGGCTGGGATGACGTTATCTACAACCATTCCTCGATGCGGGTTCCGGGCGAACCACGCAAATTGCTGATGAAGAAACATGAACTGCTTTACACCGAGGTGACTGCCTCCAACCTGGTGAAAGTTTCCATGGATGAAGACCTCGACGAGAAATCGGGGGTCAACAGGCCGGGATTCACGCTGCACGGAGGTGTATTGAGTGCGCGGCCGGACGTGAACTGCGCGATACATGTCCATACCAATGTCGGCATGGCGATTGCCGGGCTGAAAAGCGGCCTGCGCATGGTCTCGCAGCAGGCGATCCGCTTCTATAAACGGATCGGCTATCACGCCTATGAAGGCATCACCGAGGACTTCGACGAACGCGAACGTCTCAACCGCGACCTCGGTCCGAACCGGGCAATGATCATGCAGAACCACGGCTTGCTCACGGTCGGAAAGAGCGCGCGCGAAGCATTCGTGCTGATGAAGCATCTCATCGATGCCGCCGATATCCAACTCAAGCTGGAAGCAACCGGCGCCGAGGTGATCGAGATCCCGCCGGACGTCTGCGCCAAAACCGCCGAGCAATACGAGCATCATGACGCCGGACGTGGCAGCCACGATTGGGCTGCCTATCTGCGCATGCTCGACCAGATCGACACAAGTTACAGAAACTGAGCCTTTAAATCGTGGCCTACACCAACCGCATGCAGGAGCGGCTTGCGCGCGGCGAGGTCGCGCTGTGCATGGCGACGCGGCTCGCGCGCACCGCCGAAATCGCAATGATCGCGGATTCGTGCGGCTTCGACGCGTTCTACATTGATATGGAGCACTGCACGATTTCCCTCGATACAGCCGCGCAGATCTGCGTCGCGGCGCTCCCCGTGGGCGTAACACCGATGGTGCGTATCGCAGGTCACCAGTTCGAGGACGCCACGCGCCTGCTCGATATGGGCGCGCTCGGAATCGTCTGCCCAAACGTCAGCACGCGAGCGGAAGCTGAGGCCTTCGTGCGCGCGTGCCGCTTTCCGCCGTTGGGTGAGCGATCGGTGGGAGGCCCTGGCGCGCTGCAGGGCTATCGGCAGACGCCGCTCGGCGAGGTCAACAAGCAGGGCAATGCGGCAACGACGCTCATCGCCATGCTCGAATCGCCGGAGGGTATCGCCAACGCGGATGCGATCGCTGCGGTTAACGGCGTCGACGTGCTTTTGATCGGTTCGAACGATCTTTGCACCGCCATGGGAATTCCGGGCGACCTCAAAAGCCCGAAACTGCGCGCGGCCTATGAGACCGCCGCAAAGGCCTGCAAAGCGCACAACAAGCATCTCGGCGTCGGCGGCATCCGCGCCGACGTCGAGCACGTGGCCGAGCTGATCAGGCTCGGCGCACGCTTCGTAATTACCGGATCGGATACGCAATATCTGATCAGATTGGCGCGCGACGAGGTGGCGGCACTCAGGAAAGCGGCAGGTTGATCAGCGCGCGTTGCGGCGTCCTTCGCCGGGGCCCCATTGCCAGAAATCCCGTCCCTCCTCGCGCATAAACCGCGCCAGCACCATCATGTGGACTTCGGATGCACCATCCACCAGGCGGGCGGCGCGCGCGGAGCGATAGATCCACTCCGCAATTGAATCCCGCGAGAAACCGCGGGCGCCCTGCAACTGAATCGCCACATCGGCGGCCTTGTGCAGCGTGTCGGCGACCTGCACCTTCGCCATCGAAACTTCCTTGCGCGCGCGGCCGCCCTGATCAAGCATCCAGGCCGCGTGCATCGTGAGGAGCCGTCCGATCTGGATCTGGTGTGCCACCTCGCCAAGCTTGATTTGCACGCTTTCGCGATCGGCAAGCTTGATGCCGAAGCCCTCGCGATTGGCGACGTAGGCTTGCGCAATTTCCATGCAGCGCTTCGAGAAGCCAAGCCACCGCATGCAATGCGTCAGCCGCGCGGGACCAAGCCGGATCTGCGTTATCTTGAGGCCGTCGCCCTCTTCCAGCAACACGTTCTCGCGTGGAATTTCCAGTCCGTCGAACTCAAGCTCGCAGTGACCGCCATGCTCGTGCGGACCCATGATCGGGACACGGCGTACGATGCGCCAGCCCGGCTGATCCTTGTGGTACAGAAACGCCGTCAAACCCTTGCGCTTATCCTCCGACGTACGCGCGACCAAGATGAAATGCGCGGCGCCTTCTGCGCCAGTCGCGAACCATTTGCGGCCCTTAATGACGTAGCGATCGCCCTTTTTCTCGGCCCGGGTGAGCATCATCGACGGATCGGAGCCGCCGCCGGGCGCCGGCTCGGTCATTGTGAAACTTGAGCGGACTTTTCCCTCGACGATCGGCTTCAGCCATCTTTCCTTCTGCTCGCGCGTGCCGACCAGCTTGAGCAGGTTCATATTGCCGTCATCGGGCGCCATGCAATTGATGGCGAGCGGCCCGAAGATCGAGCGTGCAGCTTCCTCGTAGATCGCCGCCCAGGCGACCATCGGCAGATCCATGCCCCCGTATTCTTTCGGCGACTGCGGCGCCCACAGGCCGGCCTTCCTGGCTTTCTCGCGCACCTTTGCGAGCCGGTCCTCGGGGATATTCTCGTGCTCGGTGAAATTCTGCGGGTCGGCTTCGAGTGGCAGCACGTGCTCTTCTACGAACGCACGCACGCGTAGCCGAAGATTCTCGATCTCTGGCGCAAGCGTGAAGTCCATGCCTTCCCCCCTACCCCTTGATCTGGATGACCTGCCCGCCATCGACGACGATGGTCGCGCCAGTGATGTAACTGCCCGCGTCCGACACCAGCAACAGCAGCGCACCGTCGAGATCGCCGGGGTTACCGAAACGACCCATCGGAATCTCACGTTTGATGCCATCACCGGCTTCGCCTGAAAGATATTCGTCATTCATTTCGGTGACGAACCAGCCGGGCGCGATCGCGTTGACTCGCACGCCTTTGAACGCCAGCTCGACGGCGAGCGCTTTCGTCACTTGCACGACACCCGCTTTTGCGGCGGCATAGGCAACTGCACCCTTCGAGACGGCGAGGCCAAGGACCGACGCGATGTTGACGATAGCGCCCTGCTTCTTGGCGGCCAGCAGCCGGCGCGCCGCCTCCTGCGCCCAAAGAAAAACGGCATCGAGATTGGTCGAGAGCACCTTGCGCCATTCCTCCGGCGGCATTTCGACTGCGCGGCCGCCGTGGGCAATGCCGGCATTGTTGACGAGAATTGTGACGGTGCCGAAAGCCTTTTCAGCAGCATCAAAGGCGCGCGTGATGGCAGCATGGTCGGTGACGTCCGCTTCGATCGCAAACGCGCGGCCGCCCTTTCCTTCAATTTCGTCCTTGAGCGCTTTGAGGCGGTCGGCCCGGCGGGCCACCAACGCCACCGCGGCACCATTATCGGAAAGTGCCTTGGCGAACTGCACGCCGAGGCCGCTCGATGCGCCGGTCACCAGCGCCACGCGGCCTTTCAAATTGAACATATCGGCGGCTTTCATGCGAAAGCGGTTATACACGGGGGCCGCAACGATATGGAATAGACCGGCAAAAACCCGTAGGTATCGTGCGGACCGAATCGGCGGGCTGGCGTGGAACGGCTTTGGCGCGCGACAATCAATAGCTGGAATGGCCTGATCGCGGTGACGCGATCGGAAGCCGCCTTTCGCCAGGAGCTGGCTTTGCTGGCGCTCGGCGTTCCTCTCGCCTTTTTCCTGACCGCGGACGTGGCAAGACGCTTTGCGCTGATCGGTGTGCTCGTCTTTCTCCTCATTGTCGAATTGCTCAACACAGCGATAGAAAAGCTGAGCGACCGCGTGACCCGGGACAATGATCCGGCCATCAAACGCGTGAAGGACATGGGCTCTGCAGCCGTTGGACTATCGTTACTGACGGCAGGCGCAGTCTGGCTCTGGGTGGCCGTCGAGCGCTTCTGGGGCTAGTGGCCGTAAAGGGCCAGCGGCAACGCCGTCGCCAGTCCTGGCATGAGCCAGAGCACGACGAGCGCCAGCAACTGAATGGCCACGAACGGAATAATGCCGACGTAGATGTGCCGCGTGGTGATCTGCGGCGGCGCAACACCGCGCAGGAAGAACAGTGTCGGCCCGAGCGGCGGATGCATGTAGGAGGTCTGTAGATTAACCGCCATCATAATGCCGAGCCAGACCGGATCGACGCCGGGCATTGTTAGCAGGATTGGCGCAACGATCGGCACGACGACGAAAATGATCTCAAACGCGTCCATCACAAAGCCGAGCAGGAACATCGCCACCATCACCGCGAGCACCGCACCGGCCGACCCGCCCGGCAAATTCGACAGCGCGCGATGAACCATCTCGTCGCCGCCGAGCGCGCGGAAAACGAGGCTGAACATGGTGGCGCCGATCAGGATCAGGAAAATCATGCTGACAATCTGCGCCGTCTTTTCGCAAACCGGCCTCATCAGGCCGCCAACCGGCGCCTTGCGCGCTGCAAGCACAATCGCGCCGACGGCGCCGATCGACGCGGCTTCGGTCGGTGTCGCGATGCCGCCGAGGATCGAGCCGAGCACGGCGACAATCAGCGCAAGCGGAGCGATGAGAACTTCGGCAAGACGGCGCAGCATCTTGGAGCCGCGCAAAGCTTTCGCATCGGCCGGCAGCGCGGGCGATGCTTTCGGCCATAGCACCGCGACCGCGATCAGAAAGAGCAGGTAGAGGCCAACCAACGCAAAGGCGGGCACCAACGCCCCGGCGAACAGGTCGCTGACGGTGAGAGACCGCGGCGCGAAAATGCCTTTCGACAGTTGCGCTGCCTGATACGCATTGCCGAGTTGATCGCCGAGCAAAACGAGGACTGTTGCCGGCGGAAAGATTTGAGCCAGCGTCGCAGTTGCGGCAACCGTTCCGGCGGCAAGCCGCGGGTCGTAGCCGAAGCGGAGCATTGTCGGCAGCATGATAAGGCCCATGGTGACAGTCGTTGCGCCGACAACGCCCTTGGCCGCCGCAAGCAAGGTGCCGACAATGACGGCGGATATTCCGAGGCCGCCGCGCAGCGTGCCGAACAGGCGGCCCATAGTCTCGAGCAGATCTTCCGCGATGCGCGAGCGCTCCAGCATCACGCCCATGAAAATGAAAAGCGGAATCGCCAGCAGCACTTCATTCGTAATGACGCCGAAGATCCGCTGCGGTAGTGCGCCAAGAATGCTGAAGCTCATGACGCCGAGCGCATCGCCAAGCGCAGAAAAGATCAGCGAGGTGCCCGCGAGCGTGAGCGCCACCGGATAGCCGGCCATCAACGCGGCGATCACGGCGATCACCATCAGAACCGCAAGGATCTCCGGATTGGCCATCAATGTGTCCTCGCCAGCGCCGCAACGGCGCGGATCGCCTGCGCGACACCTTGCAATGCCATCAGCAGGGCGAAGACCGGGATGAGGGTCTTGAGCATAAAAACGAGGGGGAGGCCGCTCGCTTCCTGCGAACGCTCAAGGATGGCCCACGAACGCGCGGTGTAGGGTACCGCCAGCCAAAGCAACACAAGCATGAAAGGCAGCAACAGGAACGTGGCGCCCGCAAGATCGATAACCGCCTTCGTTCGCGTGGACGCTTCGGCGTAAAAAATATCGACCCGCACGTGCCCTTCCGCGCGCAAGGTCCAGGCTGCCGCAAGCATGAACACCGCCGCGTGGGCATAGATCACGGTCTCGGAGAGCCAGATGGAACCGAGCCCAAACAAATACCGCGCCACAACGAGTGCGAATTGCAGCAAAACGACAACAAGAATGAGCCAGGCCGTAACACGGCCTATGCCTGAGACGAGGCGATCGATGCGGTCAGCCAGCGCGGTCATATGCACAAATCTCATAACTCGGATGATGGCATAAAGACGCGACCTTTGCTTATAGTGGAGGCATGTCCGACCACGATCACGATCATCATCACGACCACGATCATTCCGAGCTTTCGGAAACCCAGCTTCGCGTACGCGCGCTGGAAACAGTGTTGACCGAAAAGGGTTATGTGGACCCTGCCGCGCTCGATCTGTTGATCGAGACCTATGAAAAGAAAGTCGGCCCGCGTAACGGCGCACGCGTCGTCGCAAAGGCCTGGGTTGACCCCGCCTATCGCGCACGTTTGCTCAAGGATGCAACGCCCGCCATTGCCGAGATCGGCTATGCTGGGCGTCAGGGCGAGCACATTGTCGCACTGGAGAACACACCCAAGCTGCACAATATGGTCGTGTGCACGCTGTGCTCCTGTTACCCGTGGCCGGTGCTGGGATTGCCGCCGGTCTGGTACAAGTCCGCGCCGTACCGCTCGCGCGCGGTGTCGGATCCGCGCAGTGTGCTTGCCGACTTCGGCTTCACACTTCCCAAAGATACAGAAATCCGCATCTGGGATTCGACTGCGGAGATCCGCTACCTCGTATTGCCCATGCGCCCGGAAGGCACCGAAGGCTGGGGCGAAGAGAAGCTCGCCGATCTCGTGACGCGCGACTCCATGATCGGCACCGGTCTGCCGAAATCGCCGAAGGACATTGCAAAATGAACGGCGGTCAGGACCTCGGCGGAACGCACGGTCACGGTTCGGTCAAGCAGGAGCCAAACGAGCCGGTCTTTCACGGCGAGTGGGAAAAGCGCGCCTTTGCGCTCACACTGGCGATGGGCATGCCCGGCGGCTGGAATATCGACATGTCGCGTTTCGCGCGCGAGAACCGCCCACCGGGCGAATACCTGTCGATGACCTACTATCAGATCTGGTTTGCCGCGCTTGAGACCATGCTGAAGGAGCGCGGCTTGGTGGCAGAGGATGAAATTGCCGCCGGTCATTCGCTTCATACCCCAAAGCCCGTCAAACGGATTTTGTCACCGGGTGACGTCGCCAAGACCCTCCATCGCGGCGGCCCGACCGAGCGCGACACAAATACGGCGGCGACATTCAAGCCGGGCGACAAAGTGCGTGCGAAGAATATCAATCCGCCGACGCACACGCGCCTGCCCCGCTATGTGCGCGGCCATGTCGGCACGATCGAGCGTGTCGTCGGGTGCCACGTTTTCCCGGACAGCAACGCGACGGGAGCCGGCGAGAACCCGCAATGGCTTTACACCGTGCGCTTTGATGGGCGCGAACTGTGGGGTGGCCAGGGCGACCCGACCTCGAAAGTTTCGGTCGACGCCTGGGAGCCTTATCTGGAGCCGGCCTGATATGGGGATGGATCCGCAAGCCGCTATGCGCGCCGCCGTCGCCGTGCCCGGCGTGCCGCGCGATTCCGACGGCCCGGTGTTTCGTGAGCCATGGGAGGCCCAGGCCTTCGCTATGACCTTGGCGCTGCATGAGCGCGGCGTTTTCACCTGGCCCGAATGGGCGGCTGCGCTTGCAGCCGAAATCAAACGTGCGCAGGCGGCCGGCGACCCGGACGCCGGCGACACCTATTACTCGCACTGGCTCAACACGCTCGAAAAGCTCGTCGCCGAAAAAGGTGTGACAACGGCCGATGCGCTGCATCGCTACCGCGACGCATGGGATCGCGCCTGCGACCGCACCCCGCACGGCCAGCCGATCGAGCTTCGCCCGGACGATTTTCGCTAGACGCCCATCAGGCGTTCGCTTGCCAGATAACCGGTGAGCAAGGCGGCACCGAACAGCACGATGACAAGCGCTGCCGCGGTTTCCAATCCGCGCAGGATAATCACTCCAGCCCCAGGCTTTGCTTTTGCCAGCCTGTCGGCAAGCCCTCGCGCGCCCACCGCCAAAGTAGCGATCGCCGCGACCGTAATTGCCGTACCGAGCCCCATCACAAAGGTCGAGGCAACCCCGATCCAGAACAATCCTTGCGCGAGCGCAAAAACGAGCACGATGATCGCACCTGAACACGGGCGAAGGCCAACGGCGACAATTGCCGTCAGGCCGCGCCTCAACCAGTGATCGCCGGTAAGCTCGCTCGGCTCCGGACCGTGCCCGTGGCTCCAGGCCGAAGCCTCATGATCATGATCGTGATCGTGATGATGGTGGTGATGATGCCTGTGGCCGTGCTCATGCGTGTGATCGTGGGCATGCGACCCGCCCCCAAAGCCAAGCGCCTGCAAGAATGCTTTGCCTTTCACCCACAGGAGGCGCAGACCGATCAATAATATGAGCGCATAGCTGACGATCTCAATCACGCGCACGGTATTGCCCATGGCCTTGGCGGTAGCTCCAAGAAGCGCGGCGACAACGCCGACCACGGCAATTGCGGTGAAGGCCTGCAGAATGGCGGACGCGAACGACAGGACAATGCCGCGCCGCCAGGTTTCGTTGTTGGCAACCAGATAGGAAGAGATCACCGCCTTGCCGTGACCCGGACCCGCGGCATGGAACACACCATAGAGAAAAGAAATACCGAGCAGCGTGTAGGCCGCGCTGCCGTCCGCCTTGGCGGCGCGAATTAGTCCGGACAGCATCCGATAAAATTCGGCCTGCTTTGCAAGAATCCAGCCGGCAAAGCCGCCAACTTCGGTCGGCGGCGCACCTCGAGTGAGGCCGAACGGCTGCGCCATCGCGGCCTCGACAACGATGAGCAAAAGCAGAAGCGAACCGGGCAGCAGAAGACCGCAGAGTGCGCGAAATCGCAGCCGGCCGATCAAGGACAATGCACCAGGATCTTGCTGGCGAATTGCGCGCCCCATGCCATCGTGGTGTTCTTCTGGTCGGCTGGTATCTGGCTCAGCGCTTTGCCCTCGGCGAAGGTCATTTCGCGCGGCAGCACCACATCAAGCTTGCATTTCGGCGCACCGGCCAGCTGCACCGGCTTATCCTTGGCAAATGCAAAGTCGACGAAAACGGATGGATCGTAGATCTCGATCTTCAGTTCCTTGGCTTTGACAGGCGCCTTGAACGGCAACAGGAAATTGAGCGTCAGCACCTGGTCCTTGTAGTCGAGCCAGTAATCGGACGCCGGGTCGGTGAGTTCAGCCTTCTTGCCGTCGGCCGTCGCATAGGTGAAGTAATCGTATTCCTTCAGCGACTCGACGTTGACCTTGGCAAGCGGTGCGAGCTCTTCGCGCGTGAATTTGCCCTTCTCCTTGCTTTCCAGCCCTTGCGTCGCAAATGTGGAGAACATGTCGTCGAACGACCAAGCGTGCCGAATGCCAGTAATCGTGCCGTCGGGCGCGTAGACGAGCTCGGTCTGCATCGTCACCCAGACGTGCGGATGGGCCTGCACAAGGCCGCTGGCGCCAAGACTGAGCAGTGCAGCAAGAAGAATGCGAAGCAGTGCGTTCATGCGTGCACAATAACACGGACTGCGGCGCAAAGGTGGCGTGTAACGATGTTACAGGTAGCCTCAGCGCAACGTGGCGGGTCAGACCCCGGCCGCACCGCCGTCGGCGCGTGGGTCATGGCCACCTTCCAGGATGCCGTTGGAGTGCAGCACCACCGCTCCCGCGTGACCCATCGTATCCGAATAGGCCTCGTCGAGAACCGCGACGTCGTGGCCGGCGGACAGGAGACGATCCACTAGATTTCCGTCAAAGCGCGACTCCATCCGCAAATTGGTATGAGTCGAGCCCCAGGTTCGCCCCAACAGCCAACGCGGCGCATCGAGTGCCTTCTCGAGCGGCTGTCCAAACGTGACATGACGCGTGAACAAAGCCGCCTGGCTCTGCGGCTGGCCGTCACCGCCCATCGTGCCGTAAGCCATGATCCGCTTGTCCTTGAGAACGGCGATCGCGGGGTTGAGTGTGTGGAATGGACGGCGGCCGGGCGCGAGCGCATTTAGCGCTTTAGGATCGAGCGAGAAGCTCGCCCCGCGGTTTTGCGTGAGGATGCCGGTTGCCGGCAGTATGCATCCGGAGCCGAATTCCCAGTAGAGCGATTGAATGTATGAGACGACAAGACCACTCGAATCCGCAGCGCCCATCCAGATGGTGTCACCCTCCCCGTAAGGCGCGGGCCAGCGCGCAGCCTTTCGCGCATCGACCTTCGCTGCTTCCGCATCGAGGAAACCCGGCGAAAGATAGTGGCCGAGATCAGCGGCGATCCTATCCGGATCCGTAATGACCTGATCGCGCACGCGGAAAGCGCGCTTGGTTGCTTCGACAATACCGTGGACATGTTCGAAGCTTTCGGCCCGGTTGACGCGAAGGCGCTCGAACAGCGCGAGGAGGATCAGCGATGCCAGTCCTTGCGTCGGGGGCGGAGAATTATAGAGCGTGCCCGCCTGCGTCTGAACGCTGAGCGGCTCCACGACCTGTCCGCGATAACCCTCTAGGTCAGCGCGTGTCACCGGACTGCCAATGCGGTCGAGATCGGCCGCGATCTCGCGTCCGATGTCGCCCCGATAAAAATCGTCGAGCCCGGCATGGGCAAGCTGCTCAAGCGTCGCGGCAAATGCTGTTTGCTTCAGCCGCGCACCGACCTCGGGGACTTTGCCGTCGAGCAGAAATGCATTCTTGAACCCGACGGCCTTGTCCATCTCCGGAAGCTTTTCGGCGGTCAGCCGCGCCTGGCTGCGCGTAACCACATATCCGCTGCTCGCATGCTTGATGGCGGACGCAAGCAACAAATCGAGCGGCATCTTGCCGCCGTGCATTCTGGCGGCGTCCGCGGCCAGCATCCATGCGGCGATTGCGCCCGGCACCGTCAGTGCAGCGAGCGGCCCGCGTGCCGGAATTTCATCGAAGCCGGCATCACGATATAGCCGCGGCGTCGCCTTGCCGCCTGCCTGCCCCGCACCCATCAGCGCCCGCACGCGACCGGACGGCTCCCGGACCAGCCAGAAGCCGTCGCCCCCAATGTGGTTCATATGCGGATAGACCGATGCTATGGACGCGGCCATCGCGAGCATCGCTTCAATCGCATTTCCGCCTTCGGCAAGAATCGCCCGCCCGTCTTCTACGGTGGCCGCGTGTGGCGCGGCCACGACGCCGCGGCGATGGCCTGCACTATGCAAGGTCATTGCCCCCCCGCGACATTCAACGTGCGGCGCTTACGTCAACAAGCCCACGCTTCTTTAGCAGGGCATCGACGGTCGGCAGCCGGCCACGGAAGGCCTTGTAGGCGTCCGCTGGATCACGCCGGTTTCCGGCGCTGTAGACATAATCACGCAGGCGCTTTGCCGTTATTGGATCGAAAGCGTTTCCGGTCTCCTCGAATGCCGCGAACGCGTCGGCATCGAGGACCTCCGACCACATGTACGAGTAGTAGCCGGCGGCATAACCACCACCCGAGAACAGGTGCTGAAAGTGCGGAAGCCGATGCCGCATCACGATCTCCGCCGGCATCGCGATATGCTCGAGATCCTTGCGCTCGAAAGCTGTGACATCGAGCGCCTGCGCATCCTCCAGAGAATGCAGGTCTAGATCGACCAACGCGCAAGCCGTGTATTCGATTGTGGCGAAGCCCTGATTGAAGGTGCGCGTGGCCAGCAAACGATCAAGCAGAGCTTTCGGCATCGGCTGACCGGTACGCGCGTGCAATGCATACTCCTGCAGAACCTCCGGCACCTCCAGCCAATGCTCGTAGAGCTGTGATGGCAATTCGACGAAGTCGCTGGGAACGGCCGTACCGGCGAGAAGCGGATAAGTGACGTCTGACAGCATCCCATGCAAGGCGTGACCGAACTCGTGAAACAGGGTGCGGGCATCGTCGAACGACAGCAGTGCAGGTTCGCCGGCCGCAGGCTTAGAGAAGTTGCAGATATTGAGAACGATCGGCCGAATGTTGCCCGTGAGCTTCTCCTGATCGCGCAGCGACGTCATCCAGGCGCCGCTGTGCTTGGACGGCCGGGCGAAGTAGTCGCCAATAAACAGTGCGACACGATTACCCTTGGCATCGCTCACATTCCAGGCGCGCGCGTCCGGATGATAAAGGGTTGCATCGACGCGCTTGAATGAGAGTCCGAACAACCGTTTGGCGGTTTCAAATGCCGCCTCGATTATTTTTTCGAGCTGGAAGTAGGGCTTGATCTCGGCCTCGTCGAGATCGTAGCGCGCCTTGCGGAGCTTTTCCGCGTAGTAGCGCCAGTCATGAGGCGCGAGCGCGAAGTTTCCGCCCTCTTCGGCAATCATTGCCTGCAGCGAGTCGCGCTCGACTGCGGCCTTCGTGAGCGCCTTGCCCCAAACCTCGTCAAGCAGCTTGCGGGCCGCTTGCGGCGTCTTGGCCATCTGGTCATCGAGACGGTAGTCAGCGAAGTTTGCGAAACCGAGCAGCTTTGCGCGTTCGGCGCGCAGGGCAACCATTTCGGCAATCAGGGTGCGATTGTCGGTCTCGCCGCCGTTTTCTCCCCGTGTGATCCAGGCCTGGAAGGCTTTTTCCCGCAGATCGCGCCGGGAAGAGAACTGAAGGAAGGTTTCGACGGACGATCGTGCCAAGGTAATAACGTATTTGCCGGGATGGCCACGGTCATCGGCGGCAGCCCGAGCGGCCGCCACGGCAAAGTCCGGGAGCCCGGCCAGGTCGCTCTCTTCGAGGACCATCACGAAAGATTTCTCGTCCGAGAGGACGTTCTGGCCAAATTGGGTCCCGAGGCTCGCCAGGCGCTCGTTGATTGCGGCGAGCCGGTCCTGCGCTGGCTTCTCGACTGCCGCGCCGGAGCGCACGAATCGGGTGTGGTAGCGCTCCAGTACCCGGGCCTGCTCGGCATCGAGCGAAAGCGCATCGCGTCTGGTGTAGAGGTCGGCAATCCGCCCATAGAGCGCACGATTCAGGTAAAGCGCATTGTTATGGCGTGCCAATAGCGGCGAGACATCCCGCTCGACTGCCTCGATCTCGTCCGACGTATCCGCCCCAGCCACTACGAAGAACACGCTTGCAACGCGCTCAAGGGCGCGGCCGCCTCGCTCAAGCGCGGCGATCGTGTTCTCGAAATCCGGAGGGGCTGGGTTTGCCGCGATGGCGTCGATCTCGGCACGATGCTCCGCCAAGGCACGGTCGAATGCAGGACGGAAATGGGCCAGCTTGATTGCCTGGAAGGGCGGCAGCTCGAGCGCTCCGGCCCATTCCGAAAGAAGCGGGTTCTGCTCTTCAGCTGTCGGCATCCGTGAATCCTGCACCTATGACCTAATATAGGGCGGATTATCTTGAGACGTGGCCGGGAACAAGGCGAGGCTAGCGGCGGCTGTGGGGTGTCGCGGAGCCGCCGCGAAGCGATGAGGTCGTCGACTGCCCGCCATAGACTAAGGCAGCAGCCGGATGGTTGGCGGCCGCACTGTCCCTGCCACCGCTGCGCCACTGAAAAGTCGGAAAGCGAGTCGGCGGCCGAGGTGACAACGTCAATTCGTTAACTCTCACCGCAGCTTCTCGTTGGCCGAGCTTCGCCGCGTTTTGTCCGGCTATGGACTTGATTCAGCAGCCGGATTCGGTGACATTGCCGCCTCGCAAGGAGACCCTCATGGCTCAGGAACGCCGAATCATTTGGCTTAACGTCATCACCGTAATCAGCGCGGCCATCCTGATCGGCGCCGAAGTGTTCGGCGCCGCCTTCGCCGGCTCGTGGGCGATCGCCACCTTGTTCGATCTCGGCAACGTCGGCGCGCGTGTGCTCGACGTCGTGTTCGTGCTCTGCGGCTTCGCTGTCATGGTTCAATTCATCCGCGCCGCGCATCGCATCGAGCCGTTCACCGCTCACGACTGAGCACCGCGCGTCACGCTCCGAAAGAAAAAGTTAAGAAAGTTTTTTGCTGCGGCGAACTAATTCGCTTGCATGTGTCACCAAAATTACTTATTTCGGTAATGCCCAATTTCGCACGTGCCTGTGGCCGTGTGTCGGTCGGTAGGTAGCGGGACAAGAGGCCCGCCAGCCGCCTGGAGAGAGAAGCCAAAACCTCTCCAAGAAATCTGACCGGCAGCTGGAGGCGAAACCAGCACACTCTGCTCTCAGCAGGGGACGCGGCTTAAAGCAACGACGATCGGGCTTCCTTGGTCTCTGCCGGCCTCCACCACCGGCGCGGGTCACCGAAGAGGCTTGTTCATCTTTGCCGGCCGTGCGGACGGGGATCACCCCATCCAATCCAAGGCAGCATGAGCGGGAGACGACGTGTGTAGCGTTGGCGCGTCCCCATCGCGCGCAGACGCTTGCATTCGTTAACCGCAGCATTCGGAGCTTGAATGGCTCCGTCAGCCGTGGGGAATAGCGCCAATGACTGAGCGCATCCGCGAGTTCCTACGTAAGCGTAACGACGAAGGCCCCTGCCTCGTCGTCGACCTTGACGTGGTTCGCGACAACTACAATGCCTTTGCCAAGGCCCTGCCAGACACGCGGGTGTTCTATGCCGTGAAGGCCAATCCGGCGCCGGAGGTTCTGGCGCTGCTCGCCAAGCTGGGCTCCTGCTTCGACACCGCCTCGATCCCCGAGATCGAGATGGTTCTGGCAGCGGGCGCCACGCCCGACCGCATCAGCTATGGCAACACGATTAAGAAGGAGCGCGACATCGCGCGGGCCTACAACCTTGGCGTCCGGCTCTATGCCGTCGACTGCAAGGCCGAGGTCGAGAAGATCGCCCGGGCCGCGCCTGGCAGCCGCGTCTTCTGCCGTATCCTGTCCGACTGCGTCGGGGCGGACTGGCCGCTGTCGCGCAAGTTCGGCTGTGAGCCGGCTATGGCCGCAGATGTGCTCGAGCATGCCCTCAGGGCGGGCCTTGAGCCGTGCGGCGTGTCGTTCCATGTGGGTTCCCAGCAGCGCAACCAGCATGCTTGGGATCGCGCCCTCGCATCGGCGGCGGCCGTATTCAAGGAATGCGGCGAGCGCGGCATGAACCTGACCATGGTCAACCTGGGCGGCGGATTCCCGACCAAGTATCTGAAGAACGTGCCTTCGGTGAAAACCTACGGAAACGCCATCTTCAAGGCGCTGCGCAAGCACTTCGGCAACCGGATCCCGGAAACGATCATCGAACCCGGCCGCGGACTGGTCGGCAATGCCGGCACCATCGAAGCGGAGGTCGTCCTCGTCTCCAAGAAGAGCGAGGAGGACGATGTGCGCTGGGTCTATCTCGACATCGGCAAGTTCGGCGGCCTCGCCGAAACCATGGACGAGTCGATCCGCTACCCGATCCGCACCACGCGGGACGGAGACGCGCTGGCGCCTTGCGTGCTGGCGGGTCCGACATGCGATTCCGCCGACGTGCTGTACGAGAAGGAGCCCTACATGCTCCCGGTCAGCCTCGAGATCGGCGACAAGGTGCTAATCGAGGGTACCGGCGCCTATACGGCGACTTACTCATCGGTCGCGTTCAACGGCTTCTCGCCGCTGAAGACCTATCACATCTGACATCGCCGGGGCCGGCCAGACCGGCCCCTTCACTCCCAACAGCGCCCTTTGGAGCGCGCGCAGGCGCGCGCGGGGCAGGAGCACGAAACGAGATGATCTCGATCAGGAAAGAACGGCCTCCAGATGTCGCGGCGCGCGAAGCCCTGCTTGATGATGCTTTCGGCAGCCAACGCTGGCGTAAGAGCTCACAACGCCTGCGCGACGGCCGATCGCCGGCCGACGGACTGGCCTTCGTCGCCACGGACGGCAAGCGAATTGTCGGCACAGCCCGGCTTTGGGACATCGTCAGCGGCACCGGCAAGCCGGCCCTGCTGCTTGGCCCGGTCGCCGTCGCTTCCGACTGCCGCAACCGCGGGATCGGCGCGGCGCTCGTGCGCCGTGCGCTCAGCGTGGCACGCCGCCAGGGCCACCGCGCGGTCATCCTTGTCGGCGATGCGCCCTACTACGGCCGCTTCGGCTTCTCCACCGCAATGACGGGTGCCTTGCGCATGCCCGGTCCTTTCGAACGCCAGCGCCTGCTCGGCCTCGAGCTGGTGCCGGGAGCCCTCGACGGGGCGCGCGGCTCGCTGCGTGCAGCCGACAGGCCTTTCCAGCCTGTAATTGCTGCATCGGCGGCCTGATCACCAGCAAAATACCGTGGACGCCGGACGGGCTCTTGCCCGGCTGCTATTCCGTTCGTGCCCCGGCACGGATATGACCAAACTCTTTGGAGACACTGATGATGCCCAAATGGCCAGTGCATGCCCGAATTGACGGGCCCATCGTGATGATCGGCTTCGGCTCGATCGGCAAAGGGACTCTGCCGTTGATCGAGCGCCATTTTCACTACGACAAGAAGCGTTTCGTGGTCATCGACCCTGAGGACAAAGACCGCAAGCTGCTCGACCAGCGCGGCATTCGCTTCATCCACCAGGCGGTCACCAAGGCCAATTACCGGCACCTGCTCACGCCGTTGTTGACGGCCGGCGGCGGCCAGGGATTTTGCGTAAACGTGTCCGTGGACACCTCGTCGCTCGACATCATGGAGCTGTGCCGCGAGGTCGGCGCTCTTTACATCGACACCGTGGTCGAGCCCTGGAAGGGCTTCTATTTCGACACCAAGCTCGGTCCTGAAGCCCGCTCGAACTATGCGCTGCGCGAGTCCGTTCTTGCTGCCCGCCGCAAGAAGCCGGGCGGACCTACTGCCGTGTCATGCTGTGGGGCCAATCCCGGGATGGTCTCTTGGTTCGTTAAACAGGCCTTGCTTAACGTTGCCGCCGACGTCGGGATGAAGACCAAGGCGCCGAAGACCCGCGAGGAGTGGGCGCGGCTGGCCCGGAAAGTCGGGGTCAAGGGCATCCATATCGCCGAGCGGGACACCCAACGCGCCAAGCAACCCAAGCCGATGAACGTGTTCGTCAACACCTGGTCGGTTGAGGGCTTTATTTCCGAAGGGCTGCAGCCTGCCGAACTCGGCTGGGGAACGCACGAGAAGTGGGCGCCGGCGAACACCGGCAGACACAAAGGCGGCTGTGGCGCAGCGATCTACCTGCTGCAGCCGGGCGCCAACACGCGCGTGCGCTCGTGGACCCCGACCGCGCAGGCGCAGCTTGGCTTCCTGGTTACCCACAACGAGTCGATCTCGATCGCCGACTATTTCACCATTAAACGCGGGCGCAGGACCATCTACCGACCGACCTGCCATTATGCCTATCACCCTTGCAACGATGCGGTGCTTTCGATGCACGAGGTCTTCGGTCGTGCCGGAACGCCTCCGGACGATGTCCATATTCTGGATGAGCATGAGATCGCTGACGGTATCGACGAGCTCGGTGTCCTCCTCTATGGGCACAAGAAGAATGCCTATTGGTACGGTTCGCAGCTCTCGATCGATGAAACGCGCGAGGTCGCACCGTACCAGAATGCGACCGGCCTGCAGGTGACCTCGGCCGTGATGGCAGGCATGGTTTGGGCACTGGAGAATCCGAAAGCCGGCATCGTTGAGGCGGACGAGATGGATTTCCGCCGCTGCCTCGACGTGCAACTCCCCTATCTCGGCCCGGTCATCGGCACTTACACCGACTGGACACCCCTCACCGGCCGTCCGGGGCTTTTCCCGGAAGACATCGACAAACGCGATCCCTGGCAGTTCAGAAACGTGCTGCTGCACTGAGCGAAAGCGCGGTTGCCGACAATCCAGGAACGACGAGGTCACTGAAAGACAGTTGGGACTTCGGAGGTGGCCGGGACCGTTTCCGCCTGCCGGACGAGCCAGACGATAGGCAGGATGCCGACTGCGACGATCAGCAAGGCGGCAAGCGCGCCCTCTTCGAAACTGCCGCGGGTGGCGAATTGATAGATGTAGGTGGATAACGTTTCGACATTGAGCGGCCGCAGCAACAACGTCATCGGCAGTTCTTTCAGGCAGTCCACAAAGACGAGCAGCGCGGCGCCCCATAGCGCGGGGCGCAGCAGCGGAAGATGCACGCTGCGCACCAGCGTCAGCGGACCCGCACCGAGCAGACGCGCGACGTCGTCGAAGTCGGTCGACACCCGCGTCAAGCCTGCTTGCACAAACCCGATAGAAATCGAAAGAAACCGCACGGTATATGCGACGATCAGCGCCACGCTCGAGCCAGCCAAAACCAGCCCGACCTGTGCTCCGCCTGCTCGCATGCTTAACCAGTTGATCGCCTCGTCCACGGCCACCAGCGGGGACAGCAGGCCCAGCGCGAGCACAGTTCCGGGGACGGCGTAGCCCATCGTGGCAACGGCCAGGCAGGCCAGCACGAAGGGACGAGGCACCAGCCGTAGCGGCAACGCAGCGGCGATTCCGAGCAGCACCACGACAAGGCTGGCGCATACCGCCAAAACAAACGTGGTCGCGGTGTGGCGCAGCAGATCATGATCGAAACCAGCCACAAGCCCGCGCAATATCGCTTCGCGCAACAAAAATCCCGCCGGAACAAGGAATCCGAAAGTCACCGGCACAAGGCAGGTCAGCGTTGCGAGCCGACCCCATCCGCCAGAGAGGACGACGCGCGATGCCATACGCGAATCTTGTCCATCTGATTGATGGCCCTGCCGACGCCTACCATAGCGTTCGAGCGCGATCAGTCCTGCGGCGAGCGCGAGCATGGCAAGCGAGATCTGCGCCGCGCCGCCGAGGCTGCCACGATTGAGCCAGGTGGTGAACACTGACAAAGTCAGTGTCTGCACACCAAGGTATTCGCTGGCCCCGATGTCGTTGAGGGTTTCCAGGAGCGCGAGCGCCACACCGACGGCGAGCGCGGGTCGTGCCAGCGGCAGGCTGATATCGCGGACCAACTGCCATGGCCGCGCGCCGAGTGTGCGCGCCGCGTCCGTCAAACCTGCGCTTTGCATCTGAAACATCGCCCGCGCGGCGAAGTACACATAGGGATAGAGCACAAAGCCGATCACGAACACGGCGCCGCCGAGCGACCGGATCGGCGGAAACCAGTACTCTGCGCCGGTGCGCCAGCCGAACAGCGCGCGCAGGGCGGTTTGCAGCGGGCCGGCAGCGTCAAGGATATCCACGTAAACGTAGGCCGCGATGTAGGTCGGGATCGCAAGCGGCATCGGCAGCATCCACACCAGAATATTGCGGCCAGGAAATTGGTAGGTGCTCACCAGCCAGGCCGTCGAAACACCGGCGACGGAGGTGATCGCTGCAACACCAAGCAGCAGCAGCGTCGTCTGCAACAGCGCCACGGGCAGCACGTAAGCGGAAAGATGCGGCCAGAGATCGGCGTCTCCGATTGCCGCAAGACGCGCCAGACTGACGAGCGGAAACGCCACCAGCGCCGCGATTGCAACGGCGATCAGGACTGCCAGCAATTTGACCGCTGGGAATAAAGATACGGCCCCGCCCAAGGCGGGGCCGTAACTGTGTGTTTGCGACAAATTCAATTGTCGAAGCCGACCTTGTCCACCAACGCTGCGGCCGCTTTCTTGCTATCGGCGATTTTCGACAGCGCGAGCGTGTCCGGTTTCAACGTGCCATAGCCGGCGATGGTCGGATTGGTCGCAATGCCTGAACGCACCGGGTATTCGTAGTTCAGATCGGCATGCATGTGCTGCGCTTTTTCGCCGGCGAGCCATTCGATCAGTTTCATGGCGTTGGCCTTGTTCGGCGCGTGCTTGGCGAGCACCACGCCCGAGACGTTCACATGCGTGCCGCCGTCCGCAAAGGTCGGCAGGATCACTTTGGTCGCCTCGGCCCAGGGCTTCCGATCGGTTTCCTTGTCCATCATCAGCGCCCAATAGTAGGTGTTGCCGATGCCGAGATCGCACTTGCCGGCGGCGACATCCCGCGCGGTCTCGCGGTCGCCACCGGACGGCTTCTGCGCGAGGTTCGCCTTTAGCCCTCGCAGCCATTGCTCGGCCTTGGCTTCGCCGTGCTTGGCGATGTAGGCGGCAAACAATGCATTGTTGTAGATGTGCTGGCCGGAACGGATGCAGATCTTGCCCTTCCATTTCGGATCGGCGAGCTCGTCATATGTGATGGCGGTCTGTGTCACCCGATCCTTCGAGGCGTAGATCACGCGTGCGCGCATCGAGATCGCGTACCAGTGGCCTTCCGGGTCGCGGTATTGCGCCGGTACGACTTTGTCGAGCGCAGGCAAGACAATCGGCTGACTGATGCCGGCCTTCACCGCATCCTCAAGCCGTCCGATGTCGACGGTGAGCAGGACGTCGGCGGGACTATTGGCGCCCTCCGTGCTGATACGCTGTTCAAGCCCGGAGCTCGCCGAGATCACGTTGACCTTGATACCGGTGTCTTTGCTGAATGCTTCAAACAGCGGCTGGATCAGCTTGCTCTCGCGGTATGTGTAGACATTCACCTCGTTCGACTGAGCGAGGGCGTCACCAGGGGCGACGATCGCGACGATGGCGACGATGGCAAACCTGGCGACTGCGTTGAACGTGCTCGGCATGGAATTCCCTCACCCTCTTGTCCATTCCCGCACCGTGCTTTGGCCAAGGCTGCGCGACCGGTTCGGAGCGTGTTTAGATGTGCGCGGGGCGGCACCAATCGGTCAACTAATTTTCTCTTGTTTGATCAATAGCTTAGAATGGTTCTATTGTACGATGGTCGTGTCGGGCGAAGCAGAATCCAGAGAGGCCGCATGGGGATAGCGACCCGGCTCGCTCGCTGCGCCACACTGTTTGCGACAATGTGCCCTAGGCGAGCGCGCTGGAAGCAAGCTGGTCAAGCGACACGATGAAACGCGGCGCGCGGCCGTCGCGGCCGCCGGTTTTCGTTCGCATTCCTGCTGACGCTATCTCGGCTGCTCAGGAGGTTTCTCACCTGGCTTGGGCGGCGGACCCTTCTGCTGCGGTGCAGGCGGGCGCGGCGCTGCCGGCGCAGGTCGCGGCTGCTGCGGAGGCGGCTGCACGTGTTGCTGCGCTTGCGGTGGAGGTTGCATCTGCCTTGGCTGGGGCGGCGGCTGCACCTGATGTTGCGGCTGCGGCGTCGGAGGTGGCTGAAAGCGGCGCTCTTGCGGAGGCGGCTGCGGGGTCGAGAGCGGCGCCGATGGCGGCGGAATTGGCCGCACGATTGTTGGCTGCTGTTGCGGCGTACCGTCCGGAGGTCGCTGGGGCCCGCGCAGCTGCGGTCGCGGTGGCGGGGTTGACGGGGGCGTCGCCTGCGGCGGGATTGGCCGCACGATCGTCGGCTGTTGCGGCGGCGGACCTACATCGCGCCGTTGTAGCTGCTGCGGCGGTTTCGTCAGGGCCGGCGAAGCCGCCGGTGGTGGCGTCTCCCGCTGTATTGTCTGCGGCGAGGTTACCGGCGGCGTTGCCGCCGGCGGCGACGTCATGACCGGTGGAGTTGGGCGAGGTGTCTGTACCGCCGGACCGCCTGGTGGCGCTGACCCGTCGGGTGGACGCGGTGCGCCGTTCGGCTGCGGCGCCGCCGAAGATTTCGGCGGCAGGACCGGGGCAACGGTCGCGCCTTGAGCGGCACGCGGCGGAGTGGGGCCAAGGCGCCCACGCTCGTCGTTACGGAGTGCTTGCGGTTGCGGCACACGGGCGACCGGCTGCACGACGGTCTGCGTCGGCTGCACGGTCGCTTGCAGCGGGCTCGGTCCACCCGGGCGGTGTTGGCCACGTTGGTATCGCTGGCCCGCGCGGTTGAGATCTTGCGGCCGCACCTGCACCGCGCCCGCGACGCCCTGCGTGCTAGCCAGGACGCGGGGTTGGACATGGAAGGTCTGCACAGGCCGACGCGCTGCAGCTGCGACAATTCCAGGAGCGATGCCCGGATTGACGGCGAAGCGTCCGCGATGGTCACGATGCTCTAGCCGTACCGTGCGATTGACGATGACCGTGCGCTGGAAAGCGACAACGGTGCGCTGTGGCGGCAGGAAATACGTGCGTACGCGTGGCGCCACCAGGTAGCGCGGCGGCAGAAAGATCCAGTAGATCGGATTGTTAGCGTATTCGTAGATGACTTCGTCCGGCGGCAACGGCGCCCACCCCACATAGTCGTCGCCTCGGCGCCAATCGACCCAAGCCGGCCCCCACTCATCGCCAGGAACCCAGAACCAGCCGAACCGGCGATCATGCGCCCAGCGACCGTAGTGGAACGTCACCCAGCCCCAATCGGCCTCTTCCTCGTCAGAGACCCAGTACCAGCCCCACTCCTCGGTATAGACCCATCGTCCATAGGTGTAAGGGCGCCAGCCGGGGGGCAGATCGTACGGCATCCAGATTTCGCCGAAGCGCGGGTGCAGCTGCCATGATCCATAGGGCTCAAGCGCAGACTGAAATTCAGCCGGCACCTGCGCGTGCGCGGGCGTGGCGGCGATTGTCATCGAAGCAGATAGCGCGCACGCCGCGATGGCGATGCACGCGATGACCGTGAGGGCCAAACTCCGCAGATGACGAGTGACTGTGCTCATGGTCGCTCCAAACTCCGAGCCCGCCGGAGGTGAATGTCTGTTCAGCTTGCAACGCGAATCGACTCACAAGCGCGAGAACGCGACGCACACACTGAGATGATGCATTTGCGGCGATCAGAGGGCGACAACACCGGCGTCGCCCGACTCAGTGCCAAACGCCAAAGTTTGACCGATGCTATCCCAGGCAAGCGCACTGACAGCCTGCCCGTCCGGTTGACGAGCTAGGATCAGAGCGTCGTCATCGATGCGCACAAGCTTCACCGTGCCATCGGCATATCCGACCGCGACGACCGGCTGGCGTGGGTGACTCGCAACCATGGTTACGCGTGACTCGGCGCGTGCCAGGATTTTCGGCTGCCGTCCCATCGGGCCGTCCTTGCCGTCAAAGGGCCAGAGGATGAGTTGCTCGGAACCCGATGTCGCCAGAAAATCTCCATTTGCGGTCCAGCTGAGTGAGCGCACGCGCGTCGAATAGCCAGACATCCGCATGTGTTTTGCGTCGGCCAAACGCCATCCGTGGAGCGTCGGCTCCTGCATGGTGGTGATCAGAAACTTTCCATCCGGGCTGACCGTCACGCCGAGATGCGAGCCCTTCCACTCCAGGAATTCCGGCTTGGCACCACTGGCATTCGGAAACCACAGCGTGGCGCCATTGTAGTGAGCGACTGCCAGACGGAATCCTTTCGGTGCAAAAGCAAGACCTGCGACCGTTGACGGCGCGTCGAACGCGCGCAGATCGCCCTTCCCCGTGCGAACGTGGGCCGTTTTGCCCGCCGACCAGGCAACCGAATCGCCCGGGCCTAGCGCGACGTGATCGATCCATCGCTTTTTTTCGTCCTTTGCCAGCTCGCTATGTGCCCCCTCGGACGTCGTCTCGATCAGCTTGCCGTCGTCGCCTCCAGAAATAATGCGTTTTCCATCCGACACGCTGTTGAGAATGGCACCGGCATGAATGACAACGCGCCGCTCGCCGTCGTCACCCGCGAACAGCAACGCCTCTTCACCGAGCACAAATACCGGGGTCGATCCGAGAAAATGCACGCTGACGATCGAAGCGCCGGCGTTCACAGAACGGACGCGGTCGGCAAGCGAAGGAATTGGAATCTGCGTGTCGCTCACGTTAGGCGATGCAGCTTTCAAAGCCCTGACGAATTCGGTCTTCCGGAAGATTGCGTCCGATAAAGACGACGCGGCTGTCGCGCTTTTCATCCGCGCGCCATGGCCGCTGATGGTCGCCGTCAAGAATCATGTGCACGCCCTGGAACACGAAGCGCTCCGGATCATCCTTGAACGAAATGATTCCCTTACACCGCAAAATGCTCGGTCCGTCCTTTGCAACGAGATCCTGAATCCATGGAATGAACCTGTCGGGATTGATCGGCCTGTCAGTCTTCAGCGAAACCGACTGCATCTCTTCGTCGTGGTAGTGCTTCAGGCCACTGCCGTGATGGTGGTCGTGGTGATCATGGACGTGGCTGTGCCCGCGATCATGATCGTGATCGTGATGATGATCATCGGCATCGAGGAACGAAGGCTCGATTTCGAGAATGCGATCGAGATCAAAGGCATTGCGGCCGAGGACTTCACCTATATCAATCTTGGCGCGCTCGGTGCGATGCAGCCGCGCATAAGGGTTGAGTCCGCGGATCCGCGCCTCGAGCTCGCCCAGCTCCTCGGGGGCCACCAGATCGGTCTTGTTGATCAGGATGACGTCGGCGAACGCGATCTGGTTCTTTGCTTCCGGAGCGTCCTTAAGACGATCTGTCAGCCACTTGGCGTCGGCAACCGTTACGACCGCATCCAATTTGGTGCGCGAACCGACCGCCTCGTCCATGAAAAATGTCTGCGCGACCGGCGCCGGGTCCGCGAGCCCGGTCGTCTCCACGATAATCGCGTCAAATTTTCCTTTGCGCCGCATCAGGCCATCGATGATCCGCACCAGGTCGCCGCGCACGGTGCAACAGATGCACCCGTTGTTCATCTCAAACACTTCCTCGTCGGCGTTGACCACCAGTTCATTGTCGATGCCGATCTCGCCGAACTCGTTGACGATGACGGCGAATTTCTTGCCGTGCGGCTCGGACAAAATACGGTTGAGCAGCGTGGTCTTGCCGGCGCCAAGATAGCCGGTGAGCACGGTAACCGGAATTTTCTCAGCATTACTGGGGGTTGGCGGCAAGGTGGGACACTCCGTTTGACGGTCATATAGGCAATTTCAGGCCGGACCACAAAAGGGCCAAGGGTTGTGCCAATACTGATAAATCTCGATTTTCGGTGATTTGATCGGCGGCCTGACAATCTCTAGGTTGAAACCCGCCCATTCAGACGAGTATTCCAAGGATTCACAATGGCAAAACAGCGCATCAGCTACGTACCCTTCGAAAAAATGACGCCGAAGATGCGGCGGGAAATGGAGCGCTGCCAGCGCGAGGGCACGCCGCGACCTGAGAGCTCTGCAATCCGCGCACACGTGGAAGCCTGCTTCTGGTTCTTTGCGGAGTCCTGGAACAACATTTTCCGCAACGGGGTGCTCGATCATGCGATCAAGGAGCTTTGCCGGCTCTACGTCTCACGTTCGGTGCAATGCGAATATTGCGGCAACCAGCGCTCGGTAAAATCGACCTCGAGCGGCGCACTGATCGAAGACCACGTATTGGACCTGCTCAATTTCGAAAAATCCAAGGTCTACAACGAACGCCAGAAGGCTGCATTGGCTTATGCCGAGGCCATCACCTGGCATCTCAACACCGACGATGCATTCTGGGACCGCATGCACCGGAATTTCACCGAGCCGGAACTCGTCGAGCTCGGCTGCATGATCGGACTAACGCTTGGTCAGCAGAGCTGGCTGCGGTTGCTCAACATAGACCACCATGAAATCCTGGCGGGCACATCGGCTTCGATGGCGCCTGGCTATGAGGATGCAAAGAAACTCAAGGAGTCGAAGTCTGCGTCGGACTATTGGGCAAAGCAGAAATCGGGTGGTCCGGCGACGGCCTAGCCAATTCCACGCGTGCGGTTAAACTTGGCTCGTGGGAGTGACATCGCCGGAGCCGGACTCATGAACTATTCGACTAGCTTCCCGTCGATCAAGGATCGGGTGTCTGCGCAGGAATGGCAGGCGCGCCTCGATCTTGCGGCCTGCTACCGCCTCATCGACGTCTATGGAATGACAGACCTCATCTACAACCACATCACGGCGCGCGTTCCCGGTGAGAACGACGTGCTGTTGATCAATCTCTATGGCCTGCTCTACAAGGAAATCACGGCTTCAAGTCTCGTGAAGATCCATGTCGACGGCGAGATCATCTGGAAGCCAGACACGGATTACGACATCAACAAATCCGGCTACGTGATCCACGGTGCCATTCACAAGGCGCGTCCCGATGTCGCCTGCGTTTTGCACACGCATACGCGGGCCGGCATGGCGGTCGCCGCCATGAAATGCGGACTGTTGCCGCTGTCGCAGACATCGGTCCGCTTTGTCGGGCACATCGGCTATCACGACTACGAAGGCCCCGCGGTCGAACTCGACGAGCGCGAGCGCCTGGTCCGCGACCTCGGGCCGCACGAGGCCCTGATCATGCGTAATCACGGCCTGCTGACCTGTGGTGCCACCGTGCAACAGGCCTTCAACACTATGTATCAACTTGAGTTGTCGTGCCGGTCACAGGTCGACGCGATGGCCGCGCGCACCGAGCTAACAATGCCCGGAGAGAACGTCCTGGCGCACACAGCACACATGTATCAGCCGGGCACGCGGCGGCCTTACGGCATTCTGGAGTGGCCGGCCATGCTGCGCCGGCTTGATGCGGAGCTGAAGAACACCGACTATCCGCCCTACTGGCACTGAGCGACGACGACTTCTGGGGAAGACAATGCCGACAATGCTGTCACGACTATTTGCCGCCGCCTTGCTCGCTCTGACGTTCGCGCCGACCGCTTTTGCCGACGAGTATCCGAACCGCCCCGTCCGGCTGATCGTTCCATTCCCGCCGGGTGGGAGCAACGACGTCGTGGGGCGGCTTGTCGCGCAACAGCTGAGTAACCAGCTCGGCCAACAGGTCTTCGTTGACAATCGAGGTGGCGCCGGTGGCGTGATCGGCACCGAGGCTTGCGCAACGGCCGCGCCAGACGGCTACACGCTATGCATCATTTCAATTGCACATGCGGTCAATCCGGCATTGCACAAGCTCAACTATGATCCGATCAAGTCATTTACGCCGATCTCAATTTTCGCAACCGGACCGAACGTGCTGGCGATCAACCCGACGCTCCCAGTGAACTCCGTCAAGGAGCTGGTCGCGCTCGCCAAGCAGAAGCCCGGCGAACTCAACTACGCCTCCGCCGGCGTCGGCAGCTTCCAGCATCTCGGCGGCGAATTGTTCAAGCTCACAGCGGGCGTCAACATCGTGCACGTACCCTACAAAGGCGGCGGTCCAGCCATGCAGGACGTCATCAGCGGCCATGTGAAGATCATGTTCTCGTCACTGATACAGACCACGCCGTTCATCAAGTCCGGTCAGCTCAAGGCGCTCGGTACCGGTGGCGCCAAGCGCACGTCCGTCCTTCCCGACGTGCCAACAATCGCCGAGGCGGGGGTGCCCGGTTACGTAGCAGACAACTGGTGGGGGCTCGCCGCACCCGCCGGGCTTCCTGCCCCATTGCTCGATAGGCTCTACAAAGCGAGCCAGGCCTCGTTGAAAGGCCCTGAATTGCAGGCTGCATTCGAGCGCGAGGGAGCAGCAACGGTCACCATGACGACGGCCGAATTTGGCGATTACATCAAATCCGAAATCGCGAAATGGGGCAGCGTAGTCAAAGAGGGCAAGATCACCGCGCAATAGCCGTTAAGGCCCACTTAACCGTGCGCGCGACGCAGGCTATCTCGTCATACGGGGTCGCCGCGGAACCTATAAATCCCTCTTCGATTGCGGTTGCGCGCCGATTTTACCTTAGCTTTACGGGCCGCCGATAAGGTGCCTGCGTACGTTTGGGGGCGGCCCAGACGCTCATTGGAAGGCGGCGGGAAGAAATCCCGCCCAAGACAAGAATGTCGCAGGCTGCTTCCGTCATTGAAGAGCTCGAGGATGTCCTCGCCGCAGGCTCGAGCGATCGCCGCACTGAAATTCTCAGGCGTGTGACCGATCTTTTTCTCGGTAACGCAGAAAGCTTCAATCACGAGCAGGTCGGTGTATTTGACGACGTGCTCGCTCACCTCATCCATCAAGTTGAGACCAATGCGCTCGCGGAACTCGGCAGAAGGCTCGCACCGATCGGCAATGCACCCAACGGCGTCATTCGCACGTTGGCGCGTCATGATGAAATCAGTGTTGCCGGTCCGGTCCTTGCACAGTCGCCGCAACTGACCGACGGTGAGCTTGTTGAGATCGCCGGATTGAAAGGCCAAGGTCATCTGGGTGCAATTTCGGAGCGCAAGCGTATTGCCGCGGCCGTTACCGACATTCTCATCCAGCGTGGAGATACGACCGTCGTCCGCAAGCTGTCGCAAAATCAAGGCGCAACGTTCTCCGACCGCGGTTATGAAACGCTCGCGACGCGCGCGGAGACTGACGAGCAGCTCGCGGAAAATCTCGGCGTTCGCCTGGACATGCCACCGCAACTGCTTCAGAGCTTGATGTCAAAGGCGAGAGAGGCGGTGCGGGCACGTTTGCTTTCGGTTGTGTCTCCGGAAGATCAAGCCGCAATCCAGCAGGTCTTGGCCTCGGTATCGGACAAGGTCATGCGGAAAGCCGCCGCGCCGCGGGATTTCAGCCGCGCGACAGCCGCGATTGACAGGCTGCAGGAACAGCGCAGTCTCAACGAAACTGCCATTTCCGGCTTCGCGCGCGACGGCAAGTACGAGGAGATGGTCGCGGGGCTGGCGCGCATATGCGCAGCGCCGGTCGAGTTGATCGAGAAGCTCATGCAGAACCCGCGTTATGACGGTGTCCTGGTCGCCTGCAAGGCCGCTGAGTTTCGATGGCCGACGCTCAATGCAATCCTCAAGGCTCGCTTCGCGCCTTATGAAATGCCGCCCAATGACCTGATCCAGGTGCGCGCTGATTTCATCAAGCTTTCGGTCGCAACCGCCCGCCGCATGTTTCGCTTCTGGATGGTCCGCGGCGTAGCCAAAGTCGAATTCTAACCTATGCATTCCGACAACCGGCAAGCAAAGCTCTGCCTTGCGGATGAAATGTTATAATGTTACATCTAGGGTGGTGGCAGAACCACAGATCTTTTCATGAAAACAGTCGCGGCCAGGCTCGCCTTGCTTCTTGCACTGCCGCTTGCGCAGGCCGTGCCGGTCTGCGCCGCCGAACGCCAAATTGCCGTCGTGGCTGCGGAAAATTTCTACGGTGACATAGCGCGCCAGATCGGCGGCGACCGAGTTTCGGTCGTCAGTGTCATGAACACTCCCGATCAGGATCCACATCTGTTCGAGACCACGCCCGGCGTCGTCCGCCAAATCGCGGCAGCTCAGATCGTGATCCTCAACGGTGCCAACTATGATTCCTGGATGGACAAGCTTCTGGCCGCAGGACCGCGGCGTGACCGGATCGTCGTCAACGCGGCGCGGCTTACCGGTTACAAGGCCGGGGACAATCCGCATCTCTGGTACGATCCCGCTACAATGCCGGCGGTGGCAGCCGGAATCGCCGATGCGCTTGCGAAAGCCGACGCCGCGCATGCATCCGACTACAGCATGCGGCTCAAAATCGTGCTCGCCGCACTCGACCAGGTCGCGCAGCGCGTCGCACAGTTGAAGGCCAAATATGGCGGCACGCCGGTCACCGCGACCGAACCGGTGTTCGGCCCGATGGCGCGGGCACTTGGGCTGACCATGCGCAACGAACGCTTTCAGCTTGCGATGATGAACGACACCGAACCAAGCGCGCGCGATGTTGCGGCTTTTGAAAATGACCTAAAGGAGCGCAAGGTCAGGCTGCTGATCTACAACAGCCAGGTATCAGAGAAGTTGACCGAACGGTTGCGCGACATTGCCAAGCGAGCCAAGGTACCGGTAATTGGCGTCACCGAGACCATGCCGTCAAATATGAAATTCCAGGACTGGCTGCTCGGCGAGCTTGAGACTCTCGATAAGGCTTTAAGCGGGCCAAATTCGTGAGCACCGTCGCCTTCGAGCATGTGACGCTTCAGCTTGGCGGTCGTGCTGTGCTGTCGGACGTCAGCTTCGAGATCGGAGCCGGCGAGTTCATCGGCGTGCTCGGGCCAAACGGGGCCGGCAAGACCACGTTGATGCGCGCAATCCTTGGCCTGCTGGCACCCAGTGCCGGGCGCGTAAAGGTTTTCGGACAGACGCCGGAATGCGGAGACCCAGCGATAGGGTATCTCCCACAACTGCGCACGGTATTGCCGGATCTTCGCATCTGCGGACGCGACGTCATTGCCGGGTCGGTAAACGGCGAACGCTGGGGGCTAGCCCTCAGCAGCCATCGCGACCGTCTCATGGTTGAAGAAACGCTTGAAGCGGTTGGGGCGCGTGAGCTTGCCGACCGCTCGCTCGCCGAAATGTCGGGGGGTGAGCGGCAGCGACTGTTGCTCGCACAGGCACTGATCGGCTCACCAAGGCTATTGCTGCTCGACGAACCCCTGATCAGCCTCGATGCCCGCCGGCAGGAAATTGCGATCGATATCGTGCGCAGGGTCTGCAGCGAGCGGAAAATCACCGTGCTGTTCAGCGCGCACGAGCTTAATCAACTTCTGGGGACGCTCGACCGCGTGCTTTATCTCGGCAATGGACATGCCGTGCTCGGTTCGGTCGAAGAAGTGGTTACAGCCCCAATATTATCGAAGCTTTTTGGCACAGAAATTCAGGTGCTCCGCGCCGACGGGCATATTTTCGTGATGTCGCGGGGGCTCGATGTCGAGCGCACCGACCATCTCCATGATCACGGCCACGAGCATGGCCACCGCCACCATCACTGACATGTTTGACTACGACTTCATGACCAATGCGTTCGCCGCCGCCGGTATCGCCGCCGTGGTCTCCGGCATCGTCGGCTACTTCCTGGTGATGCGCGGGCAGACTTTTGCGGGGCATGCGCTATCGCATATCGGCTTTGCCGGCGCCACGGGCGCTGGTCTTGTCGGCCTCGCGCCGCTGTGGGGCCTGATCGCATTCACCCTTGCCGCCGGGGTCATTATGGGCGCCCTGAGTGAGCGCATCAGCAATCGCGACGTCGCGATCGGCGTCGTTCTTTCCCTCGCTCTCGGATTTGGACTGCTGTTTCTCCACTACCACACGTCATTTGCAACGCAGGCGACCGCGCTGCTGTTCGGCAATGTGCTCGCGGTCGACTATGCGATGATCGCAACGCTTGCCTTACTTGGCGCGATAACGCTCGCCGCGCTCGCCTTCATCATGCGGCCCCTGGTTTTCTCGAGCCTCCAGCCGGAACTGGCGGAAGCCAAGGGCGTGCCTCTTCGTACTGTCTCCGTCGCTTTCCTCGCAATCGTCGCCCTGGCTGTATCAGTCTGCGCCCAGATCGTCGGCGTATTGCTGGTCTTTACACTGATGGTTGGACCTCCGGCCGCAGCGCAACGCGTCACGACGGGCCTCTGGAGGGGGCTGTTCGTATCGGCAGCCCTTGCCATTAGCGAGGCCTGGCTTGGCCTGACGATGGCCTTCTACACCGACTGGCCAGTGAGCTTCTGCATCGCCTGCCTCAGCGCCCTTGCCTATTTCGGCTGCGGCGCGCTCCCAAAACAAACGAGGCCGGCGCAGGCGGCGCCAGCCTCGTAACAAAGATAACGCGCGGGACGTTACATTTTCACGCCATGCTCGGTCATGTATTTCACCGCGCCCGGATGCCACGGAATCGGGGAATAGGACTTCACCTGGTTTTCGAGCGCGAAATTCTTCGCCTCGCCGTGCACCGCGACAAGATCCGCCTTCTTGTCGAAGATCGTCTTGACGATATTGTAGGCGTCCTGATCGGACATCTTGGCGTTGGCGACCAGGATGTTCCACACAACGGTGTTCTTGTTATCCGTCGTCTGCCCAGGGTAGGTGCCTGACTTGATGGTGCTTCCGGCATAGAGGTCGCCGTACTTGGCGTTCATCTTCGCGGCGAGATCGGCATGATCAACGAGCTTGATCTTCACGCCGGGCGTAGCCCCAAGGTCGGTCACCGCAGAAGTCGGAAGCCCGCCGACCCAGAAGAACGCATCGATCTTGTGATCCTTGAGTGCGTTGACCGACTCGGCGACACCGAGCCGCTCGCGCTTCATGTCCTTGTCCTTGTCGAGGCCAGCAGCCTCAATCACGCGGAACGCCATCACCTCAGTGGCGCTGCCGCCCGAACCGGTGGAGACGCGTTTGCCCTTGAGGTCGGCCATCTTCTCGATGCCCGTCCCTTCGACGGTCACGACGTGCATCTGGTTGGGATAGAGCACCATCAACGTGCGCACGGGTACTTCGGTGCCCTTGAACTTGTCCTGCCCTTTGTAGGCATCGAGCGCGGCGTCGACCATCGATAACGCAATCTCGGCACGGCCGGCATTGATCAGCTTGAGATTGTCCACCGATCCTCCGGTGACTTCCGCGGTCGCCTGGATACCCGGGATCGTTTTGGACAGCACATTAGCCATACCACCGCCGAGCGGATAGTAGACACCGCCGGTGCCGCCGGTGGCGATCGAGATCGCGCGCTGCTGCGCGAATACCGTTCCGGCGCCGACCGTCGCGGCCAGCGCCAGCAAGGCCAGCCCGATCTTGCCACGTCCGTTCATTTCACGTTTCGACATTCGTTTTCTCCCTTGGCTTTTCTGTTCTTCTCCACCTTATGCGGCAAGTCTCGCCGGAACGAATTTCTGTTTCAATAGCAGCATCGCTACCAAACCGAGGCCAAATGGCGCGGGATATGGCACGTCAAGACCGGTCAAGGTCTCGGCCAGGCCCTCCAGCAGGCTCGGAAATACCAGCAGCAGGCCCGCCAGCATCCATAACCATCGCTCAGCCTGCGTATTCCGGCGCAACGCCCAATTTTGTGCCGCGGCGGCGAGGGCACCCAGGCCAATGGCGGTTTTCAGCGTGATCCAGATGACGTCGTAGACCGAGCCGTCCTTCGGAATATTCATCAGCAGGCCGACGCCCTGGGGGTCGAGCACGAAAACGAACGGAACCAGAAAGGCCGGGAGCGTGTATTTCCATGCCTGCATGGTAGTGACGTAAGGGTCCCCGCCGGTGATCGCCGCGGCGGCAAAGGGCGACAGCGCGGTCGGCGGCGAAACTTCCGAAAGAACGGCGTAGTAGAAGATGAACATGTGAGCCGCGAAATCCGGCACCCCGAGCTTTGTCAGGGCCGGCGCGGCAATGACCGCGCAGATGATGTAGGACGCGGTCACCGGCACGGCGAGTCCGATGATCCAGACAACGAGCGATGTATAAATCGCGGTCAACAGAAGGCTGCCGCCGGCAAAATCGATCACGATCGAGGAGAACTTCAGGCCGAGGCCGGTCAGCGTGACGATGCCGACGATGATGCCGGCGGCCGCGCAGGTCGTCGCCGCACTTAATACGCCGATCGAGCCGTCCGCCATGGCAGCCGTGAGCTTCCTGGACGACGGTACCCGGAGCTGTCCGGCTGGCGTCAGGCCGATAAAGGCAAGCGCGCCGATAACAACAAGAATTACGAATGCGAAATAGGTCTCGAACTCGATTGAAAAGGCCGATCCTCTGATTCCGGGGATCATGAACAGTGCCGAAGCACCTGCACCGATCACGAGAAGCGGAATCAACAGCCGGCGCGGACCAAGCGTGGTATCCGGCGCAAGCGCGCTCATGGTGAAGGCCAGAATTGTTGAATAGAACACCGAGAGCATCGGCGAATAGCCGATCACCATGAAGACGATGACCGCGATCAGCGAGACGAAATGGAAGCCGTAACGCTTCGTCATTTCCCACACGGTCATTTCGGGCTTAAACACGACCTCGTGCGCGCCGAAACGCATTGCGTCGAGCTCGACCATGAACAGCAGCGACAGGTAGTAGAGACAGGTCGGGATGGTCGCCATCCAGATGACGTCGAGGTAACTGATCTTGAGAAATTCGGCGATCAGGAACGCCGCCGCGCCAAGCACCGGCGGCGAAATGATCGCGCCGAGCCCGCCGGCCGCGAGCAGCCCGCCGGCGGAATTTTTCTCGAAGCCGGCTTTTGCCAGCATCGGATAGGCGACTGTGCCGATCATCACTGTGGTCGCAACACCGGAACCGGACGGTCCGCCGAGTAGAAATGACGAGGCCACCACGGCGCGGCCGGCGCTCGAGGGCTTGCCGCCCATCACCCCGAGCGAGAAATCGATGAAGAATTTGCCGGCGCCGGAATGCTGCAGAACCGCGCCGTAGATCGTGAACATGATGATGAGCGTCGCCGAGACGTCGACCGGAACGCCGAAAATGCCTTCCAGCGTGATGAACAGGTGGCCGACCAGCCGCGATATGTCATAGCCGCGATGGGTCCACGGCGGCGGCAGATCGGGACCGAAATAGGCGTAGAGAATGAAACACACGGCCACGAGTGGCATGACCCACCCGGTCGTGCGCCGTGCCGCTTCCAGGACGAGCACGATGAAAATGGCGCCGAGGATCACGTCCCATTTTTCCGGCACCGCCGCGCGATCGGTGAAATCGTCGCCCTGCGCGAGCGCATAGATAATGGTGGCGATGCCAAGCAGCGGCGGAATGACGTCGAACCACTGGATGCGATTGCGGTAGCGGGCGGAGACGGGAAAGAGCAGAAAGCTCAACAGCAGGACAAATGCGACATGCGTGTAGCGAAGTGGAATCGTCGGCACGATGTCGTAAGCGGCGTAAAGGTGAAACAGCGTCATCGCGACCGCGATCCCAGTCACGACAATGCCCACCCAGCCGGAAAGCCGGTTTGTGGCGCCTTCTTCCTGCTGAACGTATTCCTCGGCCTTGCGCAGCTGCTCTTCGGAAATGACCTCCGAGCCAGCGGCCGCCCTCGCCTCTTCCGCCATCGTCCCCTCGCCTGGCAGCGGTGTCACCCCGCCTTCGGGCGGCACGCTAGCACGGGCTAAAGCGGGGGAATACCTGCGGAAAATGCCACCTTTGGCGGAGTCACGGCCGTCCAAGCAGGATAGCGAGCCCGGCGGCCAAAAACGGCAGCGGCAGCGACACCAATGCGCGCAGCCAGACGACGCGCGCCGGCATCATCGGGACTTCCCAGATCACCAGGCGGTGGATCGCATACAACGCCCAAGCGGTTGAGTACGCGATCACCTGTGGCGCGCCGGCTCCGCTCTTGAGCGCCGCCGCACCGATGGAGAAGCCGACCACCGGGCCGCCCGGCGTGAGCGCCCCACCCAGCGTCGCGATCACGATCCCCAACAGACCGGATTCCGGGCCCAGCCATGGCGCGATCCACTCGTTCGGTAGCGCTTCTGCGACGAATCCTGAACCGACCACACCGATGCCAATCCGCGGCAGCAGCAGGACAAACTCCATGACGCCGACATGCACACCGTCATTCAGCAAGACACGCCCGCGCGTGGCAGCAATGACGGCTAGAACGCCGACGACCCCCCACAGCAGGATGTTGATGGCGAGCGTCATTTGATTTCGTCGCGATACTGGTAGCCGGCGCGAACGACGATCCGGGCAAGCAGGCCCGCGACGATTGGAAGCGGTATCGCAGCAACGATCCGCCAGATCACGAAATCTGTACCGAAGAACGGCAATTCCCAGACCACCGCGCGCGTGTAGCCGATGAGCGTCCAGCTGACGATGAATGCGACCACCGCGCCGGCATCAGCCCCCATAACGAGAAAGGCGCTGGCGACCGGATAAATGGTGATGGGTCCTCCGGGCAGGAGAAAACCAAAAAACGCGGCGATTAGCAGTCCGGTAAAGCCGGATTCGTGGCCGACCCAACGCGCCACCATCTCTCGCGGCAGCAGTAAAGTGACGAAGGCGCCGATCAAGCAACCGGCCAACACCTTCGGCAGCATCTCGCCGAAGAGCGAAACGTCGCTGACAAGAACATCGAAAAAGTGCTGGCGCCCGTCGCGCAGATAGACCGTGGCAGCAGCGGCGAACGCAAGGATGGCGATGATCGCAGTCGACCAATCGAAGGCGCGGCGGCGGCGTGATGGAGGCGGCGGGCTCAATGTGGTGTGCACACTAGTCGACTCGGATTGGAATGTCTGCCGCTTCCCGGTTGACCCTGCATTGCACCGCCGATAGCTTCACAGCGATGGGGATGGGGTCCCCCGAGAACCGCCCGAAAGGGGCTGATGACTCCTACCGTGCAACATGGCGGTAGGAATCTGTCCGCCGCAGGGCGGTTTTTCCATGCCCTGAGACAGCGAGGATCTGATCGATGGGCTTTTTGATCGTGTTTATTGGCGGCGGCATCGGCGCGGCATTGCGCCATGGATTCAATCTCGTCTTCGCACGCCTGCTTGGCACCTCATTCCCTCACGCAACTCTTTTCGAGAATGTCAGCGGCTCTGTCGTCATGGGCATGCTCGTGGCGTTGTTCGCTTTCAGGAGCGGAATTCCACACCATTGGCAGCTGTTCCTCACCACCGGGATTCTCGGCGGCTACACGACCTTCTCGACCTTCTCGCTCGATGTGGCTGTGCTTTACGAGCGCGGCGAGATTGGTCTCGCCGCGCTCTATGTGCTGTTGTCGGTCGTATTGTCGATCGGCGGCTTGTTCGGCGGCCTCGCGCTCGTGCGCGGGCTTACCTAATCCATCGGCCGCATGCCGAGCTTGTCGAGCAGGGCTATGTCGCGATCACGGCCGGGATTTGGCGTCGTAAGCAACTTGGGCCCGTAGAAGATCGAATTTGCGCCGGCCAGAAAACAAAGCGCCTGCGTCTCCTCGCTCATGTCCTCGCGGCCCGCCGAAAGACGCACAACCGACGCCGGCATGCAGATGCGCGCAACCGCGATCGTGCGCACAAAATCGAGCGGATCGAGCATCTCTGCCGTCGCAAGAGGTGTTCCTTCCACGCGCACCAGCATATTGATCGGCACGCTTTCCGGGTGCGCCGACAAGCTGGCAAGGGTCGCAATCATACCGATGCGGTCTTCCGGGCTCTCGCCCATCCCGACAATTCCGCCGCAGCAGACGTGGATACCGGCGTTGCGCACGTGCTCAAGCGTGTCGAGCCGGTCCTGGTACATGCGCGTGGTGATGATCTCGCCGTAGAATTCGGGCGAGGTGTCGAGGTTGTGATTGTAGTAGTCGAGGCCGCAATGTTTCAGCCGGCGCGCCTGATCACCCGTCAACATGCCGAGCGTGACGCAGGTCTCCATCCCGAGCGCCTTGACGCCCTCAACCATGGCACAAACCTTGTCGAGGTCGCGGTCTTTCGGCGAGCGCCACGCCGCACCCATGCAGAAGCGTGAGGCACCGCCAGCTTTGGCCGCGCGCGCCTCGGCGAGCACGGCATCGAGCTCCATCACTTTTTCCGCCTTGATGCCGGTATCGAATTTCGCCGACTGCGGGCAATAGGCGCAATCCTCGGGGCAACCGCCGGTCTTGATCGACAGCAGCGTCGAGATCTGCACCTCGGAGGGATCGAAGTTTTCGCGGTGGATCTGCGCCGCACGGAAAATGAGCTCAGGAAATGGCAACGCAAACAGGGCCCGCACTTCTGCGCGCGTCCAGTCGTGTCGTGGCACGCTAGATGCTGCGAGCGGCGGCGTGTGATGCGACAGCGACATTCCCGAGAGCTCCGGCCGGTTCTGGTCAGCCTTATACCAAGATGAAGCCCGGACTGCGCAAGGTTTTCACGCGATTGAGCGGTTCTTGCCGGCGTGTTAGCGTGCTGCAGGAAACGCGAGGGAACGTTGAGCTATGAACAAGCTACTTTTCGGCGCTATCGCGCTTGTGGTCCTCGCCACGTCTGCCTTTGCCCAAAAGGGGATGGCGAGCAAAGACAGCGAACCCCTGATGATTCTGGAAAGGGAAAAGAAACAGCAGGCCGAGCAGGTCGATCGGCAGTACCAGCGAGCTATAGAGCGCTCACGCAAGGGTGGGGACACGGCAGCGGCGCGGAGCGACCCATGGGCGAACATGCGTGCGCCGAATGACGGCAAGCGCTAGACAACGGCGCGCCTGAACGCGCTCGCATGATCCGCTTCGCCGCAGTGCTGGCTGGCCGCGGTTCTCTTCTGACTTGGCCAGTAAACTTGGCGAACCGTTACCACCAGTGGCGCCGCCAGCCCCAATACGGACGGTAGTACGGGCGGTAATACGGGCCGCCGTAGTAAACGACTGCCGGTGGACCGTAATAGACCGGGCCATCGACCACATCCGGCCCTTCGATCACATCCGCCCCTTGTTGGTATGCAGGGCGTGGTGCAACCGCCGCTACGCGCTGCTGCGGCACGCGGCCGCTCATATCGAGCGCAGTCTGGATCGCGAAACCTCGTTTGTCCTGCCAGGCGACCTCGCACCAGCCCCCGTCGCACGCTGTGGCATCGACCAGGCTGCCGCCCGGAATCTTGGCAACGATCTCGCTTCCGGTACCGGGCGCCGCGCGTAAGTTGACGGTTGAAGCAACGTAGGCCGGTTTGGCGGCGGCAACGCCCGTCATGAGCACGACTGCCCCGAAACACAACAATGAAGATTTGCCGTTCGACCAGACACTCATGAGCCCACCTCCGCTCCATGTGCTGCATTGAGCAGCGGCAGGACGGTGGGAACCAAAATCGGCGGAATCGCGGCAATGGAAAAGAGCCGCGGAATCAGCAGTCTGTTATCGCGGAGCAGCGGCGATGTTTCCGCCGTCAACGGTCAAAACAGCACCCGTCGTCTTGCGTGCGAGCGCGAGGCTGACGAAGGCTTCCGCAACGTCTTCGGCCAGAACCTCTCGACCAAGAAGATTGCCGGCGAGATAGTCGTGCTCGCTCAACCCGCGCGCCCTCGCGCGTTTCTTGATCAGGGCATCGGTCAGCAGTCCTGAACGAATGCGGTCTGCATTTACGGCGTTGGAGGTGATGCCGTCGCCGCCATGATCGACGGCATACTGGCGCATCAGAGCCAAAGTCGCGGCTTTCGGTAATCCGTAGGGGCCAAAATCAGGGCCTGGATTGATTGCCTGCTTGGAAACATTGAACAACAAAACACCACCGCTGCCCTGCCGGCGCATGACTTTTACGGCTGCCTGCGCGACATACTGGTGCGCAAAGAAATTAAGTTCGAAGCTTTTCCGCAACGCTGCATCGTCGACATCGCCAATCCGTCCCTGCCAGGCAGCACCGGCGTTTGAAACCACGATGTCCACCCCGCCATGCGTTGCGATGACGGCATCGAAAGCGGCGGCAACCGATCGTGGATCAGTTACGTTGCAGCCGACGCCGAAAGCGTTCAGAGGTTTGGCGGCAAGCTTCGTGCGAGGCGCATCGAGATCAAAAAGAGCTACCTCGGCGCCGCGCGCGCGAAAGGCCGCGGCGGTAGCAAGCCCGATCGTACCGGCACCACCGGTGACGACGACAACCTGTCCCTGCAACAGCTGCGGCTTTCGGCCCGCGAGCTTTGCCTGCTCAAGCGACCAGTACTCGATCTCGAACTGGTCGCGCTCGGAAATGCTCTCGAATCGCCCGCCTTTTTCCGCGTTCGAAATCACCGAAATCGTGGTTTCCGCGATGTCGGTGGCAATGTGCGCATCTCTTGCGGTTGCGCCAACACCGAACAGGCCGACGCCCGGCACCAGAATGACGCGCGGCATCGCATCGAGGGGCCGCTTTTTCGGGGCAGCGCTTGCATTGTGCCGCGCAAAGTAGCGTCGATAGTCGGCCTGGTATCTTTGGACGGCCCTGCGGGTTTTTCCTGCAAATGCGTCGAGACTGCCCGCATCGGGCGCCGGCAAAATCAGCGGTCGCGGCTTTGTGCGAATGACATGATCCGGCGTCACCGGGCCTTGCCGGCTGTAGCGCGCGAGCTCACGGCCGTTGACGTAAGCAAGCACCTGGTCATTCGCTCGATGCGCCAACACGAAGTGCTGCCCGGGCTTGCTGACGCAGCCTCGCAACACCGGCGCGATGTCGATGGCCGTCGCGAGTATCTTTGGCAGCTTCACGGCGACTGCACGCCGCTGTCGCAGTCCTCGCAGCGCCCGCTCTGCCAGACCAACCAGATCTATCATGCGGCCGTAGGCTTCGCGCGCGCTGGCGCCGAACGTGAAGATCCCGTGCTTATGCAGAATCAGTCCTTCGCATTGTGGATGGGCGTCGAAGACCTCTTTGGCTTCTCGAGCCAGCGCGAAGCCAGGCATCACGTAGGGCACGATGGCGGCGCGCGATCCATAGACCTTTCGGCAAAGCGCCATGCCGTCAGGCCGGTCGCACAAGGCGAGAACGGCATTGGCATGCGTATGGTCGACGAATTTGTGGGGGATGAACGCATGCAACAAGGTTTCGACCGACGGATTAGGTGCGGCGCTGTCGAGCAGGCTGGCCCGCTGAATCGCAACCATCTCATCGTCGTCCAGGGCTTTTAGTCCGGCGAGCTTCAGCAACGGGGCAAGACGCACGGCCGGCAGGCCGGGCGGCTCGATTGTCGCCATGTCCCAGCCAGAGCCTTTTACGCACAGCACCTTTGCCGGCTCCCCGCCGGGATCGCGCATGACGGTTTTGACCGAGGTATTGCCGCCGCCATGCTGGACCAGGCGCGGATCACCGCCAAGCAGACGCGTCGTATAGGTGCGCAGAGCCAGATCTTCGTTGACGCCCTGCGAACGATAGGATTTGACCGCGGCCCGGGCGTCGCGGTCGGACCACAGGTTACGCATGGGCTTTGCTCTCGGTGGTGCGAGCACCTTCCGGGAAAAGCCGGCGCAATCCCTGCAACGAGGCCTCGCAAACCCCGCGTTCCGTCACCAGCCCGCTGACAAGATGCGCAGGCGTGACATCGAATGCGTAGTTGGCCATTGCGCTGCCCTCCGGAGCGATTTCGACCTGCACGATTGTCCCATCAGGAAGACGCCCGCTGATGCGCGACAATTCCGATGCATCGCGCTGCTCGATCGGTATGTCCGCAACACCGTCATCGGTGCGCCAGTCGATCGACGGCGACGGCAGCGCGACATAGAACGGAATCCCGTTGTCCTTCGCGGCGAGCGCTTTGAGATAAGTACCGATTTTATTGCAGACATCGCCACGTGCCGTCGTGCGGTCTGTTCCGACAATGACCAGATCGACCATGCCATGCTGCATCAGATGTCCGCCGGCATTGTCGGCGACGACCGTGTGGGAAACACCATGCTGCCCCAGTTCCCACGCGGTTAGGCTCATTCCTTGATTCCGTGGTCTCGTCTCATCGACCCAGACATGAATCGGCAGGCCACTATCATGTGCCTTGTAGATCGGCGCCAACGCCGTGCCCCAATCGACCGTTGCAAGCCAGCCAGCGTTGCAATGCGTGAGTACGTTCAATCGATCCTTGCCGGATTTCTTCCCGGCGACGCTGCGTAGGATTTCCAAGCCGTGATCGCCGATGGCAGCATTGATTGCCACGTCCTCCTCGCAGATTTCGGCGGCGCGCCGGTAAGCTGCCTCGAGGCGCCCTTCTCGCTTGCGATTGCGAAGATGGGACCGCATCACGTCGAGCGCCCAGCGTAGGTTAACAGCGGTAGGTCGGCTCGCCAGCAGAGCATCGTATGCTTGATCGAGCGACTGATCCGACGGATCGGCAGCCATCGCCAGACAAATCCCGTAAGCGGCAGTGGCGCCGATTAAAGGCGCACCGCGCACCTGCATGGTTTTGATCGCGGTCACGGCGTCAGCCAGATCGCGCAGGTCGACGGTCTCGAACCGGTGCGGCAGCAGTGTTTGGTCGATTATCCGGACCGTTCTGCCATCGTCCGCAAGCCAGATCGTGCGATAGGGCTTACTGTTCACACGCATGGTGGCCGTTATAGCCGAGACCGCTCCGCGCGCCTACGTCTCGGGCCGGTGTGGCTCCGGCAATCTGCCGGTCGCCTCCAGCGGAGCCCACGCGATTTTCTTGTAGTCGAATCCCATCTCGATCGTCGGCTTGATGATCGCAAAGTAAGGCGAGATGTCGAAATCGCGCGGGGCATAAAGTGAGCTGTGACGGATGTGATAGATCTCGCGCCGGGCTTTTGCGCTTTCGACGTGCTCGATTGCGGGCAGGATCGGATAACCGACGGCGGCGAAAGCTTCCGCAATCAGTGCCGAGCAGATGAGCTTGGTGGGATCGCCGGAGCCGAGCGCGATCATGCGGCGGCGGAAGCGTTGCGGTACCGGCAACGGCACCAGATAGCGGCCGAGGTCGACGATATTCTTGAGGTCGTATTGCAGCCCGATGCGTTCGATGGCGTAGTCGCACACCGTCTGCCTGTCGTCGGGCGACAGACCGACCGGGCGGCAGATGCGGGTGTGATAGTCGAAATAAGTGGACAGCGGCACGGTGACGATACCGGCCTCAAGATTGGATTCCACCAGATCGCATGGCTCGCCTTTCGACGAGACCTGCCCGTCGAGTGGCCCAACGTAAAGCGCTGCATGCGACCACGTCGACTGCGTCAGGTACTTGATCACGCCTGCGATGTGCGTGCGTCCTTCGATCAAAAGAATATCGCCGGGCTTGATCAGGGCCCGTAACGCCTCCGGATCGGCCGGCGTGAACGGCTCATAACCGGACGCCGGCCTCTGCAGATAGGCCGCAATATGCCGCCCGACACGATCGAGCACCCATGTCATGGACGCGTGCCCCGAAGATCGACCCCATAGAAGTCGAACAGTATTTTTGAAGCGCAGGCAATACCGCCGCAGCGATCAGCAGCTATTGGATGAATTGACGCACTTCTGGTTTCTGTGGCGCCAAATACAAATGGCCCGGAAATCGGGCCATTTGTACTGCGCTTATCATGCCCTATTCCGCCGCTTCCATCCGTTGGCTGGCTGCCTCGACTTTCGCGGCGCAGAACTTGAATTCGGGAATCTTGCCGAACGGATCGAGCGCCGGATTAGTGAGAATGTTCGCCGCCGCCTCGACATAGGCGAAGGGGATGAACACAACGCCGTCCGGAATTCCATCATCCTGACGCGAGTTGAGCTCAACAGTGCCGCGCCGGGTGGTCACGCGAATCATGTCGCCGGGCTTGATGCCGAGCTTGGTGATAGTGCCACGTGACACCGCCGCAATCGCCGCCGGCTCCAGTGCATCGAGAACCGTTGCGCGCCGCGTCATAGCACCCGTGTGCCAATGCTCGAGCTGCCGGCCGGTTGTGAGAATGAATGGATATTCGTGATCCGGCGTTTCGTTCGGCGGCTGCAATTTCGCCGCAACAAGCTTGCCGAAGCCGCCGGGACGCGGGAAGCCCTTGTCGAACACCACATCGCGGCCGGGCTTGTCGATCGCGTCAGCCGGATAAGTCACCGCGCTTTCCCGTTCGACCCGCTCCCACGGGATGTTGTCGAGTGACGGCATTAATGACGCCATCTCGGTATAGATCTCACCCGGATGCTGGTAGTTCCAGTTGAGGCCCATACGCCGCGCGAGTTCCTGCGTGATCCACCAGTCGAGCTTCGCGCCACCCGGCAACGGCAACGCCGCGCGGCCCATCTGCACCTGGCGATTGGTGTTGGTGACGGTCCCGTCTTTCTCCGGCCAGGCCGACGCCGGCAGGATCACGTCGGCATAGACGGCCGTCTCGGTCAGGAAGAGGTCCTGCACTACGAGGTGCTCGAGGTGAGCAAGCGCCTCACGCGCGTGGTTGAGATCGGGGTCGGACATCGCCGGGTTTTCACCGAGGATGTACATGCCCTTGATCGTGTCGGCATGGACCGCGTCCATGATCTCGACGACGGTGAGACCCTTCTTCGGATCGAGCCTGGCGTTCCAGAGCTTTTCGACCTTGGCGCGGATCTCCGGATCCTCCACCGACCTGTAGTCGGGGAAGAACATCGGGATGAGGCCGGCGTCGGATGCGCCCTGCACGTTGTTCTGGCCGCGGAGCGGATGCAGGCCGGTGCCCGGACGGCCGATCTGGCCGGTGATAAGTGACAAAGCGATCAGGCAACGTGCATTGTCGGTGCCGTGCGTGTGTTGCGACACGCCCATGCCCCAGAAGATGATGGCGCTCTCGGCGCGAGCGTAGGTGCGCGCTACTTCGCGCAGCGTATCGGCCGGAATGCCGCAGATCGGCGCCATTTCCTCCGGCGTGAAATCCTTGATGCTCTCCGAAAACGGTCCGAAGCCTTCGACGTAGGTCTGGATGTATTGCTGGTCGTAGAGCTTCTCGGTGACGATGACGTTGAGCATGGCGTTGAGCATCGCAACGTCGGCACCGTTCTTGAACTGCATCATGCGCCAGGCATGACGCTTGAGCGCTTGCCCGCGCGGATCCATAACGATCAGCTTGGCACCACCCTTGGCGGCCTGCTTGAAGAAGGTCGCAGCGACCGGATGGTTCTCGGTCGGATTGGCGCCGATGACAATGATGACATCGGAATTCTTGCACTCGTTAAACGTGGCCGACACCGCGCCTGACCCGACACCTTCAAGCAGTGCCGCAACCGACGACGCGTGGCAAAGCCGCGTGCAGTGGTCGACATTGTTGGTGCCGAAGCCAGCGCGCACCAGCTTTTGGAACAGATAGGCTTCTTCGTTCGAGCACTTGGCCGAGCCGAAGCCGGCCAGTGCCTTCGGCCCGTCGCGGTCGCGGATCTTCTTCAGGCCCGCTGCCGCCTTATCGAGCGCTTCTTCCCAGGTGGCCTCACGGAAATGCGTCCACGGATTCATCGGATCGATGGACTCGTGCGGCACCTTCGGCACGCCTTCCTTGCGGATCATCGGCTTGGTGAGCCGCTGCGGATTGTGCACGTAGTCGAAGCCGAAGCGGCCCTTCACACAGAGGCGATTCTCATTTGCCGGGCCGTTGCGGCCGGTCACATAGAGCAGCTTGTCGTTCTTGATGTGATACGTGAGCTGGCAGCCGACGCCGCAATAGGGGCACACGCTGTGCACCTCGCGGTCGGGAAACTCGGTACGGACGTTCTTATCGTTGACCAAAGTCGCCGGCATCAGCGCGCCGGTCGGGCAGGCCTGCACGCATTCGCCGCAGGCGACGCAGGTCGACTGACCCATCGGGTCGTCGAAGTCGAAGACGATCTTCTCGCCGTGGCCACGCCCGGCCATGCCAATGACGTCGTTGACCTGCACTTCGCGGCAGGCGCGGACGCAGAGATTGCACTGGATGCAGGCGTCGAGATTGACCGCCATCGCGGGGTGGCTGCGGTCGGGCACCGGCATTTTCTCACGCTCAGGGAAACGGCCGACGTCGATGCCCATCCGGTCGGCCCAGCTCCAGAATTTCGACTGCGGATCGCGCGAGGTTGCACGCTCCGGCTGATCCGTGACCAAGAGCTCGAAGACCATCTGGCGCGCGGTCTTGGCGCGGTCGGAGGTCGCTTTCACTTTCATGCCTTCGGACGGCTTGCGGATGCAGCTCGCCGCGAGCACGCGCTCGCCTTCGATTTCCACCATGCAAGCGCGGCAGTTGCCATCGGCGCGATAACCGGGCTCCGGCGAATAGCACAGATGCGGGATCTCGATACCGTGCCGCTTGGCGACCTGCCATATGGTCTCGCCCTGCGACGCCTCAACCTCTTTGCCGTCGAGCGTGAATTTCACCGTCGCAGCTTTGCCGTTCGTAGCCATGATCACCAGCTTCCCAATGGCTTGGTCAATTCGTCCGGAAAATATTTAAGCACGCACAACAGCGGATTGGGTGCCGCCTGCCCAAGCCCGCAAATAGATGCGTCGCGCATGGCGGTCGACAGCTCTTCGAGCAGCTTCACGTCCCATGGACCCTTGGCCATTAATTTGGCCGCTTTCTCGGTCCCGACCCGGCAAGGCGTGCACTGGCCGCAGCTCTCATCCTCGAAGAACTGCATCAGATTCAACGCGGCAGCCTTTATGTCGTCCTTGTCGGAGAGAATCACAACCGCGTGCGAACCCACGAAACAGCCATATTTTTCAAGGGTTCCGAAATCGAGCGGAATGTCCGCCATAGACGCCGGCAGGATGCCGCCAGATGGCCCGCCCGGCAGATAGCCCTTGAACTCATGGCCGTCCTGCATGCCGCCGCAGAACTCGTCGATCAGCTCACGCATGGTGATCCCGGCCGGTGCCAGCTTGACGCCGGGATTCTTCACGCGACCGGAGACCGAAAAGCTGCGGAAACCTTTTCGATCGTGGCGGCCCTGCGACGTCGCCCACTCGGCACCCTTCTCGATGATGTCGCGGATCCAGAACATCGTCTCGACGTTCTGCTCAAGCGTCGGTCGGCCGAACAAGCCGACCTGCGCGACATAAGGCGGACGATGCCGCGGCAATCCGCGTTTGCCTTCGATCGATTCGATCATCGCGGATTCTTCGCCACAGATGTAAGCGCCGGCACCGCGCCGCAGATAAAGTTGGGTATGAGGTGACAGACCCGCGTTTTCGACCTTCGCGATCTCATCGGCAAGCATAAGCCGGAGCTCGGGGTATTCGTCGCGGACGTAGATATATGTCTCGCGCGCTTCGACGACCCAGGCTGCGATCAATGTGCCTTCGATGAAGCGGTGCGGATCGCGCTCGAGATAATAGCGATCCTTGAACGTGCCGGGCTCGCCTTCGTCGGCGTTGACCGCAAACATGCGCGGCGCAGGCTCAGCGCGAACGAGCGCCCATTTGCGGCCGGTCGGAAAACCCGCACCGCCGAGACCGCGCAGCCCTGCATCGCTCACGATCTTGATGAGTTCGTCGCGGGTACGCTTATCGGTCAAACAACTTTTAAGAACCGCATAGCCGCCAGCTTTCTGGTAAGCGTCAAAATCGACGTCAGGCTTCCACGCGTGTGCGTGCGGTTTAGCCTTCACAGCGGCGGTTACGGTATCGACCGTCGCCTTCACGGTCTGGACATGACCGACCGCGCAGACCGGCGCGCGATCGCAGCCACCCATGCAGGGCGCATGCACAACGCGCACCTCGCGCTCGAGCTTGTTCGACAAATCCTTCATGAGTTTTTCGGCGCCGGCCATGGCGCACGACAGCGAATTGCACACGCGCACGGTAATCGGCGGTGGCGGCAGCTCGCCTTGCTTCACGACATCAAAGTGCGCATAGAAAGTCGCGACCTCGTAAACCTCGGTCAGCGCCATCTTCATTTCCGCAGCGAGCGCCGCGAGATGCGCGGCGGAGAGATAGCCGTACTGATCCTGAATGAGATGCAGATGCTCGATCAGAAGATCGCGGCGGCGTGGCCGGTCTGTCAGAAGGGTACGAATTTCGTCGAGCGCCTGCGGGTCGACTTGGCGACCTTTAGGTGTGCGCGGTGGACGGCGGCGGCCGCCATTTTCTTTGGTACCCGCCCGCGGCGGATTTTGCATGTTCATCGCCTTACCTCGGGCACGATTTGAAGCCGTTCTAAAAACTAGACAATCCCGTCATCGGTATGGGTCGATAGAGAGTTTCTATCAAAATTACGTGTGTTACTGCTTATTTCTTTAGCAACAACGACCTAAGTGCTATACTAACCTCCTGATTCATAAGGACTATAGAGCTTGATCGACAAGCTTGAGTTCATATTGGCTTTGGCGCGCGAAAAACACTTCGGACGCGCCGCTGAAGCGTGCGGAGTGACGCAACCCACGCTTTCCGCCGGGGTGAAGCAACTTGAGGACCAGATGGGCGTCTTGCTGGTTAACCGGGGCTCGCGGTTCCAGGGATTCACACCCGAAGGCCAGCGGGTTCTCGAATGGGCCCGGCGCATCGTCGGTGATAGCCGCACGATGCGAGAGGAGATCAATTCTCTAAGGCTTGGCTTGTCCGGACGCTTGCGCCTGGCCGCGATTCCAACGGCGCTGGCGATGGTGGCTTCGCTTACGACCCCGTACCGCGAAAAGCACCCCAACGTTCAATTCACGATCTACTCCCGCACATCGATTGAAGTGCTCGAGCTGCTCGACAATCTCGAGATCGACGCAGGCATCACCTATGTTGAAAACGAACCGCTTGGGCGCGTCAGCACCGTGCCGCTGTACCGAGAGCATTACCGATTGCTGACGTCTGCCGATGCACCACTCGGCAATCGTGAGACAGTCACGTGGTCCGAAATAGCTCAGGTACCTTTGTGTCTGCTGACGCCGGATATGCAGAACCGCCGAATCATCGATCGTCTGCTCAAAGGAGCAGGTGGTGAATCGCGGCCGACGCTAGAATCCGATTCAATGATCTTGCTGTTCTCGCACGTACGCACAGGCCGTTGGGCAAGCGTCATGCCTGCCATGATTGCTGACACTTTGGGTTTGACCGATACGATTCGTGCGATCCCGATCACGCAACCCAAAGCCGTCCAAACGATCGGTCTTGTCGTTCCCCAACGCGAGCCCATGACACCGATCACTGCTGCGTTGGTGGGCGAAGCGCGTCGCCTGGCACCAAAACTGTCAGGCTGAGCCTGTCCGTCGGTCGATAATGACGATTACGAGCTAGACCGGCGCGATCGAAGGTGACGGCAGCGTGACGAGGTTGTTGTCATCCTCGCCGTGGCTTTTGTTCTTCTGGCTGCGCGTGGACTTACCCTTGGTACTCGTCTCTTTGCGCAATTTCATGCGTCGCTCGTAGAACGTGACGATGTTGCGCGCGGTCTGTTGGCTGAGCTTGCGATAGCGCTCGAACGCTACCGTGATGTCATCGGGCTGAAGATTCCGGTTGGCGGCGAACATAACCAGCATTTCACGCGCCGTCGTCCACGAGCATCCGGCGGCCTTGGCCAGCAACAACAGCATGTCCTCGCCCTCGTCGAGCAAAGCGCGCTCGACCAGATCAACCGGGAAGACGCCCAGGCGGGCGAGCGCGACCACGGTTTTTTCAAAGTCCTGCGCGTGGGCGGGGCCGTGAACGCTGGCCTCGGTAATCGGTCGAACATTGAACCGGCGCTTGGCTTCACGAACGGCAACGGCGTGCGCGCGGGAACCCTTGCGGACCTCGCGTTGCATCGCAGTTGCAACGTCGTCGACGGTGTCACGGATTGCGGCGCCCATCTGCGGATTGGCGGCTTCAAGCTTGGCGCGCACCTTCGACGAGGCGGCTTCCAGCAACTTGATGAAATATTGCCGCGGAAGGTCGCTGCGCTCGCCAAGCGCGAGGGTCAGCTTGCGGTCGTAGCGCGCGCGGGTGGTCAGTTTGCCGTAGCCGGCGAGAGAAAACCGTGCGCCTTTGTTCTTCACGACTTTATGGACAACCCGCTGATCGCCGCGCTCGACTAGGACGTCCGTCACCTTTTCGCTCAGTTTCAGGCGCTGGGCGATCGCGTAAAGGTGGTCCTGACTCTTGGTCGTGGCGTTTTCAACGAGATCGTCGTCAGTCAGGCGTCCCGAGTAGATGAGGACAGGCTCCGCCACCTCGATCGCATTATCGAACGCGAGCGAGCGAATAAGCAGCGGGGGAGCATTGTCGATAACGGACAGCCGATGCGCGAGCTTGGCGCGCGCCTTGACCTCAATGTCGGCGGCAAGGCGGCGCAACACGTCATCAAACAGCGAAATCTGTTCATCGGAATAGGCGCGCGATCCGCTCGCAAACAGGTCGGTGACCCGATCAATGATCTTGAGTCGGTGCTTGGCGCTCGCGCCGGCGACCGGGCTGATCAGCTCATCGAGAAGCGAACGGCTTTCGGCAAACGCGACAGCTGTGTTGGATCCGGTGCTCGTTGCCATGGCAAGTACTTGCTACTCAATGAGAATTACGGTCGCCGCCCCAACCACTTGGCGCGGAGCGGGTAGCAACCTACCGCAAAGGTGCGAAAACTCGCTGTACGCGACCGGTCAAAAAAACCGAAAAATTTTAGGAAATTTGTACCCAACTGCGGCGCGAGGCAGCGCCGCCGGATGCAAAAAGGGCCCGATTTCCCGGGCCCTTGTGGTTGCGGCAGCACGTTAGCAGTCTTTAGAACAAGCCAACGATCTTGCCGTCCTTGACGTCGATCGAGTCTGCGGAGGGCACCTTCGGCAGGCCCGGCATGGTGAGGATCTCTCCGCAGATCGCCACCACGAATTCGGCGCCGGCCGACAGCCGCACTTCGCGCACGTTGATGGTGTGGTCAGCTGGCGCCCCCTTGGCGTCTGGATTGGTCGAGAATGAGTACTGGGTCTTGGCGATACAAATCGGTAACTTGCCATAACCCATTTCCTCCCAGCTCTTGAGCTGGTCCTTTACAGACTTGTCGGCAGTCACGTTCTTAGCGCGGTAGATTTCACGCGCAATCGTATCGATCTTTTCGAATAGAGGCGTTTCGTCGGGATAGAGGAACTTGAGCTTGCTCTTACCCTGATCGATCACCTTTACCACTGTCTTGGCCACGTCGGCCGCACCGGCCCCGCCCATCGCCCAGTGATCGGCCATCAGTGCCTCGACACCGAGCGCCTTGCACTTTTCCTTGACCAGCGCGATTTCGGCGTCGGAGTCAGCGGAAAAACGATTGATCGAGACGACCGCTGGCAGACCGAACTTCTTCACGTTCTCGACGTGCCGCTGCAAGTTAGCCATGCCGGCTTCCAGTGCCTTGAGGTTCTCGGTCTTGAGGTCTTCTTTCTTGACGCCGCCGTGCATCTTGAGCGCGCGAATAGTGGCAACCAGCACCACGCAATCGGGAGTAAGGCCAGCCTTGCGGCATTTGATATCGATGAATTTCTCGCCGCCAAGGTCGGCACCGAACCCCGCCTCCGTCACAACATAGTCGGCGAGCTTGAGCGCGGTCGTAGTCGCCAACACCGAGTTGCACCCGTGCGCGATATTGGCGAAGGGACCGCCGTGAATAAACGCGGGCGTGCCCTCGAGCGTCTGCACGAGGTTCGGCGCGAGAGACTCCTTGAGCAATGCTGTCATGGCGCCGTGCGCTTTGAGGTCGCGCGCGCGAACTGGCTTTCGGTCGCGCGTATAGGCGACGATAATGTTGCCAAGCCGTTCCTTGAGGTCGTCGAGATTCTTGGCAAGACAGAAGATCGCCATCACTTCCGAAGCGACCGTGATGTCGAAGCCCGCCTCGCGCGGATAACCGTTAGCCACACCGCCGAGCGAGCAGACGATTTCGCGTAGGGCGCGGTCGTTCATGTCCATGACGCGGCGCCAGGTCACGCGCCGCGAGTCGATGCCGAGCGCATTGCCCCAATAGATGTGATTGTCGATCAGCGCCGACAGCAGGTTGTGCGCCGAGGTGATCGCGTGAAAATCGCCTGTGAAATGCAGGTTGATGTCTTCCATTGGCACGACCTGGGCGTAGCCGCCGCCGGCGGCGCCGCCTTTCATGCCGAACGAGGGCCCAAGGCTCGGTTCGCGCAGGCAGAGCATCGCCTTCTTGCCGATGTGATTGAGCGCGTCGGTCAGGCCGACGGTGGTCGTCGTCTTGCCCTCGCCCGCCGGTGTCGGCGTGATTGCAGTGACCAGGATCAGCCTGCCATCTTTCTTGCCTTTCAGGGAATTGATGAAGTCCATCGACACCTTGGCCTTGTAGTGGCCGTAAGGCTCGAGGTTCTCTGCCGCGATGCCGAGCTTCTCCTTTGCAACGTCGAGGATCAGGCGCTTTTTAGCGTTCTGCGAGATTTCGATGTCGGACTTTGGATTCTGGTGTTGCGAGGCGGGCATGAGAGACGATCCATCAATGAAGGAGAAACGGGAGGGCGGGAGTCGGAAAATACGGCGGGTCAGGCGAACCTTGCTTTCGCGGTGATATTTGCGGATTTCGCCCATTCGCCGGCATCGATTTTCTTGCCGTCGGCGGGCTGGACGCGGGTGACCTTGAAGCGGCCGTCGGCGCAAACCACGGTGAAGCCATCCGCCTCGACGGCGGCGATCTCTCCGAGCTTGCCGCCAATGCCTTTCGGGTCCTTCGCAGGGATCGGCTTGGCGTCGAAAATCCTCAACTGCTTGCCGTCGAACGTCGTCCATGCGCCGGGCGCCGGATTGCAGCCGCGGATGAGCCGGTCGATCTGCTCCCACGGCTTGCCCCAGTCGATCTTCGCATTTTCAGGCGTGCAGCGTCCTTCGTAGGTGGCTTTCGATTCATCCTGCTTGATGCGCGGCGCCTTGCCGGCCTTCACAAGGTCGACGCCTTCGAGCATCGCCTCGACACCCATCGGGAAGAGACGGTCGAAATAAACGGTACCAAGCGTGTCGGTAGCAGAAATCGGCGTCTTCTTCTGCACAAGAATGTCGCCGGTATCGAGCCCGTTGTCGGGCCAGAAAATCGAAAGCCCGGTCTCCTTCTCGCCCTTGATGATCGGCCAGTTGATGGCGCTGGCGCCGCGGTACGCGGGCAGCAGCGACGGGTGATACTGGATCGATCCGTGTGTCGGGATGTTGAGAAAGTCCTCCGGCACAAAAAGCGTGACAAAGGCCATGACCTGCAGGTCGGGCTTGAGCGCCTTGAACTCTTCCCAGACTTTCGGGTCCTTGTAGGAGGCCGGTTGATAGACCGGGAGCTTGGCAGCAATTGCGGCTTCCTTGAGCGGATCGGCTTTGGCGCCTTCTTTTTCCGGCGCCACGTAGACCGCGATGACGTTATCCCCGCGCTTGAGCAGCGCTTCCAGCACAGCCTTGCCGAAGGCCTGCTGGCCGTGAACGACGATACGCATCTAACCCCTCCTCTTCCGCTCATGCCCGCGAAAACGGGCATCCAGCATTTTTTCTCGTCTGGGTCCCCGCTTTTGCGGGGGCGAACGGTTTGTTACGCCGCCTTTTCTTCCTTCTTCGGCGCGCTGAGAGCGCCGGAGTTCTTGATCTCGGCAATGTCTTTTGCCGAGAACTTGAGCACATCCTTCAGGATCTCGTCGGTGTGCTCGCCGAGCAGCGGCGAACGCGTCACCTCCGAGATCGAGTCCGACATTTTGATCGGATTGCCGACCGTCAGGTACTTGCCGCGCGTCGGATGATCAACCTCGACCACCGTCCCCGTCTTGCGCAGCGACGGCTCTTCGGCGATCTCCTTCATCGACAGGATCGGACCGACCGGGATGTCGACCTTGTTGCAGATTTCCATGACCTCGAACTTGGTCCTGGTCATGGTCCATTGCTCGATGCGCTCGAAGATCTTTTTGAGTTTCGGCAACCGCGCGCGCGGCGTGGCATATTCCGGATCGGTCTTCCATGTCGGCTCGCCGATCAGATCGCAGATTTCGCCCCACACCGGTGCCTGGGTGATGAAGTAGATGTAGGCGTCGGGATCGTTCTCCCAGCCTTTGCACTTGAGGATCCAGCCGGGCTGCCCTCCGCCCGAATCATTGCCCGCGCGCGGCGTTGCATCGCCAAACGGCAAGCCTTCGCCAAACTGGCTGTATTCGGTGAGCGGGCCCGCCTTGAGCCGCTGCTGGTCGCGCAATTTTACGCGGCACAGGTTGAGCACGCCGTCCTGCATGGCGGCGAGCACCTTCTGCCCGCGGCCGGTGCGGTTGCGCTGGAAGAGCGCGCAGACAATGCCGAGCGCGAGATGAAGCCCGGTGCCGCTGTCGCCGATTTGCGCGCCGGTGACCAGCGGAGGTCCGTCACGGAAACCTGTGGTCGAGGCCGAACCGCCCGCGCACTGCGCGACGTTCTCATAGACTTTGCAATCCTCGTACGGGCCCGGGCCGAAGCCCTTCACCGACGCGACGATCATGCGCGGGTTGAGTTTGTGGATGTGCTCCCAGGTGAGCCCCATGCGGTCGAGCGCGCCGGGCGCGAAATTCTCGACGAGCACATCGCAGGCCTTGATCAGCTCGTCGAGCACGCGTTTGCCCTGTGGGTGCTTGGAGTCGATCGTGATCGAGCGCTTGTTGTGATTGAGCATGGTGAAGTAGAGCGAATCGGCGCCCTTCACATCGACGAGCTGGCCGCGCGTGATGTCGCCGACACCCGGACGTTCGACCTTGATCACGTCAGCGCCGAGCCAAGCCAGCAGCTGGGTGCAGGTCGGGCCCGATTGCACGTGGGTGAAATCGAGAATGCGCACGCCGGTGAGCGCCTTGCCGGCCTGGCCCCAGGCCTTGCTCGACGGCCGTGGCAGATGACCGTTGCCGTTCGCCTTTTTGGCGGCGATGCCTTTGGACTTGAGCTTCACGACTTTCCTGGATACCGCTTTGGCTCTTCCTTTGCCTTTAGATTTCTTGCGCGTAGCCATTGACGTTTTTCCTCTCGAATTCTCTGAGCTGGAACCAGTTACTTCTTTTTCTGAAGCTTGCTTTGCGGATTGAGATTGCCGATGCGGCCGCTCTCGCTGCCGGCAGCAGGGTCGATTACTGCGTTGATGAGCGTGGGCTTGCCGCTGTCCATGGCTGCGTTGACGGCGCGCTTGAGCTCGTCGGGGCTGGTCGCATTGACGCCAACGCCGCCGAACGCCTCGATCATCTTGTCGTAGCGTGAGCCTTTGACGAACACCGTCGTCGCCGGATCGGAACTGGCGCTGTTGGTGTCAGTGCCGCGATAGATGCCGTCATTGTTGAAGATGACAACGCAGACCGGCAGCTTGTAGCGGCAGACTGTCTCGATCTCCATGCCGGAGAAGCCGAAGGCCGAGTCGCCCTCGACTGCGAGCACCGGCTTGCCGGTCTCGATGGACGCGCCGATGGCATAGCCCATGCCGATACCCATGACGCCCCAAGTGCCGACGTCGAGGCGCTTGCGCGGCTGGTAGACGTCGATGATGCCGCGCGCGAGATCGAGCGTGTTGGCGCCTTCGTTCACCAGGATCGCGTCCGGCCGTTCCTTGACGATCGTGCGCAGCACGCCGAGCGCGCCGTGATAATCCATCGGCGAATTGTTGTTCATCAGCCGCGGCGCCATCTTGGCGACGTTCTCTTCCCGCTTCTTGGCGACCGAGCCGGTCCAGTCAGCGGGCGGGGCCGGCCAGTTGCCGCCCATGCCAGAAAGCAGCGCGGAAACGCACGAGCCGATATCGCCGACCACAGGCGCGGCGATATCGACGTTCGAATCCATCTCTTTCGGCTCGATGTCGACCTGGATGAATTTCTTCGGCGCATCGCCCCAAGTCTTGCCCTTGCCGTGTGACAGCAGCCAGTTGAGGCGCGCGCCGATCAGCAGGACGACGTCGGAGTCCTTTAGAACCGTGGAGCGCGCGGCGCCGGCGCACTGCGGATGCGTGTCGGGCAGCAGGCCTTTGCCCATGCTCATCGGCAGGAACGGCGCGCCGCTTTTTTCGACGAAGGCGCGGATCTGATCGTCGGCCTGCGCGTAAGCCGCGCCCTTGCCGAGAATGATCAACGGGCGCTTGGCACCCTTGAACACATCAAGTGCGCGCTTGACCGCGTCCTGTGCCGGAATTTGCGCCGGCGCGGCGTCGATTACTTTCACGAGCGACTTCTTTCCCGCCGCCGCATCCATCACCTGGCCGAAAAGCTTGGCCGGCAGGTCGAGATAGACACCGCCGGGGCGGCCCGAGACCGCGGCGCGGATCGCGCGCGCAATGCCGATGCCGATGTCCTGCGCATGCAGAACGCGGAAGGCCGCCTTGCAGAGCGGCTTGGCGATCGCGAGTTGGTCCATTTCCTCGTAGTCGCCTTGCTGCAGGTCGACGATCTCGCGCTCGGAGGAGCCCGAGATCAAGATCATCGGGAAGCAGTTGGTGGTAGCGTGCGCGAGCGCGGTAAGTCCGTTCAGAAAGCCGGGCGCCGAAACGGTGAGGCAGATGCCGGGCTTCTTGGTCAGAAAGCCGGCGATCGAGGCCGCATAGCCCGCATTCTGCTCGTGACGGAACGAAATGACGCGGATACCGGAGGCCTGCGCCATGCGGCCGAAATCCGTGATCGGAATTCCTGGCACGCCATAGATCGTGGTCAGGCCGTTGAGCTTGAGCGCATCGATGACGAGGTGAAATCCGTCGGTCAGATCCTGTTCCGCTTCCGGTGCGGTTTCGGGCTTTGCCTTCACTGCTGCTTCGGCCATGGGTGTCTCCCGTCGCTTTGTTCGTTCAATCGAGATAATCGGCATAGCGCGACACGTGATCGGCGAGGCCGAGCGCGTGGTCGCGTACCAGTTCTTCTGCGCGATCGGTCGCGCGGGCTTCAAGTGCTTCGATGATGTTCATGTGGTCGCGGATCGAGCGGTCGGCTCGATCCTGCTCGCCGATGGTGGTACGGCGGATCATGCGCATATGCGTAAACAGATTCTCGGCGAGGTCGATCAGCACGTCGTTTCGGCTGAGCCGGATGATGGTCTGGTGAAACTCGATGTTGACGTCAGAATATTCGTCGAGATGCGCGCGCAGTTTTCCGTTTTCGAAGGTCGCGAACATCTTGCGCAAGCCAGCGATCTCCTCGTCGGTCGCCGTCTTAGTGATAAGCCGCGCCGCCATGCTTTCGAGAGCTGCCCACGCGGTGATCATCTCGATCACCTCGCGCTTGGTCTTTCGCACGACGTAGATGCCGCGGCGCGGCACCGAACGGACGAAGCCTTCGCTCTCGAGCTGTGCCATGGCCTCGCGAACCGGCGTGCGGCTGATGCCGAAATCCTGCGCCAGCTTGCGCTCGTCGAGCCGGATGTCGTCGCGGCTGCGATAGATATCCATCGCCACGATCGCGTTCTTCAAGGCGGTGTATGCCTTGTGCTTGAAGCTCGGAGTTACGTCGATCGGCGCGAGCGCAGGATGAGGCGCGAGCGGCGCGCGGGAAGTAGGTCCGCGCGAGGAAACGCCACTACGACGGGGGTTACGATCACGGCTACTCATGGCTGGTATACAATATGCCAGACAGATGGACAGACGCAACCCGCCCGAAATTGCGGGCGGGTTCACTGGTTTGCCCTAAATCTCGGTCTACTGGGCAGGCCGCAACTTGCCGGATCGCAGCCAGGCCCAACCGGACTGAATAATCGGCCAGAACAGCGCGACCAGACCCAGCGCCATGATCGTGCTCACCAGGCCATTCGACCAGAACACGCCGAGGCCGCCCTGCGACGCAAGCAGCGACTGACGGAACGACTCTTCCGCTTTATCACCAAGCACGATCGCCAGCACCATCGGCGCCAGCGGATAATTACATTTCTTCATGAAGTAACCGACGACGCCGAACACCAGCATCATCACCACATCAAAGGTGTTGTTATGCACGGTGTAGGCGCCGATTGCGCACAGCACCAGGATGACCGGCGCGATCACGCTGAACGGAATGCGCAGGATCGCGGCGAACAACGGCACGCAGGTCAGCACGATGATGAGGCCGACGATGTTGCCCATATACATGCTGGCGATCAGGCCCCAGACGAAATCTTTCTGCTCGGTGAATAGCAACGGGCCGGGCTGCAGGCCCCAGATCAGCAAGCCGCCAAGCAGCACTGCGGCCGTCGGCGAACCTGGCACGCCGAGCGAGATCATCGGCAGCAGCGCGGATGTGCCGGCGGCATGCGCCGCGGTCTCCGGCGCAATGACGCCTTCAATTTCGCCTTTACCGAAATTTTGCCCGCGCTTCGAAATGCGCTTGGCGATGCCGTAGCTCATGAACGAAGCCGGTGTCGCGCCGGCCGGGCTGATGCCCATCCAGCAGCCGATCAGGCAGGAGCGCAGAGACAGCAACCAGTACCGCGGCAGCTCCCTCCAGGTTTGGAATACGATCTTCAGATTTATCTTGGCTGCCTTGCCGCGGAAGCTCAGCCCCTCCTCCATGGTCAGCAGGATTTCGCCGATGCCGAACAGGCCGATGACGGCAATGAGAAAATCAAAGCCGCTGAGCATCTGCTCGATGCCGAACGTCAGGCGCAGCTGGCCGGTCATCTGGTCGAGCCCGACCGAGCCGAGCCCGAACCCGAGCATCATGGACGCAACCGTCTTGAACGGCGGCTCCTTACTGAGGCCGACGAAGCTGCAGAAAGCCAGGAAATAGACCGAGAAAATCTCCGCCGGCCCGAAGCGCAGGGCAAAACTTGCCACCAGCGGCGCCACCAGGGTGATCATGATGACCGCAAACAGCGCGCCGACGAACGAGGACGTGAAGGCGGCGGTGAGTGCCTCACCGGCGCGCCCTTGCTGCGCCATCGGATAGCCGTCGAACGTGGTCGCCACCGACCATGGCTCGCCGGGTATGTTGAACAATATCGACGTGATTGCGCCGCCGAACAGCGCGCCCCAGTAGATGCATGACAGCATGATGATCGCCGAGGTCGGCGACATCGAGAACGTCAGCGGCAGCAGGATCGCAACGCCGTTGGCACCACCCAGACCCGGCAACACTCCGACGATCACACCGAGAATAATGCCGACAACCATCAGCAGGAGGTTGAACGGCTGGACGACCACCGCAAAACCGTGGAGCAGATTACCGATATCTTCGAACATTTCGCTTAGTCCCTTGACCCGCCGGCCATCGCGTGGCGGCGGTCCCCCAACTCAGAACCCCAGCAGCTTCTCAACCGGCCCCTTAGGCAACGGCACGAGAAACCAGATTTCGAACATCAGAAACACAAGGATCGGAACGACCACGCCGATCGGAACGGCCACGAGCCACGGATACTTGCCCAGCCACATCATGAACGCGATGATCAGCACGGCGGACGAAACATAGATTCCGAGATACGGAATCGCCGCGACGTAGATCGCGGTCGGCACCACTACCGCCAAAACCTGACGGATCTGTCCCCACTCTGCGAAGAGCGCGCCGTCGTCGGCACTCAAGATGATTTTGGCGAGATTTACGGCACAGGCGATCAGAATCAGCAAACTGATATAGAATGGAAAGAAGCCCGCCTGTGGGCCCTCTGAACCCCATCCGATCCCAACCTTGATGCTTCCGTAGATCCCGATCAACGCGAGAACGGCCATGGCAACGGCCACGCCGATTTCGACACCCCGGTGGGACGGACCCGCCCCACCGGTTTCTTTTACCGTTTCATTCATTACTGCCTCTTGCCCTGCGGTTTGAAGACGTTCCGCAGATCAGTTCGTCTTGGCGAGGAAGCCCGCGTCTTTCATCAGGCCTTCATGCAGTTTCTCGGCGTTCGCGACCCATTTTGCGTAGTCGTCGCCAGTCATGAAGGTCTGGTTGAAGGCCCCGTCGTCCATGAGCTTCTTCCACTCGGGCGTTTCGCGTACTTTCTTGAACAGGTCAACATAATAGGCGACCTGGTCTTTCGTGACGCCCGGCGGCATGAAGAAGCCGCGCAGCATCAGGTATTCAACGTCCAGGCCCTGCGACTTGCAGGTCGGGATGTCGTTCCAGGATGTATCGGCGGTGATCTTTTCCTTGTAATCCAGCTTCTTGCTGTCGAACACGCAAAGCGGACGCAGTTTCCCGGCGCGCCAATGGGCAACCGCCTCGATCGGGTTGTTTACGGTCGAGTCGACGTGCCCGCCAACCAGCTGAACTGCAACCGCACCGCCGCCTTTGTACGGGATGTAGGTCATCTTCTTGCCCGTCGCCTTTTCAAGTGCGACGGTGATGATCTGGTCTTCCTGTTTCGATCCCGTACCGCCCATTTTGAACGTGTTGTCGGGCGCCGCCTTGATCGCGTCCACATATTCCTTGACGCTCTTGTACGGTTTGTCGGCGTTGACCCACAGCACGAACTCGTCGAGTGCCATCATCGCGACTGGGGTGAGATCTTTCCAGTTGAACGGAATGCCGGTTGCGAGTGGCGTCGTGAACAGATTCGAGAGCGTGATAATCAGCTTGTGGCCGTCGCCTTTGGCATTTTTTGCGGCCAAAAAGCCCTCGCCGCCCGCGCCGCCTGATTGGTTGATCACAACGACGGACTGCTTGGACAGATTGTGCTTGGTAATAATGCCCTGCGTCACGCGGGCCATCTGATCGGCGCCACCGCCAGTGCCTGCCGGAACAATGATTTCGATCGGATGGGTCGGTTCCCACGCTTGCGCGGGAAACACCATCGCAACTGCGCTGCCAAAACAGAGCGCAGCGACGCCTAAGGCCTTGTTGGTAGTTCGCATTTCACTCCTCCCTTCAGTTTTGCTGCCCGGCCGGTCTTTACGCCGGCTCGGCATGAACTCATCACCCTTGCGGGCATCGTATCCAGTCCGGATCAAATCACAAATAGCCGATAGTCCGATACGTGGATGCAATCGGCTGCGTCTTTTACGCACGGAGGCCGATTTTACTGGGCATTTTTGCAGCGCAACAAGCACTGCGTTAGCAACTCAGCATTGCAATCCAGTGATTGCAATGACGCTAACACGGCGTGGTTCCCGTTATTGCAACCGACCGGAATGAATTTCGTGCCACTTCGACGTTGTTCGTCTTGCGGCAAGCGGCGCGCGGTTCCAAGATCGATATGACTAACCGCGCCGTGCCGGGCGGCGCGTGGACGACGTAGCTCAGATCTGGATTTGAAACTTGCACGCCGCTCCCTCAGCAGCATGCGGCGCACTTTGGTTGCGGGGGTAGGATTTGAACCTACGACCTTCAGGTTATGAGCCTGACGAGCTACCGGGCTGCTCCACCCCGCGTCAAAATGCGAAGCGCGGGGTCAATACCCGCGCGTGTCGGGCGCTATGTAGCAATGGCGGATGCGCATTGGAAGGGCCAAAAACGCTTCATTTCACGAACCCGTCATGAAACAGCGTCAGAAAAAAGCGATGAAGGGGGCGATCGAGCGGGGCGACAGCAGCTTCGGCGACGGTCTGGCGGCCGTCGCACGCTCGATTATTGCCGAGGGCCGCCGGGCGTTAACTGATCCGGAACTTTCCGGGCCCGAAGCGGTCCACGAGGTGCGAAAAGCACTCAAGCGCTGGCGGGCACTGCTTCGCCTGCTCGGCCGGCCCTTGGGCGAGCAGGCCGATCAAATGCGCAACGAGGCGCGTGAGTTGATGCGCGGTATCGCCGACGCCCGCGACGTTCAAGCCGCCCTTGATGCGTTGTCGGATCTGCGCAAAGCCGACCTGCCTCTGTCACCGACCTCGATTGAAACGATCCGCACACGCCTGACCGAGAAGCGCGACGCGGCCGAAGCAAGAGCGTTCACCAAGACGATGCGCGAGCGCCTGTCGCGATATTTCGACTATGCGGCGCTTTCGCTCGAGCGCTGGCCGCTCGAAGCAATCGACTTCGATATCGTCACCGACGGGCTAACCTCAACGTACCGGCGCGCGCGGCAACTGCTTCCCGATGCCTGGTCCGCTGCTGAGGCCGAGCACCTGCACGGTTTGCGCAGACGCGTGGTCGAGCATCGTCACCAGATGGATCTGGTCGAGCCGCTCTGGCCGCGGCTTGGAAAGGTATGGGCGGAGGAGGCGCAGCGCCTGCGCAACAGGCTGGGTTCCTGTCAGGATCTTGCGGTGCTCACCGAGATGATGACACCACATCAGATGCTCGCACCTTGGCGATCGCGCCTGGCGCCGCTGATTATGGCACGGCGTGGCGCGCATCTGAAAACTGCGCAACGTCTTGCCGGGCGCCTTTTTGCCGAAAAGCCGAAAGCATTCAGGCAGCGTATGTCGGCGCTATGGTCCGCGCGCCAATAGTTGCAAAACAGCAATAAAAAACGGCCGCCAAAAATGGCGGCCGTTTTGAAATCTTTCATCGTGCGAGGAGAAGCAAAACGTCCTTGGCAGGCCTGGCAGCGACCTACTCTTCCAAGCCTTGAGGCTTAGTACCATCGGCGCAGGAAAGTTTAACGGCCGAGTTCGAGATGGGATCGGGTTCAGTCTCTCCGCAAGTACCACCAGGCCGGCCAAGAACGTTTTGAATGAAGCAAACTGGTCGATCGTTTTCAGTGCGCACCAGACGCTTTCTTGCGAAAGCGAATGGGCATTGGAAATGAGAGCAATCAAGACAATCGAGCTATTAGTACCGGTAAGCTCAACGCGTTGCCGCGCTTACACACCCGGCCTATCAACGTGGTGGT
>Ga0081455_10000100_pt1 | contig 95033 bp, 100 predicted proteins | sample TabmetS3T2R1_FD_70207 | JGI IMG/M metagenome (GOLD analysis project Ga0081455, IMG submission 70207) | Tabebuia heterophylla rhizosphere microbial communities from the University of Puerto Rico - S3T2R1 | ecosystem: Host-associated > Plants > Roots > Rhizosphere ... | reverse complement strand
TGCGCCTCACTCAGCAGGAACGGAACATCCATCGGCAGCGGCCTCCTCGACCCTGCCATTGAATCAACCAATCACGCCCCGTACAAGCTTTAATAGGTCCTGAGCCTAGTTCCAAGGTTGGCCTGGGCTCCAGCTTTCGCTGGAGCACAACGTGCCCCCGGATCATTCTAATGCTCGCCTCCGTCACACAAACAGGCGAATAGGGGCGGCATGACTACCACCCACCCTCACGGCATCCCATTCCATGAAGCCCTGCGCGTCTGGGCGCGAATCGCTGCGCTGAGCTTCGGCGGCCCGGCCGGACAGATCGCGGTGATGCACCGCATCCTCGTCGAGGAGAAACGCTGGATCGGCGAGGAACGTTTCCTCCACGCGCTCAACTATTGCATGCTCCTCCCCGGCCCGGAGGCGCAGCAGCTCGCCACCTATATCGGCTGGTTGTTGCACAGGACGAAGGGCGGGCTGGTCGCAGGCGCGCTGTTCGTCGCGCCCGGTTTCATCGCAATCCTGCTGCTCAGCTATCTGTACGTTCTGCTCGGCCACGCGCCGCTGATCCGGGGAGTGTTCTTCGGGCTCAAGGCGGCGGTGCTCGCGATCGTGCTGCAGGCGGTGGTGCGAATCGGTTCGCGCGCCCTGAAGAACGTCGTCATGCGCGTCCTCGCCGCCGCCGCCTTCCTTGCCATCTTCCTGTTCAATGCTCCCTTTCCGCTGATCGTGCTTGGCGCGGCGCTGCTCGGCTACGCCGGCGGACGTCTCGGCCTCACCGCTTTTGGGGGCGGCGGTGGTCATGGCACGGCGCAAGCCGCGCTCGTGCACGATCGCGACACGGCGCTTGGCGAAGGCTTGCCCGCGCATGCCGCACCCAAGTTCGCCTGGTCATTCCGCATCTCGGGTTTGTTCCTGTTCCTTTGGCTGGCGCCGGTCGTGACGCTGCTCCTCACGCTCGGGCCGGACGACGTGTTCAGCCGCGTTGCCGTCTTCTTCAGCCAGATGGCTGTCGTCACCTTCGGCGGCGCTTACGCTGTGCTCGCCTATGTCGCACAGGAAGCGGTCGGAACTTTCGGCTGGCTGAGGCCGGGTGAGATGCTCGACGGCCTCGGCATGGCGGAGACCACACCAGGACCGCTGATCATGGTCACGCAGTTCGTCGGCTTCCTCGCTGCGTTCCGCGAGGCGACCAGCCTCCCGCCGCTACTGGCCGCAACGCTCGGCGCGGTGCTTACCACCTGGGTCACCTTCATGCCCTGCTTTCTCTGGATTTTCGCGGGCGCCCCTTTCGTGGAGCGGCTGCGCGGCAACCGCGCCCTCTCGGCGGCGCTCGGCACGATCACGGCCGCCGTGGTCGGCGTGATCCTCAATCTCGCGGTCTGGTTCGCCATCCACACGCTGTTCGGTGAAACCCGCGCGACGTCCATCGCCGGTGGCACCCTCGACCTGCCCGTTGTCGCAACACTCAACTGGCCTGCCGTTCTGCTGGCGATCGGCGCGATGATCGCGCTGTTTCGCTTAAGGCTCGGCGTCCTGCCTGTACTCGGCGCCTGCGCCGCACTTGGCGCTGCCTATGTACTTGTTCGCTAAGGGAAATCATCGCGCTTTCCTACCTTGAGCAGTTAGTGCATTGTCCGCCCCCTCAAAAAATGGCGGAAAACAGCGATTTTTCTCTGTGCCCGTAATCGGAGATGCGCGAGGTTTATGAAGTTATCGACGCCACATGATGGAGGCATGGTGGAACCGGCGCTGCCCCTTCCCTTCTACCGCCATCTCTATGTCCAGGTTCTGATCGCCATCGGCCTGGGCGTGCTGATCGGCCATTTCTGGCCGGAAATGGGGACGTCGCTGAAACCGCTGGGGGATGCCTTCATCAAGCTGATCAAGATGATCATCGCGCCGGTGATCTTCCTCACCATCGTCACCGGCATCGCGGGCCTGCGGGAGCTGGGCACGGTCGGGCGGGTGGCGGCCAAGACCTTCGCTTACTTTCTGACCTTCTCCACACTGGCGCTCATCGTCGGCCTTGTCGTCGCAAATGTCGTTCAGCCGGGCGCGGGCATGCATATCGATCCGGCCACGCTCGATGCCGGCAAGATCGCCGAATATTCGGCCAAGGCGCATGACCAGACGATCACCGGCTTCCTGATGAACGTCATTCCCACCACGTTGCTCTCGGCGCTAACGGAAGGAGAGATCCTCCAGGTTCTGTTCGTAGCGATCCTGTTCGGCATTGCGCTGGCGATGATCGGCGACGCTGGCAAACCGCTGCTCAACATATTGGACACCGCTACTCAGGCCGTCTTCAGGCTCGTCGCGATCCTTATGAAGGCGGCGCCGATCGGCGCTTTCGGGGCGATGGCCTTCACGATCGGGCAATATGGCATTGGGGCGCTGACCGGGCTCGCCGGGCTGGTGCTCACATTCTACCTAACGTCGGTACTGTTCGTGCTTGTCGTGCTAGGGGCTATGGCCCGGTTGGCGGGCTTTTCAATCCTCGGGCTGATCCGTTATCTCAAGGCCGAGCTGCTGCTGGTGCTTGGCACCTCCTCGTCCGAATCCGCACTGCCGAGCCTGATCGAGAAGATGGAGCGCGCCGGCTGCCGCAAGTCGGTGGTCGGGCTGGTCGTGCCGACCGGCTATTCCTTCAACCTCGACGGCACCAACATATACATGACGCTAGCCTCCCTGTTCATCGCGCAGGCGACCGGCACCCATCTCTCGCTGGAAGAGCAGCTCTTGTTGCTCGGCGTGGCGATGCTGAGTTCGAAGGGCGCGGCGGGCGTGACCGGCTCGGGTTTCGTGACGCTGGCGGCGACGCTTTCGATCGTGCCGTCGGTGCCGGTGGCGGGCATGGCGCTGATCCTGGGTATCGACCGCTTCATGAGCGAGTGCCGCAGCCTCACCAATTTCATCGGCAATGCGGTCGCGACCATCGTCGTGTCCGCGTGGGAGGGCGGCCTCGACCGCGAACGCCTCCGGCGCGCGATGGCCGGCGAGAACCTGCCCCCCGCCCCGCACATGGAAGAGGTGGTGCCCGACTAGGTCAAAGCAGCGACAGCAGGATCGACGTCGTCAGAATCTGGGGCAGTTCCTTTGGTTCGGCATCGCCCGCCGGATAGAAGAGATACAAGGGCACGCCCGACCGACCATGCGCCGCCAGGAAACGGCCGATGGTCGGATCGCCTCGGGTCCAGTCGCCGACCAGCGTCGCGACATTGGTTTTCCTGAACGCCGCGACGACCTCGGGTCGTTCGATCGCGGTCTTCTCGTTGACCTTGCACGTCAGACACCAGTCGGCGGTGAAATAGACGAATACCGGTCGCCCTTCGGCACGCAGCGCCGCCAGCCGCTCCTCGCTGAACCGCTCCGTGCCCGTCTCGCCGGACGCCGCGACAGGCCGGGCTTCGGACCTGGGAAGCGCGATGCCGGCGCCGACCGCCATGACGAGGGTGATTATCGCCGGTGCCCACGCAGCCCGCTTGCCGCCGGACTGCCGCCGCCCGGTCCACCACAGCCCCGCGATCAGCGCCAGCAGCGCAGCGAGGCCCATTGCCATGGCGTCGACGCCCGCCTGCCGCCCCAATATCCAGGCAAGCCCGATCCCGGTCACGAACATCGGCAGCGCCAGAAAGCGGCGGAAGGTGCCCATCCAGGCTCCCGGCCTGGGCAGGATCCGCCGTAGCGGCGGTACGAAGCCCAGCAAAAGGAAGGGCAAGGCGAGCCCGAGCCCGAGCCCGAAAAAGATCGCCATCGCCGCGATCCCGGGCAGCACCAGCGCCGCGCCGAGCGCCCCCGCCATGAACGGCCCGGTGCAGGGGGTCGCGATGAAGGCAGCCAGCGCGCCCGTCCAAAAGGCCCCGGCGACCCCTCCTGATCGCACCAGTCCCTCGCCGCCGGCCAGCATCGGCAGCTCGAACAGCCCCGCGAGGTTGAACCCGATCGCCGTCACGAGCAGCATAAGCGTCAGGATCACGCGCGGATCCTGAAGCTGGAACGCCCACCCCAGCACCTCACCGCCGGCGCGGAGCAGCAACAGCACGCCGCCAAGCGCGAGGCAGACGAGGATCACGCCCACCGCATAAGCCAACGCCTCACGCTGCGCATCGCGCTCACTTTCCCCCGAGCGGACGAGGCTGAGCGCCTTGAGGCTCAGAATGGGAAAGACGCACGGCATGATGTTGAGCAGCAGCCCGCCGAGCAGGGCGGCGCCAAATGTCACAAGGATGGCCACGAGACCGGTGCCTCCAGCCGGCCCCACCGGAACCCCGCGGGCGGGCACCATCCCCGGCACGGCATGGACCGTCAGCCCGTTGCCCGGCCCGATCGCAACTACGCCGTCCACGACATTCCCCGGCGCCGCGCCGGCCCCCGCATCGATGATGAGCAGATCGCCCTCGCGGGTCGCACGCTGCGCCTCGCCATAGGCAATCGCGTCCCTGGTCAGCGGATAGAAATAGGGATCGGCGAGCGCCACGCTCTCCGGCAACGGGATGCCGATCCTGACCCTGCCTTTCTCCACGACGAATTTCGCTTCGCTGTTCAGCGGTTTCGGAAGGGCGGCGCGCCATCCATCAAACCGGGCGCGATCGGCGGGCGCGATGGCGCCGTTCCCGACCACGAGATCGAGCGCGAGGCTGTCATTCTCGGGCACGCAGATCGTATCGGTGCAGGCAAGCCAATCGACCTCGGCCCGGATCGGCAGTTTCGTGCCAGCGGCAAGGCCCGGCGGCAGCGTCAGCGTGATCAGATGTGCGTAAGGCCCCTCGAACACATAATTCATCAACCCCGCGATCATCAGTCGCCGCGGCACCGGATAGGCGAGCGGCGATGCCGCAACGCCTTGCGGAAGCGTCCAGTTCACCCGCGTTTCGACACCGGCATCGCCGGGATTCTGCCAATAGCCATGCCAGCCCTTGTCCGGCACCATCGCCAGTGCGATCGTCACCGTCTTGCCGGGCGCCGGCGCTGGGCTTTCAGCGACGAAGGACGTTTTGATATGCGTGTCGGCAGCCTGAGCAACGCCGGTTGCCGCGAGCACCAGCAGCGCCAATGTCATCATCATGCAATAAAGCAGCCGCATCCGATTCCCATCCAGGTCAAGCGCGCGCTATAGCATGGCGGCCGCACGACGCATCCGGGGGATATGGGCCGATGAAGACATTGCTCTTCTTCATTTCAGCCGTTGCACTGTCGGGAGCCGCTGCGGCCGAAACGCCCCAGCCGAAACTCATCGTCGCGATTTCGGTCGACCAGTTTTCCGCCGACCTCTTCAACGAATATCGCGCCCGCTTCACCGGCGGCCTCAAGACCCTGCAGCAGGGAGCGGTGTTCGCCAACGGATTCCAGAGCCATGCCGCGACCGAGACCTGCCCGGGTCACGCGACCATTCTAACCGGCGTACACCCGACGCGAAGCGGCATCATCGCCAATTACTGGGTCGATTATAATGCGCCGCGCCCCGAAAAGCAGGTCTATTGCGCCGAAGACGAGACCGCGAAGGGCAGCCTCCCGGACAAGCCCGTAGTGTCCACCGTCCACCTGAAGGCGAAAACGCTGGGCGAGCGCATGAAGCGGTTCAATCCGGCCTCGCGAGTCATCGCCGTGGCGGGCAAGGACCGCGCGGCGGTGATGATGGGCGGCGAACTGACCGACGAGATGTGGTGGTGGGACAATGGCAAATTCTCGACCCTGACCGATCGAAAGACGCCGGCTTCGGTCCAGAAGATCAATGACGAACTCGCCGAGACGGTTGCGAGCGGCCTGCCCGCGCCGCCCCTCCCCAATCTCTGCCGCCCATTTGTCGCTCCGGTCTCAGTGACAGCGAAAAAGAGCGTCGGCACCCCGCTGGGGCCGCTGCCGCCAAAGACGCCCAAGGGCATGCGCGTCCGGCCCGAACTCGATCAGGCGACGCTCGCCATCGCGACCAGGCTGACGGACGATTACCAGCTCGGGCACCGCTCGACGCCGGATCTGCTCGCGGTCAGCCTGTCGGCAACCGATTATGTCGGCCATAATTTTGGTACGGCAGGGCCGGAAATGTGCGCCCAGATGATGGCGCTCGATCAGGCGCTGGACGCCTTCCTCAAGCATTTGGACGCTTCAGGCGTGTCCTATGTCGTCATGCTGACGGCGGATCATGGCGGCCATGACGTGGCCGAGCGCAACCGTGCCCGGGCTATCCCCGACGATCTTCGCGTAACCGCCGCCGTTGGCCTCAAGGCGCTCAACGAAGCGATGGATTACGGCAAGAACCCGGTGTTTCGCGTCGACGATCCCAAGAGCGACACGATCGCGGGCGACCTCTATCTCAACCCGTCGATCAAGGGCAAGAAGCGGCGAAAGCTCATCGCCGACGCCAGGCGCTGGCTGACCGGCAAGAACGATATGATCGCCGCCGTATTCACGCGCGACCAGCTTCTCGCAATGCGCGCGCCCACCTTGCCCCCCGAAGCCTGGAGCCTGGCCGAACGCGCGGCGGCGAGCGTCCACGCCGCGCGTTCAGGCGATTTGATCGTCCTGCTCAAGCCGCGCATGTCCCCGATCGGCGCCCCCGGAGAAGGCTATGTCGCCACCCACGGCTCCCCCTGGGACTATGACCGGCGCGTGCCGATCCTGTTCTGGCGGCCAGGAATGATCGGCTTCGAGCAACCGAACAGCATCGAGACGGTGGACATCATGCCGACACTGGCTGCGCTGATTGGCCTGCCGGTTCCCACCGTCGAGATCGACGGGAAATGCCGTGATCTCGACGCCGGGCCGGGATCGACCTGTCCATAGGAAGCCGCTCCATCCGAATTGGCGGGACGTCGTCCCGGAAACCCGGGATTTGCACAGGCGAACCCGGCGCTCCCTAAAACGTTGTTCTTCCTTTGATGGGGAAAGCCATGACAAAGGATATCTGGAGCAAGCCCGAACAGATTGCGGGATACCGGGGTGAAAGGAGGGATCCGACCCACGAGGCAGGACCGAAAATCCGCACCAAAGGCGTACCGGAGGAGGAAAGTCGCGGCAAGCGAGCGCCTCAGGAAGGGAGCGGCGTCGTCATCGGCAGCGGGGCGGGAGCAGGTGGCGGTGGATCGCCGGAAGACTATGACGACGACCCATCGGGCGGTGGTGGCAAACCGCGAACCAAGCTCTGAGGGCCAGACATCTGGGCCGGGACGGTTTACCGCGTCTCGAAAGCCCTGATGCCCTTGCCGAGCGTGTTGGCGCCGATCGCCAGTGGCTCGTGGCTCCAATCGGCAACGAATGCCGTCGACCAGCTCACGCCGGGGGCCAGCGAGGCAGTGTTGCCGGAGATCGAAAGGCCGCGCGAGGGATTCTCGCGCGCCTCGGCCGCGACCGTGATCATCGCGCTGTGGTTTTCCTTGTCCGGGCCCTGCACGAAGACATTACGCGTGATCGTACCGACCGATCCGGCGGGTAGGTCGATCATATAGTTGGTCGAGCGCCCCTTCACGTCATCGAAGCTGTTGTCGCTGATCTCGACCCGCGCCGAGCGGCTCTTCAAATAATGGCCGCCATTGCCGCGTTCGAAGCGGGAGCGGGTCACGATCAGCGTGCCGTAATGGCCGATATAGATGCTGTGGGCGCAATCGTTGCCGCAATGACCGAGACCTGAGAAGGTGGAACGATCGATGCGGATGGTGGCGCTTGGATCATTGCCGGTCAGAATGCCCTGCTCGCTATCCCGGAACATCGCGTTGGTGACGACCAGCGGCCCGTGTTCGAGCCGGATACCGGATCCGTTCTCATCGGGCACGCGCATGTTGCGGAAGATGATCCCATCGACCGAGGCGCCCCGCCCGCGCAGCACCAGTGCGGCCTTGTCCTCGCAAGTGCCTCCGTCGAACACGACCTTGCCGGGCTCCGCCGCGACGAAGGCGATCCGTCCCCGTTCCTGGACCGCGCAGTCGCGATAGACGCCGGGAGCGATACGGATGGTTGCGTCGCGGTCACCAACGGCATTGACGGCGTCATCAAGCCGCCAATAGCCCCGCCCAGTCTCAGCGATCACGAACGGCGCATCACCCGCCGCCAGCGCCTGCGTGCCAAGAAAAAGGCAGGCCAGTGCGGAAGCCAGCGTCAATCTTCCGCGCTCAGGCTCAGCTTGTCGAAGCCTTGGCGCGAGCAGCCGCCGCTTCGCGGCGGGCGCTAACCCTTCGACAAGCTCAGGGTGAGCGCGTTTTATCAAGGTTCAGGCCGCCCTGTGCTTGCGGACGAGATCGTAGGCCCTCTTGTACCATTCGCTGCCGGGATAGTTGGCGCCGAGCACCGCCGCCGCCTTCTTCGCCTCGTCCGGCACGCCCAGCGAAAGATAGCATTCGGTCAGGCGCATCAGCGCTTCCGGCGTATGGCTGGTGGTATCGTAACTCTCGATCACCTTGCGGAAGCGGATCGTCGCGGCGAGCCACTCGCGGCGGCGCTCGTAGAAACGGCCGATCTCCATTTCCTTGCCCGCGAGATGGTCGCGGATCAGGTCAACCTTGAGGCGTGCATCGGCGGCATAGTGGCTGTCAGGGTAGCGGCGTATCAATTCGCCCATCGCGTCGAGAGCCTGCTGGGTAATCTTCTGATCGCGGGTAACGTCCTGGATCTGCTCGTAATAATCAATCGCCACCAGATAAAGCGCGTAGGGTGCGTCCTTGTTGCCGGGATGGATTGAGAGGAAGCGCTGCGCGGATTCGATCGATTCCGAATATTGGCGACCCATGTAATAGCTGAACGCGCTCATAAGCTGAGCACGGCGCGCCCAGATCGAATAAGGGTGCTGGCGCTCCACCTCATCGAAAAGCTGGGCCGCGGTCTTGTACTGCCCGCGGTCGAGGCGGTCGCGCGCGGCGGTGTAGAGTGTGTTCACGTCGCGGGCGACATATTTGGTATCAGCCTTGTTCTTGCTGGTCGCGCAACCGCTGAGCGGAAGCGCAAGCGCGGAGACAAGGACAAGGGCGGCAAGACGAAGGGGATGGCGCAGCATGATGCGCTTCCTAGCCGCTTCATCCCGCCCCGCCAAGCGCACAGTTCCATATGACGGTCTTGCCTTCGGGGATGATCCGAAGGATGAGAGCGTCCAAGCCTATGCGCGTTCTTACCCTTTCGACGCTGTTCCCTGATGCCAGCCGTCCCACCTTCGGCATTTTCGTTGAACGGCAGACGCTTGGGCTTGCGGCGCGAGAAGGCGTCGAGCTTCGGGTGGTTTCTCCCCGTGCGCTGCCACCCGCCCCGCTCGATGGGCATCCGCGGTACAATGCACGCGCCGAGCTTGCCGAGGACGAGGATTGGAAGGGCCTGCGCGTCTATCGGCCGCGTTTCATGCACTTCCCTGGCCCGGCAGTTCGTTATGCGCCCGGCTTCATGGTCCACCGCCTGCGGCGCTATTTGTTGGCTCTTCGCGAGGAATTCCCGTTCGATATTATCGATGCCGAATATTTCTGGCCCGACGGCCCCGCAGCCGCCTTCCTCGGCCAGGCATGGGATGTCCCCGTTTCAATCAAGGCGCGCGGCAGCGACATCCATCTGTGGGGACAGCGCCGCTACGGCCGTCGCCACATCGTTCAAGCCGGCGAGGCGGCCGACGGCATGCTCGCGGTCAGCGAGGCGCTCAAGCGCGACATGGTGGCGCTCGGTCTGCCTGAAGAGAAAATTAGGGTCCATTATACGGGAGTCGATCTCGATCGGTTCGTGATCGCCGATCGCGCGGCGGCCAAGGCGGCGTTGCGGATAACCGGTCCACTCATCGTCTGCGTCGGCTATCTGATCGAACGCAAGGGGCAACGGCTGGTAATCGACGCGATGACCAGCCTGCCAGACGCCACGCTGCTGCTGGTCGGCGACGGCCCCGCACGTCAGGCATTGCAGGTGCAAATCGAACAGCTCGGCTTGAGCAATCGGGTTAGGCTGCTCGGCCCGCAACCGCACGAGGCGCTGCCGCCCCTCTTCGCGGCGGCCGATGTCTCGGTCCTTCCCTCCTCGTCGGAAGGCCTCGCCAATGTCTGGGTCGAATCGATCGCTTGCGGCACGCCGGTCGTGATTGCCGATGTCGGCGGCGCGCGCGAGCTGGTCGATAGCCCAGCCGCCGGCCGTATCGTTGAACGAACGCCCGAAGCTATTGCCGATGCTGTCCGCGCGATCATCGACGCGCCCTATGGCCGTGAAAGAACCCGCCGCTCTGCCGAGCGTTTCACCTGGGAGCGCAATTCAGAAGCGCTGCACGCCCATCTTTCAGCCTTGATCGAGCGGCATCAGCGCGGCCGCGATCCAGCGATCCTCGCCCCGTAGCACGCCCCAGGCCCGCGCGGCCGCGCGGCTATCCATCACCTCGAGACCGATGCCTCTCGACTGGATCGCCTCGACAACGGCCGGATCAGGCCGCCGCAACGAAGCCCCGGTGCCCAGGAGGATGAATTCCGGCGGCGGCACCAACGCGCAAAGATCATCGAGATCGAGCGGATAAGGCTCCGGCCATGTCCGAACAGACCGGGGAGTCAACTTCACACCCTGGTCGTAGACGATCCCGTCGATCCGAAACCCGTTGCCGGCGAAAGCCTGAACGAGCGGCCCCTTGGCCGGATGATCGCGATCGAGGCGCGGCACGCGGTCAGGCCTTGGGGCCGACCCGCTCCGCACCGGCGATCCCGGTCTCCTTGGCGTCGAGCGGACGCGGCTGGAGACCGAGCGTGATCAGCAGCGAAGACGACACATAGACCGATGAATAGGTGCCGACCACGATCCCGAGCATCATCGCGGCGGTGAATCCGCGCAGCACATGCCCACCGAACAGCAGCAGTGCGCCCAGCGCGAGCATTACCGTGATCGACGTCATGACGGTGCGCGGCAGCGTCTCGTTGACGGAAAGGTCGATCAGCCCTTTCATGTCCATCTTGCGGTATTTGCGCATATTCTCACGGATACGATCGTCGATCACCATCTTGTCGTTGATCGAATAGCCGACGATCGTCAGCACGGCCGCGACGATGTTTAGATCGAACTCGAGCTGCGTGACCGCGAAGAAGCCCAGCGTCATCAGCACGTCGTGCATGATCGCGACGAAGGTCGAGATGCCGAACTGCCATTCGTAGCGCAACCAACTGAAGATCGCGATGCCGACCACGGCGAGCAGCACCGCGAGCACGCCGTTACGGATCAGCTCGTCCGATACCTTGCCGGAGACGGTATCGTAGCGCGTGAAGGTCACGCCCGGAAATTCGCCCTGAAGCGACTTGCGTGCTTTTTCGACCACGGCATTGGTAGCGCCCTCGTCCGCACTCTCCGGAATAGGCAGGCGGATAGACACCGTCTTGGGATCGCCGAAAGTCTGAAGCGAGCTTTCGCCGACGTCCAGGCGATCGATATTGGATCGCACCTTGTCGAGCGGCGGTGCCTGCTGGAATTGCGCCTCGATCATCAGTCCGCCGACGAAATCGACCCCGAGATTGAGTCCCCGCGCCGCTACGGCAACGACCGCAAGCACCGTCAGCAGCGCCGTCAGCCCGAACGCCCAGAAGCGGATGCGGACGAAGCCGATATTCGTGTTATCGGGAACGAGCTTGAGCAAACGCATAGAAAACTATCCTCTGCGCTCAGGCTGAGCTTGTCGAAGCCCACCAGAACACCCTTCGACAGGCTCAGGGTGAGCGCGATATGAAATCCGACACATCATATATGGATCTCGGTCGGGCGGTTGCGCTTCAACCACCAGACGACGAGCATGCGGGTGAATGTGACGGCGGTGAACACTGATGTCGCAATGCCGATCAGCAGCACAACCGCGAACCCCTTGACCGGGCCTGACCCCAGCAGCAGCATGATCAGGCCCGCGATCGCGTGGGTCACGTTTGCCTCGAAGATCGTCCGGCTCGCTTCCTTGTAGCCGAGCTCGACCGATTGCGGCACGCTCCTGCCGCGTCGCCGTTCCTCACGCATGCGCTCGTTGATCAGAACATTGGCGTCGACGGCCGTTCCGATCGTCAACACGAAACCGGCGATGCCGGGCAAGGTGAGCGTACCGTTGAACAGCGCCATCACCCCCACGATCACGAACACGTTTATGATCACGGCGAGGTTCGCATAAAGGCCGAAACGTCCGTAGCTCAGGAACATGAAAACGACGACGGCGACGATGGCGATGATCGACGCCATCACGCCGGCATGGATCGAATCCGCCCCGAGCTGCGGCCCCACCGTACGCTCCTCGATCACCTTGAGCGCCACCGGCAACTTGCCCGACCGCAAGGCGATGGCCAATTCATTGGCGCTCTCGACTGTGAAACTGCCCGAAATCTGAGCAGAACCGCCCAAAATCGGTTCGTTGATCCGCGGCGCCGACAGCACCTTGCCATCGAGAATGATGGCGAAAGGCTTGCCGACATTTTCCTGAGTGGTGCGCGCGAAGCGGCGGCCACCCTGGCTGTCGAACTTGATGTTGACGACGGGCTGGTTGCTTTGCTGGTCAAAGCCCTGTTGCGCGTCGATGAGCTGATCGCCGCTGATCATCAGTCGGCGCTGGACGGCGATGCCCACTCCATCCTTGGGATCGGCATAAGGCAGAATTTGGCTGACCGGCGGCGCCCTGCCCTGTGCCACCTGCGCCGGATCGGCGTTGAGATCGACGAGCTTGAATTCAAGCTTCGCGGTCTTGCCCAGCAGAGCCTTGAGCGCCTCCGGATTCTTGAGGCCGGGCACCTGCACGTCGATACGGTTACTGCCCTGCCGGACAATACTCGGTTCGCGCGTGCCAAGCTCGTCGATGCGCTTGCGCACGATCTCGGTCGCCACCTCCATCGCGCTGTCGGTGGCGCTCGCGATCCCGGAAGCGGTTGGCGTCAGCACGATGCGCGTGGAATCGACCACCTGCACGTTCCAGTCTCGCTGTCCCCCCATGCCGACCGGCTGGGTAAGGGTGCGGATGCGCTCCACCGCCGCGTCAAGCTGCGCGACGTTGCGCACGAAGAAGGAAAGCCGCCCGCCGGAGGTCGAGATATCGCCGATGTCAACGCGCGGCTCCTGCCGCCGCATCTCGGTGCGGACCTGTTCCTCCATCTGCTCGAGGCGCTGCTTGGCGATGTCGGCGGTCTCGGCTTCGAGCAGCAAGCGGCTGCCGCCGGACAGGTCAAGGCCGAGGTTGATGCGTGGAAGGCGGCCGAGCCCGACCTGTTGCACCGTTTCCTCCGGCATGAGGCTCGGTATCGACAGCCCGACGCCAAAAACCAGGACAAAAATGATCCACAAGACCTTCCAGCGCGGGAAATCGAGCATGGGTTCGGTCAGTCGTTGGCAGGCTTGGCCGAGCCGGCGGAGCGGACATCCGACAGCGTGGATTTCACGACCTTGATCCGGACGTTGGGCGAGATCTCGACCTCGACCTCATTATCCTCGACTTTCGTCACCTTGCCGATCACGCCGCCCGCCGTGACGACGGCGTCGCCCTTCTTGACCGCCTCGATCAGCGTACGATGTTCCTTCATCTTCTTCTGCTGGGGACGGATCAGCAGGAAATAGAAGATCACGAAAATAAGCAGCAGCGGCGCCATCTGGATGATGAGGCCGGCGCCTCCCTCAGGAGTGCCAGCACCTGCTGCCTGGGCGAATGCGGGAGAAGAAAACATCGAAAGCCTCTTGCTTTCCGTTGTGGCGGCCCGGTTGTCCCGGTCTTTCAGGAAGGCGGGCGCCTATCATGGAACCGCGGCGCTATCAACCGGCGCGACGACGCCTCCCCGGTGCCCCGCCACAGCCCTTGCATGTCGAGGCCTACCCAACTAAAGCGCGCAACCTTGGTCGGGGCGTAGCGCAGCCTGGTAGCGCATCAGACTGGGGGTCTGGGGGTCGCAGGTTCGAATCCTGTCGCCCCGACCAGCCGCGGAAATTCCGCTCTCCCCCAAACTTCATTCCTGTGGCGACCCCGGCGTGACTCGAACACGCAACATCCTGCTTAGAAGGCAGGTGCTCTATCCAGTTGAGCTACGGGGTCGTCGCGCTGGACGCATAGGGGCAAAGAGCGGGTTCGCGCAATGGCGCGCTTTGGCCCTCCACGGGGCCGGATTCGGGTCGCAAAACTAAATTACCTGTTCTTTAACCCTCTTCGGTCAAAGAGGCCGGAACGAGGGATGGGAATATGGGCCTCAAGGAACCTTTGGCCAGAATAAGGACGCGCGCCGGTCTTCTCCGGGAAATCGCGCATGCACGGCTCGAATCGGCGAAATTCACCCGCCAGCTCAGCGAGCAGGTTGGAAAGACCTCGCTTAGTCGCACCGCGACGGTCGCGTTCGGATTGCAGGCGCTGCTGGTGATCCTGCTGGGTCTGGCCTCTATTTTCAGTATTTCGGGCGCGCTCGGCGACGTGAACGATCTCAACAGCGTCGTTCGCCAGCAGCGCCTGCTGCTCGCCGCGCGGATCAGCGCCGTGGAGGCTGGCGACCGGGTCAAGGCCTACGCACTGGATCCCAATCCCGGTACTGAAAAAGCCGCTCGCGAAGCACTCGACGTCGCCACCAGTACCGTGGGCAATGCTTCGCGCGCGGCGCTGACCGCGGAGCAGGGCGAAACGCTCGAAGCCGCATCAAAAGCCGCGGATGGGGGTAATGACGCTTTTGCGAAGATCGTCACCTATCAAAATGCGATCGGCGCGATCGTTTCCAAGCAAATCTATGTCGAAGGCGCAGCGATCCAGAGCGAATTGGAAGCGCTGGCGCAGCATGCCGCGATCAATGGCGAGAACGCAACCGCCGTAAAGGCGCACGAGGCCGGCGCCGCCTATTCGCTGGTTCGTATTTCCTTTGAGCGGTTTCTAGCAGATTCGTCCCAGCGCAATATCGAGGCAGCGAAGCAACAGTCGCTCCGCCTTGAGGACGTGCTGAACCAGCTTTACGAATCGACCCAGAATCCGGCCATGCTCGCCGAAGTCGACAAGGCCATTACCCGGCTGATCAAGTTCGACAAATCCTTCCAGGCGGTGACAAAACTGACCGCCGCCCGCAACGTACGGATGCATGATTTGCTCGAGAGACAAGGCAAGATCGTGAGCGTGGCAGTGGAGAAGGTCGGCGGACAGGTCGAATCGGTGCAGAGCTCGGCCGCCAACAGCGCGCGCCTGAAACTTGGCGGCCTGCTCACGCTTTCGCTCTCGCTCGGAGCGATCGGGATCCTCTTCGTGCTGCTCGCGAGCATTGTCTTCCGGCGCGCCGTAACGACGCCCATCATGACGATCACGGGTAATATGCAGAGCCTCGCCAAGGGCGATCTCACCCATGAAGCGGAGTTCGTCGATCGCAAGGATGAAGTCGGAGAAATGGCAAAGGCCATGGAAATCTTCCGGCTCAATGCAATCGAGGTGCAGCGTCTCCAGAATGAGGAAGCCGAGCGACTCGAAGCACGGCGCAAGGCTGACGAAGCGGCGCGTGACGCCGAACGCCGTGCCCTTCTCGACCGCGAACGCGTACAGGAAGAGGCCGAACAGGCCAAACGTCAGATGCTTGCTGACCTTGCGGCGAAATTCGAACAGCATGTCGCCAGCGCGATGAACACCGTGGCGGACGCCGCGCGAAAGATCGATGCGGGCGCGGAACGCGTCGCCGCAGCCGTCGCATCGACCAGGACGATCGCATCAAGCATCACCGGTGCCGCCGAGGAGGCAAGCAACAGCACGGCGACCATTGCCGCTGCGACCGAGGAAATGAACCTGTCGCTGACCGAGGTCTCGAAGCAGGTGTATGAATCATCGAACTGCGCGTCGCGCGCGGTCGACCGGGTCGGCCAGACCGATTCGATCGTGAATTCGCTCGCGCACGATGCGGCGGAAATCGGCGAGGTGGTCTCGCTCGTCCACGATATCGCTCAGCAGGTCAATTTGCTGGCTCTCAACGCCACGATCGAGGCGAGCCGCGCGGGCGAGGCGGGGCGCGGCTTCGCTGTCGTCGCCGCCGAGGTCAAATCGCTCGCTCAGCAGACCGCCGCCGCGACTGCGCGGATCAGCGAACGGGTCGGATCGATCCAGAATGTCAGCCAGACGGCGATCCAGGCGATCCACGAGATCGACACCGTGATCAGCGAGATGGGCGTGCTCGCGACCAGCGTGGCGATCGCGGTCGAACAGCAGGTCGCGACCACCGCCGAAATCGCGCGCAACACCACCCTAGCGGCGACCGGCACCAGCCAGTTCACGAGCCATCTGAAACGCGTTCAGGACGGCGTTTCCACCAGTGGAGACGCCGCTGAAACGGCGCGCGTGGCAGCCGCGGAAGTCAGCCGCCAGACCGAAGCGCTGCAAAGGGAAATCGATAGCTTCCTCGCATCGGTGAGGGCGGCCTGATCCGCGCTCATTCTTTCTTAACCACAGGGCTGTAAAAAAAGGCATAATGTCAAGCTCCTAGGTAAAAATACGTAGAGGGTTGAAGTGAAGAAGATCACAACATTGACCTCGCTGTTGCCTCTGTTGCTCGCTGCGCCCGTTTTTGGCGCCGAGGTACCCGTGATGTGGCAAACCGCGATCGCGCGCCTGATCGCCCAGAAGCAAATTTACCCGCGTTCTGCCCAGATCCGGGGCGAAGAGGGAACGACTAAGCTCCGCATCACCCTCGGCGCCGATGGCAAGATCAGCGCGGTCGACCTGGCAACGAGTTCGGGTTCCGCGATTCTCGACCGGCAAGCGGAATCCATGGTGACCGGTATCGGGAAATTTCCTGCCCCTCCGCCGGGCATAAGCACGCTTCTCGTACCGATTGTGTGGCGCCTGAACTAAAATCACAGGACTATTTTCCTACACGAACTTATTTGGATACTCTCTGGTCTCAGTTAGAACTGAACTGGAGAACATCATGTCCCTTATCGAAGGCCTTGTCGGCCCGATCGCAAAGCTGATCGACAAGCTGATCCCGGACCCCGACGCACGCGACCGCGCGAAGCTGGAATTGCTCAAGCTACAGGGAGGCCAGGATATGGAAACGCTGCGCACGCAGCTTTCAGCAATCCTGACAGAAGCCCAATCTGTCGATCCCTGGACCAGTAGGGCGCGGCCGAGCTTCCTCTACGTGATGTACGCTCTGCTCCTGTGGGCGATCCCCATGGGGCTGATCGCGGCGGCGCGTCCGGAGATGTCGGAGGCGATCGCACACGGGATGAATGCCTATCTCGCGGGCATCCCGGACCCGCTCTACGCGCTCTTTGGCACGGGCTATCTGGGTTACACGGCGGCGCGAAGCTGGGGCAAGGCCAAGGGTTTCGACAAATAGCGAGCCCTCCCCCGCGACGATTGAACTCCGTTCTCAACCGCACCATATCGCCGTTCAAGAAAGCGAGCGGGAATGAACAACAAGATATGGCATGGAACGACGATCCTGTCGGTCCGCAAGAATGGCAAGGTCGTTATCGCAGGAGACGGTCAGGTCACGCAGGGCCAGACCGTGATGAAGCCCAACGCGCGGAAGGTCCGCCCGCTTGGCGACGGATCAGTGATCGGCGGGTTCGCGGGAGCGACCGCCGACGCCTTCACGCTGTTCGAACGGCTCGAAGCGAAGCTCGAGCGGCATAACGGCCAGCTCCTGCGGGCCGCCGTTGAACTCGCCAAGGATTGGCGCACCGACAAATATCTCCGCAATCTCGAGGCGATGCTGATCGTTGCCGACAGAGAGGTGACGCTGGTGGTAACCGGCAACGGCGACGTGCTCGAGCCCGAGCATGGCATCGCCGCGATCGGCTCCGGCGGGAACTACGCACTAGCCGCCGCGCGCGCACTGTCGGATTATGAACCCGATGCCGAAACGCTGGCGCGCAAGGCCATGAAGGTCGCCGCCGATATCTGCGTCTACACTAATGAGAACCTGACGATCGAAACGCTCGACGCCTCGGCCTGAACGCCCGGGAAATCCAACATGAACCCCAGGGTCACGCCCTTCCAGACGTAGGGTTTAGGTGTGAACCTGGTGTGAACTTTGAAAAGTAGAAGAATGAACGAAGCTCTCACCCCCAAAGCAATCGTTTCAGCGCTCGACGCCCACATTGTCGGGCAAAACGACGCCAAGCGCGCCGTCGCCGTCGCGTTGCGCAACCGTTGGCGGCGACAACGCCTGCCCGAAAATCTCCGCGATGAGGTGAGCCCGAAGAACATCCTGATGATCGGGCCGACCGGCTGTGGCAAGACCGAGATCAGCCGCCGCCTCGCCAAACTCGCCGATGCCCCTTTCGTCAAGGTCGAGGCGACCAAGTTCACCGAGGTCGGCTATGTCGGCCGCGACGTCGAGCAGATCGCGCGCGATCTCGTCGAGGAAGCGGTCCGGCTGGAGAAGGAACGCCGCCGCGCCGCCGTGAAGGACAAGGCGGAGGAAGCCGCGCTCGGCCGGCTGCTCGACGCCCTCGTCGGCAAGGATGCCAGCGATGCGACCCGCACCGCCTTCCAGCAGCGCTTCAAGGACGGCCATCTCGACGACAAGGAGATCGAGATCGAGCTGGAGGATTCGGGCGGTATGCCGATGGAGATTCCCGGCATGGGCGGCCAGGTCGGCATGATCAATCTCTCCGACATGATGGGCAAGGCGTTCGGCCAGACCCGCACCAAGCGGCGCAAGCTGCCGGTGCGCGCCGCATGGGCCAAGCTGGTCGACGAGGAGGCCGACAAGCGGCTCGATCATGATGAGGTGAGCCGTACCGCTCTCGCCGACGCCGAGGCCAACGGCATCGTCTTCCTCGACGAGATCGACAAGATCGCCGTCAGCGACGTGCGCGGCGGATCGGTGAGCCGCGAGGGTGTGCAGCGCGATCTGCTGCCGCTGATCGAGGGCACCACCGTCTCGACCAAATATGGCCCGATGAAGACCGATCACATCCTGTTCATCGCGAGCGGCGCCTTTCACGTCGCCAAGCCGAGCGACCTGCTTCCGGAATTGCAAGGCCGCCTCCCCATTCGCGTGGAGCTGAAGGCGCTGACCGAGGAGGATTTCGTCCGCATCCTGCAGGACACCCGCGCGAGCCTGACCGAGCAGTACCGCGCGCTGATCGGCACCGAGGGCGTCGAGATCGCCTTCACCGAAGACGGCATCCGCGCGATCGCGAAGATCGCCGCCGAGGTGAACGGTCAGATCGAGAATATCGGCGCGCGCCGGCTTTCGACGGTGATGGAGAAGCTGCTGGAAGACGTCTCGTTCGATGCCGAGGACCGCAAGGGGCAGTCGCTCACCATCGACGCCGCCTATGTGGACGGCCAGCTCAAGGAAGTCGCGCGGAACACCGATCTCAGCAAATATGTGCTTTGATCGGCACCCATGACGTGCATTCTCCGTTCAACGTGACCCCGTCCGCTGCACCGCCCCCTTGTGGGCACCGACACCGTTTTTGCGGCGGCGGGGAAAGCGGCGTTTGGCCTGATCTCCATCCGCCCTCACATTCCCGCCATGGCCGCGCGTATGCTCGAAGCGACGTTGGGCCGTGGCTGGCGCCTGGACCGGCTTGGGCAGCTTGTCCTTCTCCGCCATGAAATTCTCGGGCAGCGGCATGATCTGGAGGCGGACGCGGGTCAGCTTCTCGATCTGGCGCAGATAGGCGCGCTCGTCATCGGCCACGAAAGCGATCGCGATGCCGGCGGCGCCGGCGCGCGCGGTGCGGCCGATACGGTGGACATATTGCTCGGCCACGTTCGGCAGCTCGAAGTTGAAGACATGGCTGACGCCGCCAATGTCAATGCCGCGCGCGGCGATGTCGGTCGCCACGAGGATGCGGATATCACCCTTGCGGAACGCGCCGAGCGCGGCTTCGCGCTGGGGCTGACTCTTGTTGCCGTGAATGGCCGCCGCCTGGACACCCGCTGCCGCGAGATGCTTCACAACCTTGTCGGCGCCATGCTTGGTGCGGGTGAAGACGAGCGCGCGGTCGATCGGCTCGCGCTTGAGCAGGATCGTAAGCAGCGCCTGCTTTTCGGACTGGTTGACGAAGGTCGCATATTGATCGACACGCTCGGCCGTCGTCGATTGCGGCGCGACCGACACCTTAACCGGATCGGTCAGGAAACGATCGCCAAGCTCGGCGATGGTCTTCGGCATGGTGGCGGAAAAGAACAGGCTCTGCCGCTTCTTCGGCAAAAGCTGATCGACACGCTTGAGCGCATGGATGAAGCCCAGGTCGAGCATTTGGTCGGCCTCGTCGAGCACAAATATCTCGACGTTGCGCAGGCTCAGGGCGCGCTGGTCGATAAGATCGAGCAGACGCCCCGGCGTGGCGACGAGGATATCTACCCCCTGCCCCATCTGCCTGATCTGGCGGTTGATCGGCACGCCGCCGAACACCACCGCGACCGAAAGCTTCAGGAATTTGCCGTAGTCTACAAAGCTCTGCGCGATCTGGCCGGCAAGTTCGCGGGTGGGCGAAAGGATGAGCATCCGGCACGCGCCCGGGGCACGCGGCTTGGGATTGGCGGCTAGCCGGTGCAGCGAGGGCAAGGCAAACGCAGCGGTCTTGCCTGTACCGGTCTGGGCGATGCCACACAGGTCGCGGCCATCGAGCAGCGCCGGGATCGCCTGCGCCTGGATCGGCGTCGGCTCATCATAACCCTTGGCGGACAACGCCTTGAGGATCGGATCGGCGATGCCGAGCTGGGAAAATTTGGTCAAAATAAGTCTACTTTCAAATTCATGTGGTCGCGCACGCCATCGACGGCGTGCGTGCCAGCGGGTTAACTGACGACCCGCGTGAAAAGGGAAGCCTGAAGCCAAGACGCCTGAGGCGGAGCGCATCCTGCCAATTCGAAAGGCAGGCGTTCACGCGGCTCCGTCCGGATAGTCGCAAGGCGATTATCGGCGCTGGCGGCGCCTATGAACGATAAAGGCGGCAAAATAAAGGCTTGAATATCGCAGGGCAGACCGCAAGAGGCATCCGGGCCTTGATCCGGCGCCGCTTTGGCCCCACATGGCTGGCATGCTGATCGAGACAGAAACGACGCCCAATCCCGCGACGCTCAAATTCCTGCCCGGCGGGATCGTGATGGAGCAGGGAACGCGCGACTTCGCCGATCCGGAGGAAGCGGAAACATCTCCGCTCGCTTCGGCGCTGTTCAGCATCGGCGATATATCAGGCGTCTTTTTCGGCCATGATTTCATCTCGGTTACGCTGGCACCCGGGGGTTCATGGGCGCAGACGAAGCCCGAAATCCTGGTGGTCCTCCTCGATCATTTTGCAAGCGGCGCGCCGCTATTCTCCGGCGGCTCGGCGAATGAAATCGGCATTTCCGACGATGAGGATTTCGACGATGACCCCGCCAACGCCGACATAGTGGAGCAGATAAAGGACTTGATCGAAACACGCGTCCGGCCGGCGGTGGCGCGCGACGGCGGCGACATCGTCTATCGCGGCTTCCAGCGTGGCACGGTCTTTCTCGCCATGCATGGCGCCTGTTCCGGCTGCCCTTCTTCCACAGCGACGCTCAAGAACGGCATCGAGACGCTGCTCAAGCATTATGTTCCGGAAGTCACTGAAGTCCGCGCGGTCTGACCGCTCGCCAACACAAAAAGGGGGAAATCCAGATGGCCAATCCGTTGCCCGATGCTGCGCTCGACCAGTTGTTTCGCAGCGCCCGCACTTATAACGGCTATCTTGACAAACCGGTCAGCGAGACCGAACTCCGCGCGATCTACGAACTGGTAAAAATGGGGCCGACCTCCGCCAATTGCCAACCGCTTCGTATCATCTGGTGCGTTTCCGAAGAAGCGAAGGCGAAGCTCGGCAATCTTGCTTCTTCGACCAACAAGGCCAAGATCCTCAAGGCTCCGGTGACTGCCATTCTCGGCATGGACCTGGCCTTTTACGAGAAGCTGCCGCAGCTCTTCCCCCATGCCGATGCGCGGGCCTGGTTCGTGAGCAGCCCGGAACTTGCAGAGGCCACGGCTTTCCGCAACTCTTCCCTCCAGGGCGCCTATTTCATCATGGCGGCCCGAGCGCTGGGCCTGGATACGGGCCCGATGTCGGGCTTCGACAATGCGGCGGTCGACGAGGCCTTCTTCGCAGGCACGACCGTGAAGTCAAACTTCATCTCGACGCTTGGGCATGGCGACCCCGCGTCCATCTTCGAGCGGCTGCCCCGGCCGACGTTCGAGGAAATGAATTCGATCGCCTGATCCGGCGTGCAACTTTCTATCTCCACAGCCACGTCAGCCTGCTCCGTCGCGCTGCTGAACGGGGACGTGATCGTTGCAGAAGAGCATGAAATTGTCGGGCGTGGCCATGCCGAGCGTCTGATCCCAATGATTCAGACGTTGCCTGGCCATGGGCGCGCGGATCTGATCTGGGTCGACTGTGGTCCCGGGAGCTTTACCGGAACCCGCGTCGGATTGGCGGCCGCCCGCGCCCTTGCATTGGCATGGGATATTCCCGTTTTCGGATTTTCTTCGATGCCGTTGATAGCCGTCACGGCCGTCGGAGAAACGGATAGCGCGGCCGTCGCGCTGCTCGGTGGTCATGGCGAGCTGTTCGTCCAGGCTTTCGTCATGGGCCCTCTCGCTCCCTCTACCGATCTCAAGTCGCTTCCTCCTGAAGCCGCCGCGCATGCCGTGCGATCCACCCTGGTGCTCGGATCAGGGGCGGAAGCGATGGTCCAGGCGGCCGGTGGTGGATTGGCTCGTAATGTCGTCCCACGCGCCGCGAATGTTCGAATGCTGCCGGACGAGTTGCGCCGATTGCCGCCCAAGGCAATCTATGTGCGCCCGCCCGATGCGAAAGCTGCATGAACGCCGAAAACAGTTTCGCCAGAATCGTCGAGGCCGACACCAGCGCGGTCGATGCCGTGATGGTGGTCATGGAAAAGGCGTTCGATCCCCGCTTCGGAGAAGCATGGCGGCGCGAACAGTGCCTCGGCATCCTTGCCCTGCCGGGAGTGTGGCTGACGACCGCCTCCAACGATGTAGAAATGGCAGGCTTCGCGTTAAGCAGATTGACGGCCGACGAAGCCGAACTTCTGCTCATAGCTGTCACGCCCGAAAGGCGAGGCGGTGGGATCGGAACGCAATTGCTCGAGGATATGATAAATCGCGCCGCCGGCCGCGGTGCAACCCGCCTTCATCTTGAAGTACGCGAGGGGAATTCCGCCCTGCGCCTTTACCAGCGGTTTGGATTTACTCCGGTCGGACGAAGACCAGCTTATTATCGTGGCCAATTCGGACAATCTTTTGACGCACTTACTTTGTCGCTTATATTGAAAGTCATATCCGACAAGAAAATTAGCCATATATAATTATTGCATTCCAATGCACTTAGGCCGATAGCGCGGGGCGCATGACAATGATTCATGTAACGATAACGACAAAGCGGGTGGCAAATGGCAGACGAGAATTCTGTGAATGAAACTTTAATCACGCTGACGGCGGACATCGTATCCGCGCATGTCAGCAACAATAGCGTGTCGGTGTCCGATCTCCCTGCGCTTATCCAGAACGTTCACAATGCGTTGAACGGTCTTGGTCAGCCTGTGCAGGCGCCAGAGGTAAAGCCGGAGCCGGCGGTATCGATTCGCGCATCGGTCAAACCTGACTATGTGGTCTGCCTGGAAGACGGCAAGAAGCTGAAGATGCTGAAGCGTCACCTGATGACCCATTATCAGATGACGCCCGAGCAATATCGCGCGAAATGGAACCTGCCAGCGGATTATCCGATGGTTGCGCCGAACTATGCCGAGCAGCGCCGGTCGCTCGCCAAGAAGATAGGTCTCGGCACGACGCGCCGGAAGCGTTGAGTCTTCGCACGCATTAAAGCGAGTCCTCGGCTTCCGCTCGGCTGATAAAGCCTGTAGGGTGGTTCTTCCTTAGGTTGCCAGCCCTATCGAACAAGGATCCCGATGCCGCGGAAGATTGACGTTGAAGCTTTGTGCCACGAAAAGGGCCTTCGCATTACCGAGCAGCGCCGGGTAATTGCGAGGGTTCTTTCGGAGGCGGAGGATCATCCGGACGTTGAGGCGTTGCATGCCCGTGCCTCGGCGATTGATTCCGGCATCTCGATCGCCACGGTCTATCGCACTGTGCGCCTGTTCGAAGAGGCCGGCATTCTCGAGCGTCACGATTTCGGCGACGGTCGCGCGCGTTATGAAGCCGCGCCGGAAGCGCACCATGATCATCTGATTGACGTCGAGACCGGCAATGTGATCGAGTTCGTGGATTCCGAGCTGGAGGCTCTTCAGCGCAGGATTGCCGAACGGCTTGGCTTCCGGCTGGTTGATCATCGCATGGAGCTATATGGCGTCTCCCTCAGCCGGAAGCATTGAAGGAACGCTCGCTTGAGCCGCCCCGGCCCCAAAAGCTTCGCGATAAAATCCTATGGTTGTCAGATGAATGTCTATGACGGCCAGCGCATGGGCGAATTGCTCGAGGCGCAGGGTCTAACGTCTGCCGAAGTCGATCAAAAGCCAGACCTGATCATACTCAACACCTGCCACATTCGTGAGAAGGCCGCCGAGAAGGTCTATTCCGACGTAGGTCGCATCATGAAGAACGCTGAAGGCGACAAGCCGTTGATAGCCGTCGCCGGTTGCGTCGCGCAGGCCGAAGGCGCGGAGATCGGCGTGCGCGCGCCGGCCGTCGACATCATAGTTGGGCCGCAATCTTATCATCGCCTGCCGGAGTTGATAGGAGAGGCCTCAGCGGGCCGCCAAGCCTTGGATACCGACATGCCGGCCCAATCCAAATTCGGCAGCCTGCCTGATCGGCGCAGGCGGTCGCCTACCGCCTTTCTGACCGTCCAGGAGGGCTGCGACAAATTCTGCACGTATTGCGTGGTGCCTTACACCCGTGGTGCTGAAGTCTCGCGGCCTTGGGCGGCGATCATCGACGAAGCAAAGGCGCTGGTCGATGCTGGCGCATGCGAGATCACGCTACTCGGTCAAAACGTCAATGCCTGGGCCGGAACCGACCAAAAAGGCATCGAACAGGGCCTGGACGGGCTCATCCGCGCGCTTGACCGCCTGTCCGGGCTCGAACGCATTCGCTATACCACCAGCCATCCAAACGACATGACCGACGGGCTGATCGCCGCTCACGGTGAGGTCGCAAAGCTGATGCCCTTCCTGCATCTGCCGGTACAATCTGGCAGCGACGCCATATTGAAGGCAATGAATCGCAGTCATGATGGCACTTCCTATGAACGGATCATCGATCGCGTTCGCGCGGTTCGGCCCGACATTGCGATTTCGGGCGATTTCATTGTCGGTTTTCCCGGCGAAAGTGACGCCGATTTCACGGCCACCATGCGTCTGATCGAGCGGGTCCGCTACGCTCAGGCTTTTTCTTTCAAATATTCGCCGCGCCCCGGTACCCCGGCCGCGACGATGGATGAACAGATCCCGATGGCGGTGATGGACGAACGACTCCAGCAGCTCCAGGCCCTACTCAACACGCAGCAGCAAGCATTCAACGAGGCCAGCATCGGCATCGCCACCTCGGCCCTGATTGAGCGGGATGGCAAGCATCCCGGTCAGCGCATCGGCAAATCTCCCTGGCTTCAGTCGGTGGTGATCGAAACCGATGCCATACCGGGCACTCTTCTGAACGTGCGGATCGTTTCGGCCGGACCCAACAGCCTCGGCGGAGAGCCGACGCAAAATATTGAAAGGCGTCATGTCGCGTAAACCCGTTCCCGCCCAGCCGGGCGATCGCGCCCGTATCGAGCTGCTGTTCGACAAGCCGCAACTGCTCGGCCGATTGTTCGGCGAATATGACCAGAACTTGGTCGCGATCGAAAATCGGCTCGGCGTCTACATCGCGGCGCGCGGCAACAAGATCCAGATAGAGGGTGAAGCGAGCGCAACGGCGCGAGCGCGGGAGGTACTCACTGGGCTCTATAACCGGCTGGTCAAAGGTCAGGAGCTTGATCCCGGCGCAGTCGAGGCGGTGATCGCCATGTCCGCCGAACCGACCCTCGACGGCATCATTCGCAACGACGTGAGCCAGCCGCCGTCGGTGATGATCCGCACGCGCAAGAAAACGATCGTGCCCCGCTCGGCCACACAGATCGGCTACATGGAGGCGCTGTCGAGGAGCGACATCATCTTCGCGCTTGGTCCCGCCGGCACCGGAAAGACCTATCTCGCCGTGGCGCAGGCCGTGCAGCAACTCATCGGCGGCTCGGTCGATCGGCTGATTCTTTCGCGCCCCGCCGTCGAGGCGGGCGAGCGGCTGGGCTTTCTGCCGGGTGATATGAAGGAGAAGGTCGATCCCTATCTCCGTCCTCTTTACGACGCGCTCTACGACATGCTGCCCAACGAGCAGGTCGAGCGCCGCATCGCTTCGGGCGAAATCGAGATCGCGCCGATCGCCTTCATGCGCGGGCGTACGTTGTCCGATGCTTTCGTCATTCTCGACGAAGCGCAGAATACGACGCCGATGCAGATGAAGATGTTCCTCACCCGTTTCGGCATGAACAGCCGAATGGTGATCTGCGGCGATCCCAAGCAGGTCGACCTGCCCGACATCGGCAAGTCGGGGCTGGCCGATGCGGTCAGTCGCCTCGAAGGCACCGAAGGCATCGCGACCGTCCGCTTCAACAGCAGCGATGTGGTGCGTCACCCGATCGTCGGCCGTATCGTCGAAGCCTATGAGGGGCCCGCCTCGGCGCATGATTGAGGTCGAACTCGATAGCGGGGACGACTGGCCCAAATCCGAGGACTGGCAAGCACTTGCCCAAGCGGCCGTGTTGGCGGCGCTCGTGCGCACGCCGCATGGCGATCTGATCGAATCTCCGGTTCGGGTGGAAGTATCGGTTAAGCTGACGGACGATGACGAGGTCCGTTCCCTCAACGCGAGCTACCGCAGCAAGGATAAACCGACCAATGTTCTATCGTTCCCGATGGTACAGATCGACCTGCTCGACGCGCTCGACATGGGGGATGATGGCGAGGTTTTGCTGGGAGACATCGTTCTTGCGTACGGCGTCTGCCACAGCGAGGCGGAGGAGCGTGGCGTGCCACTTGCCCTCCACGTCACGCATTTGATTGTCCACGGCACGCTGCATTTGCTAGGCTATGACCATATCGATGACGCGGAGGCCGAAGCGATGGAGGCGATCGAGCGCGACGCGCTGGCATCGCTGGGCATCAACGATCCCTACGCGGTCGATGAGGCATGATGAAACAACAGGGCCATACACACTCCGATGCCTGATGATTCCAGTACCACCGCTGAACAGGGCGGGCGATTATGGCAAGGCCTTCGATCCCTCCTGTTCGGTGACAATGGCGAACCGACGCTTCGCGATCAGATCGAGGAAGCGATCGACGAGCATGAAGATGAAGCGCCTTCGAAGGGCGATCTTTCCACGATCGAACGCCAGATGCTGCGCAATCTCCTTCATCTGGGCGAACGCACGGTGGGCGACATCGCTGTTCCCCGTGGGCAGATTATCGCTGTCGATGAGACGATCAGCTTCGACGGGCTTATGAAGGCTTTCGCGGAGGCGGGCCATAGCCGCCTTCCGGTCTATCGCGAGGAGCTGGATCACATCGTCGGCATGATCCACGTCAAGGATGTCTTTGCCATTCTTGCGGCGGGAGATGCATCACCGGCATCGATTGCCGGGCTGATCCGCGAGCCGCGTTATGTACCCGAGACAATGGGCGTGCTCGATCTGCTTGCCGAGATGCGGGCCACCCGGACGCATCTGGCTATCGTGCTGGACGAATATTCGGGCACCGAAGGTCTGGTCACGATCGAGGATCTGGTCGAGGAGATCGTCGGCGAAATCGAGGATGAGCATGACGAAACGCCCGAAACGCTTTTTTATCCGATCGATGGTGGATGCTGGGAGGCGGACGCGCGCGCGGAACTGGATGACGTGGCCGATGCCATAGATCCGAAGCTGGCCGATATCGAAGAGGATGTGGACACTCTGGGCGGGCTGGCCTCCGTGCTGGCGGGACATGTGCCGCAGCCCGGCGAGATTGTCGGCCATGACAGTGGCTGGCGGCTGGAGATCATCGATGGAGACGCCAAGCGCGTCACGCGGCTGAGGCTTCATCCGCCGACCGAGATGGTCGAGGAGGAAGGATGAGATGCCCGATCGCAAGATCCGCCTTGGCGTTCTCGCCGTCTTCATCCTTGCCGCCTTTATTGGGGCCTATTTCTATCTAACTGGCGGCCGGGCGAAACTTTCCGTCGAGGCCGTGACCGGCCCGCAACCCGAGCTTTCGCAGCCCGAACAGCGGTTGGTCCCGACCGTGAGCATCGCCAAGGCAGTTGGCTGGCGTACCGGCTCGGCGCCACTCCCAGCCACCGGACTGAGCGTGAAAGCTTTTGCCGAGAATCTCGATCATCCCCGCTGGATGCTTGTTCTCCCGAACGGCGACGTGCTCGTCGCGGAAACCAACCAGCCGCTGCGTAAAAGCGACGGCATTCGCGGCTGGGCGACACGAACCGCGATGAACTGGGTGGGAGCGGGAGTGCCTTCGGCCAATCGCATCACGCTTCTGCGCGACACGAATGGCGATGGTGTCGCCGACCGGCGTTCCATATTGATCAAGGATCTGAACTCGCCATTTGGCATGGCCCTCGCCGGCGACAAGCTCTATGTCGGCAACACCGACCTCCTGGTCCGCTTCCCCTTCACGGTCGGACAGACAAGGATCGACGCCAGACCCGAGAAGATATTGAGCCTGCCAGGAGGAGGACATTGGACGCGCAACGTCGTGGCCAGTGCCGATGGCTCGAAGATCTACGTCGCCGTCGGCTCGCTCACCAACATTGCCGACAAGGGCATCGAAGTCGAGGCGAACAGGGCTAATATTCTTGAGGTCGACGCCAAGACTGGAGATTATCGCATCTACGCCGCCGGGCTGCGCAACCCCATCGGCATGGCATGGGAACCCGCAACCAGGCAGCTTTGGACCGTCGTCAACGAACGCGATGAAATGGGTGGTGATCTCGTTCCCGACTATCTTACGGCGGTGCAGTTTGGCGGCTTCTACGGCTGGCCCTGGTACTATTGGGGAGGCTACACGGACAAGCGCGTTCCTGAACCGGAACAGGATATGCGGCAATATACCATACGGCCCGATTATGCGCTGGGACCGCATGTCGCGGCGCTGGGGCTGAGCTTCGCGGAGGGTGCCAAACTCGGCCCGCGTTTCGCCGACGGCGCCTTTATCGGCTTGCACGGCTCGTGGAACCGCAAGCCGAAATCGGGATACAAGGTGATCTTCGTGCCGTTTGCGAAGGGCCGCCCTGTCGGCAAGCCGATCGACGTTCTGAGTGGCTTCCTCAACGCCGACGAAGAGGCGCAGGGCCGTCCGGTCGGGGTCGCGATCGATGGCAAGGGCGCCTTGCTGGTCGCCGACGATGTCGGAAACAAGATCTGGCGCGTGACAGCCAAACAACAAGCTCAATAGGTTGTCTGCTTTCCGCTCCGTTCGGGCTGAGTGTGCCGAAGCTCCTTCCTCTCTTTCTCGCCCCAAGAAGGATCGCACTTCGACAAGCTCAGTGCGAGCGGACCCAAATGATGAGCTTCAGCGGTAATGCGTCGCTGGCTCATCCCGCTTGTACTCGGCGGCGCGTCAGCCACGGGATTCGCTCCGCTCAATTGGTGGTTCGCCATACTGCTCTGTTTCGCCGGGCTGATTGCGCTGATGGAGCGCGCGCGGACGCTCCGTTCCGCGCTGATCACGGGCTGGTGGTTTGGCCTCGGCCATTTCACGATCGGCTTGAACTGGATCGCTACCGCCTTCTACTTCCAGGACGCGATGCCGCACTGGCTCGGCTGGATCGCTGTGATCCTGCTCTCGCTCTATCTGGCCGTCTACCCGGCCGCCGCCGTGGGACTGGCGTGGCGCTGGGGCAAGCCCGAACTGATCCCACTCTCGCTCACCTTCGCCGCCGCGTGGATCGTCACCGAATGGATGCGTGCCACGATGTTCACAGGCTTCGCCTGGAATCCGCTAGGTGTCACGCTGGTGGAGATCGGTACCGTCTCGCGCTGGATCGGCACCTATGGCCTGTCCGCTATCGCGGTCCTTGCCGCAGGCGCCCTCGCGGCGCTGGGCGTCCGGAAATGGCGTGATGGCCTGATTCTCGCCGTACCTATCGCGGCAACGGCGCTGGTCACCCTGCTCGGTCCCGCAACGCCGCCGGACAAGGCGCTAATACTTCGCGTCGTGCAGCCGAACATCAACCAGAACGAGAAATACTCTGAAGAACTATTCGCTACCAATATCCGCCGGCTGGTTCAGCTCACAGGCTATCCCGGAGCATTACCCCGGCTGGTGCTCTGGCCCGAAGCGGCGATTCCGTATCGGCTCGAAGAGGATGCCGAAGCCCGCGCGGCCTTCGCCAAGCTGCTCGGCCCCGATGACATCCTGCTCACCGGCGGCGACGCACTGGTCCGCGATGAACGTGGGGAGCTGATCGCGGCACGCAACAGCCTGTTCGCGCTCGATGCGCGGGGTCGGATATTGGCACGCTACGACAAGGCTCATCTGGTGCCCTATGGCGAATATCTACCGATGCGACCGATCCTTTCGACGATCGGCCTCTCGCGGCTCGTGCCGGGCGACATCGATTTCCTGCCCGGCCCCGGCCCACAGAGCTATGCCCTGCCCGGCTTCGGTCACGTCGGCGTGCAGATTTGCTACGAGATCATTTTTTCCGGTGAGGTCGTGGATCGGAAGAACAGGCCCGACTTCCTGTTCAATCCGTCCAACGACGCCTGGTTCGGCGCCTGGGGTCCGCCGCAGCATCTGGCGCAGGCCCGGATGCGCGCGATCGAGGAAGGGCTGCCGGTCATCCGATCGACCCCCACCGGGATCTCCGCCGTGGTCGACGCCAGCGGCAAGGTGAGACGTAATGTTTCATGGCAGCAACAGGGAGCCGTCAGCACCAGATTGCCGGCGCCCGTTCCCCTCACCCTATTTGCCCGTTGGGGTAATATCCTACCCCTTTTTTTCGCCGCATTGTTAACCGCGATCTCGATTGCAGTCCGCCGCCGCCCACGCTAAGGGACGACATAAGGAAAGCTTTATATCTGTCGTCCGTTGGAAGGATCAGCATGCGCAGCAATTATCTATTCACGTCCGAAAGCGTCTCGGAAGGCCATCCCGACAAGGTCGCCGACCAGATTTCGGATGCTGTGGTGGATCTCTTCCTTTCCAAGGATCCGGAAGCGCGCATCGCCTGCGAGACGCTGACGACCACCCAGTTGGTCGTGCTGGCAGGCGAGATTCGCTGCAAGGGGGTCTATGAGAACGGCGCCTGGGCTGCCGGTGCGAAGGAAGAGATCGAGAAGGCCGTGCGCGATACGGTCAAGCGCATCGGTTATGAACAAGAGGGCTTCCACTGGGAAACCTTTCGTTTCGAGAACAACCTTCATGGCCAGTCGGCCCACATTGCGCAGGGCGTCGATGCGAGCGGCAACAAGGATGAAGGTGCTGGCGACCAGGGCATCATGTTCGGCTACGCGACCGATGAGACGCCAGGCTATATGCCTGCCACGCTCTATTATTCGCACAAGGTGCTCGAGCGCCTTGCCCATGACCGCCATAACAAAGTGGTCGATTTCCTTGAGCCCGACGCCAAGAGCCAGGTGACGCTGCAATATGAAGGTGGCGTACCAGTCCGCGCGACGGCGCTTGTCGTATCGACCCAGCATAGTGCCTCGATCGCCAACCCCGAGGGCCAGGCCAAGCTGCGCGACTATGTTAAGGGCGTGTTCGCTGAGGTGTTGCCCGAAGGCTGGTTGCCTGCCGATGAGGCGATCTTCGTCAATCCGACCGGCATGTTTGAGATCGGCGGCCCCGACGGCGACGCGGGTCTCACCGGCCGGAAGATCATCGTCGACACCTATGGCGGCGCCTCCCCTCACGGCGGCGGCGCATTCAGCGGCAAGGATCCGACCAAGGTCGACCGTTCGGCCGCCTATGTCAGCCGTTATCTCGCAAAGAACATCGTCGCCGCAGGCCTCGCGAAGCGCTGCACAATCCAGCTCAGCTACGCAATCGGCGTCGCCGAGCCGCTGTCGCTCTATGTCGATACGCATGGCACGGGAACGGTCGATGAGGCGAAAATCGAAGCGGTGCTGCCGACGCTCATCCGCCTGACTCCCAAGGGCATCCGCACCCATCTCGGCCTCAACAAACCGATCTACCAAAAGACGGCAGCCTACGGCCATTTCGGGCGCACGGCGGAGGGCGACCTGTTTCCGTGGGAAAAGACCGATCTGGTCGATGCACTAAAGCACGCGCTGTAAGGACTGCGGACGATCCGTGCCTTTCTGACAGCCGCAGATCCGTCATGAATTGGGGAAGTTGGGGATGCGCGCGTTTTTTGCGTGCCGCATCTTGGCTCGGCATCCGTTCTGCCTGGGCTGCGGGACCAAATCGTTCCTGGCAAGACATAGGCACGCGCCCATCATCGCGATAAAGCGGCGGCATGGATGCCAATCTCTTTGCGCTGATCGCCCAAACCGCTGCCGAGGCGGGCGACCTCTCGTTCATTATCGAAGCAGGCCGCACGCGCCTCACATATGCCCAGCTCGACGGCGCTACCGCCGCTTATGCCCGTGCGCTCACCGCAGCCGGGGCGGTGCCGGGCGACCGGATCGTCGTACAGGTTGATAAGTCGGTCGAGAATATACTGCTCTACCTCGGCGCGTTGCGGGCCGGTCTGGTCTATGTGCCGCTCAACACATCATACACACCTTCCGAACTCGCTTATTTCATTGAAGATGCCGAGCCGGCCATATTGGTGTGCGATCCGTCAAAGATCGAAGTCTTGGCGTCGTTGGCGGGCCCGACGCGGTGCCTGACGCTCGATGGCAATGGACAGGGCACGCTCGCCGATGCCGTCGCCGCGATAACGCCGCGGCCGTTCGAGACGGTCGCGCGCCTCGCCGATGATCTGGCGGCGATCCTTTACACATCGGGGACGACGGGCCGCTCCAAAGGCGCGATGCTCAGCCATGGCAATCTCTCCTCCAATGCGCTGGTACTCAAGGACTATTGGCGATGGCGGAAAGGGGACGTGCTCATCCACGCGCTGCCGATCTATCATGTTCACGGTCTTTTCGTGGCATTGCACGGAGCGCTGCTCAACGGATCGACGATATTGTTCCATCGCAAATTCGATGCCGACGCCGTGCTAGCCGATTTTGCCCATGCGACCGTTCTGATGGGCGTGCCGACCTTTTACGTCCGGCTTGCGGCGCATGCAGGCCTGACGCGCGATGCCTGTGCCGGGATGCGGCTCTTCATCAGCGGGTCGGCCCCGCTGCTGGAAGCGACTTTCGAGGAGTTCGCGGAGAAGAGCGGGCATCGCATTTTGGAACGCTACGGCATGACCGAGGCCGGCATGATCACGTCCAATCCCTATGACGGCGATCGGATTCCCGGCACGGTTGGCTATCCTCTGCCCGGCGTTTCGGCGTGGGTCTGCGATGATCGGGGTGCCGAACTGCCGCGCGGCGCGCCGGGCGTGCTCGAGATCAAGGGACCGAACCTGTTCAAGGGCTATTGGCGAAACCCGGAGAAAACCGCCGAGGAGATGCGCGCCGACGGCTATTTCATCACCGGCGACGTCGCCACCATGACCGAGGACGGGCGGGTCAGCATCGTGGGCCGAGCGAAGGATTTGATTATCGCAGGGGGACTGAACATCTATCCCAAGGAGATCGAACTCGCGATCGACGCGGTGCCCGGCGTCGGCGAGAGCGCTGTGATCGGCGTTCCGCATCCCGACCTCGGCGAGGGCGTGATCGCGGTGGCAACACGCGCGGCCAGGAGCACTATCGACGAAGGCGAGGTCTTCCGCGCGATCGCCGGTACCCTTGCCCGTTTCAAGCAGCCGCGCAGAATCCTGTTCGTCGAAGCCCTGCCGCGCAACCAGATGGGCAAGGTGCAAAAGGCGGCGTTGCGTGAGACGTATAAGGACGTGCTCCGGTAAATCGCCCGCACGCTATGGACTTTCCCGACCAACTTACTGTAAGGCCGAGGCATGACGTCGCATCGCGGCCTTCTTCTGCTTCGACTTACGCGCCCTTAGGCGCGCGACTTCGCTTGGCCGCCTAAGCGGCTTCGAGCCACGGCGCCTAAGGGCAAGGAAACCCGAACAGGCAATTCCCGCGAACAGGAGCGGACCCGTGACAGATACAGTTTTGATTTTCGACACCACCTTGCGAGACGGCGAGCAATCCCCCGGATGCTCGATGAATCTCGAGGAAAAGCTGCAGGTCGCCGCCCAGCTCGAAACGCTGGGCGTGGACATCATCGAGGCCGGCTTCGCCATCGCCAGCCCCGGCGATTTCGAGGCGGTGAGCGAAGTGGCCAAGCAATGCGAGCGCGCGACGGTGGCCAGCCTCGCCCGCGCCGCAAGCGCCGATATCGAGCGCGCATGGGAAGCGGTGCAGCACGCCAAGCGCCCGCGCATCCATACCTTCATCGCCACCTCACCCCTGCACATGCGAGTGAAGCTCAACAAGACCCCAGAGGAAGTGCTGGAGGCGATCATCGCCTCGGTCTCGCTGGCGGCGAAATTGTCGCCCGATGTCGAATGGTCGGCGGAGGACGCGACCCGGAGCGATCCCGATTTCCTGTGCCGCGCGGTCGAAGCCGCCATCGCGGCCGGCGCGCGGACGATCAACCTGCCCGACACGGTGGGCTATGCGACGCCCGAAACCTATGGTGCGATGTTCCGCGATGTGATTAGCCGCGTGCCGAACGCCGACAAGGCCATCTTCTCGACCCACTGCCACAACGATCTCGGGCTGGCGGTCGCCAACACGCTGGCGGCGGTGATGGCGGGCGCCCGGCAGGTCGAATCGACCATCAACGGGATCGGCGAGCGTGCAGGCAATGCCGCGGTCGAGGAGATCGCGATGGCGCTCAAGGTCCGCCACGACGTGATGCCGGTTCGCACCAACGTCGTCTCGACCGAGATCACGCGCGCCTCGCGATTGATCTCGGGCATCACCGGCTTCCAGGTGCAGCCCAATAAGGCGATCGTCGGCGCTAACGCCTTCGCGCATGAGAGCGGCATCCATCAGGACGGCATGATCAAGGACGCCTCGACCTACGAGATCATGACGCCGGAAAGCGTGGGCCTGACCACGTCCAATCTCGTCATGGGCAAGCATTCGGGCCGCGCGGCCTTCCGCCAGAAGCTGGAGGAGCTGGGCTACAATCTCGGCGACAACGCCTTTCAGGACGCCTTCGCTCGTTTCAAGCTGCTCGCCGACGCCAAGAAGACGGTGTTCGATGAGGATATCGTCGCGCTGGTCGACGACGAGGTCTTGCGCGGCCATGACCGCATCCAGGTCAAGGATGTCGAAATCCATTGTGGGACTGGCCCCGCCCGCGCGATCCTCACGCTTGAGGTCGACGGGGAGGAAAGGACGGCCGCGACCCGCGGCAATGGCCCGGTCGACGCGCTGTTCGCCGCAATCCGCGAGATCGTCCCGCACGATCAGTCCGTGCTCGAGCGCTACGAGGTTCATGCCGTCACCGGCGGCACCGACGCGCAGGCCGAGGTCTCGGTCCTACTGTCGGAAAATGGCCGGACCACGCGCGGGCGCGGCGCGCATCACGACACGCTCGTCGCCTCGGCACGCGCCTATGTGAACGCGCTCAACAAGCTGATGGTGAAGCGCGGGCGGCAGCCGGTCGATACCGCGATCGCAAGCTAGCACAATGAAGCGGGGCGGCATCGCGCCGTCCTGCCTCTCAGGATGTGACGCTGGGCATCCGCCGCTTGCGCCGCATCGTCGCGCCGATCAGCACGATGCCGCCGGTCAGCAACGCCCATTTCGCGGGATCATCCTCGACCGGAAGAATGACCTGGCTTACGTCTTTTGTTCGTTTGCGCGACTTGCTGACGTCGTGCCGTTGCAGCACGGTGGCATGATCACCCGATTTGACGGCTAGAAAAATCGTCGCAGCCCCAACGGGGGCGCCCGCCGACGCGCTCAACATCAGGGAAAAAAGCGAAAAGACCGCAACCCGACGGACGCTGGCACAAAGCATAAGACACCCCTTTTGAAACGCTCATGCGCCTCCGGACCATCCCTTATTGCTTTAGTTAACCATTTACCATGCTGCATTGCATCAAACAAGACCCCCTCCGCCTCGGTTCGTCGCATCGAGCAGCTAGTCGGAATTGGACGAGCACTCGCAGCGAGGCTTGGAGGCACGCTTGGCGCGCGTGGTGCTGAACTCCTCCCTGTCGAGGATTCCCGAGCGATCAGTGTCCGCCTTCGCGAATTTGTCGATGGTCCGCATGGCCCATTCCTCGAAGCTCAACCGGCCGTCGCCATTGCTGTCCAGCTTGTCGAATGCCTTTTGACGCGTCGCAAGATATTCCTCCCGCGTGATCTTCTGGTCGCGATCCTTGTCGTAGCGATCGAACCGCTTCTCCTCGCGACTCCGGTCTGCCGAGGGCAGGGGCGTCAGCGGCTGTTGCCGCAGCACCAGCGGCGATTGCGGGGGCGGCACAGGATCGTCGGATCGAGCAATGCCCTTCCACAGAAACAGCCCCGCGCCGACGAACAGCAAGGCCGATGCCACCCCAGCCAGAAACCGCCACATTGCCCGTCTCCCCCCTCGCCGTCCTTAACCCCTGCGAGACCCCGCATCAACGTCCGGTCACGCCGGCCCACAGCGCTGTGGCTAGCCTGCGCGGGGAGCCTTGCCGGCGCCGCGAGCCTGCGCGGGAATCGAGCCTGGCCAGCGCCATGAGCACAGCCAATGGGCGCAAGGGCCTGGGCCAAGACGTTCCCTGGACGTTACCCAACTTCTCGGCGGCGAGCGCGCGGGCCAGGGTGACCGTGGAAGGATCTCTGAATCGCGCCGCGATATCCAGCAGCGCCCACGCCGCGCCCGCGTCAGCGGCGGCGGCATGGTCCATGCCGAGCAGCCGGGCGCTCAGCCGAAACAAAACCCCTCCCCGCTCGTCGCCATGCGCGAGCAGGGCGCCGCGTTCCAGCGGGAGCGCGCCCAGCAACGCCATCCAGCCTTGGGGCAAACGTGCAAGCTCGTTAGGAGAAAGCCGGCACAGGCGCGCGATCGGTTCGAGGCCCTCCAGCAGCGGCTCACCCGCGAGCGCGCGGATATCGATCGCCGCGAGCCTGTCCCGCCACCAGGCGAGACGGATCTCGCCCAGCATCGGCTCCCGCGTCGCCGCGACGATCGCGCCAAGCCGCTCGTCGAGCGCCCAGAGCAGGGCCAACGCCCGCCGCCACTCGCGGGGCGCATAGGCAAGCGCCAGCCGCCGCTCGGGATCGACGATCTCTGGCTGCCATTCCATCCCCCGCCACTATTGGGCCGCGGCCTCGCCGGCAAATCCAGTCAACCAATTCTTAAATTCTTTATACCTAAAGACATAGGATTAGGTCGGAAAAGATATATCCGACACGTGGTGAAGGCATCCAAGGGGCTCAGGGCAAATGATTTTATCATTGCGCAAGGTCATAACGACCGCCCGGCGATTCGCCGGACGACTCGGCCGCGATGTTGCCGGCAACACGCTGGCGATGATGGCGATCGCGGTCATACCGATCAGCGCGATGATCGGATCCGGCGTCGATATGTCACGCGCCTACTTGACCAAGTCCCGCCTTCAGCAGGCATGCGACGCCGGGGCCTTAGCGGGTCGTCGAGCGATGACGGGCGCGACGCTCGATAGCGCCGCGAAAACGCAGGCCGACAACCTATTCAATTTCAATTTCCCTGCTGGCACGATGAACACCACCAACGTGGTGTTCACCCCCACGAACACGGTGGACCCCACCACCGGTAACCCGGCGGGTCAAGTTACCGCTACCGCTACCGCAACCATGCCGACCACGATCATGAGAATGTTCGGCAAGCAAGAAATCGTGCTCGATGTCGCATGCGACGCGAAGCTGGAAGTAACCAATACCGATATCATGTTCGTACTCGACGTCACCGGCTCGATGAATTGCGCCGTCGGGGTGTCTGGCGATTGCGGCCTCGTCGAACAGAGCAGCTCGAAGCTATCCGCGCTGCGCACGGCGGTCGTGAATTTCTATACTACGATCAACAGCGCGATGACTACAGATGCAAGGTTGCGCATCGGGTTTGTGCCTTATTCTACTACGGTGAATGTTGGCTATCTGTTGCCGTCGATTTATTTCGTCGATGCCGACCACGCTCTTTACCAATCACGTGAGCGTGTGCTGGCAGGAACTTCAACTACAAACAGTAACGGGAGTTGGCCTGCTAACAATTCATCGACGCCTACATGGAGTGGATATAGCGGATGGTCGACCGTCAGCAATACCACGGTGTCGGGCAGCAGCGCCTGTACCACTCCAGCTATGACCTATTCGGCGGGAACAGCGACAACGGGATCGCCGAACAGCTCTACCAATAGCTCCACCGGCGTCGTCACTACCACGACTGACACCACGCGACTGATGACGGAAACGAGCTATCAAAAAACGTACACCAGCAGTTCCAAAAACTGCAAGATCGAGAGCCGTACCCGGACTCGCACGGAGACGAAGACCGATACCAGCACCATGACGCCCGATTATAATTGGGAATATAAGCAATGGCATCCCACCGCAGGCACTTTTGCTGACTTTATCGCAGGTAATGCCGTCACCACAATGACAGGTAATACGACCAGTACAAACGGCCCGGCGACATCGATTTCGTCCACTTGGAATGGGTGCATCGAAGAGCGCAAGACCGTTTCGCAGACCACCTTCACCACCATTCCCAGTACCGCCTATGACATGGACATCGATATGGTGCCCACGAGCGATCAGGATACGAAATGGCGTCCCGGCTGGGGCCAGATCATCTACGATCGTCCAACGGCCGGAACGACCCGGCCCGATGTCGGCGCCCAGACGACAGACAATAACAGCGGCGGCGGCTATTCCAAGCCGAGCGGAAATTCGCTGGCTTGCCCCAAGGCGGCGCAGAAGCTTCAGACGATGACGCTCGATCAGGTCAAGCAATATGTGAATGCCGCTCCATACAATACATCGGTTACGCTCAAGGGCGTCGGCTACACCTACCATGACGTAGGCATGATCTGGGGCGCACGACTACTCTCTCCCACCGGCATTTTCGCAAGTGAAAACGCCACTGCCCCGAATGGCAAACCGATCAACCGCCACATCATCTTCATGACCGATGGTGACATGCAGCCCAACGCGGATTCCTATGGTCTATATGGCTACGAAGCGCTCGACGGTCGTGTCGGCAACGGCACTACCAGCGATCTTACAAGCCGGCACAACAATCGTTTCGTGGCGTTGTGTGACGCTGCGCGCGCCAAGAATATCAACATTTGGGTGGTAGCTTATGCATCGTCCCTGAACACTCAGCTCACCTCCTGCGCCGATCCAGGCAAGTCCTTCACGGCCGCCAACGACACACAGCTTCAACAACAATTCCAAACAATCGCCCAGCGCATCGCACGCCTGAGACTTTCGAAATGACGCGGTTATTTCGAAGACTTCGTATCAACGATCGCGGCGCGGCGGTCATCGAATTCGCCATTATCGCGCCAGTATTGCTGCTGATCCTGTTCGGCATATTGGAACTCGGCTACCGATTCTATCTTCAGGCCGTGCTTCAGGGCGCCGTGCAGAAGGCCGCGCGCGATTCCACCATCGAGGGCGGCGGCGCCAATATCGATACCATCGATTCGAAGGTGAAAGATCTTCTCCGAACCGTGGCCGCCAACGCCACGTTCAAATCGGAGCGCTATGCTTTCTATGACTTCAATGAAATCGCCCCGCCCGAGCCGTTCATCGACGCCAATGCCAATGGCCAGTGGGACAGCGACGAATGTTTCGAGGACACCAACGGCAGCGGCTTTTGGGAAGGCAAGCCGGGCCAGGGCGGCGCGGACGACATTGTCCAGTACACGATGACCATGACCTATCCCGAAATCCTGCCAATGTCCTCCTTCCTTCATTGGCCGGCGCTCAACAAGCTTTCGGCGACGACCACGCTTCGCAACCAGCCTTTCGGGACGCAGGCGCGCGCGACCGGGACGATCTGCCCATGATCAGAGCCAGATTTTTCGCACGGCTCCGCAGCAATATAAGCGGCACAGCGCTGCTTGAGTTCGCGCTGGCGATGCCCGTCGTGCTCGCTCTCGGCGTCTGCGGCATGGAAACCGCCAATCTTGCAATGGCCAATATGCGGGTCAGCCAGGTGGCGCTGAATCTGGCGGACAATGTGTCGCGCATTGGCCAGGATAGCAGCCTCTCTCTGAAACAGCTCCGCGAAGTCGATATAAACAACAGTTTCGCAGCCGCCGTAATACAGGGTGGCAATTACGACGTCACGACCCACGGTCGGATCATCTTGTCGAGCCTCGAGAACGACACCACCAACGGCGACTGGATTCACTGGCAGCGCTGCAAGGGGTTGCTCAACAAGACCTCGACCTATGGCAATGCCGGTGACGGCGCGGGTGCGGCCACATTTGCCGGCATGGGCGAGACCGGGGCCAAGATCCTGCCGCCGGCGAACGGCGCGGTGATGTTCGTCGAGATTTTCTACGATTACCAGCCGATCTTCGGATCGACCATGCTCGCGTTCTTCAAATCGGCACTGCAGGGGCCGATCCAGATCCATTATAAGGCCGCCTATACGGTGCGTGATTCCCGCGATCTTTCGCAGGTTTTCAATCCCGCGCCAGCGGCAACGACTTCGCTGTGCACCACCTTTTCGGCGTAGCCAGTCCCCCACCCAATGCCGCCCATGGCATGGCAAGGCATAGACAAGGAGCCTGTCGCGCGGCCGCCAGCCGCTGCTCAATCTCGCATTAACCCTGCCCGTTAAGACCGCGTTAGCCGGATTTTGGCAAATGTAGCGAACATTTGCCGCCGATTGCGCGCGGCCGGGGCACGGGCGAGATGGGAAAATCGTTACGCGACAAGGGCATGGCGTTCAGCCGACTCGCCAGTCGGCCGATGCGACGCCGTGCGCGCGCCGGCGCGGCCGCGAATGACCTGATTCGCGCGACGGACGGCGTTGCGCTGGTCGAGACCGCGCTCGTCATGCCGTTCCTCGCGCTCGTCGTGATGGGCACGGTGGATGCCGCGCGCTACGGCGCCGCCAAGCTGGCGGTACAGCAGGCCGTCAATCGCGGCCTTGAAATGTCGATGATGGCCGGCCCCGACGGCATCACCACGAGCGATATCCAGGCCCAGGCAGCGGCGCAGGCCGGCGTTTCGACCAGCGCGGTCACCGTCACCCAAACGCTCGAATGCTCGGGCGCGGCGACGAGCTGGAGCTCGACCTGCTCCACCGGGGAGACGGCACGTTATACCCAGATCCAGATCTCGACGACCTTCACGCCGACCTTCGTGCTCGGCATGATGGCGAAGCTTTATGGCAACTCCAACGGCGTCATTCCCATCGCGGTCACGGGGGCGATGCGCATCCAATGAGCAGGCTGCTTCGCCCGATCGGCACATTCGCGCGGGATTGTCGCGGCGCCTCCATCCTCGAGTTCGCGCTGGTGGCGCCCGTATTGCTCGCGATGCTGCTCGGCATCGCAATGCTCGGCGTCCTCTTCTTTGCCCAGGCGGGGTTGAGGGGCACGGTCGAGGATGCGGCGCGCTACGCGACAATCTACCCGAGACCGACCGATACCCAGATCCTGGCGCGGATGACCGCCAAGCGCTTTGGCATGAACCCGGCGAACATCGTGTCGCCGACCGTGGTGTTCACCAGCGGTGATCCAAGTTATGTTACGATTACAATGGGTTATAACATAACGATAAATTATGTGATCGGCAGCCAGACCATAAACCTGACCGAAAGCCGGCAGGCTTATGTCACCAGCTAGAGGCGGAATCGCGACGATGTTCACTTTCCCCGGCTTTTCCCATCTTCGTCGGCTCTGGCGCGATCAGCGCGGGAACGCCTTCATGCTGATGGCCTTCGCCCTACCCGTAGTGATCGGCTCGGCGGGGCTCGGGGTGCACGTCATGCAATTGTCGCTGGTGAAGCGGCAGTTGCAGCGCGAGGCCGATTCCGCCGCGATGGCGGGCGCCTATTCGCTCTTCCAGAGCCAGGGCAACACGGCCGCGACCGCCGCCGCCAACAAGGCGCTGACGCAGAACGCGCTCGTTCCGGGCACGACCAATACGATCACACCGGGGTCCTACACCAGCGGCGGCACCACCTATACCTCGGCGATGTATGTCAAGCTGGTCAGCACGCAACCGACATTGCTGATGGCGATTTTCGGAAACGCGACCTCGGACGTCTCAGCCGAGGCGCGGGCGGCCGTCGTGCCGGATGGCAAGGTATGCTTTCTGGCAAAAGCGAAGCAGAATAAGACCGGCATCACCTTCGGCGGCAATTCCACGATCAATCTGGGCTGCGGATCGGGGACCAATTCCATCTCGGCGACCGCGGCAGTAAACGTGAACGGCAACCCGACGGTTACTTCATCACCGATCGTGGCGATGGGCGGAATTGCAAGTTCGACCGCTTACGCCAGCGGCACCGTGCTCATGCCCAATCATGATGAGCTGGCGGACCCCTTCGCCAACAGCAATCTCACCCCTACCGTGAGCAATAGCGGGAAACAGATAAACGGTTTTACATGCAAGACCGGCAACACGTGGAATGACATCAACGTCAATCCCGGAGAAGATAAAACCGGAACCCCTGGATGCTATGGCACGATCAATGTTCAGGGAAAACTGACGCTTAGCTCGGGTGTTTACTACATCGCCAATGACGCCAATAACGCTGGCCTCAAAATTGGCTCTCAGGGAATACTTATCTGTTCTGGATGCACTTTTGTTCTAACCAGCACGAATTCGAACAGCGCTGCAACGATGGACATCAACGGTGGCGCGACGGTTAACATATCGCAATCGACTACTGGCACTTACGCGGGAATTACCATCTATCGCGACAGTAAGGCACCCGCGAGCAATCAATGCTGCCAGATCAACGGTAATTCGAGCTCTTCCTATAGCGGCGCCTTCTATTTTCCCAATGACGAACTTACCTTCAACGGAACTTCCGGCATGTCACTCAACTGCTTTCAGATGGTCGCGAGCTGGCTCACATTCAGCGGCAATGCCAATATCACCAACACCTGCGATCTGCCCGGCGGCAATGCCAAATGGTCGCTCGATTCCGTCCGGCTGATCGGCTGACCATGGGGGCCAAAATACGCAAGCTTCTGAGGAACGAACGCGGCGCGACCGCCATAGAATATGGCCTCATCCTGACGTTCATCGCGATGGCCCTGCTTGGCGCGATGACGATGCTGGGCAGCAAGGTCAGCAGCAACTTCAATAACATCGCCGCCGGGTTCGGCTGAGATCGTCGCGCTTCAAACGCGCTCACCCTGAGCCTGTCGAAGGGTGTCTCCAGCAGGCTTCGACAGGCTCAGCCTGAGCGCGTCTAGCGGTAGCACACCGTTTTCGCCGCCTCGATCACGTCCGCGACCTTGATCAGCGCGGCCTTCTCCAGATTGGCGGCGTAGGGCAGCGGCACATCCTCGTTGGTCACGCGGAGCACGGGGGCGTCGAGATCGTCGAACCCGTCTTCCATCGCGATCGCCATGATCTCGGATGCGATCGAGCAGACCGGCCAGCCTTCCTCGACGACAACCATGCGGTTGGTCTTCTTGAGACTTGCGAGCACGGTCGCGCGGTCCAGCGGGCGCAGCGTGCGCAGGTCGATCACCTCCGCGTCGATTCCTTCCTCCCCCAGCTTGCCGGCGGCATCGAGCGCGACGCCGACACCCATCGAATAGCTGACCAGCGTGACGTCCCTGCCCTCGCGCACGACCCGCGCCTTGCCGATCGGCAGGACATAATTGTCGAGCTTGGGCACGTCGAAGCTCTGGCCGTAGAGCAGCTCGTTTTCGAGGAAAATGACCGGATCGGGCGAGCGGATCGCCGCCTTGAGCAGGCCCTTGGCATCCGCCGCCGAATAAGGCGCGATCACCAGCAGGCCCGGCACGGCCGCATACCAAGGCCCGTAATTCTGGCTGTGCTGCGCGGCGACGCGCGAGGCAGCGCCGTTGGGGCCGCGGAACACGACCGGGCAGCGCATCTGGCCGCCGGACATATAATTGGTCTTGGCGGCCGAATTGATGATCTGGTCGATCGCCTGCATCGCGAAGTTGAAGGTCATGAACTCGACAATCGGCTTCAGCCCGCCCATCGCCGCGCCTGTGCCGATGCCGGCGAAGGCATGCTCGGTGATCGGGGTGTCGATCACGCGCTTTTCGCCGAATTCGTCGAGCAGCCCCTGGGTGACCTTGTATGCGCCCTGATATTGCGCGACCTCCTCGCCCATCACGAAGACATCGCCGTCGGCGCGCATCTCTTCCGCCATCGCGTCGCGCAACGCTTCGCGCACCGTCTGGCGGACCATTTCCGTGCCTTCGGGCACATCGGGCTCGATGGCGAGGCTGACCGGCGCCCTTTTAACCTCCCCGGCACGGGGAGGGGGACCAGCCGCAGGCTGGTGGAGGGGGGGTGAAGCTTGAGGCGATGGTTGCGCCTGATCGGCGCCCCCTCCACCGTTCTGCGAACGGTCCCCCTCCCCAGCTTGCTGGGGAGGATTTTGTTCACCCGCTCCATTGAGCAACGCGATCACCGCGCCGACCTTCACGCCCTCGCTGCCTTCCGGCACGACGATCTTCTCGACCGTGCCTTCGTCCACCGCCTCGAATTCCATGGTCGCCTTGTCGGTCTCGATCTCGGCGAGAATATCGCCGGACTTCACGGCATCGCCTTCCTTGACCAGCCATTTGGCGAGCGTACCTTCCTCCATCGTCGGGGAAAGCGCGGGCATCTTGATCTCGAAAGCCATTAATATTGCCCCACCAGAACGTCGGTATAGAGTTCGCCGGGCTCTGGCTCCGGCATCTGTTCGGCGAAATCCGCGGCCTCGACCACGATCGTCTTGATCTCGGTATCGATCTTCTTGATCTCATCCTCGCTTACGCCGGCGGCGGTGAGCTCGCGCTTGAGATGCTCGATCGGGTCCGATTTTTCGCGCACGGCCTGCACCTCGTCACGGGTGCGGTATTTGGCCGGATCGGACATCGAATGGCCGCGATAGCGATAGGTCTTGAGTTCGAGCAGGATCGGGCCCTTGCCGCCGCGCACCCACTCGACCGCCACCTCGGCAGCGCCCCGCACCGCGAGCACGTCCATGCCGTCGACCTGGAGGCCGGGGATACGGAAGCTCTCGCCACGGCGATAGAGCTGGTCCTCGGCGGAGGAGCGGTTGACGCTGGTGCCCATGGCGTACTGGTTGTTCTCAATCACGAAGATGATCGGCAACTTCCACAGCTCCGCCATGTTGAAGCTTTCGTAGACCTGGCCCTGATTGGCGGCGCCGTCGCCGAAATAGGCGACGCAGACTCCGCCGTCGCCGGAATATTTGTGCTTGAACGCGAGCCCGGTGCCGAGCGAGACCTGCGCGCCGACGATGCCGTGGCCGCCGTAGAAGCCATGTTCCACCGAGAACATGTGCATCGATCCGCCCTTGCCCCTGCTGATCCCGGCGGCGCGGCCGGTGAGTTCGGCCATGATCACCTTGGGATCGATGCCGTAGGCGAGCATGTGGCCGTGATCGCGATAGCCGGTGATGACGCTGTCCTTGCCGACCTGAAGCGCCGATTGGAGGCCGACCGCCACCGCTTCCTGGCCGATATAGAGATGGCAGAAGCCGCCGATCAGGCCGAGTCCGTAAAGCTGCCCCGCCCTTTCTTCGAAACGACGGATCAGCAGCATCTGGCGGTAGAATTCGAGCATCTCCGGTTTGCTGGCCGTGTAGCGCGCCGGCTCGGAAGGACGCTCGCGGTTGGGCGCAGGAGGCGGGCTGGACTGGCGTTTCGCGACGGGAGGTGTCTTTGTCGATCGTGCCGGCGTGGCGCTTTTGCGGGCCGTCGATTTTCGTGCTGCCTGAGCCAAAGCCTGGAAACTCCGTGGGGAAGAGTGCGAGAACCCTATAGGCACGGAAACGCACAATGCAAATGCCCGGATGCGCGTGAGGCTTCCTGTTTTTTAGCGGGTGGGAATGATCACTTCGTCCGGACGGACCTGCCCCGTTTCCCGGCGCACCAGCTCATCGGCATAATCGGGATCGACCTTGCGTGGATTGAGCAACGCGACGCGATGGGAAAGCTCGGCCCGCCGAGCCTCGACCAACTTCAATTCCTCGCTCTTCCTGGCGGCTTCGCGCTTGTAATCGCCCCAGGCCAGCACGCCATTCTGGCCGAACAACGCGAATCCGGCGAAATGCGCGATGATCAGGATTGCCGCCGCCGGAGCGGCCGCTGCCTTGATCAATGAAGAGGTCGAACGCGCGCGGGCCATGGACCGCACAGAATCATCATCGATTCCGCAAGGCAAGCCCAAATATGCGTCGCGCCGATATTATTGCGATAAAAGGACTGTTCTTCCCATTTTACGGCGTGATTTTGCGCGTCTCATTACGAGAGCGACTTGATCGCGGCCCGTCCAGCATAGTGCGCGACCACGCCCAGCTCCTCCTCGATCCGGATGAGCTGGTTGTACTTCGCTAGGCGATCCGATCGCGCGAGGCTGCCGGTCTTGATCTGTCCGCAATTCGTGGCGACCGCGAGATCCGCAATGGTCGAATCCTCCGTCTCACCCGAGCGATGCGACATTACCGCCGTGTAGCCAGCCCGTTGGGCTGTCGACACGGCCTCCAGCGTTTCAGTCAACGTGCCTATTTGGTTCACCTTGACGAGCAGCGAATTGGCAAGGCCGCGCTTGATGCCGTCGCGCAGGCGCGCGGGGTTGGTCACGAACAGGTCGTCGCCGACGAGCTGGCACTTGTCGCCAATCTTATCCGTCAGGATCTTCCAGCCTTCGAAATCGTCCTCGCCCATGCCGTCCTCGATAGAGACGATCGGATAGCGGGCGACGAGGTCGGCGAGATAGTCCGCCATCTCGGCGGGCGAGCGCTTCACGCCCTCGCCTTCGAAGTCATAGACGCCGCCCTTGAAGAATTCGGTCGCGGCGCAATCGAGCGCGAGCACGACATCCTCACCCGGCTTGTATCCCGCCTTCTCGATCGACGACATGATGAAGTCGAGCGCATCCGGCGCACTGGCGAGATTCGGTGCGAAGCCGCCTTCATCGCCTACGGCCGTCGCCAGCCCCTTGTCGTGCAGCGCCTTCTTGAGCGTATGGAAGATTTCCGATCCGCAGCGCACCGCATCGAACAGGCTGTCCACGCCCACCGGCATGATCATGAACTCCTGGAAGTCGATCGGATTGTCGGCATGGACGCCGCCATTGATGATGTTCATCATCGGCACCGGCAGCACCGTCGCCGAGGTGCCGCCGACATATCGGTAGAGCGGCAGGCCGCGCGCATCCGCCGCCGCCTTGGCGACGGCGAGGCTCACGCCAAGGATCGCATTGGCGCCGAGCCGGCCCTTGTTGGGCGTGCCGTCGAGTTCGATCAGGCGCGCGTCGATCGCGGGCTGATCCTCCGCGTCGATGCCAAGGATGGCCTCGGAAATCTCGCCATTCACAGCGTCGATCGCCAGAGACACGCCCTTGCCGAGCCAGCGCGATTTGTCGCCGTCGCGCTTCTCCACCGCTTCATGGGCTCCGGTCGAAGCGCCTGAAGGGACGGCGGCGCGCCCGAAACTGCCGTCCTCAAGTGTGACGTCGACTTCCACGGTGGGATTACCCCGGCTGTCGATGATCTGCCGGCCGTGAATGTCGATGATCGCTGTCATTCTGAAATCCCTACTGTTGGCGAAACGATGCGCGCGCTCTATCCATTCACTCGTGGATAGGCAAATTCCCGACGCGATTCGGCGCCGGCCATGGAACGGGTCGGAGCCGCCGACGGTTATGGGGCGACACTTGGGCAATCCGGAGGACGACCATGGCCGACATCACTGAGACCACCCTTGATGACGAGGTCAGCATGACCGACGACAGCACCGCATCCTCCCCAAGACGTACGCGCGGAGCGGCCAACCGAGCGGGGGTTAGAGATGGCCTGAAAGCCAAACTCGCCGAACAGCGCGACGTTCTGCGCGACCAGGCGCAGACTAAGGCGCGCGAATATGCCGAACAGGGCAAGGCCAAGGCTACCGACGCGCTGGACGGAGTCTCGCGATTTTTCGACGATACGGCCCGATCGCTCGACGATCAGCTTGGAGCGGAGATCGGCGACTATGTCCACCGGGCGGCAGCGGCGGTGGAAGGCTTCACCGAAACGCTCAAGCAGAAGGACGTGGAGGAACTCCTGGACGACGCACGCGATCTGGTGCGCCGCAATCCCGCGCTCGCGATCGGCGCGGCGGCGGCGGTCGGCTTCGTGCTCGTCCGCCTGCTGAAATCGACCGGTTCGGCCGATGCGCAGGGCACCGCGACCCCGCCGCGCACCAGCAAGGCACCCCGCGCGTCCAGCGCAGGCCCAGCCCAGACCAGTTGATTACGGTCAGGCGGCATGGGGGACGAGCCTGAATCACTAAGGGGGCTGTTCGCGCGACTGGCCGATGACGCCGGTGCGCTGGTGCGGTCGGAGGTGGAGCTTTATCGCGCCGCCGCGCTTCACCGTCTGGCGCTGTCGCGGGAAGCGCTTGCCCTCGTGGCGGCGGCGCTTTTGATTGCGCTCGCGGCAATTTGCTGCCTGCTGGTGATGCTCTCAATCGCCCTGTCCCGCTGGATTGGACCGGTTGGCGCCGGACTGGTGGTCTCGCTGACGGCGCTCGCGTCCGCGGGCATGCTCGCCAAACTGGGCTTCCACCGTCTTGCTAAGGCGACGGATGCGGCTGATGAGGAAAAGCTGTGAGCGAGCGCTCACTTGCCCGGCTCGCGCGCGCGAAAACGGCGGCCATCGATGCCCGCGTGCGGCTTACCGATACGCTCGATCAGATTCAGGACGCTCTCAGCCCCGCCAATCTTCTTAACCAGGCCAGCAAGGAACTGCGCGAGCGAGGAATGCAGGCGGCCGATCAGGCGATGGCCTCATTGCGATCACGTCCAGTGCTTGCGACCCTGGCGGTGAGCGGCATTGGCCTGCTGCTGAAGCGCAAGCCCGGCCTTGCGTTGCTGCTCAAGCTGTTTTTGCGCGGTAGCGCAACCTCCAGGCCGGCCAAGCATTCTATCGGTTCGAGGCCACAACGATCGATGCGACGTCGGAAAAACGCCCGCCCGGTCGGCGCATCAGAGGAGACTGCATGATGGCAGATCGCGTAAAAGACGGCACGAACGAGCAAAGCCGCAAGAAAAGTGCGACGGCCACCGTTCGTGCGAAGACGGAGACCGCAAGGAAGAGGGCCGGCGAGGCTTATTCCAAGGCCCGAGAAAAGACGAACGCAGCCTATGACAGCGCCCTTACTCGCGCGGCGCAGGGTCGTGCCCGTGCCGTCGAGACGTTCGAGGACAATCCGGTCGCAGTGCTGGTTGGCGGGCTGGCACTCGGCGCGCTGGTCGGCGCGCTGCTCCCGCGCGGTCGCCGCGAGGCGGAACTGCTGGGCTCGGTCGGCGAGCGGATCAGCGAAACTACGAAGCGGGTGGCCGGCGCTGCTCGCGATTCTGCTCGGGATACGATTGAAAGCTATGGCCTGAATGCCGACGCCGCGCTGCAGAAGGTCGACAGCCTTTTCGAAACTGCGACCAGGGCGGCCACAACGATCGGTTCTGCAGCGCGTGGGGCGCTGCAGAAGGAAAAGTGATCCGTTCAATTCGGGTTCAGCGCACTTCCCCAATGTCGGCCGCAAATATTTGGAGATAATGATGAGGCTGAAATTCGCCCTCGCGGCGGCGCTGACCGTTGCGCTGCCGCTGCCCATGACGATCATGGCGCCCGCGCATGCGGCCGTCGACAGTTCCGATCCCGCCAAGTTCATCAATACGCTCACCGATGAAGGCTTTGCCGTCCTTCGTACAGGCGACAAGGCTGCCGCACGCGCCAAATTCCGCGCCATGCTGGCGCAGCATTTTGCCGTGGATGCGATCGGTGATCGCTTGATCCGGCGCTGGTCGCCCACCATCACCCCGGAACAACGCTCCGCCTACAAGGCCGCGTTTCCCAGCTTCATCATCGGCACCTATGCTGATCGCCTGTTCGAATATGCCAAGGCGGATCTCAAGGTAATACGAACAATGCCGGCCGGCGGCGGTACCGACGTTGTGACCAGCGTGACCAAGGCCGGATCCTCGCCGGTCACCACGGTCTGGAGCGTGCAAAACAGCGGTGCCGGCTACAAGGTCACGAACCTCAAGGTGGCAGGCGTGAACCTCGCGATCTCGCAGGCCGCCGACTTCGACGCGATCGTCCAGCGCAAGGGCTTCGACGCGTTGGTCGCGATGATGAAGGCGCGTAGCTAAATCGGGCTTCACATGATAGGCGGCGCCCCGAACGCTTTTCGGGAGTCGCCTTTATGAGCAAGCTGCATCTGGTCTTCGGCGGTAGGGTCAGGGATCCGCAAGGGCTGGATTTCGAGGATCTCGGCAAGATTGACGTCGTTGGCTTTTACGAAAACTACAAGTCGGCCGAAAATGCTTGGCGAGGCGCCGCGCAGCGGACGGTCGACGATGCCCAGATGAAATATGTGGTCGTCCACCTCCACCGACTGCTGGAGCCGGATATCGAGTTGAAGGCGTGACCGATCAGGCGTTGCGGTAACGCCAGAGCAGGAGCGGTCTCGCCAGCAGCAACCCCGCAATAAACCCACCAATATGCGCCGCTACGGCGATCGAGATATGCGAGGCAGTCGTGGCATAGGCGATCAGAAGCTGGACGAACACCCAGCCGGCGGCAAGCCACAGCACCTGCACCCAATGCCCGAACCGCCCCGACCGCATCGCCGCTCCCCGTCGTTGGCTGTAGAGCAGAGCGTAGGCTCCCACGATGGCGGAAATCGCGCCGCTTGCGCCCACCATGGGAATTAGGACCATTGGCCCCGCGCAATATTGAAAGAGGGCGGCCGCATAGGCCCCGCCAACGTAAAGAATGACCACGCCTGTCGCGCCAAGCGGATATTCGACGAAGCGCCCGCAATAGCCCAGCATGAGCATGTTGAACCCGAGATGGATGATCCCGGCGTGGATCAGAGTCGCCGTAAGCGGCGTCAACCATACCGGCAGAACTCCGATCACGGTTGGACCAGTTACGCGCCCAGGCACGAAGCCACCGCGCAATGCCACCCAATCCGAAACGCCGAGCAGCTCCGCCACCAGCCATGCGACTATGGTGACGCCCAACAGCGCGAGCGTGGCGCGAGGCTGCGGAAGGCGCATCGCGCCGGTAGGCGTCAGATAAACTCGATCTTCGAGACGACGTAATAGCGGTCACCCGACGGCACCGTCACCTCGATCTCGTCGTCCACCTTGCGGCCGATCAGGGCACGGCCAAGCGGCGAATTATAGGAAATCCGTCCCGATTTGGCATCCGCCTCGGTCTGGCCGACGATCTGATAGCGCACCGGCTTGTCGTCCTCGTCCAGAAGCGTGACGGTTGCGCCGAACACGACCTTGTCGCCCGAAAGCGTGGTCGGATCGATTATCATCGCCCGGCTGAGTTTGTCCTCCAGATCGGCGATCATCGCCTCGATCTGGCCCTGGCGTTCCTTGGCGGCATGGTATTCCGCGTTTTCCGAAAGATCGCCATGCGCGCGGGCTTCCTCGATCGCGTCGATCACCTGCGGGCGCTCTTCCTTGAGCCGTTCGAGCTGCTCGATGATCATCCTCTGGCCCTCGGCCAGCATCGGCAGCTTCTCGACAGTCGCCATCAGAGAAAACCTTTCGTCAAAACCTCTGTCCAGGCGGCCCGTCTCCGGGAACCGCCCCAACGTAGCCGGATTGTCGGGATCAGGCGTGCGGAACTGAATTATAATAGGTCTGCAACGCGCGCACTTCAAGCGGTCGCTCGCGTAGCGCCGCGATCGCCTGTGCCGCCGCCACGCTGGCCGATGCGGTGGTGAAATAGGGGATCTTCTGGTTCACCGCCGAGGCCCGTATCGACTGCGAGTCGCGGAGCGATTGCCAGCCCTCGGTCGTGTTGAAAATCAGAGCGATCTCGCTATCCTTGATCCGGTCGACGATATGCGGACGGCCCTGCTGGACCTTGTTCACCATCTCCACCGGCAAGCCTTCGGCCGCCAGATAATCGTGGGTGCCGCTGGTTGCGATGATCTTGAAGCCCAGATCGATCAAAACGCGAACCGCGGGCAGGATATGCGGCTTGTCGCTCGGCTTGACCGACACAAAGACAGTGCCGCCATCCGGCAGCTTGGTACCACCGCCGATCTGCGCTTTGGCAAAAGAGACCGCAAAATCCGTATCAATTCCCATGACTTCGCCAGTCGATTTCATTTCCGGCGAGAGCACCGGATCGGTGCCGGGGAAACGATTGAACGGGAACACCGCTTCCTTGACCGCGATATGATCGACATGGCGGTTAATCGGGGGAAGCGCGGCGAGCTTCTCCCCCGCCATGACGCGCGAAGCAATTTTGGCAATCGGTTGTCCGATCGCCTTGGCAACGAACGGCACGGTACGGCTTGCGCGCGGATTGACCTCGATGAGGTAAACCTCCTCGCCCTTCACCGCGAACTGGACGTTCATGAGCCCCCGCACATCGAGCGCGGTTGCGAGCGCGATCGTCTGGCGCTCGATCTCGGCGATGATGTCCTTGCCCAGCGAATGGGGCGGCAGCGAGCAGGCACTATCGCCCGAATGGACGCCCGCCTCCTCGATATGCTGCATGATGCCGGAGACGACCACTTCGATCCCGTCACCGATCGCATCGACATCGACCTCGATCGCATCGCGCAGATATTGATCGATCAGAACCGGGCTGTCGCCGGAGACCTGCACCGCGGTCTGGATATAGGCTTCGAGCTGTGTGGGGCCCTCGACGATCTCCATCGCCCGACCGCCGAGAACATAACTTGGCCGCATCAGCACGGGATAGCCGACACGCTCGGCCACCGCTAAAGCCTCTTCGCGGCTGCGCGCTATGCCATTGTTCGGCTGTTTGAGACCGAGCCTGTTGACCAGCGCCGCGAAACGCTCGCGATCCTCGGCCAGGTCGATCGCATCAGGCGAAGTGCCGAGGATCGGAATGCCCGCATCCTCCAGCTCCTGCGCCAGCTTGAGCGGCGTCTGCCCGCCGAACTGGACTATCACGCCCAGCAACTCGCCCTTCGCCATCTCGACATGCAGGATCTCCAGCACATCCTCGGCGGTTAGCGGCTCGAAATAAAGGCGATCGGAAGTGTCATAGTCGGTCGAGACGGTCTCGGGGTTGCAGTTGATCATGATCGTCTCGAACCCGGCATCGCTCAACGCAAAGCAGGCGTGGCAGCAGCAATAATCGAACTCGATCCCCTGCCCGATCCGGTTCGGCCCGCCGCCAAGGATGACGATCTTCTTGCGATCCGAGACCTGGCTCTCGCATTCGGGCTCGCCGAAGACAGGCGCCTCATAGGTCGAGTACATATAGGGCGTCTTCGCCTCGAACTCGGCCGCGCAGGTGTCGATGCGCTTGAACACCGGCCGGACGCCGAGCTTGTGCCGCAGCGCGCGGACCTCCTTTTCGGTCACGCCGCCGGTCATGGCGGAAATCGCATCATGGACCAGCCCGGTGCCGTGCGCGACAGTCGTGCTCATGCCGCGCATATTGGCGGATTGCAGGGCGAGATAGGCCAGCCGCTTGTCCGAGAAACCCATTGCCTTCAGCGCACGCACCCCTTCGGCATCGCGCGGCAGGCCGTTCCGGCACACCTCGTCCTCCGCCTCGACGATCTCCTTGATCCGCTCCAGGAACCAGGGATCATATTTGGCGATGCGATGAACCTCGTCGACGGTGAAGCCCTCGCGCAACGCCTGAGCCGCGACCAGCAGCCGGTCGGGCGTCGGTCGGGCAAGCTCGGCCTCGATATCGGCGCGCGGCGCGCCCTTCAACGCTTCCACGAAGTTGAAGCCCGAAAGGCCTGTTTCCAACCCACGCAGCGCCTTCTGGATGCTCTCATGGATCGAGCGGCCGATCGCCATCACCTCGCCCACCGATTTCATCGCGGTCGAGAGGATCGGCTCAGCGCCCTTGAACTTCTCGAAGGCAAAGCGCGGGATCTTGGTAACGACATAGTCGATCGTCGGCTCGAACGAGGCCGGGGTCGCGCCGGTGATGTCGTTGTCGATTTCGTCCAGCGTGTAGCCAACCGCCAGCTTGGCCGCGACCTTGGCGATCGGAAAGCCGGTCGCCTTGGATGCCAGCGCCGAGGAGCGGCTGACACGAGGGTTCATCTCGATCACGATCAGCCGGCCATCCTTCGGATTGACTGCGAACTGGACGTTCGATCCCCCTGTTTCCACGCCGATTTCACGCAACACCGCGATACTCGCGTTGCGCATGATCTGATACTCCTTGTCGGTCAGCGTCAGCGCGGGCGCGACCGTGATCGAGTCGCCGGTATGGATGCCCATCGGATCGACATTCTCGATCGAGCAGATGATGATGCAATTGTCCGCCTTGTCGCGAACGACCTCCATCTCATACTCCTTCCAGCCGAGCAGCGATTCCTCGATGAGAACCTCGGTGGTCGGGGACGCGGCAAGGCCGCTCAGCACGATCTGGACAAACTCGTCCTTGTTGTAGGCAACGCCGCCGCCGGTGCCGCCCAAAGTGAACGAAGGGCGAATGATCGCGGGCAGGCCAACCTTCTCGAGCCCGGCCAGCGCCTCCTCAAGGCTGTGCGCGATCGCCGAACGCGCGCTTTCGAGCCCGATCTTGTCCATCGCGAGGCGGAATTTCTGCCGGTCCTCGGCCTTGTCGATCGCCTCGGCATCGGCGCCGATCATGATGCAGCCGAACTTTTCCAGCGTCCCGTCCTGCGCCAGCGCCAGCGCCGTGTTGAGCGCAGTCTGCCCACCCATCGTCGGCAGCACCGCATCGGGCCGTTCCTTCTCGATGATCTTGGCGACGATCTCGGGCGTGATCGGCTCCACATAGGTGGCGTCGGCCATCTCCGGATCAGTCATGATCGTCGCGGGGTTCGAATTGACGAGGATGATCCGGTAGCCCTCCTCGCGCAACGCCTTCACCGCCTGCGTGCCCGAATAATCGAACTCGCACGCCTGGCCGATGACGATCGGGCCGGCGCCGATGATGAGGATCGAGGAAATGTCAGTGCGTTTGGGCATTAGCTGGAGAAGGCCTTATAGCCCTCACCCAACCCTCTCCCCGACGGGGAGAGGGTTGGGTGAGGGGGTTGCAACAGTGGAAAGAGGGTTGACGCCCGTCGCGCGCAGGCTGCGAAGAGACGCCACGGATGTTGAAAGTCTGCTGTGGCGGCGGCTGCGCGGGCGCCAGATTGAGGATGTAAAATTCCGAAGACAATTCCTGATCAGACCCTATGTCGCTGATTTCGCAAGCGTCGAACTCAAGCTCATCATCGAACTGGACGGCGGGCATCACTCCAGGAGCAATGCCGACGCAGAACGAACGCGATGGATCGAGGCAAACGGCTACACCGTCATCCGCTTCTGGAACAACGACGTCACCGAAAACATCGCAGGCGTCCTTGAAACAATCCGGCGCGAAATTCTCAATGCGCGCGGCCACTGATCCTTCTCCCGATCGGGAGAAGGATACGAAGCCTTGGCGGCTCCGCCGCCTAGACGAAGTTGGATGAGGGTTACCGACCAAGCGATAGGTCGCCCCCCCCTCACCCCAACCCTCTCCCCGCCGGGGAGAGGGAGTCCGGACAACCCACGACCTCACGTCATGTCCTCCGGGGCCATCTTGGTGCCTTCTTCCGGCGCGAGCGCGGTTGGCGCCTGATTCCCAGGATAGACGAACGGCCTGTCCTTCACCCATTGCGTGACGGTTTCGAACGCCTTGTCGAAACCCTCCATCGCCGCCTTCTCCGTGTCGGTCGCGATCGGACAAGTCTTACGGAACTCGGCGAAATCATAGCCGATCTCGTCGCGCACGCTCTTGATCGCATCCACGCTGCTCTTGAAGTTGATCTGAGCCGTGAATTCGGACGAACTCTCGCACCCGGCGAACTTCACGCTGATCGCGCCGCTCCGCCCCGGGCCCGCCTTGTAAGCAATCTCCACACCGGGCGCCTTGCGGACCATTGCAACCTCGCGATCGAGATCATTGCCCGGCCTCCCGCCCTTATCCGCCAGCATCCATCCGCCTACTTGTTCGGTGCGATCAGCAGCGGAAGCCATTGCCGCCCAAAACAAAGGCGTTAGGGCGAGAGTGGAGATCCGCTTCATTAGTGAACCAGACCTGTTCGAGCTGTACACCCCCACCCATCAAGCTCCACGCCAAAGAGCGCTTCGAATTGAAGAGACAGCTTGGTTAGCGCCCTTATGGATTCCATGTCCGCGCGTTGGTTCCGTTCGAGAAATAACCAAGGCTTACCCCCTTCAGCTTCGCTGAAGCGCGCCTTGAAACCATATGTAGCGGCAAAGGATGCCAACTTATCCAAAGCATCCACTGGTCCTCTAAAGCTCACATCAATATCACGAGGGAGTTCAGGTCGATCACCCGACTTCGCAAGAGATTGGAGAACGTCCAAATCCGCCGACCAAACCTGATCGAAATATTCATCATCTATCTTGGGTAAATCGATCGACATTACCCGAGCATCCCCACAAACTTCTCGAACAGATAATGGCTGTCCTGCGGGCCGGGGCTGGCTTCGGGATGATATTGCACGCTGAACGCCGGGCGGTCGGTCAGTTCGATGCCGCAGTTGGAGCCGTCGAACAGGCTGACATGGGTCGGCCGCACATTGTCCGGCAGCGTGTCGGTATCGACCGCGAAGCCGTGGTTCATGCTGGTGATCTCGACCCGGCCGTCGTCCAGCCGCTTGACCGGATGATTGGCGCCGCGATGGCCCTGATGCATCTTCTCGGTCTTCGCCCCCACGGCGAGGCCAAGCATCTGATGGCCGAGGCAGATGCCGAACAGCGGCTTCTTGGTCTCGAGCCATTGCTGGATCACCGGCACCGCATATTCGCCCGTCGCCGCCGGATCGCCGGGGCCGTTGGAGAGGAATAGGCCGTCGGGCTGGTGCGCCATGATATCGTCGAAGCTCGCCTGCGCGGGCACCACGGTCACTTCGCATCCGGCGTCAATGAGGTTCCGCAAGATATTGTGCTTGATGCCATAATCGATCGCGACAACCTTGGGTTTGCCGCTTCCCCTCCCGCCCGCGGGAGGGGATACAGGGGTGGGCTCACCCTCGTCACCTGATGCAGCCGGGCGCCCACCCCCAGCCCCTCCCGCAAGCGGGAGGGGAGATTTGCGGTAGCCCTCGCCGAGATGCCAAAGGCCCTCATCCCAGGAGTAAGTCTGCGTCGCGGAAACCTCCTTGGCGAGGTCCATGCCCTCCAGCCCCGGCCAGCCGTGCGCCTTGGCGAGCAGCGCATCGAGATCGAATTCGCCGTTTGCGTTGTGGGCGATGACGGCGTTGGGTGCGCCCTCGATCCGGATCAGGCGGGTAAGCGCGCGGGTGTCGACCCCGGCCAATCCAATCCTCCCGACTTGCTTCAGCCACTGATCGAGATGCTGGGTCGCCCGGAAGTTCGACGGGCCGGTGACATCCTGCCGCACCACGAGGCCCAGCGCATGCGGGTTGATCGCCTCGACGTCCTCGGGGTTGGTGCCAACATTGCCGATATGCGGGAAGGTGAAGGTGATGATCTGCCCGGCATAGGAGGGGTCGGTCATTACCTCCTGATAGCCGGTCATCGCCGTATTGAAGCACAGCTCGCCGACCGCATCGCTCTCGGCCCCGAAGCCCCTGCCCCACACGACCGCCCCCGAGGCCAATACCAATACGCCCGTCGCTCCGTTTGGCGCAGGCGTTTGATTGGCGGCGGCCATAAGGCGGTCACTCCTTGGGTCGGTGGGTCTGTCGATGTCGCTAAGGCGCTTCCGCTAGAGAGGGCGCCTTGCAGCGTCAATCTATTAAATCCCGAGGAGCCGCGCTAAGGGATTCGCTTTCCTTATTTTCTCCGAAAGACCGACCCTCATGATCCGCGACGATATCAAGGCCGCGCTCGTAACCGCCATGAAAAGCGGCGATAAAGCGGCCACCGGCACCATCCGCCTCATCCAGTCCGCGATCAAGAATCGCGACATCGAACTGCGCACGGCGAGCCAGACGCCCGACGACGACGTGCTCGTGACCGAGGTCATGCAGAAGATGATCAAGCAGCGGCGCGAATCAATCGAGCTTTACGAGAAGGGAGGACGGCAGGAACTGGCCGACGCCGAGAAGGCCGAAGTGGTGGTGATCGAGCGCTTCCTGCCGCAACAGATGAGCGATGATGAGGCGACGGCGGCGATCAAGGCGATCGTGACGGAGCTTGGCGCGACTTCGGTGAAAGATATGGGCCGGGTGATGGCGGCACTCAAGGAACGCCATGCCGGCCAGATCGACATGAGCAAGGCGAGCGGGCTGGTGAAAGGGGCGCTTGCGGGGTGAAACGGGCGTCGTGCCTGCTTCCCCTCCCGCTCGCGGGAGGGGATTGAGGGGTGGGCTCGCCCTTCAAGCTCGGCAGACCGACATCGCGTGCCCGTGAGCTACGCAATGAAGCGACCGATGCCGAACGAGTTCTTTGGCAGAGACTGAAAAGCACCCAACTCGCCGGACTCAAATTCTCTCGGCAGATACCAATCGCTGGCTACAGCGGCGATTTCGTCTGCCGAAGCCACAAGTTGTTGATCGAACTGGACGGCAGCCAGCATCAGGATCAAGTCACCTACGACACCAAGCGCACCGCCACTATCGATGCCCTCGGCTACCGCGTAATCCGCTTTTGGAACGGCGACGTCTTCGACAATATGCCTGGTGTGCTGGACACGATTCTAGAGGCTGCGAACAATCGCGAGGGCGCGCCCACCCCCCTCACCCCCTCCCGCGTGCGGGAGGGGGAGTAGTAATGAGTCTCTCCCCCCAATTTCTCGATGAACTGCGAGCGCGGACATTGCTCTCCGCGCTCGTCGCGCGGTCGGTGAAGCTGCAGAAGGCCGGACGGGAATATAAGGGCTGCTGCCCGTTCCATAACGAGAAGACGCCCAGCTTCTACGTCAATGACGAGAAGGGCTTTTATCACTGCTTCGGCTGCTCGGCCCATGGCGATGCGATCCGCTGGATGACCGACCAGCAGGGCTTGCCCTTCATGGATGCCGTGAAGGAACTGGCGGCCGCCGCCGGAATGGACGTCCCCGCCCCCGATCCCCGCGCGCAGGAGCGGCAGGAACGCGGCAAGGGCTTGCTAGACGCGATGGAAGCGGCCGCCGACTTCTTCGAGCAGCAATTGGGCGGCCTCGATGGCGCGGAAGCGCGCGCCTATCTCGAACGGCGTGGGATCAATGACGGACAGCGACGCACCTTTCGCATCGGCCATGCGCCCGATTCCCGCTCAAAGCTAAAAACCGCTCTGAATGAGTTCGGCCTGGAAAAGCTGATCGAGGCCGGCTTGCTGATTTCAGTCGACAACAAGGAGCCTTATGATCGCTTTCGCGGGCGGCTGATGATCCCGATCCGCGACGCGCGCGGTCGCGTGATCGCGTTCGGCGGGCGCATCCTTGGCGACGGCGAGCCCAAATATCTCAACTCTCCCGATACGCCGCTCTTCGACAAGGGCCGCACTCTCTTCAACCTCGATCGCGCCTCGGCTGCTGCTCGCAAGACCAACCGGGTGATCGTGGTCGAAGGCTATATGGACGTGATCACGCTCGATGGTGCCGGAATGGGCGAGGCCGTCGCCCCGCTCGGCACCGCTCTGACCGAAGCCCAACTCGAACGCCTTTGGCGGATGGCCGATCTCCCGATCCTTTGCTTCGACGGCGACGCGGCAGGCCAGAAAGCGGCGATCCGAGCCGCTCAGCGTGCACTGCCGATGATCGGACCTGGACGGTCGCTGCGTTTCGTGACGCTTCCCCCCGGACAGGATCCCGACGATCTCGTCCGATCCGGAGGCCGAGCAGCGATGGAAACGTTGCTGGAAAAGCCTCAACCGCTGGTCGACAGGTTGTGGGAGCATGAGCTGGCGACCGAACCACTGGATACGCCCGAAGCCCGCGCCGGGCTGAGGCGCCGGTTGGGCGAGCATGTTTCCGCGATCGGCGATCCGCATGTCCGCGACCAATATGCCCGTGAATTTCGGAGCCGTTTCGACCAGTTGTTCGCACGACCCGCCGAGCGCCCAGCCCGCCCCCGTTTCGCAGGGCCGCGCGACCGCCGCTGGGCCGCTCCACCTCCACCGCCCAGCGATTCCGCCCGCGCGATCGGCGGCACGGGAATCGAGCCCATGATGCTGAAGGCAATCTTTGCGGGACTAAGCCGTTATCCCGAGATGATCGCCGCCAACGCGGAGACGTTGGGATCGCTTCCGATCGGGGATCGGAAGCTCGATGCCCTGCGTTCTGCGCTGATCGCCGCGGCTTTCGATGGACAGGTGCTTGAACGGGAAAGGGTAAGGACCATATTGGCGCAAGCGGGTCCGGGCATGGGATTGGAGACGAATCTCGGCACGAACGGGCTTGCCTTTTCCTTTTTGCGCGGCAATGCCGACTCGGAACGGGCGAAGCGCGATCTGGCGGCGGTGATCTCGGCTCTGGCGAGCCGGCCGGAGCTGGATGCTGCGCTTGCGGCGATAACGGAGCGGCTGATGGCTTCCCCCAACGAGGCCATCTTCGCCGAGCAGCGGCGGCTTCGGGCCGCACGTGAGGAAGCGGATCGCGCCCTTGCCGCGCTGGCGGAGGGCGCTGAAGTCTGAAGGTTGAACGGGCGCCTGCGGCGCGGCTTGAAGGTATGTGAATGGCTAAGACGAACACGATCGAGGTGTCCGCAGGCGGCAATGGAGGCGATGGCGGCGGCGACGCCCCGCTGATCGATCTCAACGAAGCCTCGCTCAAGAAGCTGATCGGCCGTGCCAAAAAGCGCGGTTACATTACCTATGACGAACTCAACGAAGCGCTGCCTCAGGATCAGATGTCCTCCGAGCAGATCGAGGATGTCATGTCCGCGCTCAGCGAGATGGGCGTAAACATCGTCGAGAATGAAGAAGGCGGCGAGGACGAAGCCGACAAGGAAGAGCAGCCTGACGAGGAAACCGGTCTCGAGGATTCGGAAACCGGCGGGCTGATCGCGGTGCCGACCAAGAAGGAAACCGTCGACCGCACCGACGATCCGGTTCGCATGTACCTGCGTGAGATGGGCGCTGTCGAATTGCTCAGCCGCGAAGGCGAGATCGCGATCGCCAAGCGCATCGAGGCCGGCCGCGACACCATGATCCTGGGCCTGTGCGAAAGTCCGATCACGTTCAACGCGATCATTAGCTGGTCGAACGCGCTCAACGAGGGCTCCATGCAACTGCGCGAGATCCTCGATCTGGATGCGATGCTGTCGAAAGACCCCGCGCCGGAGAGCCTGTCGGATGACGACGAGGAAGGCGACGGCGAAATCTCCGAAAAGACCGCCGGGCCGTCATACAAGGAAGAAGAGGACGTCGAGGAAGAAGCGTCGGCCGATGAGGATGACGAAGAATCGATGACTGAGCGGCGCGCGCGTCGCCCGGTCGAGGAAGAGGAAGAGGACAACACCCTCAGTCTCGCTCAGATGGAAGAAACGCTGAAGCCGGCCGCGCTCGAGAAGTTCGCGACAATCACCTCGCTCTATCGCAAATTCTCCAAGGTCCAGGCCCATCGTCTCGAAGCGTTGGGCGTGGGTGATGATTTCCCGGCCGCCGAGGAAAGAAAATATCAGAAGCTGCGCGAAGAGCTGACCGCGGAAGTCGAGAGCGTCCAGTTCCACCAGGCCAAGATCGAGTTCCTGGTCGATCAGCTTTATTCGTTCAACCGGCGCTTGACCACGCTGGGAGGGCAGATGCTGCGCCTGGCCGAGCGCCACAAGGTGCCGCGCAAGGATTTCCTCGATCAATATGTCGGCCACGAGCTTGACGAAGGCTGGATCGAGAAGGTCGCCGGCATCGACAAAAAGTGGCACGCCTTCGCGACCGCCGGCGCCGAGGCGGTCGAGCGTATTCGCGCTGAGATCGCCGAGATCGCGCAGGCAACTGGCATGTCGCTGGGCGAGTTCCGCCGCATCGTCAACATGGTCCAGAAGGGCGAGCGCGAGGCGCGCATCGCGAAGAAGGAGATGGTCGAGGCCAATCTCCGCCTCGTGATCTCGATCGCCAAGAAATATACCAATCGCGGCCTGCAATTCCTTGATCTCATTCAGGAAGGCAATATCGGCCTGATGAAGGCGGTCGATAAGTTCGAATATCGCCGGGGCTACAAGTTCTCGACCTATGCGACCTGGTGGATCCGGCAGGCGATCACCCGCTCGATCGCCGATCAGGCCCGGACGATCCGCATCCCGGTCCACATGATCGAGACGATCAACAAGCTGGTCCGTACCAGCCGCCAGATCCTGCACGAGATCGGCCGCGAGCCGACCCCGGAGGAGCTGGCCGAGCGCCTGTCGATGCCGCTCGAAAAGGTCCGCAAGGTGATGAAGATCGCCAAGGAGCCGATCTCTCTGGAAACGCCGATCGGCGACGAGGAGGATTCGCACCTCGGCGATTTCATCGAGGACAAGAATGCGATCATCCCGGTCGATGCCGCGATCCAGGCGAACCTCAAGGAAACCGTCACCCGCGTGCTCGCCTCGCTCACCCCGCGCGAAGAGCGCGTGCTGCGCATGCGCTTCGGGATCGGCATGAACACCGATCACACGCTGGAGGAGGTTGGCCAGCAATTCTCGGTGACGCGCGAGCGTATCCGCCAGATCGAGGCCAAGGCGCTGCGCAAGCTCAAGCATCCGAGCCGCAGCCGCAAGATGCGAAGCTTCCTGGATCAATAATAACGCTGCTCAGAAAAGATTTTTGCCGGGCCCTTCCCGAAAACGGGGAGGGGCCTGTTTACTTTGGTTAACGCTGATCAGGACTCTCTGTCCCGTTTCAGGACAGAATCCTTGATTTGGTTTAAGCTCCGTCAATACATCGCTAACGCCGCATAAACCGCAATTTTACGGGCTTTGATATACCTCTGCATGTCACGCGGGAACTCGGAAGTGTTGAGTTCTTTCATGGAGGTAGCATGGCGTCGGGAGCAACAGATTCAGCGAGGGCTAGCAGCATGGCTGATTTGCTATCTGCACTCATGCTCGCCGACGGCAGCGCGAAGCACGGCTTCGTCACGGCGCATCTCAACCGGGCCGGGGCGGAAGCCGGCCGCGGCTTGGCCGACACCGTTCATCATCTCGGCGGTCTTTACGGCCGTCACCCCGGCCTTGCCGACGTTGTGGCGGAGCGCGGGCAGCATGCTGAAATCCGCGACTGGATCGAGGCCGCCGTTGATGGATTCGCCCGCGAACGCGCCTATCTGACCCGCGTCGTGGTGGCAGCCGGTCCCCTCCCAAGCACCCCGGGTCAGGCCGAGAGCGAGAGCGCGGCGCTGGCGCAGCGTCATGCGATCGACATGCTTGCGCGATCAGACCGCCTTGGCTGCGCGCTGGGCGCCAGCATGGCGACAGCGCTCGAATGGCGTGCGATCAGAACCATGATAGACGCGGCAGCGCGTCGTTTTGGAGTGGAACCGCCCACGCTGCTCGTCCCAACCGCGGAAGAAACCCTGCGGGCCACCGAACTGGCGGCGATCTCGCCTTCCATCGAACGTGCCATCAGTTTCGGCGCGCAGCAGATCCTGGTCCAGCATCGTGGACTCTGGGATCTGCTCGAGGCCCGCGAGATAGCCCGCCGCGAAAGCTGACAGGCTCTACGGCGGAAAAACGGGCCACCGCCGTTGTTTCAACGGAAGCTGGGAACGACTTCCAAAATCGCCTTGTCCTGACCCAAATCCGTCCTTATCCGCAACTCGTCGTCAGAAGCGGAAGGATGGCAGCGTGCGCTTTGAAGGGACCAACGACTATGTCGCGACCGACGATCTCAAGGTCGCGGTCAATGCCGCCGTCGCGCTGCGCCGCCCGCTGCTCGTGAAAGGCGAGCCCGGCACGGGCAAGACGGTACTGGCACATGAGATCGCGCGCGCCCTGGATGCCCCGCTGATCGAATGGCATGTCAAGTCGACCACCAAAGCACATCAAGGCCTTTACGAATATGACGCCGTCGCTCGCCTGCGTGACGGGCAGCTAGGCGATCCACGCGTCCATGATATCAAGAATTACATTCGGCGGGGAAAATTGTGGGATGCGTTCACCAGCCCCACCCTGCCCGTCCTGCTGATCGACGAGATCGACAAAGCCGACATCGAGTTTCCGAATGACCTTCTCCAGGAACTCGATCGCATGTCGTTCGACGTCTATGAGACCGGCGAGACCATCGCCGCGCGCGACCGTCCGGTTGTCGTCATCACGTCGAACAATGAAAAGGAGCTGCCCGACGCTTTCCTGCGCCGCTGCTTTTTCCACTATATCGCCTTCCCCGATCGCGACACGATGCAGGCGATCATCGACGTGCATTTCCCGAACGTTCAGAAAGTTCTCGTCTCGCGCGCGCTCGATATCTTCTACGATATTCGCGATGTGCCGGGTCTCAAGAAGAAGCCGTCGACCAGCGAACTGCTTGACTGGCTCAAGCTCCTCCTCGCCGAGGAGCTGCCGCTCGACGTTCTTCAGTCCCGTGATCCGCGCAAGGCGATCCCGCCGCTTCACGGCGCGCTGCTCAAGAATGAGCAGGACGTCATGCTGTTCGAGCGCCTGGCCTTCCTCGCGCGAAGGCAGGGAAATTAATTCAAAACACGAAGGAGTAATGCCGATGACCTTCTCGCTTTACGACGCCACCATTCCGGTCTTCCTGCAAGTCCTGGGGTCCGTATCGGGGCTGCTTGACAAGGCCGAGGCCTGGACGGCCGAAAAGCAGGTAAGCGAGCTGGAGATCATCGACTTCCGGCTGGTGCCGGACATGCTTCCCTTCAGCTATCAAGTAAAATCCGTCGTCATCCACTCCGTGGGCGCGATCCAGAGCGTGCCCAGCGGTCAGTTTTCACCAGACAGGAGCGAACCGCCGCAGAGCTTTCAGGGGCTGAAGGAGCGGGTTGCTCAAGCTATTGATTCGTTAGAGGCGCTAACACCTGAAGAGGTGAATGCTTTCGTCGGCAGCGACATGGCGTTCCTGTTGGGAGAGTTCCGGATGGAATTCACCAGCGCGGATGCTTTTCTGATGGGCTTCTCGATGCCCAATATCATGTTTCATGCATCAACGGCCTATAATCTGCTCCGTCTGAAGGGCCTCGAGATCGGCAAACGCGATTTCTTGGGAGCAATGCCCCTCAAGCGCTGATCAGGGAGCCGCCGACCGGCCACGTTCGCAGGCAAGCGAGAATATCGCTTCGAACATCTCGGACGTGAGCCGGCCGGTGTTTTGATTGTAGCGGGAGCAATGATAGCTGTCGATCAGCCGGAGGCCGGACGGCAGCATATGCTCGGCGCCATGCGCGAAGCCATATTTGGGTAGTTTTCCCCCCAGCGCCTTCACCGCCGATTGATGGGCGATCTGGCCGAGCGTGACCACGACGCGCAATCCTGGCAGCGCCGCCAGCGCCGGTTGCAGGAAGCGGCGGCATGTCCGTATCTCCTCCGGTGTCGGCTTGTTCTGGGGCGGCACGCACCGAACCGCGTTCACGATGATCGCGCCGCGAAGCGCGAGACTGTCGTCAACGGTCCCGCCATACTCCCCTTCCGCAAGGCCATGTTTGCGTAGCATATCGTACAGTAGCACGCCGGCATGATCGCCGGTGAAGGGCCGTCCCGTGCGATTGGCGCCCTGCAAACCTGGAGCCAGGCCGACGATGGCCAGCCAGGCTTCGGGATCGCCGAAGGAGGCGACCGGCGCGTTGTGCCAGTCCGAATGGGTCTGCCGCTGTTGACAGCGAAAAGCGGCCAAGCGCGGGCACAATGGACAATCGCGCGACGGTTCGATTGGGCTGGCGGATTGCACCCGTGCCGGATAGGCGTTTGGGCATGGGCAAGACAAGCTATCTCGTCGCTTTGGGATCGAACCGTAGGCATCGCCGCCATGGTGGGCCCCGTGCGGTTGTGGCCGCCGCGATCAGGGCGCTGGATTCGGAAAAGGGTATCAAGGTCATTGCGGCGGCGCCCATCTTCGTCACCGCACCGGTAGGACCGGCAGGTCGAAGCTTCGCCAATGGAGCCATTTTGGTGAAGTCATCCAAGGCGCCCGACCAGCTCCTCGCCCAGCTCAAGAAAATCGAACGCCTCTTCGGACGGCGGCGCACGCGACGTTGGGGGGCGCGCGTGCTCGATCTGGACATAATCCTGTGGTCGGAAGGCATGTGGGCGGACAGGCGTCTCGCCATTCCGCACCCTGCCTTTCGCGAACGACGCTTCGTTCTCGATCCTCTGATACGCATAGCACCGGACTGGCGCGATCCTTGCGGCGGCCTCACCGTGCGTCAGCTTCGGGCGCGGCTACTCTGGCCCAAGCCGGTTGACCCCGCAAAATCCGCCGCCTAGGGAACGCGCACTGGTGCGGGTCCGTAGCTCAGTCGGTAGAGCAAGCGACTTTTAATCGAGAGGTCCCGGGTTCGAATCCCGGCGGACCCACCATCCCCGGGCGGAATCGCGCCGTTTTCCTAATCCCCTATTAAACCTCTCTTTGCATCCCATCTTAATCTTGCCGTGCAATCCTGACGACAGGATTGGGAGTATCATGTCGTGAGTGCCATCGTACCAGTAGCCAGTGTGAGCGCGGCCGCGACCGTGATCGCGCGGCCGCAAGCCGATCGGCCGGAACCGCAGAAGATCGCGTCGACGGCTCCGCCGCCGGCTGCCGTCAAGCATGTCCAGCCGATCCGTTATTATGGCGGCATCGAAGGCATGAACGCGACCAACCTTATCGTGGCGCTGCAAGCCAATGGCTTCGTCAGCGACGGTTACAGCGCGCGCGCCATAGAAACCGGCGGCACCCCTCCTCCGACGATCATCGACCGCGGCGCCTGACGCCTGGCGGCTGCGGACGGGCGTCCCAAAACAAGACTCGATAACCTATGCGTGACCCCTGATGCATGCGCATGCGTCAGGCAAGGCCCTGCGTTAACCACTTACTTATCACCACTCCCATCGCCTTAATCCACGAATTTATTACTTTTCATTACTTATCCATTTCTTGAAAATGGATAGCGCAGTCCAGGTTCCTCAACATGGCGTTCGCTGCGGGGTCGACCCCAACACAGGACCACATTCGCATGAAACCGGGCAATGCTCGGCCTAATTTTGCTCTCCGAAATTCATATCTTTTCTTTCAATTTCAGCCGATCTATATGCGGCCTAGCTTTCTGGTACACTGTATTTTTAGAATTGGGTGCGCCGTACCACCGATGAGATCGAAAAACGGCAGGGGCCGAGACGCGGGTGTCTTGGATTTCGAGAACAGGAGAACCCTATGACTGAAGCGAATAACGAAACACTGCTGGGGTTGACCGCCGACATCGTCGCGTCGCACGTCGCAAACAATAATGTCGCGACAAATGATCTGCCGGCACTGATCGCGAACGTGTATTCGGCGCTTACCGGGCTGAACAATTCTGCGCCTGCCAAGCAACCGGAGCAGGAGCCCGCCGTTTCGATCCGCTCCTCGATCAAGCCCGATTATCTTGTCTGCCTTGAAGACGGCAAGAAGTTGAAAATGCTCAAGCGCCACCTGATGACGCAATATCAGATGACTCCCACTGACTATCGGACGAAGTGGAAATTGCCGGCCGATTATCCGATGGTCGCGCCCAATTACGCCGCGCAGCGCCGCAAGCTCGCGCACGAAATCGGCCTAGGCCGCAAGAGCACGCCGCAGACGGCCGCCGCCGCGCCGGCCAAGACGACAGCCGCGAAACCCAAGGCGGCAGCCAAGCCGAAGGTGGCCGCGAAGGCGGCGGCGCCAAAAACAGCCAAGACCGAGGCCACCCCCAAGCCGAAGGCCGCAGCCAAGCCCAAAGCGGCAGCCAAGCCGAAGATGGCAGCCAAGCCCAAGGCAAGTGCGGCCACCAAGGCGGCAACCCCGGAAAAGTCGGCGAGCTGATATCGTTCGAGATCGAGCGGGAGGAAGAGGCTTTCTCCCGCTGACATTCCGGAACAGCGCCCGAGGGGAACCACCTTTCGCTTGCCGGCGATCGGGGTTTGTCTCGCTTTGCCCCCGCTCCGGAATCGGTTAGAGCCCCATCATGCCGATTGGTCTCGGATCGAAGCCTTTTTTCGACGACAAGAACCGCGCCTTCTGGATTCTCCAGTCGGCCGGATGGGCGGGCTATTTCATGCTTCGCTCGCTGGGCGGCATCGCCAATGCGATGGGGCTGTTCTTCATCATGCCCACCGCGCTCACCACCGCGACCGGCTATTCGCTCACCCTGCTGATGGCGGCCGCCTATCGCCGACTGATCAACCTGAAGCCGGCGATCACGTGGACAGCCTCGATCATCATCGTCCTGCTCGCCTCGGCCGCCTTCTCCACGATCGAGGTATGGGCACACGCCACCTTCTATCGGCAGGAGACTGTTCCCGAGCCCGCGCAATATTTTGGCGCGATCCTGCTCGATTTCGCGCTGCTCGCTGCCTGGTCTGCGCTTTATTACGGGATCAATTTCTACATCCTGCTCGAAGAAAAGATCGATCAGATGGAGCGGCTGGAGATTCAGGCCAGCTCCGCGCAGCTCGCCATGCTGCGCTATCAGCTCAATCCGCATTTCCTTTTCAACACGCTTAATTCGATCTCGACGCTGGTGCTGCTCAAGCAGACCGAGCGCGCCAACGCGATGCTCTCACGCCTCTCCTCCTTCCTGCGCTATACGCTGATCAACGAGGCAACCGCCCAGGTGACGCTCGCGCAGGAGATCGAGACGCTGAAACTCTATCTCGAAATCGAAAAAATGCGGTTCGAGGATCGGCTCCGTCCTACTTTCTCGATCGACCCGTCAGTGGACCGCGCGCGACTGCCGTCGCTTTTGCTTCAACCTTTGGTGGAAAATGCTATCAAATATGCGGTAACACCGAAGGAGGAAGGCGCCGACATCATCGTCGAGGCCAAACGTATAGGAGATCACGTACTCATCTCCGTGTCGGATACAGGACCGGCGTGGGGAGAGGGGGCAGCAAGGCCAATTCATTCGACGGGAGTCGGCCTGGCGAATATTCGGGACCGTCTGGCGCAAGCCTATGGAACCGATCATCGCCTCGATATCCAGTCGGACCCGCAGGGGGGATTTAGCGTTACCATCGAAATCCCGTTCCAGACGGACAGAACCAAGGAAGCTGCATGACCATCCGAACCATCCTCGTCGACGACGAACCGCTCGCCATCCAGGGGCTGGAGCTGAGGCTCGAACCGCACGAGGACATCGAGATCATCGACAAGTGCCTCAACGGACGCGAAGCGATTCGCTCGATTAAGACCCATAAGCCCGATCTCGTATTTCTCGACATTCAGATGCCCGGTTTCGACGGCTTCTCGGTGATCCAGGGGCTGATGGAGGTCGAGCCGCCGCTGTTCGTCTTCGTTACCGCTTATAGCGACCACGCGATCCGCGCGTTCGAGGCGGATGCCGCCGATTATCTGATGAAACCGGTCGACGAGACCAGACTTGCCGACACGCTCGATCGTATCCGCCAGCGTCTGTCCGAGAAGCGGGGTGTCGAGGAAATCGGCAGGCTCAAGGAAGTGCTCGCCGAAGTCGCACCCGACGCGGCAGAAACTATGGGTGACGGCAGCGATGCGCCCGCCGCCAACCGCTTCGAGAAACTCATCAACGTCAAGGATCGCGGCCAGATCTTCCGCGTCGATGTCGACACGATCGAACGGATCGACGCCGCCGGCGACTATATGTGCATCTATACTGGCGACAACACGCTGATCCTGCGCGAGACGATGAAGGATCTGGAACGCCGTCTCGACCCGCGTCGCTTCCAGCGCGTCCACCGCTCGACGATCGTCAATCTCGACCTCGTCCGCCAGGTGAAGCCGCACACCAATGGCGAATGCTTCCTGGTGCTCGATTCAGGCGCACAGGTGAAAGTGAGCCGCAGCTACCGCGAAGTCGTCGCGAGGTTCGTGCACTAATCTCAGCTTCCCCCTTCCCTTTCAAGGGAGGGGTGTAGGGGTGGGCGCGTGCGTCTGCGCGCCCAAAAGAATTCTCTACCGCAACTCAAGTGCTTCCGGGGCATTGAGCCCCTTCAGCACTACCCCGCCCTTACACCCCATCTTCAGGGGGAGGGAGAAGAAGACAGCATCGGCCCCACCAGTAATTGCGGATCGACCCGCACCCCGCGCCACACCATTCCCCAGTGAAGATGCGGCCCGGTCGCCCGCCCGGTGGCGCCGATCGCCCCGACAAGCTGTCCTTGCCGCACCTGCTGCCCCTGCCGCACATCGATCCGCGACAAATGCAGGAAGGCGGAGCTGAGCCCCATGCCGTGATCGATGATCAGCAAATGGCCTTCCAGCGTGAAGGGCGCGTCCGCCGCCAGCACAACCGTACCGTCGGCTGGCGCCGCGACGGGCGTTCCGGTCGGCCGCCCGATATCGACGCCACTATGGGGTGCTCCCGGCTCTCCGGCATAGATCCGCTGCGATCCGAATACACCGCTGATCCGCCCCGTCACCGGCCAGACGAACCGCTGGCGCCAACCCTCGCTGCCGCTCTGGATCGCCCTTGCGGTGTTGATCCGCTCAAGCTCGATCGCACGGCGCGCCAGGAATTCCGGCGTCGGCGTCGTGCCGCGCGGCAGGGTCGGCAGCGACTGTATATCCCATTGGCGTTGGCGGACCTGCAGCTCCTGCCGGACGACATGGCCGTCGGCCAATCGAGCTTCGACCACCGCTGATGGTGGCGCGTCCCGCCCGAAACCGATCAGGAACCGTCCATCGCGTGAAAATTCCACTGGCTTTCCATCAAGCGTCAGCGAAGCAGTACCGGACGGCACGCTGCCGAACACCAGTCCGCCCTGCGTAATCGCGCCCTGAAAGGTGAGATTGCCCAGCGGAAACGGCGTGGGCGTGCGTGCCGGTGGCAGCTCGGCCACGGGCGTACAGGCAACCATAAGCGCAGCCCCGCCGAAGGCGAGGCCGAGCCGTCCGCTCAACCTCAACCGCCGAGCGCCGCCTTCACGGCCACTTCCGGATTCGCATAGGCTTCCTGCTTCTCGACGCTCCAGTAGCGGAGGTCGTCGAGCGAAATCCTCTGCCCCGTCACAGCGCATACGACGTGATCGCCGGGAACCAGCATTCGAAAGCCGTTCGCCATATAATGAAGCTTTGCGGGCCGGCCGCCTTGCGACATCAGCATTGGAATCGTCCCGTCCTCATCGTCACAATAGCTTCGGCTGATCGAGCTTAACCCCATCTGGCCGTCTCTGACCAGACCCTTCGACCCTCACATCCACCCTATCGTCATTCTTGAAGGCGAGCGTGAGTGCGCCCGCCGCGCGTGCCGCCTCACCCGACATCACAACTCCGCCGCCGCGTCTCTCCACCCGCGCATAACCGCGCTCGAGCGGTCTATCAGGGTGCAGCAAGGTCGCTTCCCGCCACAAGGCGTCAAGCCGCGCCCGTCCCCGCTGCAGCGGTTCAGCCAGCAAACGCGGCCTCAACGCCCCGGCCGATTTCGCCAAGGCGGCCGACGCCAGTGCCAGTCGTCGGGACAATGCACGCGGCAAACGTCCGGACCAATCATCGAAACGCTGCCGCTGTGGCCCGAGCAGCGCCTCCGGCGTCGGCCAATGCCGCTTGAGCGCATCGAGCCGTTCCGCCGCCCGTTCGCGATAGCGGTTCGCGCAGCGTTCGGCGCGCAGTCCCAAGGTTCTGATCCCGGCAAGCAGCTCCGCCCGCACCGGCACCGCCATCTCCGCCGCCGCCGTCGGGGTCGGCGCGCGCACGTCCGCCGCGAAGTCGCACAGCGTCGTATCGGTCTCATGCCCTACCGCCGAAATCGTCGGGATCGGCGATTCCGCCACCGCACGTACAACGATCTCCTCGTTGAAAGCCCACAAATCCTCGATCGATCCCCCGCCCCGCGCGACGATCAACACGTCCGGCCTCGACTCCATCGCCGCGAATCCTCGCACCGCCGCCGCCACCTGTTCGGCTGCGCCCTCGCCCTGCACCGCCACCGGCCAGAGCAGAACATGGCTCGGGCAGCGATCCTCGAGCCGATGCAGGATATCGCGGATCACCGCGCCGGTCGGCGACGTTACCACCCCGATCACACGCGGCAGATAGGGCAACGCCCGCTTGCGCTCCGCATCGAACAACCCTTCGGCCGCCAGCGCGCGCCGCCGCTGGTCGAGCAGCGCCATCAGGGCGCCCTGCCCCGCCAGTTCCATCCGCTCGATCACGATCTGATATTTGGAGCGGCCCGGATAGGTGGTGAGCTTGCCTGTCGCGACCACCTCGATCCCGTCCTCGGGCCGGAAGCGCAGGGCACCCGCGCTCCCTTTCCAGATCACCCCGTCTATCGCGGCGCGCTCGTCCTTCAGTGTCAGATAGCAATGCCCGGAGCTGTGCCGCTTGAAACCCGAAATCTCGCCGCGCACCCGCACATGGCCGAACGCATCCTCGACCACGCGCTTGAGAGCACCTGCGACCTCGGACACCGACAACGCCGGCGCGTTGCCGCCTTCGCTTTCCTCGGCTAACAGCCGGGCCGGTTCGGGGAGAAAATCGTCCATGGATGTCCTGTTACTCGGTTCGGGCGGGCGTGAACATGCGCTGGCATGGAAGCTGGCGCAATCGCCGAACCTCGGCATACTCTACGCCGCGCCGGGCAACCCCGGCATCGCTCACCATGCCGAACGCGTCACGCTCGATATGAGCAATCATGGCGCTGTCGTCGAGTTCTGCCGCGCGAAGGAAATTGGCCTCGTCGTCGTCGGCCCCGAACAGCCGCTGGTCGATGGTATCGCGGACGTGCTTCGCGCCGCAGGTTTTCCCGTCTTCGGCCCGAGCAAGGCGGCCGCCCAGCTCGAAGGCTCCAAGGGCTTCGTCAAGGATCTCTGCGCGCGCGAGAATATCCCGACTGCCGCCTACAAACGCTTCTCCGACAGGGCCGCGGCCCTAGCCGGCCTTAAGGCATTTGGTCTCCCCGTCGTCATCAAGGCCGACGGCCTCGCCGCCGGCAAAGGCGTGATCATCGCCGAGACGGCCGAGCAGGCTGAAGCCGCGATCGAGGACATGTTCGGCGGCAGCTTCGGCGCGGCGGGCGCCGAGGTCGTGGTCGAGGAATTCCTGTCCGGCGAGGAAGCCAGCTTCTTCGCGCTCACCGATGGCGAGACGACCATCCCCTTCGGCTCGGCACAGGATCACAAGCGGGTGGGCGATGGCGATACTGGCCCCAACACTGGCGGCATGGGCGCCTACTCGCCCGCCTCCGTACTGACACCCGCATTGGAAAAGCAGGCCATGGAAGAAATCATCCTTCCTACCGTCCGCGCGATGAAGACCGCAGGCACACCTTACTCCGGCGTACTCTATGCCGGATTGATGCTGACCGAGCAGGGGCCCAAGCTGATCGAGTATAATTGCCGCTTCGGCGATCCCGAATGCCAGGTGCTGATGATGCGCTTCGACGGCGATCTGCTCGCGCTGTTGCTGTCGGTCGCGCGAGGCCGACTTGCAGAGGCGGAAACGATCGCATTGGCCGATCGCGCGGCGCTGACCGTCGTCATGGCTGCGAAGGGCTATCCCGGCACGCCCGAGAAGGGCGGTCGCATTGCCGGCATCGATGACGCCGAAGCAGATGGGGCAATCGTCTTCCATGCCGGTACCGCTGCCGTCGACGGTGCAATCGTTGCCAATGGGGGTCGCGTGCTAAACGTGACGGCGTCAGGCGCCACTGTCGCCGAAGCGCGGAAGAGGGCCTACCGCGCCGTCGACGCCATCGATTTCCCGGACGGTTTCTGCCGCCGCGATATCGGATGGAGAGAATTGTCCCGGATGCGGAACGACTAGCCCATACTACCGTTTGAATCTCGAAGATCGGGGAGTTGGATATGACCCACGCCATTTTAATCGCAGTCGCCGCTATCATCCTGATCGTGGGCCTTCTTGCCCTGATCATGCGCAGTGGCGGCGCGGCGGCGAGCCCACCGAAAACGGAGCAACAGGACGTGGCCAGCGCCGCTGCGGCGGCGGTGGAAGATGTCGCCGGTCCAATGTTCGGGGTCGAGGCCCATCCCGATCTCGCCGGTCCTCCCGACGATCTTACCCGGATCAAGGGTCTCGGCCCCAAGGCGGCCGAACAGCTTAAGCTGCTCGGCATCACCCGCTACGCGCAATTGGGCGTGCTCGGCTCGGCGGAATGCGTCGTGCTCGATGAACAGATGGGGGTTTTCCGAGGCCGGTTGGAGCGCGATCGCTGGGTCGAACAGGCGCGCTACCTAGCCCGTGGCGACACCAAGACCTTCGAGCAGGAATTCGGCAAGCTGGGATAACCTTCCCGGCACGGGGATATTACTTCCCCTGTTTCCTGAACCGCAGCACGCGATCGTGACGCGGCAGGATCAGTTCGCCATCCTCCATGGTAAGTACCGACGCTCCGAATTTGCCATCGCTGCCGGGATCATTGCTCTCATATTGCAGTATGTTGAGCGTCACGGTGTTTCCAGCCGCACTCCATGTCCCCGCCGCCGCCTCGTCAAGCGCGCCGTAGCTCAGCGCGTAGCGGAACTTGCCGTCCTTGGTGAGTTCGAGGCCCGATGCGATCTCGATCTGGCCGCCGTCATAGACGCCGACAAGACTGGCCGGATGCTGGTCCGCCGCGACCGCAGGCGTGCCCGCCGCAATTGCGATCGCCGGGAGGAGGAACGAAACCGTCCTCATCGCCCCTTGAACAACCCGCCCAATATGCCGCGAAGCAGCTCGCGGCCCACCGATCCCGCGATCTGCCGCCCGACCGAGGAAGCCGCCGATCGGGCGGCTGACTGGATCATCTTCTCGGTCATGGAAGGTTTGGCTGCTTCGCGCGCCTGGCGAGCGGCCTCGCGCGCCACCTCGCGTTCGGCCGCGACGCGGGCGCGCTCCGCTTCCTTGGCCTTGACGGCGGCTTCGCGCTCGGCTGCGATCCGGGCCTTCTCGTCGTCCTTGGCCTGCTGGACCGCCAGCTTGGCCGCTTCCGCCTCGGCTTTCGCTTGCGCCGCCGCCGCCGCCGCTTCGCCTGCCTTCGCGGACAAAAGCTCCTCCGCCGATTCACGATCGATCAGCGTGTCATATTTGCCGCCGATCGCGTCGGTCTGGATGATGACCTTGCGCTCCTCCGGCGTCACCGGCCCGACCCGCGAGCAGGGCGGTTTGATCAGCGTCCGCTCGACCGGCGAGGGCGACCCGTCCGCCTGCAGCAGCGACACCAGCGCCTCGCCCACCTTCAATTCGGTGATGGCGGTCGCGACATCAACATTCGGATTGGCGCGGAAGGTTTCCGCCGCCGATTTCACCGCCTGCTGGTCGCGCGGGGTGAAGGCGCGCAGCGCGTGCTGGACGCGGTTGCCGAGCTGCCCCGCGATCTTGTCAGGAATATCGATCGGGTTCTGGGTGATGAAATAGACGCCGACGCCCTTCGAGCGGATCAGCCGTACCACCTGCTCCACCTTCTCGACCAAAGCGGGCGGCGCATCCTCGAACAGCAGATGCGCCTCATCGAAGAAGAAGACCAGCTTGGGCTTATCGGGATCGCCGATCTCGGGAAGATCCTCGAACAGCTCCGACAGCAGCCACAGCAGGAAGGTGGCATAAAGCTTCGGGCTCGCCATCAGCTTGTCGGCGGCGAGGATGTTGACCAGTCCCCGCCCCTGATCGTCCACGCCGATGAAGTCCGCGATGTCGAGCGCCGGCTCCCCGAAGAAATGCTCGCCGCCCTGCGCGCGAAGCTGGAGCAGCGCGCGCTGGATCGTGCCGACGCTCTGCTTCGAGACATTGCCGTAGGTCGTGGTCAGCTCGTCCGCCCGCTCGGCGCAGTTGACCAGCATCGCCTGCAGATCGTCGAGGTCGAGGAGGAGCAGCCCCTCCTTGTCGGCGACATGGAAGGCGATCGTCAGCACGCCCTCCTGCACCTCGTTCAGTCCCATCAGCCGCGAGAGCAGCAGCGGCCCCATCTCGGAGACGGTCGTACGGATCGGATGACCCTGCTCGCCGAACAGATCCCAGAACTGCACCGGCGTATCGGCATAGGCCCAGTCGCTATCGCCGATCTCCTCCGCGCGCGCCTTGAAGATCTCGTGCATCTTCGAAGTCGGCAGGCCTGGCATCGCCATGCCGGAAAGATCGCCCTTCACATCCGAGACGAAGACGGGAACGCCGACCTTGGAGAAGCCCTCGGCCATCCCCTGCAACGTCACGGTCTTGCCCGTACCCGTCGCGCCCGCGATCAGCCCGTGCCGGTTGGCACGGCGCAGGTTGAGGCACTGGCGCGCGCCTCCGCCGGTTCCAATGAAAATGCCGCCTTCGTCCGCCATCAACGCCGCTCCCACTGGATCACAGGATGCTTACGCTCGAACGCGGGCCTTGTGAACGGGAGAAGCGCGTCAGTTCTTGTTCAACCCGATCCCGATATAGCGAGCCGGCGCGTTGCCGCGCTGGACGAGCAACAGCACCGTGTCCCGATTGGCGCGCTTTGCCTGCGCGATGATCGCGGACGCTGCCGCCGGGGTCGTAACCGGCGTCTGGTTGATGGAAAGGATCAGGTCGCCCCGGCGCAGGCCTTTCGCGGCAGCGTCGCTGGAAGGATCGACATTTGCGATGACCACCGCCTGCACGGTGCTCTGCACGCCGAGCTGGGTCGCGATCTGCGGCGTCAGCGCCATCAGGCTCAGCCCAAGCGCCGTGCTGCTAGCCTGTGCGCTGTCGTTGGGGGCCTGATCGTCATCCTCGCCGAAGCCGTCGGCCTGGGCAAGCTGCTCCTCGGGGGGACGCTGGCCTACCACTGCGGTAACCGTCATGCGCTTGTTGTCGCGGATCAGTTCGATCGGCACGCGCGATCCGATCGGAAGGTTCGCGACGATATAGGACAGCGTATTGTCCGGCGTTACGTCCTGATTGTTGACTCTGACGATCACGTCGCCCTGCTTGATGCCCGCCCGTGCCGCCGCCTGGCCGGGTTCGACCCGCGCGACGATCTCGCCGCGATTCTTGGGCAGGCCGAGCGCGCCGGCGATTTCGTCGGTGATTGGCTGGATGCCCACGCCCAAATAGCCGCGCTGGACGTGTCCGCCCTTGCGCAGTGCCTCGATCACCGGCTTGGCCTCTTCCGCTGGAATCGCGAAGCCGATCCCGACATTGCCGCCGGTCGGCGAGAAGATCGCGGTGTTGATCCCGATCACATTGCCGTTGAGATCGAACATCGGGCCGCCGCTATTGCCCTGGTTGATCGAGGCGTCAGTCTGAAGATAACGGTCATAGGCGCCGCCAAGGCCGATATTGCGGTGCAGCGCGGAGATGATTCCCGCCGTTACCGTGCCGCCAAGGCCGAACGGATTGCCGATCGCGACAACCCAGTCGCCCACGCGGGTGCGGGTGGAATCGCCGAACTCGACGAACGGCAGGTTCCTGGCCTCGATCTTGAGCAGCGCCAGATCCGACGCGATGTCGCGACCAACTACCGTTGCCTTATATTCCTTGCGGTCGGGCAGCGTGACGGTGATCGCGCTCACGACCGGCTTGGAGCCGTCGCCCGGCCCGCCCGAAATCACATGGTTGTTGGTGACGACATAGCCGTCCGGCGAGATGATGAAGCCCGATCCCAGCGAGGTGGCCTCGCGTGTGACCGGCCGTCCATTATTGTCGGTGCCGCCGCCGAATTGCCCGAAGAAATCGCCGAAGGGCGTGCCGGCGAACGGATTGTTCTGAGAAACCTGGACCCGCTGCGTCGTCGAGATGTTGACCACTGCCGGCTGCAATCGCGCGGCCAGATCGGCGAAGCTCATCGGCGCGCCCGGCCGCGGAGTGGCGGGGGCGATCGTCCCTGGAGCATTCTGCGCGACTTGCGCGCTCAGCGGCTGCTGCAATACCAGAGCAGTTGTGGTGCCTCCCGCCAGCAGGGCCGCGGTGATGGCATAGGCATAGCGCACGATAGGACTTCTCCTGATTTAGTTAGAGCGAGGCCGCCAGGCTGTTTGAAAGCCGCGCCCTGAACGCAAATTGAATGGACCCGTCACGATTACGCCAAGGATCATGGCCGTCCTCGGAACTGCCGTAAATACTCATTGTCCGGTGACAGGATCACCGAGGACTCGCCCGGTGAATCCTGCCCGTCGACCCCGAAGGTTCGCCGGTAGGACTGCATAGCCCGATAGAATTCGTAGAACTCGGCATCCTTGCCGAAGCTTGCGGCATAGACGCGCGACGCCTCCGCGTCGGCGTCGGCGCGGATGATCTGGGCTTGCTGCATGCCCTGCGCGCGGATCGTGAGCGCCTCCTGCTGGCGCGCTGTGCGCATCCGCTGAAAAGCGGAGTCGAGCGGCGTGCCGTCGGGGAGATCTGCCCGCTTGATGCGGACATCGACAATCTCCGCGCCATATTGCCGCGCGATGCGATTGAGGCCCAACCGGATATTGTCCATAACTTGGCCGCGTTCGGGGCTGAGCAGCGCCGCGAACGGCCGCCTGCCAAGTTCGTTGCGCAGGGCCGAACCGAGGATCGGCCGCAGCGCCTCGCCCACCCGTGTTTCGGAGCCTGCGCTGACATACATCCGCAGCGGATCGACGATCCGGTAGCGCGCGAAGGCATCGACCTCGAGACGAAGCTGGTCGGTCGAGAGCACCGGCTGCCGCTGCATGTCAAAATCGAGCACGCGCTTGTCGATCCACACGACATTGTCGACGAAGGGGATGCGCGCCACCACGCCCGCCCCTGTTCGGCCGAAAATCTCGTTCGGGCGATAGGGATTGACGATGGCATAGGGATTACCGAGCCGGACGATCAGTGCCTGCTTGGTTTCCGGCACGACGGCAAAGATGCTCGAAAACAGGATCACCAGCGCGATCGCGCCGAGCGCCCACGGAATCGGGTTGCGGGCAATGTTCATTGCACGCCTCCCGCGCGAACTCCGGCGCCGCGCTTCACCTCGGACAAGGGCAGATAGCTCTGCACGTTCGGCGCCTCGACGATCGTCTTGTTGGTCCGCGCCAGCACTTCCTCCATCGTCTCGTAATACATGCGCCGCCGCGTCACCTCGGGAGCGAGGCGATATTGCTCATAGACGCGGTCGAACGCCGCCGCCTCGCCCTTGGCCTTGGCGGAGAGCTGCTGTGCGTAGGCCCGCGCCTGATTGATATAGGTCTGCGCGGTCTGCTGTGCCGCCGACACTTCCTTGAACGCGTCGACCACGGCTGCCGGCGGATCGGCCTGCTTGATTGCCACACCCTGGATCGCGACGCCTGCCCGATAGCCGTCCAGTATCTCCTGCATCCGCCGCGCCACACGGTCCTCGATCTCGCTGCGCTGCGGCCCGATCGCATCGATCAGGGAGACGCGCGCGATCTCGGCGCGCATCGCGCTTTCCGCCACCTGTGTCACCGTGCCGTCGGGATCAGCTATCTCGAGCAGATATTGCTGGGGATCGCGGATGTTCCAGCGCACCGAATAGGCCAGATCCACCAGGTTCTGATCGCCCGTCAGCATCAGATTTTCGGACTGGGGCGAGGTCGAGCCGATATCCTGCACGCGGATATCGTCGACGTTGATCATCGTCACCTTATCGATCGGCGATGGAAAGGTCAGGCTCATGCCGGGTGTCAGCAATCCCGCATAGCGCCCGAGCCGCATCACAACGCCGCGCTCCTGCGGTTCGATGCGATGAATGCTCGTCAGCAAAAGCCACAGCATCAGGATCGCCCCGATTCCCCACAGCCAAAGCGGCCGGCCGCCCGGCCCGATCCACGAGCCGCCGCCATTGCCGAAGCGCTGCCTGCCCCGTCGCAGCAACTCGTCGAGCGCACTTGGCCCGAAAGGCTGCTTGCCGCCGGTTGGGCGCTTGCGCGGGGGCTGGCTCCATGGATTCCGCGGGCCGCCGCCTTCGTCGCCACCACCGGAGCCTCCCCCTGAGCTGCCACCGCCCCAGGGGCCTCCGTCATTCAACATGGGATCTGCCAATTCTTTCTCGTCCGATGGTCTTGCCTCGACCTTTATAGGGACGGCTCCCATGGAAAAACAGTGCCATCGGCGCGATTGCGCTTTATGGCGCCGCCATGATTCCGACGTCCACCGAGGTTCAGACCGTACTGGACACCGTCCGCGACCCTGTTTCAGGCAAGGGGCTGGCGGAAGGCGGCCGTGCCGCTCCACCCCGGATCAGCGACGGTACCGTCAGCCTGATCCTCGATGTTACCGGCCTGTCGGGCGATGCGCGCGTAAAGCTCGAAGCCGAAATCAAGCGGGTTTTGGGCCAGATCCCCGGTGTCGAGGCCGTCCGGGTGGCGATGACCAGCCAGAAGCGCGGCCGTCGTATCGTCGCGGTGGGATCGGGCAAGGGCGGCGTCGGCAAATCGACCGTTTCGGCCAATCTGGCGATCGCGTTGCATCGGCTCGGAATCAAGGTCGGGCTGGTCGACGCGGATATCTACGGCCCCTCCCAGCCACGCCTGATGGACGCCGAGGATCTCAAACCCACCGCGCACGAGAAGAAGCTGGAACCGGTTCCCACCCGCTTCGGCGTCCCGATGCTGTCGATGGGGCAATTGGCAAAGCCGGGCCAGGCCATTGCCTGGCGAGGGCCGATGGTCGGCAGCGCGCTGGGCCAGATCATAGACGCGGACTGGGGCGATGCCGAAATCCTGATCGTCGATCTTCCCCCCGGCACCGGCGACGTTCAACTCAACATGATCCAAAAGCATCGTCCGGCCGGGGCGCTGATCGTTTCAACCCCGCAGGATCTCGCCTTGATCGACGCTGCGCGCGCGATCGACCTGTTCAACACCGGGCAGGTTCCGGTCATCGGCCTCATCGAGAACATGGCCGGCTATGCCTGCCCGCATTGCGGTGAAGTCTCCGATCCATTCGGGACGGGCGGCGTCGAGACGGCGGCCAAGGCGCTGGGTCTCCCCTTCCTCGGCCGCATCCCGCTCGACATTGCGATCCGCCAGGCCTCCGACGCGGGCACGCCACCGGCCGCCGACGCGGAAGACCAGGTCTTCGCCCCGATCGCCCGCCGGTTGGCCGACTGGTTGAACAAGGCGGCCGGTTGAGGGTTCTCGTTTTGCCTCGCGCTCACGCTGAGCCTGTCGAAGCCTTCCTCCCTTCGACAAGCTCAGGGTGAGCGCCCTCCCCGGTCGGAGCCGTCCATGCCCCTCACCACCGACGCCGAAATCGCCGAACTCCTCAGTGAAACCCACACCATTGCTATGATCGGCGCGTCCGATCGCCCGGATCGCGACAGCAACCATGTCATGAAGTTCCTGCAGGATCAGGGCTATCGAGTGATCCCGGTCAACCCGCGCATCACCGGCGAGCATGTCCACGGCGAATATGTCTGGCGCGAGCTTTCGCAGCTCGGCGATCCGATTGATCTCGTCGACATCTTCCGCAACAGCCGCGAGGCCGGCGAAGCCGTCGACCAAGCCATCGCCGCCGGCGCCAAGGCGGTCTGGATGCAGCTCGGCGTCATCAATAAGGAAGCCGCCGCCCGCGCCGAGGCCGCCGGCCTCAAGGTCGTGATGAACCGCTGCCCGGCGATCGAAATTCCGAGGCTGGGCTTATGAAAGCGCGAGCCATCGGCTTGACGCCCGAATACCTGACTACTTTGGGTTGGAAAGCGGTTATTTCGAAATTATCCCCGACCGCGATAAGAGGAGACGCCCTGGTCGGGGAGCCACAGGCCCTCGGGCGGCGCGCTGGTTTGCCAGAAAACGTCGATCGGGATGCCGCCGCGCGGATACCAGTAACCGCCGATCCGAAGCCACATCGGTTTCATCTCCGCGACCAGCCGCTCTGCAATGCCGATCGTGCAATCTTCGTGGAAGGCGGCATGGTTGCGGAAAGCTCCGAGGAACAGCTTGAGCGATTTGGATTCGACGATCGTCTCGCCCGGCACATAGTCGATCACGATATGCGCGAAATCCGGTTGGCCCGTCACAGGACAGAGCGAGGTGAACTCGGGCGCGGCGAAGCGCACCAGATACAGCCGCCCCGGCTTCGGGTTCGGGACATAATCGAGCGTCGCCACATCCGGGCTCGACGGCAGGTCGCTGGCGCAACCGAGATGAATGGGGTCCATGCGACCGAGTGCTATCCCGCGCGCGGGCGCGTTTCAATCCATCCCATCGCCGATTGAACCGGTTCGCCGGCGGGGCTAAGCGGCTATTACGCCCGCTTTGAGAATCGACATGGAGATCTTGGTTTCAACGGAATGGCTGGCCGGGCAGCTTGGCGCCGCCGATCTCCGGGTCGTCGATGCGAGCTATTTCGCGCTCGATCCGAGCCGCGACCCGCAAGCCGATTACGACGCCGGTCACATCCCCGGCGCGATCTTCCTCAATCTCGGCGAGCTCAAGGACAACGGCAACCCCGTCCCCTTCATGCTGCCTCCAGTCGAGAAGTTCGCGAGCCGGATGCGAGCGCTCGGCATCGGCGACGGCGACTGCATCGTGCTTTACGATAATACGCCGCATATTACCGCGGCGCGCGCCTGGTGGATGTTCAAGACCTTCGGCGCGCATGACGTTGCGATCCTCGATGGCGGCCTCGCCAAATGGAAGGCGGAGGGCCGCGCGTTGGAAATCGAAAGGCCGAATCTGCGCCAGCGCCACTTCACCGCCCGGGCCGACCAGAAGGCTGTCCGCACGTTCAATCAGATGAAGGCCAATGTCGAATCCGGCGCCGAACAGGTGCTCGATGCACGCGGAGCGGCACGCTTCACCGGCGAAGAGGCCGATCCGCGTCCCAATATGGCATCGGGCCATATCCCCGGATCGAAAAATCTGCCCTATGATCGCCTGCTCAATCCCGACGGCACCTGGAAACGCGGCGACGCGCTGAAGGTCGCGTTCGACGAAGCGGGCGTCGATCTCTCCCAGCCGCTCGTCACCACCTGCGGTTCGGGCGTGACCGCCGCGACGGTTTTGTTCGGCGCGGCCTTGCTCGGCAAGACAGACGTCGCGCTCTACGACGGGTCATGGAGCGAATGGGGCGCCGATCCCTCGACACCCAAGGCCACAGGCGCGGCGTGAGCAAAGACAAGGATCGGCCATCGACCCGGCTGATCGAGGCCGGACGCCGCAAGGAGTGGACGCGGGGCATCGTCAATCCACCGGTCTGGCGAGCTTCGACAGTCCTGTTCGACAGCGTCGCGGATCTGCGCGCAGCGGTGAAATCAGCCAACGATCGGCTCTATTACGGCCGGCGCGGCACGCCTACCCAATGGTCGCTCGCCGAGGCGTTGACCGAGCTCGAGCCCGGTGCCGCCGGAACGATGCTCTACCCATCCGGCGTCGCCGCGATCGCCGGCGCGCTGCTCGCGGTGCTGAAGCCAGGCGACGAACTGCTGATGGTCGACAGCACCTATGAGCCGACCCGCGCCTTCTGCGCCCATGTGCTCGCCCCGCTGGGCATCGCGACCCGCTATTATGATCCGCTGATCGGTGCCGGTATCGCGGACCTCTGCAACGAGAAGACGCGCGCCATCTTCCTCGAAAGCCCCGGCAGCCTGACCATGGAGGTGCAGGATATCCCCGCGATCGTCGCGGTGGCGAAGGAACGCAGAATTGTCACGCTGCTCGATAACACCTGGGCGACGCCGCTCTTGTTCCCGGCGATCGGCAAGGGCGTTGATTTCTCGATTCTGGCCTGCACCAAATATATCGCCGGTCATTCGGACCTGATGCTCGGTTCGGTCACAACCACGTCGGAGCATTGGGATGCGCTTCGCCGCCACGCCCAGCTCCACGGCCAGTGCGTCGGCCCCGATGATGCCTGGCTCGCCGCGCGCGGACTGCGCACCCTCGGCGTCCGGCTCAGGACGCATGAAGAGAACGGCCTCGCCGTCGCGCGCTGGCTCAAGGAGCAACCGCAGGTCGCGCGCGTCCTTCATCCAGCGCTGGAGGATTGTCCCGGCCACGAACATTGGCGCCGCGACTTCAACGGCGCCTCCGGTCTGTTCAGCTTCGTCCTCAACGGGGGTGATGACAAGGCGCGCGCGAGGCTCATCGACGGTCTCGCCCATTTCGGCATCGGCTTTTCGTGGGGTGGCTATGAAAGCCTTGCCCTGCCCGTCGATCCGGCGGCGATCCGGACGGCGACCGGGTGGCAAGTGGAAGGCCCGCTGATCCGGTTGCACATCGGCCTCGAAGACCCGGTTGACCTCATCCGCGATCTGGGGCAGGGGCTCGCCCGCTTTTCGGCCCGGACGAATTAGGCGCCCAACTCCCTCTGCTTATAAACGCGGCAAGAATTGCGCACCATGTGTGCATCGCATCATCATTTGCCATAAAATTGCACAGGCAAGCGTGACACTTATGCAACAATTCACAGCTTTCTAGGAGGTTAGAGCAATAATCCTTTGAACGTCCCAATGCTGTGATGCAAAATATTAACGCTCAATAGTCAGTCGGCCCGCTCCCACTCGGGAATATAGAGGCTCGACCCTGTTGGCGCAGGGGAGAGATCCGAAACAGAAAAGGGAAAATCATACCATGCGCTTCACCATTCTCGGCATGTCGGCTCTTGCGCTGGCGGCGGTCTCCGCCCCGGCTTTCGCTCAGGACGCGCCGGCGAGCGACATCACCGTCACGGGCGGTGCCACGGTCGTCAGCGATTATCGTTTCCGCGGCATTTCGCAGACCGACAAGCGTTTCGCCCTGCAGGGCACGCTGACCGTCACTCACTCCTCGGGCCTCTATGTTAGCACCTGGGGTTCTTCGATCGACGATTATGTCGCGGCTGGCAGCGATCAGGAACTCGATCTGATCGCCGGTTACTCAAAGACGATCGGCGGCGCGACGGTCGACGCCGGCGTGCTCTATTACTACTATCCGGGCTCGAACGGTGCCAACACCGATTTCATCGAGCCTTACGCCAGCGTCAAGACGACCTATGGTCCCGTGACCGGCAAGGTCGGCGTTGCCTATGCTCCAAAGCAGCATGCCATCGCTTGGACGCATTCGCGTGACGATAATCTGTATGCCTATGGCGAATTGTCCGGTTCGGTTGGTCCGGTCGCTCTCACCAGTCACCTCGGCTATTCCAAAGGCCGCAGCTTCCTGACGGGTGGCCTGAAGGGCTATTTGGATTGGAACGTCGGTGCGAGCTACACTTGGAACCACCTCACCTTCGGAGTTTCCTATGTCGACACCGACATCAAGGACAGCGAGGCGGTTTCGTTCACGGGCCGTCATATCGCCAAGGCCGGTGTCGTCGGTTCGGTCGGCGTGTCCTTCTAAGATCCTTTCTTAGTAAGCGTGAAGTGGGCCGCGGAGCAATCTGCGGCCCTTTTCATTGGCACGCTGGCATCGTCCCCTGAATCTGCCACTATCCCCGTCGCGGGAGATGATTGACGTGCAGCGGACAGGACTTCTCGGCGGATCATTCAATCCGGCCCATCTAGGCCACCGCCGCATCGCGCTCGGCGCGATCGACGCACTGGGATTGGACGAACTCTGGCTGATGGTCTCGCCAGGTAATCCGCTCAAGGATCAGGCGCGGGACATGGCGCCCCTGTCCGTCCGCCTCGCCTCGGCCCGGCGGATCGCCCGCCACGCGCCGATCCGTGCGACCGCGATCGAGCGCGAATTGGGCACCCGCTACACCGCCGCTACGCTAGCGAGACTCGTCAGGCGCTATCCCCGGCGCCGGTTCATCTGGATCATGGGTGCGGACAATCTCGCCGATTTCCATCGCTGGCAGCATTGGCGACGCATCGCGCGCACGGTTCCGATTGCCGTGATCGCCCGTCCGGGTTATGATGGCGCCGCCCGGGCCGGTACGGCCTGGACCTGGCTTCGGCGTTTCGTCCGGCCCGTGAGCCAGGCGCGTAGATGGACGAACTGGAGACCACCGGCGCTCGTGCTGCTGCGCTTCGTACCAGATCCAGCATCCGCCACGCTGCTCAGGCGTGGAAACCCCGGTTGGCATATCTCGATCAATCCAAAGGGCCGGCGCGACTCGGTGACGCGCCGCCTGATCGATTAGGAGGCTACTTGCCGACACAAAGTCCCGCGCGTGCAGGCGACAAGACCGATCCCTCGGCCGCGTTGCACACGATTGTGCTCAAATCGCTCGACGACGACCAGGCCGTCGAGACAGTTTCCATCCCGCTCGCCGGAAAATCGACCATCGCTGATCACATGGTGATCGCCAGCGGCCGATCGACCCGTCAGGTCGCGTCGATGGCGACCAAGCTCGCTGAGAGGATCAAGCAGGAAACCGGCCGAAGCCCCCGCATCGAGGGCCTGCCGACGGCGGACTGGGTGCTGATCGACGCCGGCGACGTGATCGTCCACCTGTTCCGCCCGGAAGTGCGCAGCTTCTACAATCTGGAGCGGATGTGGGCGTTCGGCGAAGCCCCGGCACCGGCCGCCGTCCACGCCTGACCGCGGCGCCTTGCTGCTCCATATCGTCGCGCGCGGCCGTATCGGCAAAAGCCCTGAAGCCGAGTTGGTGGAGCGCTATCTCAAGCGGATAACCTGGCCCATACGCGTCACCGAACTCCCCGATCGGGGCGGCCGCGTACCCGCGCTCCAGCCTTCGACGCGCCAGGTCGTCCTGGACGAGCGCGGCCGCCAGCTCGGCTCGAAGGACTTCGCCGATATGCTCGGCCGCTGGCGCGACGACGGTGCGCGCGAGACCCGCTTCCTGATCGGTGCCGCCAACGGCCATGACCGGAAGATGCGCGAAGACGCCGATCTGCTGCTTGCCTTCGGTGCCGCGACCTGGCCCCACATGCTGGCCCGCGCGATGCTGGCCGAGCAATTGTGGCGCGCCACCAGCATCCTCGCCAACCATCCCTATCATCGCGAGGGGTGAGAGAGGTGCGGACGCTTGGTTATGTAAGCTGTTCCCCGGCGAAGGCCGGGGTCCAGTTGGGAAAGCGGACTAATGTGGAGACCTCTGCTCGATGTTCCGCAACTGGACCCCGGCCTTCGCCGGGGAACGGCGCAGTTTCCTTTGGATGGTCTCCAAGTCGAGCGATATTGGCCGCAGGATTATTGCTGTTCGGCGGCCCCACATCCGCCCAAACCATCGCGCAGGAACGCAAGGCGCTGGAAGACACCCATCGACAGGCAGAAGCCGCAATGCACCGCTCGCAGCGTTATGAGACGGCAGCCGCGCGGGTAATGGACAACGCGGATAAATCCCGTGCCGAAGCGGTCGCCGTTGCCGCGCGCATCCAGGAGAGCGAAGCTCTGATCACCGCCGCGCAGGCACGCGTCGTGCTGGTCGAGCGGTTACGCCGCCGGCAGCAGGCGCGACTTGCCGCGCGACAGCAGCCGATCGTGCGCCTGGTCGCGGCGATGCAGACGATGGCGCGCCGTCCTTCAGCGCTGGCGCTCGTTCAGCCGGGATCGCTCGACGACACGCTCCACACCCGGCTCCTGCTCGCCAACGCCCTGCCCGTTATCCGCGAGCGCAGCGCGAGCCTGCGCATCGAGCTTGATCGCGCCAACCGCCTGCGCGCCCAGGCAGGCCAGGCTGTTGGCCAAGTCCGTCGCGAGCAGGCGATGCTCGAAGCGCGCCGTCAGTCACTCGCACGGGTCGAGGCACAGCAACGCGCTCAATCCCGCCGTCTCGGAGATTCGGCATTTCTCGAACGCGAACGCGCCGAAGGCATGGCAGAACGCGCGCGCGACATCGTTGATCTCATGGCGCGGATGGACGAGCAGGCCGAAACCGCAGCCGGGCTTGCCAGCCTACCGGGGCCGGTACTGCGCCCGGAAACTCCGGGCCAATCCGTACCGCCGCCCATCGGCAGAGGCACCAGCGCCCAGCCCCGCCCCGCCTATCGCCTGCCGGTCCTTGGCCGGGTCGCGAGCGGTGTCGGCGAGGTTTCCGATACCGGCATCCGCGCGCGCGGGCTTACCTTGATCACCCGGCCCGACGCGCAGGTGATCGCGCCCGCCGACGGCCAGATTAAGTTCGCTGAAAGCTTCCGCGACTATGGTCGGATCGTGATTATCGATCATGGCGGCGGATGGACGACATTGATCACCGGCCTGCGGACGCTGTCGGTCGCGGTCGGCGACGATGTGGTTCAGGGAAGCCCGATCGGTCGCACCGGGCCGGGCAGTCCGAAGGTCACGGTCGAGCTTCGTCGCCAGGGCGAGCCGGTCAATATCGCCCCGCTTGCGGCGCGTGGCTGAAACCCTGTATCCTGACGCCATAGTGAAGGAAGAATCTGTCTGATGCCCAGTTTCCTGTTGCGTTCGGCGGGGCTTGTCGGGGCCGTCGCCCTCATTCCCGCCGTCAGCGCTGCCCTCGCCGCCGTCGATGTCGATACCTACAAGGAGCTCGACCAGTTCATGAGCGTGTTCGAGCGGGTACGCTCGGAATATGTCGACAAGGTCGATGACCAGACGCTGATCCGAGGCGCGATCGACGGAATGCTGGCTAGCCTGGATCCGCACAGCTCCTATCTCGACGCGCGCGATTTCCAGAATCTGCGCACCCAGACCGAGGGCAGCTATGGCGGGCTCGGCCTCACCGTCTCGCTGGAGGACGGCGCGGTAAAGGTGATCGCGCCAACCGAAGATTCGCCGAGCGACCGCGCGGGCATCAAGGCGGGCGACTATATCACCCATCTGGATGGCCAGCTCATCTTCGGCGGCACGCTCGACGAGGCGGTCGATAAGATGCGCGGCGCTCCCGGAACCAAGATCCGGCTGACCCTTGTCCGCCCCGGTCGCGACAAACCGTTCGACGTTACGCTGACCCGCGAGATCGTCCGCCTCAAGGCGGTGAAGTGGGAAATCAAGGACCGCGTGGGCATCGTCAACATCAACAGTTTCAGCAAAACCACTGGCGAGGGCGTGCGCGCGGCCTTGACCGCGATCGACAAGGCGGCCGGCGGACGACCGCTGGGCTACGTGATCGATCTGCGCTCCAACCCGGGCGGCCTGCTCGACCAGGCGATCGAAGTCTCGGACGCTTTTCTCGAGCGCGGTGAGATCGTCTCGCAGCGTGGCCGCGAGACCGGCGATATCGAGCGCTATTTCGCAAAAGCCGGCGATCTGGCGCATGGGCTTCCGGTGATTGTGCTGGTCGATTCCGGTTCAGCGTCGGCCGCCGAGATCGTCGCCGGCGCGCTGCAGGATCAGCGGCGCGGCCTCGTCATGGGTGAGACCACCTTCGGCAAGGGTTCGGTACAGACCCTGCTGCAGCTCACCGATGATACGGCGCTGAGGCTCACCACCGCGCGCTACTATACCCCGTCTGGCCGCTCGGTGCAGGAGGGCGGCATCCGCCCGGACATCCAGGTTCCCCAGCTCACCGATCCTGACCGCAAGGATCGTCCGCGCCTGCGCGAGGCCGATTTGCGGCGTCACCTCATCAACGAGGCCAAGATCAACGACGACGTTCTTGAGGATGACCTCAAGGACGATCCTCGTTTCACGGCCACGACCGAGCAGCTCGAAAAGAGCGGCGTGAAGGATTTCCAGCTCGATTATGCGGTGAATACGATCGCACGTCTTGCCGCGCCGGGAGCCACGCCCAAGCTCGCGGCTGCCGAAAGCACGCAGAAATAGTAAGATGATCTCATTTTACGTCATTCCCGCGAAGGCAGGAATCCATAAACTCCAAACCTTTGAGAATATGGATTCCTGCCTTCGCGGGAATGACAGGAATTTTTGCAAAGATATTAGGACAGCATGACGAACTTCGCCAAAGCGCGCCTGCTCGCCCTGCTGCTTCCGCTAGCGCTGATGACGGGGGCGCTCGGCTCGCAGTTCATCGGCGGGCTCTATCCGTGCGAGATGTGCCATTGGCAGCGCTGGCCGCATTACACGGCGATCGCGTTTGCAGCGCTGGCCTTCCTCATCCCTGCCCGATCGGCCCAGCGCGCTCTTGTCCTGCTCGCTGCGATTGCCATCGCTGTCAGCGGCGCGATCGGCGTCTTCCACGCGGGCGTCGAATATGGCTGGTGGGAAGGTCTCACCCGATGCAGCACGGGCCTTAGCAGCACCAGCGGCGACACGCTCGCGGACATCTGGTCGACACCCGCGATTCGTTGCGACGTCGCGCAATGGACCTTGTTCGGAATTTCGCTCGCCGGCTTCAATGCGATCTTCTCTCTTGGAGGCGCGGCGTTTATCCTGTGGCTATGGCTGAGATCACGTTAGCGAAGCCGGACACCGCTTCGATGCTGCGCGTCAATCAGGCGGGCGAGTACGGAGCGACCCGCATCTATGACGGCCAGCGCGCGATCATGGGCGATCGTCATCCAGTCTCACGGCTTGTCGCGCGAATGGCGGCGCAGGAAAAGGCGCACCTGGATCGCTTCAATCGGATGATAGCTGAGCGCGGCGTTCGCCCCACTTTGCTCACGCCGATCTGGAGCGCAGCCGGGTTCGCCCTGGGTGCGGCCACGGCGATGATCGGGCCGGAAGCGGCGATGGCTTGCACCGCCGCCATCGAGACCGAGATCGACCGCCATTATGGGCATCAGCTCGAGGAGCTTGGCGACGAGGATCCGGAACTGGCCCAATCGATCGTCGAATTTCGCGCCGAGGAAGTGGAGCATCGCGACACCGCCCTCGCCGCCGGCGCCGAGGATGCGCCCGCCTATCCGATGCTGTCGGCCGCGATACGGCTGGGTTGCCGCGCGGCCATCGCGCTCTCAAAATGCATTTGAGGGGGGACTCGATCGCCTTTCATGCGTTAGGCTGAGTGGGTTTTGGAGGAAGTCTGATGAAAGCCCCCCTGCTGATCGCTGTCGCATCCGCGATGTCTGTCGCGGCCGTGACATTACCTGCCGTTCCCGCCTTCGCCCAGCGTGGCGGCATCGTCATGGATATCTTCGGCGATCAAAAATGTCCGGAGAGCAATGGGGAAGAAATCGTCGTTTGCCGGCGCTTGCCCGCATATGAACAATATCGCATCCCCAAGGATCTGCGCGACGCCGCCAAGGATGCCCCAAGCCCCAACTGGAGCGCGCGTGCTCTCAATCTTGAATATGTCGGGCGGAACGGGCCAAGCACGTGCACACCCGCAGCCAGTGGCAGCGAAACCGGGTGCTGGACCAGATTGATGCAGGAGGCCCGCGCCGAACGGAAGGACAAAAAGGCCGAAGAAGACAAGGTTCAGGCGGCGCTGCCGTGACGCCGTTCATACGCCGCTCATCTGTCAGCGCCGAGTAGAATCCCATGCACTGTGCCAGTCTTCTCCTTTGTGCGGGCCTCGCCCTTGTGGCGGTGCCTGCCATTGCCGCTGATCCGCCAGCGAGCGAGCCCACCAAGATTACGACGCTGGTCGTCTATGGCAACGATCCCTGCCCGCGCAGCAGCAACGAGGAAATCGTGGTTTGCGCGCGCGAGCCGGAGAGCGAACGCTATCGTATTCCCAAACGCCTTCGCCGCGCCAAACCGGATACTGCGCAGCGAAGCTGGGGCGATCGTGTGCAGGTGCTTGAAATGATCGGTCGCCAGGGAACGCCGAATAGCTGTTCGCCTGTCGGCAGCGGCGGCCAGACCGGGTGCATCGCCCAGTTCCTCCGCCAGGCACGCGAGGAACGCGAGCAGACGGCGCATGAGGGCTCGCAAGTTCCGTAGGACCGATCCGCCTGTCATGCGCGTTGAAGCCATGACGCGCGAGGTGACAATGACAAAGGGCAGCAACAGCGAGTCTGTTTGGAAAAAGCTGCGCGATGAAGCCAGCAGGTGCACCCGCTGCGACCTCTACAAGCATGCGATCCAGACCGTGTTTGGCGAAGGGCCGCTCGACGCAAAGCTGATGCTCGTCGGAGAACAGCCCGGGGATCAGGAAGACCGTCAAGGCCGTCCCTTTGTCGGCCCCGCGGGCCAGATCCTTGATCGCGCGCTGAAAAAAGCCGGCGTCGATCGGCGACAGGTCTATGTTTCCAATGCGGTCAAGCACTTCAAGTTCGAACCGCGCGGCAAACGTCGCATTCATTCAAAACCCAATGCGGGCGAGATTGCCGCCTGTCGTTGGTGGATCGATCAGGAACGTGCGCTCATCAAGCCGCCGGTGATCGTTGCGTTGGGGGCGAGCGCGGGGCATGCGTTGCTCGGCAAGGCGTTTACGATTGGCCGCATGCGCGGTACACCGATCCCGTTGGAGGATGGCAGCGAATGCCACGTCACCGTCCATCCGAGCTATCTGCTTCGCATCGACGACGCCATCCGCGCGCGCGACGAACATGATCGCTTCGTCCATGATCTCAAAATCGCCCACGCTGCGACGAAGCGTTGAGAAACGCGACCAACTGAGTCGCAAAAGCGGTGAAACGAGTCATCCATTAGGGAAGCCTCAACTTGTCTGAAACCATAGTTTTACGTTAAATTGCGTCGAGTTAAACAGAACGGGTAGGCAATTGCGGAACGCTATTGGAAGAGCGGCGGGTGCGGCATTAGCCCTTTCGGTGGCGTCCCAATCTGTTGTCGCGCAACCGCTCTCGGTACAGCTTCCGCCGGTGTCGCCGGAAATGGCGCTGCCGCTCACGCCCAAGGAACGCCCATCCCGTGCCAGCCCGCGTTACGCCGCCGTGCTGATGGACGCGCATACCGGCGAAATCCTCTATGCGAACGCCTTCCGCGAGCTGCGTCATCCGGCGTCCATCACCAAGGTGATGACGCTTTACCTAGCCTTCGATGCATTGGCGTCGGGAACGCTCAAGCTCACGGATCCTATTGTTTTTTCGAAAAATGCTGCGGCCCAGCGGCCGTCCAAGCTCGGCATCGCGCCGGGCAACAGCATTACCGTCGATCAGGCGATCCGGATCATCGCTGTCAAATCGGCCAACGATGTCGCGGTTGCCCTCGCCGAGACCATCGGCGGCAGTCAGGAAAAATTCGTCGAGTTGATGAACCGCAAGGCGCGGTTGCTTGGGATGCGTGACACCAATTATGCCAACCCTTCGGGTCTGCCCGATCCGAATAATGTGACAACGGCCTATGATCTTGCGCTGCTGTCGTCTGCGCTGATGCGGGTGCACCCCGCCCGCTATGCCTATTTCTCGCAGCAGAGCTTCAGCTACGGCAAGCAGGTGTTTACCAACCATAACCATCTGCTCGGCAAGGTCGTCGGCATGGACGGCATCAAGACCGGCTACACGGTCGATGCCGGTTTCACGCTGGCGGCCTCCGCCGCACGCGAAAGCCGCCGCCTGATCGCCGTCGTTCTCGGCGAACCCTCGATCGTCGCCCGCAATCGGGACGTCACAGCGCTGTTGGAAGCAGGCTTCACGGTGCTCAGGGAACGCGGGAACGGCATCCGCCTAGCCGTCACCGATGCGCTGCCTGTTGCGCAACATCCGGCCTTCCGCACCGGCGATCCGATCGTCGAGCAGGGTTCGAACGACGACGTGAAGGTAGCGAAGGCAAAGCCGCACAAGAAAAGCGTCACGACCAGGAAGCGCGCGCGGCGCTAGCCAAAAACCTCCTCGTCCTACTGACCTTTCAGCATCCGTCGGCCAGAACGGCTGCGCTCGCCGGATAAAGGATGCTGAAACAAGGTCAGCATTGACGAACGAATCTACTCCGCCGCCTCGAGCAATCGTTCCGCGCCGCCGAGATCGACCGACACCAGCCGGCTCACCCCGCGCTCGACCATCGTCACACCGAACAGACGGTGCATCCGGCTCATCGTCACCGCATTGTGGGTGACGATCAGGTATCGCGTGTCGGTCTCCTGCGTCATCCGGTCGAGCAGGTCGCAGAAGCGTTCGATATTGGCGTCGTCGAGCGGTGCGTCGACTTCGTCAAGCACGCAGATCGGCGCCGGGTTGGTAAGGAACAGCGCGAAGATCAGCGCCACCGCCGTCAACGCCTGCTCGCCACCCGAAAGCAGCGTCAGCGTCGCCAGCTTTTTGCCCGGCGGCTGCGCCATGATCTCGAGTCCCGCCTCGAGCGGATCATCCGAATCGATGAGCGCCAGATGCGCCTCGCCCCCCGCGAACAAGGTCGTGAACAATCGCCGGAAATGCTGGTCGACTGCTTCGAACGCCGCCAGCAGGCGAGCGCGACCCTCACGGTTGAGGCTGCCGATCGATCCGCGCAGCCGGTTGATCGCCTGCCCGAGTTCCTCGCGTTCGGCCTGGTTCGTCTCACGACTTTCCTCAAGCTCACGCAATTCGGTCTCGGCGACGAGATTGACCGGCCCGAGCCGCTCGCGATCCGCGCTCAGCTTCTCGTGGCGCTGCGATTCCATCGTTGCATCATGCACCGTCTCGGCATCGAACCCCGCCTTGGTCGGCAGAACGGGCGCGGGACATTCGAAGCGCTCGCCCGCGATGCGGCCCATCTCGACCCTACGAAGCTCCTGATTTTCATGCCGTGCGATCGCGCCCGCGCGCGCCTCGCGTGCACCGGCCAGCACTTCGCCCGCAGCCTGGGCCTGCGTTTCCGCTTCGCGCAGCCGGGCCTCAGCTTCACGCTCAGCGCGCTGCGCCGCTGATGCCCGCGCCTTGGCGGCCCCTGCCTCGACCTGTGCTTCAGCGACCTGTCCATCGAGCCGCTCGGGCGCGCCGGTCAGCGACTCCCTCTCCGCCTCCGCTTCGGCGAGGCGGCGGTTCATCTCCTCGATCCGTTTGGCGGCATCGCCTGCCCGGCTTCGCCAACTCCGCGCCTCATTGCGCGCGGTCTCGCGGCGGCTCTTGTCATGCTCGATCGCTTGCACCAGTACCGATGCGGCAGCCCGGGCGTCGCTGAGAGCCGATCGGGCCACATCCCCGCCCTGCTTGAGCCGCGCGACTTCGGCCCGCGTCGCATCGAGCGGCGGCAGCGCGGCAAGTCCCTCGGCGGCGCGGCGTTCCTCGGCGGCGGCTTCAGCCTGTTCGGCCGATGCGCGCCTACGCCGTTCCTCCAGCCCCGCGCGAGCAACGCCATGCCGCTCGATCGCGACATTGGCGCTGTCCTCTTCGCGCGTTGCGCGGCGGATGGCCTGCTCGAGATCAGCCAGCGATCTGCGTGCCACTTCGATGGCGGCACGCGCCG
>Ga0081455_10000099_pt1 | contig 95044 bp, 89 predicted proteins | sample TabmetS3T2R1_FD_70207 | JGI IMG/M metagenome (GOLD analysis project Ga0081455, IMG submission 70207) | Tabebuia heterophylla rhizosphere microbial communities from the University of Puerto Rico - S3T2R1 | ecosystem: Host-associated > Plants > Roots > Rhizosphere ... | reverse complement strand
CCGACGAAGACGGGCTGGTCGGGGTGGGCGCCGATCTCGAGCCCGGGACGATCCTGGCCGCCTACCGCCGCGGCCTGTTCCCCATGCCGCTGGGCCACGGCCGGCACCTGGGGTGGTGGTCGCCCGATCCCCGGGCCGTGCTGTTCCCCGAGGAGTTTCGCTGCAGCCGCAGTCTCGCGAAGACCCTCCGGAACGGCGGCTTCATGAGCGCCATCGACCGGGATTTCCGCGGCGTGATCGAGGCCTGCGCGGCGCCGCGTCCGCAGAGCGTGGGAACCTGGATTACCCCCGAGATGTTGGCTGCTTATGTAGAGCTTCATCGCCGGGGGTATGCCCATAGCGTCGAGACCTATCGCGGCAGCCGGTTGGTCGGCGGCCTCTACGGGGTGCGACTCGGGGGCGTGTTCTTTGGGGAATCCATGTTCAGCCGGGAGCGGGATGCGTCCAAGGTTGCGCTGGCGCGACTGGTGGAGACGTGCGTGGCGGAAGGCATCGCCGTGATCGATTGCCAGATGGCCTCGGCGCACCTCGAATCCTTGGGCAGCCGGCGCATCCCGCGCATGCGTTTTCAGGCCCTGCTCCGAGAACATGCGTCGCTTGCGCCTGCCCCGATGAGCCTGCATGATTCGCCGCCCTTGGCACTTTAGGACGGTATGGCAAAAGAAGACGCAATTCAGATGGAAGGCGAGGTCGTCGAGACCCTGCCCAACACCACGTTCCGCGTGAAGCTGAAGAACGGGCACGTGGTGAATGCGCACATCTCGGGGAAGATGCGCAAGAACTACATCCGCATCCTGACCGGTGATGCGGTGACTGTTGAGATGACGCCCTACGACCTGACGAAGGGTCGCATCATCTACCGCGGCAGGTAGATCGAGAGTTTTTGTTTCTTGGGGGCTTCGCCCCCAACGCCCCAAAACGAAAGCTGCCGCCGAGGTCGCCCTCCGCGGCAGCTTTTCCGTCTCACCGAGCCGTTCTAAACCGTGACTTCGGGTTGCGGCGCCGGTGTGCAATCCAGATCGAGCTTCTGCCCGTCCTTCGACACCGAAATCCGCACCGCCCCGCCATTCGCGAGTCGCCCGAACAGCAGCTCCTCCGCGAGCGGCCGTTTGATGTGCTCCTGAATGACCCGCGCCATCGGCCGCGCGCCCATCTTCGGGTCGTAGCCTTTCTGCGCAATCCAGGCCCGGGCCGCATCGTCCAGCATGACCTGCACGCCCTTCTGCTCGAGCTGCGATTCGACCTCGACGATGAGCTTGTCGACGACCCGCTCGATCGTGGCCGCATCCAGCGAGCCGAACTGGATCACCGCATCCAAGCGGTTGCGGAATTCCGGCGAGAACAGCCGGCGAATCGCTTCCATGCCATCGCTCGCATTGTCCGACTGCGTGAACCCGATGGACGGCCGAGCCATCTCCTGCGCGCCCGCATTGGTCGTCATCACGATGATCACGTGCCGGAAGTCGGCCTTGCGACCGTTGTTGTCCGTGAGCGTGCCGTGATCCATGACTTGCAGCAGCAGGTTGAACACATCCGGATGCGCCTTCTCGATCTCATCGAGCAGCAGCACACAGTGTGGATGCTTGGTGATGGCCTCGGTGAGCAGACCACCCTGATCGAAGCCGACGTATCCCGGCGGCGCGCCGATCAGCCGCGACACCGTGTGCCGCTCCATGTATTCCGACATATCGAAGCGCAGGAACTCGACGCCCATGACGAGCGCGAGCTGCCGTGTGACTTCGGTCTTGCCGACGCCGGTCGGGCCCGCGAACAGGAAGCTGCCGACGGGCTTGCGACTGTCACCGAGCCCCGAGCGCGCCATCTTGATGGCGGCCGCGAGCGCTTCGATCGCCTTGTCCTGGCCGAAGATCGAGAGCTTCAAATTGCGCTCGAGATTCTTCAGCACTTCGCGATCCGAAGTGGACACGCTCTTCGCCGGGATGCGCGCCATGCGCGCGACCACGTCTTCGATGTGCCGCACTTCGACGGTCGTCTCACGCTCGGCGATCGGCTTCAGGCGCAGGCGCGCTCCCGCCTCGTCCACCACGTCGATGGCCTTGTCGGGAAGCTGCCGCTCGTTGATGTGTCGCTCGGCGAGCTCCGCGGCGGCGCGCAGCGAATCGTCCGCGTACGTGACGCCGTGATGCTCTTCGAAGCGGCTCTTCAAGCCCATCAGAATCTCGACGGTCTCCGCGACGCTCGGCGCCACGACGTCGATCTTCTGGAAGCGCCGCGCGAGCGCGTGATCCTTCTCGAAGATGCCCCGGTATTCCTGATACGTGGTCGAGCCGATGCAGCGGATCTCACCGTTCGTCAGCACCGGCTTGATGAGATTGGACGCGTCCATCACGCCGCCCGACGCGGCGCCCGCGCCGATGACCGTGTGGATCTCGTCGATGAACAAAATCGCGCCCGGCTGCTTCTTGAGCTCCGTGATCACGCCCTTCAGGCGCTTCTCGAAATCGCCGCGGTACTTCGTGCCGGCGATGAGCGAGCCCATATCGAGCGCGTAGATCGTGCAGTCGGCGAGCACCTCCGGCACCTTGCCCTCGATGATGAGGCGCGCGAGGCCTTCGGCGATGGCGGTCTTGCCGACGCCGGCTTCGCCGACGTACAGCGGATTGTTCTTGCGCCGGCGGCACAGGATCTCGATCGTGCGCTCGACTTCGAGCTTGCGGCCGATCAGCGGATCGATGCGCCCTTCCTGCGCCATGCGGTTCAGGTTGGTCGTGTACTTCTCGAGCGCGCTGCCACCGCCTTCGGGGTCGCGCTCGCCCTCGCCCTGCGTCTCTTCCTTATCGGAGGTCTTCTCCTCCGCGATCTTCGAGAGCCCATGCGAGATGTAGTTGGTGACGTCGAGGCGCGTGACGTGCTGGCGATTCAGCAGATACACCGCGTGGCTCTGCTTCTCACTAAAGATAGACACTAGGATGTTGGCGACGCCGACTTCCTTCTTGCCGCTCGACTGCACGTGGAACAGCGCCCGCTGCAGCACGCGCTGGAAGCCGAGGGTGGGTTGCACCTCGCGCTCTTCGGACTCGTCGATGCGCGGGGTGGACTGGTCGATGTGTTCCTTGACCTCTTGCTTGAGCTTCGCGAGGTCGGCGCCGCAGGCACGCAGGATTTCGCGGACCTTGGGAGTGTCGAGAATGGCGAGCAGCAGGTGCTCGACCGTCAGGTACTCGTGACGGGCCTCGCGCGCCTGGTGAAACGCATCGTTGAGACAGTATTCAAGCTCGTTGGACAGCACGTTTTAAAACCTTCCGACTCGGGGTGTCAGGCCTCTTCCAGAGTGCACATCAGGGGATGCTGATTGTCGCGCGCATACGTGGTCACTTGCGCTACCTTAGTTTCAGCAATCTCGTATGTGAAGACTCCACACACACCTTTACCCTTCGTGTGGACCTCCAACATGATGCGCGTCGCCGTGGGCCGATTGAGCGCAAAGAACTTTTCGAGTACGTCGACCACAAACTCCATCGGGGTGTAATCGTCGTTCAATAGAACGACCTGATAGAGCGGGGGTTGCTTGACCTGCGGGCGCGCTTCTTCAACGACAACACCATTGTCGGGACGTGCGATCTGCGGGTCAGACATGACGGTCTTTATAGGGGTCGCCATTCAGCAACACAAGCACCCATGAACGTGAACTAGTTTAGCGAACGAAAACAATTGCTTGAGAGCGCCTTGATCACACTCGTATGATGGCGCCCGCGCGCGCGGCGCCGGGCATCCTTGTCGCTCCCAGTGCCGTACATTCGAGGACTCCATCGAGGACCAATCTAGCCGATGAATGCCGCCGCTTTCCTCGCGAATCTGCCGCCTCCGGACCGCTGGCGCTCGCTCATGCTTCAACACGGGCCGCGCATCGCAACCTGGGTGCTGGCGCTCGCGCTGGGCGTGCAGGCGGCGCTGATCGTGACCGACCTCACAGGAGGAAAGGCCAGGGGTCGCTCCGCAAGTTCCGCGCCGACGACACCGCCTCCGCCGGCGGCCCCGCGTGTGAACGCGGCCACCATAGCCAATGCGGGTCTCTTTGGGGCGCCCAAGCCCGCCGTCAATGCCAATGCCGCGAACGCCGCGCCGACCAATATTCCGCTGGTGCTCACCGGCGTGATTGCCGCCTCCGATCCACGGAACGGCCTGGCGATCCTCGGCGAGAACGCCGCGGCGGCCAAAGTGTACGCAGTGGGCGACATTGTGCCGGGCGGCGTAAAGCTGCACTCTGTGTTCAGCGATAAGGTGATTCTCGATCGGAACGGCACTCTGGAATCTCTGGCACTGCCGCGCCAGAGCACGGGCATGGCCATGGCGCCGCCGCCCCAGCAGAACCTGCCCACCGAGAACCCCATTGCCGAACGGATGCGCCAGCTCATCACCAGCGAGCCGAGCGTCATCACCGACATCATGCGTCCGCAACCGGTGTTCGCGCAGGGCAAGCAGCGCGGCTACCGGGTTTACCCCGGGCGCAACCGGCAAGCGTTCACACGGCTCGGCTTACGCCCTGGCGATCTGGTAACGGCGATCAACGGCACGCCGCTCGATGATCCCGCGCGGGGACAGGAGATATTTTCGACGCTCGGCTCCTCCAGCGAGGCGCACGTCACGGTCATGCGCAATGGCAAGCAGCAGGATTTGACCTTGAACATGGCTCAGATGGCCCAGGACGCCGAGCAGCTGATCAACGGGGGTGGCGACGGCGCGCCGCCACCCGCGAGCGAGGCCGTTCCACCCCCGGGCGATTTGCCTGGACCGGGCGGGCGGGAAGATTGAAGAGGCTGAAGAGGCACGTAACACCGGCGGCATTGCAGCCTGTACAGGCAATGCAGCCTGCACAGGCAATGCAGCCTGCACAGGCAATGCAGCCTGCACAGGCCCCGCGCCGAGGGAATCTTTAGATGAAATGTTCTGGATTGTTCGCAGCGAGTCGTAAACGGGCCTTGGCGTGGACCTGCGCCGGCGCTGCTGCGTGGCTGTTCGCGGGGCCGTTGGCGCTCGCCCAGCAATCGAATCAGCAGAAGATCACGCCGAATTTCAAAGACGCCGACATCACGATGATCGCCGAGGCGGTGAGCGCCGCGACCGGCAAGAACTTCATCATCGAGCCGCGCGTGCGCGCGCAGGTGACGATGCTCTCCTCCACGCCGATGTCGCCGGACGCCTTCTACGAGGCGTTCCTATCGATTCTGCAGGTGCACGGTTTCGTCGCCATGCCCTCGGGCGACATCATCAAGATCGTGCCCGACGCGAACGCGCGCACGATGCCGGGCGATGATCTGCCGGACCGCGTGAGCCGCACTTCCGATGAGATCGTCACGCAGGTCATTCAAGTCAAGAACGTGAACGCCGCGCAGCTCGTGCCGATCCTGCGCTCGCTCATTCCGCAGAACGGCCACCTCGCCGCGTATCAGCCCTCGAACATCCTCATCATCTCGGACCGCGCCGCGAACGTGAACCGCATCCAGCGGATCATTGCGCGCATCGACCAGGCGGGCGACTCGGACGTCGAGATCGTGCCGCTGCAGAACGCCTCCTCCGCGGAGATCGTGCGCGTCATCACGACGCTCTATCAGCAGCAGCAGGCCCAGGAAGGCGGCGCCAATCCGATGAAGCTGGTCGCCGACGATCGCTCGAACAGCGTGCTCGTGAGCGGCGATCCGAGTCAGCGGCTGCGCATCAAGGCGCTCATCGCCCACCTCGACACGCCGCTGCAATCCGGCGGCGATACGCAAGTGCGCTACCTCCGTTACGCCGATGCCGAGAAGATCGCGCCGAAACTGAAGGAGCAGATCACCGGCATGGCGCAGGCCGCCCCCGGAGCCGGCGGCGCCGCCGGCGCCGCGAGCCCGGCCGCCCTCGCCGACAAGGCGACGCAGATCTGGGCCGATCCCGAGACCAACGCCCTGATCATCACCGCGCCGCCGAAGACGATGCGGTCGATCATGAACATCGTCGACAAGCTCGACATCCGGCGCATGCAGGTTCTGGTCGAAGCGCTCATCGTCGACGTGGCGCAGAACAAGTCCGCAGCGCTCGGGGTGAATTGGGCCGCGTGGTCGAACGAGAGCGACACGAACATCCCGGTCGGCAGCTTCAACTCACCGATCGGCAGCTCCTCGACGGGAACGGTATCGCTGACGGACGTGGCCAAGATCGCCGCGAATCCGCAGGCGGCGCTGGCCGCCGGCGCCTCGCTCCCCACGGGCTCGCTCCTCGGTGTCGGCCGCATCGCGCCGAACGGTCTGAACTTCGCGGCCATTCTGCGTGCCGTGCGCAACGACACCGATTCCAACGTCATCGCCACTCCGTCCGCGATCACGATGGACAATCAGGAGGCGCAGCTGAAAGTCGCGCAGGAAGTGCCGTTCATCACCGGCCAGTTCACGAACACGGGCGGCAACAACAACGGCTCGGTCAATCCGTTCCAGACGGTGCAGCGTGAGGAAGTCGGCACGATTCTGAAAGTGACGCCGCAGCTGAACGGCGGCAGCACCGTGATCCTGAAGCTCGAGATCGAGAGCTCGAGTCTCGCGCCCAGCTCGGCCGGCGCGGTCGACCTCATCACGAACAAGCGCACGGTCAGCACGAACGTGATGATCGAAGACGGCGGCATCGTCGTGCTCGGCGGCTTGATCAACGATCAATCGAGTCGGGGCGAGTCGCGCGTACCGTTCCTCGGCCGCATCCCGCTCATCGGGCTGGCCTTCAAGACGCGCAACGCGGATCGCATCAAGAGCAATCTGATGATCTTCATCCGCCCGAAGATCCTGCGGGATGGCGTACAGGCGTCGTACGAAACGGACGCGAAGTACAACTACATCATCGAGGAGCAGAAGAAGACGGATACCCGTGAGCTTCTGCCGCTGCTGCCCGGGCCCAAGCCGAAGCTGCCGCCGCCGCCCCCGCCGCCGAGCGGTGAGGAAGCGACGGAGACGGATCCGCGCGTACAGCAGGAGATCGAGCGGCGCAAGCGCTTGAAAGAAGACGCGCAGAAGGAACAATCCCAGGGCGCGCAGCCGCAAGGCGCGCCCGCACCGCAGGCCACGCCGGCTCCGACCGCGCCGCCGCCTGCTGACTCGCCGCCTCCGGGCGCGCAGACTCCGCCAAAGTGAGCCTTTGAGGGAGCCGTCGTATGGATGACAGAGTCGCGCCCGAACGCCGCTTGTCCTTCGCCTTCGCGAAGCGGCATGGCGTGGTCGTCACGCGCTTTGTCGAAGGGGTCGCCGAGTGCGCGTGCCGCACCGACACCTCACCGTTGGCGATCGCTGAGGTGCGCCGCTACCTGCGCACGCCGATGAAGCTCGAGCGCGTCGAGGAGCCCGTGTTCGACGCGCTGCTGCGCACGACCTACGAGGGCGGCTCGGGCGCGATGCAAGCCTCCGCGGAAGGTCTCGAGGAAGCGACCGACCTCGCCCACCTCGCCCAGGAGCTGCCCGAGAACGCGGACCTCCTCGAGAGCGAGGACGACGCGCCCATCATTCGCCTCATCAACGCGGTGCTCACGCAGGCGGTGAAGGAGAACGCGTCCGATATCCATATCGAGACGTACGAGAACCGCCTCGTGATTCGTTTCCGCGTCGACGGCGTGCTGCGTGAGGTGCTGCAGTCGAAGCGCGCCGTGGCGCCGCTCGTCGTCTCGCGCATCAAGGTCATGTCGAAGCTCGACATCGCCGAGAAGCGTTTGCCCCAGGACGGCCGCATCGGTCTGAAGATCGCCGGCCGCGCGGTGGACGTGCGCGTCTCGACCATCCCGTCCGGACACGGTGAGCGCGTCGTGCTCCGTCTGCTCGACAAGCAGGCGGGCCGCCTCGACCTGAGCGCCCTCGGTATGGAAAATCAAACCGAGAAGCTGATCGACGATCTGATCTTCAAGCCGCACGGCATTCTGCTCGTCACCGGCCCGACCGGCTCCGGTAAGACGACGTCGCTCTACGCCGCGCTCGAACGGCTGAACGACAACACCCGCAACATCATGACGGTCGAGGACCCGATCGAGTACTACATCGACGGCATCGGCCAAACGCAGGTGAACACGAAGGTCGAAATGACCTTCGCGCGCGGTCTGCGCGCCATCCTGCGTCAGGACCCCGACGTGGTCATGATCGGTGAGATTCGTGACCTCGAGACGGCGCAGATCGCCGTGCAGGCCTCTCTCACGGGTCACCTCGTGCTCTCCACTCTGCACACGAACACGGCAGTGGGCGCCATCACGCGCCTGCGCGACATGGGTATCGAGCCCTTCCTGCTGTCCTCCAGCTTGATTGGGGTGATGGCCCAGCGTCTCGTGCGCATGCTGAACCCCGAGACCAAGCAGCCGTTCACGGCCGGCGAATACGAGCGGCGCCTGCTCAATCTCAAGGATGGCGAGCTGTCGCCGACGCTGTATCGGCCGGGCCGCGATCCTGCCGGCGGCTATCGCGGCCGTACGGGCATCTACGAGCTGGTCGTCGTGGACGACCAATTCCGGACGATGATTCACGACGGGGCGGCCGAGCACGAGCTCGAGCGCTACGCTCGTACCATGACCCCCTCGATCCGTGACGACGGGCGCGTGAAAGTGATGAAGGGCGAGACGACCATCGAAGAGGTTCTGCGCGTGACCCGCGAAGACTGAGCGGCACTCACTTAGACGAGCTAGGGGATTTCGACGTCGATGGGGGCATTCGAGTACACCGCGCTCGATACCGGCGGGCGCGAGCGCAAAGGCATTTTGGAAGGCGACACCGCGCGTCAGGTGCGCCAGCTGCTCCGTGAGAAACAGCTCCTCCCGGTGACGGTCACGGAAGTCGCGCAGAAGGAAGCCGCGACTCAGCAGAAGACCAGCTTCACGGTCGCCAAGCGCGGCATCTCCGCCTCGGACCTCGCGCTCTTCACGCGCCAGCTCGCCACGCTGGTGCGCGCCGGGCTGCCGCTCGAGGAAGCCCTGTTCGCCGTTTCTCAGCAAACCGAGAAGCCGCGCGTGCAGAGCATCGTGCTGGGCGTGCGCTCCAAGGTGATGGAGGGCTATACGCTCGCCAACGGCCTCGGCGACTTTCCGCGCGTGTTCCCCGAGATCTATCGCGCGACGGTGTCCGCCGGCGAGCAGTCGGGCCATCTCGACACCATTCTGGAACGGCTCGCCGATTACACCGAGAACCGCGAACAGATGCGGCAGAAGATTCTCGCCGCGATGCTCTACCCGATCGTACTGACGATCATGTGCTTCGGCATCGTGTCGGGCCTGCTCGTGTACGTCGTGCCGAAGGTGGTGGAGGTCTTCGAGTCGAGCAAGGCAAAGCTTCCGTTCATCACGCAGGCGCTCATCGGGTTCAGCGATTTCGCTCGCGTATGGGGCATCTACGTGGTGATCGCCGCGATTCTAATCGGCTTCGGGATCCGGCGCTGGTTGCGCAATCCCGCGGCGCGCCGCAGTTATCACAGGTTACAGCTGCGTCTGCCGCTCATCGGCAAGCTCGCGCGCGGTTTCAACACGGCGCGCTTCACGCGCACGCTCAGCATTCTCTCGGGCAGCTCAGTGCCGGTGCTCGAAGCGCTGCGCATCTCGGGCGACGTCGTGACGAACCTGCCGATGCGCGATGCCGTGATCGAAGCCGCCCAGCGCGTGCGCGAGGGCGCGCCGATCGGGCGCTCGCTCGGGCAGAGCAAGCTGTTCCCGCCGATGACGATTCATCTGATCTCCAGCGGCGAATCGAGCGGCGAGCTCGAAGCGATGCTCGAGCGCGCCGCGCAGAGTCAGGAACGCGAGCTCGATGGTTTGCTTGCCGGGCTCGTCGGCCTCCTGGGACCGCTGCTCATCGTCACCATGGGCATGTTCGTCATGGGCATCGTTTTTGCAATGTTGCTGCCCATCTTCGAGCTCAACGATCTCATTCACTGACGTGTCGCCGAAATACTGCAGACGGGGCCGTTGCGCCTGACCGCAAATCGAATTAATTTCCGGCCCGCTGAGGGTGTGTGGTGGTGACACCGTTCTCGTTCATCGAGCCATGAGCGAAAAGCCGGAATCCGACGAATTCGAAGACGAGGAAGACGACGCGCCCGTCGTTGGGGAGGACGTCGACCTCGATCAAGTCAACAAAGAGCTCGACCTCGCGAAGCGTCGCGGTCAAAAGCTCGGCGATCCCGCATGGCGCCGTCTCGAGCGCATCATCGAAGACAAGCGCACGGCGGAGCTGACCAGCGACTTCGACGACTACGACCTCGAGGACGAGCCGAGCCCGAAAAAGAGGCCGCCGCGGTTTTAGGTCAGTGAAAGTCGCGTGAGCGCGCGAGCAGCTCACCGATGAGCCCCGATCGATCGATCAGGCGTTCCGCGATCACGTGCATCACTCCGTGTTGATGCTGCAATTCGCCCTGCACCTCGAGCAGTCGCGATTCGAGTAGCGGCCGGCGCTGTGCATCCGCCACGCTGGACCATACGATGAGATTGATCGAGCCCGTCTCATCCTCGATCGTCATGAAAATGACGCCCTTGGCGCTGGCCGGGTGCTGGCGCATGAGCACGATCCCGGCAGCCTTCACCTTCGTACCGTTCTTCGTCTCATGCAGATCCTGCGCGCGCAGGATGTTCTCTTGCGCCAACCGCTCGCGCAACAGCTGCAACGGGTGCGGCCCGAGCGTGAGCCCCGTCGAGCTGTAATCGGCGAGCACCGTCTGCCAGGGCGTCGGGGTCGTGAGAAGCGGCCTGCCCTCCTCGTCATCCGCCGCACGCGGCCCGCGCGGCGCGAGCGGCATCGGCTTCTCCCTGCCCGCCACTTCCCAAAACGCCAAATGACGATTGCCGCTGAGCGCCGCCAACGCGCCCGCACCGGCGAGCGCCTCGAGATCCGTGCGATCGAGCGACGCACGCTCCGCAAGGTCCTGCACGCTCGCGAACGGCCGCTGCGCGCGCGCCTTGACGATGCGCTTCGCGCCCTCTTCCGAGAGCGCTTTGACGAGCTTCATCCCGAGCCGCAGCGCCGGCTGCCCATCCGTCTCGCGCCGCTCGAGCGCGCTCTCCAACTCGCTCGCCTCGATGCGCACCGGCCGCACTTCCACACCATGCTCGCGCGCATCGCGCACGAGCTGTGCGGGCGCGTAGAACCCCATCGGCAGGCTATTGAGCAGCGCGCACGTGAACGCCGCCGGCTCGTAGAACTTCAGCCACGAGGAGTCGTAGACGAGTAGTGCGAAGCTGGCGGCGTGCGACTCCGGAAAGCCATATTCGCCGAAGCCGAGCATCTGCTTGAAGATGCGTTCGGCGAATTCGCGCTCGTAGTTGCGGGCGACCATGCCGTTGATGAGCTTTTCTTTGAAGGGCTCGAGGCCGCCGCGGCGCTTCCAGGCGGCCATCGCGCGGCGCAGGGCATCGGCTTCGCCGCCGGTGAAACCGGCCGCGACCATCGCGAGCTGCATCACTTGTTCTTGGAAAATCGGCACGCCGAGCGTGCGGCCGAGAACGCTGCGCACCGGCTCGCTCGGAAACGTGACCGGCTCTTCGCCGCAGCGGCGGCGCAGATAGGGATGCACCATGTCGCCTTGGATCGGGCCGGGGCGGACGATCGCGACCTCGATCACGAGGTCGTAGTACTTGCGCGGCCGCAGACGCGGCAGCATCGACATCTGGGCGCGCGACTCCACTTGGAACACGCCGACGGTGTCGGCGCGCGAGATCATGTCGTAGACACGCGGGTCTTCCGGCGGCAGCTCGCCGAGCGTCCAGCGCTTGTGATACTTGCCGGTCGGCGCCCAGTAGGTGTTCACCAAGTCGAACGCGCGACGCAGCGCGGTGAGCATGCCGAGGCCGAGCAGATCGACCTTCATGAGGCCGAGGTCGTTGAGATCGTCCTTGTCCCATTGCACGACGGTGCGGTCTTCCATCGTCGCGTTCTCGATCGGCACCAGCTCGTCGAGCCGTCCCTCGGACATCACGAAGCCACCGACGTGCTGCGATAGATGCCGCGGGAAGCCGACGAGCTCATTGGCGACCGCCAGCAAGCGCATGAGCACCGGACTGCGCGGATCGATGCCCGCTTCGCGCACGCGTTGATCGTCGACAGTGCTGCCGTCCCACCACTGCATCGTCTTCGCGAGCCGCGCGACCTGCAGCGGATCGAGGCCGAATGCCTTGCCGACATCGCGTAACGCGCTGCGCGGGCGATACATGATGACGGTGGCGGCGAGCGCCGCTCGCTCACGCCCGTACTTGCGATAAACGTACTGAATGACTTCTTCACGCCGCTCGTGCTCGAAATCGATATCGATGTCCGGCGGCTCATTGCGCTCGCGCGAGATGAAGCGCTCCATCAGCATGCACGCCTCGACACGCTGCGGATCGAGCGAGGTCACACCGAGGCAGTAGCACACGACCGAGTTCGCCGCGGAGCCGCGCCCCTGACAGAGAATGTGCTTCTCTTCGCGCGCGTAGCGCACGATGTCGTGCACCGTGAGGAAATAAGGCTCGTATTTCAGCTCGGAGATGAGCGCCAACTCGTGCTCGATAGTCGCGCGCGTGCGTTCGGCAACGCCTTTCGGCCAGCGTTTGCGTGCGCCCGCTTCTACCAGATTGCGCAGATGGCTCTGCGGCGTCTCGCCCGAAGGCACCAACTCGCGCGGATATTCATAGCGCAGCTCGTCAAGCGAGAACGTGCAGCGTGCGGCAACGGCTAACGTTTCCGCGAGCAACTCTGGCGGATACAGCCGCCGCAGTCGCGGAAGCTCACGCAGATGGCGCTCGCCATTCGGAAACAAGTGCCAGCCGGCTTCCGCGACGGGCACGGTGTGACGAATCGCAGTGAGCACGTCCTGCAATTGCCGCCGGCTGCGCACGTGCATGTGAACGTCGCCGCTTGCGACGAGCGGCAAGCCGAGGTCGCGGCCCAGGCACTGCAGCCGCGCCAAGCGGTCGCGATCGTCACCGTCGCAGAGCAGCTCGGTGGCGATCCATACGTCGCCGGGGAAACGCTCCGCGAGCCAGCGCGCTTCGTCCGCATGGGGGTTCGCGCCGGGCAGCCATAGGATCAGGCACTGCTCGAGCAACGCCTGTACGTCCATCCGTTCGAGTTTGTACGAGCCCTTCTCGGCCATGCGCCGGCCGCGCGTGATCAGGCGACAGAGGCGGCCATATCCCTGACGATTTGGTGCCAGCGCAACGAACCGCATCCCGCAGGTGAGCCGAAACTCTGCGCCCACAATGAGGTCGATGAGCCGGCCGCGCTCCTTCTCGCGCTTGACTTGTAACAAAGCGCGCACGACGCCGGCGACGGAACATTCATCCGTTAGCGCGATTGCGCCGTATCCCAGCTGACACGCTCGTTCGATCAGCTCCTCGGGATGCGAGGCGCCCCGCAGAAACGTAAAGTTGCTGAGGCAGTGCAGCTCCGCGTAGCTGCCGAGCGCATTATTCATGGGCTACGCCGGCAATCGTGTAGGGTCTCGAAAAAATCGGCGCATGCGATTTTTCAATGAAACAGTACAGACGTCTCACGCAGCGGATCTCCGGCTCGGTGAACGAGCACTAGGCACGGCGCCGGGAGGTTGTGCCAACCATGTGCGCCACTTTCGTGTCGCCCTCCATGGCGCCACGCCCCGCACGCCGGTGTACTCGCCACTTCACCGGAGACCCGCTGCATGAGACGTCTGCTCTTTCCATGAGCACTCACCCGAACACGCCGTGTAGAAACCAGCGATGCGGCGAGTGCCGTTCGCGAAAAATCCATACCCGCACACCGTGAACGTCGCGGGCCACGTAGTAATCGCGCGCGATGTCACCGCCGTCCCACCATGCGGTTTCGACGCGCTCCGGCCCACGAAGTAATTGCAGAGCGCCCCGACGGCGCGGCAGACCGTCGCGCTCGTTGAGACGTTTGGGTGTGGGCAAGAGCCATGCGGGACGGCAAAACGCCGGCCAGGGCGGCATCGATGCATGCACCGATCGTTGCGCACCGAGATCGGTCGCGATCCACGCGGACTCCGGACGATGCGACGCTTGCACCTGAATGCCGTACACCGCCTCGTGTCCGAGTCGCGCGCGCAAATGCTCGATGAGCTCGGCGGATTCGGCGCTGGCGTTGCCGCCGTGCTCACCGGGTTGCCACAGTGCATCCATCGCAGGCGCGCGCGACACCACCCATCCCGAGCGCAACTCCACTGCGCGCACGGGCTCCGGCAACGACAACACCGCGAGACGCTCGCCCAACAACTTCGTGAGATGGCGTGCGTTCGCCGCAGGCGCGGCCAGCTTCAAGACGCAACGGGTAACCGGCGCATGCCGATGCTGCAGCAAACAGTCGAGCCGCGTGATGCCGCACTGACGCGTTTTCAGGAACTCGCCCAGTTCCTCCAACAGCGGTGTGAGCGTGGCGAGGATCGGCTCGTGATGGTCCAACTCGTACAGCAATTCGCAGCAACGCTTGAAACGCTCGCGCTCCTGAAAGCTCGAGCGTAGGTCCGCATCGCGACCCGTGAGACGGTCGAGCATGGCGAGCTGCGGCTTGCCAAAACGTCGTGCGAACCCGCCGCGCGGTAACCGCAGCGCGTCTCCGATGGTGTAGACGCCGATCTGCCGCAGGCGATGCAGAACGTCCGCCGGCCAGCGCAATGTGTTCAGCTGCAATCGTGTGATGTGCCCCATGAGATGCGCGGGCTGAGTAATGACGAATGTCTTACCGGCGCGCGCGCCTGCAAGAGACGCAAGCGGGAAAGGCGCGAGCGACACGACCGGCTTCACGCCGACGGCCCGACATTCGCTCTCGAGCGCTCGACACAGCGAATCGGCACCGCCAAAGAGATGCAAGCTGCCCTTCACTTCCAGCACGAGGCCGTCCGGCGGCACGAGACTCAGTCGAGGAGTGAAGCGTTGCGCTCGCGCCGCGAGGCGTTCGAGCAACTGCTTCTCGTGTTGCAGATCGCGCGGCTTCGTTTCGAGATAGGGGACCAGCGCTAGGGCTGCGGCCAGACTCATGCCGGGCCGAATGCCCCAGTGCTCGGCGCGTTCGCACATCGCCACGACGTACTGCGTCTGTCCTTGCAGCTCGACGATGACGCGCGGGACTTCCGTGCGCGATCCCAATGCTTCCACGGCCAGCCACGGCAGGTGCACGCCGATCCACAGCTCGCGCGCTTCGGCGGGCACCGTCTCGGGAAAGAGCGGAATCGGCTCGAAGCGCTGCTGACGGGGACGGATGTCCAGCGCCCGAGCATGCTCGGTGCTGAGGGGGCGGGAGCGCATCACGTGCTCCCGTGTGAAGGATTAGGACAGTGAGAGGTGTTCCAAGTCAGATCGATCGAGCCGCGCTGGCCGCCACGGCTCTTCAACAGCGTGACGCGCGCACCCTGCTCTGCAGGCTCGACAGTTACACGCAAGACCGCGCTCGAAGACTCACTCGCTGCGCGACGCGGGCGAAACAGCACGCCAAGTGCGCGGCCTTTCTCCGCGGCGAGCTGCAAGCGACGAATGTCCCGCGCACGCAGCCCCTTGTGTGTGCGTGCGCGCGCGGAACGGTCGTCCTTCCCAGTGAGGCGGCTCGCGACAGGACTCTTCCCTGCCCATCCGAGAACGACCTCGCAGGCCCCTGAGCTCAGCGCCTGCTCGAACGCCCATTCGGGCGACTCTCCTCGCGTCACGAACACGCGGTCGAGCGCCACGCCGTGCGCTACTAACGTCGGCGCATACGGCTCGAAGGGTGGCGAGATCCACGCGCACCAGCGTGCCGACGGTCGTCGGGTGAGCGCGGCGAGCGCGGGAAGAAGGAGAGGCAACTCCCCCACACCCAGTCGCGACACGAGGATCTCGATCAAACCGGCGCGCGGCCATCCTTGGCCGGGTAGTGCGCAATCCAGCGCGGCAAAGCCCGTCGAGACGGTCTCTACCTGCGCAACGCTGCGCCCGCGCCAGATCGCTGGATGCGCGAGTAGCTGGCCGAGTCGATCGGAATTCCCCACGATGGAAGACGGGATGGAAGACGGAAAGAGGCCGTCAGAGAGGCGCCGATCCTTTAAGCGCGTTGAAGGGTCGTCGAGGCCGTGCGCGGGGTCCGCGAGCACGAGCGCTTCACTTCGGCAATCCCCGTTAACCGCTGACCGAAGGTCATTGGGAAGAGACACTCCCGGTGATGCAGACGACAGGTGGGCATCCATGGATTGATCTCACGCAGTGACGCCACCTGTTACCGAATCCCTTCGCGAACGTCAGGCCATGCCGACCGTCTTGCCCCGACGCAAAACACCCACCACGACGCCTTCGATGAGCAGTTGCTGCTGCTTCAAATCGACACGCAACGGCTCGAATTCCTCGTTCTCCGGCAGGAGCCACACGACGGAGCCTTCCTGCCGATACCGCTTCACGGTGACTTCGTTCTCGAGGCGCGCGACTACGATCTGCCGGCTGCGCACTTCCGGTGTGCGATGAACGGCGACGAGATCGCCATCCAAGATGCCGGCGTTCTTCATGCTCATGCCGGTGACCTTCAGCAGGTAATGCGGGGCCGGCTGAAAGAGCGCCGGATCGATCTGATACCGCGCCTCGATGTGCTCCTCCGACATGATGGGTCGACCGGCCGCGACTCGGCCGATCAGCGGCAACCCGAGTTGCTCGCGCATCGTGTCCATGAGCCGAATGCCGCGCGAAGTCCCCGGCACCAGCGAGATCACACCCTTGCGTGCGAGTGCGCGCAGATGCTCCTCGGCAGCATTCGCCGACTTGAACCCGAGCTCGCGTGCGATTTCCACGCGCGTGGGCGGCATGCCGGTATCGCTGATAAAGCGTTGAATGAGCCGCAAAATCTGAGTCTGGCGCGGTGTCAGGTCTGACATGGCTAGCCTGTTCGTTTATACAGTAACTGTGATTATATCCAGATCGGCCGCCGGAGCAAGCCCGAGTTTCGCGATCTGAATTTCCCCCGCCGCTGTGTCCGATAACCGGCATTCGCGCGGCTCCCTCTTCCTGAGCTCGCTTCATTCGCAGCGATTGCATCCCGCGCTCGTGTGCATTCGAAGTGGGCGACACTCTTCGTTTCAGTCGTAACGAGCACGGCGCGCAAGCGTCCGCGTGGTCGTCACACGACTCATACAAGTCGCGCGCGCACGCAACCGGCGCACCTGTGCGCGAATGAACATGCATGGCACGCGTGTCCAAGTCAGCATGCATCTACTTTCCCTCGAAGACATACGACGAAAGTCGCACGCTGCAGGAACTCGCCGTTGCTCGTTTCGTTAGCATTTCTTTCACGCGTGGGGCGAAACTTTCCGATGGCCTTTACACGTCATCGGAACACGTGAGCAACTGTCGCGACGCACCGACAAGAACACGTCTAAGTAGTTGCATTTACGTGGCAAATTTGATGCAGTTGCGCCGCTGCGAAAGGCGGTACGTCGCTTGCGATCCGCCCCGCAACCGTTTCAGGGAAACACTTCCCGAACCAACAACCCAGAAGGGGATTTGTATGAAGAGCGCGATCGTTGTGAAGGTGGCTGCCGCGGCAGTCGTCGTGGCTGGACTCGCCGGCTGTCAGGATCTGAAGCCCCTGCAGGCGGATATCGCGGACCTCAAAGGACAGGTGAGCAAGCTGCAGAGTGACCTCGCCGCTGCGAAGTCGTCTGCGGATTCGGCCAGCAGCGCGGCCCAGTCGGCCAGCCAGGCGGCCAGCGGTGCGCAGAGCACGGCCAACCAGGCCCTCGCTGCGGCTCAGGCCAGTCAGAGCTGCTGTGACGCCACGAACGAGAAGATCGACCGCATGTTCCGTCGGTCTGTCTCGAAGTAAGTCGTAACGAAGAGCGATCCTGCTCGAAAAAACGCCGCGCACATGCGCGGCGTTTTTTTTCGTTTGGCGTGCGGACGGCGGTGGGAGGCGGTCAGCGAAGTGTCGAACCTTCAGCGCGTTGCGGGCACCGGTCGAACGCCGTTCAGAGACGCACTAGCGCCGAGCCCCACGTGAAGCCGCCGCCGAACGCCTCGAGCAGCAGAAGCTGCCCGCGCTGCAGGCGGCCGTCGCGGATACCGACATCGAGGGCGAGAGGCACGGACGCGGCCGAAGTATTGCCGTGCTGGCCGACGGTCACGATCACGCGGTCCATCGGCAGATCGAGCTTACGCGCGGTCGCTTCGATGATGCGGAGGTTGGCCTGGTGCGGCACGAGCCAGTCGAGGGCCGATTTATCGAGACCGTTGGCGGCGAGCGCCTCATCCACGGCCTTGCTGAGGCTCGTGACGGCGACCTTGAAGACTTCCCGGCCTTCCATCGTGATCGCCATGCGCGGCTCGGCACTGCCGAATCCCTTGGACACGCCCGAGTTGCACAGAAGCATGTCCTTGTAGCGACCATCGGCGTGCAGGTGTGTCGACAGAATGCCGGGCTCGCTCGAAGGCTTCAGCACCACGGCACCCGCGCCGTCCGCGAACAAGACGCACGTCGCGCGATCCTTCCAGTCGACGATGCGCGAGAGCGTTTCTGCGCCCACGACCAGCGCGCACTTCGCTTCGTCCGCCTTGACGTATTTGTCGGCGATGGACAGCGCGTACATGAACCCGCTGCACGCCGTCTCGACGCTGAAGGCCGGCCCGCCCCGCGCGCCGAGCCGCTCCTGCAGCAGCACGCCGCAGTTCGGGAAGATCAGATCGGGCGTCGTCGTGCCGAACGCGATGAAGTCGACGTCGGCCGGGTCGACATTGGCGGCATCGAGCGCGCGCCGAGCGGCACGCTCCGCGAGATCGACGGTTGTCTCGCCTTCAGCGGCGATGTGCCGCCGTTCGATGCCGGTGCGATCGCGAATCCATTCGTCGCTCGTGTCGACCATCTTCTCGAGGTCGAAATTGGTGAGGACTTTGGCAGGCAGATGTGCGCCGGTGCCGACGATTCGCGAATAGATCAAGTGCCCCGTTCCTCTAGATGCAGAGCCTGCTCAACATGCGCCGTCAGGCCGCGGCGGCCGGCGAGCGTGGCGAGCGCGATGGCCCGCGAAAACGCGATGCTGTCCGCGCCGCCGTGGCTTTTTACCACGATACCGCTCAAGCCCACCATGCAGGCGCCGTTGTATCGGCGCGGATCGAGCCCGGCGGCAGCGCGCTTCAGCACCGGCCGAGCCATGAGCCCGGCCAGCTTGCTGTACAAGTTGGCCGAGAACTCGCCTCGCAGGCGATCGGCGATCAAGTGCGCCGCGCCTTCCATGGTCTTGAGCGCGACATTGCCGGTGAATCCATCGGTCACCACCACATCGACGTCGCCCGAAAAAATGTCGTTTCCCTCGACGAAGCCGATGTAGTTGAGCCCGCTCGCTCCGATCAACGCGTGCGCGGCCTGCACCACTTCGTGCCCCTTCATGTCTTCTTCGCCGATGTTCAACAGCCCCACGCGCGGCCGCGCGAGCCCATAGACGTCGCGCGCAACGACCGAGCCCATGGCCGCAAACTGCGCCAGCTGCTCGGGCGTGGCCTTGGTGTTGGCTCCGAGGTCCAGCATGTGCGTGTGGCCGTGAGCAGCCGGAACGGCGGACATGATGGCCGCGCGATCCACACCGGGAACCGTCTTCAGTACGAAGTGCGCCATTGCCGTCAGCGCGCCGGTGTTGCCGGCGCTGACGCACGCCTGCGCTTTGCCTTCTTTGACGAGGTCGATGGCGATGCGCATCGACGACTGCTTCTTGCGGCGGATCGCCTCGCGCGGCGCTTCGTCCATCGCCACGACTTCGGCGGCATGCACGGACTCGACGCGCTCACGCAGCGTCGCGGGCAGCACGGCCTGGACGAGCGGCCCCGTTACGCCGGAGTCGCCGACGACCAGCGCGCGCAGATCGCGATCCTCATCGAGCGCGCGCGCGAGCCCCGCGACGTATTCGCGCGGCTCACGATCGCCGCTCATCACGTCAACGGCTATGGGTTGCACGCGAGAGACCCCCCGCGGCGGAATTCAGCGACTGGGATGCGTGGCGCGGATCGCGGCCTCGACAGACTGCAAGGCCGGACGCTTATTGCTGATCTTCAGATTCGGCGGGCTTCTCGATGACCCGCTTGCCGCGATAGAAACCATCCGGCGTCACGCGATGACGCAGGTGCGTCTCGCCCGACTGCGGGTCCTGCGACAGCGCCGGGGTGGCGAGCCCGTCGTGCGAGCGGTGCATACCGCGCTTCGACGGCGTCTTGCGGCTTTTTTGAACGGCCATTGCAAACTCTCCTCAAAACATGGGCCTGCTGCGCAGGCCGGCAAACGTCGCGCCTTTTGCCGGCCGGCAATGACGCAGGGTCTCGAACAAATCGCCACAGGCGATTTGTTCCAAATTCAACGAGTGCGCTTCAACAGCTCGCCCAGCTGTTCAAACGGTCTCTGTGTCTCGTGCGCCGGCGTCTCGGTCTGCGCGTCCGGCTCACGTTTCACGCCGCACTCCGCCTCGTCCTCGTGGAGCGGCGAGACGGGCAGCGTCAACAACAACTCTTCCTCGACGAGATCGCGCACGCGGATGCGATTCTCCGGCACGTGCACCGTCTCGAATTCCGGCGGCACACGATCCGCCTCGTTCTCGGAGACGAGCAGCGCGACGTGCGCGCGACTAGCGATCGGCACCTTCATGGGCTCGAGGCATCTCTGACAAACGAGCCTGGCTTCACCGCTCATCTCGAGATCGGCAACGCGAAAGCCTGCCTCACGACGAAAGCGCGCAAGGCCGCGCACTGTGCCGCCGGCGCTCGCGAACTGCTCGCGCACTCTCGGCATGTGATCCAGCGGGATCGCGAAGGCGACTTCGGCGTGCCTGTCGGCCAACCGGTCGACATCGCTCAGTTGCGACCACGGCTCCGACATGGGGCGCGTATGATAGGTATCGACCCCCTGCAAGTCAAAGCGAACTGCCGGCTAAGCCGTTGTTTCTCGTAGCTGAATTACTGGAACTGTGCCGCCCCTCATCCTCGCCTCGACTTCCCGGTACCGCCGCTCCCTGCTCGAACGGATTGCCCCGCCCTTCGAAGTGGTGAGTCCGGGCGTCGATGAGGCCGCGCACCGGGGGGAGGCGCCCCGCGCTCGCGCCGTCCGGCTGTCGCTCGCGAAGGCCCGAGCCGTGGCCGAGCGACACCCACGCGCCATCGTCATCGGCAGCGACCAAGTCGCCGCGCTCGGCGAGCACGTGCTCGACAAGCCGGGCGACGAAGAGACCTGCCGGACGCAGCTGACCGCGCTCAGCGGGCGCACCGCGCAGTTCTTCACGGGCTGCGCCGTCGTCGGAATCGAGGCGAGCCTCACCCTCGAGCACTTGGACACGACGACCGTTGCGTTCCGCATGCTCAGCGACACCGAGATTCGCCGGTATATCGCGCGCGAACAGCCGCTCGACTGCGCCGGCGGATTCAAAGTGGAGACGCTCGGCATCACGCTGTTCGAACGCATCGAGAGCAACGATCCGACGGCATTGATCGGCCTGCCGCTGATCTGGCTGGCGAGCGCGTTGAGAAGCGCCGGTTACCTACTGCCGTAGTTCGACTGTTGCGCGTTACTTGCCGCTGGAACGCCGGTTCCGCCCGGCCACGGTGATCGCGTCGATGACCTTGGACAACTCTGCGGGCAGCGGCGCGCTAGCGCTGAACACCCCGCCCTGCGGCCAATCGAAGCTCACGCTGGCCGCATGCAGGAACATGCGATCGAGCCCGGCCCCACGCATTTCCGCATTGAAGGCCTCGTCGCCGTACTTCTCATCGCCGGCGACGGGATTGCCCGCATGCGCCGAGTGCACGCGTATCTGATGCGTACGGCCGGTGTGCAGCGAGACCTCGACCAACGTCGCCTTCTTGCCGAACCACTGGATCGGCCGGAACTCGCTCACGGCTTCCTTCCCAGTGGCATGGGCCTTCACCGTACGTTCGCCGCCGACCCGAATGTCCGTCCGCAGCGGCACGTCGATCTTGGTGTGGCCGAGATTCCAGTGACCTTTGAGAAGAGTCAGATAGCGCTTCTCCATTTGCCCCTCGCGCAGCAGCTCGTGCAACGTGCGCAGCGCACTCCGCTTGCGCGCGACCAGGAGGCAGCCGCTGGTCTCGCGATCCAGCCGATGCACGAGCTCCAGCTCCTCCGTCGGCCGCAGTGCGCGCAACGCTTCGATCACACCGAAGCTCACCCCACTGCCCCCATGCACCGCCACGCCCGCGGGTTTGTCGATGACGAGAAGCTTGTCGTCCTCGCTGATGATCGAGTTCCCGACTAGCTCGAGCACGCGCGGCGGCACACGTTTGGGCTGTCCGGGCTGCGGCTCGGGTTCGACTCGCACGGGCGGCACTCGCACGTTGTCGCGCTCCTGCAACCGATGCTCCGGCCCCGCACGCTTGCCGTTCACACGCACCTCGCCCTTGCGCACGATGCGGAAGATCCGACTGCGAGGAACGCTGGGAAGCAGCCTCATCAGGAACTGGTCGAGACGCGTGCCCGCCGCCTCGGCATCCACCTCGACATGCCGCACGCCCTGACCCGAATTCGGGCGTTTGTCCGGCATTTGTGGCTCGGTCACGTCAACCTCTGCGTAAGATATTGTTTCTACAGCGCTCTCGCGCGTATACTCGCGCGTCCGCCCGGTGGATCGGGCGAGGCAAAGAATCGGCGGTCGTAAAACCGCGGGCTCTCCTCCAATGAGCCCTAGCGCTTCAAAAGCCGCCGCATGTTAGTTGGTCCTTCACATAGGGGCCATCGCAATTGGGCCGACAAGTTTGCGCAGCCTGCGTCGAGTCTCCTCAGAGGGATTCCCGGGCGCGCCGTCGGTTGAGTACACAACGAAGGTTTCCGGCGCGCCGCGTGCGAACGCGGGCAGACACTCAAGTGATTAACGAGTGAGTCACATTCATCCAGCGCCTATTTCCCTGATCAGGAATCTTCGCCGCCGCGAGGGCCGCTTTGCGGCCACGCGTCCTCCCGCCGTCCGCTTGCCGGCCCCTCACTCTCTAGAAGGGGCACATGAAAAGAATGCTCGTCAATGCAACTCAACAGGAAGAGTTGCGGGTAGCACTGGTTGATGGACAGAAGCTCTTCGATCTCTCTATCGAGCTCACCTCCCGAGAACAGAAAAAAGCCAACGTCTATAAAGGTCGCATCTCCCGCGTAGAGCCCTCGCTCGAAGCCTGTTTCGTCGACTACGGCGCGCAGCGTCACGGCTTTCTCCCGCTGAAGGAAGTTTCCCGCGAATACTTTCGGCAGTCGCCCCAGGGCGGCCGCATGAACATCCGCGAGCTGCTGTCCGAGGGGCAGGACCTCATGGTGCAGGTGGAGAAGGAAGAGCGCGGCACCAAGGGCGCGGCGCTCACCACGTTCATCAGCCTCGCGGGCCGCTTCCTGGTGTTGATGCCGAACAACCCGCGCGCGGGCGGCGTCTCGCGCCGGATCGAAGGCGAAGACCGCGATCAGATGCGCGAGGTGATGAACCAGCTGAAGATCCCCGACGGCATGGGCGCCATCGTGCGCACCGCCGGAGTCGGCCGCTCCGCCGAGGAGCTGCAGTGGGATCTGGACAACTTGCGCACCCAATGGGACCAGATCGAGGCTGCGTCGAAGGACCGCGCTGCGCCCTTCCTCGTCTATCGCGAGAGCGACGCCGTCACGCGCGCCATGCGCGATTACCTGGGCGATGACGTCGGCGAAATCCTGGTCGACGACCAGGCTGCGTTCACGAAGGCCCAGGAGTACATGCAGCGCTTCATGCCGGCCGACGCGCAGCGCCGGCTGAAGCTCTACACCGATGACATCCCGCTGTTCACGCGTTTCCAGATCGAAAGCCAGATCGAGTCCGCGTATGCCCACAAGGTGCAGCTGCCTTCGGGCGGCAGCATCGTCGTCGACTATACCGAAGCGCTGGTGTCGATCGACATCAACTCGGCACGCGCCACGCGCGGCAGTGACATCGAAACCACAGCGACCAACACCAACCTCGAAGCCGCCGAGGAGATCGCCCGCCAGCTGCGCATCCGCGACATCGGCGGTCTGATCGTCATCGACTTCATCGACATGGAGTCGGCGAAGAATCAGCGCGACGTCGAGGACCGGCTGCGCGATGCCATGAAGATGGACCGCGCGCGCATTCAGATCGGGCGCCTGTCGCGCTTCGGTCTGCTCGAAATGTCGCGGCAGCGCTTGCGGCCCTCGCTCAGCGATTCGAGCCACATCGTCTGCCCGCGCTGCGTCGGCATCGGCAGCATTCGCAGCGTCGAGTCGATGGCGCTCGCGATCCTGCGCCTCATCGGCGAGGAGCTGCGCAAAGACCGCACATCGCGCGTCATCGCGCAGGTGCCGGTGGAAGTCGCGACCTATCTCATCAACGAGAAGCGCGAATGGTTGCGGCAGCTCGAGGACAAGAGTTCCGCCGAGCTCATCATCGTGCCGAACACGCACATGCAGACGCCCGACTACTCGCTGAGACGCGTGCGGGACGACGAGAGCGAGCAGGCGGAGAACAAGCAGGCCAGCTATCTCATGCCGACTGCGCCGGCGGTGGTCGAGCCCGGCGCGGCGCAGGATCAGAAGCCCGCGCAGGAAGTGGCGGCGGTCGCGACGATTCTGCCGTCGACATCCGCGCCGGTCAGCGCACCGGAACCGGCGTTGCAGCCGCCGGCCGAGCCGGAGCGGCATCTCGGAGTGCTCGGACGGTTCAAGCGCTGGCTCGTGGGCGATCCGACTCCGGAGCCGGTGGCAGCGGCTCCGGCCGCGCCTGCGACGAGCGGCAGTGGCAGTCATTCGCGGCGGAGCGATCGAGATCGCGGGCATCGTCGCGATCGTGACGGGCGGCGCGGCGAGCGCAGCGACCATCGGCCGCATCGGCGGGAGGATGGCGCGCGACGCGATCGTGATGCCAGCGCGGAAGGCTCGCGCGATGGCGGTCGGGAGCGGGATGCAAGCCGTGACACGCATCGTGATCGTCATCGCGGCGAAGGACGCGGCGGCGAGCAGCGCAGCGCCGAAGGACGCGGACGCGATGGTGATCGGAATCGCGATCGTCAGCGTGGGCAGCGTGACGGCAATCGCGAGGCTCGCGACGGTGCACGCGAGGGCCGCGAAGGTGGACGTGAAGGCGGACGCGACCGCGACATGCGAGGCGGTCACGGGCGGGGTGAGCCGCGGCCGCCGCGTATCGAGGACCCAACAGCGGCTTCGGCGAACGTCGCGGCCAGCGCTGCGCCTGCCGGTGAAGCCGGCGCGATGGGCGGCGATGTAGCGGCAGCACCGGGTGCTCCCGATGAAGCGCGTCTCGCGTCGGGCGAGCGTGGCGAACGTCGCGGGCGTCGCGGCCGGCGTCGCGGGCGTCGCGGCGGCGGTGGCTCGCGCGATGCCAATGGCAATCGCATTGCCGGCGCCGGGCCGTCAGAAGGCGGTGCCGAGGGCGGCGAGCACGGCGGATCGGCTGAGCTCGAGGGACAGCACGCGTCGAGCAACGGCGCGGGGCACGGCTCGCATGAGCATGCCGAGCATGGTCATGAAGGCGCGCCACGCGAGCATGGCGAGCGCAACGGTGAGCATCGCTCGCGTGAAGGCGCGTCGTGGGGCGAGGCGCACGGCGGCGAGTCTGGATCGCGCAGCGAGTCGAGCGGTGAGTCCGGTTCGCGCGCTGGCGAATCTCATGAGCGCGAGTCGCGCGGCTCGGATGAGGCGCGTGGCTCGGGTGAGCGCGGCTCGGGTGAGCGCGGTCCGGGTGAGCGCGGTGCGAGCGAGGCTCGGCCGATGGCGCGCGAGTCTGGCGCGCCGGCACAGGTCGCGCACTTCGATGCGCCGCCGCGGCCGGAGAGCAGCGGGCAGGCGCGACCGTATGTAGTGTGGTCCTCCACGCCGTCCGATCGCGGCTCCGCAGGCGGACGCGAGGAGTAAGTCACGGTGATGAGGCTCGCGCCGATGCGCGAGCCTCGCTCGGCGGCAATCGCGGTGTGCGGGGCAAGGCCCGCATGCCGAGCGCAGCGCCGTTCAGGCGGCGCGGGCTCTCTCGTGGAGAGGAGCGATCACGCCGCGCGGGCTTTCTCGCGCAGGTGGGCGATCAGGCCGCGTGAGGCGGCCTCGACCAGATCGAGCACTTCTTCGAAGCCGGTGGCCCCGCCGTAGTACGGGTCCGGCACTTCCGTAACGCCCACCTCGGGCGCGAACTCCAGAAACAACCGCACGCGCTCGCGCGCAGCGACCGGCGCGCGACGGCGCAGCGTCGACCAGTTGCTTCGATCCATCGCAAGAATGAGGTCGAAGCGCTCGAAGTCGTCGGGCTCGACGATGCGCGCGCGCAATGGGGTCATGTCGTAGCCGCGGCGACGGGCGGCTTCCCGAGAGCGCTCGTCCGGTGGTTCGCCGATGTGATAGCCCGCGGTACCGGCCGAGTCGACTTCGATGCCGAGCTCCGGGGCTTCACGGGCCGCGATTTCGCGGAGGACCGCTTCGGCGCTGGGGGAGCGGCAGATGTTTCCTAAGCAGACGAAGAGGATTCGCACGGGCAGTGCCTCGACTTTTTCCTGCGGGAAATTTAGCACGGAGGCTCGTTTGGACGTTTGCGGAGTGCGGGCTCGAATCGGTGGCGCGGTTCTGCTGACACCGTGGCGGGCCTTGGGACGGCCTGTTTTTGACTCAGCTGAACTCAGCCGGACTCAGCTGGACGCCAAGCGGGCGGCGACCCGCTCAAGGTCTTCCGGCGTATTCACGTCAGGCCCAGGCAACTCGACGGCATCGGCGACACGGATTTCGATTCCATTTTCGAGTGCACGAAGCTGCTCGAGCTTTTCCGTCTGCTCCAGTGGCGTAGGCGCAAGCGCAGCGAGCCGCAGGAGTGCGCTCACCCGATACGCGTAGATGCCGATGTGCCGGCGCGCACCGGCAAAGCTGCGCTGGCTGGCGAGCCCGGCCGTGGCGCTATCACGATTCCACGGAATCGGCGCGCGACTGAAATACAGCGCACGCCCCGAAGCATCCGCGACAACCTTCACGACATTCGGATCGAACAAGTCTTCGAGCCGTGCAAGCGGCGACGCCAGTGTTGCCATTTCCGCTTCGCCATTCGCCAGCAGCAAGCCTGCGACTTGATCGATCAGCGCCGGCGGCATCAGCGGCTCGTCGCCCTGCACGTTCACGACGACATCACGCTCGCGCCATCCCCTCGCGCGCGCGACTTCAGCAATGCGATCGGTGCCGCTCTGATGAGACGCCGACGTCATCTCGACCACCGCGCCGAAAGCTCTACCCGCCTCCGCGATGCGCGCATCGTCCGTCGCAATGAGCACCTCCTTGGCTCCCGATGTGCCCGCGCGCTCGTGCACCCACTGAATCATCGGCTTCCCGCCGATCGGAATCAGGGCCTTGCCCGGCAGCCGCGTAGAGGCAAAGCGTGCAGGAATGACGACCCTGAACATACCGGCGCCGTCGCTCAACGCTCGAGCAGGGGATCGTCTGCGCTCAATTGCTTCGCTTCTTCTTCCAGCATCACCGGGACGTCATCGCGTATCGGATAGGCGAGCCGGTCGAGGCGGCACACCAGCACCTGCGCGTCGCGCTGGAACTTGAGCGGCCCCTTGCAAACGGGGCACGCGAGAATGTCGAGCAGGCGAGAATCCATCGCTGATCACCCTGTAGCGTTCACCACGAAGCCGAGCTTGTCGATCACTCGCGCCAGCACCTGTGCGGTATGCGCGTCGCTGAAGCGGGCCGTCACCGGCACGTACCACAGCCGGTCGTTCGCGAATGCGCGGCATTTTACGGCATCTTTCTCCGTCATGAGGACCGGCGCGCCGTCGCCGAATTCAAGGTCACCCGGCACGAACGGATGGTGATCGCCGAACGGGTGCTCGATCACCTCCAGGCCGCGCGCGCGCAGATCCGCGAAGAACCGTGCCGGATTGCCGATGCCCGCCACGGCATGCACGCGCTGCTTGCGGAAATCGTCCAACGTGCGCGCCGTCCGGCGGCCGTCGAGCGGAATGACATTACCGGGCATGAGCGTCATCTGCACGCCGCGCGTTTCTAGCAGCGGCGCCACCTCCGCGAGCGACGGATGCGACGCCGCGCCGTTCACGACGATCAGGTCCGCCCGCTCCAATTGCGAGATCGGATCGCGCAACGGACCCGCCGGCAGCAAGCGCCCGTTGCCGAAGCCGCGCGCACCATCGATCACGACGACCTCGCAATCACGCGCGAGCCGCAGGTGCTGTAGCCCATCGTCCGCGAGAATCAGGTCGACGCGGCGCGCGACGAGCGCTCGCGCCCCCGCGACCCGATCGGGTGACACGACGGTTCGACAATTCGTGCGCTGGCGCAGGAGCAGTGGCTCATCGCCCATTTCACGCCAGTCGGACGTCGGCTCGACGTTGCGCGGGCCCGCGCCACCACTGCCATAGCCGCGCGAGAGAATTCCGACCGATAGACGCCGCTCGACGAGCCGGTCCGCGAGCCACGCCACGAGCGGCGTCTTGCCCGTACCTCCGACCGTGAGATTGCCGACGACGAGCACGGGTCGACCCACCTTATAAGACGGCAAGACTCCGCTTGCGTACAACCCGCGCCGCGCGGCGGTTACCGCGCCGTACAACGATGCGAGCGGCTGCAGCCAGACCCCCGCCGAGCTCTTGCCGTACCACACTTCGGTAAGAGCTCGCTCCGAGGCGCTCATTCGTTGAACTGCAGTCGGTAGAGCTGAGCGTAGTGCCCGTCGCGCGCGAGCAGCTCGCTGTGCGTGCCGCTTTCGATGATCGCGCCTTCGCTCATGACGATGATGCGATCGGCATGCTCGACGGTCGACAGCCGATGCGCGATCACGAGCGTGGTGCGATCGCGCACGAGCTGATCGAGCGCCGCCTGGATGCGCCGCTCGGATTGCGTGTCGAGCGCCGACATCGCCTCATCGAGAATCAACAAAGGCGAGTTCCTCAGCAGCGCGCGGGCGATGGCGACGCGTTGACGCTGTCCGCCCGAGAGCAGCGCGCCCCGATCACCCACCACCGTGTCGAGTCCCTGCGGCAGCTCCTCCGCGAACTCCATCACGTACGCGGCGCGCGCGGCCTCTTCCACGGCCGCCGGCGTCGCCTTCTCCGACCCGAACGAGATGTTGTTCCGGATGCTGTCGTTGAACAGCACGACTTCCTGACTGACGACGCTGATCTGATTGCGCAGATCCGTGAGGCGATACTCCCTCACGTCCACGCCATCCAGCAGCACGGCCCCTTGCTGCGGATCGTAAAAGCGCGGCAAGAGGCTCACGAGCGTCGACTTGCCGCTGCCCGACTTGCCGACGATCGCCAGCGTGGTGCGCGGCTCGACTTTGACGTTGATCCCGCGAAGGACCATGCCCTTCTCCGCCGCATACACGAAGCTCACGTCGCGAAACTCGACCGCGCCCGTCGAGCGCTCGAGCACACGCGGCCCCCCCTGCGACTCCGCCGGCGTATCGAGCACCTCGAACACGCTCGCACCGGCCGAGATGCCCTGCTGCAGCGGCCCGAACACGTTCACCATGCTGCGCAGGGCCTGAGAGCAGAACACGAGCGCGCCGAGGAACGCGATGAAGTCGCCCGGCAGCAACCGCCCCGCCAACACCTGCTGAACCGCGAGATACATGATGCCCGCAAGCCCGATCGAAGCGATGACTTGAATGATCGGATTGCTCGCCGACTTCGTGCCGATGAGCCGCATAAACGAGCGCCGATTGTGCTCGTTCACCCCTTCGAACACGCGCTGCTCGTACTCCTGCGCGTTGAACGCCTTGATGACGCGCTGACCCTCCAGCGCCTCCTTGCCGATGCGCGTCACGTCGCTCATCGAATTCTGAATGCGCGCGCTATACCGGCGGAACAGCACGTTGACCTTGCGGATCATCCACGAGAGCGGCGGCACGAGCAGAATCGTGAATGCGGCGAGCCGCCAGTTCAGATAGAACAGCGAGCCGAAGAGAAAGAGAAACGTGAGCGCGTTCTGAATGAGCGAGGTGACCGAGCTCGTCGCCGCGTCCGCCACCATCTCGATGTTGTACGTCAGCCGCGACAGCATGGCAGCGGCGGTCGACTTGTCGTAGTACGACACCGGTAAGTACACGTACTTCGCGAACAGCTCGCGCCTGAGCTGCTTGATGATCTGCCGCCCGACATACCCTGTGAAATACCCGGAGACGTAGTCGCTCACGCCGCGCAGAAAGAACAGGCCGACGATCGACACCGGCACGAACCACAGCAGGTACGTCGGCCGCCCGTCACTGGAAAAGGCCGCATTCAGGAACTTCTGCAGGAACCACATGAAGCCGCCATTCGTCGCCGCGAACACGGTCGTGCCGAGGACTGCGAGCGCAAACGGCTTCCAGTGCGGCTTCGCGTAGCGCACCAAGCGGGCGTAAACCTGCCGCGCATCCGCCGGAGTTGCGGACGGAGCAGCTCCTACATCGTTCAAGGCAGCGATCCGATCACGGGGGCATTCTTCACTGGGAGGTAGATGCCGGCTCGTCCTTGACCGTCGCGATGTTGATCTCCGTGAAGCCGAGACGCCCGAGAACGTCCATGGCAGTGATCACCGACTGATGCGTCGCGCGGCCATCGGCGCGGACCGTGACCCGCTTGCTGCGGTCCGAGCCTGTCTCCTTGATGAGCGCGGCGCGCAGCGTGTCGGGGCTGGAATTGATGAGGTCCTTGTCGTTCACGCGATAGCTGCCGGTCTGCGTCACCGAGACGATGATCGGCTCGGCCTGCGTCTTCGCGTTCGGCACCCCCTGCGCCTGCGGGAGGCGCACGTGCACGCGACCCTCGTTGATGAACTGGCTCGAGAGCACGAAGAACACGACGATCATCAGCACGACGTCGATCAGCGAGATCATGTTGATCTCGGGATCCTCGCGCCGCCGCGGTTTGAGGTTCATGGCATCACGCTCCGACGGCGGTGCGGCCACCGACGCGCGGTGAGGCTTCGCCGGGATGCGACGCTTCGAGGGCATCGGCGAGCCGGATGGCGTCCTTCTCCATTGCGATCACGATGCCGTCGACCTTGCTGCGCAAGAGTCGATACGCGACGAGGGACGGGATCGCGACCATGAGGCCGGCGGCCGTACAGATCAGCGCCTCGGCAATACCGCCCGAGAGTGCGCGCGGATCGCCCATGCCGCCCGCTTGAATCGCATTGAACGACTTGATGATACCGGTGACGGTACCGAGCAGTCCCAAGAGGGGTGACACGCCGGCGATCGTGCCGAGCGTGTTGAGGAAGCGCTCGAGCTCGTGAATGACATGGCGGCCCGTGTCTTCGAGGCGCTGCATGAGCACTTCGCGCGGGCGGTTGCGATTCGCAAGCCCCGCGGCCAGCACTCGGCCGAGCGGCGAGTTCTGCTCCAGCGCGGCGATGACTTTGTCGTTCACCTGGTTGGATTCGATGAGCTGCCACACCTTCTGCGTCAGCTCACGCGGGAGGACGCGCTTGTCCTGCAGCGTCCACAGGCGCTCGAGCACGATAGCGGCGGCGATGATGGAGCAGAGGATGATCGGCCACATCATGGGCCCGCCGGCCCGCACGATTTCCCACATTTTTCAATCCAGCCAGGCGTTTTAGGGTGGCCGGCATCATACCGGAGAGGCGCTCGTCCTCAAGGCGCGCCACGCCACAGTGTGCGGCGGTCCGCCCGGTGCGCGATGGGGCCGATGAGCCCCGCGACCGGATCGATTCGGAAGCGAATGGCGCCCGCCTCCGCAGTGGCCAGTACGGTGGCATCGCTCTCGCGCCAACGCCCGACGGCGGCTTTCTCGCGGCCGTTGCGCTCGCGTCGCCCCGAGACGACAGCCCAGCGCGCACCCACCGCGCGCGTGAATTCGCTGGATGAGGCGGAATCGCCCGCGTGCCGAGGGATGAGGACGAGGTGAGCCGAGACCTTCGTTGCGGTCATTAGAACGTGCTCCGCGCTCGAATCGACGTCACCAGGCACGAGCGCGCGAACACCCCGCGCGTCGACCATCAGCACGCATGCGTCCGAGGTGGGCGCGTCGGTGCGGAACGAGACGTTGTCCCATCGCCACGAGACTCCGTCGCGACACGCGTGCGCGCCGGGAGCGTCCAGCGGCGACGATCCGCCTGCCGCGACTTCGGTCACCGGAAGCTCGGCAAGCAGCGCGGTGACGCCGGGAGCGCCGGCCGGCGTGAGGCGACTCAATACGAGCGCATCGATCCGCCGCACGCCCCGACTGCGCAGAAAAGGGATCAGGACGGTCTCGGCGGTGCGGCCTTCCGATCCGTACACGTCACCCGTGTCGTAGACCAGCGTGTGATGGGCGGTCTGTACGACGACCGCGGTACCTTCGCCGACATCGAGAATCGTGATCTCGGCCGTACCATTCACCGGTGCCGCATCCGCGCTGACGGCGAGCGGCAGCACGCCGATCAGAGGCGCGATACGCAAGCCGAGCGGCACCGGCATCAGACCAACTAGCACGCAGACGGAGGCGATGGCGTACCACCACACGGGAGGTGTCGCGTGCGCGAGCGCCCAGGGGACATCGGCCGCGGCGGCGAGCCACGGCCAGCCGACATCGTGCATCCAGGCTGCGAGGCGTAATACGGCGTCGGATGCAGTCGGTGTCAGCGGCGCGAGTGCGATCGACAAGAGGATCGTCGGTACGAAGATCCAGCTCATCAGTGGAATCGCGATGAGATTGACCAGCGGTCCGATCAGCGAGACGGAGCCGAACGATGCGAGCGTCAACGGCACGAGCGCGAGAGTGACGGCACCCTGCACGGCCAGCGCTTCGAGGAGCACCGGGCGGCGCGCGAATCGCGGGCTCGTCGTGAGGATGATCGCCGCCATGGCCCCGAACGAGAGCCAAAAACCCGGCGTCAGCGGCGCGAAGGGATCGAGCGCGAGCACGATGACCAGCGCGAGCGCGAACGAGTGGAACGGCGGCATCGCCCGCGCCATGCAACGAGTCAGGAGCCACACCCCCAGCATGATGAGCGTGCGCTGAGTGGGGACGGACAGTCCTGCCAGCGTTGCGTACCCAGTCGCGGAGACGAACCCGATGACGGCGGCGAACGTCTCGCGTGGCCAACGAACCCACCGATATAGAAATGACGACCAGAGCGAGCGGGCGGCGGCAAATGCGATCACGGCGAACAGCGTTACGTGCAGGCCGGAGATTGCGACGAGATGCGTGGTGCCCGTGGCGTTGAAGATGCGCCATTGCTCGCGTGACATCGCGCCGGTGACGCCGACGGCCAGCGCGGAGATCAGGGCGGCGGCGTCGCGATCGGCGATGCGAGCATCGATGTGGTGGGCGATGCGCTCGCGTAGCGCGTCGAGGGGGCGATGGCCGGTGTCGATTTTGCGATTGATGCTCGCGCTGATCACAGATCCCAATGCATGAACTCGGTCGTGGAAGTACATGCGCTCGAGATCGGTGGTGCCGGGATTGGCACGGGCGCGTGGCGGGCGGAAGTTCAAGAGCACATGCCAGCGTTCGCCTGCGTGCGGTACTACCTCGGGTGCACGAGACGTGATTCGCACCCGCAAGCCGGTGCCAGTAATGGCGTCGAAGAAGACCGTGTCACCTCGCACGACCGGAATCGTGTCGACGACGACGTCGGCGATGACTCGCTCATCGGTACGCCAGCGATCGGCCAGATAGAGATCGGCGTGGATCGAGGCGTGGAGAAAGCCGACAGCAAGACCGCACACGACTGAACCCCCGTAGGTTCGCTGTGCAAGAACCAATGCCAACCCCAACGCAAGCGACACACCTGCAAGCGGGACGAGCACAACCAGGGTCGGCAGCGCCGGCAAGACCAGCGTCCCAATAACCCCGGCCAGAAACGCGACTGCAAATCCCATCTGGTAGAGTCACGCGCCCTTATGCCTCGGCGCCTCCTGAAGAAAATCACGCCGCATCCGGCGAAGCTCCAGAACCGCTGGTTCATGAAGCTGTTCGGCTCGCGCATCGCGGATCCGCGGCTGTGGTCGCTGCAGCGTCGTTCGGTGACGGCAGCTTTCGCGACCGGGCTCGCGATCTGCTTCATCCCGCTGCCCATCCACCTGCCCCTCGCGGCGCTGATCGCCGTCGTCGCGCGCATCAACGTACCGACGATCATCGGCACGGTGTTCCTCGTGAACCCGCTCACGGTGGTGCCGGTGTTCTACACGGCGTACCGCGTGGGCTGCGTCGTGCTCGACGTCCAGCCGCAGCGCTTCGCATTTCGGTTCAGCTTCGAGTGGTTGCAGTACGGCCTCGGGCCGATGTGGGAGCCGTTTCTAATCGGCTGCCTCATCTGCTCGGCGCTCGCAGCCGCGACGGGCTGGGTGGGATTGGAGCTGGTGTGGCGTTGGCAGGTGAGATCGAAGTACCGCGCGCGGCGGCTCTCGTCAATGCCCTGAGCCGTTCACTTCGCGCAGTTTTCCGCCGTCGATCTCGAGCGCGCGATCCATGCGCGCGGCGATCCGCAAATCGTGCGTCACGATGACGAGGCTCGTCTGCCGCTCGCGATTGAGCTCCAGCATCAGCTCGAAGACTTGCTCGGCATTCTTGCCGTCGAGATTGCCGGTGGGCTCGTCCGCGAGAACGAGCTTCGGCTGCGTGACGAGCGCGCGCGCCACGGCCGCGCGCTGCCGTTCGCCGCCGGAAAGCTGATGCGGCCGATGATCCAGTCGCTGTCCCAGCCCGACGCGCGTGAGGATCTCGCGCGCGCGATCCTTCGCCTCACCGGTCGGCATGCGGCGCACGAGCAGCGGCATTGCCACGTTCTCCAAGGCCGAGAACTCCGGCAGCAGATGATGGAACTGGTAGACGAACCCCAGCGCGTGATTGCGGAGGTCGCCTCGCTCGCGCTCGCTGAGCGAATGAATGTCGCGGCCGTCAACGAGCACCTGCCCGTTCGTCGGCCGGTCGAGACCACCGAGGATCTGCAGCAGCGTGGTCTTGCCGGAACCCGATGCACCGACGATCGCGAGCCTTTCCGCTGCGTTTATCGCAACGTCGATTCCTCGCAGCACCTCGAGCGTCACGGGTCCTTGCTGGAAGCTCTTCAGGACCTGCCGCGCTTCGAGCACGCTCTCAGTCATGACGCAGCGCCTCGGCCGGCGCGGTACGCGACGCGCGCCAGGCAGGATAGAGAGTCGCGAGCGCACACAGCAGGAACGCCACAGAACACACTTGCAGCACGTCGATTCCTTCTACATAGGCCGGCAGATCGCTCATGTAATACACGCTGGCGTCGAGGAAGTGCGTGCCGAGCAGCCGTTCGAGCCCGCCGACGAGCGACTGAAGATTGTGTGAGACCAGCACGCCGAGACCCGCGCCGAGACCCGTGCCGGCGAGGCCGATCATCACGCCTTGAATGGCGAACGTCGTGAGGATGTTCGGCGGTCCGGCGCCCAGCGTGCGCAGGATGGCGATGTCGGTCTGCTTCTCTTTCACGATCATCACCAGCGTCGCGACGATGTTGAAGGCGGCCACGGCGACGATCATCAGCAGGATCACGAACATCATCGACTTCGTGATTTCGATCGAGCGGAAGAAGTTGGCGTGCTTCTTGGTCCAGTCGCTGACGTAGTAGCCCTCGCCGCCGAGCTCCAACGCGAGATCGCGCACCGAGCTCGCCGCGCGGAACGGGTCCGAGAGCGCAAGCCGAATACCGGTCACGGCATCGCCGAGCTGATAGACCTTCGCCGCATCGCTCATGTGCACGAGCGCGAGGCCGTTGTCGAATTCGAACATGCCGGACTCGAACAGTCCCGTGACATGAAAGCGCCGCATGCGCGGGACGACGCCGCTCGGTGTCGCCGTGCCCTGCGGTGCCATCAACACCACCGTGCCGCCGACTTTCACGTCCAGGGCGCGTGCGAGCGCCGTGCCGAGGATCACGTTGTACCGGCCCGGCTGCAGATCCTCGAGCCGACCCGCCTTGAGGTGCTGCGCGAGACCGGTGGCTTTGCGTTCCTCTTCAGGCAACACGCCGCGAACCATCGATCCAGTCACGCGCTTGCCATTCGTGAGTAGCGCTTCGGACTCGATGTAGGGCACGGCGGCGATCACGCCCGGCCGGCGTGCAGCCACTTGCTGAATCGATTTCCACTCCGGCAGCGTGCCGTGCAATCCCATGAGCGTCGCGTGCGACGTGACACTGAGGATGCGACTGCGCAACTCGCGTTCGAATCCATTCATCACGGACAGCACGACGATGAGCGTAGCCACGCCAAGCATCAGCCCGCACACCGACATCAACGCGACAAACGACACGAAGCCGCGCCGATGCGTCGAGCGCAAGTGCCGTGTGCCGATGATCCACTCGTATGCGCCGGCCATGCGTTACTCGTACCGCAGCGCTTCGGCCGGCGCGGTGCGGGCTGCGCGGAAGGCCGGGTAGATCACCGCACACGCGGTGAGCAGCAGCGCCGCCACGCCGATGAGCGCGACGGACGGCCACTGAAGATCGGACGGGATATCGGTCACGTAGTACACATCCGAGTCCATGATCTGGAAGCGGAACGTGCGCTCGAGGAACGGCACGATCGTGTCGACGTTCAACGCGAGCGTCACACCCAACGCGACGCCGAACAGCACGCCGAGCCAGCCGATCACGAGCCCCTGCGTAACGAAGACGCTCATCACCTGCCCCTGCGATACGCCGAACGTACGCAGGATGGCGATGTCGGTGCGCTTGTCCGTCACGACCATTACGAGCATCGCCACGATGTTGAACGCCGCGACGGCGACAATGAGCATCAGGATGAGCGCCATCATCGTCTTCTCGATGCGGATGGCGCGGAAGTAGCTCGCGTGGTCCTGCGTCCAGTCGAAGACCGAGAGCGACTTCGGCAGCGCTGCGCGCACCTTCTCCGACAGTGCGGAGGCCTGGAGCGGATCGTCGAACCAAATGCGCATGCCCTCCCCGCCCGACTCGGCCGCCAGGCCGCGCACATCCGCGAGGTTCGAGAAGACGAGCGTGCCGTCGTGGTCCTGCAGACCGACGGCGAAGATTCCCGCGACGGTGAATTCGCGAAGCGTCGGGGCCGGCGCGCCGTTCGCAGCGATGGTCGGCACGAGGAAGGTGAGCGTGTCCCCGATCGTCAGCGCGAGCTGCTGGGCGATGACCTCGCCGACGATGACGCGGTCGGTGCCGGGCAGCAGGTCCGCGAGGCGTCCCTGCGTCATGGCTTTCGCGATGTCCTGATCCGCGGATTCCTCGCTCGGATCGATGCCCCGCAGGACGACGGGCAGCATGTCGGGCGTATGCACGGCGAGCGCCTGCATCTCGGCGTACGGCGCGGCGGTCTTCACCCCCGGCACGGCTTTGACGGTCTGCTCGACCGCTTTCCAATCCACGTGTGTCGCTGATTGCGAGACCACCCGGGCATGCGCGCTGAGCGATAGCAGCCGATCCCGCAGCTCATCCTCGAAGCCGTTCATCACAGAGAGGATCACGATGAGCGCCGCCACCCCGACGCACACCCCGGCGAGCGAGGCCCACGTGATGAAGGAGACGAAGAACTTGTGAGTCCGAGCCCGCACGTAGCGCAGGCCCACGAACAGCGATAAGGGATGGAACATGCGGGCGCGATTTAACCACACATGGTGCGCAAGCCGATGATTCCAAGATGTTCGTCACACTTTGGGGCGTGTCGCTGTTTGCTTGGCTTTGACAGATTGCCTCGGGTGTTATAGTGCCGCGCGCTTGGGAGGAGATCGCTCATGAAGGTCTTGAAGCTCGTAGCTCTGCTCGGTTGTCTGGCGCCGGTCGGTGCGGCCGTAGCTGAAACGCTGGTCGTCGACGATCAGGTCCAAGTGCGTCAGTCCTCCGTGGATCGTCCCGCCCGGGGCGCCACCATGAGCGCGGTCGAGCAGAAGTTCGGCGCGCCTGCGCAGAAGCACGCTGCCGTCGGCGGATGCAGCGGGAATGCCAATCCTTGCAAGACGCCTCCGATTACCCGCTGGGATTACTCCGGGTTCTCGGTGTTCTTCGAGAACGAGCACGTCATCGAGAGCGTCGTTACCGGCGGATAGTGAGCTGGCCTTCGGCCAGGCGTCTCGGCGGCGGTTGCCGGGGCGCGGCGCTTCGCGCGCCGAACCTACGGCACTGCCTCTGGCGGCGGCCAACGCGCTGAAGATTCTTGCTCCCTGACGGCCTCCAACCGCCGCCTCGCCCGGTCGCGTCATGCGGTAAGCTCCTCGTCGAAGCGCCGTGGTGGTTGCTGAGGTCGCACTACCTCAGCTGCGCTCGGCATTACCTAGACGACCTCGTTTTATCCGCGACCTGGCCTCATATCCCGCCGATGTCCCGAGTTCTGCGCCCCCCTGTACCGTCGGCTGAGCGGCCGTCGCTCCGTTGGCATCAGCTTTACGGAAGCGCGGCAGCGCTCGCGCTGGCGGAGGCGATGCAGTCGGACTCGCGCCTGTACGTCATCGTCGCGGACGGCGCTCGCGAGCTCGAGCGCCTCTCCGCCGAGCTGCGCTTCTACGCCGGGGACGCGCTCAATCTCCTGACGTTCCCGGACTGGGAGGTTCTCCCGTACGACCTCTTTTCTCCCCACCCGGACATCACCTCCGACCGACTGCGCGCGCTCTACGAGCTGCCGCAAACCAAGCGTGGGTGCCTCGTCGTCGCGGCCGACACGCTCATGCAGCGCTTGCCGCCGCGCTCATACGTGCAAGCCCGCTCCTTCGAGTTGAAGGTTGGACAGAAGCTGGGACTAGAGGCCTTTCGCCAGCGGCTGGTCGAGGCCGGCTACGCCAGCGTCAGTCAAGTCACGAGTCCGGGCGAGTTCGCGATGCGCGGCTCGCTGCTGGACGTGTACCCGATGGGCTCGACCGATCCGCTGCGCGTGGATCTCTTCGACGAAGACATCGAGGCGATCCGCCGCTTCGACCCCGAGACGCAGCGCTCGCTCGATGCGCTCGAGAGCGTGCGGCTCTTGCCGGCGCGCGAAGTGACGCTCGATGCGGAAGGTGTGAAGGGTTTCCGCCGCCGCTTCCGTACACGATTCGAGGGCGACCCCACGCAGGCGAGCATTTACCGTGGCGTGAGCGAAGGGCTCGCGCCGCCCGGCATCGAGTTCTACTTGCCGCTGTTCTTCGACGAGACGGCCACGCTGTTCGACTATCTCCCCAAAGATGCCGTGATCGTGCGCGACGCCGCGCTCGCCGGCGCGCTGGTTAAGGATTGGCGGGACATCGAGACACGCTACGAAGACCGGCGCCACGACATCGAGCGGCCCGTGCTCACGCCGGGCGAGTTGTTCCTCGCGCCCGAGGAGCTCGAAGAGCGCATCGGCCGGTTCAAGCTCATCACCCTCGACGCGTTCAAAGCGGACGTCGAAACGAGCGGCGCCGGCGAAGACGTGCGCAACTTCCCGACCACGGCACCGCGCGAGCTGCGCGTCGATGCGCGCGCCGAGCAGCCGTTCGCGCCGCTCGCCTCGTTCCTGCAGACCTTCGGCGGGCGCGTGCTCGTCACCGCCGACTCGCCCGGCCGTCGCGAAGTGCTGCACGAGATGCTTCGCGCGGATGGCCTCGAGACCGCCGGCGTCACCAACTGGGATGCGTTTGCGAGCGGCAATGCGCGGCTCGCGCTGACGATCGCGCCGGACGTTCAGGGACTCACGCTCACCGATCCGCCGCTCGCGGTCATCTCCGAAGCGCAGCTGTTCGGTGCGCGGGCGCGTCAGGAGCGCCGGCGCAAGCGCGCGGCGGTCGATCCCGAAGCCATTCTGCGAGACCTGCAGAACCTCACGCCCGGCGCGCCCGTCGTGCACGAGGAGTATGGCGTCGGCCGATATGTCGGCCTGCAGCCCATGGAAGTGGCCGGGCAGAACGGCGAGTTCCTCGTGCTCGAATACCTGGACGGGGATCGCGTTTACGTCCCCGTTCACTCGCTCCATCTCGTCACGCGCTACACCGGCGCGGCACCCGAGAGCGCGCCGCTTCACAAGCTCGGCACGGATCAGTGGGCGAAAGCGCGCAAGCGCGCCGCCGAGCAGATTCGCGACGTGGCGGCGGAGCTGCTCGATCTCTATGCGCGACGCAAAGCCCAGAAGGGCATCAACCTCAACGCCTCGGAGCACGACTACCAGGCCTTCGCGAACGGGTTTCCGTTCGAGGAGACCGCGGACCAGGCCGAGGCCATCCGCAACGTGCTGGGCGATTTGAAGAGCGATCGGCCGATGGATCGCATCGTGTGCGGCGACGTCGGCTTCGGCAAGACCGAGGTCGCGATGCGCGCCGCATTTGCGGCCGTTCAAGCCGGCAAGCAAGTTGCCGTGCTCGTGCCCACTACCCTGCTCGCGCAACAGCACCTCTCCAACTTCCGCGACCGGTTCGCGGACTGGCCGGTGCGCATCGAATCGCTCTCACGCTTCGGCAGCAGCAAGGAAACGACGGCGACGATCGAGGGCGTCGAGCGCGGCACGGTGGATGTTGTGATCGCCACGCATCGACTCCTCCACGCGCACGTCCGGTTCAAGGATCTCGGGCTCATCATTGTCGACGAGGAGCATCGTTTCGGCGTGCGCGACAAAGAGCGCCTGCAGGCGCTGCGCGCCGAGGTGCACGTTCTCACGCTGACCGCGACACCGATTCCGCGCACGTTGAACATGGCATTGGGTGGTTTGCGCGACCTTTCGCTAATCACGACGCCTCCGGCCGAGCGCCTCGCGATCAAGACGTTCGTGACCGAATGGCACGGGCCGACGCTGCGCGAAGCAGCGCTTCGCGAGCTGCGCCGCGGCGGGCAGATCTATTTCATTCACAACGAAGTGCGCACGATCGAAAAAATCACCGCCGAGGTGCAGGAGCTGGTGCCCGAAGCGAGCGTGCGCTTCGGTCATGGCCAGATGCGCGAGCGCGATCTCGAGCAGTTGATGGTCGACTTCTATCACCGGCGCTTCAACATGCTCGTCTGCACGACCATCGTCGAGAGCGGCATCGACGTGCCGAGCGCCAACACCATCATGATCAATCGCGCCGAACGCATGGGACTCGCGCAGCTGCATCAGCTGCGCGGGCGCGTCGGGCGGTCGCATCACCGCGCGTATGCCTACCTGATCGCGCCTCCGCGCAAGGCGCTGAGCGGGGATGCGGCCAAGCGCCTCGAAGCGATCGAGTCGATGGAAGAGCTCGGAGCCGGGTTCGTGCTCGCGACACACGACCTCGAGATTCGTGGCGCCGGCGAGTTGCTCGGCGAGCGCCAGAGCGGGCAGATGACGGAGATCGGGCTCGCGCTCTATCTCGATCTGCTCGAAGAAGCGGTGAAGGCGCTGAAGGAAGGCCGCGAGCCGGCGCTCGACAAGCCGCTTGCCGCCGAGACGGAAGTGGAGCTGCGCGTCCCGGCCTTTCTGCCCGCGACGTACATCGGCGATGTGCACGTGCGCCTCGCGCTGTACAAGCGCATCGCGGGCGCTGAAACGGCGACGGAGCTCGACGAGCTCAATGCCGAGATCATCGACCGCTTCAGCATGCCGCCGCCGCAGGCGCAGGCGCTCCTGCGCATTGCTCGGTTGAAGCTGTCTGCGCGCGCGCTCGGTATTCGGCGCCTCGATCTCGGCCCGCAAGGCGGCACCGTGACCTTCGAGGAGCGCAATCGCATCGACCCGGCCGCGGTGATCCGCATGCTGCAGAAGGCGCCGCGCGAATATCGCCTCGAAGGACCACTGAAGCTGCGCATCTCGCGGCCGCTCGAGAAAGACGAGCAGCGCTTCGAGTTTGCCGTCGATTTGATGAAGCGTCTGGAGGCGGCGACACCCACTGCTGCGACGGTACCGCCTCCCAAGAGACCGGCGGCAGCCGGCAAAAGAGCCTAGTCCCCGCTAGAATGGCGCCATGAATTTCCGCGCAATCGCGGCCATGACATTGGTCGCTCTGATCACGGTGCTCCCGGCGGCGTCCCAAGAGTCCGGCTCCGCGAACGTCTACAACATCGAGATCATCGTGTTCCGCGCCTCTCAAGCCCTCGGCGGCGCCGAGAACTGGAACATCCAGGCCTCACGCACCTCCGACGCGGGCGAGACTAACGACACCGCGCGTAACGTGGGTCGCTTCGTCAGCACTCTGCCGGCCGCGCGCTTCCAGTTGAACGACATCGAAAACAAGCTGCGCACCAGCGGGCTCTACGTTCCCGTCGCCCACGTCGCGTGGTCGCAAACGGCGAGCGATTGGGGCACGCGCGCGGGGTTCACCCTGCAGAAGCTCGGTATCAACGCGGAAGGGCTGAACGGCACCGTGTTCCTCGAGCGCGGCATGTATCTGCATCTCGGCATGGCGCTCTCCTACGCGCCTGCCAATCCGCCCGCCGGCATGGCCGCCGGGCCAGGCACGACGTTCCAGATGGGCGAGAGTCGCCGCATCAAGTTCTACGAGCGCAACTACTACGACCACCCCGCGTTCGGCGTGATCGCTCTCGTCACTCCCGCGCAGGGCGCGCGGCCCGCGGGCCGCTGACGCGGCACATGAAGCCTGGCACCCGAAGCTCGTGCTTCGGATGCCAGACTTCGACCGGGGTCCTTACGAGGGTCGCTCGTTCGCCTGCTGCTGTTTGCTGAACGATTCCATGCGTCTCTTCATTTCGTCCGGCGGCACATCTTCCACGTGTGTGGCGATCGTCCAAACGTGGCCGAACGGATCTTCGATGGTTCCGGAACGGTCGCCATAGAACTGATTCGCCAGCGCCCTCTGCACCTTGGCGCCCGCTGCCACCGCGCGGTCGAAACGGTCATCGACGTCTTCGACGTAGAGCATCGTGCTGACGGCCGCGCCGCCGAGTGAGCTCGGACTCCGATAGCCCATGTCGGGCGCTTCGTCGGCCAGCATGATCACCGAGTCACCGATCTTGATTTCCGCGTGGCCCACGCGTCCGTCCGGCCCGCCCATGCGAAACAGCTCCGTGGCGCCGAACGCCTTTTTGTAGAACTCGATCGCCTGTGCCGCGCCTTTGACGATGAGGTAAGGCGTTGCGGTGTGATATCCATCGGGTATCGCTTTAGCCATGCTCGAACCCTCCTCTTCGTGAGCGCGCACATTACTCCCGTGCAGACGATAGGTGCATTGCGCATAAAGCATGCCGCGACGTCTGGCATGTCACGCGTGGAGTGCTGCCGACTTGCTCGTACAAGAGCCCGTCTCCCCGACGCTCGAGCTTCCACACGAAGACGTTCGATGACTCCTTGCGTCCTGGGCTGCCGTTCACGATGACGCGATCGCCGGGCTTGAAGGTCGTCGCCGCGATCCCGATGCCGGCGAGCTCGAATCGGTTATCCATCTCTGCTCGCCATGAGCGTCTGTTGCCACTCTTGTCGGTGGCCTCGATGACCAGATACGGATGGGGATGGACGAACGCGAACTCGGTGACCATACCGTCGACGGTCACATTGCGCGTGAGCTCGTAGATGCTCGCGAATGAGTGATGTGCGTAGACGGCCCGCGTGCACATCATGGCGACAACAGGACAGAACCAATAACTCGAGCGCCGCATGGGGATGACTACTCCGCGGTCGGGCGGGCCGCCATGTTCAAAGCGTCGCTCAGCATTGAGTTCCGCGATGCGCCGCTGGCTCGAGCGGCGCCGCGAGGGCGGGTGAGCTTGCGGCAACGCTGCCGTGCTACTGAAAGTCCGCCGCCTCGGCCGTGCAGATCGTGTTCTTGCCCTGTTTTTTCGAGCGCTGCAGAGCCGTGCGGCACGCATTGATCAGCGCTTCGAGCGGCAACTCACGCGGCGGCACGAGACTCGCGACGCCGGCACTCACCGTCACGTAGCGCTCCGCGGCGCTGCGCGGGTGGTGAATCAGCAGATCGCGTGCGCGTTGTGCGACCACGCGCGCGTATTCCGAAGCGCGCTCTGCCGCATCGCCCTGAATGACGACGACGAACGTGCCGCCTTCCCAGTGCCCGACGAGATCGCCACCACGTCGATACGACGAGCTGATCACGCGCGCCACGCGGCGAATGCACGCATCGCCGCCCGTACGCTCGAATTTCTCGTTGTACGAAGTGAGATCGTCGATATCGAACAGCACGAGCCCGATCGCATGCGAGTCGCGTTGCGCGAGCTGCCAATCGCGCCGGAGCAGCTCTTCGAAGTACGGCCGCGAGTGCAGGCCCGTGAGTCGATCTTCACGCTGCCATGCCGGCAAGCCCGGTGCTGCGCGGTCGACGCTCTTCATGCGGCCGCCCGCATCCTTCGCGTAGCCGAGCCAATGCGTGACCTTCCCATCGCCATTGCGCAGCGGCTGCAGCTGCACTTCGTTCCAGAACAGCGCGCCATCGGGCCGATAGTTGCGAATGAGCACGCGGCACGCCTCGCCGCGCTCGATGGCTTCCTTCATTCGCTGACGCGACTCCTGCTGGCGATCCGTGCCTTGCAGGATGCGCAAGTTCGCGCCGAGCAATCCTGCCGTCGAGTAGCCGCAGATCTGCGCGAACGCCGCGTTGACGTAGACGACCGGACAATCCTGCGCCCCGGCATCGCAGATCACGACGCCGTCGGGTGACGAGTCGATGACGTTGCGCCAGGTTTCGCCGGACCAGTCGTTCATGCTCGGCCTGCTTCGAGCTTCAAATCGGGTTTGGACGTGGCGCGCGCGAGGTGCTCGCGCGACTCCTGCCACTGCGCCGAGGCCAGCAGGGCTTCGCGCTCCATGCCATCCCGACCGCGCATGCGCACGAGCCGCACGTGCGAGGGCGGCTCCGGCTCGAAATCGAGCCGCTCGAGCACGGTGAGGACGCTCGGCCGGCTATTGCAGAGGAGCACCATGTCGCAGCCCGCCGCGAGCGCGCGCTGCGAGCGCATGACGACATCGCCCGCCACGGCGGCGCCCGCCATGGACATGTCATCGCTGAACACGACGCCTTTGAATCCGAGGTCCCCGCGGAGCACGTCGCGAATCCACCGGGACGAAACACTGGCCACGGAGTCTTTATCGACCGCAGGGAACAGAACGTGAGAGATCATCACCGCCGGCAATCCGTTGGCGATCAGCCTGCGGTACGGCATGAGGTCGTCGTCCATGTCCGCCAGCTCGCGCCGGTCGACCGGCGAGGCCGTATGCGAGTCGGCGCGAACGGCGCCGTGCCCCGGAAAGTGTTTGGCAGTGGCGGCCATTCCGGCATCCCGCATGCCGTGCACCCAGGCGATGGCAAGCTGGGAAACGGTGGGGGCCTTCGCATGGAACGCTCGGTCGCCGATGACCTCGCTGACGCCGTAATCGAGGTCCACACAAGGCGCGAACGACAGGTCCACCCCGCAGGCCCGCAGCTCTGCGGCCATGAGCCAGCCCATACGACGCGCGAGATCGAGGCCGGCCTTGGGGTCGAGGTCGTACTCCTGACCCATCCGACGGGCCGGCGGGAGCACGGAGAAGCCGCTCCGGAAGCGCTGCACTCGACCGCCCTCCTGGTCCACCGCCACGATCAGCGCCGGCGAGCGAGCCGCGTGGATGGAGGCGACGAGGGCCGTGAGTTGGACCGGGTCTCGATAATTCCGTGTGAACAGGATCACACCCCCGACGAGGGGATGGCGCAGCACCTCCCGATCTTCGGCCGTGAGCTCGGTGCCGGCCACATCGATCATGAGAGGTCCGAGCGTCATGGGTGGGCTTTCAGGAACGCCGGTGCACAGGCTTCGCGGCCTGCATAGGCTCGAACAGCGCGAGCGACTCGACGTGCGTCGTGTGGGGGAACATGTCCAGTACCCCGGCGGCGCGCAATCTGAACCCGAACTCGTGAACCAACATGCCCGTATCCCTGGCCAGACTGCCTGGATGACAAGAAATATACAGCACGCGCTTTGGGGCCAAACGTGCGACGGTTGGCAACATTTCCCGTGCTCCCGCGCGCGGCGGGTCGAGCAGGATGTGGGAATAGGCTTGTTTCGCCCATGCCGGCGCGGTTGCGGGGGTGTCGCCCGGGGGTTTTGCGAGGTCGGCGACATGGAATTCGGCGTTCTCGATGCGGTTGCGTCGAGCGTTCGCCGAGGCGCGATCTACCAGGGCGCGGTCGCCTTCCAGGCCGACGACTCGGACGGTTCTTCGAGCGAGCGGCAAGGTGAAGTTGCCGAGTCCGCAGAACAAGTCCAAGACCGATGAATCCGGCGTCAGGGCGAGCAGGTCGACTGCGCGGCTGACCAGGGCTTCGTTGATCGGGCCGTTGATTTGGATGAAGTCTGTCGGCGTGAATTCGAGGGTTACGTCGAACTTCGGCAAAGCGTACGTGAGTGGCAATTCCTCCGGATGTGAGTCTGTGCCGCTCGGGGCGACAAAGTTCGGCGGAGCGGCGTGTTCTGCATCAGCTGGCAGACGGTGGACGGAGTCCAGGCCGGCGGGTTGGAGATAGAGGCGAACGCCGTGCTGCCTCTCGAAAGCGCGGAATTTCGCTAGGTCGTCGGGAGCTGGCGGTGACAACACACGTAGAACCAAGGCGGTTGCGTTGTCGGCGACCGCCACTTCGATTTGCGGGAGTCGCTCGCGAATGCTGAGGCCGGTGAGCATTTCGGAGAGCGGCGTGATCAGCGCGTCGGCGGGTGACGCGAGTACCTCGCAGCGATCGAGCGCCGCAACGTACGGCGCCGAGCGCTCGCGGAAGCCGACGACCACCCGCCCCTTCTTTGCAACGTACTTCGCGCCGAGTCGCGCGCGCCGGCGGTAGTTCCATACCGGGCCCCGTAACGGTGCGAGCCACTCGTCCGGCATCACTTGCGCGACGCGTTCGAGATTGTCTTTCAGCTCGAGTTGTTTGGCAGCGAGTTGCGATTCAGGCGCGAGGTGCTGAAGCGCGCAACCGCCGCACACGCCGAAGTGAGCGCAACGCGGTTGCACGCGATCGGCTGCGGGCTCGAGCACCTCGATGAGTTGCGCCTCATCGTGCTGCCGATGGCGCTTCGTGCGGCGGAAGCGGATGCGCTCGCCGGGCAGCGCGCCGGCGACGAATGCCGTCTTGCCGCCTTTGATGATGCCCTCGCCTTCATGTGTGATGGCGGCGACGACCGCCTCCTCTGCGGGGGCTTCGTTCGGCGCTCGTTGCACGCGCGAGAGGCGGTCGCGGCTCACGGTTGCGCCGCGCGCGCGCTCGAAGAGCGCTCTTTCAGGAACAGGCGAACGGTCAAGCGCCGGTTTCCCATACCCGCAGAAATTCGGCGAAGTGCGGCTCGGACGCCGCTCGCAAGTACGCCTTCACCCGCTCGACCTCTTCGGCATGGCGATCGCGCGAGAGATTGGCGCGCATCAGCTCGAAGCGCAGAAAGATCAGGTACGTGTTCAACACGTCCGTCTCGCAATATCGGCGGATGTCGACGACCTGCCCCGCGAGAAACGCCTCGGCCACTTTGTCGCCCGAGAATCCGAGCTTCCCCGGCAACCCGAGCAGCCCGGCCATGTCCGTCAACGACGCGCGGGCGCGCGCTTGATACCCCGACAGCACATCCATCACGTCGATGTGCCGCCAGTGATAACGCGCGAGATAGTTGTTGTAGCGGAAGGCCTGATCTTCGTCGCCCGTTTCCCAATAGCGCGGCGCCTGCACCCCTGCCTTCAGGGCGCGATAGTGCAGCACCGGCAAGTCGAACGACGCGCCGTTCCACGAGACGAGGCACGGCGAGAACCGCTCGATGCCATCGAAGAACCGCCGTACCAGCTCGTCCTCGGGCGAGGACGGCTCACCCAAGCTCCACACCCGAAACGCATCGTTCGCGCGCAAGACACACGAGATCGCCACGACCCGATGCTGCTCGTGAGGCAGAAACTCGCTGCCATTGCGCTGCCGCTGCAGCGTGAACATCGCTTTCGCCACTTCCCTGTCCGAGAGGCCGTCGAGATTGTAGAGACGCCGGCCGAGCTCGACGTCCGGCACCGTCTCGATGTCGAACACGAGAACGTTCATGCCGCCCTCATCAGCACTGCAACGGCGACGATCAACCCCGCTTCATCGGTCAACGTCACGTGCCCCTCGCCGATGCCGAGCCCACGCCGCACCTTGTCGCCGCGCTCGGAGTACACCACTTCCGGCTTGCCCCACTGGTTCTGCACGACGCCGACGTCGCGAATCCAAACGCCGTGCGCGAAGCCCGTACCCATCGCCTTCACGATGGCCTCCTTCGCCGCGAACCGCATCGCGACGAAACGCTCGGGACGCCGCGTCTTCGCGAGCTGCGCATGCTCCTCGGGCATCAGCAGATGCTCGGTGAAGCGCGCACCGAAGCGCTCCAAGGTTTTCTTCACGCGTGCCGCTTCGAGCACGTCCACTCCAATGCCGAAGATCATTGGCGCGCAGCCACCATCAGCGCACGCATGTCGCGGATCGCAACGCTCAACCCATCGAACACCGCGCGCGCGATGACCGCGTGCCCGATGTTCAGCTCGACGACCTCGGGAATCGCCGCCACCGGCTGCACGTTGTGATAGTTCAGCCCGTGCCCGGCATGCACTTCGAGGCCGAGGCTCGATGCGAGCCGCGCACCCGAGCGCAAGCGCTCCAATTCGTGGGCCTGCTGCGAGCCCGCCGACTCCGCGTAAGCGCCCGTGTGCAGCTCGACGACCGGCGCGCCGATCTGCACGGCCGCCTCGATCTGATGCGGGTCCGGGTCGATGAACAGCGCCACGCGAATGCCGGCCACGACGAGAATCGACGTGGCCTCCTTCAGCCGCTGCACCTGGCTCGCCGCGTCCAACCCGCCCTCGGTAGTGATCTCCTGCCGCTTCTCCGGGACGAGGCAGCAGTCCGGCGGCCGCACGGCGCGCGCAATCTCGAGCATTTCGTCGGTCACCGCCATCTCGAGGTTCATGCGCGTCTTCAGCAGGTCGCGCAGCACCTTCACGTCCTGGATCTGAATGTGCCGCCGGTCCTCGCGCAGATGCAGCGTGATGAGATCCGCTCCGGCCATTTCGGCCGCGAGCGCGGCGTGCGCCGGGTCCGGAAAGCGGCCGCGACGCGCCTGGCGCAGGGTCGCCACGTGATCGATGTTGACCCCGAGCGCAATGAACTTGTTCGTCATGATCGAGACCCCCGGCGAGCAATCGAACGCGCCACCGTACGCGTCTTCAGCTCGCGCCCTTCGAGACATTGTGCCAGCGCGGCCTGCAGCAGCCGGCGCGCATCGTCCAGCGCGCGCGCTCCGTCGAGCTCTTCGCGCGCGAGACTGATCAGCGACGCGCCGGCCAGCGCACCGGCGGCGTCCGCGGCGACGGGCACGAGGCCCTGCGCCGGGCGGAAATGATAGTACGCGTCCGCCTCGATGCCGGCACCGGTGCGCGCATCCGCGTCGAGCGCAACACCATAACCGAGCGCATCGAGCAGTCGCTTCTCGAAGATGCGCAAGCTCGCTTCGAGCGAGGCGCCGTGTTTCAGCGCTTCGAGCGTGCCGTGATACACGTCGAACACGGCCGGCACCGGATCGTGTCGGTGCGTCAGCTTCAGGAGGAGCTCGTTCAGATAGAAGCCCGACATCAAGCACGCCGGCGGCAGATCGATGTGCTCGGGCGTGCCCTCCGCGGTGGTCAACTGGGGCGCCTCGCCCTTGCCGCTCCACGACAACAGCAGCAATCGAAAGGGCTGCAATTCTGCAGCGAGTTTCGCCTTCGGCCCGCGCACGCCGCGCGCGAACAGCGAAAGGCGCCCCGCGTCGCGCGTGAGCACTTCGAGAATCCGGCTGGTATCGCGATACGGGTGGCTGTGAAGGATGTAGCCGGGCGCCAGCTGCACTCGGCGCGCATGCGTGGTCATTGCAGACTAGGAGCCTGTCCGACTGATAGGCGCCGTCGCGAGGGCGCCGCCGATGGGTGGCGGCCGCAGTAGCGCCTATGAGTCAGACAGGCTCCTCGGCTCATTCGAGACCCAGTTGCTTCAGCGAGCGAGCGTTGTCGGCCCAGTTCTCGCGCACTTTCACCCATAGCGTGAGGTGGAAACGCCGGTTGAGCGCCGTGTTCAATTCGATGCGCGCCGCTCGGCCGATGCGCTTCAGGCGCTCGCCTTTCGGGCCGATCACGATGGGCTTCTGCCCTTCGCGGTCCACCCAGATGGTCGCGTCGACGTCCATTTGGCCATCCTCGCCGTCGGCCATGCGCTCGACCTCGACCGCGATGCCGTAGGGCACTTCCTGATTCAGCTCCATGGTGAGCTTTTCGCGGATGGTCTCCGCGATGCGGAAGGGCTCGCCGCGATCGGTCACTTCGTCAGGCGGATAGAGCGGCGGGCCCGGCGGCAGGTGCCGCGCGATGGCGTCCTTCAGGGACGCGACGTTGACACCCTTCAGCGCCGACGCCGGCACGACCTCGACGAACGGATGCCGCGCGCCGAGCTCCGCAAGATACGGCAGCAGCTTCTCTTTCGGCCGCACGCCGTCGACTTTGTTGACCACGGCCATCGCCGGCCGCCCGGATTTCACGATGCGCTCGAGCACGAAGGCATCTTCCTGGCTCCAGCGCAGCGCCTCGACGACGAACACGACGAGATCCGCATCGTCGAGCGCGCTCGCCGCCGTGCGATTCATCGCGCGATTCAACGCACGCGTTTCGCCGCGATGGAGTCCGGGCGTATCGACGAATGCAATCTGTGCTCGAGGTGTGCTCACGATGCCGAGAATGCGATGGCGGGTCGTCTGCGGCCGCGGCGTCACGATGCTGAGCTTCTGCCCGACGAGCGCGTTCAGCAGCGTCGACTTGCCGACGTTCGGCCGGCCGACGAGGGCCGCGAAACCACTGCGGAAATCATCACCGCCGGTCGCGGTCACCGGCTGCCCTTCATCATCCCCAACGCTCATGTCTGTGCCGTATCTGTCTGCGACCCGATCTGCTGCAGGATACGCCCCGCGGCTTCCTGTTCGGCGCGCCGTCGGCTGGAACCGCTGCCTGCGGCGCTCATCCCGAGCCCGAGCACTTCGCAACTCACGCAGAACACCTGGGCGTGAGCTTCGCCCTCGACCCGCTCCACGGTATAGCGCGGCAAGGCGTGGCCATGCGACTGCAGGTATTCCTGGAGCCGCGTCTTCGAGTCCTTCAGGGCATCCGGAGGCGGCAGCGCGGCGATGCGCGACCCGAACAGCCGTTCGATCACGCGGCGGGCGGCGTCGAGCCCACCGTCGAGGAACACCGCGCCGCACACGGCTTCGAGCGCGTCCGCGAGGATGGATTTGCGGCGGAATCCGCCGGTCTTGAGCTCCCCCGAGCCGAGCTTCAGCACATCACCGAGCGCAAGGTCCGCGGCCACTTCGGCGAGCGGCTCGCTGCTCACGACCCGAGCGCGCAAGCGGCTCAAGTCGCCTTCGGTGCACTCGGGGAAGGCGCGGTAGAGGTGCTCGGCGACGACGAGGTTCAACACCGCATCGCCGAGGAATTCGAGGCGCTCGTTGTTGCGGCCGGGCGCGCTGCGATGGGTCAGGGCGGCGACGAACAGGGCGGAGTCGCGCGGCTCATACGCGAGCTGCTCGCGTATCCAGGAGACCGGCCAGTCCGCGTTCGTCATTCCGCTGTCATGGATCGATTCCGCCGCCCTTGCCGATCCGCGCGCTCTTGTTGAAGGTGGCGAGCAGTTGGACGTTGTAGAGGAACGGAACGGGCTCTTCGTAATTGACTTCGATGACCCACGTCTGACCGTCGCGCCGGATGGTGAAGTCCTTCGGGCTGGGAAACTCGACGGCCTCGATATCGAGGCGCTTTTCGAGTGCGACGCGCAGGGTCGTGGCATTGGTCGAGTCATCGCCCTTCGCCTCGTCGGCGACCTGGCTGATGCTGCGCGCCACCCGCATGTAGTTCAGATACGTGGGCGCCAGGCGGATGGTGGCATATCCCACGAGAGCGATCGGGATCAGGAGAAAGATCCACCCGATCATCGTGATGCCCTGTTGCTTTCTGCGCATCGACCCCTCCCGCAAGCTCTTGCGACCTCATTCGATGCGGGAACCGATACGACTCCACAGGGGCCCGCCCGAACGTTGCAGGTCCCAATTGAACCAGATTCGGGTGGCTTTTCCGACCAAGTGGTTCTCAGGAACGAAGCCCCAGACGCGACCGTCTTCACTGTTGTCGCGGTTGTCGCCGATCATGAGGTACATCCCCGGCGGGACCTCTTTCACGCTGGTCGGCGGCTCCCCGAAGACACCCTGGTATTGGCGGTCGCCGCACCGGTAGCCGCGGACTTCCTTGCGGTTGCAGCCCGGCAGCGGGGTCGGCTCCATGTCGAGGGGCGTGGGGCAGAACATGGCCTGATGGGTGTGCTTGCCGAGCCGCTCGGTGGCCTGCTGCATGTTGACGTAGCAGCCGTCGTCGTACGTCTGGATGTTCTCGAACGGGATGGGCTCGCCGTTCACGTACAGCCGATCGTCCTTCACGACCACCTTGTCGCCGGGCAGGCCGACGAGACGCTTGATGTAGTTGATGCTCGGATCGCGCGGATAACGGAACACCACCACGTCGCCGCGCTCCGGCTCGCCGATTGCCAGGAACTTCCGATTCAGCACAGGCAGGCGCAAACCGTACGCGTACTTGTTCACGATGATGAAGTCGCCGTCGAGCAGCGTCGGCATCATCGAGTCGGAGGGAATACGGAACGGCTCGAAAACGAACGAGCGCAGCAGCAGCACGACGAGCGCGACCGGGAAGAAGCTGCGCGCGTAATCCACGGTACCGGGCTCGGTGGCCACCGTCGGCTCTTTGCCCGAGGCGCGTGCCGCCGCGTCACGCTGCTTGCGGAAGATCAGGACGTCGAGCCACCAGATGACGCCGGTGATCACGGTGATCAGCAGCAGCACCGCGCTGAAATCGAGACGCTCGGCGACGAGCAGCCGCAGCACCGCCGCGCCGATGAGGATCGGCAGCACGCGATACGCGAACGTGATGAAGACCGGATCGCGCGCCGGCTGGGGAGCCGCGGCGATCTGCCGCTTCGGCCGCAAGAACCAGTCGTCGACGATCGCGAGGATGCCGACCGGGATCGCGAACCAGCTCAGCAGGATGATGAGGTTCATCAACATTTGTTATTCACCTGATGACCGAGCGCGCTACTGAGCCGACGCGGAGACGTGATCGAAAAGGTTCCGGCGGGCACGTGAAAATGCAGGGACGCATTTTCTCGAGCCCCCGATGGACCGGTCTTACGGGCGGTGCCCGGCGGAAGCTTTTTGATCGCGGCTCCGCCACGCGCAGGGCCATCCCTCACTTGCGCCCTACTTTCAAAACAGCCAGAAACGCCTCTTGCGGGATTTCCACCTGCCCGAGCTGCTTCATGCGCTTCTTACCTTCTTTCTGCTTCTCCAGAAGCTTGCGCTTGCGCGTGATGTCGCCGCCGTAGCACTTGGCCAAAACGTTCTTGCGCAGCGCCTTCACGGTGGCCCGCGCAATGACCTGACTGCCGATGGCGGCTTGCACCGCCACTTCGAACATCTGGCGCGGAATCAGCTCCTGCATCTTGTCCACGAGCTCGCGCCCGCGCGTGTACGCGCTCTCGCGGTGCGCGATGATCGACAGCGCGTCGACGCGGTCGCCGTTGATGAGGATGTCGAGCTTCACGAGCGGCGCGCCCTGAAAACGGGCGAATTCATAGTCGAACGAGGCGTAGCCGCGGCTCACGGACTTCAGGCGGTCGAAGAAATCGAGCACGACTTCCGCAAGCGGCAGCTCGTACTGCAGCGACACCTGCGTCGCCACGTACAGCATCTTCTTCTGCACGCCGCGCTTCTCGTTACACAGTTTCAGCACCGCACCGACGTAGTCCGGCGGCACGAGGATGTTCGCGATGATGATGGGCTCGCGGATTTCCTCGATCTTGTCGGTGGGGGGCAGCTTCGCCGGGTTGTCGACCGGCTCGACCACGCCGTCGGTCTTCAGCACCTCGTACACCACGGTGGGCGCACTGCTGACGAGATCCAACTCGTACTCGCGCTCGAGCCGCTCCTGGACGATGTCCATGTGCAAGAGGCCGAGGAAGCCGCAACGGAATCCGAAGCCGAGCGCACCCGAGACTTCCGGCTCGTAGTGGAGCGCGGAGTCGTTCAGGCGCAGCTTCGCGAGCGCGTCGCGAAATTTCTCGTAGTCCTCGGAGTTGATCGGAAAGAGTCCCGCGAACACGCGCGGCTTGATCTGCTTGAATCCCGGCACGGGCTCGGCGCTGGGCCGATGCTCGTGCGTGATGGTGTCGCCGACGGGCGCGCCATCGATCTCTTTGATGCCCGCGACGACGAAGCCGACGTCGCCGGTTTGCAGCGTCTTGTCGGCGACGGACTTCGGCGTGAAGCGCCCGAGCTTGTCGACCTGATGGCTGCGGCCGGTCGACATCACGCGAATCTTGTCGCCGACGTTGATCTGCCCGTTGACGACGCGCACCAGCGAGACGACGCCCACGTAGTTGTCGAACCACGAGTCGATGATCAGCGCCTGCAGCGGCGCGGCCGCCTCACCCTTCGGCGGCGGGATGCGCTGGATCAGCGTCTCGAGCAGCTCGGCGACGCCCTCGCCCGTCTTGGCGCTGACGCGCGCCGCGTCGGTCGCGTCGATGCCGATGATCTCTTCGATTTCCTTCGTGACGCGGTCCGGATCGGCCGACGGCAGGTCGATCTTATTGATGACCGGCACCACTTCGAGCCCCTGCTCGATGGCGGTGTAGCAGTTGGCGACGCTCTGCGCCTCGACGCCCTGCGAAGCGTCGACGACCAACAGCGCGCCATCGCACGCCGCGAGCGACCGCGACACTTCATATGAGAAGTCGACGTGGCCCGGCGTGTCGATCATGTTGAGCTGATAGCGCTCGCCGTCAGCCGCTCGGTAATACAGCGTGACGCTCTGGGCTTTGATGGTGATGCCGCGTTCGCGCTCGAGGTCCATCGAGTCGAGGACCTGCGCCTGCATCTCGCGCTCTTCCAGGCCGCCGCACAGTTGGATGAACCGATCCGCGAGCGTGGACTTGCCGTGGTCGACGTGGGCGATGATGGAGAAGTTCCGTATGTACTTTGAATTTGCTGAAGAAATTACGGAACTCATGGACGCCAGTTGGGGTTTGCCCGAGCACTGAAATGACGCGCCCCAGGCCGACGGCCGGGCAGCAGTCGCACTCAGGGGCACATGGGGGCGCGATGATACCCTAGTCCGGTACGTAGGCCAGGAAGACGCTGCGATTGGCGTCGCCGAATGTCAGCGCAGCAAGCGCCTCAACTCGACCGCATCGAGCCGATGTCTGCACACGACGGTGCCATCGAGCAGCAGCACCGGAACATTCAAACCGTAGCGCCGCGTCAGCTGAGGATCGGAGTCGACATCGACGACGTCGATGGGCGGCAGGCGAACGGTACGGCCGAGCGTCTCGAGCTCCGCGAACATTTCGTCGCAGAGCTCACAGTCCTGTCGATGGATGAGCGTCAGGCGCAGAGAATCAGCGCCGCGGCGGGCCTTGGAGCGAGAGCCCGCCGGTGGACGGCGAAGACTTCACCGAGTTCGCGATCGACTTGACCGTCTCCAGCGGCACTTCGCCCACGGCCGTAACCTTGTGGCCCTCGATCACGGTCGAGAACGCCGACGACGACCCGACGCGTGCTTCGGTCGCCGCAGGGGTCGGCGACGGGTTGGTGCCCGACGCGTTCTGCGTGCGGGTCTGCACTTCGACGAACACGGATACGGACGCCATGCCGTCCGAGTAAACGAGGTGCGCCACCGGATCGGCGGAGCCCGGCATCACCTGCGCGCCTCGCACCGTCAGCGCGAAGCCCGGCGGCAGCTTCAATGCATTCCAGAGCGCCGGTTCGCCCGCGGCCAGCGCCGAGCGCGGTGGCGCGTCGTTCCGCAGCCACGCGAAACCCTCCGTCGAGACCTCCGGCTTGAAGGCCGTGTCCGGGATGCGCGCGTTGAACGTGAGGTCCGAGAACACCACCTGCTCGATGATCCGGCCCTTCGAATCACACAGCTGGGTGCGGATCGGCATGGCCGTGGAGTCATCGATCCACAGGCGATAGCCGTAGCGGAATTCATCCTTCGGCGTCACGGCGATGATGCGCGTGTTACGCCGATTGAAGCGCGTGCGCTTCACTTCCTGGATGTCGTAGAACTGGGTCGACGCTTCGTCGAAGATCGGGAAATTTCCGAGCAGCGGGCTCTGCTCGGAGCGCTTCTCGACCAGCACGGTCTTTTTATCGGGCAGGTAGCAGGCGAGCTCGGTCCCGGTGCGGACGAATTCGCGTCCCGAGCCGTCCAGCGACACCAGGCGCTCGCGCACCTCGCCGTTCTTCACGCGGTGGATGATGCGGAGCATCTCCACCTTGCCGTCCTGCCAATGAGAAAAAACGCCTTCGTAGTCGTTGGCCGTGAGCGCGTGGTTCATGCGCTGGAGCCATTCGCGCGGATCGTCTGCTGCGGCGGCTACCGCGCTCATGAGGAGCGCCAATACACCCCACGCAAAGCGATCGCCGACGACAGAGCTAGTGCGCTTTTTCAACATTCTCGACCGGGTCCTCGACGGGTACTACTTCGGCTGCGCCATCGGACTCGCCTGTCGTCCCTGCAGTTCCCGACTCGCTCGCCACGAGCGTCGACAGGAGATTGCGCCGGCTGACCGGGGTCGAGAATTCGCTGTGCGCGACCATGTAGTTCGCGAGCTCGGCCGGCGGCATGAAGCTGCGGGGCTCGACGTTCGTCGGCACGACATACCCTTCGGGCGCGGCGTTCGCATTCTCGTTCTGCGCAACCACGGCGGTCGGCGCGGGATTTTGTGCGACAACCTCGTCGCTGCCAATGGGTGCCTGCGACCGAACCCACAATACCGACATGGCTGCTACGCCGGCGGCGATAGCGCCACCCGAGACCGGCTGCCACCAACGGAAGCCGCCCGAGCGACGTGCCCGAGTTTCCGCGACCGTCGCCCCTTCGAGCGCCGGTTCAGCCGATATGGCCGCGCTCACGCGCGTGGCGAGATTGGTTTCCAAACGCACGTCCATCCGGACACCGCGTTCCGCCCGCACGGCTGCACCCATCACGGCGTACCGCCGCCAACGCGCCTTCAGCGCCTCGTCACGAGAGAGACGGCGTGCCAGAAGCTCGCATTCGGCTTGCGGCAACTCGTCGTCGAACATCGCGGAAAGCTGACTGTCGAGCTCTTCGTTCATCCCAGTTCCTCTGCACGGCCCAGTCCGCCCTCGAACACTTCGCGCAAGCGCCGGTCGATGGCCTCGCGCGCGCGAAAAATGCGCGAGCGTACCGTGCCGACCGGACACCCCATCGCATCTGCAATCTCTTCGTAACTCAAGCCTTCGAGCTCTCGCAACACGATGGCCGTGCGCAGGTCTTCAGGCAGAGCATCGATCGCGGAGTTCACTGTCGAGCGGATTTCCTCCGTCAACGTGAGCGCCTCCGGCGTCTCGGAATCCTTCAAGCGGCCTTGCATGTCGTATGACTCGTCGGGGTTCTGGAGGTCGAGGTCGAAGTCGATGGGGCTGCGGTCCCTGGAGACCACCGCGTTCTTGGCCGTGTTGATCGCGATCCGATAGAGCCACGTATAAAAAGCACTGTCGCCCCGGAATTGCGGCAAAGCGCGGTATGCCTTGATGAAGGCATCCTGCGCGATGTCCTCGGCCTCGGCCGGATTGCGCACGTAACGCATGACCAGCTTGACCACTTTGTGCTGATACTTGAGCACCAGCGCATCGAACGCACCCTTGTCGCCGCGTTGGACGCGGCGGACCAGGCTCAAATCGCTAACGTCGGCGCTCATGCGCGCCCTCTGTGCCTCTGGCTGATGGGACCCGAGAGGACATAAGGCCGCGGCGCCGAAAACCCTGAATAGACCCTGAACGCCCTGTGAAGTTCATGGGCCGGACGCGTCGCGGACCGGATTGTGCCTGTTGGGCCGAGAAAGTTGTGAGCAGTCTATCAGTTGCCATGACGACTCACTTGGGGTCGGCACGGGAAAGTGCCAGGTCGAGGCGACCGCGCAACGCCCGGAACAGGCCTCGGCTGAGGTAGGCCGCATCGACGAGCGCGTAATACGGACGGTCGGGACCCTTCCATACCAGGAGGATCCAAGGTCCGAGCGCTACCGTGCGCGAAGAAATGTCCGCACTCGTCCAGCCGGTACGCAAACGCAGCCGCCAACGCCCATCGGCGCCCCACACGAAGTGGCGGACCGCGCCGGCTCCCCGCTGAAAAAGGAGTGCTCGGCAGGAATTCCACGCCAGGCAGAGGGCGGCCGCCCCTGCGAACAGACGCCAGCCCCAAGCCGGCGCCGACGCCAGCCCTAGAGAAAGTGTGATGACGGATGCGAACAGCAGCGCTCCCGCCTGCAGCCGGCGCGATGGCGGGACCTCAAGGGCGATGGGTGGCGATGAGCTGCGTGAGGCGCGCGAGCTCCGGCTCGTCCGGCGTGGCATGGCCGAAGAAGTAATCGGCCAGGTCCGGATCGGGCAGCTCCAAAAGGCGCGCGAATGCGCGCTTTTGCGCGGCGGGCGCCGCCTCGTACCGTTCGCGGGCGAAGCGCTCGAGCAGGATGTCGAGCTCCTTCATGCCTCGGCGGCAGCGCCAGAGCAGGCGGCGGGTTTCGACCTCCATCGATACGACTCCTCAGGAACGCGGCTCAGGGGTTCGGCAGATCGAGCATCTTCTTCTTCAGTTCGGCAATCGCCCGGGCCGGGTTCAAATCCTTCGGGCACACGTCCGTGCAATTCATGATCGTGTGACAGCGGTACATCGAGAACGGGTCGCGCAGCTCCCCGAGCCGCTCGTTGGTGGCTCCATCCCGGCTGTCGATGATCCAGCGGTATGCGGCGAGGAGCGCAGCCGGGCCGAGGAACTTGTCGCTGTTCCACCAGTAGCTCGGGCACGAGGTGGAACAACAGGCGCACAGGATGCAGGCGGCCGGGCGATCGATCTTCTCCTGATCTTCCTTGCTCTGCAGCCGCTCCTTTTTATCCGCCGGCAACGCGGCCGACTGCAGCCAGGGGCGCACGGACGCGTACTGCGCATAGAAATTCGTGAGGTCCGGCACGAGGTCCTTCACCACCGGCATGTGCGGGAGCGGATAGATCTTGATCTCGCTGCCGAGGTCCAGCATCGAGGTCGTGCAGGCAAGACCGTTAACGCCGTTGATGTTCATCGCGCATGAGCCGCAGATGCCCTCGCGGCAAGAGCGGCGGAACGTCAGCGTCGAGTCCATGGCGGACTTGATCTGGATCAGCGCGTCGAGAACCATCGGGCCGCAACTCTTCGGGTCCAGCTCGAAGGTGTCGATGCGCGGCCCCTTGTCCCCATTGGCGGACTCCGGGTCGAAGCGGTAGATGCGGAACGTGCGCACGTTGCGCGCGCCCGCGGCCGCTTTGTGGACGCGGCCGTTGCGATTGATCGGTGTGTAGCTGAAGTCGGCCATATTCAGGGTCGTTCAATAAGTGCGCGCCTTGGGCGCGATCGTCTCGACCTCGCCCGTCAGCGTTTGCAGATGGACGGGGCGGTAATCGAAGCGCACCTGGCCGGCGTCGTTCACCCATACCAGCGTGTGCTTCAACCAGTTCACGTCGTCGCGGTTCGGGAAGTCCTCGCGCGCCTGCGCGCCGCGGCTCTCCTTGCGGTTCTCGGCAGCATTGATGGTGGCGGTTGCCTGCAGGAGCAAGTTCTCCAGCTCCATCGTCTCGACGAGATCGGTATTCCAGATCAAGCCGCGGTCGTTCACGCGTACATCGGCGAACGACTTGAACGTGCGCGCGAGCTTTTCCATGCCTTCGCGGAGCGATTCGCCGGTGCGGAACACGGCCGCGTCGACCTGCATCGTCTTCTGCATCTCGAGACGAATCTCGGCAGTACCGCGCGCGCCCTGCGCATTGCGCAGCCGATCGAGGCGCGCGAGGGCGAAGTCCCCGGCGTCCTTCGCGAGCGGCTTGTGTGGGGTGCCGGCTTTGATGATCTCCGCGCAGCGGCGCGCGGACTCGCGGCCGAACACGACGAGATCGAGCAGTGAGTTCGAGCCCAGACGGTTCGCACCGTGCACCGACACGCATGCCGCCTCGCCCACCGCCATCAGCCCCGGCACCACGGCGTCGACGTTGCCGTTCTTCGGCGCCAGCGCCTCGCCGTGAATGTTGCAGGGGATTCCGCCCATGTTGTAGTGGACGGTCGGCAGCACGGGAATCGGCTGCTTCGTCACGTCGACGCCCGCGAAGATGCGCGCCGTCTCCGCGATGCCGGGCAAGCGCTCGTGAATCACCTCGGGCCCCAAGTGCTCGAGGTGCAGATGAATGTGATCGTGCTCGTCGCCGACACCGCGCCCCTCGCGGACTTCGATGGTCATCGCACGGCTCACTACGTCGCGCGACGCGAGGTCTTTCGCGGTGGGCGCGTAGCGCTCCATGAAACGCTCGCCGCTCTGATTCGTGAGGTACCCGCCCTCGCCGCGCGCGCCTTCGGTGATGAGGCAGCCCGCGGTGTAGATGCCGGTCGGATGGAACTGGACGAACTCCATGTCCTGCAGTGGCAGCCCCGCACGCAACACCATGCCCCCGCCGTCTCCCGTCGAGGAGTGTGCGGACGTGCACGAGAAATACGCGCGGCCGTAGCCCCCCGTCGCGAGAATCGTGGTGTGAGCGCGGAAGCGATGGACCTTGCCTTCCATCATGTCCAGCGCCACGACGCCGCGGCACTCGCCGTTCTCCATGATCAAGTCGATCGCGAAGAACTCGATGAAGAACTTCGCCGAATGCTTGATCGACTGCTGATACAGCGTGTGCAGCATCGCATGCCCGGTGCGGTCCGCCGCCGCGCACGTGCGCTGCGCGATGCCCTTGCCGAAGTGCGTCGTCATGCCGCCGAACGGGCGCTGATAGATGCGACCATCGTTCGTGCGCGAGAACGGAAGGCCGTAGTGCTCGAGCTCGATGACCGCCGCGGGCGCGTTCTTGCACATGAACTCGATGGCGTCTTGATCGCCGAGCCAGTCCGAGCCTTTCACGGTGTCGTACATGTGCCAGCGCCAGTCGTCTTCGCCCATGTTGCCGAGCGCGGCGCTGATGCCGCCTTGCGCCGCCACCGTGTGACTGCGCGTCGGAAACAGTTTCGTGATGCAAGCCGTCGAGAGACCGGCTTCGGCGAGCCCTAGCGTCGCACGCAGACCGGCGCCGCCGGCGCCGACAACCAGAACGTCGTAGGTGTGATCGATGAACTCGTAGGCGCTCAAGCGCGGCTCCCGAAAGCGACGTAAAAGACTGCGAAGATCATCGCGAACGCCGCGAAAATGTGCGCGATGCGGGACACGACGATCCAGAACGTGCGCGTTCCGCCCTGGATGTAATCTTCGAACACGACAGTCACGCCGAGGTGCGAGTGCCACGCGCCCACCGCGATGAAGATCATGAGGAGTCCCGCGCTCCATTTCTGAGCCATCCAGGTCACGACGGTCGTGTAGTCGTGCCCAGGCAGCGCGAGCAGCGAAACGAGGAACCAGATCGACAGTGGAATCAGGGCGACAGCAGTGATCCGCTGCATCTTCCAGTGCCGCACACCGTTCGCGCTCATCGCGGCACCGCCGGGCAGAACGCCCAGTAGGCGAGCACGAGGGTCAGCACCACGGACAGCACGCCCACGAGCCACGCGCTCTTCTGCGACTGCCGCTTCTCCAGGCCGCGGCCGGTGTCCCAAATCAAATGCCGAATGCCGGCTATGAGGTGATAACTGAACGCGAAGAGGAATCCGGCAAGAACGAGCTTGAAGATCGGATGGGCGAGCGCATGTTCTGCTCTTTCGTACGTCTCGGGCCCTCCGAGGATGGCCATGATCCAGTACAGCAGCACCAAGAGGCCGGCGGTCAGTCCAAGTCCGGTGAAGCGATTGGTGATCGACGAGAGAAGGGTGTACTTGAGTTTCCTGTACACCGACAGGTGCGGGGACAATGGACGATCAGGCATCAGGGCTCCCGCGGCGGCACCGGGTGCCGCACGCGCTCACATTCGTAACTCTAGAAGTCGATGCAGCGGCCGTTGCGTTCCCAGTCGCCATAGCGCGTGGGCTCGGGACCGCTCGGGCCCCCGATTTCCTGGGGCTTCGCGGCGGGCTGCGGCGCGCCCGGCGCCGGCTTCGACGGCGATTCAGGAACCGCCCCGGGGGCGCTCGATTCGACGGCATTCTGCATGGCGCGTGATTTTGCCAGAATTCGCTCGTACCGACTACGTGAAACCTCTGGAAAAACAATGCTGAAGCAACCTGTCGAGACGCCTTCGGCGGCGCCGGGCGCCGTGCGGGTACAAGGCCCGGATGCCGTGCGGTTTCTGCAGGGGCAGGTATCGAACGATATCGAGCGCTTGCACCGGAGCGAGCCCTTGTACGCAGGGCTACACAATCCGCACGGCCGTGTCATCGCTCTGCTACGACTCTTCGCGCTCGCTCCCGACGATGTGATCGGGGTTCTGCCGCGGGATCTCGCCGCGCCCGTCGCGGCTCGGCTCGCGAAGTACGTGCTGCGCGCCAAGGCCAAAGTGACGGATGCGTCGAGCGACAGCGTGCTCACCAGCTCGAGCGCGTTCGCGGAGGTGCCGGTCGCCGAGCGAATTGCGGACGGAGTGCCGCAGGTGTACGCGGCAACGTCGGAGCAATTCGTCGCGCAGATGCTGAACCTCGACGTGATCGGCGCGATCTCGTTCACGAAGGGATGCTATACGGGGCAGGAAGTCATCGCGCGCGCGCACTATCGCGGGCGTGTGAAGCGGCGGATGCAACGTTTCCGCACGACCGGACCGACGCAGCTCGCGATCGGCGGGACCGGAACATTGCGCGACGGACGGAATTTTCGCGTGGTCGACGCCGTGATGCTCGACGACGGGCGCGCCGAATTTCTCGCAGTGGCACCGCTCGCGCACGGCAGCGACGAAGCGACTGAAGACGCAGCCGGCGCGCCGACCTCGACCCTCATCGAGGCCGAGCAGCTCACGCTGCCGTACGAGCTACCCGCCTGATTAACAGTTGATCGCGCGATTAGAGATCGACGAGCTCGACATCGCTCGCCGCCAATGTCTGTCCGAGGAAGCGGCTACCCACGCGCGCGAAACGCTCGGGGCTGTCGGTTGCGAGAAAGCGCACACTGGTTTTGCGGCCCGGCGTCGTGCGCAGGGTCGCACCCAGCCGTTCGCTGACTGCTTTGGCGGTCGTCGCGGCGGAGTCCACCATCCGCACCCCAGCCCCAACCGCGGCGCGAATCGCGCCGGCAAGCATGGGGAAATGTGTACATCCCAGAACGAGCGTATCGGGCAAGGTGCCGGGCACTGCGAACAGCGCATCGAGGTAGTGACGCGCGATGCTGATTGCGATCGGGCCTTCGTGCAGGCCCTCTTCCGCTAGCGCAACGAAGAGCTGTGCCGAACGCGCACTCACGCGCGCATCCGGTCGCAGGCGATGAATCGCTTCCTGATAGGCGCCGCCGCGCACCGTGCCTTCGGTGCCGATCACGGCGATGTGCCCCGACTTGGAAATGCGGCACGCCGCCTCGGCGCCCGGCTCGATCACACCGATGACCGGCATGCCTTCCATCCGATCGCGAATCGCAGGGAGGCTCGCGGCGGACGCCGTGTTGCACGCCACGACGAGTGCCTTGATGCCGTACTCGCCGAGCGCTGCGGCGGCCTGCAACGCATAGCGCGCGACGGTCTCGGCGCTCTTCGTGCCATACGGCAGCCGCGCGGTGTCGCCGAGATAGATGAACTGTTCGCCCGGCAGCTCGCCCGCGAGCGCCTTGAGAACAGTCAGCCCACCCACACCGGAGTCGAACACCCCGATCGGCTGCTCGCTCACTCGACCTCCGGTCGCATGTGCGGGAACAAAATCACGTCGCGGATCGACGGTGAATCCGTCAGAAACATCGCCAATCGATCGATGCCCACGCCGAGCCCCGCGGTCGGCGGCATGCCGTACTCGAGCGCGCGCACGTAGTCCGCATCGTAGAACATGGCCTCCTCGTCGCCGCCCTCTTTCCGCTCGACCTGCGCGCGGAAGCGCGCCGCCTGATCTTCAGGGTCGTTCAGCTCGGAGAAGCCGTTCGCCAGCTCGCGGCCCGCGACGAAGAACTCGAAACGATCCGTGATGAACGGATCCGCATCGTTCGCCCGCGACAACGGCGACACCTCGGTCGGATACGCATACACGAACGTCGGATCGAACAGCTCGCCTTCCGCGGTCTTCTCGAAGATCTCGATCTGCATCTTGCCCGGCCCATCGTGCTTGCCGAGCACGACACCGAGCCGCTCGCACACCTTGCGCAGATACGTCGGGTCGCGCAGCGACAGCGGATCGAGGTCCGGATTCTTCTCGAGGATCGCCTGCTCGACGCTCACCCGCTTGAAAGGCTTGGACAGATCGTATTCGCGGCCCTGATACGTGAGCTTCGTCGTGCCGCGCACGGCATCCGCGAGCCCGCGCAGCGCCTTCTCGATCCAGTCCATGAGGTCCTTGTAATCACCCCATGCGAGATACAGCTCGAGCATCGTGAACTCGGGGTTGTGCTGCGTGGACAGCCCCTCGTTGCGGAAATTGCGATTGATCTCGTACACGCGATCGAAGCCGCCGACGACCAGGCGCTTCAGGTACAGCTCCGGCGCGATGCGCAGGTACATGTCCATATCGAGCGCGTTGTGATGCGTGACGAAGGGCTTCGCGGCCGCGCCGCCCGGAATCACCTGCATCATCGGCGTCTCGACTTCGAGGAACCCGAGCGCATCGAGGTAATCACGCAGGTAGCGGATGATCCGCGTGCGGGTCTTGAAGACTTCGCGGCTCTGCTCGTTGACGATGAGATCGACGTAGCGCTGGCGGTACCGCGTTTCGGTGTCCGAGAGCCCGTGCCACTTGTCGGGCAACGGCCGCAGCGACTTCGTGATCAGCCGGATGCGCTCCGCGCGCACGCTCAGCTCGCCGGTCTTCGTGCGGAATAAAACGCCTTCCGCACCCAGGATGTCGCCCACGTCCCAGCTCTTGAACGCGTCGTAGACGGCCTCGCCCACGTTCTCGCGTTGGACGAAGAGCTGGATCATGCCGGTGCGGTCCGCGATCTTCGCGAAGCTCGCCTTGCCCATCACGCGCTTGAACATCATGCGGCCGCCGACGTGCACGCGCGTCGGGTTCGCTTCGAGCCACGCGTCATCCTTCTCGTCGTAGCCGTGATGCAGCTCGCCTGCGAGCGCGTCGCGGCGGAAGTCGTTCGGGTAGGCCTGCCCGCGCGCGCGGATGCTCGCGAGCTTCGCGCGCCGCTCGGCGATGAGCTTGTTCTCGTCTTGCGGCTGCTCGTCCGGAGTGTCTGTCATAGCGATTAAACGCCCGCCTTCAGCGAGGCTTCGAGAAATTGATCGAGATCGCCGTCGAGCACGGCGGTGGTGTTGCCGACTTCGACGCCGGTGCGCAGATCCTTGATGCGCGACTGATCGAGCACGTAGGAGCGGATCTGGTTGCCCCAGCTCACGTCCGACTTCGACTCTTCGAGCACGCGCGCCGCGGCGTTGCGCTTGTTCACTTCCAGCTCGTACAGCTTCGCCTTCAGCATCTTCATCGCGGTGGAGCGATTCTTGTGCTGACTGCGCTCGTTCTGGCACGCGACGACGATGCCCGTGGGCATGTGCGTCAAGCGCACGGCCGACTCGGTCTTGTTGACGTGCTGGCCACCGGCGCCGCTCGAGCGGTAGACGTCCATCTTGATGTCCGCCGGATTCACTTCGATGTTGATGTCTTCATCGACTTCCGGCGAGATGAACACGGAAGCGAACGAGGTATGGCGGCGATTGCCCGAGTCGAACGGCGACTTACGCACGAGCCGATGCACGCCGGTCTCGGTGCGCAGCCACCCATACGCGTACTCGCCGGTGAATTGCACGGTCGCACTCTTGATGCCCGCGACTTCACCCGGATTCGAGTCGATGACTTCGCAGGTGAAGCCGCGCGAGGCACCCCAGCGCAGGTACATGCGCAACAGCATCTGCGCCCAATCCTGCGCCTCGGTGCCGCCGGCACCGGCCTGGATGTCCATGAAGGCGTTATGGAAATCCATCTCGCCGTTGAACATGCGCTTCAACTCGAGACGGCGCACGCGCCCTTCGAGTCCGACGGTCTCGCGCTCGATGTCCGCCGCGGCGCCTTCGTCGTTCTCGCTCTCGGCGAGCTCGAGGAGCTCGGCCGCATCCGAAATGGCTTTGGACGTCCCATCGAGCTCGGCCAGCTCGGCGGTGAGCTTGGCGCGCTCGCGCCCGAGCTCCTGGGCTTTGTCCGGTGTTTGCCAAACCGCGGGATCTTCGAGCTCGCGGTTGACCTCCTCTAGGCGCTCTTTCTTGGTGTCGTACTCAAAGAAACCCCCTCAGAGACCCCGTACGGTCTCCTAGGTCTTTGAGTTGGCGCTTGAGTTGGTTCAGTTCCATGGGCTCTTCCGGGATCAAAGGCGCGACATGCTAGCAGCTTGGAGCCGGCAGAACATGGTCGACCAGCAACTGCAGCCGGTGCTCGCCTTGGAACTCGTTGATATCGAGGCGATAGACGAGCTGCGCCGTGCCGCTCGGCAGCTCGGCAGCGGCTTCGGGAGTCGTGTAGTTGAACGCGATGGCGTCGAAGGTGCGCCGGGAGCGGGGGTGCTCGATCCACATCTTCAAGTGCCGATCGCTGATCAGCCGCGCGTTGCGGATCGCGAACACACCATCGAAACACGGCTCGGGGAAGCTCTGGCCCCACGGCCCGCCCGTGCGCAGGGCGCGCGCCGTTTCGAGGGCGATCTCATCCGAGGTGAGCTCGCCGTCGGTCTCGATCGCATCGGTGGCGAGCGCCTCGGTCATCCATTGCGTGACCTCGGCGTCGAACGCGCGCGCGAAGCGATCGAGATTGCCGAGATCGATCGTCAAGCCCGCAGCCATCGCGTGCCCGCCGAACTTGGTGATCAAGCCAGGATGGTGAGCCGCGACCGCATCGAGCACATCGCGCACGTGAATGCCCGGGATCGAGCGCGCCGAGCCCCGCAGGATCGTCTCGCTCGCGCGCGCGAACGCGATCACCGGCCGCCGCACGCGATCCTTCACGCGACTCGCGACGAGCCCCACGACGCCCTGATGCCAGCTCTCGTGATAAAGGCACACACCGTTGCGTTTGATCGTCGCCATCGGCTCGCGCAGGAGGCCCATGGCGGCGAGCGCTTCGGCCTGCATGCGCGCTTCGATGCCGCGGCGCTCTTCGTTGAGCTGATCGAGACGCGCGGCGAGTGCCGTCGCGGACGTCGGATCGTCGGCGAGCAGGCACTGAATGCCGATCGTCATGTCGTCGAGCCGCCCCGCGGCGTTGAGTCGCGGCGCGACGCCGAAGGCGAGGTCGGCGGCGGTCAGCTCGTCATCCGCCCGACCGGAGACTTGCAGTAAGGCGCGAATCCCCGCCGCACACCGCCCTTTCTGGATCCGACGCAGGCCCTGCGCGACGAGCACACGATTGTTGAGATCGAGCGGCACGACGTCCGCGACCGTGCCGAGCGCCACGAGGTCGAGAAACTCCGCCGGCCCGGGCGAGCCCGGCGGCGTGACACCCGCTTCGTCGAGCAGCCGTCGCACGGCGACCATCACGTAGAACGCGACGCCCACCCCGGCCAGCGCGCGACTGCCGAAGCGACTGGCATCGAGATTGGGATTGACGATGACGTTCGCCGCCGGAAGCTCGGCACCCGGCAAGTGGTGATCGGTGATCAGCACGTCCATGCCGTGCGCACGGGCATCGGCGACGCCCGCGACGCTGGAAATGCCGTTGTCGACTGTGACGATCAGCGTCGGCTTTCGTTGGGCCGCAAGCGCGACGATCTCCGGCGTGAGCCCATAGCCGAACTCGAAGCGATTCGGCACGAGGAAATCGACGGAGGTGAAGCCCCACGCGTGCAGAGCGCGCACGACGAGTGCGGTGCTGGTCGCGCCATCCGCATCGAAATCGCCGATGATGAGCACGCGGCCGTTGCGATGCTGAATGAGTAATTGCGCCGCGGCGGTCACGCCTTCGAGCGTGCCGACCGGAATCAAGCGATCGAGCCCGGACGCCAGCTCGTTCTCGGAGCGCACACCGCGCGACGCGTAGACGCGCCGGAGCACGGGATGCAGGCGGCCGCCGAAACCGGCCCCGTCGAAAGCAGCCCCGTCGAAACCCTGCGCGGCAGCGGCGCCGCGCGCAGCGTTATTAGCGTGCGCAGCACCGCTGTGACGTCGCACGACTCGCAGGATCATTGAAGCGCAGTAAGGGCCGGTCGGGGCATGCGCCACAGCTTAAGACGATCGCGCGGTCCCAGCGAGAGCTTGTGATCGTTCGCGACAACTGTTACGCGCGCGACGTCACCGCGGCGAAGCGCGGCGAGCGCGCGCACGACCCAGCGCTCGTCGGCTTCGAGGAGCGCGTCGCGAATCGTCCACTCGCGACGCGTATCGAATGCCTGCGAGAGCTCAATGACGAACACCGCGCGCCGATCCGTGTGCCCGAGCACCTCTTCGAAATCTGCGGGCACCGCGTGTGCAGTGGATCCAGTGGAGCGCCAGAGCCCGTGCAGATACGGATCGCAACCGAACGCCGCGCCCGGTGGCGCGTGCGCCGTCGCCGCGAGCAATGCGGCGCCACGGATCGCGGATACCGGCACCGTGTCCGCAAGCTGCGTCGTCGACAAGGATTCGGCTTCGAGGCGCGCGCTCACCGAGTCGCGCGCGATCCCGCCGCCCCAGAACCACAGCGCGCTGATCGGCAAGCGCCCGCGCTGCATGCGCCGCTGATTCACAGGATGCTCGTGCAACCACATTTCGATTTCCGCCGAGAGACGTCGCAGGCGCGGCGCGTCTGCGGCGGCGGGCAGCGCTTCGGTGATGCTCGCGCCGAGCACGCGCGCCGGATCGACGGTCGTGACCGCAGCCACCGTCGGGCCGCGTAGTAAGAAGCCGGCGGACGACAGGGCTTCGAGCTGAAATCCGGAGCCCGCGAATGTCGAATTGAATTCGGTCGCCAAGCTCTGCCGGACAGTCGGCTCCACTTGCAGCAGCCCGCGCTCGTCGAGGTGCACACTCGAGAGCCCGGCGGTGAGATGCACCGGCGTCGCGAGCCATACCATGGGACTTTCGTCGAGTGACGCCATCGAGCGCGATGCGGCCGAGGCGATGCTCGCCGGCGGCTCGCCGGCGAGCGCGGCGCGCCCGGCCCACGCCGCGAGCCACGGGCGCCACCCTTGCGTCAGCGCATGTCCGGTTCCGTACCTGGCGATGTGACCGAGACCGGGCAACTCCACGCGGCGGATCGAAGCCGCTTCCGCTGCGCTCGACAGATACAGATCCGCTATGACGATGACGACTTCTTCCACGGGCGCGTATCGTACCCGCATGAAGTTGACACTCGATGCGAATCAGGGCGTGAATCTAATTCGGTCGTACTCGGTGCACGAGGTGCGCGTCGGCGACCACATCCTGCACCGAAGCTGCCTCATCACACCTGATGCCGTGATCGCCGACTGGCGGCCCGCGACGGTCGACGACCTCGTCGTGGACGATCTCACCGCGCTCTTCGCTGCGAAACCCGAGCTCGTTCTGCTCGGGACGGGAGCAACTCATCGCTTCGCGCCGGCTGCGATTCGCGTCGCGTTCGTGAAAGCGGGCGTGGCGCTCGAAACGATGGATCTCGGTGCGGCGTGCCGCACGTTCAACGTGCTCGTGCAGGAAGAGCGGCGCGTCTGCGTGGCCTTACTGTTCTGAGGATTTTGGCTCAGAGGCCGGTCGCTCGGGATACGAGCGACCGGCAGAGAGCACAGGAGGAGAAAGATCCAACCAACCAATCATTCGAAGCTGACAGACTCGAACAATTGCTATTTTTTTCTTGTTCTTACCAGCGATTGTTATTGCTCTTCTCTCGACTCCCCTCCGTCCTGTGCCCTCTGCCGGTCGTTCGCCCGGAGCACGGTGTCGGTGTTCGCAGACATGTTAATCACGTCACACTTCCGGGCGCAAGCGGTTCATGCGCGAAGAGTTTTTTATCGAGCGAGTCTGTCTGGAAATCAGGTCACCGATGATTTGGATAGCACTGTTCACCTAAATCAAAAGGTTGCGTAACAAACCTGAGACGCTACGCAATGCCACCCAAAAGGGGCACGAACGCGACCGGTCCGAGTGATGCCTTGTCGATCTTTTGTTCGCGACGTGTGAAGCGAATGAGCTCCTGCTCGCCCTCGGGTCCGACGGGCACGATGAGGCGACCGCCGACTCTCAGTTGCTGCAGAAGCGCTTCCGGAACGGTGAGCGGCGCGGCAGCGACGAGAATGCCGTCGAACGGCGCCATCGACTTCCAGCCTTGAATGCCATCGCCGTGCTTCAGGCGCACGTTCTTGATGTCGAGATCCTTCATGCGCGCCTTCGCGCGCTCGACGAGCGGCGCGATGCGCTCGATGGTGTAGATGCGCCCCACGAGCGGCGCGAGCACGGCGGTCTGATAGCCGCAGCCGGTACCCACTTCGAGAATCTTGTCGATCGAGCCGTACTCGAGCAGCGCCTCGGTCATGCGCGCGACGATGTACGGCTGCGAGATCGTCTGCCCGAAGCCGATCGGCAGCGCCGTGTCTTCGTATGCGCGACTGCCGAGCGCTTCGTCGACGAAGATGTGCCGCGGCACGTTCTTCATCCGGTCGAGCACGGCGAGGTTCGTGATGCCCTGCTCCCGCAAGCGCTGCACGAGACGATCGCGCGTGCGCGCGGACGTCATGCCGATGCCGGCGAAGCGCGCGTCAGTCATCGATGCCCTCCAACCAGCTCTGCACGGCAGGGATCGCGGCGTGGCGCGTGAGATCGATCTGCAGCGGTGTCACCGAAACGTAGCCCTCAGATATCGCGTGGAAGTCCGTACCCGGACCTGCGTCCTGCTGTGCCCCCGCCGGGCCGACCCAGTACACCGGACGGCCGCGCGGATCGTGCGCGGGAATTACCGGCTCGGAACGGTGCCGGAAGCCGAGACGCGTCGTGCGGAAGCCGCGCAGCTTGGCGAGCGGCACGTCCGGCACGTTGACGTTGAAGATGAGCGGGCCCTCGGGCGGCTTGCGCACCAACTGCGCGACGAGTCGGCGCGCGACTTCCGCGCCGGTCTCGAAGTGACCGCCACTCTGGCCATCCATACAGAGCGACACGGCGATCGCCGGTAAACCGAGGAACCGACCTTCGATGGCGGCCGCGACCGTGCCGGAGTACAGCGTGTCGTCGCCGAGGTTCGGGCCGTCGTTCACGCCCGAGACCACCATGTCGAACTCCGTATCGAACAGACCCGAAACGGCCATGTGCACGCAATCCGTGGGCGTGCCACCGCTCACGAAGTGCACATCCGGCTCGGCCTCGTACACGCGCAACGGCACGTCGAGCGTCAGCGAGTTGCTGGCGCCGCTGCGGTTGCGATCGGGCGCACAGACGGTGATGTCCGCCAAGGTCGAGAGCGCTTCGCGCAGGCGCCGAATGCCCTCGGCGCGGTAACCGTCGTCGTTGCTGACCAGGATTTTCAAAACGCGAGGTTGCTGGCGCCGGTGAGGGGCGCCTTCAAGGCGCCGGAAATATACTGAAAGCCTCTACCCAGAGGTAGCACGTGAAGCCCAAGCTGGACGATGACGAGGCGCAGCTGTTCCGCGAGGCGGTGAGGGACGTCAAACCCTTGCGCACCGACCGGGACGTGGCCGCGCCGCGCCGGCGTCCGGCGCGAGCGCGCTTCGCGCGGATGGAGCGGTACGCCGTGCTCGACGAGAGCGTGCACGGGGAGCTGGTCGCCGACCCGTCGGTGGCGAGCGGCGAGGAGCTGTCGTTTCGCCGTCCCGGCGTAGCGGAAAATGTGCTCCGCAAGCTCCGGCGCGGCGAGTATCGAGTGAGCGGAGAGCTCGATCTGCATGGGCTCACGGTAGCGCAGGCGAAGGAGGCGCTGCGGAGCTTTCTCTGCGCGGCGCTCGCGCGCCATGCGGGCTGTGTGCGAATCATTCACGGTAAGGGCCTGCGGTCCGGGAATCGTGGGCCGGTGCTGAAGAGCGTAGTCAGCGGGGTGTTGCGGCGGACGTCGGCGGTGGTGGCCTTCGTGTCGGCGCGGCCCGTGGATGGCGGGACGGGGGCGGTGTACGTGCTGCTCTCGCCATCGCACTCGTAGGGATTCGAGGGTGTGCGGCCCTCAACTCGCTTCCTCCGGCCCGACCTCTTCGATCAGCTCGCGCAAAACCGTCGTCGCGAAGCTTCCTTTGGTGAGCCGGAAGCGGAGCACGACGTCGGGGCCCTCGCGGGTCCAGTCGAGCTCGCGAACTGCGAGGCGCAGGCTGCGGCGCTCCTGACGCATGCCCGCAGCGATGACCAGCGCGCAGGGCTCCTCGAGCTCAGCGGCGACGCATTCTTCGAGGCCGCATATGCGGCCGGCAGTCATGGGTTCGTCGGCACCCCACAAGGGGCCGGTTGGATGGATGTCGAGGCGCTCGGCGCGCTCTCGCAGAGTGTCGTCCACGGCTTCGACTGGGAAAACGCTGCCGCGCCCGTTGAGGTTGGCGACATCGCCCGACTCGAGCTGGTGCCACGTGCCTTCGATGACGCGCTCTGCGAGCACGGCATTGAAGATCAGACTGCGTGCTGCGGAGAGGATGTAGGTGCGTTCGCGCAGAGGGATCGCGTCGAGATCACGAGTGATTTTGCCGAGGTTTCCGCCCTCGCGGCCGAACCGCTGCGGGCCGAAGTAGTTCGGGACGCCATTCCGTGTAATGGCTTCGAAGCGCTGCGCGAGCAGCGCATCGGATGCGTCGAGGTCGCGTATGCGGATCGCGAAGCGATTGCCGGCCAACGCGCCGCGCGGCAGCTTCTTCGCATGCGCGTGCGCTTCGAGCACCTCGAAATCTGAGCCGCGGATGGCCGCGAGGTCGTGCAGCGCTTGGCTCGCGGTATTAGGTGCGGCACGGGAACCCACTCCTGCATCGTCGGCGGCGACTGGCGCTGCCGCGCCGTCGCGCGCCGTTCGCGGCCGCCGCGGTAGCGGAACACTGAACCATTGAGTCGTTACGGCGTGTCGATCCTTCAGCCCGGCGTAGCCGACGTCGTGCGGGCGGCAGCCGGCGGCGCGCGCGAGCTCGCGAGCCACCCAGTCCGTATTGGCGCCGCGCTTGCGCACCTTCAGCAAGACGTGCGAGCCGGCGCCCGCCGGCGCGAACCCTAGCTCCTCTTCGACGACGAAGTCCTCGGGCTCGACGCGCAACCGCCCACGTCCGAGGGGCGCGCCAAACGCCCGCGGCGGTGCGAGCGCGCGATCCATCCACGCGTCGAGTTCCGGATGCTCCACGGCGTCAGGCGTCGAGCAGCAGCACGATGGCCTGGGCGGCGATGCCCTCGGCACGGCCGAGGAAGCCAAGCTGCTCGGTGGTCGTCGCCTTGATGTTGACGTTCTCGATCGGCACGCCGAGAAGATCGGCGAGCCGCCGGCGCATCTGCTCGCGCACCGGCCCAATCTTCGGCACTTCCGCGACGACCGTGACGTCGCAGTTGCCGACGCGCAGTTTGCGCGAGCTCAGCATCCCCATCACGGCCTTCACGAACTGCGAGCTGTCGGCGCCCTTCCAGCGCGCGTCCTTGTCGCTGAAGTGCTGCCCGATGTCGCCGAGCCCGGCCGCGCCGAGTAGCGCATCGCAGACCGCGTGGAGCACGACGTCGCCATCCGAATGCGCGACCACCCCTGCGGTGTGAGCTATGCGCACGCCGCTGAGCATCACGTGCTCGCCGGGCCCGAAGGCGTGCACATCGAACCCCTGACCTATCTTCATTTCTTCGTTCCCGGCTTGTCGCGCGTCGCCAGCAGCGCCTCGGCGAGCGCCAAGTCGTCGTGCGTCGTGATCTTGATGTTCCCGGCCGATCCCTCGACGAGCAGCGGCCGATCACCGAGCCATTCGAGCGCCTGCGCCTCATCCGTCGGAAAGCGCTTCGCCGCGAGCGCACGATCCAGCGCCTCGCATAGCCGCCCGTAGCGAAACATCTGCGGCGTCCCGGCGCGCCAGAGGTCGGCACGATCCACGGTCGACTCCACGCACCCCTCACTCTGCGCGCGCTTCAACGTATCCGACGCGCGGAGCGCGAGCAGGCCGCCCACGGCGTGCCCTCCGGCCTGTTCCAACAAGCGATCGCGATCTGCGTTGGAGAGGCACGGCCGCGCGGCATCGTGGACGAGCACCCAGTCCGCAGGCTGCGCTTTCCGATTCAGCGCCTGCAGGCCGCTGCGCACCGACTCGCTGCGCTCGCCGCCGCCCTGCACGACCGTCACCGCCGGAATGCGTTCCGAGATCTTGGCCCACCATGTATCGCTGGGCGCGATCACGATCACCGCACCTGCGCAGCGCGCGTCGGACACGAACGGCGCCAGCGCCCACTCGAGCACCGTGCGCCCGTGGAGCGGCGCGTATTGCTTGGGAACGCGATCGCCGAACCTACGCCCTGCCCCGGCAGCCGGCATCACGAGCCAGTAACGCACGGGAGGGTCCGTCAGCGCGCGGCAGTTCGCGTGCGCGCGGGGTCGGCGGGAGTGGAGGAATCGGCGCCGGCGTGCTGCGGAACGACCTGATAGAAGGTCTCGTTGCCGGCGATCATGCCGAGGTCGCTCCGAGCGCGCTCTTCGAGCGCGGTGACGCCCTTCTTGAGATCACGCACCTCGGCAGCGAGCTGCGCGTTGCGGTTGGCGAGTTGCTCGTTCTCGGCGCGCTGCGCGGCCACCGCTTGCTCGAGCCGTCCGAGCTCGCGCACGCCGTTAGGCGACATCCACAGTCGGTACTGCAAGAGCAGAACCACCACTGCGAGCGACAGCGCGAACCACCTCATGGGCGCACGAGCGTATCAGACCACGACGTAAGGCCCAACAGATTCTCCCGCCGCGTGCGATCGGCCCGTCAAATCTTGACCGGGAACGCGTCGCGGCCGGCGTACTTCACCTTGCCGAGCTGCTCTTCGATCCGCAGGAGCTGGTTGTACTTGGCGATGCGGTCGGAGCGCGACATCGAGCCCGTCTTGATCTGCGTGGCCGGCGTGGCGACGGCGATGTCCGCGATGGTGTTGTCCTCGGTTTCGCCCGAGCGATGGGAGACGACCGATGCATACTTCGCGTGGCTCGCCATATCGATCGCCGCGAGGGTCTCGGTGAGCGTGCCGATCTGGTTCGGCTTGATCAGGATCGCGTTGGCGATCTTCTTGTCGATGCCTTCCTGCAGAATCTTGGTGTTGGTGACGAAGAGATCGTCACCGACGAGCTGGATCTTGCCGCCGAGCGCTTTGGTGAGCTCCGCCCAGCCCACCCAGTCGTTCTCGGCCATGCCGTCCTCGATGGTGATGATCGGGTACTGGCTCGCGAGATCGGCGAGATACTTCGTGAACTCCGTCGAGGTGAAGGCCCGGCCCTCGGCCTCCAGATGGTACTTGCCGTCCTTGAAGAACTCGGAGCTGGCGACGTCCAGGCCGAGGTAGATGTCCTGCCCCGCTTTGTAGCCCGCCTTGCCGATGGCTTCGAGAATCACGGTGAGCGCCTCGGCGTTCGAGCCGAGGTCCGGCGCGAAGCCGCCCTCGTCGCCCACGGCGGTCGACAGGCCGCGATCGTTCAGCACCTTCTTCAGCGTGTGGAACACCTCGGCGCCGCAGCGCAGCGCCTCGCCGAAGGTGGGCGCGCCGACCGGCAGGATCATGAACTCTTGAATATCGAGACTGTTATTCGCATGCGCGCCGCCGTTGATGATGTTCATCATCGGCACGGGCATCACGGGCTCGCGGCCCTTCGCGAGCAGCTTGTAGAGCGGGACCTTCGCGTCCTGCGCCGCCGCGTGCGCGTTGGCGAGCGAGATGGCGAGCAGCGCGTTCGCGCCCAGCCGGCCCTTCGTGTCGGTGCCGTCGAGGTCGATCATTTTGCGATCGAGGCCGGTCTGATCGGCGGCGTCGTGGCCGACCAGCGCCTTTTTCAGGACGGTGTTCACGTGCTCGACGGCTTTGAGCACGCCCTTGCCCATGTAGCGCTTCTTGTCGCCGTCGCGCAGCTCGACGGCTTCGCGCGTGCCGGTCGAGGCGCCCGAGGGGACGGCGGCGCGCCCCGCTACACCCGATTCGAGAATCACGTCCGCCTCAACGGTGGGGTTACCGCGCGAGTCGATAATTTCGCGGCCGCGAATGTCAGCAATACGGGTCATGGGCGCAACAAACCTCTTACAGTAGTGATTCTTCGAAAGGACGCGCTTTCGCGACTTGATCGAGCTGCTTCAGTGTCGTCAGCAGCGGCTCCATCCGAGCGAGCGGCCAGGCATTGGGGCCATCGGACAGCGCCTTCGCCGGATCGGGATGCGTCTCCATGAACACGCCGGCGACACCCGCCGCCACAGCCGCGCGCGCCAGCACGGGCACGAACTCACGCTGTCCGCCGGACGCCGAGCCCTGACCGCCCGGCAACTGCACCGAATGCGTGGCATCGAACACGACCGGACAGCCGGTCTCGCGCATCACCGACAGAGAACGCATGTCCGAGACGAGATTGTTGTAGCCGAACGAGAAGCCGCGCTCGCACACCATGATGGCGTCGTTGCCGGTCGAGCGCGCCTTGTCGACGACGTTCTTCATCTCCCACGGCGAGAGGAACTGCCCCTTCTTGATGTTGACGGGCTTGCCCTGCGAGGCCGCGCTCAGAATGAAGTTCGTCTGCCGCACGAGAAACGCCGGCGTCTGCAGCACATCGACCACTGCCGCGACTTCGTTCAGGGGCGTGTCTTCGTGCACGTCGGTCAGCACCGGCACCCCGAGCTTCTGCCGCACGCCTTCGAGCACTTTGAGCCCGGCCTCCATGCCCGGCCCGCGGAAGCTGTCCTTCGACGAGCGGTTCGCTTTGTCGAAGGACGCCTTGAACACGAACGGGATGCCGAGCTTGCCCGTGATCTCCATGAGCCGCCCTGCCACGCTCTCGACGAGCGTCTGACTCTCGATGACGCACGGCCCCGCGATCAGGAAGAACGGGTGGCCGAGGCCGACATCGTGTCCCGCGAGCTTCACGCTCCCGCAGCCTGCGGCAGCTCGGCCGCGCGATGCGCGCGCGCCGCCCGCACGAAGCCCTGGAACAGCGGATGCCCGTCACGCGGCGTCGACGTGAACTCCGGGTGGAACTGCGAGGCGACGAACCATGGATGGCCCGGCAGCTCGATCATCTCGACGAGGCCGTCGCGCGAGAAGCCGGAGAAGCGCAAGCCCGCGTTCCGGTAGCGCTCCATGAAGTTGTTGTTGAACTCGTAGCGATGACGGTGACGCTCGGCAATGGATTCCTTGCCGTAGATCTCGCGCACGCGCGAGCCCGCCGCGAGCAGCACTTCCTGCGCGCCGAGGCGCATCGTCGCGCCTTTTACGGACTGCTCGGTACGGGTCTGCGCGCCCTGCACTTGGTCCTGCCACTCGGTGATCATCGCGATGACCGGATGAGGCGTCGCGCGATTGAACTCGGTGCTGTTCGCGTCGGTGAGCCCGAGCATGTGGCGCCCGTACTCGACGATCGCGACTTGCATGCCGAGGCAGATGCCGAGATACGGCACGCGCTGCTCGCGCGCAAAGCGCACCGCCTGGATCTTCCCCTCGATGCCGCGCTCGCCGAAGCCGCCGGGGACGAGGATGGCGTCCATCCCCTTCAGCACGTGCGTACCGTGTTGCTCGATGTCCGTCGACTCGATGTAGTGAATGTTCACCCGCGTGCGCGTCTTCAAGCCGGCGTGCATCAGCGCTTCGTGCAGCGAGAGATACGAGTCGCGGATCTGCACGTACTTGCCGACCATCGCGATGTCGACCTGCCCGTCCGGATTCGCCTTCGCGCTCACGACCTGGCGCCACTCGGTCAGATCCGTCGGCGGCGCGTCGATGCGCAGCTTGTCGAGCACGATGTCGTCGAGCCCCTGTTCGTGCAGGAGCATCGGAATCTTGTAGATGTCGTCCGCATCGATCGCGGAGATCACCGCGCGCTCTTCGACGTTCGTGAACAGCGCGATCTTGCGCCGCTGCTCTTCGGGCACCGGGTGCTTGCTGCGGCAGAGAAGGATGTCCGGCTGGATACCGATGCCGCGCAGCTCCTTCACCGAGTGCTGCGTCGGCTTGGTCTTGATTTCGCCCGAGCCGCCCACGATCGGCACCAGCGTCAAATGGATGTACACACAGGTGCTGCGGCCAAGCTCGACACCGAGCTGGCGAATCGCCTCGAGAAACGGCAGCGATTCGATGTCGCCGACCGTGCCGCCGATCTCGACCATGCACACGTCGGCGCCGTCCGCACCGAGCTTCACGCTGCGCTTGATCTCGTCGGTGATGTGCGGAATGACCTGAACCGTCGCACCCAAGTAGTCGCCGCGCCGCTCTTTTGCGATCACGCGCTCGTAGATGCGGCCGGTGGTGAAGTTGCTATTGCGGCCGGTGGTCGTGCGCACGAAGCGCTCGTAGTGGCCGAGGTCCAGATCGGTTTCGGTGCCGTCGTGCGTGACGAACACTTCGCCGTGCTGGAAAGGACTCATGGTCCCCGGATCCACGTTGATGTACGGGTCGAGCTTGACCATCGCCACCTTGAGGCCGCGGGCCTCGAGAATGGCGCCCAGGGAAGCCGCGGCGATGCCTTTGCCCAACGAGGACACGACGCCGCCGGTGACGAAAACGAAACGCGTCAAGGTGGTGAGCCTTTTGCTTGTGTTAGCAGGATTACCCGTCGATCGAGACAGACGATTGAGCGGCCACCGCGGGACGCATGAATCGACGGGCCGACAGGGTAGCAAAACGGGCGGGGCGTCGGAAGACCGGCGCAGCTTTTGAGCCCAGCTCACACGCGGGACGCGCTGGAGCTGCGCGCGTAACCAGTTGATGTGCGTCGGCGGAGTGCATGGAACGTCGCGCAGGCAATCTCCGGCAGGACTTCGAGGTCGTCGACAGGACTTCCGCCTCAAACCGTTCGCTCGCGCTCCCGACGTCCGATGAAGATTTCAGGGTTCGTGGCGTCGCCAGCGAAATCTGCCGCGATGAGGGGTGGCGGAGGTCGCCTGCACGGAATGGTCAAGCCAACGATCGGCGACGGCGATCAGGCGATCGTTCGCGAACACGAGAGGGACGATTGCGCGGTCTGCCAGTGGAGTGCGGGATTCTTGGAGTAGTGCTTTCAGCGTGCGGGTGCGGCTGCCCTTTTTGGGGCGGAGGGCTTCGCCGCCGCGGCGCTGACGGATGACGAGAGTGTCGGGAAGTGAGTCGAGGTCGACGGGGCCGTGGAGGTCGGGAGTGATGGAGAGTGTGCCGCAGTGAGCGGGTAGCGGGATGCTTGCCGATGCGCGCCAGCTCCACGAGGTGTCTTCGTTTTCCGCTGGGGTTGCGCTTGGAGGAGCGCTCTTAGTAGCCACTGACTCGCCTTCTAGACTTTGCTCAGCTACTCGGCCTTGCTCAGCTACGACGTCTTGTTCGATTGGGCGGGTTTGCACTGTGAGTTGGTCGGCGTGGCGCTGGATGCGGGTGGTGTTCCAGTCGACGCTCGGATTGGCGTCGGCGCGGGCGTCGAGGAGCGTCGTCGTGATTTCTTCGAGCCGCGTCGTGTCGGGCACCGTGTGGCCGGCGCGCGCAATCCAGTAGCGCACGGCATTTCTTCGGCGATCGGGTGCCAATGTGCGCAGCGCCTGCACCGTGAGCGCGGGACCGTTGGATGCGCGCTCGATGTCCGCGAGCGCGAGCGCGTCGAGCAGGCCCTTCGCTTCGGCCGCGTGCCGCGCGCTGCGTGAGGCGGCGCGTGCTGCACCGGACCAGCGCTCGCGGATCAGCGGGAGAACGCGGCGGCGCAGATAGTTGCGATCGAATTGCTCGTCGGCGTTCGTGTCGTCGTCGACCCACGTGAGCTCGTTCGCCCTTGCCCAGGTTTCGAGCTCCGCGCGCGAGCGCGTCAGCAGTGGGCGCGCGCGGGTGCCGCGTGCGAATGGGGCGACTTCGGGCATGGCGGCGAGGCCGGCGATGCCCGCACCGCGCATCAGTTGGAGCAGGATCGTTTCGAGCTGGTCGTCTTCGTGATGGGCGGTGAGGAGAATTTCGGCTGGGGCCAGCTCGGCGGCGAGCGCTTCGTAGCGCGCCTCACGGGCGGCGGCTTCCAGCGAGACGCCTCGGGTGCGGGCGACTTTCACGCGCAGCGTTGTCAGCGGCACGCCGAGCTGCTTCGCGATGGCTGAGCAGTGGACGCTCCACTGGTCGGCGTTCGGGTGCAACCCGTGATGGACATGTACCGCGCGGAGGCGCGTGCGTTTGGGCGTGCGTGCGGCGAGTGCTGCTAGGAGTACGACGGAGTCGGCGCCGCCGCTTAGGGAGACACATAGGGATACGGTGGGGAAATTGGGTAGCAGCGTGCGGAGGCGGCGCTGCAGCCAGTCGGGGGAGAAAGAATCGCGGCGAGCCATTTAGCGGCGCAGGTTCGGCGACGTGTCGCTCATCGCCCTACTCTAGCGCGCCGCGCGCCTCCAAGAGCGCCTCCCTTTGTGGTTCAAAGGAGGCGTGCTCCGACGCGGCCGATCCTGCTTCTTACTCTGCTGCCTCGGAGAAAATACCGAACGACGCGATCTTGGCCTGGCGCTGCGCGCGCAGCTCGTCGGGCGGCAGTTTCTCGAGCGCGGTGAGGTGGCGCAGGATCGCCGACTTCAAGCGCTCCGAGATCAGCGTGTGATCGCGGTGCGCGCCGCCGAGCGGCTCCTCGATCACTTCGTCGACCAGCCCGAGCTGCGACAAGCGTTGCGCGGTGAGGCCCATCGCCTCGGCCGCCGCCTCTTTCTTGTCCGCGCTCTTCCACAGAATCGACGCGCACCCTTCCGGCGAAATCACCGAGTACACGCTGTACTGAAGCATCAGCAGCCGATCGCACACCCCGATCGCGATCGCGCCGCCCGATCCGCCCTCGCCCGTCACGACGCTGACGATCGGAATGCGCAGCACCGACATCTCGTACAAATTGCGCGCGATGGCCTCGCTCTGCCCGCGTTCTTCAGCGCCGACACCCGGATACGCACCCTGCGTGTCGATGAACGTGACCAACGGCAAGCTGAACCGCTCGGCCAAGCGCATCAGACGCAGCGCCTTGCGATAGCCCTCCGGCTTCGGCATGCCGTAATTGCGGCGCACGCGCTCCTTCGTATCCCGGCCCTTCTGATGGCCGATGAGCATGATCGGCTTGTCGCCGATGCGCGCAAGCCCGCCCACGATGGCAAGATCGTCCGAGAACATGCGATCGCCGTGCAGCTCGTGGAACTCGCTGCAGATGAGGTTCGCGTAGTCGAGCGTGTATGGCCGTTGCGGATGGCGCGCGAGCTGCGTGATCTGCCACGGCGTCAGGTTGGCGAAGATGCTCGTGGTGAGCTGGCGGCTCTTGGCTTGCAGCCGGCCGATCTCGTCCTGAATGTTCACCTCCGAGTCCGAGGTGACGTGCTTGAGCTCCTCGATTTTGGCTTCGAGCTCGGCGATCGGCTGTTCGAAATCGAGAAATGCGACGGCCAACGGGGGGATGCCTCCGACGGGGGCTTTTTTAACGGCTGCGGGAGGTTACGGGGGCGGGGGAGTCTCTGCAAGGCTGCCCTGCCATGGCGTGGTCTGCTCTGAGACGATGGGCCCTCGGACGCGCGGAGCTGCGGAGCGGTCAGCCCGAGACGGCGGCGGAGTGTTGGGGAGGGGCGCCGTAGATGACGCGCAGGCCTTTGTCGCCGGCGAAGGTCTCCAGCTGCTCGATCAATTCGCGCGTCGGCTTGACGTTCCATTCCGCGCCGAGCGCGAGGGCGCCCATGGCGTCGCGGCCGCGGTATTCGACGGTGATCGCGCACGGGCCGCCGCGCCAGGGCTTGAGGATTTCTGCGAAACGCGCGCTGGAATTCGGATCGCTCGTGGGCCAGCGCACCACCAACCGCCGCGCTTGATCCTCGCGCACCTTCTCCAGGGCCTTGATGCGCTTCGCGGACAGGCGCCAGCCGTCGCTGAACTCATCGAAGCGGAGCATGCCCTCGATGATGACGAGCGAATTCTTCGCGATGAGATCGCGGTACTGCTGGAACACGTCGTCGAACAGCGAGACTTCCATCCAGCCCGTGTTGTCGTCCAACATCAGAACGGTTCGCGGCCCGCGCTTGCGGACCTCGTTGATCTCGCCCGCAACGGTGACGGGCTTACCGCCGCCGAAGCCGCGATAGCCGCCCTCGCCGCCGCCACCGCCGATCGGCCGCTCGCTCACGAGATCGCCGAGCCGATGCGTCACGAAGCGCGCAATGCCCGACTCGAACGCGTCCATCGGGTGACCGGTGAGATACAGGCCGAGCGTCTCGCGCTCGCCGTCGCGCCGCACGCGCTCGCTCCACTCCGGCAGCAGCGCTGCCTTCTGCAACGGCGTCGGCGCGCTGCGGTCGTCGGACGGTGAGCCGAGGCCGAACAGGTCGTTCTGCCCGGCGTCGATGGCTTTGGAATTCTGATCGCCGAGTTGCATCGCCGTCGGCAAGGTCTGCATCAGCGTCGCGCGATTCGAGCCGAGGCAATCGAGACTGCCCGAGCGAAGGAGCGCTTCGAGCACGCGCCGATTGAGCTTGGTCAAATCGAGCCGGCGGCACAGATCCTCGAGGCTCGTGAACTTGCCGCGCGCCTCACGCTCGGCAATCAGAGCTTCGACCGCGCCCTGCCCCACCCCACGCACCGCGCCGAGCCCGTAGCGAATCGTCTTGTCGTCGTCGACGGTGAACTGATACTGCGAGACGTTCACGTCCGGCGGCTTCACCTCGAGGCTGCAGGAGTCGCGGCAATCGCGGATCAGCGTGACCACCTTGTCCGTGTGATCCATGTCGGCCGACAGCACCGCCGCCATGAACGCGGCCGGATAGTGCGCCTTCAGATACCCGGTCTGATACGTCAGCAGCGCGTAGGCGGCCGAGTGCGACTTGTTGAAGCCGTACCCGGCGAATTTCTCCATCAGGTCGAAGATGTCCTCGGCCTGCTTCTGCGGCACGCCGCGCGCGGCCGAGCCGTCGACGAACTTGCCGCGCTCCTTGGCCATCTCCTCGGGCTTCTTCTTGCCCATGGCGCGGCGAAGCAGGTCCGCGCCGCCGAGCGAGTAGCCGGCGAGCACCTGCGCGATCTGCATCACCTGCTCCTGATACAGGATGACCCCGTAGGTCGCGAGCAGCGTGGGCTTCAGGTCGGGGTGCAGGTAGTCGATGGGCCCGTCGATGCGACCGTGCTTGCGGTCGATGAAGTCGTCGACCATGCCGGATTGCAGCGGACCGGGGCGGAACAGCGCGACCAGCGCGACGATGTCTTCGAAGCAGTCCGGCTGCAGGCGCCGGATCAGATCCTTCATGCCGCGGGATTCGAGCTGGAACACCGCGGTGGTCTTGCAGGCCTTCAGCAGCGTGTAGCTGCGCTCGTCCTGCATCGGAATCTTGTTGATGTCGAAGTCCGGCTCGCCGCCCGCGCTGCGAATGCGATTGATGGTCTTCACCGCCCAATCGATGATCGTCAGCGTGCGCAGACCGAGGAAGTCGAACTTCACGAGGCCCGCGGCTTCGACGTCGTCCTTGTCGAACTGCGTGACGACGCTGGTCGAGCCCTCTTCACAGTAGAGCGGCGCGAAGTCCGTGAGCACCGAGGGCGCGATGACGACGCCGCCCGCGTGCATGCCGGCGTTGCGCGTCAGGCCTTCGAGCGAGCGCGCCATGTCGATGAGGTTCTTGATCTCCTCTTCGCCGTCGTAGAGGCGCTTCAGCTCCGGCTCTTTCGTCAGCGCGTCATCGAGCGTGATGCCGAGCTCGAACGGAATCAGCTTCGCGATGCGATCGACGTAGCCGTAGCTCATGCCGAGCACGCGGCCCACATCGCGCACCACGGCCTTCGCGGCCATGGTGCCGTACGTGATGATCTGCGAGACGCGCTCGCGGCCGTACTTGTCCGCGACGTAGCGAATGACGCGGTCGCGGCCTTCCATGCAGAAGTCCACGTCGAAGTCCGGCATCGAGACGCGCTCGGGATTCAGGAAGCGCTCGAACAGCAGATCGTGCGCGAGCGGATCGAGATCGGTGATGCCGAGACAGTACGCGACGAGCGAGCCCGCGCCGGAGCCGCGCCCCGGGCCGACGGGCACGCCGTTCTCGCGCGCCCAGCGGATGAAGTCGGCGACGATGAGGAAGTAGCCGGAAAAGCCCATCTGCACGATGACGTTCAGCTCGATCTCGAGCCGCTTACGGTAAGGCTCGGGGTCGCCGATGTTCAGCGTCGCGAGGCGCGCCGCGAGCCCGCGCTCGGACTCGACGCGCACGAAGGTCTCGGCCGTATGCCCTTCGGGCACCGGGTAGCGCGGCAGGCGGCTCTCGCCGAGTTTCAGAACGAGACTGCAACGGCGCGCAATTTCGACGGAGTTCGTGAGCGCTTCGGGCACGTCCGCGAACAGCTCCGCCATTTCTTCGGGCGTGCGGACGTACTGCTGCTGCGTGTACTTGCGCGCGCGGCCTTTGTCGGCGAGCAGCGTGCCGTCGTGAATGCAGACGCGCGTTTCGTGCGACTCGAAATCATCGGGCTTCAAGAAGCGCACGTCGTTCGTTGCGACGACTGGCACGCCCCGCTTCGATGCGAGCGAAACGGCGGACGCGATGTACGGCTCTTCGCCGGGACGGCCGACACGCTGCAATTCGAGGAAGAACCGCTCGGGACCGAACAGCTCGAGCCAGCGTGTCAGAGCCTGATCGGCGTCGCTCTCCTTGCCGTTGCCGAGGCAGCGGCCGATGTCGCCATCCATGCCGCCGGAGAGGGCGATCAGGCCGCGCAGGTTGTCTTGGGTGAGCCACCGTCGCTCGATCATCGGCGCGCTGCGCTGCTGACCTTCGAGATACGCGCGCGTGACGAGGCGCGTGACGTTCGCGTAGCCCTCGGTCGACTGACAGAGCAGCGCGATGCGCGTCGGCTGCACGCGTTCGCCGGTCTCGCGAACGAGCAAGTCGACGCCGATGAGCGGCTTCACGCCCGCACCCAGCGCCGCCTTGTAGAACTTCACCATCGCGAACAGGTTGTGCTGATCCGTGACGGCGACGGCGGGCATGCCCTTGTTCGCCACGTCCAGCACGAGGTCGTCGATGCGCACGACGCTATCGACGAGCGAATACTCGGTGTGCAGGCGGAGGTGGACGAAGGATGCGGGCACGGACTAGGCGGCCTTAACCTTGCGACGGGGGCGAGCCTTGGGAGCCGGCACCGCGGCCTCGTTCACCTCGATCACTTCGCTCACGCCGGCCAACTCTGCGGGCGTCAGCAGATTGGCGACGGGCGCGAACGAGCGTCGATGCAGAACGCACGGCTTGTTCGCTTGCAGCGCTGCGAAATGCTCCGGCGTCGAGTACCCCTTGTGGCTCGAGAAGTTGAAGCCGGGGTAATGCGCGTCGAGGCGCTCCATCAGGGTGTCGCGAGTCACCTTCGCGAGGATGGAGGCGGCGCTGATCGCGGAGCGCGTCGCGTCGCCGCCGATGATCGCGCGGACATTGCAGCCGAGATCGAGGTCGGCGATGCGTGGCAACTGGTTGCCGTCGACTTCGATGTGCGTTGGGCAGACCGGCAGGCGCATCAGCGCTCTGCGCATGGCGAGGAAGGTCGCCTGCAGAATGTTGATCGCGTCGATTTCTTCGCGGTCGGCCCAGGCCACCGCGTAGGCGAGCGCACGTTCGCGGATCTTCGGCGCAAGGAGTGCGCGTTCCTCATACGTGAGCGCCTTCGAGTCCGCGAGACCGCGAATCGGGCGCTTCGGATCGAGAATCACCGCCGCCGCTACGACCGGTCCCGCGAGCGGCCCGCGACCCGCCTCGTCGACGCCCGCGACGCGCTTGCGCACGACCGTAAGAGACTTCAGTTTGAGAGCCTTCACAGCTGATCGCGCCCAGCGCCGTCAGGCGACGCATCGAGAGCCGCGGCACCAGCAACCGGCGCAACTTCGGCGCCGCCGGCGATCCCGACATAGTCGAGTATCGCGTCCGCCGCGCGCGCAGCGCCGCCCCTGCGCAATACTTCGTGCACGCGACGAAACTCCGACTGCAATTGCGCGACCTGCTTCGAATCACTCATCTCAGCGAGCAACGCCTCCCCCAGCGCCTCCCCCTTCACCGCATCCTGAAAAAACTCCGGCACCCGCGCCCGCCCCAGCAGCAAATTGGGCTGCGAAAAATACGGCACCTTCACCATCCCGAAGCGCTTCAACAGAAACGCCGTCAACGCACCGAGCCTATAGGCTACGACCATCGGCCGTCCCGACAAAAGCGTTTCCAGCGTAGCCGTTCCCGAAGCGACGATGACGCCGTCCGCGGCCGCGAGCGCGCGCTGCGCTTGACCGTCGAGCACATCGATGGCAAGCGCCGACGAGTCGGGGTGCGCCTTGGTCCCGCGCGCGAAAAATCCTCGCGCCTCCGCGAGTTGCTTCTCGAACGCAACGCGCGTTCGATGAGACGCCATCGGCGCGAGGAAGCGCACGCCCGCCTGACGCGCGGCGATCCAACCCGCCGCCGCGAGAAAATCCGCGCCGAGCCGCTGCACTTCGCCCATGCGACTGCCGGGCAACAACGCAATCACGGTCGCCGCCGGATCGATGCCGAGCGCGCGGCGCGCGCCCTCCCGATCGACATCCAACGGAATCTGATCCGCCAATGGATGCCCGACGAACTCCGCACGCACCCCGTGCTGTGCGTAGAACTCGGTCTCGAACGGCAAGAGGCACAGCACGAGATCGCACGACTGCCCGATCGTCTTCACTCGCCCCTGCCGCCATGCCCACACTTGAGGGCTCACGTACTGAACCGTACGCAAGCCCGCGCGCTTCAAGTGTTTCTCCAGTCCGAGGTTGAAGTCCGGCACATCGATGCCGACGACCACGTCCGGCCGCGTGCGGATGAATCGATCGATGAGGGAGCGCCGCATGGCGAGCAGGCGCGGCAAGTGCGCGAGCACCTCGAAGAGGCCCATGACGCCCAGCTCGTCCGAGGAGACCCAGGCTTCGCAGCCGGCGGCGACCATCTTCGGACCGGCCATGCCGAACACCTGCACGTCGGGCACGCGCTCGCGCAGCGCATGAATCAGCGCGGCGCCCAGCGTGTCGCCCGAGGTCTCGCCAGCGACGAGCCCGACGCGCAATGGAGGACGAGAGGTGGTCACGCCGCGCCCAACGAGCGCGTCAGCGCACGAGGCTACGCTCGGATCGCCCGATGAAATCGACGAGCGCCGCCACTTCGGGCTGCGTCGCGCCGAGCTCTTTCAGCTTCGTCACCGCGTCCGCGAGCAGCAGGTCCGACCGGTACAGCAGCCGGAACGCATTGCGCACGTTGCGCACTTGCTGTGGCGTGAACCCACGACGCTTGAGGCCCTCCGCATTCACCGTGTGGGGACCGGCCGGATTGCCGGCGACCATCACGTAGGTCGGCACGTCGCGCGTCACGATGGCACCGCCCGCGATGAACGCGTGCGCGCCGACTTTGCAGAACTGATGGATCGCCGCGAGACCGCCGATGATCACCCAATCGTCGACTTCCACGTGCCCGCCGAGCGTCGCGCCGTTCGCGAACACGAGGTTGTGGCCGAGCACGCAATCGTGCGCGACGTGCGAGTACGCCATGAACAAGTTGTCGTTGCCGATCGTCGTCACGCCCTTGTCGTGCGTCGTGCCGCGATTCACGGTGACGGACTCGCGGAACACGTTGCGATCGCCGATGACGAGCCGCGTCGGCTCGCCCTTGTACTTCTTGTCCTGCGGGGCATCACCGATCGAGGCGAACTGGAAGAAGCGGTTGTTCGCGCCGATCTTCGTCGGCCCGTTGAGCACGACGTGCGGGCCGACGATGCAGCCGGGGCCGATCGACACGTTCGGCCCGATGATCGAGTACGGCCCGACGACCACGTCGGGAGCCAGATCCGCCTGCGCAGAGACGATAGCGCGCGAGTCGATCACGTCGGCGCGCCCGTCGCTTTGCCGGACTCCGGCGCCACCATCATCTCGGCGTGGCAGACCTCGACGCCATCGACGAGCGCCGCGGTCGCGAATTTCCAGATGCCCTTGAACGAGCGTTCGAGCGTCGCCGTCAGAATGAGCTGATCGCCCGGCTCGACCGGCTTCCTGAAGCGCGCCTTGTCGATGCCCACGAAATAGAAGCGCGTATTCTCGTCCGGCACGACACCGGCGGTGATGAACGCGAGGATACCCGCCGTCTGCGCCAGCGCCTCGATGATCATGACGCCGGGCATCACCGGCCGGTACGGAAAATGCCCCGGAAAAAACGGTTCGTTGTACGTGACGTTCTTCAGCGCGCGGATGCTCTTGCCCTTGTGGCATTCGAGCACGCGGTCGACGAGGAGGAACGGATAGCGATGCGGCAGCTGTTTGAGAATCGCGTTGATGTCGAGCCTGAGGCCCGTGCGGGCTGCAAGGCCCTCTTGCTCGGTCTGTTCAGTCATCGTCCTCGCCCTGAGTATCCGCGGATCGCGTGCCCGTCGCGCGCTCGACGGCCGCGAGCCGCCGCGCGAAGGAGTCGAGCCGCTTGAAGCGCCCGACGAGCCGCCGCCACGTGCGCGCGCCCTCGGCCGGAATGCCGCCGGAGTATACGCCGGGCTGCGTAATCGAATGGGACACCATCGTCAGACCGGTGACCGCGACGTCGTCGCAAATAGACAGATGGCCGACGATGCCCACCATGCCGCCGATCATGCAGCGCTTGCCCATGATCACACTGCCGGACAAGCCCACGCACGCCGCCATCGCGGTGTGCGCGCCGATGCGACAGTTGTGACCGATCTGAATTTGGTTATCGAGCTTCACGCCTTCATCGAGCACGGTGTCGCCGATGGCGCCGCGATCGATCGTCGTATTCGCGCCGATCTCGCAATCCGGCCCGATGACGACGCTGCCGACTTGCGGCACCGGCAAGTAGCGCTCGCCCTCTTTCGCGAAGCCGAAGCCGTCGCCGCCGATGACGGCGCCCGGCTGAACGAGCGTGCGCGCGCCGATCTTCACGTCGTGACACAGCGTGACGCGTGCGACGAGGCGCACGTCTGCGTCGACCTGAACGCCCTCTTCGATGATCGAATGCGGCCCGATCATGGCGCGCGGCCCGATCACGACTCGCGAACCGATCACGGCGAACGCGCCGATGTGCGCCGTCGGATCGATCCGCGCATCGGCCGCGATGACGGCGCTCGGATGAATCCCTGCCGGTGCGACCGGCCGCGGGTACAAGAGCGCCGCGACACGCGCGAAGGTCGCATGCGGATTCGCCGCGATGAGCACTGCCACCGGGCTATTCGCCGCCGACTTCGCGTCGAGAATGACGGCCGTCGCTTGCGTACTCGCGAGGTGCGCGTTCTGTCGGGGATTCGCTAGGAACGTGACCGCGCCCGCATGCGCGGCGGCGAGCGGCGCGATGCTGTCGACGCGCACATCAGGATCGCCACGAAGCTCGCAGCCGAACCGGACTGCGAGCTCCCCGAGCGAAAGGGACATGTGAGAAAGAGCTGCCGACTTCGAGCGCGTGAGGCGCCGCGGCGACCGTCAGCGCGCGGGCGCCGGCTTCGGCGGCGCACTGCCCGCCGGCGCACCGGCCGCGGGCTTCGGTGCGCGCGACTGGAGCGACGCGAGAATGGCCGGCGTGATGTCGAGTGCCGGCACGGAGTAGATGACGCCGTCCGCGATCACGATGTCGAAGTTCTGCGCTTTGGCATAGGCGCGCACTTCCTCGATCAGCGTCTTCTGCAGGCGCGACATCTCCTCGTTGCGGCGCGCGTTGAAGTCGTCCTGCAATTCCGCGCGCCTGCGCTGCAGATCGCGTCCGCCGTCGCGCAAGTCCTTCTCCGCGCGCGAGCGCTGCTCCGGCGCCATGGTCGCGCCGTCTTTCTCGAGCTTGTCTTCCTTCGCCTTCAGCGCGACTTCCTGCTGCTGCAGGTCGCGCTGCTTGGGGGTGAACTCGTTCCGGATCGCATCGAGCGCCACTTTCGCTTGCGGCGACTCCTCGACGAGGCGGCCGTAATCGACGACCGCGATCTTCACTTCGGCGAACGCAGGCGCGGCCAGGAAGGCGGCGACCAACGCGATGCCCCACATTTTCGACTTGTTCAATCCCGTCACGGAACACATACCTCAGATGATGATTAGCGGCGGCGTCTTCAGAACGCCTGCCCGATCGAGAACTGAAACCGCTCTTCCTCGTCTCTGTACCGGGTCGCGTCGCCCTTGAACGCATTCATCGGGAACGCATAGCTGAACCGGAACAGGCCGAGCGGAGCCAGCCACTGAACCGCAATACCGGCCGATTTCTTCAAATTATCATAAGCGAAGTCATAGTCGATCGGCTTGCGGATAGTCTTGCTCGGGTCGAGGGGGTCCGGCTCCGGCTGGCCGAAGAACTGCACCCGGTTGCCCGTCGAGAAGACGTTGCCGATATCGTAGAACAGGGACAGCCGCGCGCTGGTCGCGAACTTCTCCGGCATCGGCAGAATCAGCTCCGTCCGGCCCACCACCAGCATGTTGCCGCCGTACGGATTGCCGAAGTCGTCCTTCGGACCGAGGCGGCTCTCGCGATAGCCCCGCACCGAATCCGGGCCGCCGGCGAAGAACTGGCGGAACGGCGGGATCGACGTGGTGTTGCCGAGTGCCTGGCCGTAGCCGACCTGGGCGTTGAAGGCGAGCGCGAAGCGCCCGAACAGCGGGACATATTTCAGGAACTCGTAGTTCGCCAGGTAGTACTCGACGTCGCTTCCCGGCGCGGTGTACGAGAGAGACACCGTGTGCCGCGTGCCGCGGTCCGCAAACAGCGCGCGATTGCGGCTATCGTAGCTCCAGCCGACCAGCAGCTCCGCGGTTTTGAAGCGCGTGCCGTAGAAATTGATGATGTTGCCGAACCCGTCGTCCGTGACGCGCGAATACGATTTGCCGTTCTGCTGCACCCAGTCGATGGCCTGCTGGGCGCTGCCGAAGTTGTTCGTCAGGAGCTGCGCGTCCTGCAGCGAGACGCCGTAGCGCAGGGTTTGGAATTCGGTGATCGGGTAGGCGTAGTCGAGGCCGAGCGCCACGGTCTTCGAGCCGAAGTCCGAGGAGGCTGACACGAACTGCGTGACGTCGCGATAGGTGAGCGAGACGGTGCGGGCCAGGTTGTCTACGGTCAGGTACGGGTTGGTGTGCGAGAAGCTGTACACCTTGCTGTACCGGCCCGAGTTGAGCTCGAGCGCGATGCGCTTGCCCGTGCCCATGAAGTTCGAGTCGGCGTAGTTGCCGTTCAGGATGAAGCTCTGCGATTCGGAGTACCCGATACCGCCGCCGAGCTGCGCGCTCGGGCCCTCCTCCACGTTGAAGTTCACGTCGACCAGGTCCGGCGCGCCCGGCACGGGCGTCGTCTCGGAGTCGACCTTCTTCACATAAGGCAGGCGCTGAATGCGCTGCTTCGAGCGCTCGAGCGCGGAGTTCGACAGCCATCCGCCCTCGAGCTGGCGCATCTCGCGCCTCATCACTTCGTCGTTGATGCGGTTCGAGCCGCCGAAGGTGATGTTGCGGACGTACACGCGATTGCCGGGCTCGACGAAGAACGTGAGCGAGACTTCGTGCGTCTCGTTGTTCGGCGTCGGCACCGGATCGACTTTTGCGAAGGCGTAGCCATCGACGCCGAGCCGGTTCTGCATCAGCTCCTGCGTCGAGGTGATGAGCTTGCGGTTGAACGTCTCGCCCGGCTGGACCAGCAAGTAGCGGCGCAGCTCGGCCTCGGGCACGACGAAGGTGCCGGCGAGCTTCACTTCGCTCACCTTGTAGACCTCGCCTTCGTTGATGTTCACCGTGATGAAGATGTCATCCTTCTCGGGCGCGATCGCCACTTGCGTGGACTCGATCTGGAAGTTCGCGTAGCCCTTGTCCATGTAGAAGGAGCGCAGCTTCTCGAGATCGCCCTGCAGCGATTCGCGCGAGTAGCGGTCGTTCTGCTTGTACCAGGAGAGCCAGTTCGGTGTTTTCAGCTCGAAGCTATCGAGGACGTCTTTCTCTTTGAAGGTCTCGTTGCCGACCAGATTGATCTGGCGGATCTTGGCGCGCTTGCCTTCCTTGATGTCGATCTTGATCTTGACGCGGTTGCCGGCCTGCTCTTCGACGTTGGTGTCGACGCGCACGGCGTATTTGCCGCGGCTGAAATACTGATCCGTGAGGTACTGCTTCACGTCTTCGAGCACCGAGCGATCGAAGGTCTTGCCCGTCGCGAGGCCGACGTTGCGCAGGGACTTCTGCAGATCCTCCGTCTTGATGTCCTTGTTGCCCGTGATCTCGAAGCTTTCGATCGACGGCCGTTCGAGCACGACGACCACGAGCGTGTTGCCTTGCCGGCGCAGCTGCACGTCGCGGAAGAAGCCGGTGTTGTAGAGCGCGCGGATCGCTTCCCGCACGCGCGTCGGCGTGATCTTGTCGCCGATGTTCACCGGCAGATAGTTGTAGACGGTGCCTTCGGAGACGCGTTGCAGACCCTCGACTTTGATGTCGCTGACCGTGAAATCCGCTTCGTTCGCGGGCACGACGGACTCTGGCGCCGCCGTCCCCGAATTCTGGGACAACGCCAATGTCGTGTGCACGAACAACGCAACCGAGACCCAAGCCGCACGGCGCATGTAGGACCGCCCCTTCCGAAATCCCAAAAAAAGAAATGTCGTTCAGCGCCGGGCCACCCTCACGGAGCCCTGCGGGCGCACGCCCGCTACGCGACGACTTTAATAATCAGCCGCTGATCTGACGCGCAATGTCGTTGAACAGCGCGATGCCCATTAACAAGATCAGCAGCGCTATCCCCACCTGCTGACCGAAAGCCTGCGCCCGCTCCGACAACGGGCTCCCTTTCAACCACTCGACGAGCTGGAACACCACCTGGCCGCCGTCGAGAATCGGAATCGGCAGCAGATTGAGAAATCCCAAGCTCAACGAAATCAACACCAGAAAACTCAGAAACGGCGTCACGCCGTCGCTCGCGGACTCGCCTGCGAACTCGGCGATCGACAGCGGGCCCGAGAGATTCTTGAGCGACACCTGGCCCATCATCATTCGCCAGACGAGCCGCGCCTGCAGCACCGTCATGTCCCACGCTTCTTGCGTGGCCGCGGTCAGCGCAGTGACCGGCGTGAGCTGCGTGCGCACGATCATCGACTCGGGAATCTGCGGCGCGGCGGGCTGACGCGCGATCTGCTGGGATTCGGCGAAACGGTCAGCATCCTCGCCTTCCGCGCGCGTGACGGCGCCAACCTGGCCTTCCTGCGCACGATCACGTTTGCCGACGGCCACAAACTGGAGATCTGGCTCGGCGACCCGACCAAAGAGAACCCCTAGCCATGACCAAGCACTTCGTCGTCGCTGGTGTTGTCTTCATGCTCGCGTCGACCGCGCTCGCGCAACGCGGGGGGCAGCGTGGGGGCGGCGCGGGCCCGGATGCCAACGCCGCGGCCGCCGCGAAACCGACACCGCGTACCGCCGATGGCCATCCGGATCTGACTGGCGTGTGGGGCGGCGCCGCCGAAACCGTGAAAGCACTGGCGCCCGGCGAGTCGACGCGCATCCTGTTTCCAGTCCGCACCGGTCCCGACGACAAGCGCATCTTCGACGAGATGGATCGCGCCGCGAAGGAACGGCAGGCCGCCGAACCGAACAAGCCGCCGTACAAACCGGAGCTGATGGAGAAGGTGCAGCTCCTCTCCGACAAGCGGCAGTTCAACGATCCCGCGTTCTACTGCAAGCCGCTCGGCGTTCCGCGCATGGGACCACCGAGCCAGATCGTGCAGACGCCGGGTCTTGTCGTACTGCTCTATCAAGGGCGAAACACCTTCCGCACGATTCCGACCGATGGTCGTCCGCATAACCCTGACACGGACTGGACGTGGAATGGCGATTCAATCGGACGCTGGGACGGCGAGATGCTCGTCATCGACACGACGAGGCTCGTCGAGGACAGCTGGCTCGGCGCCGACGGGTGGTTCCACAGCAACAAGATGCACGTCGTCGAACGCCTCTCGCGCAAGGGAGATACGCTGACGTGGAATGCGACGGTTGAGGACCCAGGCGTCTTTACCAAGCCGTGGGAGATGACGGCGCGGACGCTGCGGCTCAACCCGAATCCGAAGGCGCTGCTCGAGGAAGATCCCCCATGCCTCGAACAGGATGGCCCGCATATCGTGACCGACGATCACCACTAACGACGAACGTCACGAATTTCGTTTTTCGTGAACTTCGTGATTTTCGCGGCCTTCGTGGTTAAAGACCAGCTTCGCGACCCAAATCCGGCTCTAGAATGTGCGTCATGAATCGATCGATAGCGCTTCTCGCAATAGCAGCGTGCGTGTTCCTTCCAGCTTGCGGCGGCGACGACACGGCGCCCTCGGCGGCGGCGCCGCTCGTCTTCTCGACCCAGCTCTTCCCCGCCAACGAAGTGCCTCCTATCACGGGAACCGAGTCGAGCGGCCGCGGAGCCGTGCAGGTTCAGTTCAACGTGACACGTGACGCCAGCGGCGGGATCTCGGCGGCCACGGCGACCTTCACCTTTCAGCTGACCGGATTTCCCGCGGGCACTACGGTTCAGGGCGCACACATCCATCCTGGACCGGCGGGTATCAATGGAGGGGTGATCATCAGCACGGGTCTGACGGCGACCAACACGGTCACGTTGCCGAGCGGCACCGGCGAGTTCACGTTCAGCAATATCCCGGTGGATCCCGCGTTGGCGCAGCAGATTCTCACCAACCCGGCGGGGTTCTACTTCAACGTCCACTCGCCCAATAACACGGGTGGTTTCGCGCGGGGCCAGCTCCAGCGCGTTTCCTAGCGTCCGGATCGTTCGGTTCGTTCGGACCGTTCCACGTGTGCAAGCGCTGAACGGACCGAACGAATCTGAACGACCCAAACGACCCGAACGATCCGAACGGTCCGAACGATCTGCTCTGTAGACCACGTGCAGGAATCCATGGAACAGAACCTGGCGCCCCGGCCGCAGGCCAATGCGCGTCGCGACGCGCTGAGACGGCTCGTTCTCGGGTCGGATCAGCGAGATGACGTAGGGGTACCGCCAGCGTTCGAATGCGGCGTCGCGCGCCGCGGCCCCGGCTTCGGTGGCGTACCCGTTCCCCCAGTACGGGCGATGGAGCAGCCAGCCGACCTCAGGCTCGCGAACGCCGTCCACCTCCTGCATGGCGAGGCCCACTTGCCCGACCGGTTCGCCGGTCGA